>Ga0209295_1000058_pt1 | contig 196518 bp, 149 predicted proteins | sample Porto_5metaG_FD_187428 | JGI IMG/M metagenome (GOLD analysis project Ga0209295, IMG submission 187428) | Marine algal microbial communities from Porto, Portugal - Porto_5 metaG (SPAdes) (version 2) | ecosystem: Host-associated > Algae > Red algae > Unclassified | place: Portugal: Porto...
GCAAGCTTCTCATCAAGTCCGCTCGACTTGCATGTATTAGGCATGCCGCCAGCGTTCGTCCTGAGCCAGGATCAAACTCTCCAATAAAGTATTGAAAAGAGCGATAAGCTCATTTTGAATCTGACGAGATTAAAAATCTCATTTGTGCTCCAGTCGATCCAAGCCAAGGCTTGTTTCATACTTTCGCGTTCATTCTGCAAGCAGAATGTTTACTCACTCGTTGTTCAGTTTTCAAAGATCAAACTTGTTTCGTTACCGAACGTTGTTCTCTTCAGCAACTCTTATATATTATCATGTCCGAACCAACTTTGCAAGCTCTTTTTTTAAGTTTCTTTCGAAGCTTATTTCATTCGCTTGCCGCACCGTGTAAACCGTGTTTTCTTGGCCGGATTAATAATATAACACGTATAGATATTAATTACAACACTTAATTTAATAAAATTCTTATACCGCAAATTGATCACCTTTACTGTGTTGCTCTTCTCTATCTCAGTTGTAAAGTTTATTATTGCCTTGATGACATTCTTTCCATTCAAACAACGTAATACATGTCTAATTGTTTTTAGAATTATGAGAACTAATTCTCCTCTGATATATTTTAGCTTCATTAATATGCTCAATTAACCTTATCCTTATATCAACGTCATGCAAGATTATAGGGGTGCATCGAAAAGTTACCACCATTATAAGTAGAAGTATTATAGAAGATAAACAAAAAAGTGATGCACGCATATAACTATACGCACATCACTTTTTTGTGTGTTTTACATTATATATAGAAATAAACCTTTAATGCTGTGCCTGTGCTGATGCTGGAGGCATCATGGTCACTTGTCCATTACCTGCTTTTTGCATGCCAACTCGCAGCAGCGTAATTCCCCACGTAATAATCGAGATCAACAGAAGATGAACCATGAATCCACCTACAGCTTCTCCACTATAGATCAAACGCATAAATCCCTGTACCCCATTCGAAGCGGGCAGAAAGTTTCCGATATAACGGTAGAATGGTGCCAGCATCTCGGCTGGAATGATATTTCCTGCTGTCATCAACTGGAGCGGAACCATCGCTACATTAAATAGAGGTCCTGCATTGCCAAACAGGGCAAAACTCATTTGTGTAAAACAGATACAAGCCAGACTCACCAACACATGATACAGATACAACGCACCGAAGGAGCTCGCAACATCCGTGAACTGAAGAGCTACTGTATCCACAATTAGGGGAACGATCACTGCTATACAAAATAACAGCATTTGCCGTCCCCAGAAGATTTCCCATTTGGAGTGGTTACGCTTCATGATATTCGACGTGATATTGAACTGAATATTCATAGTCATCGAAGCAATGTACGTGATAAAACCCAGAATCATGGGTAGCATCGATGTTGCAAAATCACTCACGCTGTTCGTTTTATTAATTTCAGCCTTCACAGGCCCCTCATTCATCTTCGCCATCGCTTGTCCAATAGCTGCACTCAGTTCATCGCTGTTTATACTATTGTTATTGAGTGTCACTTGAACCTTGGATTCCAGAATCCCTTGACCCATTTGTGCAGTCATTCCGGTCGCAGCATGTTCCACAATCGATTTGGCTACATCGGCATTTCCCTGATTGATATAAAAGGACAAGCTCGCCTCTGTACCCCCGCCAATCTGGTCAGCGAAACCTTCCGGAATAACAATTACCATCGCATAATTACCTGCATTCATCTGTTGCTCGGCTTCCTCGGCAGAATTTAGTACATTGACATGGAAAGGCGCGAGCGTTTCAATCTGCTTCTGCACCGCTGTCCCCTGTGTCCCATCTTCATTCACCAGAGCAACTTGAAGTTGATCTACTCTCTCCGTGGCTTGATGATAACCCGTCATCCAGATCACAACAAATAACAACGGCACAACCAACGCAAAAACCAACCCTATTTTTGTTTGTGGTACTTTTAGAAATTCTTTGAAGCTTTTCATTCGTTCACGACTCCCATTAGTTAAAATTAAAATAATTGCACTACATATATATGCATGTGCACATATTAGACTAAAAAAATTTATTTCATCTTCTCATAGATGCGATTCATCACATTCATGAATGCTTCTAGCTCTTCAGGGGAACATTCGGCAAGTGCCTCTTGCTCTTGCTGTCTTGCCTTTGGTGTGAGAACGTTATTCATTTCCTGTCCTTCCACCGTCAAACAAAGCAAAACCGCTCTGCGGTCCTGTGGATCTTCTTCTCTCGTCACCAGACCTTTGCGAATTAACTTGTCTATAATTTTGCCTACAGTTGTCTGGTCCCGAACGGTTAATTCAGCCAGCTTCTTCTGCGATATGTGACTTCCCGCCTTGCTCAATTCATTCAGAACGGCAAATTGTTCCGGAGTAATATCCTGTTCACTCAGATTTCTGGTTGTTGTTTTTTTGTATGCCAGATACGTCCGTGACAAAATCAATCCAAGTGGATTTTCATCCATATTAACAGGCATGCTGATGCTCCTTTCTCTAAATAGTAGCACTACCATCTAATTTGCGTAAGCTCTATATTATTACCATATCTACAATACTGTCAATTTAATTTTTACTTTTTCAAACAAAAAGAGACCCACCCGATAGTCAGGCAGCTCTCTCCTCTGGCATCGTCAAGCCACACTTACTCGGGCTTGCCACTTGAAGTTTCGGTATCGTCCTTCTTCTTCGTACCTTTACTTTTATAAGGCTTCGGGGTACTTTTCGCCCGGTTAGCAGCTGCTTGCCAACGGTTCCAGCCTTTTTTGCCAGTACCACGGCCGGTGCCGCCTTTTCCTTTTGCTTTGCTCATGTTATCACTCCAATAATCCTGTATATGCTTAAAAATGACCGTCCTCGGTAACTTATTATGCAACCCAGCCCATTTAATTCACTTCCAGCAATTCTTATTATACCAAAAATCGATGCTCCTACGTCTTTTCCGCACAATTACATTTCAGCCTTCGGTTGCTTCACCGTTTTGACCCCTCTGAGTACCCGCAGGGATAACAGGAAACAGATCGCCAGAACGGCAGCTGCCGAAACGTAAGGATAGTTAATATTCACATCGAACAGTGCTCCAGCTACGATCGGACCTGCGATATTCCCCAAACTGGTATACGCCGAGTTCAGTCCGGCCACAAAGCCCTGTTGTTCTTGGGCCAGTTTGGACATCTGTGTACTGATTGCCGGACGCAAAATGTCCATACCCAGAAAGACGATAAACGTTACCACAAGAATGAGCCAGTACGTATGCACGAACAAGGTTAACAGTACAAATACCGCTACAAACAACAGACAGACCGAAATAACCATCTTTTCACCAAACCGGTTGAGCAACCAACCGATCAGGGATACTTGCACAACCGCACCCGCAATGGAACCAAATGTAATAATGAATGCAATGTCTTTTGTTGTGAAACCAAACTTGTGATCCACAAACAGTGAAAATACTGTCTCATAGTTCGCCAGACCAAATGCCATAACAAACACGATAATCAAGCTGAAAAAGTACGGTTCACGATACGAGTTCAGCAATTGGGATATCATACCTGGAGCTTTGACCTTCGCTGCGCCAGTGACAGGTTTACTTTGCTCTCCTGTGCTTCGTGCAGATTCCGGCAAAATAATCAAGGTAATGATCGCCGCCAGCAAACCGGCAACCCCAGCGGCGTAAAATGGAATTCGAATGCCAAAGTCCGCAATGTATCCACCTATTCCCGGACCGATGATGAACCCGGTGGTAATGGCTGCATTAATCAAACCCATACCTTTGCCGCGTTCTTCCTCTGTCGTAATATCCGCGGTATATGCCATAACCGCCGGGAAGATCATCGCTGCTCCAATACCACCCAGCATCCGGGCTGCGAAGAGCAGTACTGGTGCGTTGACTGCACCGAACATAAACTCGGATACGGCAAAGATCAGCATGCCGCCAACAATAATTTTCTTACGTCCCCATGTATCCGACCATCGACCCGCAAGCGGGGAGAACAGAAACTGGGTGAAGGAGAACGCCGCTACCAGCAATCCAACCGTGAATCCGGTGATATGCAGTAGATCCATATACGCAGGCATGATCGGCACAACCAGACCAATACCTGTAAAAACGAGAAAAATATTAAACATTAACAGCAGCAATGCGCCCCTGTTCCGTGTTAGTAATGCCATGATTCCATCCTCCGTAGTTGTCAAAATGTTGCTTAAGCTTTATCTTTTGCAATCCCGTGCAAGAATACACTGGCGGCCTGGCGATATAACGCAAGAGCCTGATCAGGCTCCATCCCCCGTGACATCTGACTAAGACCAATAATAGTACTCTCCAATATGAGCGCGAGATTATCTACATTGTCTGCTTTGAACTCACCACTCTCAATCCCTTGTTCTATCATTTGTTTATTAAATTGAAGATGCCGCTCAAACATTAAGGAGATCCGCTCTTCAATATCATTTTCTTTCTTCTCCCCTGTGAAGAACTCATCAGCTGCCTTCGTCAGCGGGTGATTCATATCATCCATGACAAGTTGTTCAGCCAGACCGTAAATCTTCTCCGTAGAGGTGCGATAGAGATGTTCTTTGGCCGCCCAGCTCTCTTCCCACTCCCGATCCCACTCATCGATTAGATAGAGGAACAGACCTTCCTTACTTTTAAAATGGTAATATATATTGCCTTTACTGCTTCCCGTCGCAGCTACAATGTCCTCAATGGACGTTGCTTTATAACCTTTTTGTACAAAAAGGGCTTTGGAAGCATCCGCAAGTTTCTTCTTGGTCTGCTCGGTTTGAAGTTGCTTTTTATTCATATTCATTCCATTTCACTCCGTCCCATGCATACTGAACATTCGTTCTGTATTTTAACAGATGCACTCAATATAAGCAATGAAAAAGGTACGACTAACAAAAAAGAACCTTCCAATTAATATAGGAAGGCTCTAGTTATTTTCATTTTGTCACTCTGAAGGAAAAGCGCTGAGATCCATATAGGAAACTTCCCACAGATGATCATCCAGATCCTGAAAACTCCATCCATACATGAATCCGTGATCTTGTGGTTCGTTGGATGGCTTCGCTCCTGCATCGAGGGCAGCTTGTACAATCGCATCCACCTGCTCACGGCTATCTACAGACAGGGCAACGATGACTTCGGTTGTATCGGCAGCATTGGAGATTTTTTTCGAAATGAAGGATTGGAAGCGTTCCTCCACCAGAAGCATGGCGTAAATATTTTCCCCGATGATCATACAAGTAGCAGACTCATCCGTAAAATTGGCGTCAAACTCAAATCCCACCTTGGTAAAAAACTCAACGGATTTCTTCAAATCTTGGACAGGTAAATTGACAAAAATCTGCTTAGCACGAATAGCCACCATCGATCACCTCGAACTCATAGGATACATTCCACCTCAAAATAACACCTCGCGTATACGTTGTCAATTGAATACAATTAGTGATATTCCAACTTGTGATTACTGCCCGGAAATAAATGATTCCATATTGAATAAAATAAAAAAAGGCCCGGTCACATGTGAGAACGATAACATGGTGACCGGGTCTTTTTATTATGTTTGCGGAGGCTTTATGTTAAATCAGATTTACTGCGTAATCTCCAACTTTTCCAAAAAAGGCTTTAATTTATCCACGACATAGTGGCTTCCACCTCGGCCGTTCACCTCTTCAATGACAGCGGATAACAGGAAGGTCGGAGAGTCGGTATCAAACACCACGAAAAATCCGTTCTCTTGCCCCTTCTCTCCCTTCTTCGCTTTCAACTCCGCTGTTCCCGTCTTGCCCGCAAGTCCTCCAGGTATTGAATTCAAGGTATGAGCAGTGCCTCCCTGACGGGAAACAACTTCTCCCAATGCATCCTTAACCGTATTTGCGGCTTCTGGAGTAATAATCACCTCAGGGTCAGTGCTTTCTTTTCCCTCGATCAGAACAGGCTTCACCAGTTTTCCTTCATTAATAAAAGGTGTAAATGACGACGCCAGATGAATTGGGGACATCAACATCTCCCCTTGCCCGTAGGACGTATCAGCGAGCAACACCTCGGACGACAGATTCAAATTCGCTTCGTTGGCATATTGGCTCGGCTTCAGATACAGTTCATCCAGTCCAAAGTTATCGCCAAAACCAAACTTCTGGATCCCATCAATAAACTTGGCGCTGCCCATCTCGATCGCTTCCATGGCAAAGTAAATATTGTCCGAGTACACCAGTGCATCGACCATATTCACCGGAGATAAGCTCTTCACACGCTTGACATAATAACCGCCCCAACTATCGTCTTTGCGCCATTGCAAGCCAGAAATATCATGTGTTTTGTCCGCTGTGGTCACCTTCTCCATCAGTCCAGCTGCGGCTGTAATCGCTTTGAAGGTTGATCCCGGTGCATATCGGGTAGTGACTCTGTTGATAAAAGGAAGCTTCTCATTCGCCGAGTACGCATCCCACTCTGCCTGAGTAAGTCCTGTAACCATCTTGTTCGGGTTATAGGACGGCGCACTAACCAACGCCAGCAGGTTGCCGTCCGTCGGATTCATCAGTACCATCGCTCCGGCATCTCCTCCGCTGGATAATGTCTGATACAGTTGCTTTTGTTGTTTGGAGCTAATCGTCAGCTGCACATCCTGTCCATCTACAGCATCCTTACGAATAAGCTCAGAGCGGGAGTTGCCGGATTCATCCGTGATTTCAATTAGACCGCCACGTTCACCACGCAGCTGTTTCTCCATCGACTGCTCCAAACCTGCTTTGCCGATCCAATCCTCTGCGCGATAATACCCTTCCGTATCCTTATCCAGATCTTCCTTGGTCGCTTTGCGCACGTAACCAATCAGATGCGCGGTTGCCTCACCGAGTGGATAATAACGGATTTCCTTACTTTGCATCGTAACCCCGCTTAAAGACGTAGGTACGTCAAACTCCTCCGTGGAAGCAATCGGGACAAAATATTCCGGCTTCACCCATGTCTGCGCAAGCGCCTTGTGAATGGCATCTTCCGAAACCTGATAATGGCTCGCGATTCGGGCGATCATCTGGTCCGGGTTATCACCAAGTTTCTCAGGTACAATGCCCCATTCGTTCATCGTACCCTTGGTAGCCAGCGGCAAACCATCGCGATCCACAATGTTTCCACGATCCGGGAACAGCGTCCTCACGCGTACCTTACTGCCCTTAATCATGTCAGTCAGAATCAGCGAAGGCTGCCAGTTAATTTGCCAGGTTTTACTCCCGTCCTCAAGCTCCTGCCGGACCAGATTCAGTGTATGCGTCTCACTAACTTCTCCCAAAAAGGTTGTCAGTTGCAGGTCATAGTCCACTTCATACGTATCGGGGTTTTGTTTCTCTGCAGCTGTCTTACCGTCATCAGTCGCCGTTTCGGCAATATCCACTGGCTTAACCTCCGCCTTGACGGTGGATACTTCCATACCCGAATAGATCGCATTGTATTTTTCGACAAATTGTTCCTTGTTCATGCCCGAGTCTTGCAGCGAAGCAGGCGTCATCAACGTATACAGCTGGTCAAACTCTTTTTTTTGCAGATGCTCTATGTACTGATTCACGGTGGTCTGTGGTTTGGCCTCTGCTTCTTTGTTATTCTGCATGTATAGATACATTCCGATTCCACCTGCAAATAAGATGGGCAGCAGTCCGTACATTAATTTACGTTTGGATTTCATGGTTACATCACCTCTAATATACACTATAGATTTCCAGAGCCATTTAAACAATGAAACAAATCTGACGAATTTATCATTAAAAATAGCCGAAAGCTCACATAATATGTTTAAATAAGAAGAGTGAGATTACATACTAAAGCTTTTTTGCTATGCAAAAGGCTGAAAAGGAGCCCGATGATGGAAATCAGCTATTTTTTACTCCCCAAAGCCGAAGTGGCCTATATCAAGTCTACCGCTTCCATGAAAGATGCTATTGAGCAACTGGAATCGCAGCACTACACCGCCATTCCAGTGATTGACCAGGATGGAAAATATGTTGCTACCCTGTCCGAAGGCGATTTGTTATGGAAAATGCGAAATACACCCGGATTAACTTTTGATACGATGGATCAGGTTCAGGTCCATGAGATTAACAATCGGGTATATAATGAATGTGTATACATTGAGGCTGAAATGGAGGACATGCTGACACTTGCAGCAGACCAAAATTTTGTGCCCGTGGTAGATGTCGATCGTGTCTTCCTCGGTATTATCCGTCGTAAGGATATTATTGAATATTATACGCGTAACATTTCGGATTAGATTAAGCAGAACATCCCGGTAATAAACGAATATTCAACTCGAAAGGGTACTCCTGTGGTCAATCATTGGCCAACCGGGGTACCCTTCTCTATTCACGGTATGGCGGGGTATCACGCTAATTATGCTTAGCACGCTCCTCTTTGTAATACATCAACACGTCCCTTGGGCTTCCCTGAAATGCACGCTCTTTGCCGAACTCATATGCCTGATGCAGATACGAATATGCCTCGTCATGCTGTTCAAGCCTCATGCAGATCATGCCGAGATCGATCAACGGACTGGTACTTCTATCCGTACTCTGCGTTTGCAATGATATCTCAGCCCACGGCTTCGCCAGTTCATATTGCTTCAGATCCATATGTGCATTCGCGTGGCAGGATGCGATCCAGCTTGCAATCTCCCAATCCGTCTTCGGCTCGGGCAACATGCCCCATGCCTGATCATAATAGATCAGGGCTTGTTCATGCTGCTGCGTTTCATCCAGCACATTACCGGCTTCTACCGTTTCAATAATTTGTCGCTCCAGTTCGGCATGCTCCGGTGTTAGATCTTTCATTGCACCGTCTCCTCCTCCAAGACGAAATACCACTCCAGAAAAGCATTGAAGTCTGCCCACTGAGGCTCACTCTCGCCATTAAGAAACCGTTCAATGGATTCGCCCAGTTCCACCAGCACCACTTCTCCCGTCTGACGGTTGTAGAAGAAACCACCTTCACCTTCAAAACTGTCCAGTGGAATATACGCTTCGGGGAGTCCCAATGTGAGCTGTGCCACATTCATGTCTTCCATATATACGGTGTTCTCCATAAACCAGCAGATCTGATACAACTCCTGATGCCTGCTGTAGAAAGTCGGCCCATCCTCTGCATGTAAATAAAATTGTGCAAAATCCGATTGTAGATCGATCTCCAGCTTTTGCAATGCTTCTTCGTATGTTGCTGGAACATCTTCATGCCACCAGCCTTGCTCCTGGCAATGATCAATCACTTTATTGGATAACATCGTAGACCTCCTATTTCATCTTTGCTTATAATACCTGTTCAAAAAGAGTGGTTTTCAGTACCGAGAAGATGGGATGAAGCTAGAAATGGAGTAGCGGAGCGTAGGGATAACTACGTGAGCAACCGCAATGTTTCTGCAGGAAACAACCTTCGTAAGCCCCCACTTATTTCGGCTGAATTCCATATTCGATGCTGATGATGCCCCCAGGCATCCTTAGTAATCAAAAGCGGACTTTTTGAACAACCTCTTATAGTGATTTTACGGGTATCCAGATTTGGGGAGGTGTGCCGTGACCTCTATACACTTCAAGTTCCGGAATACCTGCATGCTGATATGAAGTGGAAGGAAACCACTCTGTCATAATATGGTGCCACAACCGTTGTATCGCTTCCGGCTCTAGTTGATCTGCTTCAAATACCACCCAATGGGACGCGGGAAGTTCGATCGAAAGCAAACCTTCAGGTACTTCACCTGAGTGAGAGGTAGCAATCCAGTACTCCATTTGATTGTCCTGCAACTCTCGCTGATCTACACAAATTCCCACCAGACCAGGAATGGCTCCGTTATTGAACCTGTTTAAACGTTCCTCAATTCCGTCTGCCAATGCATCTTGCCACATCTTTGGAATTTCTCTTAAATTCTCGCCATCCACACAAGAGAACGTTCGTTTAATGCCCACAAAGCTAAGGGACTGCTGTTCGATCACAGTATCATTCACATTCATTAGATGAACTCCTCTCCGAGAGCGATACGGGGCATGGTTCTCCATGACCCATTCATGAAAACATAGTTCCATACATGATATATACCTCCGATATGTCCTACAGATACTGTATCAAAAGAGTAAGTAGATTGGAAATAGTGCCAGTACTCCTGTTCATATGAAAGTAGCAGGAACAGAAGTAGACGTGCGATTCATGACTTAAAAGAATACTTGCCTACCATTCGTTCCTGCTCGATGTTTTGGGAGATAGACATACTGGGTTCTTCCCGTCCTTCATTTCCTTATTCTGGTGCAACTTTCTCCTCAGTCGTTCGTCTAATTACTGACCAACAACGAAGGAGATGACTATGCGAATAACTTGCAGCCCCGGTTTCCCAGGAAGCATGATTGGATCAATTGATCTTCAGCCATCGAAGTATTACACCCCACCTTCCAGTAACAGCCAGATTACAGATCATGTTGATCCTGAACTCGTTACCATTCCCTATGTGGAAGATCCGGAATTCGGATCACACTTTGACGCTATGAAAGTCATGAAGGGAACTTATAAAGATGAAATGCATGTGAGCTATGATGTCGAGTTTACAATTGATGTGGACAAAAAAGGTTACATTACGCAATTCGAGCATACGTTCCAGCTGGAACGTTATCTGGATCTGGTTCGCACACAGTCCTATAAAGTGATCAAGACAAACTGGCGTGGACAAACATTTCACGTGATGACGTATAGTTACCTGAAAGAAGTCATTCATCCGAAAAATGTTCTTTTTAAATGTAACAATGCCGAGGATGTCTTCGTCGTGGCTGAACTTATGCCCCATCGTGTTGGTGGCGTTGTGGTACAGCCCAATAATCTTTATCTTCATTTCCGTGCATTAATCTCGGCACGAGATGATCTGTACCCATTAGATTATATGCGTGAGCCTGATTTCGACCTGAGTCTCGACTAACAGAGTAGATACATATGTAGAAAGAGCACAAGCTGTCCCCGATCAGTGGGGGTAGCCTGTGCTCTTTTTTTTTCAAAATTAAACGACCAATTCTACTCCGTTAACCCCCTCCCTCACACACTCGACCTTATGCTCCCATGCCCGCCTCTAAGCAAAATCAACTGTAATGTCGATGAATATACCATAATGCTGTAAATGCATATGTTCTTCGTACGTTCAGATATGAGAGGGGTTGGAAACATGGTTTATCGGAAAAACAAAATGCATTCGCTGTTCACTCTGCCCTTGGCAGGCCTGCTGTTTCTGTTATGGGGTGCTCAAGCGGCACATGCAGAACAGATCGACAGTTTGTTGCCTGAGCGAAGTCAGCAGGAGATCGTTCAAAAGTGGAATCAGTGGATGAATGGCAATGATACATCTCCCCTGTATACAGAGACACCTTCGACAAGTGCTCCCTACTCTGCTGGTGTGGTAAGTGACTCCTATCTGGAACACGGGCTGAACGCAGCCAACTTTTATCGTTTTATCACGGGTCTACAGGGCGATCTCGTCCTTGATCCTACCTTGAATCGTCAAGCCCAGCATGGGGCTGTTGTGGTCTCCACGGGTGGATACCTGTCCCATTATCCAGAGCAGCCAGGAGATATGCCAAAGGATTTCTTTGACACCGGTTCAAAGTCTGCCAGCAGCTCCAATCTGTACCTTACCAGTAGTGCCAAGGATAACGTCCTGACAAAAAGCATTCAGGCCTATATGAATGATTCAGATGCCTCCAATATTGATCGACTCGGTCATCGGCGCTGGATTTTGAGTCCACAACTGCAACGAATCGGATTTGGACTCGCCACTCGTAGTGAAGCAGGCAAGACATATGATCAGTACTATAGTGCCATGCAGGTATTTGATAAAAGCAGAACTGGGGGAACTTCGTTCAACTACAGCCTGTTCCCGAATCAGGGCGCCTTTCCAATCGAAGCCTTTGGCAGTACACAGGCCTGGTCTGTTCAACTGAATACAGATGTATTCGCGAAACCATCACTATCTGAGGTACAGGTCGAGATGACTCGGACTTCCGATCAACGTACATGGACCTTTAATGCCAAGAATCAGAACAGTGGCTTTCCAACCGGTTATTACAACGTGGACCCTGCGGATAAACAATGGTTTAATCAAGCCTATTTCAATGTAGAGACAGGTGGATATGGATATGGCTACGCCATCATCTTCCGTCCGGACGATGTGCAATTGTTTAAGAACGGCGACACGTTCGACATTCGAATTACAGGTCTGCAAAAGAAAAATGGTACAGCAGCGGAGATCTCATACTCCACACGTTTCTTCCATGTTGACGGTGTTCAAGATGCCACTCTTACCCGTATAACGCCAGGACAACCAAACCTGAACGTTCGAGCAGGAGAACAGATTGATCTACCTTCAATCACTGCAGTGAATGATAACGGAACATCCTATGTTCCACAATCTAACGTTTCTTTCACCACGACGTCAGATCGCATTGCCATCAAGAATGGAAAAATAGTCGGACTTCAGGCCGGTAAAGCCGAAATCCGGATTCGTTTTGAAGGGAAAGAAGCGGTTGTCTCTGTTACGGTAACGGGAATTCCCCAATTAAGTGATATCCGCACACATTGGGCGAAAGACGCCATTCAATGGGCCGTTCAACAGGAGATGGTCAGTGGATACGAGGATGGAACGTTCAAACCCAACAATCAGGTGAGTGAAGCCGAATTCCTCTCCATGTTGTTTAAGCTGTATGCGAATTCCCATGTCATTCAGAGCATCGATGCTGCAGAGGGACAAGCTATCAAAGGAAACATCTGGAGTGATCGTTATTATACCTATGCTTCCGCGTTGAATCTGAATCTGGATGCCAGCAAACAGAATCCGAAGATACGCAATCATGCCTTGAACCGAACAGAAGTAGCCGTAATCGTGGCGGGGCTTGGCGGTAAAAATTATACCCAGGATGACGATGCCATCCGGTATCTGCTTAACATGGGCTACTCTTCAGGCAAAACAGCAGCTACGGTGCAAGGTTATGCGGGACAAGAATCCTTGACCCGAGCAGAGGCCGTTGTTTTTCTCCAGAACCTGAAAGAAAAAGGCTTCGAACTATGGAGCAGACCAAAGAATGCCACTGAAGCTACCGAGAATGAAAAGAACGGCGGACTACCGGATCAGACCATGAAAGCTGTATATTCTGCCGATCACACGCTGGTCCTTCAAGGTACGTTCCCGGCGTATGCCAACCAGACGATGCCGATCAAAATCCATGGTCCTTCGCCTGCTGTAGAGCATATCCAGACGCAACAGGTTACAACAGATGCCTATGGCAATTTTAAACTGACGGTAAGTAACCTTGATGCGAAGGAACTTAACCTCTATGTGGACGTACAGGAAAATTATTCCTACTGGATCAGCGTAGAGGCGGGGCGTACAGCGGTAAGTGATTATACGGAGTAACAACAATTAACCTGCAATATACCATTGCTCAGGTAGCGTTTAATATGAATGAACCTGAATAGGGCACCTCACGGAACAGGTATGGGATAACCAGATGTTATCCTCATACCCTTCTGGAGGTGCCTTTTTTAATTTTTTCACACATTAAATTTAGAGAAAAACGACAGGCTCATTATGCTATGTCTGCGTTAAGCCCCCATTTCGGTATTCGAGCGAGCCGCGCCGCCACGGGGTGTGAAATTGAAATATCCTTCATCCAGTTGCTCCGTCTTGGGCAGGTTGCGGGATACACGATCAAGCATCCAGTATACACCTACAAGAACAACGGTAATTCCACATAAGGTGATTACTGTAGAACTGTGTAGCCAAACCCCTAGCGTACCACCGATCAAACTGCCGATCGGCATGGCAATGCCGCTTAATGCCATCGTCGCAGAGAACACCAAACCCAAATATTGCTGTGGCACCCCCTTCTGCACAACAGTATTGATGATGACGTTAACGGCTCCGCCGGGAACCCAGGCCAGTCCGTATACCAGAATGCTCAGCCAGCTCCATGGGGTAAATATACATCCAATCCAAGCGATCCCTGATATGATGTATGCCACGGAATACAACATACCCAAACGTACATTTTCCAGTCTGAGATACGGTGCACATGTTGCGCCAATGACGCTTCCGAGCGCCTGTGCCATCAGCATCAACCCGTAGATATCAGCTCCGCCGATCTCATCACTGTATATGGGAAGCACACTAAATGTCGCTCCTCCTGCCGCATTGATCACCATAATGCCAAAGAGCAATTTGGCCAATGCCGTCCGTGTAAGTAGCCTGATTCCACTCACTAAATCATCCGTGTAATTTCTAAAAAACAAACGTACCCCTGACGGTGTACTCCCGTTAACTGGTTCAATAGCCTCATCATATGTATCCTGTTCCTTCTTCATTTTCGATTCCATGAGATAAGGAGCAATCCGCAATTGGGAGAATAATAACGCACCTATGAAGAAACCGATGGCATTCCAAAAATACAAAGACACCGCGCCCAGCGCAACAATGAGAATTCCGGAGATGGCATTACAAGCCACATCAATACCCTGATAAGCGATGGAGAACAGGGAGTTGCCCTGCGTGAGTTGGTGCTTCTCCAATACTCTTGGCAGAGCTGACATCTGAACCGGATACACCCAGGTATTACAGATATTCAGAATAGGGGTGATCACCAATACCAAGCCTACGCTCAGAAAATCATAGTACGCTGCAATCGGCACAATTAATAACAATAAGGCCTGAATTAACTGACTGTATACCAGAATCCCCCGAATCGGAAGCCGATCTATCATCGGTCCAGAAAGCAGTTGAATAATTTTCGGTAAAATGGACAAAAAACCCGCGAGTCCTGTATAAAATGATGATCCTCCCAGATTGTAGACCAGCCACATGGCGGATACCGCATATAAGCTATCCCCAATATTGGTCAAGATTCTGCCAAAAAACATCAAACTGAAGTTCTTGTTTTTGAAAATCTCCATGGCTCACCTCCGCCTACGTCGAACCTGTATCTCATTCAACATCTCTTTCATCCGGCTATATAGAATGAAGACAAGCGAAGTCATTTCTGCTCCGCTTGTTTCAATCCGATGTTCTGTTAGAAAGTTAGATCTTTTGTACAACCTTCTCCTCTTGCAACGTCAACACCGAAGCAATGCTTTCCTTCAGGATGTCGATTCCTTTTCGCAGATTGTGATTGGAGATGTTCAATGGAGGCATGACCTTAACCACGCTATCATGCCTGCCTACTCGCTCTACAATAAGTCCGCGCTCGTAGCAAGCCTCCTGTACCTTTGCCGCAACATCCGGTTCGAATTTGGAGAAATCCAGTCCCCAGATCAGACCAATTCCCCGAACATCAATGTTAGGGTGTTGCTTCAATATTTCCTCATGCCATACCTGCTTCAACATGCTTTCCTTGGCGTACACCTGCTCCTCTAGAGACACCTGTTCCCTGTATTCCAGTGCTGCCTTGGCGGCGATAAAGGCCAGCTGGTTCCCGCGAAAGGTTCCGTTATGTTCGCCCGGATTCCAAATATCGAGATGAGGCTTCATCAACAACAAGGACATCGGCAATCCATACCCGCTAATGGATTTGGAGAGAACGACCAAATCGGGTAGTATCTCCGCTTGCTCGTAGGAGAAGAACGGCCCCGTTCTGCCGCATCCCACCTGCACATCATCGCATATTAACAAAATATCGTATCGATCACAGATAGCCCTGATTTTCTTCAACCATGAAGTCTCCGCAACATAGATACCACCCTCTGCCTGTACTGTCTCCATGATGATGGCAGCCGGCTTCTCAATACCCGAGTGGGTATCTTCCAATATATATTCGATGTAGGCAGCACTATCAAAATAATGATTATGCTCATTCGGATACGGAATAAAGGTTACACCGTCCAATGCTCTGCCCGCACCTTGACGGCTGTCTCGATTACTGGTCACGGCCAGACTCCCCAGAGACATGCCATGATAACCACCCATGAAAGAAAATACTCCCGTACGCCCCGTATATTTGCGTGCCAGCTTCAACGCAGCTTCTACCGCATTAGTCCCAGTAGGGCCACAGAATTGAAGCTTGTATTCCATTCCTTTTTTCTTCAGCACTGATTCAGAGAAGTATTCAATAAAATCAAGCTTCGCCTGCGTGTACATATCGAGCCCATGCATAATTCGGTCCGATTCGATGTAGGCCATGATTTCGTTTTTGATATATTCATTGTTATGTCCATAGTTAAGCGCACCAGCACCTGCGAAAAAATCGATATACGGCCGACCATCCACGGTATAGAGTTGATCATCTTTGGCTTTATCAAATACGGCCGGGAAATGTCTGCAATAACTTCTCACATTGGATTCCATCGTTTCAAAAGTCATCTGATCCATCCCTCCACCATTCGATTCACATATTGGGCCACATTCACAGCATGATTGTAGTCGATCAGATTCTCATGATGCCCTGGAATAGGCGTTGAAGTGCATGTGCCTGTCGTCTTAGCGTGCCAAACCTGTGCATCCGTTAACGGAACTGGAGTTCGTTCATCCTGAACGGTTGCGTACAACAGATGGATGTCGGACTGAATCGGCTCTGTTGAATAGTAGTTCTCAAAGGCCACTTCATTGGCCAGGCGCACTTTCAAATGTCTAGGTGTGTTTTCACCAGGGAAATGATTCATGGCTTCTTTCAACTGAGCTTCATAGTCTGCATGGTGCTTGAACTCATATCCATTGTTGTGTGCTAATTCAGCAAGAACCTCCATCTTGTTTATTGGACGAACATCCCGTTCATGGCTTCGCGCAGGTGCATCCAGAATGATCAGCCACTCCAGCTGCTGTCCTGCATCTTCGATGATCCGCGCCATCTCAAAGGCCACATTGCCACCAAAGGACCACCCCAGCAATCGGTACGGGCCTATCGGATTCAATTGCGTAAGAACACCATAATAATACTGAGCCAGTTCCTGAACGGTATAAAGCGGTTCTTCGTCGTTCTCATATCCTTTTGGCACAAATCCGTATATATTCAAACCTTTCAGTTGGCTAACCAACTCATAATAATTGATCAGGTTGCCGCCACCCGTCGGAATAAGAAACAGTGGAGTTTCATCCGTACGACCGTCTTCTTTTAACACAACAACCGATTGATTTTGGGGCAGGTTGCCCTCCCGAATGATATGTGCTATCTCGGTCACGGTGGAGTAATCAAACAAGGTGATCACGGATAGCTCGGTATGAAACGTTCTGTTCAGAACATCCATTAAACGAATGGCTTTGATGGAATGTCCGCCCTGATCAAAAAAGCTTTCATGAAGATGGATGGTGTCCACGCCAAGGATATCCATGAAAATCTGCATGACCTTTTCTTCCAGCTCATCCTGCGGAGCAGCGATATAATCGTTCAATGTGCCACGGTCCAGTTGCTTCAGCGCTACCTTGTCCAACTTACCATTACTGTTTAGAGGAATACGTTCAATCGTAATGAAGCGTGAGGGAATCATGTGACTCGGCAGCAGGGTTCGGCAGAAGTTGCGAAGATCCGTACTTAGAATCTTAGAGGATGGAGCCAGCTGAATGTAAGCACTCAGTGACAGTTCCTCATCATCTGCCCATCTCTCAGCCAGCATCGCACACTCCCGAATATCAGCGTGTCTGGAGATTACATCGGTGATTTCCCCCAACTCTACACGCATGCCTCTAATCTTCAATTGATTATCTATTCGTCCGACAATGTATAACTTGCCAGTGGCGTCATAATAAGCAATGTCGCCCGTCCTGTACATCCGTCCAGCCGTAAACGGGTTCTCAAAGAAAGCCTGTTCGGTCTTTACCGGATCTCCATAGTAGCCTCTCGCCAGACCAACACCACCAATATACAAATGACCATGAACACCAATGGGCACCGGATTCTGCATTTCGTCCAGAACGTAGATGAAATTGTTCCCGATTGGCCGACCAATGGATATATTTCTTCGAGCGCGCTGACCTTCCAACTGCACATTCATATGAATGGTCGAATCAATGGAAACTTCGGTTACCCCGTAACTGTTATGCAGATTACGCTCGGGAAGATGGTTGTGGAACGCTGCAACCATCTCGGGTTTTAATGCCTCTCCACTGGAGAAGACATCCCGTAATGACGCTAAATGCTCCAGATCCGCCACACCAATTCGTTCCAAAACCATCTTCAACATGCTCGGAACAAAAAAGACAATGGCCACTTCATATTGCTTCAAAGCTTGAATGATGGCATACGGATCACGATGAAATCCTGGTTCCAGCAGTGCAACCCTTGCCCCTGCCATCCATGTCCAAAAATATTCAAGACCGACATCATCAAAGGTCAGAGTTGTTTTCTGAAGTACCGTTTCATGGGATTTCAGCTTGAATTGGTGTTGCATCCAGCAAATACGGTTCACCCATCCCTGATGTCTCACAGATACCCCTTTGGGTTTCCCTGTAGTACCTGACGTATAATAAATAGCTACCAGATGATCAGGCCCCACTTGTGTCGAGGGAACTGTTATTGGCTTGTCCAGATACATCTCAGGTTGAGATACGTCGATCAGAACGGCAACATCATCCGGGATCGGCAACGTACTCGTATTAATGAGGCAGATAGACGCTCCCGAATCTGTTAACATGTGGCGATTTCGTTCCACAGGTGCATCCAGATCAAGAGGCACGATAGCTCCTCCCGCTTTTAACACGGCAAGAAGGGCAATGGGTAAATGCAGCGAACGTTCTATACCAATGGCTACCGCCTTGTCAGGTCCAATTCCCTTTTCGATCAGAAGATGAGCCAATTGATTCGCTCGGCGGTCCAGATCCCGATAAGATAATTGTTCTCCCCCATATACCACAGCCACTTGCTCAGGGACTCGGGTTACAGATGCTTCAAACAGATGTTGTACACAAATATGATCAGGGTAATCCATTACGGTATCGTTCCATTCATATAGAACCTTCTGTCGCTCTTCATCACTAACGGCTCCAACCCCTGCGATTGGCTTCCCTGGATAATCCACAATATGTTCAAGCAGCGCTATAAAATTATTAGCCCAGCGTTCAATCGTACTCACGTGGAACAGATCCCGACTACATTCAAACGTACCCTTAATCACATCCATATCTTCCGTCAAGTCCAGGGACATATCGAATTTGGATGTGTTGTTCTGCTTCAGCTTTATTTCCTTGAACACGGCCTGTTGATCATTCTGTTCGATCTGATTTGCCTTCGCCAGACTGAACATAACCTGAAACAACGGCGAATATCCTGTGGTTCTGGATTGGATCAGATCATCGAACAACAGATCGATCGGTACATCCTGATGATCAAATGCATCAAGGATCGTATTTTTGGAAGCGTCAAGGTGTTCCAGAAATGATTGCTGATCATCAATACGGCTTCGCAGTACGAGTGTATTGACAAAGAAACCAACAATCTTCTCCAAATCGGACTGTGGCCGGTTGGAGACAGGCGTGCCGATCATCAGATCCGTTTCACCCGAGTACTTACGTAACAAAATCGCAAAACAGGTGTACATCACCATAAATAGCGTGGAATGATGCTTCTCCGAAATTTCTCTTAATCTGCTGGTAAGAGGTGCCGGAATCGTGAAGTATACGGATACCCCCTCTTCACTCCGTTTCTGTGGACGCTCATGGTCATATGGCAAATTGAGCCTATAGGAGTGTTCCTTCAGTTGATCGAGCCAGTACCTCTTCTGATTAGCAAACTCGTTACTTTCCAGTAATTGATTCTGCCATACCGAGTAATCTATATATTGGGTCGTGGAAGGACTATATGCTGGCAATGAGCCCAATCCACGGAAATGTTCATAATAAGATAACAGGTCTCTTCGTATGATCTCGATCGACTGACCATCTGATATGATATGATGCATCATCAGAACAAAAATGTGGCGGTGATCGTTCAGCTTAAACACTTTGAATCTGCACAGTCTGTCCCGGGTAAAATCAAAAGGGCCATCGGCCCTTTCGACTTGATCAACAATCTGCCTTTTGGCCTGATCGCCCGGATACTTCGATATATCAACCCATTCATAATCCGGTTCGTCTTCCTGAATATATTGGTACGGTGTGCCTTCTGCGGCATCAATCCGAACTTGTAGTGCCTCTTGCCTCTCCACCAGCAGTCCGATGGCTTGTTCAAATGCAGACTTATCGAACTCTCCCACAATCTCATTAGCGAATACCATGTTATATGCCGTACTTGCCGGCTCAATCTGCTGCTGAAGCCACAACCTCTTCTGAGCAAAAGATAGCGGGAAGTGATTGATGTCGCGAGAAGTGCGCTCTACTGTATTGGTCACATTCATCTGACTTAATATTCGATCAATCAGTTCGCTTTTGTTCATTACTGCACCAGATTTTTTCACTTAATTACCCTCCGCAGAATATCCATTCGCTTCCAATAACAGGTTTTCAATTACTTCGGACAATTCACGAATGGTAGGCGCATCAAATATTTTACGCAGCGGCAGATTGACACCTACCTGTTGTCTGATTCCAGAGATAACCTGCGTTGCGATAAGGGAATGCCCTCCAAGCGCAAAGAAATTCTCATCAATACTAATCTGCTCCCGCTTCAATACCGTTCTCCAGATCTGGGCAACAATCTGCTCGACAGTTGTCGTTGGTGCGGCATATTCTGCCCCGGAACTTACATCTACGTCCGGTAGAGCGTGATAATCCATTTTTCCATTACTCAGCAGCGGTAAATGGTCTAGCACTTGGATGACGTTAGGAATCATATATTCGGGAAGCGCGGACGAAATCCACTGTTTGACATCCTTAATCTCTCCAGCGCTATCCAGTTCTACATAGGCAGCCAGCAACGATTCTGTCTTCTCTAGCAGCTTCGCTGCTGCAAGTCGAACATGAGGGTGTTCGTTCAGAACCTTCTCGATCTCGCCGAGTTCGATCCGGTAACCTCTTAACTTCACCTGCCGGTCAACCCTGCCAATGTATTCGATATGACCATCCGGGAAATAACGGACCCTGTCTCCGGTTTTGTACATCACGTTGTCCGGCGCATAAGAATGTGTCAGGAAAGCTTGGTCATTTAAATGTTCATCCACATATCCATCTGCCAGACCCTTTCCGCTGATATATAACTCTCCGGCAACACCTGGCGGAACAAGATTCAGGTTCGAGTCCAGTACGAGCAGATTGGTATTATGAATGGGTCTGCCGATCGTTTCCTGAACGTTATCTTGGTCGCAGATATGATACGTCGTATCAATACTCGCCTCGGTTGGGCCGTACAAATTAATCAACTGAGCATTGGATCCGGCAAAGAAAGCTTTCTGGAGCGGAATTCCCAGCCTTTCTCCACCGCTGAACACCCTTTTTAACGGTGCTGAAGAGAGGGTTTCTTTTTCCACCAAAGCCTGAAGCATGCTAGGTACAACCTGTAACGTCGTAATCCGTTCCTTATGAATAATGTCGAGCAGGTAGTCGGGATCAGCATGCTTGTCCGGCTCAGCAAGAACCAGTCTTGCGCCCGTAGTGAGCGGTGCATAGAATTCCCACACCGATGCATCGAAGTTAATCGATGTTTTCTGCAATACAGCGTCTTCTCCGCTCAGTGGAAATTCATTATTCATCCAATGCATATGGTTGCTGATGGCCTGATGTGACACTTTGACTCCTTTGGGTCTGCCTGTGGAACCGGAAGTATAGAGGATATAGGCGATATCTCTGGCATCTACTCCGATTGTCGGTGCGTCCGTAGACTCGGCCGCAATGGCCTCACCTTCTTCTTCAAGGAATACAGGATTGGTAAAAAGGGAGTTGAGCCGTTCATTGTTTTTATTCAACAACAGCACCGTCTCAATACGGGCATTCTCACGGATGTAGGACAATCGCTCGTTCGGATAATCCGGATCAAGCGGTACATAAGCCGCACCCGCTCGAAGCACCGACAGAAGGGCTATGACCAGCTCAGGAGATCTCTCCACGCTGACGCCGACTACATCTCCATGTCCGACACTTCTTGTCCGCTGCAGATAGTGGGCAAGCTGTCTGGACTTCTCATAGATTTCCCGGAACGTAAGCAGCGTGTTACCAGACACAACTGCAATCTGATCTGGTGTCTTCAAAGCTTGTTCATCCAGCATCTCCACTAATGTCGAGGTTGCATATTCCCGAACCTCTCCTTGAAGAATCGATTGCAATGTAACTGTCAGATGATCAGGGATGATATTGGTCGATACGGGTTCATCCAGATTCACATAGGCCTTGTTGCAAACATGTGTGAAAATATCCGCCACGTAGCCAATCTCTGTCGGAGTGTACACTTCCTCGTTATAACGAAGAACGATATCTCTACGTTCAGGGTATTGCTGGATATTGAGTCCGAGGTGAACCGGTTCAATCTGTTCCGACTGATACACAACCCGGAACGTGTGACCACCTGATTCCACCACGGATGATGCATCCCGACTCTCGAATCCATAGGAGAACACAGATTGACTCGAATCCGATTTGTTAAACATTTTGAAGTCAAAATAATCTGCATATTCTGCACTATCTTTCGCTTCACTCGTCGTTCTTTGGAAAAACTGAGCCAGCGTGTCGTCCTCTTTCAAGCCCGAGTACAGAGGTACGTATCGATTCAATGCACCGACAACCTTCTCCAAATCCTCATCTTGTCGGCCACGCGTATGTACGCCAACCGTTAGTTCCTTATCCTCGCCCAGCAGGTGCAAAGTCAGATTCCAGCAGGCGAGCGCAACGTTATCTATTGTACTTCCAGCCTTCTCCGCTACCTTCTCAAGTTCAGCCCACAATTCTGGTGACCCTTTCACAGGGAAACTTGCCATCGTAATACTTGGGGATTCGCTACCGGATGCCATCGACAATTGTTTGTCCACATGATCGAATCGTTTATTGTTCCAAAAACTTCTTTCCTCCGCGTGCTCATCATTGGTCAGCAAGTCATTCAACCACTCGGATACGGCATAATATGGGACCTCTTCTTCCAGAAGTTCCGGGTCCACCTCGGCCGCAATTAATTGTGACAAGTCCTCAAGAATAACGGCAGGTTCAATATCCGAGAACTGTGGATCAAAGGCGAGAATCAATACTTTGGAACGTTCGGACAGATCCACGTTAATGGCTTCCAGCGAATAATCACCTGTCCATGTGCCCAACTCTTTTCGGATTAACCCTTGAATATCCTGTTCCTGAACGGATTCATCGGAATATGCAATACGGAATCGGCTTCTGGTCTCCGAATCTATCTTCTGAAGATGCACCCCATAATTGGGATCAGCTTCTATGGAAGTGCGGAGTGTGCTGTATTTCTCGGTTATTCTCTTCACGGCTAATTCAATCTGACCATTAGAGCACTCACCTTCGATGTTAACAGCAATTACATTTGGGACCATTAATGTTAATCCATTATTATTCAGTTCATGCAGTCGTTTCTGTTGTGGTGAAAGGGGATAACCCAGCATTACATTTTCCATGTTCAATCCTCCTGCATTTCTAATGTATTTTCAGTTCGAGTGTAATTTCCTTACGACGGAATTGAGGTTTCACGACTCACGGGTTCTCCCATAGCTACAAGTACTTTTCGATCTCCCTGATACGGGTTCCGTGCATGCGCAACTAGCATATTGTCCAGCATGAGAATATCTCCCTCTTGCCATGGAAAAGCGATCGTGGCATCGGTATAAGCCTGACGAATATGAGCAGCCACTTCGGCATCAATTGAACTTCCGTCTCCGTAATACGTCTGGTATGGCAATCCACCTTCTCCAAATTCTTCGAGCATCAAGTTGCGAACTTCCTCGTTCAGGCTACTACTATGCCAGAAGGCGATATGATTGAACCAAAGGTTCTCATTCGTATCAGGATGGATAGTAATGGCCGGTCTCACCTGCTTCGTTGTCAGAGTTCCATCCTCATTCCAGTGGAAAGACATGTTGTTGTCCAGGCAATACTGCTCGACTTCTTCCTTGGACTCCGTGTGGAAAACATACTGCCAGGTCTGCCCGAAGCCGTTACCGTAGTTTCGAACCAGCATCCAACCTTTCTCTGCAAAAACGTCCCGAATGTCCGGATCAATGAGGTTATATACTTTCCGTACATCCACAATAGGCGTTTCTCCTCCTTCATCGGCGACGACAATACTGGAGAACCAGATTTTTTTGGGCCAGGTCATAACGTAGGACAATTCATTATGCGGTGCAATGGTCTCCTCGTTGGGGAATTCCGTTGACGTGTACACCTTGCCCTGTACTTTAGTTCTCGGTGTCGCTCCTTCTTTATAACTGAGCGGCTCAGGGCAGCTTACATCGATAAACCCGTAAAAACTCTCTGGTGTGGTGGTATCAAAACCTCTGAACAGGACGCCGCCGTATTCCAAAATTTTCTCTTCCACCATATCCTTATTGTTGAGATACCACTGATTCAGATCCAACCCGGCCAGATTTGGTTTGATTACCAATGGCAGCTCTTGACCCTCCTCAAGAAACGATTGCTTCACGATTTCTTTCTGAATGACCATCTGCGCACCTTTATCAAATTTCTTCTTCATGGTTATTCCTCCTAAGATTTGATTTTGTTGAATTTCTTTTTGCTCTTACTGCTATGCAGCAACTCCATCTTGTACTCGTGGGCCATCACCTCCCAATCATGACGTACAGCTTGAAGACTCCGTGAGGAGTCAGCTGCAATCAACTTCACTACAGCCATATAATCATGCAGGAATCTCTTCATGGTGGATTTGCCAAACAACTCCGTTTTGTATTCCACCACTGCATTCATGACATGGTCAGCCTCGATGAGATTCAACGTCAGATCCCACTTGCTCTTGCCACTGTGGCCCCACAAAATTTCATTCTGAGCAATATTCAGCCCTTCGATGTTGTACGTATTTTTGACATCAAGTACGAACCATGTCTGGAAGAACGGGGTCAGCCCGGAAGCACGATCCGGGTTCAGCAGTTCAATCAGCTTGCCGAAAGGCATCTCCTGGTGATCGAATGCTTCAAATACCGTATTTCTAACGGAAACAATCTGGGCGTCTATGGACTGCTCCGGGTCCATGGTCGTCTTCAAAGCAAGACTGTTGGAGAAATATCCGATCAATCTCTGAACTTCGGCACGATTACGGTTTGCTACAGGTGTTCCCACGACGATCTCGGTTTCACCCGAGTAAAAGTACAGCAACATTTTGTAGGCGGTGAGCATGGTAATGTACAGACTGGCATTGTTTTTCATACCAGCCTTTTTGATCATGTCAATGGTTTGGATCGGAATTTCTGCGAGCAGTATATCTCCGGTATCCCCATTATTCAGCGAAGGCTCCCGGTCATAGGGCAATACCTTTACCGATCGGTTGACGGTACTTCCCAACTGGTTGCGCCAATAATCCAGAACTTTCGGAAATTCGGCAGTCATCCATTTATTCTTTTGCCAATGTGAATAGTCGGAATACTGAATGCTCAAATCCTCTGTTGTTGCATTTTCTCCCTTCAGATAAGCATTATAGTACGCCCCCAGTTCAGCCATCAGAATATCCTGAGACCAGCCATCGAAGATAATATGATGAAAATTAAAATAGGCAAAATATTGATGTGCATGGATTTGATATAATCCAAAATAATACATCGGTCCGGTTTCCAGATTGAACTGGTGTCTGGATTCTTCTTCAATCACACGCTTCAGACTGGCTTGGGAATTATCCCTCAGCGTATGCTGGACCTCGATGTCAAAAGGCTCATAAGGTCTGATTCGCTGCACCGGTGTATTGTTCTCTACAACAAAATACGTTCTCAATACATCATGCCGCTGCACAATCTGATTCAATGCATAGATGTAAGCCTCTTCCGAGAATGCGCCTTCGAAAAGGACATGGCCGGGAATGTTATATTTGGTGCTCTTCCCCTCGAACTGTTCAACCAGCCACAGGGATTCCTGGTTGAATGACATTACACCTTTGAGTGCCGGATCAACTCTGGGAATATCTGTAGACAGGAAGATCGGCTTGTCCATAATTCCGTTCAATACATCCACTTTGGATCTCTTCATTGTGTCGTGTTCCATGCTCATCATGCCTTCCTTTCCTTCCATGATCTGATCCAGATAAGAACTTAAGGATTGGATTGTAGGGAAATTAAACATATCGTTAATCGAAAAATTAAAACCTATCTCGGAAAGTCTGGTATAGATCTGAATCAACTTAAGGGAATCACCACCCCGTTCGTAGAAGTGGTCCGTCACTCCCACCTCTTCCAGGCCAAGAATCTCAGACCAGATGGCAGATATCGTCTGTTCCATAACAGAACTCGGTGCCACATACACATTCTCTTCATCCGATTGCGGCTTCTCTATCGATAACGCCAAGTAATCAATCTTGCCGTTAATGGTAAGTGGAATGGAAGACACCTTGATCAGATGTGTGGGAACCATATACTCCGGCAACAGAGATACCAGGTTATCCCGTATTATCCTCCGGGTTACATGTGCATCGCTGACGTAATGAGCACATAACTGACGGGATTGTTGATCCGTCTTGACGCTTACAGCAACATCCCGGATTCCTTCGATCTTCAATAAAGCTGCCCTGACCTCACCCAGTTCAATTCGATACCCGCGAATCTTCACTTGGTCGTCCATTCTTCCGAGGTATTCCATCTGACCATCTTCCCTTAACCTGCATAGATCACCTGTCCGGTACAATCGCTCTCCTGGATGATCCGGGTGTTCAACGTATTTTTTGCTCGTCAATTCGGGTTGGTTCAGATAGCCTCTGGTCACCCCGTCTCCCCCGACCAACAATTCACCCTGAACACCGACAGGAACGTATTGCAGTGATTGATCAAGCACATATATGGATGTGTTCTGAATGGGCTTGCCGATGGGCACATACTCCGTTTGGTCGACTTGAGGATCGTAGGCATGGATCATGCAACCTACCACCGTCTCTGTCGGTCCATATTCATTGAAAATGGTAACCTCATGTTTGCTTTGCCGGGTAATATTCGCAGCCAGGGAAGCACTCAGATTATCGCCGCCCACAATAAATGTTCGGACATTGGATCTGTTCATAATGTTCATGTCCTGAATCAATTGCAGGTGCGCCGGCGTCAGCTTGACCAGATCCACTCGCGGGTCCAGGACAACATCAGCAATCAACGCCTTGTTATAAGACGAGTTGTATATGATCATCGTGTTGCCCGTAATTAACGGCGTAAAGATGGAGGTAATGGTCAGATCAAACGCGATGGATGAATACAGTGAAAAAGTCGTTTTCCTGTCAGTAACATACGTCTGACTCGCCCACCATATATAGTTCGTCAATCCCTTATGTTCCACTAAAACACCCTTCGGTGCTCCTGTTGAACCTGATGTGTAGATGACATAAGCCAGATCCTTCATATCTATGGTCAAGTTCAGATTATCTGTTGATAAATGCCCCTCATTATCTTCAAGCATGTGAATGACTTCTAGACTGTCCGGCAAAGGGATACGCTCGTTAACCAGGACAAACCTTACCTGAGAATCTTTCAAAATATGTCGAATTCGTTCATCGGGATACTCGGGATCAATTGGAATATAAGCACATCCGGCTTTCATAACAGCCAGAATCGCAATAACCATTTCCATACTGTGTGTTGCAATAATGCCTACCAGTTCTCGCTGCTTGATTCCTCTGCTGATCAATACTGTAGCCAAGCCGTTAGCTCTGGCATTCAATTGTTCATAGTTCATCTCCTGATCCCCTAGGATAAGTGCTGTATGTTGAGGGGTAGCCGCTTCCTGTTCTTCAAACAACTGGATGACGGTTTTATCGCTCGGATACGCTGCCCCGGTATCATTAAACTCGGTTAGCATCGATTGTTTATCGGCTTCGCTTACAATACTGATCTGTTCAATGCTTTGTTCGGAATGCTCCAGAATAGTTTCCGTAACCGTAAGAAACTGATCGAGCAGATTGTCCATGAACGTTTCACTGAACAACTGGGTACGATAATCCATCTGAAATAGGATACGATCCTCATTGATTTTCTCAATAATGTTGATGAGCAGATCATTCGTCTCGTGTCCGTTAAACTTGTTGTCCATGTAGACATCATGTCCTTGCATCTTGTCAAAGCGTTCTGGACGATAGACTAGTGATATGCCGAACAGTCTGTTCAGTTCCGGTAAGGAGAGTGACTCTCTCAGATCACGGATCAGCTGATTATACGGATATTTTTGATGACGCAACATTTCTTTCTGTTCATTGGAGATGCGTTGCAGCAAGGTTAACACCGGTTCAGAGGGTTCTACCCCGATCCTAACAGGTACGGTCGTGACAAACATGCCAATCATGTCTTTGTCTGTTCTACTAGTGCGGTTTGCGTAGTTGGTTCCAACGACCAAGTCGGTTTGGTGAGTGAGTTTATTCAGCAGAATAGCTAGGGTTGAGAGAAAAAAGGTAAATACGCTGACATTCTTCTGACGACAGAACTCTTTCAAACGTACATACATGGAGTGATCCATATTCATCGTTTTTCTTCTGGCTGCGGTGTGAGTTAGAAGGGGATTGTGTGCTTTAAGTTCCATAAATTCGGGAATCGTATGAAACTTCTCTCTCCAAAATGCCTGATCTTTCGCATAGCGTTTGGAAGCGAGATATTGTTGTTCACTACTTATATAGTATTCATAATCGTGAATCGTAGATTCCATCCTGCCTGTATTACCATCCTTCAGTTCGGCATGGTAGGTTTCCGTAATCTGATTCGTCAACTGGAATAACCCCAGCCCATCACAGATGATATGGTGAACCTGAATGATGTATCCATATTGTCCATGACCCTCATACGTATAAAACTGACATAGATCTTCACTGTGTACATGAATCGGATGGTTCCCCACATACTCAGTCCATGTTACACCAGTCAAGGATGGGTCTTCTTGAATATGCTTGAGTGATCTGTACTCATAAGGTTGGATGTATTGTTTATTCTCACCTTGATCCAGTATAATTCGTGTTCGAAGTAGTTCGTTATTCTTCAAAACTCTGTTAATCGACCGCTCTAACAAAGTGAAATCGATCGGTTCCGGTATGCTCATCTTGGATGTAATCATCCATACATCTGAATTCGGATATATCATTTCCATATACCATATTCTTCGTTGATGCTCTGTTAAAGGATGCAGATCAAAACATACATTTACCATCTAATTCTCCTTTATATATAATTTATCCTAAAATAAGTTAATTACAACTTATCATTCCACCCAAATTTAATCAATAACTATTTTATTTGTTTTTTTAACAAAATTTTATATAATACGACATCAAAATACCATTTATCTTATGAAAAGAATGAAAGTCCCAGCCAGCCCTTCTACAAGATATCCACATCCGTTTCATTATTCGGTAAAGTTCGAACAAAAATGAAAAGCCCCGTGATCAATACAGAGCATCTGCATCTGACCGCGGGACCAAGTTAACAACTTCAGTGCTCATGGATTGCGACTACCTGGGAGAATTGGAACAAATCTCAGCTGTCGATTCCCTTTCCGAATTGCTCTGCTTGTTCTCTCATCTTCCTACTCAATCTTGCTCTTAATCCACTCATCCATTCTGGCTCATGTAACCACTGTTCTGAAGTAGACCGAAGCACACGCACATAACCATATAGGTTGGCAAAACGGCGACATGCGGGGAACATGCTCTCCAGATCATAACGGCCTCCTGTCTCAGACCAGTAACCGTTCAGGAACAATTGCTTCTTCTGCTCCCATTGTTCAGGCTCGATTTCCTCACGCAGACTATCCAGGCTCTGCTCCACATCCATCGCGTACCAGTGATACATGGAATCATCAAAGTCAATGGCATAACAAGAGTTGCTACCTTCGTCATAGAACACATTGTCCAATTCAAAATCGTAATGGATGAGTCCAAAATTTTGCTGGGTCATCGTCCAAGTCGCAAAATACGTTCGAAGAAACTCCACCTCATTCAGAGCAGCCGTTTCACCAGGAAAACCCTTTAGGATCTCCTGCATCCAATTCAATACATCCGTATAGGTCCAGCGCCGCTTCTCCTCCTGCTCAGGTATGAATGCGCGCGATAGATGATGCAGCTCACCCAATGCCTGACCATAGCTGTACAAGATGGAGTCATTCAAATCAATGCTTCCTAACTGCGATCCGAGTACTCGCTTGAATACAGAAGCATAGTACGTTCCCCATGGGGTGTGAGCCTCTACGAGTTCTGTCCCTAAATGAGAAGGTACAGCCTCCATGGCTCCATACTGATTCGTTCGAAGATAACGTAGGAACGCCAGCTCAGCACTAAGATTGACTTGATTTTTCTCCTCTACCGGGGCAAAACGAAGCAAGCGAACTTCCCCCTGATCTCTGAACGGATACACAGCATTGGAGGATATGCGATAATACTGAAACATATCCAGCGATTCGGTATCATAATTCCAATTCTTCAGGATCATCTCGGCAAGATCATTATGTTGAAATAAATATTTTAACTTTAACATGGGCATTTCTCCTTTTCGATCGTTTCATATGGATTGTCTGTAACACACGAATGCCTATTTTTGTGCGCAAAAAGCCGCAGGCTATGCCTGCGGCTTTTAAAATTTCTGAATGTATGAGAAATTTGCACAAGCAAATAAACCTCGCATACGCCAGAAAAATTGAGCAGTTATATCCCTATATGTCAGCAGAACTCAAATCGACTGGGAACTTTATGTGTCCACCCTGCATTTGATGGTCTGCCGGAATTATTCAGTTTATGCTTACCTTCATTGTAGTAATGGAACATACCATCTTAGACCGTCGTTTCATGACGCTCACTCCCTTCAAAAAAACAGTTGTTACCATAATATCCGATAAGCCAAATGTAAGCAATTACAAAATGACGATAATCCCATCATTTTTTTACTGGACTACCATCACCCGTTCAACCGTCTCGGTGTTGTCCTTATACCACACCATCACGATGTTTTCTTTTTGAAGATCAGACACTTGAATGGAAGAATTCGCACTTGGGCTGGAATTGCCCGAACGCGACGTTCTAATACCTTCAGTAATAGTGACATCATCACTTATATCCAACTTCATTTCCATTCCAGTATCCTTCCATTCCATGCTTGGAGATGAGGTATCCTGCACCTCAAGTAACGCTAACGTGACTGTGTTTCCATTCACAGAGATGACTCTACCTATCATGTCGGCATTCATCATCCCCTGCGTCATGTCCGGACTGCCTGTACGGTCATTCATACCCGTGCCGCCCCTTCCACCTCTAGGCGTTCCTCCATTCATGCCCAGGCCACCGCCATTCGGCATGCCACCACCGTTCATGCTTTGTGCAGAACCGGTATTGGTAATATTTTGGGCGGTTATAACATCGCAAGCCGTCAGCATAACCGAACATCCCAGTAGCAGGAGTAGCGTAACCGATGTGAAATATTTATTTTTTCGCATATGATCACCTTTCTCTCAGGGAATATCTCTCCAAGGTACCTTTACGATGGAATATGAGATCATACGTATCTTTAAATCCCATATAGGACAGCACAACCAACAGTGGATATACAGGGTAGATGTATCTGGACTTAATTTCCCACAGAATATAAAATCCGATGAATCCGAGAATGATCAGGATTAATGAGACTTCATCATACCGTTTACGACGAATTCCACCGACCAACCGGATGAGAATAAAACAGTACATCAAGAAATTCATCACATATACGATCCAGAGCAAACCTGTCCGATAAGCCGAATCCCCTTGCAACAGTTCTGTTATCACATTGGTGTAACTGTAGGAGCCTGCGATTCCGCCTCCCCTTCCTCTTCCGGCACCCATGGAACTTTCATTGCCGATTCCGTAGCGGTCCATCTGGTATGTCCCTTCGGTCCAGGTCCAAATGATCTTTTTGTAATACATCTGCACCAAGTCACTCGCACTTGCTTCGGACAGTTTATTGCTAATCTCTTGTTTGAACAAATCTGCGCTTTCAGCCTTATTGTAGTTGGCCTGCCGCTGATAGATCTGATAACTCTCCATATTGTCCCAGAAACCAAAACGCTCCAGATTAATCCCCATATTCAGCCACATGTAGACCGGTGCCGCGTTCTCTCCAACAGGTGCGCTCACGGCACCGGAGGATTGAAGAACCGCATTCTGAGTCCAGGTTGGTACGTTAAACAACATACCCAGCACACCGATGGAAATGATGACTTTCTTCATTCCGATGCTCCGCATATTCAGCAGGATATACATAATGGCAGCGATCAGCACGATCACACCGATGCTTCGGAAGTAGTTGCCCATCGCGAGAAAAACGGCGGCAATGACGATTGTTTTCCAAGACTTTTCACGTACAAAACGAATTAAAAAGTATAGGCATGATGTCAGAAATGCTGTGGCAATTACATCGTTATAGATCAGGTTGTTCAGGAACAGGGACGGCAGGTACGTCGCTGCAAAGATCAACACACCGTAATCACGTTCCGTGGATCTGTCATTCACTTGTTTGTAGATAAGATAAATCATGAACGTCGTTAATGTTGAAAACAAAATATTAAATAGTTTGATGACCAGATAGTTGTCCGGGAACAGGTACAGCAATGTCTTCAGGTACAGCACGATCGAGTAGTTAAACGGGAACATGTGCAGATAACCACCCGTTTCAAACGACGAGTAGTCTTGGTCGTACAGCATATTCATGGCGAGTGAGAGAACGGTCTGTGAATCATCGGTGGGCACTCTCGGAAATACAAAAATGATGATGATCTGAATGGCTAGAGAACTGAGCAGCACAATCGGAATGACAACCTTCGGGCTGTATTTGTTCAACTTCAGACACAGAGCGTATAACCCGATACCTGAACCAAGAAGCAAAAGAATGACCGGGAGAAAAACACTCCACTGCTGCATGCCCAAAATGGGATTGTCCCCATACAAGGCGTAGTTGTACTGTGCCCGAACCAACAAGGTCGAAGCAATGAATACCGCAACAAACACGAGCAAAATGAGATAAAACGACTTATGCAGCATTTTAGACATGCCAAAACTCCTTTTCGAATACAGGATTCCGTGAGTATTATAATGGCTCTGGCTGAAAAATCGCTGAATTCAAAACACAATTTCATTCATGAAACTAACGAATTATCCCTCTAATGTCGATAATATACATCGGATACATAATATTATCATTTTATACTAGAAGGAGATTAGAACATGTTTATTCAAAAAAGGTACATCCGCTCGTTACTCTCTCTTCCTCTGGCAGGCCTGTTATTCATGCTGCTGGGGACCCAGCAGATCGCTGCTGCCCCTGTCGACAGTCTGCTGCCTGAGCGAAGTGAGCAAGAAATCAGTCAGAAATGGACGCAATGGATGAGTGGCAAGAACCAAACTGCCACATTCACACAGAATCCTTCAACCAAGGCACCTTACGTCGCTGGTGTAGTAAGTGATTCCACATTAGAGCAGGCTCTAGGTGCAGCCAACTTCTATCGGTATCTCTCCGGTCTGGATGGAGATCTCGTTCTGGACCCTGCACTTAATCGTCAAGCCCAACATGGAGCAGTCGTTGTTTCTACCGGAGAATTGACTCATTTCCCGGCTCGTCCGGCAGATATGCCGAAAGACTTTTTTGATCTGGGAGCCAAATCGGCTTCAAGCTCCAATCTGTACGCTGCTTATGGTGCTCAAGGAAATCTAGCAGTCCAAAGTGTTGAAGCGTATATGGATGATTCGGATGCCAGCAACATTGCTGCACTCGGCCATCGCCGCTGGATCTTGAGTCCGCAACTGAAGAAAGTTGGTTTCGGGATTGCATCCCGGGACAACAAAAACTATGCGAGCCACTTCAGCACTATGCAAGTGATGGATACAAGCCGTTCAGGAAAACTCAATTACAATTACAACTTGTATCCTAACAAAGGGGCATTCCCGATTGAGGCATTCAATGTGTCACAAGCTTGGTCTGCACAGCTGAATCCGGACGTCTTCGCGAAGCCTTCCAATTCGGAGGTACAGGTGGAGATCGTGCGTTCATCGGATCAGAAAACTTGGGTACTGGGAGCGAAAACCCCGGTTAGCAGTGATCCTGCAAAGGCCTTTTTCAATGTAAATTCCGATGGTTATGGGTATAACTATGCTGTTATTTTCCGCCCGGATAATTTGAAATCCTTGAAGGCAGGCGACACGTTCAACGTTCGCATTACCGGTTTGAAAAAGAAAGATGGGTCCAAAGCAGAAATTTCATATCAGACACGTTTCTTCTCGGTTAGCAATCCTTCACAAGAGCCTGTAACCGATCCACAGAATCCTGGGACAGAACCACAAGACCCTGGAACAGATCCCCAGAACCCGGATACGGGGAACGAGGATTACCTGGATAACCATCTGATGCAGTTCGAATATACAGCGGATCGTACGCTGAAAGTACGGGGAACACTCACGGCTTATGCAGGCAAAACATTCTCATTCCAGATCCACGGTCCTTCACCTGACGAAAAACATATTCGCACTGAAACGGTGAAGCTGGACGCTAACGGTCGGTTCAGTCTAACTGTTCCTAATCTGGGCGTGTCAGACCTGACCATCTACTTGCAAGTGGACCCAAGCTTTATGTATCTGATTCCTACAGCAAGTAATTCAGACGTTACGTATTACTTTGAATAGAAGCGAAGCAAGAGCATAGGAATAAACTAAATTAGAATGAAGTACGACCCGAGTAAAACCTAAAATCTAAAATCTAAAAACAAAAACAGTCGGAATGCATAGGCATCCGACTGTTTTTTGGTTTACGATATGAGCTTTGGTTTATTACATAGATCGAACTAAAGAATATTTACACTTGCCACTTCGATAACAGAACAACCTTCTGATCGCTACGTTCACGTGTAAACGTCTAGTTCAATTTATATGCTGTAGTGCAGATTAAATTCAAAATATCTAAGTATACTGCTCCTTGAATTCATTCATGTATAGAACATCAATACAACCTGACCAATTCAGAATCGAACCGATAAAATCCTGTATGTCTAGTCCCTTCATTTCATACGTTTCTGCTGTATTTACTGTACCCGCCGCATCTTCAATCAGGGTTACTTTAAACCCCTCATGTTCAGCATTAATCGCTGTAAACAGACAACAATACTTCATGTTAAATCCAACAATGAATACATGTTCAATCTGATGATCCAGCAGCCACTTTTTCAGCTCCGTATTACTGAACGCACTCGGTTTACTTTTCTCCAGAATAGGATGTTCCCCAGTATCGACAACAATCTCCAAATTGGCACTTTTCGCATAATAGAGAGAGGAATCCTCATTGTCCTGGTCCAGATGTTTGGTAAACACAATAGGCCAGTTCATCTTTTCAAAAATAGCAATGACAGACTGAATCTTTGCAATTGGAGCAGATACATCCCTCTGACTTGTAAGCCCATGCTGCACATCAAGTACAATTAACCCTTTATTCACCCGGTATCTCCTTCCATAGATAGGCCTGTCTGCCGCCAACACTCAGTTTTTGCGTTTCTTTTCCAGCGCGATCTCCACATTTTCTTTCACTCGATACTCCACTATCCGGCGGATGAGATCCTCGGGCAATGGCTGATCCAACGGAAACTGGACAGACCCCTTTCCCCCTTTATACTTGGAGAGTTCCTCCTGGAAAGCTTGAATTCCCCTGGGAGCAGGGTAAAACCCAATATGATGCTGGTATGCGGCAAAATGAACCAGATTCCCATGCTGTGCATACGTGGGCATCTTATAACTGATCTTCTCTTCGGCGTTCGGAGCCGCTTCACGAATAATCTGTCTTAATGCCTGTAATCTCACCTGTACATCAGGTGCAAACTCCGAGATATATTCATCTACCAGCACAGAATAATGGTTACTCTCAGCCATCTTGGACTCCTTCCACCACGGATACTATCAATGGATTCGTGGTACGGGCATATTTGCTTATATTGTACTTCAAATGGACAAGCGGAACAGCTATTTTCCTGCAACTTGCAATGTAAAATTTGATTTTCAAGTGAACTAAGCCTTATAATACGTTTAAACAATTAAACATTATAACGGAGTGAGCCATGAACGAGTCGATGGGTAACCAAAAAGTTATTGATATTTTCGAGAATCTAAGCCCTTATCTTCAAGGTTTGGGAGATCCCGTTCGCCAGCGAATCATATCGCTACTCATTGATCAAGAGAGCATGAACGTATCCCAGATTGCAGAGCATGTTCCCATGTCACGCCCTACGGTCTCTCATCACTTGAAAATATTACGTCAATCCGGGCTGTTATCGGTTCAGAAAAAAGGTACAGAGATGTATTACAAGCTGGAGTTCAACGACGCGATCGAATTGCTCAAACAGCTCGTTCATCTCGTAGAAGTGGAATGTCAGAGCTAGCGCATACCGCGCTGGTGAACTGCATTCCTTTTCTTCACTCTATTATGTTTAATAGTTTAAACATATAAGTACATAAACATATCAACGGAGGTTTATCGAATGAATAGAAAAAGAGTTCTTATCGCTGGAGGCTATGGTGCTGTAGGTGCACAGCTTGCCCGCATTTTGCATGACCGGCATCCTGATCTGGAATTGGTATTGGGAGGTCGTTCTGCGGGTAAAGCAACACCTTTTCCATCCAATCGTGTCCAAACGGTTGTTGTTGATACCAATACAGACGATCCACTGATTCACGCAGGAGAGAATATATCGTTAATCATTAATGCAGTGAACGATCTGGATGATCGGCTACTGGTATCGGCAGTGCGGAGAAAAATTCCACTTATCGATATAACACGCTGGACTGAGGTGTTCAATCAAGCGATCCGTACAATAGAGCAGGAAGAGCTTCATGCTCCGGTAGTGCTGTCCTCTGGATGGATGGCAGGAACGGCGTCACTCTTTGCCATGATACTTTCTAACTCTCTGCAACATGTCGAAGTAAACATTCATGCCCTATGGTCGCTGCGGGATAAGGCCGGCCCTGATTCGGCAGCCTTCATGGACCGGATGAGTATTCCTTTTCAGGTCACCGAATCCAACACGAACCGGCTTGTCTACCCCATGACAGATCCGATTAAGGTTCATTTCCCGAACGGGTATACGACCCCATGTTACAGACTGGACACACCCGATCACGTCACTTTGCCTCATACCAGCCATATCGATTCCGCCAGTTTCCGCATTTCATTCGATAGTAAGGTATCTACATATGCTCTCGCCGGATTGGTCAAAACCGGAGTATGGAAGATGATCAGTGGTGAACGTTTCCAGCCATTCCGGCGGAAATTGCTCTATAATCCGGGAACCGGGAGTGCACATCATCTGGTCATTCAATTGAAAGGGCTGGATGCGAAAGGTAATCAGGTTGAACGAACGATGACGGTCTCTGACCCACTCGGTCAGACCCACATGACTGCACTCGGCGCTGCGGTGCAAGCCGAGAAAATACTGATGATGCCAACGGATGAGCCTATGGCTCCAGGCGTCTATTATCCTGAGCATCTGTTTGATGATCGAATGGACATGGATACGGTTACTCATTTTTTCACACAATACGGCGTTCAAGTAACCCACTCCTGATCCAGACATAACAAAAAATCCGCGAAGCCGCTCACTGCAAACAGTGGGACCTTCGCGGATTTTACGAATAATAATGGAGAAATGTATCGTGTCCAAGTGAAAGCTTGGCTATGGAATCACAACGTCATGGCCCGACCATTGCGCATCAGATAATCTTCTTTTGTTTTGTAATCCGGCATGATGCTACCGATCCGCCGCCAGAAGGAGCGATCATGATTCATGTGGTGAATATGGCAAAGTTCATGAATGATGACATAATCTATCACTTCCAGTGGCGCCATCGCCAGGCGATAATTGAACGTCAGCTTTTTGTCCCAGCTACAACTGCCCCACTTGGTGGGAGAATCTACGATCTCTACTGACTTCGGCTTCACCTTCAACTCCTGCTGATAGCGACCGATGCGCTCCCCAATCATTCGTTTACACTCTGCAAAATAAAACTTCTTCAGATTCGCTCGCAGCTCCTCTTCTGTAAGCCCCTCTACAGGAATTAATTCATGCAGTGCATGTTCCTTGCCAAAAAGCAGGAACTTCCCCTTGCCCTCATCTTCATATTCCTTGGCTTGAGGACCGTCGAGCGCTTGCTGCATCAGAGCGGATTTCTTCAAGATCACATCCCCATGCTGCTCCACAAGTTGCCGGATCATGTCTTCACTGGTACCATTCGGTGCCTTGATCGTTACCATGTAAGGCAAGTCCATCGTGATGGAAACTTTCTTGCGTTTGCCGTATTCGATATGACAGTTAATGCTATGGCCTTGCATCTCTATCGTTAACATAATGCGCTCCGCTTCTGAAGTTATTCTTTCAATCAAATCAAATTGTATACCATCTCCGACCATAATGCATACTCTTCAGAGATATAATATTCTCATTGTATTTTTATACATTATTATGTATTATTATTTAATTATGAAATCGGAGGCTAGATATGACGCATACAACGAATACAGAACACAAAACCATTGAAGAACTATCCCTTAACCACTGGCAGCCCTTGTCCACCTTATTATATGACGGCTGGGTACTCCGTTTTGCCAAAGGATATACCAAACGTGCCAACTCCGTTCAACCTATCCACTACTCCACTCTGGATGTGCATAAAAAGATTGAGGAATGTGAGCGCATCTATGCTTCCAATCAGTTAAGTACCATATTTAAGATCACGCCGTTTATTCAGCCGGATCATCTGGACCAGCTTTTGCAAGATAAAGGGTATGGTGTTGTCGATCTGACTCGTATCCAGACTCGGAGTCTGGAAGAGATTAAAGAGCCTGTGCACCAAGCTGTACAGATCGACGAACAGTTGACCACAGCGTGGCTAGATCACTTTTGCCGACTGAATCAGGTGAATGATCTGCAACGGGAAACGGCGGAACTAATGTTGAACAATATCCGCACACAGGTAGGTTTCATCTCGCTGTTGATCGATGGGCAAGTCGTCGCTTGTGGGTTCGGTGTAATTGAACGTGGCTACATTGGATTATATGACATCATTACAGACGCTAACTTCCGGAATCGGGGACTTGCTGAACAGATGATCCTGCACCTCTTGCATTGGGCAAAAAAACAGGGCGCCACGGCCAGTTATCTACAAGTTGTAGCTAGTAATGCCCCTGCGTTAAAGCTCTACGCCAAGCTGGGTTATTCGGAGATGTATAGCTATTGGTACAGAGTCAAAGAATGGAATGAGTCCTGACTATGCTGAAACCAAAAACTGCCCTCCTCTTATAAAGGAAAGGCAGTTTTTAATTCGGCTTCGTGATCGGCCAAAACTCTTCACATCGTTCAGCAGTACTCCTTGCGCTTTTCTACAATGGCAACTTCACCAGCACCTCATATTTCATACCGGCTTGTATGTTCTTGATGATGTCACCTGCAATCCGTTGACCGTCAACATGCACCTCAATCTGCTCGACAGAAGCATCCTTCTTCATATTTACATGCAGCTCAGCCCCGCGGAACAAACGTGTGACCGATGCCTCGTTCCAGTCTTCAGGCAGTTGCGGACGCACTTGAAGTCCTTGTCCATGACCTTGCAGTCCAAACAATCCGTCGATCAGGCAGCGATACACCCAAGGTACTGTGCCGGTGTTGAACAGATGACTGGAGCGCCCAGCTGTACGTGGGAATTGCCGATAGGCTCCGCGATAATAATTCGGGATAAATACAGGTAATTGACCCCGTTGGAGAATATCCTCGCCATCAGGGCCAGGAATCATTTTACGCAACAGACGATACGCCTTCTCCTTCTCGCCCACCAGATACAACGCATAAATATAGAACGCCGCCGCGTGATTGTACACTGCACCGTTCTCCGCACTTCCCGGATGTTTCTGCGTGACACGACCTACATCCTCCCGCATGGCGGTGAAAGACGGCGCGAGCTTCTCGACACCATATGGCGTCTCCAATTGCTCCTCTACCGCACGTATTAACTTCTCCTGTTTATCCTGATCCGCAGCACCGCTCATAAGTGCCCAGCTCTGAGGATTGATATAGATGCGTCCTTCCACGTCTTTGCTTATGCCAAACACTACGTTATCATCCGTAATTCCGCGGGCATACCAGTCTCCATCCCACAGATACTCATTGGCTACCGCATTGGTCTGATTGGCTTCCTGACGGAATTCCACTGCAACCTCGGCATGCCCTGCCTGTTCACCAATATCTGCCCACACATTGAATGCATATGCCGTCGCAATGGTCAGCCAGCCGGATACGCCTTTGCCTTTGTATCCCACCATGTTCATCGGATCACACCAGTCACCCTGATTGATATAGTTCAACCCACGCGCATCCCGCTCATGGATCAACCAGCGCATCGCAAGATTCATATGTTCCAATACGGTGACCTTCTGTTCACTGTCTGTAAAAGCAACCTGTTCCTCCAGAATGCTATAGTCATTCGTTTCATCCAAATAGGTCTTCATACAGACCGGAAGCCAGATACAGTGGTCGGTATGAGGAACCTGGTTAATATATTTCAGTTCTGCGTCCGGGTGCAAAATAATGCCGTCTGGCATCGCACCGCTTATATGCTGTTGAGACAAGGCCGTCAAGAACGCAGCCCGCGCAATCTGCGGCTGAATGTAACTCATTCCCATGTTGTCTTGCAAATAATTCCGCGTCTGCGGATCGGTTGTCAGACGATTCGTTTTGCCATGATAGTACATCTGGCGAGGTAGCCAGTGATTCACAACATTATCTAGCCAGCTGTCTGGTGTCTCGATCTGGATGTTCCCTTGCCCTTCCGCAATATAATCAGCATACTCCTGCTCGGCTGCCGTGAAACCGTCCTGTCCTTCCTCATTCTGCTTTACAAAATAATGCTGACGAATGCCCTCAATCTCTGTCTCATCATGAGCCGGGCCAAAGATGAATCGATACGCCTGCTCCGCTCCCGCTTCCAGTTCGACTCTATATTGCAATACAGCTACAGGTGTCTCATACCGTGCATCTCCACCTGCGAGCGTCTCCGATTGAAGGGCGGAAGGATTATGTAGTCCGCCTTCGCCTTCAAAAGTCTCATGATTCACTTCCCAGCCGGTCGGCTGGTGATCTGCAAGCAGATAGGTTTTGTCGCTGTAATTTTTGATTTTGCTATAATCCTGATATTTCTGATACGGCGTAATCGCCGAGCAGACAATGCCCTGCAAATCTTCCACATATGAACCAGATTGGTTCATCCATGACATATAGCCGACCGTATAATACGGGTAGATACTCAGCTTGCGTTTTCTCGAAGACAGATTGGTCACCTTCACACGCCATAGCTCCATAACATCTTCTTTCGGCAGACGCAGAGACATCTCGATGCATATATCGTCCTGAATCACTTTCCAGTGAATATCATGTTTACCGACAGCGAACGTATAGCTATCTGCTTGCTTGCGAACCGGTTCATACGGGGCGGAGAAGATTTCCCCGCTTACTTCATCTTTAATGTAGATAAACCGTCCCGGATGGTGGGCATAGTATGGCTGCTCCGGCTGCATAAACGTCTTGGCTTCCAGGTTGGGTGCATACGAGTATTTGGCAGGTTCGGGTTGCATGAACTGGGCCACCGCGTATCCCCGGCAATTCACATGAATCATCATCTTTTCATTCCAAAGGAATCCGGATGCCTTCGGTAAGCTTGTCGGGCTTGTTAGTTCAACATATTGATTATCTTCCGTTGCTTTAATCATCACTGAACCTCACTTTCAGATAATAGAGTCAAAAGACAGAAAACGTTTTAGATAACTTGTATACAACTTTGTTCATTATAACACGGTAACGCTTACAAAGAACTGAAAACTAAAAAAGAGCTGCGAAACTCAGCTCCGATTACGTTCCAATTGTTTCTCGATGCCCAACCTGTCGATCTGTATCCAATACTCTGCAATTCGTTCGTTTTCCACTCGGTATACCGCACTGGCAATTTCAATCACTGGGAGGTTGGTTGGGCTGTATCCGTCCACTTCGCCAACATGGGTACCTGTTTGTCTCCAGCGCACATAAACTTTGTCGCCTTGCGTCAGCAACTCCAGAACTTCGAGTGAAAACTCCCCGTAAGCTTCGATCATCTCTCGCACATGATCCGCATAATCGGAAGGTGTACGGGTCACCGTGACCTCTTCTTCAGATATCACTTGATGGGCCAGTACCTGTTCCGCCATCACGATGCTTGCATAATCAGGATTCCGACCTGATCGGACTTCTTCAAAAAAGGTTCTGACAATCTGTTCCGCTGTCATACGGCACCCCATTCTATTCAAATTATTCTGTTATATATTTAAATATGTAGTAACTCTTGTATTTTAACATGGTCCCCTCGCTACGGAATTACAACTGTTCTATTGTTCCACAGGACTTATATCCTATCCTCTCACCTTGACAATGCGTCAATATGACCATAAACTAGCAAAGGATGTCAGGAAATTAATAGGAGGTTTAGATCTTAAGAGGTTCGCATATGGGTTTTAACCATATCTGATAATCTTTCGGTGTGTAGCAACGTAGCTATTAGAGCAACTCAGAAAAACAAGAAAGCGGTGTATCATGAAACGTCTATTTTTCATTATGTTTGCGCTCACCCTGTTACTGGCTGGATGCCAGAGTAATGAACAGGAAAGCAGTCCGTCCGAGAATAATCCTACCGAAGTAGTAGAAGGTTCTACCATTTTAAGTTTGAAGCAAAAATACGGCTCCAAATCGGAACAAGCAATTATGCCGATGTACAACGTAGCTCAAGATGAAGAATTTACGTTCAAGTTTAAAGCAGATTTAGGAAAATCTAATTGGTCCCTGAGAGATACCATATCCGTACATACCGATATTAAAGCACTCAAAGCAAGCGAAGTACCTTTTTTATCAGATATTCATGACAATAGTATTTCTATTAGACCTCTTGGATGGGGCGTTTTAAGTTCAGATTCCATGATGAACAAGAATCAAAGTTCTTGGGGTGGTGCCCCCATTTATTACATTCGTCTGAATTATGATCCAGATGCGGAAAATCTAACACTACTCGATCAGCCTATCATTATTCCGTTTACAGTAAAATCGGAGTTACCCGTACCTAACCTAAGATACGAAATTGACAAAGATAGACGGTTCAAGTTGGTCTGGGACAAGGTTGAAGGCGCCACCGAATATAAAATTTATAAACGTTCTGACCTAACCAACTTTGATACAAATGTACCTTTAACTGGCGCAGAGGACGCTTTCAGTAATAGTCTACCTTTAGATATTGCTGTAACAACAGAGACGTCTTTCAATGATTTTATGAAAGACGGAAAAGGCGGGCTAGGCACTTATAATGAAATGATAACTACCACTCAGAACCATGGTATACGAGGAGAATATTACGTCACTGCAATCGGTGGAGGCAAAGAATCCAATTTTAGCAGAGGTGTCCCTACAGCTCCGCTTGCTTCCCAGTTACCAACAGCTTTGAAAGAACAATTGTATATGGAGAAATTAAAGAATATAGATGTACTTCCTCAGAAAGCAACAGTGGAGTACAATGACGGATCTCTAGCCCGTGAAACCATTGTCTATGATACCAAAAGCGTAGAGATTTCAGAGTTCAATGAGACAAATATTCCTTTTCACATTAAAGGAACAGCTCTGAAAAGTTACGTACGTGTAGAAAATGTGACCCAAGCAGACCTGGACAGACTCACTCAGCAAACCGTAGCCGAGTCCAGCAACGGACTGGTGGAACCAAAGAATAACACACCTTACGTCCCTGCGCCTGATGTGCCCACGATCATCAACAATCATGATGCACCTGAGTCTGCAACGGAAACAGAAGAAGCACCAGCTTCGGAAACTCCAACTACAGAGTCCACAACCGATACGGGAACGTCAGAAGATGTAACTGATCAGGCATCCACCGAGGCTTCTAATGATACTTCTGATAAGGATGCTGAAGAAGTCTCCAATGAAGCCCCTGCTCCAGCTCCTGAAGCTGAAGAAGACAATCTGGTAGATGAACAGAAGTCCAATACACAGCAAAATGTAGAACAAGGTAATCAGGAAACTGTGCCTCAGCCTGCTACAGGCGATGCAATGATTAATGCAGATTCCGCATTGGAAGAAGTTTTAGCCAAGAACATGATTGCCGCGCAAGATAAAATTTCGTTGAAAGCTTTCCCCGAAGCTCAAAATTTCACGACACTCTCAGATGTTGTCCTGAAAGTGATGTACCAGAATCCATTGATTCTTGGTGTGGAAGGTTTCGAATACAACTATGGTACGCTTACCCTTTCCATTTATTACAATGAATCGGCTAGTGGTATCCAGAAGAAGCAAGATGAGATTATTGCCAAAGCAAACGAAGTTGTGGCTTCCATTATCAAGGATGGCATGAACGAAGACGAGAAACGAAAAGCCATCTACGATTATCTGAACGATAACGCGAAGTATGACGATGCAGCGCTGGAGAATGCGGAGCAGAACAACTTCAAAAATGTCGATCCGCAGTTCAATGACTCGTTTACCACATACGGTATTCTTGTCAAAGGTGTTGGGGTATGTGCCAGTTATGCCTCCGTCTACAAATTGCTCTCCGATCTCTCGGGCCTGGAAAGCATCGTTGTAACGGGAGCTTCAAGCGGCGTTCCGCATGCATGGAACAAGGTCAAAATCGGGAACGAATGGTTCCATGTGGATGCCACCAACAACCTGACGAACTCCGGCATCCCATACTTCCTGTATAATGCTAACGATGAAACTGCTGCAAGTCAGAAAACGATAGCAGATAAGGATTACTGGCTTGATTCCGAACTCGCGATGTTCAATGGCGAGAGCGATGCCAATGATTATTATGTGCAAAATAACCTCGAAGTCGCATCTATTAATGAGTACAAAACCAAGGCTGAGAGTGAACTTAAAAAAGGAGAGACCCGGATCATTCTCCGTTTTGCCTCACCTGTTGACTCTGATGAGCTGATGACAGCTGCCGGTGAAGCCCTTGCTGCAGTGGATGAAGCCCTTCTGAATACAGCACAATTGGCCACGCTAGGCAGTTATGCCATTTTAGACCCGAAACCAGAACAGAAGTAAATTTATAGTTATAAAAAAATAGCATAACAATAAAGAACTCCATTCACCTTCATCGGGAATGGAGTTCTTTGTTTTATATCCATCGTTTACGGACTAACCGTACCGCCATTCGCATTCAATGTCTCGCCGCTCACATAGCTGGATTCCTGGCTTGCCAGGAACACAAATGCCGGAGCCATCTCGGCAGGTTGTCCTGCTCGACCAAGCGGTGTATTGGAGCCAAAATCAGCGAGCTTCTCAATTGGCTGTCCACCCACGACCTGAAGCGGTGTCCATACCGGGCCCGGTGCAACAACGTTGACACGAATCCCCTTGCTACCCACCTGTTGGGCAAGCGCTTTGCTGAACGTATTAATCGATGCCTTCGTTGTCGCATAATCCAGCAGGATTGGCGAAGGTTTGTACGCCTGAATCGATGATGTGTTGATAATGGAGCTACCCGGTTTCATGTGTTTTACCGCTGCTTTGCAGAGCCAGAACATGGAATAGACATTTGTTTTGAACGTCGCATCGAACTGCTCGGTGGTTAGATCTGCAATCTGCTCTACAAATTGCTGCTTACCTGCCACGTTAGCGAGGATATCAATCCCGCCAAGCTCTTTTACCGCAGATTCAATGAGTTCCTCACAGTATTTCTCATCCTTCAGGTCACCTGGCTTCGTAATCGCTTTGCGCCCAGCTTCCTCAATCAGCTTCACGACTTCCTGTGCATCTGCTTCCTCTTCCGGCAGATATGCCAGAACGACATCTGCACCTTCACGGGCAAACGCAATCGCTGCCGCACGGCCAATTCCACTGTCAGCTCCGGTCACAACCGCTTTGCGTCCCGTTAAACGTCCGCTTCCCTTATAACTTTTCTCACCCGCATCGGGAACAGGAGTCATCTCACGCTGGAGCCCCGGCTCATCCTGTTGCTGTTTCCACTCCGGTGTAGCCTTCGGATATTGTGTCGTTGGATCTTGCATGGTGTGCTGGTCTTGATTAGCCATGTTCAATTCCTCCTCGGTTATTTACAGTGATCACTACGATCACAGAATAACCTTTCGATCGCTGTTATCCCCAGATTTTTTTCTCTCCCTTATTTAAGGGGAAAATCGGGTGATAAAGGCGAACACTCGTTTCTTCAGGTTATTTCTGTGCTCTTCGTTATCATGTAAATGTTAAATTTATGTTCAGAAGTTATTTTCATAAATGTTGCACTCTTTCCTTTGTAACCGAGATGGGTGGAATTTAAACTAAGCCCGCCAGAATTCCTGACAGTCGTCTAGCATTGAATCTCCTCTAACTGGAGATTGTATAATAGAACATGAGGTGATCTCGTTGAATGCAAATAAAGAACCCTATTCCATCGGTGAAGCAGCCAAACTGATCGGCTCCACGGTGAAAACGATCCGTTATTACGATGAGATTGAACTGTTACAGCCCTCCAGTCATACGGAAGGCGGGCATCGACTCTATACAACGCAAGACCTGTGGCAACTCGAACTCATTACAACACTCCGTTATTTGAATTTCAGCATACCGGATATTCGAAAACTCATGTCCGGTGAACTGGCGGTAGCACAGGCGCTGGATCTGCAGATTGAAGCCTTGGAAACCCAGATCGGCACGATGAATTCCATGCTCTCCATTTTGCAGCAAGCGAGGCGGCATGAAGAAGACACTTCCCTGCATTCCGAACAGTCTCTCACGTATATCTCCAATCTGGTAGAATCGCTAACGGCCAATGCAAGCAGGCGAAAACAATTCGTTGCTACCAAGGTGGATGAATCTCATCTGCTGGACAGCATTCCGCAGGATTGGAGAGTTTCGTTTCTGCACTTTTTCGATAAATACATGATGAAAGATACGAATCTGACGGCTCAGCAAACACTGGCCTGGAAGGAAATTCAGGAGCTGATCAACGATCCGGCCTATTGGGCTGATCTGGCTAGGTTGGAGGTTCCCTTCTTCATTATGGCGAATCAGCCACAAGTTGAAGCGGACGTCTGGGTGAAAAAAATGGAGGCTATTCGCATTCGCACTACCGAAGCGCTGGACAAGCGGTGGGCGATCGACAGCCCTGCTGTGCAAAGCATGGTGTGGGACTTTGTGTTGATGTATGCCAGTGCTGAACATGCTGAAGCACCTGAAGTATTTTTTAGTAAACAGGCCCGATTTATGCTGGACTCCGTGACCGATCGTATTCTACGTTTTAACAAGCTGTGCAAGGTGATGAATCCCGAATGGAGCCAGATTGTAGATGGCATTAACCTGTTGCAGGAGGGCATGCGGTTACGTTTAAAACAAATGGAAGAAGACTGAATTTCAGTCTCCTTCCATTTTTACGTTTAGCCTTTTTTCAACGAATAGGACTCATGTTCTCCCACTTCCTTGTCCATATGGAGCGGTTGCCCTTTCAAATAGTGGTTGAAGAAATCAATCGTCGTAACGTTGACCAACTGTTGCGTCCCCCGTGCATCTACACCCTGTGTCCATTCGAGCAGTGGAGAGATCAGGTAGAGATCGGAGAAACTCAGATGTTTGGTGTTGGTCAGCTCCATCCAGTAGTTCCCTCCTGCGGTTACCGGTTCATACCGAGCGTACACTTCCTCATAATATATCTCGGCTTCCGGACGGGTCGTGCCCATCGCCGCAATTTCCTCGTCACTCATGACACTTGTGCCTGCAACGGTTGAATCTGCACTCATCATCAGGAACGGCTTACCCACACCTTCGGCAGGGATACGCTTCTCGCCAAACAATACGCCATCCATATTCATGCCTGCTTTCACACGTGGATCATCCATTAACATCTGTACTGTCGTTGCTCCACCAAATGAATGCCCAAACATGCCGATATTGTCCAAATCCATATGTCCTGTAAAGCGTCCACTCGGGTCCCTCTCAGCCAACTTCTCTACCTCATCCAATACAAACTGTGCATCCTTCACCCATGTCTCATTCAACTTGTCCATGTAACTGAACTGCAGCTGCTCATAGCCTTCTTTTCCTTCGGATTCAAACTGCGCCACACGTCCATCTGGGAATACGGATACCAGACTGCTATACGTGTGGTTAATACCTACAACAATGTAACCTTGACTGACCAGCTGCTCAACCTGGAACGTATTCTGATTTTCATAGCCATGCAAACCATGAGAGAAAAGAACAACCGGATACTTGGCTTCGGCATCAGATAACTGAGCTTCCTGAATCGCATGCGTTTTGACCTGACTCAGACTGGAAAATAAAAGCTTTGGCAGTTTCAGCACTTCATTGAAGGCTGTCCCGTAGATATCCGGCTTATTAACATAAGGGGCTGTTGCTCCCTCTGCTTCTGGATTCGTTGGATACCAGATCTGTACCATCAGCTCCCGTTTCTCTCCGGCGTTACTTGTCAGAAGTTCCTCCCGGCTACTATCTGTCCAGTCGTAGGATACCGTTCCGATTCCATAAGGACCTGCTGGCTTGGCAAACGAAAACACCGGGAACAGTAGCGGTAAGCCAATGCTCACAACAGCGTATACCAACACCAGGAGAGACGTTGCTATGATTCGAACACGTCCGAATTTCCCCGCCACAGTCGATGTGGAAGATGGCGCCTCGGAACATGTACTGTTCAGCGAGGTTACACCTGACTGTTGCTGGCGTCTTGCCTTTGTAAATAACACAACCAGTGGAACCAACGTGAGCAGATACGCCGGAATCATCGGCCAACGAAGTCCTTCCACCACACCATGGATGATCAACAGCACACCCGATATGGCGAATCCACTCCATACCATTTTCCGAAAATGATGATTCTGTCTCCCGATCCCGATTATCCCCACGAACATAAGCAGGTTGAAAATAAGATAAATCCATTCTACTGTCCTCATATGCTTAAAGCCTCCCTTTCTACCTCCAATCTTAAAACCTCCAGATACAGGAGATTCAAGCATGAATTTTGCGAAAAAAAATGCACTCCCTAATACCGCTGAATCACCCACAGGTTCTCCATTGTATTCAAGGAATGCACGTATAGTATTACGATATAAGTTGACTTTGGATTACAAGACTAGCGATCTTCGCCGCCATCTCCCCGTTGTCTTTTGCCGATGCCAAATGCGAAATATCCAGCCACCACGATGGCCATAAACGTAGCTCCAACAATCAGGGGTAAGCGCGTATCCGGGTTAAACGCCATACCGATAATGACGAGGATCAGATACACGATAATGATGTAATTACTGATCGGGAACCATTTGGACTTGAAGTTATGATCTGCCATCTCGTTGCCCCAACGCTTTCTGAATCGGAACTGACTGAACGCCAGCGCGAACCACGGAACCATACCCGGAAGAACACTTGCGCTATAGATGTACAAGAACAACTTGGAGTCCGGCATCAGGTAGTTCAGCACAACCCCAATCAGTAGCAAAGAAATCGTAATGACGATACTGTTGCGGGGAACTCCCCCTTTGGACAGCTTTCTGAAAAAGGCAGGTGCCTGCCCATTCTCAGCCAGCGTGTACAGCATACGTCCCGCACTGTAGATCCCGCTGTTGCATCCCGACATAGCCGCCGTGAGCACCACAAAGTTGATTATTCCCGCAGCAGCCACAATGCCAACTTTGGCAAAGGTAAGCACAAACGGGCTGCCCGTCTCGCCTACCTCGTTCCAAGGGTACAGGGTTACGATAACGAATATGGCACCAACGTAGAAAATAAGAATACGCCACACGATATTTTTGATCGCTTTACGCAAGGTGTATTTCGGATTCTCCGCTTCGCCTGCTGTAATACCGACCATCTCCACCCCCTGATACGCAGCCGTTACGATACACAGCGCGAAGAGGAAACCTTTGATGCCTCCAGGGAAGAAGCCACCATGGCTGAACAGATTCGACAGACCAATGGCCTGACCCCCATTGCCCCAGCCGAAGAAGATGAGCCCCGTTCCGATCACAATCATGGCTACAATAGCCGTCACTTTGATCATTGCAAACCAGAATTCAAATTCCCCATAGAACTTCACGGCCGCCAGATTGGCCGCCGCAATGATGAGCACTCCAGCAAGTGCCGGCAGCCACTGCGGAATATCCGGGAACCAATACCCGACATAGATGCCAATCGCCGTAACTTCCGCCATACCAACCGTAACCCACAGGAACCAATAGCTCCAGGCGGTCAGGAATCCGGCAAGCGGACTAATATATTTGTGAGCAAATGTAGCAAACGAACCGGTTACCGGCTCCTGAATCAACATTTCACCCATAATTCGCATGACAAAAAAGATAACGATACCGGCCAGTAAATAGGCCAGCAGCACGGATGGCCCTGCCCACTTAATCGTACTCGCTGATCCCATGAACAAACCAACGCCGATTGTACCTCCGAGTGCAATCAGCTCTACATGGCGGGGCTTTAGCCCTCTAGATAGTTGCTTTGATTCCAAACGATTCTCCCCTTTTCTTGTGTACAGCTTCCTGATGTAATCTTTAATTTTCATATTCACATTAACGCAATGCAGAATTGCTTCACCAAATTGTACGAGATGTGCCGCAGAAATACAACAAGGAATGTAAGGAAACGGATTCACTACACATATAGGAATAGGATAACCGCTTAATGAATATGGCAGTCAGCTCATTCAACAATTCTTGCTGGAACCCCCGAAGGACAACTCACGTATTGTATATTTGGTCGAAATACCGTAAGTGACTTGTTCGCTATTGACCTGCTTGTATAAAATTGAAAAATGGGAGGTTCACATGCCTGACTTTTTACTAGTCTTATTTTTGTTTAACCTATCTCTCTTCCTGCTTCACGAAATGGATGCCATCAGGCGATCCGAGTGGAAATTGTTTATGGTGTTAAAAGATATGGAAGATGATAAAGCCTACAGATATTTCACTTGGATTCATTTACCTATGTACACGGTCATTCTTTCTCTACTTTTTAGCTCATATCAAACTATCACATTTTGGGTCCTGGATATCTTTTTCATCATACATACCGTACTGCACTTCTTTTTCGAAAAGCACCCTCGCAATGAATTTAAAAATGGTTTTTCCAGATCATTGATCTACCCTATGGGAATAATCGCTTTAATTCATTTGATATTCCTAATTATCTAATCTGATCCACTATTTACATCTGTATTTTATTGGTATATAGTATAGCCGTTAGGAATGTTAGCGCTAACATAAACTGAATAAGGAGGGGCTCCAATCCGTTTCGAAAAGGTTTTTGGTTTACATCGAGTTAAACTATAAAAACACTTTATTTTGAGAGGATGGGCATTCTATGAAAAAACGCATTAGCACATTTTTTGCACTTATTCTAGGCATCTCCCTTCTGTTTAGCCTGACCGCTTCCGCTAATCCCGCCATCGTAAGTTATGGAGGCACCTATTCCAACGCGCTCTCGGCCGGGCAAGGATACGCCTACATTCTCCCTAACGCCAAAACAACCGGTACCAGCGTGAAAATTACGACAAACGCAGCTAATACCCTTCAATTGCATTATTACTGGAGCTACAATAATACGACACTCGATCTGGGTACAGCCATCGTAAACAATAATACTTACTTCGGAGGTTCAGCCTACTACAACCCAGGCACGCTGATCACTGTCGTAGAACGTGTTCCAGGTTCGACAACGGCATACCCTAACGTAGCCTACACGATTTCTTTCAATTAGAATCACTTAGATCAGTCCCATATCACCGATCAATCAAACCTACGACCGCTGATTGCGGTCTTTTTTTATATTCAATAACTAGACTCTCTTATCTGTGGAAGTGGCACACCTAAAATAAAAGGGTAATGAAGAACAAATAACCTATTCTATATTTTTTTAAATGGAGGTAATACAGTGGATTACGCCAAATCAAAATATGCCCTCGTAGACGAAGCAGCTTCATACATAGAAAGTCATCTCAAATATAAATGGTTTACTTCACCCGGTACGGTCTATGATCTCGAAACTCTGGTCCTTAAGGATATCAAATCCATTACAACGTTTGAGCCGTTAAAGGAATTTACGAAGCTGAAAAGCCTGACTTTCGGCGTTTCCAATAGCCGGATGACCATCCCCGACCTGATTGGCCTGGACCATGCCGCAAGTCTCGAAAGCCTGGCCTTCTCAAGCAAAACAAAGATCAATAAAAACATAGAAGTCATCTCACAGATGATAAACCTCAAATCATTGCAGTTGTTCAACGTGGAGCAGACCTTACCGGATCATCTGTTATCTCCTTTGCATTCATTGCAAAACGTCAGTTTCTCCAAACATAATTACGAGAGCCAAAGCGTTCTCCCGGATCGCGTAGAGCATATCACCCTTCCTTTTAATGACGTTGAATTCATACCTGACTTCACGCCAGTCTCCAGTGTACGAAAGGTTTTGCTAGGTTCTCAGACTTGCCAATTCCGATCACTGGATTCGTTCAAAGCCGTTCCTGATGTAGAAGAAATCCACTTGATTGCGCCCAAGAAATTGGCCGATATTTCATATGTAGCCCAGTTGCAGCATTTAAAGATTTTGGATGCCAACTTTGCCGCAGTATCCGATCTAAGCTCATTCCATGAGCACCAAGGTATCGAAGAATTACGACTTAGAGGCTCAGCGGTGGAAAGTTTTCAGGGGATGGGCGTCTGTCCCAACCTAAAAGTACTTTATGCAGAGAAAACCAAACTGAAGTCGGTCGAGAACATCCGGGAGCAATTTCCGCAGCTGGAGGTGCTCTGGATTTGGGAAACTAAAGTGAAGGATCTGCATCATCTGGCGGATATGCAAACATTGAAAAACCTTGATGTGACCAAACTTAAACCCAAGTCATGGGATTTCATTTCTACCCTAGCCGGCCTGGAGATATTGGATTTATGTAAAACATCGTTCTCCGATCCAAGTCTGCTATTGAATCTGCCTAACTTAAAGAAGCTACGTTTGTCTGGCAGTGAGGTAGACCCCGAATCCAGCAGCTTCAAAGCGTTGGAAGAGGTCATGTTACAGCGTGAAGGTAATCTAATCATGAAATAGAGCTCTAGAAAATAATAATGAATAAAGTTGCTGTATAATCGGTATCTAAAACCGCTTTTCTTGAACATGAACTTATCTAGTAAACTGTTGAAAATGTCTATATTCGGGAGGTCTACTTATGCAGCAGCACGCAGAACGAGTTGAATTATTTGTTTCCAACACCCAAATCATCAAGAAGTCGTTCAAATGGCAACATGGAATGATGCACCGTCTGGCTGCCCTGCTCTATGCAGCGGAGAATAAAACAGCAGATGGAGAAGCTATTCGTCAATGCCATGAGTTGATTAAGCAAAACACGAAACTCTTCTCTGCATTCAGAGGTAATTCGGCCATTTGTATTGCCACCATGCTCTCCCTTACAACGGATGAGAACGCAAAGCTGGCAGATACTCTACATGTCTATGATCTGATGAAAGAGATCAAATTCCGCACCTCGGATTATCTGGTTATTGCCGCCTATCAGATCGCTACTCAGGTATCACCTGACCAGTTTCAACCTACGGTGGAGCGGGCCAAATTATTTTATGACGGTATGAAAGCAGAGCATCGCTTCCTCACTGGACAGGATGACTACATTTTCGCTGCCATGTTAGCTCTTTCCGATCTCAACGTGGATACTGGTGTGGCACGTATGGAACAACTGTATGGGGAGTTAAAACCAGAGTTCTCTTCCAGAAACAGTGTGCAGGCGTTATCACAGGTACTGGTTCTTGGAGAGGATACCCCGGATGCAAGTGCTCGTGTGATTGCCCTAAATGAAGCTTTTCGTAAAAGGAATCTCCGAATGGATAAAACGTACACATTACCCTCTCTCGGGATACTTTCACTACTGCCTTCGGACAGAGACTCGTTAGTGGATCAAATCGCGGAAACAAATGACTGGTTACGGACTCAAAAAGGCTTCGGTGCTTGGTCGATCGACAAACAGGAATTGCTCCTGTTCTCCTCTGCGTTGATAGCCAATCAACATGTGGAGAATCTGCGGAACGGTGTGCTTACGACAGCGATCTCAACAAGTATCACGAATATTATCATCGCTCAACAAGCAGCCATGGCCGCAGCTGCCGCAGCATCGGCTGCAGCCGCTTCTTCATCATCGTCGAGCTAAAAAGTGACTATGTTACCGTCAATATAAGATGAAAAAGACCCTCCCGAGTTCAAGTTCACTCCGAAGGGTCTTAAAGCAATCAAGCCTACATCTAAAATAATGTTGATCATTCACTACGATACAATACCCGTATCCCGGAATTCTTCCACGAAACTATCCAGCCAATCCGAACCATAGTCCAGCGCACCCATATCACTCTCAATAAAAGCCACATCCAGACCCATCACCCAGAATCGACGAGCAATAATAAACAGTCCCATAGCTTGTTCATCTGCATCTGTAAATTTTCGAACCGAACGATAGCCGTTCATCAGCGCATCCCATAACCGTTGCTTCTGCTCCGAATCACCCGACTGTCGTTTCCGAATTTTAACTTGGGCCAGATCGTAAGCACGCCAGCTTTTCGCTGCCCACTCGAAGTCATAATGGATAAACTGATGCTCCTGTTGAAATGCATTGTTATTCCCATGCATATCGCCATGGCACAGTCCAAAGTCCAGACCTTTTCTGGAAACGTCAACAATGCGTTCTTTTAACGTTGTGGCAAACGTGTGGAGAAATGCTGCTGCTTCGTTGTTCTCACCGATATAGTGGATGATTCGCTCAAGGGGTTCGTCGATGAGAAATTTCAAATCAAGCTCATATCGTGGCAGCTCCACGTTCACCTGATCCATAGCCTTATGCAATTCAGCAGAAGATTGACCAAAGACGTAACAAGACTCCTCATCTTCCAGGTTGTTCTCCGTTCCTTCAATATACCGAAACATCACAGCAACCCGCTTGCCTTCCGCAGCATCTAACAACGTATATCCCGTATGATCTTTTTTCTCGATGTATTCTCCAATGTCGGTATGTTCCGCAGAAGTTAGAACGTTCTTCAGTTGAGACAATAACGATAGCTCATACTGTACATCTGCCTCCGTGATTTCAGTACGATAGATACGGAGAATATACATGCCACTGGACGTGCGAATCCGGTAAGTATCATTTAATCCTCTAAGCCAAAACAAACATTCTTCCCATGTTCCAATGTCATACTGATCCCTCAATGCAGACTCCAGGTACCTAGGGTTAAGCACTGAACGTAAAGCAGTCGGTTGAATGGACATATGTATGCTCCTTCACTGTGAAATGATATTTAATTCAACTTAACACCGAAACCAAGCTGACCTAGTTCATTACGATATCCTGCAACCCACAACTTGCCACCGGATACCCAATACATGTTACTCTTACTTGTTTCAATGAGCGTCACATTTTGGTACGAATTTTGAGCTTCCTTTGTTTTGGCATATACGACTGTGCCCGCATTATACCCCATGAAGAGCATCTCATTCTTGTCGGTAATCACCAGTGATCCGTTATCCGCGGCAGAAATGGACTTGTACACCAAATCTTCCTGAGGATAGTAGTACCCTGTTTTCGTAATCCGAATGGGTCCCCTGTTAATCATTATTGGCTTGTACATCTTCTGAGTCACATTGAAACCCAATTGGCGTGAAGAATTGCTACCCCAAGCCCAGATATTCCCTTTTTGATCAAGTGCGATGAGGTACGGATTGTTCGCCCCAGAGGAAGAAATCTGCCGTATATTCTTGAACCCTTGAATAGGTGTAGCTATTGTTTCGGTTTCTTTCATATTCGTGTTCCAGAACCAGACCGTACCATCCTTTTTCACAGCGTAAGCTCGATTCAGATCACCAATGGTTACATCGATAGCATCTTTAATACCAATTTTTCTCGAATGATTTTTCAGAAGTTTCATACCTGTACCTGGAGCCCCACCAAGTTGATACACATTACCTGAATGAGTTAACAACACAACACCTTTACTATAAACATCCATTTTTTTGATCGCTTCAGGCACAAGAGTAACCTTCTGAGGTGTTCCTGTTTTCGTTTTAATACCTAAATAGTTCAGATCACCCCATCCATACAATTCCCCTTGCTTGGTTAAGTACAGTGAAAAGCGATCTCCCGCTCCGACTTGGCTAACGTTAGATAACTTGCTGATTTTCGTAACGGGTAGTACTGGATAGACACTATCATTAAGTTCATTATGTAAATTATCTCCCCAACCATATAGCGTACCATCAGCTGTAAGAGCAATAACATGTGTATCGCTTGCTGCTACTGATATCGGTTTAACCACTTGTTTGATCTGTTTCGCGAATAGCACATCGGGTGCAGCGCTACCTACACCATACTGGGAATAATCAATGTCTACCTTTATTTGCGGGGTATAGTCGTCCTTATATTTATCATATTCTCCCTCGGGGAGATGATCAGGATCTTCATAGTAAATATTCGTATCTACCTTCGACACAGGCAAAGGATAGTCCGGGGAGATACTGGATTCCTTTCCTCGCTCATCATAGAAGGATATCGTAATAGAATTTCGCTGTACCTGTGCAGGATCAATAGGCGTGGTATTCACGGCAAAATATCCATTTTTATTCGCTATCACCGTGGTTTCAAACAAAATAACGTGCTTATACTCTTTCTTTTTCCCAACGACGACAAAATCTCCTGTACTCACTCGTAAGCTAACTTTTTCATTTTTAGAATTATAGCCCACCCCCTCAATAAAAATGCTACCATCCTCGTTCGGTGTATATCGGTAGCTTGCAATCGGTCCTTCCTCAGCATACGTGGGTTCAATGAATACTAGGGAAGACATCACTAACGCAATTGTCAGGCAAACGGTAAACCATTTTCGGTAGAACACATGATTTCCTTCCTTCTTTATTAATATATTCTTAATATATCGTACATAGGAATTTATTGGAATGATCCTAGGCCGTCTATTACTTAATCTTATGAAAAATATAAAAAAAGACGTGAGCGCACACTGCTCCCACGTCTGAAATTTGCCTGATGGATGGCCACTTTTTCAAAGTGCTCTCTTACGGAGTATGTTCATATTCAAGGATCATTTTAACCCGATCTCTTCAGCGAATTATACAGGGCTATTTGCATTAACTCGCTTTCCAGATTTCAGCAGGCTGATACGCTCTGGATCGGTTCCAGCGCTCGACAATGCAGCACATTCACGAAAGGCAAAATGTTTGCACCCTCTACATTTCTGATCATCCAGATGCACTAATGCATAATTGATGGCTTCACCCGTATGCTCAAACATATGAGCAGAACCAATCCGTTCAATCAGGCCTGTTCTCTTCAGCATCTCCAGAGGTTGCGCCTGAATGCCTGAAAGTAAAAGCCTTCCTCCAGAGCTCTCCATATGTTTGACAATATGGGCCAGGTTGGATTCACCTGTCGTATCCATAAAGGGCACCTTGCCCATGCGCAATAACAAAATACCTGGTCGCCGATGAATCGAATCCATGACGGACTTCTCAAACCTATCTGCTGCACCAAAGAATAATAGCCCTTCAATCGTATACAGGTTTATTTGTGGACAATCATGTCCTTCACGGACCATGTGCGCCATGACTTTCTCATGTTTATGATTGGGATCGGGCAGTACTTTGGCAACCTTCAACATCTCACTCATTCGCTTAACAAATAAAAGAACAGCCAGAATCAACCCTACCTCTACAGCTGTCGTTAAACTAGTAAATACGGTCAGTAAAAAGGTAATGAGCAGAACGAGCGAATCGCTCGTTTTGGTTTTCATGACATGCATGAACGATCTCCGTTCACTCATATTCCAGGCAACCATCATCAGGACTGGAGCCATACTTGCAAGTGGAATATGGGAAGCATAGGGTGCGAACAGAACAATGACTAGTAGGACGACTACACCATGAATAACCCCAGACAATGGTGATACAGCTCCGGATTTAATATTCGTTGCCGTACGTGCAATCGCTCCTGTTGCAGGAATACCTCCAAATAACGGCGTTACTATATTAGCAATGCCCTGTCCAACAAGCTCCCGATTGCTGTTATGGCGACTTCCGGTCATACCATCGGCCACAACAGCAGACAACAATGATTCGATTCCGCCCAACATGGCAATGACAAAAGCCGGTTGCAGCAAGTTTACGATTCGTTCCCACGTCATCTCAGGCACCTGAAATTGAGGCAAGGAGCTTGGTATCGCACCAAAGGACGATCCGATCGTAGTCACCTGCCCTTCAAAAAACAACGCTGCGACTACCGTCGATAGCACCAGACCTACCAGTGACGCAGGCACCTTCGGTGCAAATCTCGGCACAAGCAGAATAACAGCCAGACAACAGCCTGCTGTCAGTAAACTATATATATTAAGGGTTGAGATATGCGCTCCGATTTCTATCATATTGGACCAAAAATCTTCATGTTTCTCAATCCCGCGTAGTCCCAGTAAATTAGCAATCTGCCCACTGAAAATAATGACGGCAATACCCGCCGTAAATCCGATGGTCACGGGTCGTGGGATAAACTTGATTAACGCCCCAAGCTTAAACAGCCCCATTAGTACAAGCATCACTCCGGCCATGATTCCGGCAATCAATAAATTTTCATATCCATACTGCATCACAATGGCGAATAGGATCGGAATGAATGCTCCCGTCGGCCCGCCAATTTGGAACTTGGACCCACCCAGCAAGGAAATGAGAATCCCTGCGATCACCGTTGTATACAAGCCATACTCCGGTTTAACCCCGGAAGCGATAGCAAACGCCATACCGAGTGGAATCGCAATGATACCTACAATCAGCCCTGATAACAGATCTTTCCGAAAAGCAGAACCATTGTACCCTGCATATCTCCCCATGCATTTCATCTGAATTAACCTTCTTTTCTTCATATATTTGAATATTTGAATATATCAAGAAGACTACGCCCCTGCGAGCACCCTGTCAATCGTAATACTCACACCTGAGACGTGGATTACATGCAAAAAAACAAGAAGTTACCTGAACTTACTTCCCGGCTCCTCTTGTTTCGCGTGTTTATGTTTCTTTGCGGATATCTTCCAACATGGAAATGGCATCGACCAGATGATTGTCAAAAATCTGCTTGGCAACCTCCAGCAAGTCTTTAATTAAAGGATCTCGCAGAGAGTATATGACCGTAGTCCCTTCTTTCAGACCCTGCACAACATTTTTGCTACGTAATACAGCCAGTTGTTGCGAAACGGCGGAGCCTTCTGACCCCAGGATACTTTGTAACTCGTTCACGTTTTTCGCACCTTCACTCAGCAACTCCAGAATCTGAATCCGCATGGGGTGAGCCAAGGCTTTGAAAAAATCCGCTTTAAACTGTTGTATGCTCTGATTCATACGTTATACCCCTTTATTCAAACTTTTGAATATATAAAGATCATAACATAGATGCGATCATAAGTTTCATTCTATACCGTGTCGATCGGTAGCTGCTGCATACCAGCCTTGACCTTGAAGTATACTTCAACCTTTATACTATACGTATCAACCTTCAATGATGAGAGGACGAACCTTAAATGAGCATACAAATTTATAATAAAAGACGCTCTGTAACGAGCTATCTATTAGAAAAATACATCGGAACATTAGATACCAAGAAAAATCTATCCACACGAGAACATACGCAGAAACATTTGGAGCACATGGGCGTTGAGAACATTAAACCCTATCAGTTAGGTAAAGTTAAATTAACTTCGCCTATGAAGGAGCGTTCTTATGAAGACATGCAGGTATTTACTTTAAATGACCACAGTTCCCCTGAACAACGGGTGATTCTCTATATCCATGGAGGTGCCCATACGCATCAACCGCTGTCCTTCCATTGGAAGTTCATGGATTATATGGCTCAGGCACTGAATGCCAAAGTGATCGCCCCCATCTATCCCAAAGTGCCTCACTTCAACTATCAGCATACGTATCCAAAACTTCTAAATCTGTATCGGGATATCATTGCATCCATAAAAAGTCCCTTACAGCTAACCATTATGGGAGATTCAGCAGGAGGAAATATATCGCTAAGTCTTGCACATTACCTGAAGATGCATTCTCTTCCTCAGCCCAAAGACATCATTCTATTGTCGCCATGTGTGGATATGGTTCTGGATAATCCAGTTATCTTCGATTATGAGACCAGAGATCCCATGCTGGCTGTGGAAGGGTATGATGTGATTCGTCGGATCTGGGCAGCCGATAAACAGCTGGACGATCCGCTCATTAGTCCAATCTACGGGGATTTCGAAGGGCTTGGCAAGATTAGCATCTTCATCGGAACCCACGAAGGTTTATTTCCGGACAACATGGAGCTTGATAAAAAGCTAACGGAGCAAGGTATTGAGCATCATACTTTCGTTTATCCCAAAATGAATCACGTCTTCGTACTGTATCCGATTCCTGAAGCCAAAGACGCTAAGCACAACATCATTAATATCATTAAACATGGATCACATGAATCACATTTATAAGACTACCACTATTGGACATCATCAACCTGTTCAAAAATAAAGGCTTTTGCGGAATGCTGTTCTCTCCGCAAAAGCCTTTTGGCAGTCCCTTTAACCATATACAATTCAAGCGTTCTGATTCTTTAGTCCATGTGTAATCGTCTAGAAAAGTTCTCCTTGAACTAGCTTTCCACCCAAGCGCTCCAGCACCTCTGGTTCATAATCCTGAAAATAAGCTGAGCTGATTCGCTGGCTAGGCTCTATGATCTGTTTTGTGCCATTGGTAGAGGTACGCAGTCGACAGCTGTATACGATTGGAAAATAATCTTGAAGGAACTTCCCTTCAACATGTGCTGTCAGTGCAATGATCTGAAAACCAAGCTGTTCGGCAACAAAAAAAACAGGATGCAAGACGTGATCACTCGAAGCTTTGCCAAATGGATTATCCAGAATAACGGCGCGATGCCGCTTCATCTGGCTCTGAATATGCTGTTTTTTCTCAGCAACATAATTAAGCAAACCAAGAAACAAGGTCATATTTTTACTCCATTTTTCACCGCCTGACCAGCGATTTGACTGTTCCCATGAATATGTCGCTTTACTTAAACTCTGGTCATTACCGACTTTTCTGCAACTCACCTTCATAACCTCACCACTCAACACCACTTGAAGTAGTTGTCTCGTATCCAGCCACTTCTCCAGGTTCCGACGAATCTCATTACTCCCCTGGCTATTACCGACCTGTGAATCCTGCCTGGTCAGTCGTTCCAACTGCTGTACAATCCAGTCAATGTGCTGACGGATTCTTTCTTTCCCATCCCGATCATCCCAGTCAGGAATAGAGAAACTGAAGATATCTCTCCACCAATCCTCGGTCCGTACACGTGTTTTCTTCGGAATTTCACGCAATTCCTGGACAATCAGCTTCACATGGGTATGGATATGATGGATGAATTGCTGCAATTCCTTGTCATGCGTCTGTAACGTCTGCTCCCAGATATGAACCGCCATCTGAATACGCTGGTTCATCGCTTGCTGAAATTCCACCACTTCACTGAACGTTCCTTTGGATTCGATTCCCTGAAGGGTCATCTGCTGCAACTTGATATCCTTTACCTTTGTACGAACAAAGTCATTCATGCTCTGTCGTCCTTTTTTGACCTTATCCTGTTCCGTTTGCAAATTTCTATGGTCACGAATCAATTCCTGAACACAATCATTGGCATATGTTCGTCTATGGTATACGTATTCAGATTGTTCCTCCATCGTTAAGTCACTCGCCATCAGGTTCACATCCTCAAGTGCGTGCAGCATCATGTGCCTGTTCCAGAGACTCATGACTGCTTCCATATCATCCAGTTGTTTTGTGATAAAAGCGACCTGATTGCCCAATTGTTTCTCATGCTCTGCCAGTTGTTCGATTTCCATCGCCAGACGTTCCTGAACAAGTGCTAGTGGTTCATGGAACGCTTCCGGTTTCGCTACGCCGAATCGTTCTTCGTACTGTTTGCGCATATTCTCCAAAGCGCCTTCTTCACGTGCAAAGGTTTGTTCGATTTGTTTAAACTCAGTGTTCAATCGATATAATCGTTCCTCTGCCGTAACCTTATCCTGCCAGAGTACCGATTTCTTCTCTTCCGGCTGGATCGGAACAAGCAAGTCCTCAATCAGTCCCGAATGCTCTTTTTTCAGCATCTTCATCTGCTGTGCATATTCCTGCGCCCTGCTCTTATACTCCTGTAACTGTTGCTCCAGCATCGTACGCTCTACAGCTATTTGATTACGGCGCAGATGGAGGGTTTTACGAATTTCCCGTAAGGTAAACAGAGACTCTTCCGTCGCTTTCGCAGTATAGTGCTTGATTTCCTGGTATACTTCCTGTTGCTCAAACAGTTGAACAGCGGATGCGATTTCCTGAATAGATGCTTTACACTTGTCACCGTCTGCTTCCGCCAGCTTCAGTTCGCTTTCCAGTCGCAACTGTTTCGCTTGTAACCATGTTCTGGAATCCTTTAATTTCTTCATTTCCTGTTCCAGTTTGCTCACTTCACCCGCGATAATCTGGTACCTCCTGGCAGCTTGCAGTGACTGACCCAACCGAAGAATACTTGCGTTTAGATGTTCGATCGTTTTCTTGCGCTTATCCTGCGTCTCGCGATTCACATTCAGTTCGTAATCCGTTCGATCCAATTCACTACCGAGCTTCACGATCGCCCCTTGTTCTCGAAGACGCTGCTGTTCAAGCTCCTGCTGCATATGCAATGGATAACGCTCAAGAAAATTTGTCAATTGGCCGCGTACATGTTCCCACGTCGTGATCTGTGCTTCCGTATGTTCACGTTTTTGTTGTGCTTCCCTTGCCTCTTCATACAAAAGAGATTTCCATGAAGCAAATGACTCCGGTTGCTCGTTGTTAAGCCAGTGGGGTGGAATAATCCAGTCCGAATAACTACCCGATACCTCAACTCCGTTACCCCGAATCCGTGCAAGGGCCTCCTGCGTGCTCCAGACACGAACGGGAAAAGAATGCTCCCCTTTCATAGCTGCAAGCTTCCGGATCAACCCTTCCTTTTCATGTTCCGTTGTAATTAGCGTAACCGCCCAGAGGTGATCGTCATCAGCCCATTCTATCGGAGTTTCACCCCGTATCTCCTGCACATATTGTGTACCCAGTTTCAGCAACGAAAATTGAGCCTGCCACTGATGACACAATCGATAGATCACCGGATCAGCGAAAAAGGGTTCCTGTTCACCATGATCATCGACATAGCGCCAAGATATCCGCTCCATTAATAACTGCTTCTCCTTATCCTGCTTCAAGCGCAAAATAGAATCATCGAGCCTGTCCCGAATAGACGTCTGTTTCTCATACACAGATTGTAATTGCGCCCAGTCTTTTCTGAGACCGGACAAGGCCAGCCTGACCTCCTCATAAGCGGTGTTAAGCTGAACCTCTTGCTCCTCAATCCGTATAAGGAGTTGCTCTCTGGAGGAAAGCTCCTTGCTTCCATCCTTTCTCCGTTGCTCCAGTTCCTTACGTTGCTCCTCCAATTGCTTCAATTCCTGAAGGATATTGATCCGCTGGTGCTCTTGGCTTTGCTCTTCCTGAATCCAGACGGGGATCTGCTGTTCTACGTTCTCCAGTTGTGGATTCGATAGAATCTCACGAGCGATCTGGGAAATCTGTTCCCGCTTTAGCCGTTTTTCCGCTTCCTGGGCTGCCAGTTGCTCACCAAGAACACCCGCTTCCTTCCTGGCTTCAGCAGCTCTTTGTTTCAGCGATTCCATATGGTTCAATTGATTTTGAAGAGTATTCTTCTGTTCACCAAGTACATGATTCAGATGTTGAAGTTCCAGTTCATATCCATATTTAAGCAAGGCACCATTGGTATGCCAATCCTGTTCCAGTTGCTTCTCATCTTCTGAAGTGTCCAGAGAGGAAAGTTGAGCTACAAGTCCGTTGATTTTGGCTTGCGTTCCTTGGGCATTTTTCCTGACTTGTGCATATTGCAAGGAGTAATATTGCTGCTCAGCCTGCTGCTTTCGGTCCGCTGCATCATCCCTCTCTTCCTGAATGTGGTGAAGTGAGGTGTACATTGTGTCCAGTTGTTGTTTATTCAGAGCCCATTTCATCGCTTCATTCGTTCTCAACCACGCCTCACGAGCATTCTTCAACTCCTGTTCGCGTAAGTGCAGTTGTTGCTTGTCTCCCACTAATTCCTTCTGTTGTGCTGTGGAGAGCAGCCAGTATGCCTTCGCTTTACCACGACTCTCATCATACTTTTTCTGCTGCAGATCCATGCTCCGGAACAGTTCCACATAACCGCTCAGACGAGCAGCAATCGAATTATTCTCTGCAATCTGCTCTTTCAGCTTCTTGTAGGTTTCGAAGCCTTCCCTGTGTTCCTCAAATATGCGCGCAAAAGAGTCCGGCTCAAACTCCTCAATCGAACGTTCTACCTCCGGAATCAATAATCGGTCAAACAACTGGCTCGTTGTTTTACATTCATCAAAAAACGCTTCAATTCCACCCTCACTACTATTAATTTTGACGATCGCTTCCCACTCACCGGAAATGATATGGAAATTATTTTCAAGATAAGCTCTGTAATCCTTCAGCCGCGAAAATGTCTGTGCCTGCAGAGGGTAACGTTGTGCCATCCCCAAATAATAATCATGAATCTCGCCCTTATCTGCAACACGTGCCCTGTCCATAACCTTCTGAGTGAACGGAAGTCCAGACAAGCCATGAGCATCGTTCTCCCCATATTCGTAAACATAACGATAGGAGTCAATGCCCGTCGAAGTTTGAAAAAGACTGACACTCGTCAGCGCATACCTGCGCCTAGGCTTCTCGCTCAAAATCCATTCGATGGCAACATGAGCCGGCCCCTGTTCAAGTGAATACGTCTCCTTCACCTTGCGCCCCGCCAGATCTGCATGTGGCAATACAGCCTGCACAGCTGTCTGGATGAACACGGTCTTACCTCCGCCATTTTCCAGAACGATTGCCCCATTATGTCCATCCAAGATAAATGTTTCATCATTATATCGTTTATTCCCCCCCTCATAGACCACATGAGCAAAGCGAATTTTAGAGATCGACGGCATCGTTTGTCACCTCCGTTGTATATTCTGAATCTTTCTTATCCGTCTCGAATTGATATAAAAATTGCAAGATTCCACGGTTCGTATCCAGTTCCATGAAGAATCGCTGCACAATCACTTTCGTTTTCTCCGTCAAGGCAGTCTCTGCCTCTCCAACCTGTTCAGCCAGATTCTGATCCAGCAAAAAACGTCGAACCGAATCAATAAAACTCAATCTGCTGATCGTATTGCCACTCTGGCGTTTGGCCGTTTCCTTCAGATCATCCATGGCATCCCATTTCTCTACAATATCTGCCCAATTGTATGAAAATTGTTTCTCATACTGTCTCAACTGCTCGGGATCATGTTCCTTAAGGGTGTCAATTCTCTCCTGCACCAATGCGATCCATTCATCTGTAACAATAAAATCCCTTGTCGGTTCAAGGCTCTGATAACTGTCATAGAACGACCCGATGAATGCAATAATAGCGACATACATCAAGTACAGATCCGCATTCACAGCCTGGCTGCGCAGATATGTCTTTTTCATCGCCTCATTCGAAATATGAAATGGAGAGAAGCGAACCCGTGGAATAAGATGCAATTGATCCCCTACCGAGATCAAAGTACAATCCACCGCGCTAGCGAACTGGTCAACCAAGCCGCGGATCAGGTCATCTGACATATATTGCTTGTGTGCTTCCTGTTCAACCATACCGCTTCGAGACAACTCCGTGTATATGCGAAATGCGCTCATGACGGTTTCATTCTCATAGTTCATTTTCCCGACCCCCACTTAATCGTCATTTCCTGAATCGCATAGCGGTCATGCATCCGAATGACGGAAGCTTGCTCAGTCAATACAAGTTCACGATCACCTATTTGCCGGAGCGCCGCTTCCATCCCGCTTACCTGATTGGCCGGTTCTTCTTCGGTGACAAATGAGGTTATTGGAGACCGCTGATGCAAAATAATCCAAAAGTCATAAAAAACACGACGAGCCAGCCAGTGCCGTCTGGTATCATCGTCACGATAACGCGCTATGACCGTTGATAAAAGAATCTCTTCTCTTCCCTCCATCAGATCGAGAAGATCTGCCATAAAGCCTGAAAATAACTGTCCGCGCTGCAACGTGAATTCATCCGGTTCCTCCGAGAGTGCAATCTCTTCCAGCAACCTCTGATCTGCTTTGTCCTCCCCATCATCTCCGGTCAGATTCTGTTCGCCAAACACAGTGAGCAATGACCATTTTTTCTCTTGTTCCAGCTTGAAAAATGGGGACAGCACAGCCCGAAGTGCTTCCAGTGGAAGGGGTGATCCTACGATGACACTAACCAGATCCTGATCAAAATTAAACGAATTCATCCCTGTCAGATACAATGATTCCTTTGCTGCATGCAAGGCACTGCTCTTGAGCTGCATACTTCGCTCCAAAAGGCTTGTGTGTCGCCCATGAACCTTCTCAAGCTCTGACCCGATACGCAGAATGTAGGCATATGCCTGGTGTTGTTTATCCTGGAGGGTATCTGAATAAATTCTGGCCCTGGTTTCTTTGACAAAATCACGCAATTCCTCGAACTCTTCATTCTCACGCTGTAATCGGCCATAAATATCATCAAGCAGATTTCCATACTTGAGGAGTGTATCCTCGGACACAATGCTTCGTTTGATCTCATGAGCAAGCTTGACCATGCGTTCTTCCAGTGTCTCCACGTCTACCTGCATCTCATTGATCTGCCGTAACGCCCCAAGAAACTCGCCCTTTTCCAACTGTTTTCTCAGGACAAGCTGGTGAATAGAAAGTTGAAACTCTACATAAAATTCTTTGGTCGCGAATACCAGTTCCAATCCATCCTCGTCGAGCGCATAGTATTGCATATTGGTCTCGCTGTCGTAAGCGCTGGCCCTCAAAATGGACGTATGTATAACTTCCTGCTCTCCCCGTTCCCAATTATAAAATGTAAATGCCCGCTTACGACCGGAAGCGGGACGAAACACCTGAATAATAGAACGTGAACATTCTTCATATTGGTTCAGATCGAGCTGGTATCTGGCATGAGTCACTGTATGCAAATATTGAGCCAGGTCACTTGCACCCGCCCGGTGATTTCGAATCAACTTCTGTTCAAAGAAAAAAAGCAGCGTCAGCATGCCTAGTTCCATCATATCCAGACTGTTGCCCTGCTGATCGGTTTGCTTTTTACGTTGAAGCTCAAACAGAGGATCAAACAGGGCAATCTTACTCATTCTGCCTTTGAATCCTGTCAAGGACTCCTCAATCACGAGAGACTCTGTTATATGTACCAATCTGTATCCCTCCATATCTCCTGAAGCTCATACGCAGACAAGCTCTCTTGGGGGTAATAGCCACCACTCTGCAAACATTGTTGAATATGCTGCTGTTCCTGCTGCGAGAAATGCGATTGAAAAGCAGCAAGCGCTTCATGGTCCACCCGTTGATTTTGTTTACCTGCTGCACATACTTTTTGAAAACATGCACGGTAGAACGGCAGTGCCAGTTTCATTTCCCGTTTGCGGGAGACCTCGTGCCATATCTGAATTCCTGTGTGATCAATATCTCCAAAATAGTAAAATTGATGCAATCTTTCCTGCAAAGGATACTGTTTATCGAACATTTCGATATTGCCTGCGATTTTGTTCCCGCAACCATAAATCAGGGTATGAAAACAGCTCTCTATCAATACAGGCAGCAGCGCCTGAAAAGTAGTTTTATTCTCGACAACCAGGTGCAGACACAGTGACTCTTTTTCGACAAAGGATTTCTTCATCATGCCAGGGTTAACCGCCATCATTAACGGGTCATATTCTGCCCTGATCAGCAGCTTTTCCCACAAGCCCAGACGGATGAGGATCGCCTTTCCGCCTTGCTCCATGATCCATTTCTCATCCTGAACCAGCGCATAGCTGCGTTCCGATGCTGACACAACATGTTCAGGCAAACCATACTTTTTCAAATATTGATCAATCTGCCCAACTGCGGGAGCATCCTTCTCCCACGTCTCTTCCCCATGCTTGTAATACGGTTCCAGTGAGATCGAAGGATGCATCTCCAGACCGAGCCTCTGTAACCTTGCCTGAAAACCCTGTCTCAGCATCCCGTGTCCAATCCTGAAACGAAGCGCCAGCGAGGGCATTTTCCCGTTCCTGCCAGCCGTCTTCATCTCACTCATATAACCCTCTTGCACAAGTTCTCCAATTGCCTGAGCAAAAGACTCATAACCTATATTCTCCCCGACAAATAATTGTTGCAACTGTTCCAGCCACATAGTTGACCGTTTATTCTGTTCAAGATACCTTCTCATGATTATTTTGGGATCAATCGTGAACTACCCCTATCTACCTGATTTTCTACAGCCAGTATAACATATCAATTCCTGCAGACACCGGAATGTCAGCGCTAACATAAAATGAAAAAAAGCTGTTAAGGATCTTCGCTTCTGCGAATTCCGGGTTCACCCTTTCACGAAACCTGAGACACGCTATATTGGACTGTACGGCCATTTTCAGCATTTTTGTGAGGGTATTTTGGTAAATAACGTGTCTCATGTTCCTTACGTTTGAGAAATAGGGCCTACGGGACAAATAAGACGTCCTGGATTCCTTAGAACATCGTCTGACCCTTAATCATTCTCCAGGACTCACCAGCTTGGACTTCAAGATTACTTTAAAATTTCCCGATTTCTCCTTGTTCAACTCTAAAATATTTAAGAAAATAGCAATAAAATGCGATTAAGCACTTGTAAATTGTATTATTCCGGGTATAATACTCGGTATATAGAAAAGCGTAGCTGACTGGAGTGAATAACGCTATGGATTCTTTGACACAAACCTGGGTTAACGATTATTTGGACTTATATAATTTTGCCCGTACAATAGAAGACTCGGAATGGGCTGAAGATATTCTCAAAAAGCTTCGGGATCAGAAGGATGCGTTGCTGGAGGAAGAACGAAAAGCTATTCTACTCCGTGAATTGCTTATAAGTTATGACCGAATCAACAAGCAACTGGTGGATATTTTCAGCAAGCTAAGAGTCGCTGCAGAAGGATACCAGACTGAATCCTTGCAGGAGCAATGGTTCAAATTAAAGCTGATGCGGATCGATGTATCGCGGAAGATTCTTCAATATCAATAATAAATAAGAAAAAAAGCCGGTCTGCAGTTCGTCTGCTCAACCCGCCCTATTAAAAGGCTTACTATTCTTTGGACTGCATACAGTGAACTGTTCTGCAGAGTTGTAAAGCCCGCCAGCTTTACAAGTCGAACTTGTAATTAATGAATTACATGGATGCTTTCTTCATGTTGCTCATCATGCCCATCATAGTGGTCATCATTTCGTCGCACTCTTGCATGCAGGACATCATTTTATTCATATCCATGCCTTCCATCATGCTCTTGTCTTCCATACATTCCATCATCATCTTCATGGATTTCATTTTGCACATCATTTCTTCCATGCACATATTCATCATCATGTTCATCATCATCATATTTTCCATCATTCATACCTCCTATTAAAATGTAGTAGACTTCCTTTTTTTAGAATAAACGATAGTCTACGTAAAAGCAATCTTTTTCCTCTTGCATTTCCACAAATTTTCTTGTATAATACGCACTTAACTTATCAATCCAGTAGGGAATACAGGCTTTAATAGATACTGAATACAACAAAAGCTCAAGCATTGGCTGATCGCCGCAGGCTTGAGCTTTTTCGTTATAAAATAGAACCCATATCCGTTTCTACACTGATTTAATTGCGCCAATCTTGGTGATCACCGTATCATATGGATCTAGTTCCACGGTTTGTTTTCCATGCTCCGTATCAATCGTCGTGGATTGAACCTCATCACTATTATTGATCACAACCAATATGTTGCTCTCAGGATAGTAGGCACACTCGGTATACAGGTTATCTGGAATATACTTCGCCTCACCCACCTCATTCCCGGCAAAACGAATCAGATTCTGCAACAATCTCGTATTTTCCCAATTGAATTCGAACGAAGATAAGTAGATTCCTTGCCCTTTTCCGAAAGCATGCGTGGACAATGTAATGTTGCCATCTGTCTCGTGCAATACCTTGGCTGTTCCATCCGTAAGATATATGCTACCTTTACCTTTTGACGCGATATTAGCACCTTCCGGCACCAGGCCGTGCGCATCGTGAGCCTCATACGACCATTTTCCATGAACGACTCTTGCACCTGTATCCTCATCTACCCCAAGCACATGCGCCATTCTGAAAAAGCTGTCGTACCCGTGGGCCGCTGAAGGCTGGTTGATACCCATAAAGGTACCGCCTTCGTACACCCACTGGGTCAGGATGTCTACACCTTGGTGGTCGTTCCAGTGCTCTCCACCACTCCAGGCAGAACCAGCAGAACCCGCATTAATGACAACATCCACATCCTTCAATACACCCTGACGAATATCATCAAAATCAATGAATTTGACCTCGATCGGTAAACCGGATAACGCCTCATTCACATGAATCAGATCATGCATATGCGTTTCATGAAAATGACCGGACAAGGTCCACGATCTTAACTTGCCCCAGCTATGCAGCACGGCTACCTTTGTCTTGATCTGATACGGTTTTCCCTCTTGATGCAACTCTTTCATTTCCCTGAATTCATGGGCAATCTTCTCGATGTAATCCACAAAGTCCGGGTAAGGCTCAACTAGATGCAAGTATCCACCTAGTCCAATCCGGTCAATCGACTCCCGAAGCAATGCACGCCGAATATTAATCCAATATTTCTTCGCATCCAGGGTAGGATCTCCGCCCTCCTTGAAGGTAGGAAGTCCGCCTAAGCCAACTGGGAACAAATATGGATGCAATCGAATCTCATGGGTATCGACCTTAACACCTGAGCACATTCTTGCCTCATAACCGGAGAACACACATTTGATCATGCCGTCGAATCCAAATTCCTCAAAGCGATCATTGTACGGCTCCATGCCTACCCAGCTGTCATCATAGAAGACATACGCCAGCTTGTCATGTTTGTGCACAATATCAATCAACTTTTTACCGAATTCAATGACAAAATCATTGATAAATGCCATCCAGTCCAGTTTACGCTGATCCGCAGGCATATGAGTGACCTGATATTTACCGCCATTCACAAAGTCCTCAGCCGAGAGTGAATACCCATATTTTTGAGCAAACAGATCCAGCGCTCTCGAACTTACCGTAAAATCGTATGAACCCCAATCCGAGAACAGATGGCGATTCCGCTCATCACTGCCCCAGATCCAGGCGAAATTATAAAATAGGGATGTAAAACGTACAACCGTTGTTTCCGGATGGTTTTGACACCACGTTTCCATCCAATCCAGCAGATACGTTTGCGTTTCCGTATAGATCGGATCAATCTGCATCAGATGCTCTTTGTCCCAGTTATTCGTCGTATGATTGTACATGGAGATCTCTTCCCATATCCGATAGACCATGAAACTTACCGTGTATTTATGCCAAGGAGCAACGCCAGTAATTACAACATTGCCAGATTCCCTTTCATAATTCCACTGTCCTTTGGGAACTTCTTCCCCAGTCGTTCGATCATAAACTTGCCAATATTTAAACGCTTCTTTGGAATCATTCACCCTGAATTGTTCAGCGAAGAAATCCTCCATCAGATAGATGGATACATAATCTTGTACAGCGACCTTCGGATTCGTAATGAGAAAACATTGCTGCAGCTTATCCAGATTACGGGATGCCCACTCATTATGATCCCGAATAATGCAAATGGTTGAATAGATGCCATATCCGGCATTAATAATCTCATCGGACAATTTCGTACCGTCACTATCACGGATCACATCGGCTCCCCAGCGATCGGCAAGTTCCAGCGTCAGTGCCTCGTAACCGGATTCTCCCGGTAGTGTAAAAGAGCCTTTGGTTGGTTTGGACAATGTGGTTCCCTCCCTATCTCAACATATCGGACAGAAAAGCGAGTGCAAGGCCCTGACCCCAGCCCTGAATCCAGTCTTTTGGAATATTGCGATAGCCATCCCGATCCTTCATTACCGCCGTACCGCCAGATACACCAAGCACGCGCCCATCTTCGCTAATGTTGTTCAGGATGCCTTCCAATGCCTTTTGCACGTATTTGGTATGCAGTGGATTGCCGTTGTTGATCATCGCTGCTGCAATACCAGCGGAAGCTGACACCTCTTCATACGATTCTTCGTCATCCAACACCGTACGCCACAAGCCGTTCTCGGTCTGTACCAGTTTGAGAGCCGCTAATTGATCGCGAAGTGCACATTCTACATCCATACACTGCGGATACAGATACCAGTCTTTCAATTGCGGTTTCACTTGAGACATCGTATAGGCTCCCCAAGCATTCGCTCTTCCCCAGTAAAATCCGGACATGTGGTCCTTGTTGATATTATTATAGCCGTGATACCAAAGACTGCTGGTCGGATCTTGAAGATATTTGATATGCCAGTAATACTGATTCAGCGCATCCTGAATCATGGCCTCATCTTTTAATTTGCTACCTACGCGGAGCAGGAAAAAAGCCGCCATAAACAAGGTGTCCGCCCAAGCTTGTTCCGGGAAATCATTGGAAACGGATACCGTATGCTGCAGCACATTGTCTCCAAAGCGAAGCGCATGGTTCTGGAGATAATCGACCTTGCTGAGGACAATATCCCAATATTTCTGCTCCCCGGTTTCTTCATATAAAGTGATGAGCACATGGCCCATGGCACATGTATTTACCGTCCAACTTGGCAGACCCAGCTCGATATATTCGTCCGCCCATCTCACCAGCCTGTCCAGAATCTCTTGGTTGCCTGTCGTTTGATAGGCTCTGGATACGCCATAATAAGCCACACCGCCGGGCCAATCCCATGTCAGATCCATATCCAGTGTTTTCTTGGTAACGCTCTCGATTACGTTTAGAATCTGTTCCCTGTCATATTTCACTTGAAGCATTGTTATTCCCCTCTCCCTGCGCACACGCCCCCAAGTGCGCCCTGAGAGGTGTCCGTCCATTTTTGTAAACGCTTTACTTATTCCATTGTACGCAGTAAAATAGTCTCAATCTAAGCATATTCGCAACAAAACTGTGCAATTTCAATCATTTATATATAGGAGTCCTCGAAAATGCCCAAACCGAAGAAACCTGTCATTGAATATCGTCACTACAGCCTACCCATTGATTTTCCTGTCCTGTTACTCAGTGGAGACCGCTGGAGAATATCCGATATCAAGAGTGAGCATCTTCATTTCCATAACCACATGGAGATTGGCATCTGTTATTCGGATGGAGGCATCATGGAGATTAAGGGGGAATCTGTACCTTTTCGGGCAGGCGACATCACGTTCATTCCTCGCTATCTTCCGCATACCACATACAGTTCGCCTAATAACGCCAGCCTGTGGGCTTATATCTTTTTTTCACCCGAAGAACTCTTCCGTCATTCGCTCAAAACAGCCCAAAGTCACATTGAACCCAATCTATGGGCTATTCAGGGAACCAATTGCATTCTGAATAAGGAACAGCATCCCAAAATTCATACGCTCGCAACATCAATCGTAGAAGAAATGAAGCAGCAGTCCCCCTACTATCGGGAGAGCGCGTACGGCTTGTTGATGTCTCTATATATCGAACTGCTTCGAGTTCATGCGAATAACGAGAGCTGGTCAGCGCAAGATCAGGAAAGGGACCTTCAAGGTGACTTGGTCATCTCACCCGTGCTGGAGTTTATCACCAAAAATTATATGATGCCCGTGACCATCGATTACCTCGCTGAACTGTGTCATCTGAGTACAACGCATTTTCGCCGCAAGTTCCATGAAATTATGGGAACCACACCGCTCGATTTTCTGAATAGTACCCGGGTCGAAGAGGCATGCAAGCGATTAAAAAGCACGGAGGCCTCCATTCTGTCCATCTCCGAGCAGGTCGGCTTCCGATCCATCTCCAGCTTTAACCGTTGCTTCGCTAAACTGATGGGAGAATCGCCTAAAGCCTGGCGCAAAGGGGCTCATTTTGAAGCACAATCTGCAAAAGCGTCGATACTGGAATTTACGGGATGGGTATGAATTAATGTGTAAAGCTATAACCCTACTCATAAAAAAGATACAAAAAAGCCCGAAAGTCGCAATGACTTTCGGGCTTTTCCAGATCAAATCAATAACTTCATGTTTACAGCAAATCCAGTTCCACAAGCAATCTGCGGACAAGCGTCGCCATCTCGGCACGAGTTACCGGAGCTTTTGGCTCAAGTGTCGTTGCCGATTTACCTTGAATCAGACCCAGCTTCACCGCCTGCGCGGCACTATCTTTGGCCCAATCAGACAATGTTGATGCATCGGTATAGCCGTCAAGGCTACTAACTGTACTACTCGCAACTGGTGCAGTATGTCCTGCCATCTCGTATGCACGGATCAGCATGACCATCACTTGCTCACGTGTCATGGCATCCTGTGGGCCGAAACGATTACCGCTGTAACCCGTCATGAGGCCATAGGCAGTTGCTGCTTGCACCACATCGTTGTACCAATCCACTATCTTAACGTCTGCGAATGTTGAGCTTGCGCCTGTATCTGGTTTCAGGCCGAAGGCCCTTACCATCAGTGCAGCAAGCTCTGCCCGAGTCATGCTACGTGAAGGCTCATAGCGAGCAGACGACACGCCGTTCACAACCAGACGTGACGCCAGATCGTGAACCGCTTCGCTTGCCCAGTGACTCTTCATGTCGCTAAACGAAGCGTCATATCGGATCGGCAAGTACACGCTGTTGGTCATACTGCTTGCGATGGCAACCATCCGACCTTCCCGCACTTCGAATCGGGTAGGCACATGCCGCAAGCTGCCGTCAGCTTCAAGAACGACCACGGTCGATACGGAGCGCTCGTCCTCTCCGACCGGCAGATAAAGTTCTTTGGTTGTCATTTTCAAAAGCTTATCGATCTCGATTGACTTGCTACCGTCGCTTGCCGTTATGTTGAAGGCAACCGGGGTTCCTCTTGGGATCATGCGGCCTTCACTGGCAAGCTTCGCAGCAAGTTGCTCGTATGCCTGATCCGGTTTACCTACATTTAAGCTTACTTTGATATCCTCGGCCTTTTGCGCCGGGAACGCTGCTTCGAGTGCGTTCAGATCGATAGCATTCCAATCCAAACGGTAGCTGCCCCAATCGCTTTCCAGATCTATCGAAATATCTTTGGCAGCGAGTTGTTTAATCAGATCCGCATCCAGCTCGAAGCGTAGTTGCTCCAGTTGGCCCGCAACGTGTAAACGAATTCGCTGTCCTTGCTTGACTGCATCAAGCAGCGCTTCTCGCACAGGATGAGCAACTACGGTTGGACCACTTACGCCTGGCGTAACATCGACCAGCAACAATCCATCCTTCTGCACTGCATCCAGTTCCAGAGGTACCTTCATATCGCGGCCTCCAACGGCACTATCGATGGCTACACCACCCACCGTTAACGGACCAACAGGCACATTCGATGCCGGTGGTTTGCTGCCGCCTGAGCTTGGCTCGCTTGGTTCCACGCTTGAAGAGATCCGCTCATTCACCTTCACTGCAGCAGAGGATGCTGTCGTGAGTTTCGGCTCACTCGTTGTTCGTTTGGCGATAACAACCCACTCGCCTGGTTTTGCTTTGATGACTTTATCGGAAGGCAGCGTGTTCCATCCGCTGATATCCTGTTCAAATATTGGTAGCATCACTTGCGATTGGTCTGTGAAAATACGGTATGCCAGTTCACTGCCAACCATGTTGCCTTTGTGTCCGGCAGCGCTGATCGAGACACGTGTCTCTCCCTTTTTGCCCGTTCCGATCGTGGATGCTTTGATTGTATCCATGTAATCCGGCGGTGCAGCTCCCGTTTTCGGTGCAACAACGGAGACGATATCCGTTGTACTGAGCTCCGTACCTTGCCATGTATAATCGGCCTGGATTAGAGCAGATCCGACACGTTTTCCGTCAAGAAGACCATCATGCTGAACGGCTGCGTTCGCTTCACCCATAACCACACTGTAGGTGATGCTGTTGTTGTCTGCCAGTTCACGAGTTCCATCCGTATACTCCACATAAGTCTGAACCGCAGCTTGTTCTCCACCGGCAACAAGTTCTTCCGGCATAACCAGTTTCAGTCTGCGCGGCAGCTTGAAGTCGCCGTTCAGCACCTCAACAACGGCAGAGTTCACATTGCCTGCCGCGTCCTCGGTTTTAATTCGGAGACGGGTCTTCATGCGGTTCACATCAATCGGCACCTCATGTTTAAAGACTCCGTTCTCGTCCGGTTTGAACTGTGCCAATTCTTGATCACTATCGGCATCGGTTACCGTCACTTGGGCATCGGTCATCGTTGTACCCTGTACGAGCGCAACGCCTCCCTGTGCCCGTTCGCCTTGTGAAGGCGAATCCAGATAGATCATCGGAGCCGTCGTATCCATTGTCACGTACAGCATTGTAACTGACGTATCCCCCGTGTTAGTATTACGAGCTTTGAGCTGGACTGCGTATACTCCATCTACCTCAAAGTTGAACTTCAGCTTGTCTGTTGTTGCAAGGTTAGTGGTGCCGAGCGAACCGTCGTCCGTCGAAGCCTCTACAACAACGTTCGACTGATTCGAAGCCACGTTCACGGTCACCTGATTCGAACTTGTAACCACCTCGTATTTGTTGTTGACCACTTGTTTGTTATCGAGCGAAAGCACTGGCCCTGTAGGGGCAGGAAGCAGCTTCGACCCGCTATACGTTGTTGTGGATAAACGAAGATTCGCTTGCTCATCGGAAGCCGGTTTGCGTGCGACCGTAACGCCCATACGATAAGATTTACCCGGCTCCAGTCCGGAATGGCGTACCTCTTTATCCTCCATGGCAATGGTTCCGTCTGCATTGCGCAGTACCTTGCCGTCCGCACCTAGCTTAGGCGTTCCTAGTACATTCCATCCACCCACGGTCACATGATACTTGCCATCCTTGAGCGTGGCTTTCAAGTCGGATTCACTGTATCCTTCTTCGCCGAACGGATCATACAGATGTCCTTGCTCATCCGATGCGGTCAGGATGTAAGTGAACTCCTCCGCTTCTTCTTCGGCTGTTTTCGTGATTGCCGGGAAAGCGACCTCGAACTGCCCGTTACCGATGCTTCTCGTTTCTACCGCTGGTACGGCGTTCGGAGCAAACGGATCTACGAGCGTATAACCTTCTTGTGAAGATAAGACAGAGAATGCCATGTCTGTCTTCAGTTCCGTACGCAGATAATATGTTCCTTGTTGCAGCAAACCACGAAGATCTGCTCCGCCGAGGTACGCAATCTGCTTCACGTCAAAGGTCATCTCACCGGATGCACGACCGTCAGCACCAATATCGGCACTTTCGATCTCGATGCCTTTGGCAATCATGATCCCCGGATCAACGGATTCATCCGGTGTAGGTGTTGCCTGCAAACGGTCCGAAGACAGATACAAATCAACCGTATCTCCCGGCGAAGCGTTGTCCACGGTCCAGGTTGCTGTGAATTGGTCCGCATCCTGTGTATTTACCTCAAGTTCCGTCGAAGACAGTTCCGGAAGTACCGGAATGTTCATCAGCTTGGACTTGACCGATTGACTCGATGTCAGCGTCCAGCTTCCCGTTTTTGCATCGTCTTGTGGAATCGCAACATAGATCCGACGGATATCGGTTCCCTGAAGCTCTTCTTTTTTAGTCACTGTTGTACCGTCACTCTTCAGATCACCCTCTTTAGGTGCTTTGATAATCTGTTCAAACGCCGTTGCATTCCGATCCGTTGCTTCTCCGTACACGATATCATACGTGCTTCCGTCGTCACGCTTCAGAGTCAGAGTAGGTCTGGTTGTTGTAAAATATTCTAATTCAAGGAGCGCATCCCCTGTCACTCCGCTCATCGGGATCACATGCGTTTTCCCTCCATTGGACGTACGAATGCCGCCAATGCCGAGATTTTGCGAGCTGTCCTCGATCATATCAATGCCGTCCCCAACGGCAGTATACCGAATCTCGTAACGCTCAGGCTCCTCATTCTCCCATGAGGTCGCAAGCGTCTCGATTCCCGTTCCGATCTGTAACAGGCGCGGACCCTGTTCTGGATCATTAATCGACAAGTGTGCGAGTGCCTCGTTATCCAATGCCGATCCATCGGTCATAAACGAGATGCCGCCGCCCCAGTAATATTTGATGCCCAGGGTGAGGAATAACAAGGAAATCCCCGCCCACAGCTCATCGTTATTAACGCCTGCACGGGTTCCAAATCCTAAACCGCCGACAACCGGCACTGAACTTGGTATTTGTATTTTGGAGCTGACCATGCCTTCAAAATCAACTCGTCCCTTCTCCAGGTTCTCGCCGATAAACAGGCTGGCACTGCCCACGATGATATCCCATCCACCGACATCAATCTGTGCCCTGGCTCGGATAAACATCGGGCTGGCCCATTGGGTCTGGACAAGTGCTTCCGTCAACATCGGGATGACTTTGCTACCTTCACCGAAGCCGAGCTTGCCCACCACTTTAAAGCCGGTTGCTTTGAGCGTAAGGTCTACACTACCTGAGAATACAGCTGGCTTCTGTCCCAGCTCCATATCGATGCCTGCCTCCAGCGTCAGCGGCAAGCGCTCGGTACCCCCAGCAATCGTCATCGCAAGTTCACGGATGGCGCCGCGAATACTTGAGATTTTGGTAGCCGGATTGATCATGATGCCCGGATCAGGAAGGTCCGATCCAAAAGCAATGACGTCTGGAATAATCCGTCCGTCGGGAACTCGTTTAAAGGCAAGCTCCGCACTAATGGAGAACAAGTTCTCCAGTTTGGCCTCGAAGTTAACGCCGTACGAATTCATGACGCCGTATTTGTTCGGGTCTTTATAGTGCGTAACATTGATACCGCCTTTTACGCTATCCTCGGAGTCCGGTTTGAACAAACCAATACTGTTATTCAGCTCAAACGCCAGTGAGGAATCGATGCCCACGAATCCTGATTGATTGAACATAACGTTACTTACTTCCCCATTTACAATAAACATCTTCATTGCACCACCGAAGGACACCCCATCCTGCCGCAGTACGAAGTCATTGAGTTTCAACCCAAAGCCATTCAGCGAGAAGGTAGGTGTTGAAAACAACGTATGTTTATTGAAGTACACATAGGATACAAGCAGATTGCGGTATGGATTGAGCGCATCGCCCAGCATACCATTAGCCCATGTCAGGGTTCCGTTCAGAGTAGGGTCTTCCGGATTGCGTCCTTCCTCCCATGCCTGCTCTTCATCCGTCAGCTTCGATTCCGTTCCGAGTGACTTATCGAATCCGTTGTAGAAATCAACGGTCCATTCGCCGGAATGGAATACGAAACCACTATTCGCCACGCTTAGTGTACCGTCGCCACCCACAAAGAGGGTTTGCAAGAACGGCGTGTCCGTATTTGCCCTCAGATCTTTGGCGAGCGGGAAATTCCCTGTTGAAATGGTGAGGTCTTTCCCGCTGTAAGCTACACTCTTGTTGAGAATCGCAGGTTCTGTATCCGATTGAACCGTGTATTGGGCGTTTGCCCCCGTACCGGACTGCACGATCTTACCGCGCACTTCCAGAACAACCTCCTGCTCGGTATCATCATCAAGTCCTTTTTTGAACGTTTCGAAGGCTGCTTCATTTTCGAACGTTTGGACCGCATATACCGGAGAAGCCGATGCATCGATGGCCCCAGCTACATCCAGGGCAGGGTCCAGCTTGCGTGAAGCTGCTACCATTTCCTGCTTGGCAGCAGTCAGTCTCGCCCGATCCTGATCCAGCTTCGTTTTGAACTGCGCGTCCGTCAGGTTGCCATACGTCCATGGTAGCACGCTCGCAAACGTCGCTTTCTCACCAACACCTGCGTTTAGGTCCAGTTTAGTTTTATATACAGCGAGAATTCCGGCTTTGCGAACCCGGTTCTCTTCGTTCTCGGTTATGGCAAAAGTCTGATCTGTCTTGAAACTCAGCGCTTCAGCCATCTCGGGAATTGACTTGTCTCGATAGTCCACTTGCACGGCATATTCACCAAGCGGCAAGATCGCATCGTTTAGTACTTCAAGCGTTGTGCCATCCGCCTTCACCTTTTCCCCGCCACGATATACCAGCTTCAAATCTCCCGCGAACCCGTTTCCAAGCGGCTGGGATGTTACAGATCGGGTCACCGGCACTTTGTAACGATCCCCGTTCTTCACGTTCACCAGATACATGTCAAAGTTGGCAGCGGTAGACGTTGCTTCATTGCCGACATTGTAGGCAGCGATATTGGACACGTTCAGCGTGATGTACTTCTCGTCCTTGCTGTACGCTTCCTCCGGTGACATGGCGTAGACCAATGTCTCTCTTAATTCGCCAACAGGTGGCAGGAAGATAAAACCCGCTCTTGACGATTCATAGATCGCGCGAATTTCCGATTCCGGAAGCCCTTCGCTCTCTTGAGCAGCAGTCTCCAGCTTTTTCTCTGTCTCCGGGCTGCTCACCGTCACCATATACTGGCGCGTTGAAGGCCAGGCTTTGCCTGTACCCTTCACTCGCCATTTGGCTGCGACGACCTCGCCCGGTTTATATGGAATGAATTCGATGCCCTGTGCAGCTTGTTCCGGCGGAACATCCTTGCGGAAGGTAAGCTTCTGGCTTGTTGCATTGAGTTCCTTCCCGTTCTCATCCACAAAGCTCAGACCTTTCTCTAGTGTCAACGTAACATCGATCTGGCTATGGTTTGTGTTGAACATCTCCAGGTTCTCGATCTCCGTATTCACTTCGAACACGCCGTCATTAACGTAACCCGTCTCTTCCTCATTGGTCTCCAGCTTCTGCGTTGGATCAAGGAAACGAACATCAAATACCTTCTCCGGGGATACAATCTCACCCAAGCCGTACACCAGTTCATACGAGTGCTGGCCGCCAGCTTGAACCGTATCAGGCTCCCAATAGAAAGCTACGGCCGTATCGGCTGTACCGTAGTCATTTGTATCCTGCGTAAAATCAAGATTCTCGTCCGGTTCATATTCCCATTTCGTTCCGGCGAGATTGGCCCAATGGCCTACCACCATTTCATCAACGATGTTAATACCACCCTCGAACAAGTTGTTGAATCCATAGGCAATGACATTCGTCGCCAGCGGATTGCTCAGATCAAGCTTGTCCCGCATCACCCAGTACGGTGGCAGTTTATGCAAATTGTATGCCTGCTCGTCCACGTTTTTGTCATAACCGAGCTTCTCTGGCTCGTGAACCAGTTTGCGCTCCACCGTAAGTGGAACGGAATAATTCTGCCCGATCTGGAAGGCTGGGCCATCATTGCCACCGACCGACGTGTCCAGCAACACACGTGACCCGATCTCTACCTTGGCATTTGTCGTATTATCCACCACATATTGAACACGCGCATTACCGCCCTGATCCTTGTCTTCCTTCAACAGCAAAGTGATCACTTGGCTAATGCGAATACCTTGAACGGTCCATACGGTAACCAGACTTTGTGTACCGTCATTTCCCGTAACGACCTTTGGAGGTGTAACCTCCGAGGTCCAGTTCGGTGCCATTTTGTACGGATTACCAAAGATCAGATCCGTTCCGTTGATGCGGAATGTCGTGAACGACGTCTCCGGGTTATCTCCACCAAAGATCATATCCACGCCGTTATCCTTTTTGCGGATTGGCTGGCCGTCTTCTGTACGAATGCTGAAGCGCCCACTTGCATTGTCCACTGTTACCTTGATAAATCCGTTCTTAATGGATGTCGTTCCCGCTGAGGAAACGGCCGCTGCCGCGATGTGAAGCGGCAAGACGCTGATCAGCATGACCATGGCCATCAACGTTGCGATTATCCGAATAATTTTGTTACGTCGCATGGGTGAACCCCTTCCGTTTCTCTAATTGGCCCGATTAACAAGCAGCGTGGAGTATACGCGTTCGCGCTCCTGATTTTGCACAATGATGGTGTACCATCCTGCTTTGGGCAGTGTAATCTTGAAGTCTTTGCTGATCAGTTCCTTATAGGTCACTCGGGTCGCGATATATTTCATCTGTCCTTCGCGCACCAGACCTGGGAAATAATAAATATCGTACGTGCCGAGTTCATTCTCCAGCTTGGTTCCGCCACCAGTCTCAATCGTGCGGAAGTTGTTCACATTGAACGTGACCGTACCTGTATTCACAATTGCTGTTTCGGATTCGGTATCCGACAACGGAATGCCATTGGCCGTAACGAACATGCCATCTGTCGAACGAACAAATACCGTTTGCAGGGCGTAGCCTGTATTGCCGAGCTGATCCTTCGCGGTGTAACGAATCGTGTGTTTACCCGTAACCGTGAGATTCAGTGGTTTCTCCACGTATTGTCCGCCTTCCAGCACGTATTCCGCAGCCGTCACCTGAATCTGCTCCGCAGATGTGAGATTATCGCTCACTGTGTATCCGCCCAGATCGGTGACCAGATCGAAGCCTGGTTTATTTTGCAGAACCGTTGTGGAAGCTTTGTTCAGACGGATCGTTGGTGCCGTATTATCGAGACCCGCAATCGTAAAGTTAACCTGTTTCTTGTTACCAAGTACGTCTGAAAGTAAAATCGAATGCTCGCCATTGCTGGCGTAGTCGGCGCTAAAGCTCGCTACAGGGGTTGCCCCGGCATAGATCGTATTGCCTTCTACTACAGATGATGGCATCACAAAACCTACACGCACTTTGCCTTTGGAGTAAGCCTGATCGCCGATCTGCACCAGCTTACTGTCATCGATGATCTGTCCGTCGTTGTCTACTCGAACCATCGTGATCTCCTCTACAGCCGGGATCGATCCAACGAGTGTTGTAATCGCTTCGGATTCCAGCTTCGCATTATTCCCTGCGGCATCTGCCAGCGAGAAGCGCGCTTTACTGCCTGAAGTCATGACCAATGAGGATTGGTTCGTCCCTGAGCTATTGGAGACCACCTGGTAATCCTGAACTTGTCCCTGTTTCGGCAGCACTTGCGCCACGATCAGATTAGACGCGATCACGTTACTTGTTGTCGGTGCTGCGAAATGAGTAAATTCTCCGTTTGCATTGTACCCGTCACCCGCGCTATCCACGACAGCAGTACCACTACCGTAACGGATCAACGCTTTGAGATCGGGATGGTTGTAGTGCATGACAATATCCGCTTCCGGCGGCGTGGTATCGATATTGCTCACCGTTGCCGTGACACTACCCGTAAAGCCAACTGCATCTTCGTAATCAAACGTGAATTCTCCGTTCTCGCGGAACGTTTTGGACGACGTCGGCAGATTGGTGATGCGGATCGGTTCACTCGATTGCAGACTTACTTTAACCGTGCCATTCGTTGCCGCAATCGTGGAATACTTCACGTTTACCATTGGCGGCGTATCATCGAAGTTGGAGACCACGATGAACACAGTTGCTGTATTGCTACCATCTTCCACGGTGAAGGAGTAACTTCCGTTGCGGTATATTTTGAATCGTTTGTTCGCCTCCAGCGTTTCCGGCATTTCCGGGTTGCTGTTCGTTGGCTTCACGGTCTTACCATTAACGAAGTCGAACAGGATCTCTTGTCCTTCGTTCTGCCCACCATCCTGCACCTTCTCGCCTCCGCGAACCGGTATGATCTGCTCCAGTGAAGCAAGCCCATAGGCAGGGGCATCCTGAAGCTGGATTTCAGGTGTTACGATATCGCTGATGTTGTCGTAGTAGCCTTTGAATTTGACCCGAACCTGTGACTTGAGTTGCCCCGAATCATTCGTATCAACAGGAACGCCGACATAGTTCGTATACGGCAGCCAAGTGCTCCAATTGTCTCCGCCGTTGGTGGAAACGGAATAGAAGTAACCTTCCTGTGCCGGCACATCAACCGTCAGTTCCATAATGGCTGTGTACCCGTCATCTCCTGGACCTTCTGTCCGAATCAAACGCGCGCTGCCAACAGGTGGTTCACTGCTCAGATAAAACACGGAGAACAGCCCACTTGTGTGGTAAAGCTTACTGTTACCCAAGCTATCGCTGGCATGGATGTATAGACGGTAATTACCGTTGTCCTTTTTGTTGTCTACCTGCAAAGTGATCACACGATCCGCAGGCGACACGCGCCAGCCCTTGCCTTCCGGATCTGGTTCCTTCTCGTCTTGCCCGTCAACCACTTTGATCCATTGGTAACGAATGTTCTTGGCTGCAACGCCGTTAAAGTCCACCAGCGTGTCAGACACATCAATCTGTACCGTCTGCTCTGGCATCGGATACAGATAACCCTGCGAACCGAATTTCGTGACAGGTGGCAGATGGTCGAATTTGTACTCCTGATAATAGTAGTAATAACGTCCAGTGTCCTGCTGCTTGATGCGCACATGGGCGTACCAGGTCCCGTTCAACGTTTTGTCGGCAGGGAAGCTGTAGCGCTCGGCGGGTACATCCCCCAGCTTTGTTTCTTTCGGTTCATCCTCAAAAGCAACCCATTTGCTGTTGCCCACAGGACGTTCGGAACTTTCACTGTATTGATATTCAATCGTATCGATCGGAACACCGGCTACGGTGAAGTCGGGTCCGTCATTGATCGCATAAGTGCCCGGATAGGCTTTGAACTTGGTTGAGATGACAAGCACATCAACTGCTTTTGGCTCGGCGGTGGCTGAATGGCCCGCCACATCCTCGGCTTTCGCATGTAGCTCGTATTGTCCACCCTTGGAGATCGCTGGATCATTCAATGTTGATATCTCAGCTTCACCTTGTGCATTCAGCTCGGCATCCTGCCACCCAGAAGCGACAGGGCTCTTACCCACGGCCACGAACTGATATTGCACCTTGTTATTTTTAATAGAAGAAGTCGGATCAGCGGCCTTAACCGTAATCTTCACATTGTCGGAGTTATTGTCCACGATGTTCGCAACTTCGACGGTTGGATCGTCATTGTCAATCTTCAACAGGCCGACATGGTACGACCAATTGGAATCATCCTGTTTGAAATCGGCCAAAGGCCACTGTGTCGTGTTACCGTAATCGGACAGATTCGGCAGAATGCTTGAGCGATAATATTCCTCCAACTCAGCAGGTGTCGCATCCGGATGTTGGACAAGGTAAGCTGCACGTTCGTTGCTGCCTTTGTCGTATTGCATCCGCTGACGAGCCGAGTCCCAGCTCATGTCCGCAGTCCATGTATGCAAATACCAGTTCCCGTTCAAACCTGTGCCGTCATCCGGCAGTTCTACTTTCACGCCATTCTGTCCAGTAGACAGTACAACATCCTGAAAACCAGATGTATACAGTTCCTCAGAAGGCTGCTTCTGCGTCAGGGAGTACCGTTTCACTGCGGCAAAGTTATCGTTTTGCCCAGCGAAAGGATCATTCGGACTCTGGTTCAACACATAATACACGAGCCCTGAACCATTGCCTGGCCGGAACAACCCTTTGCTCGTCTGACCGTTCAAGTCGGGATCGAACGCATTGATCGTGAATGATCCATTTCCTACGTATTGTCCTTCGGGAATAATCTCTCCGTCCTGATTCTCATAAACAAAATTCACTTCAGGTGCCGTATTGTCCACAGATAATCCAGCCCAATCAATCTTCTTGACTGGCTCAGTAAGCACGTTACCGGCGTAGTCCGTCAACGCCTTTCCGTCGCCAGGATTGCTGGCATGCTCCAAAGCAGCTGTCTCCAGCAATGACGTTTCGATACTCTTGCCTTCAGGCACCGTCATACGGAACGTCCAAGTATTCGTGTTCTGGCCACCAACATATGCGGCGGTCAAGCCGTTGGCAAACTTGAGTCGTGTATCCTCCGTCGGGGTAAACGCGCTGATCACCTGTTCGTTGAGGTACACGGTAAAATCAACAACGTCGCCCTTGTTCAGCACAAGTCCCGTTAATACTTCAGGCTGCACGCCGTTGCGGGATGCTGAGTACTGAGGTACACGTGCGTCGATAATGGTACGGAACGTACCGCCCGGATTCGCGTTATCGGCAAAAGGAACTGTTCCAATGCCATTAAAAGCTGCAACGGGATTACCCGCACCATCACTGAAGCCTGCTTCATTCATCCGTTCCAGCAATGTTGGACGGTCCTCCTCGGAGGGCGCGATCAGGCGCTTCGGATCAATGGGAATGTTGCCTGTGCTATCATTTAACGCAGCCTGATAACGAAAGTTAAAGGTGGAGCGTGCATGACTGTTCCGATCCAATCCACCCTGCGCAAAGTCACTGTATCCGCTATCTGCGCTCGTTAGATAATAAACGGACGGATCGAAGCCGTCTCCACCCGGATTACTGAACAGTTCGGTACGCATGAAGCTGAATTTGCCATCAATCCGGTCAGAGGCATTCTCTGCAGTCGACGGAAATACCGGCTCACTGAAATTCAGCGCCAAGTTAAGGCTACTTCCCTGCTTCAGGAACAATTCATTCTTTTGTACTGCCGGATCGCCATTGAATCGCACTACCCCGGTATGGGTCAGTGTATTGCCGTTGTATGTAGGAGGTGTGATGTCGGCGAAATAGAGCTCAATGTCACTGGCGCTTTTGAAAAAACCAAACAATGTGATTTCGATCGTATCATTGGGTCCAAATGCGATCCATGACGAATTAGCCGATTTATCATGATTGAACTGATTGAACTTCTCTTTGCCGTTAACATCGACTCGGACGTTCATACCACCGATAAAAACGTCAATCGATCCAATCTTAAGGAGCATTCTGGCGTCTCCACCTTCAGCCAATCGTCTTAATGTTGGATTGTTCGCCACCGAAATCTTAGCTTTAAATAAACCTGCTCCCTTCGTTCTAACATGACTTACACCTACGGCTTCAATATCTTCCTTCTCCATTGATGTACCCGGTGCGCCAGCGGCAAATATGCCAAAACTATTCGCCTCGAACTTGTCAATTTTATTGTTCCAGGAAGACATGTCTCCCCGATTGATAATCTTACCGCCGTTAGGAATATTAATATCCATGTACTCCGCAGCTGCGGAAACGGTCGGTAGGTGTGGCCAGCTCACAGACGTCAACGTCAGCAAGGCAGCAAGCAGGCAGATTGATAACTTTTTGAACATGCGAGATTCCCCTTTTTCCCGTTATGTATTCGACTTCTTCATCAGCTTGCGAATATCTTCGATCGTTACACAGATATGAATGCCATTCATTGTCCGGAACGAACCAGAGATTAATCCGATCACACGACCTTCTTCGTTTAACAAAGGACCACCCGACATGCCCGCAGACACCTGCGCGGAAGTCAGCAAGCGAATGACATCGTTCACCTCAGCGGTTGGTGCATTCACGATGCCCTCCGTAATGATCTTGCCATCCTTCAGCGGGTATCCGATGGCGAACGATCGTTGCCCATATCTTGCAGACTGCTTATCCCCTGACAGGGTAAGTACCGGACGTTTTTTGCTATTCTGCACAGACAGCATAGCTACATCGGTATCCGTGTCAGTGCTCAGAACCGTTATCTTTTGGATGGAACCATCTTCAAATACCGCCTCGAAAGATATCCCGTCCTTCACAACATGGGCTGCTGTAAGTGCTCTACCATCATTGATCAGAAAACCGGTACCTACCGTCTTGAGCGTTCCGTCCTTGCGATACGCTTTCAAGTAAAAGACAGCTTGCGCCGCGGACTGATACACTTTTTCAGCTCCCGATACGGCCACTTGTCCGGTCCCAGCCGCTTTTGCGACAGATGAACCCGTATACCCATTCAGACATACCACAGCAATCAGTACAGCCAAAATGCCAATCATCCGCGGCCGCAAACGCCAAGATGTGATGCTTCTCTCCATTTTCTCAACTCCATCAGCCCATAGTCGCGCAAAGATAGGTCTTTCGATGCTTTTTCTGTGTCCGTTCGACATATCTTGCTTCCGCATTATAATGGATCACAATAAACAAGCAATAAACAGAAAAAATTTGTCGAAATGTGATTGCGCCCCCCGGAGATATTCGCTACAATGCCGATAGAATACAAGAGATTTCGTCCGAATCTACCAAAGGTTTCGAACAAACTCTAAAGGAGCAGCATTTCGTGTTATTAAAAATTTCAGGTGTTGTCCTGACTGTTATACTCGCCATTACCGTACTGCTCCTGTCAACGATCAGAGAACCACAATCTGCGGCGCTTCATGCTCGTCAAGGTGTTCTGGACCTCTCGGCTTGGAACCCTGAACAGGACGAACGGATCAAGCTGGATGGGGAGTGGGAATTTTACTGGGAGCGATTGCTTCCTGACGAATCTGCAACTCCGAATCAAGCTGGTCCAACGAAAGCACCCGATGCCTATGCAACCGTTCCCGGCTCCTGGAATCGACTTGAAGTGGATGGCGTACGACTGCCTACCCACGGCTTCGCCACGTATCGACTCGTGCTCCGTAATGCACCTGCCCGGGGAACGCTCGCGATCAAAAAAATGAACATTCGTTTTGCCAGCGAAATCTACATCAATGGCAACAAGCTGCTGCAAGACGGGCAGGCCGTGGCACAGTCCGCGGGTTACCGACCAGGCAACTCCCCACAGATTGGCTTTTTCCCCTATCACGGCGGTGACATTGAGATTTTGATCCGGGTGGCTAATTACGATTACACGGACTCTGGCATTCCGGGTCCACTCTTTTTCGGTGAACAAGCGCCCATGCTGAAAAAACATCAAACCAGCACAGCTATCGAATTCGGCACGCTCGCTGTACTGGCTACCATTTCGATCATATTCCTCATCAGTTACCTGGGGTCTGCACTCTATCGAAACAGGGACGATTCCCTGCTGCTGCTTGGTCTAATCTGTCTACTGTATGCCCTCTATAACGGCATGATCAGCGAACGTGTGTTATCCATGGTGGGCACGGAAATCTCCTTTAGCACGCTCTATAAATTAAAAGATTTCTGCTCTGTCGCATGTCTGGGTCTGTTGACCTTTTACTTCTACCGATTCAAAACAGGCATCCTGTCCGGTATGCTCACAGCGGTGATCCTGATCATCTTTGGAGCTTACTTATGCATGGTCGCGCTCCTGCCTATCTCTGTCTACGGGCTTGCTGCGCCTTACGTCGTCGTTATGTACACGTTGCTGCTGCTCTGGTTGCTGTATCAATGCGCATCACAGTTCCTGACCAGTGAGAAGGGCGAACGGCTCTCTACTTTCTTGTGGTATGCGGCTCTCTTAAGCATCGTGCTGTACTGTCTGGACATTAATCTCTTCTCGATCTCGCTCAAGGAAAACATGAACATCGGGCAGGCTTCCATTGTCCTGTTCAGCATCCTGATGCTATTTCTGGCGGTGCTTCGATTCTTCGAGGCCTATCGTACGGTCCGCACTCTCAAAGATCAGTTGCTCTTGCTGGACAAGGTGAAGGACGACTTCCTGTCCAATACCTCGCATGAGCTCAAAACACCGCTGAACGCGATTGTAAATATCAGTGAAAGCCTGCTCAAAGGCGCCGAAGGCCCGCTTACTGACGAGCAGGCGCACAATCTGGCGATCGTGACGGGAAGCGGCCGACGATTAACCTATCTGGTAGATGAATTGCTAGATTATTCGAAAATGAAACATGGCGACATCCCGCTCCACCGGTCTTCGACGGATCTGTATTCGTTTGTCGAATCGGTCATGCGTATGCACTCCTTCCTGCTTGGCGCGAAAAAGGTAGAGCTTATCAACCGCATCCCGGCGCATTTCCCGCCGATCTATGCGGACGGCAACCGACTGATTCAGATTTTGCATAATCTGATCGGTAATGCCATCAAATTCACGGAACGTGGCACCGTAAGCATTAGTGCTACAGTGGTTCAAGGCAAAGCGGAATTACGCATTGTAGATACCGGCCGCGGCATCGGTACGGATAAGTTGGAGCATATCTTCCTGCCGTTCGAGCAGGAAGCAGATACGGGGCCAGTGGTTGCCGGAGGCACCGGTCTAGGACTAAGCATTACGCGCAAGCTGGTTGAGCTGCATGGCGGAACTATTCATGCGGAATCGGCACCGGGTATGGGTGCCACATTCATCCTGACCTTCCCGCTGGCGGATGGCAAAGGAGAGAAGCGATCCAACGTTATGCCACTCGCCATAGCTCCTACAAGTCCTGGTAAACGGCTGTTCCGGTTCGAAGAACCAACGATTGTGAATGGGATCAAAGACGAATGGATCATCGTTGTGGACGACGACTCGGCTAATTTGCAAACGATTGTTAACCTGTTGAAGCTGGAAGGTTACAGTTATGCAGTCACTGCACGCTCCCCTTCTGTACTGGAGCTGCTGGACAAGCTACCTACCGTGCATCTTGTCATTGCTGATATCATGATGCCTGACATGTCGGGTTACGAATTGCTGGAACGGATTAGGGAGCGCTACTCCCCATCCGAGCTACCTGTGCTCATGCTGACGGCGAGTAATAAAGCCCATCAGTTGAAGCTGGCCTTGGAGAAGGGTGCCAATGATTTCGTATCCAAACCGTTCGAATCGGAAGAACTGCTGGCACGAATCGGCGGCTTGACCCGAATGAAAACATCCGTCCAGGCTGCACGAGATGCCGAAATATCCTTTTTGCGGTCACAGATGAACCCGCACTTTCTATATAACGCCCTGAATGCCATTGCCGAATTGTGTGTGGATGCGCCGAATCGGGCAGAACAATTGATTTTGCAATTATCAAGCTATTTAAGACGCAGTGTGCACTTCAAACATCTGGATTCGAAGACTAGCCTGATGAACGAATTGGAGATGATCGAGGCCTATGTAGCCATTGAACAAGCTCGCTTTGGCCCACGGTTAGAGGTCATCATCGACGTGGATGTGGACGTGAACCGGAACATGGACATTCCGCCCCTCACGTTACAGCCCCTGATTGAAAATGCGATTCGTCACGGCCTGATGTCCAGCATTCACGGGGGCCGCGTCATGTTGTCTATACGTAATCTGAATGATACGGAAACACGTTTCACCATTGAGGACAACGGAATTGGCATAACCAGAGAACGGATGGATGAAATTCGGCAATCTACCGATGGCAGTAACGGCGTGGGGCTATGGAATATCTCCAGCCGGTTGAACCTGTTGTATGGCAGACACCTTCAGATGGAAAGTCTGGACGGCGAGGGAACGCGGATTACATTTGATCTTCCAAATCAACGTCTGAGCACAGATGGGAACGGGGGGTATGAAACATGATGAAAGTCATCATCGTGGATGATGAGGATTTGTCGCTCAAGCGACTGAATCGCATTTTGACAGAAAGTGGAGAAGTTGAGGTGTCTCGCGCATTTCACGACCCGGAGGAAGCCTGCGAATATGCGGCGGAAAATAGCTTTGATGCGGCATTTCTGGACATTACGATGCCCCGCATCTCTGGTATGCACCTCATTGGTGAATTGCGCAAGCATCACCCTTCGCTCCCCATTGTGCTGGTGACCGGATATGAGGAGTATGCAGTGCAGGCCTTCGACAAAGAGGTGATCGATTACGTCATCAAGCCCGTCACGGCTGAGCGACTGAACCGTAGTATTAAGCGGTTGCAGGAAAAGCTTCACAAGTCCGCGGCCCCTTCCGAACCGACGACTCCTGCACCCAAGCTGAACGTTCGTCTGTTCGGTGAATTCACCGTGTTCGGTGGAGCCGGAGCAGACACTCCCATCAAGCTTAGAACACCCAAAACGGAAGAATTGCTGGCATTCTTGCTGTATACCAAATCAACCACCCGCGATGCATTGGCCGATACGTTGTGGAAGGACCTCAGTCCGCAGAAGGCCTGGACGAACATCAATTCCACACTGTACTACGTGCGGCGTGCTATCGGCGACAACAGTGACGTGCCGATCATTCTCAAGGACAGAAACGGTATCCGTATCGACCGGGAAGCAATTGACTGCGATCTGTACGAGTTCGAGACTTTGTTCCGGCAGATGCGTCAGGCATCAGCACATCGAACCGATCTCTTCGAGCGGATGGACACATTGTATACGGGTGAACTTCTGAAAGGAAGGCATTATGAGTGGGCTTTCGCGTGGTCCAGACAGCTGGAGCTGGATTTCATCATGACGATGGAGACCGCTGCCCACTATCATGCCAAGGAAGGCGAGCCGCTACGGGCGCTGTATTATTTTGAACGAATCCTCCAGATTGATTCAATTCGAGAAGATATTCATCGCGAGATCATCCTGCTGTATCTGTCACTTGGACGAAGAACCGAAGCACAGCGACAGTATCTGGTGCTGGAGGAATTGCTCAAAGAGGAGCTCGGCTCCAGTCCGGCAGCAGATATCAAACAACTACTGCGACAATCATGAAACAGCAAAACAGCCCAAACCTTGGCGTACTGAACTGCTCCCATCATAGTCCTCTATGGTCTACTATGACAGGGAGCAGTTCAGTGTTGCTTTAGGCTTGGGCTTTTAGCAATACATGGGCGTTCATTCGTCCTTGTTCGATGATTTTACATCATCATGGTCTAAAATCAATCACTCATTTATAAGTTTTTCTGTATTAAGGGTAAACCCTTCAATCACGACATCCTCGTCCACTTCAATCATGATGCACCGTCTGCCTTGATAGTTCACTTGCTTCACATATCTCAGGTCTTGCGGGCTAACCGAAATCGTAGCAACCTTGGTTTCAATCTTAATGGACTTGGACGTGAACTTCGGCATAACACTGGTCGCTTTCATCTCATAATTCTTGTTGTCAACGATGGTTTCGAAGGCACGTTCTACTTTCTCCGTCGTCAGATCCTCTATACCGCTTGCGGTCAGTACACGTTCCAGATCTTTATAATCCAGCTTCGGAGGTTCTTCCTCATGGGACTCTTCGTTAATTTCGATGACTCGGTTGATCTCCTCGTACACATGAGCAATGGTGGCTGAATCGAGCTGTTCACCGGCCACTTCCTTGACGATATCTTCGAAGATCGCCCGTTCTTCCAGTGCAGTTACGGATCTTTCTCCATTCAATACATTTTCAACAAAATGCGGATCCGGGAAATTGGATTTCCCTGTACAATAGAGTACACGATTCACATCGGAGTAGTTGTCGGTTACGCTAGGATACAGGAACCCTTGCTCTGGCGTGCTTAATTTGATAATCGGATCGACAATAATGTTGTATTTGAATTCTCTCTCCACGTAATCAAACAAGAGCGTCTTCCGTTGCTTCTCCGTAGAATTCACGCTGCACAGAATGAACGGATGGGCGAACACCTCATTCTTCTCACTCTCTTCCGTGGCTTCGTTTCTAGCCTTGGTCGGCAGATAATACTGTCCACGCACGAACGTAGCTACCATATCCCGCTCAAACTTCGTATCCACCAACATTCGATCCACGAGCAGCAGCATCAGGTCCTGCCATTCATCCGGATCACCTGTTACCAGCGCCTGGTGAAGCAGTACCTGTGCCGGGTCCTCCGCCGCTTCCTGGAACTTTAGTTCGAACAACTTCTGATCCAAGTCACCTGTCAGCAGCTTTTTGAAATTACCCATGTACAGCTCCTGCTTTTCTCGATCCACCAGTTCAAACGGATGACGCTCCCAGTGATAGACTTCGTTCGTTTCCTTCGTGATATACACGTTGAGAATATCGTAAATATTCAGTAGATCGTGATCGAGTTTAAATTGCTTGCGTATATGCGCGACTTCTTTTTTATTCATAATTCGTTAGACAACTCCCATAATAAATAATTTTATCTGCGTGCAGCTCTATATCCTAAAAGCCAGTGCTCCCTTGGAAGTTTTCACCTGAGCAGTAGGTCACAAATGAGCGCAGCTAGGGAGTAGCTGGATCAAGCCATTCTTGCTCTCCATTTCTGTACTCTCAGTGAGAAATTATATCATATAATGATGACGATTAATGAGAATCAATCTATGGTATTTCCCCCTTACGATCGCGATCCATTTTTGAATACGATTTTAACTGAGCATAGTAACATAACCTTCAGTCTGGTAGACTAACTAAGATTACATACCAATGGAGGAAATATTGTGAAGAAATCAATACTAGTTTTATCCGTTCTTGTTTTGTCCTCTCTATTAAGTGCATGCACTGCGACCAAAACAGAGGAAACTAAACAAGTCAGTACAGCAGTATCACAGATTGAGAATGCAGATGTAGTAACAGATGAACCATATACATCTGGTGCCGTCGAACAGACGGAGCAAGCAGCAATAGATTGGCAGACAGCCGTTAACGAACTAGCTATAAGCGATCAATCATCTACAGAAAAAGTCGAAGCAACAGAAAAGCTTGCTCGGGAATACAATCCTACTACTGAAGAACTCGAAGTATTTAAGTATCATGTCCTTCAAGAATTTATGAGTTTCAATTATCTAAAAGACGGCTCGAATGCTGAATATATGTTAAGCAATTTGTTTCAATCGATTGTGTTAGAACATCACGAAGTTCCAGTCGTCAGGGATTTCGCTCTTGCTTTTTATCACAACACAAAAAATGTATTTACAGGTGTAGAAGAGATGGATAGCGATAGTGTGAAAGCTTACGAAGAACAATTGTATAAAGCCCTCAACCATGGAACATAATTTTCCGTATAGGAGGTACGACTATGGACATTTTCGATCATTTGAATGAATTACAAGTAGATCTAAAAAGTAAAAAACTTGAAGAAATTGAAGAGAAGTATTTCAATATTTGTTCTACGTTAGCTGGACCTGACCGAGCTAATTCGATTAAGCAATTAGGCTTAAATGAATATGTAAATGATTTAAAGTTATGCCTTAAACAATCAATAAAACTGGCTCAAAAACAAACAGCCCGTGCAATCTACTTTGAATACGATTTGGATAATAACTGGGATAGTACATTTTTCATTTGTGAGGAATACAGTGTATTAGAAGATAACGATGATGATTGGGCGAGCAATTGGAATGAGGATTTGCAAGGTCCAGACTTAAAAGAATTTGCTGATATTTATGAGATAAATGGATTTGACATGAATGAGACCGCAGTCGGTTCAACCATTTACTTAATAGCAAGAACAGTAATTTCATATGCAAAAGCATATCAGGTACTCTCCGATGAAAGTCCACTCGCAGTATGTATTGCTTTTCACGACCAAGACCCTATCATCAGAATTAAAGAATAGTAGATAGAGAGTGTTCATTGATCTGTAGTTCTACCGCCTAATAAACACAAATAGACCGTCCACCAAAAAGGTAGCGGTCTATTGGATTGTATTGTCTTTAAAAAAGCCCTAACGTAAAAAGTAACTCCTGTCTAGACTGGTGTTATCGTGAACAAACAGAATTATATAGTCCAACAATATACCGAAGCGCCTCGTGGCTAACACCTTACATATTTACGCTTGAACCCAGTCCGCCCTGCATCCACTGCCTTTTGGATATTCTCGGAGGCATTCAACAACTTGCTCTTGGGCTTGTCCTTGTTCACTTCGACAGGGCCAACGACCTTGGCCGTCTCCACCGCCTGATCGTGCAACGGCTGATAGGATGTCGCGACAGTATACAGGAAGTTGTTCATCGAATATTTTGTTCGTTCCGGAGATTCGTGAATGGTCTTTTTCACGCATTCGAGCATCTCCATCAGTTTATTCTGAGAAAACTCAGCATCCTTCCGGCTTCCAAGTAACCAGCAATAACAGCTCCATCCCGCTGACATTCTCAGTTCATCACCACTAGCAATCCACGCATCAGCAACCTCTTGCGCAATGTCTGTCTCAGCCAACGTCACAGCAACGATGAAGTCAGAGATCATGTAAAAATAAGCGGCATCGATCCAACGATCAAAATCAGCTGGCGTCATCACTTTTGGATCGGCAATCACGCCTGCAAAGTACATCGCATCATAATTACCTGTCGCGTATAATTGCTCCGCCAAAGGTTGATTCTTTTTGATCTGCTTGGCGATAGGTTTCATCGCCCCGGTTGCCACACCAAATAGCGGTTCATGCGCACCATTGGAGATATAGATTTTTTTCGTTCGTTCTTTGCCAAGCGCCTCAAGCTCCTGCATAACCTCTTCTACGTTCATCAGGTGACAGCCCCTTTCAAAAGAAAATTTATATGTATAATTTAATGTTTAAATGGACCTCATTATTTTATCACAATTGTACATCAGCCATACATTCAGAACCGACTCACAACTCCAACCCATCTGTATCCTTATGCCCGTATGTTGAGCAAATTCATCAGGTTCAACATGTTATTTAGCCTACATCTTAACATAAAAAAAGATGACTCACAGGTCCATTAACGGCCCATGAGTCATCTCTATTCATTCAAGATGGTGCGATTCCATTTAGTTATTCCAGTATTGCTTGGCGATCTTCTGACCTTGGTCAATTTTCGCCCATTGCTGAGCTTCGCTCAATTCGTTACCGCCATCGCAGGATGCAAAGCCGCATTGGTGTGAAAGCAGTAGGCGATCCTTATCGATGATTTTGGATGCTTCGTCCAGCAAACGAACAACACGCGCTTCATCATCGAGTGTACTCGTTTTGGATGACAGCAACCCTAGTACAATTTCCGTTTCAGGTCTGTCCTTGAACACTTCCAGAGCTTCGATCGAACCCGCGCGGTCATCATCCCACTCCAGGAAGAAACGGTCATACTTCAGTTGCTTCAGGAACAGATTAGCAATTTTCACATACGATCCACCGCCCATATTGCGGGAATCATAATTGCCGCGGCAGTTATGTGTCCACATTTTCAAGCCCAGGCTATGTCCGAAGTCAATCACGGTATTGTTAATATCAATAAATTCAGTTGCAAGACCTGACACTTCATCTTGATTAATATGTTCCCCTGTAAACGGAGAGTTCGGGTTATCGTCTGCAAACAGTTCCCACAAGCAATCATCGAATTGCAGGATTTTACCACCTATAGCAGCGAATTCTTCGACAAATTCCTTATATGCAATCACAAGACCCTCTTTGAGTTCCTGTTTGTTCTGATATACAGAATCCGTACCGCCAATGTTGTCGGACCAGGAAAGCTCACCGAAGATATGGGAAGGAGACGGCACACAAAGTTTCGTTTGCTGCTCACCAGCCGTGTCTTGCAGTTGTTGGAACAGTTGAATGAAATGATGGTTCTTTCCACTCAATTTATCAGTGATGCGCAGTCCAATATCTTTGCGTGTTTCATACTTCGAAGTTCCATCCACATCTCTGAAAAAATAGCCGTGATCCGCGATGTAACGCTTCACTCCGCCAAATCCCCATACAAAGTCCAGATGCCACATCGATTTGGAAAATTCGCCATCGGTAACCACGGACAAGTTATGTTCGATTTCCTTTGCCACAACTTGTTTGATTGCCTCCGTCTCACACTTCTCATATCCTTCGTAGTTCTCATAGAACGGATATTGGATATCATCGTTATGCTCAATTTGCGTTTTATATTTCAGCAGCTCATCCGGCCGCAATAAACTTCCTACGATCTGGAACTTATCAGTCATGTAAAAAACCCCCTCGTTGTATACAATGATCATATCACGCCGAGAGCAGTTAGAAGGGATACTTAAAAACCATAACTAGTTATAGTTAAAAGCTATATCAAAAGTTAATCAATTTCACAACGTACTACGCCGTAATTCATAGAAATACTGCACAGCTGGATGCTTTAACTTGATCTGCTCGGACATGTTCATGATTCGCTTTTTTCCAACTCGTCTGTCCATCAAAGCCAGAATATTAAACAAGATATCATTGCTCTCCAGATTATCTTCTATAGAAGTAGATAAATACGTCGTAGCTGCAACGGTAAAATTCGATTTACTGAGTGCAGCCTGTGCCAACAAAAGCTCTTTGGCATGCACGGAGATCTTTCTGCTTCTTGCCATGACTTGAAGACGTTCCTCGGAAATAGGCCCTTTGGAATCTTCTCGAATAGCTTCAATCTCTTCATCGTTCACAGGGATCATGATCTCCGGGTCGTTCTTGATCTCCTGCTCCGTCTGATACCATCGAATTGAGGTTGTTGCATCACTCATATTGAGTACATTCTTTTTATCTACAGTAATATAACAATTGCCTGATTTATCAGGTGAATAGCGATAGCTGGTTGCACGGTACTCCACCCTTCCAACTAACGCGGGACTAAGGAAACTCTCTAGTTGTTGCTTCAATTTGCTCCAGGACATAGATCCTCCTATTTATAAAAAGCCTACCGCATGAATTGCAGTGATCATATCAAATATCTTTTTTCAACCCATCTACCCTATGGAAACTCATCTCAAATTATAACACAGCCACACAAAGCAACGTTTCATGTTGATTGGAAGCTTTGCAACCGGGTCAAAATATTTGGGCTTATCAGCTTAGACGGAAGAAACCCAGTTATTGGTTTTAAATTCCTCCATGTGATAAAATTGCAGAAAATTATCTACTTACTATTAAATCATCATAGCCTACCATTGGAACCTACGTTGTTATTCACAAAGGAGAGGAAGAGTGTAATGGCTACGAAGAAAGCAACCTTACCTGCTCATATGGAAAAACTCGTTAAAGATAATGATATCGCTACCGTAAAAGAAGTCTTTGAGCAATGCGAATGGGATGCCCGTGGGGGCTACAGCAAAGGTACGACCCTCAGCTTTCGGCATATTTCGGATGAATTGGTTCGCTGGCTGGTAGAGCAAGGGGCAGACATTAATGCACGTGACAAATATCAACGCACGCCTCTACATGCCCATGCCTCACACTGGTCAGGAAATGTGCCCCTGTTCCTTGAATTAGGTGCGGATCTAGACGCTGTGGATTACCAAAATGAAACACCGTTACATGCAGCGGTCAGTGGGTATAGAACCAAAGTGGTTCAAGAGTTGGTAAACCAGGGTGCTACGATTAACGTAGAAAATAAACAGGGAAATACGCCTTTAGCTAAGGGGTTAGTCAATTGCAGGAATAGCGATATAGTCAATCTGGCAGAGATTGCCGCAATTCTGCTGGATGCCGGAGCATCGGTCACCACGGATATGAAAGAATCGGTGAAGCGGATCGGTAAGGATTTTGAATTCGTCCGTGAGAAGTTCAATAAGGACAAGGTCGATGGAGTTTCAGGCGCGCTGATCAAACTATACCAGTTATTTGATGTCGAGCCGGTAGCGAATCGGATCATGCACGATGGAACTGCACCCATTCAGGTAAAGGCAAGCACCTGGCCCAAGCAACACCAAGAGCTGTGGGAATATCTTATCCCGGCCCAAGGCCACGCTCAAACGGCGCAGGGAGAGGTCATCCGCATCACAGGACGTGTATCCCATGAAGTATTGGATAATGGCGGTGGGAACTGGGATGCGGAGTATCGAAAGATGCTCGATGCGTTGATTCGTCATCTGGGCTCTGGTGCGCCACTAGCTCCGGTATTGCTCCAAGAGGCAGCAGACTTGGTCAGCAAGCTTCGCAATGGATACGATTTTGATGCGCCTGCCAGATTATCCGAGTTGGCGGTACTATGGGTATTAGCGAATCCTCAGCCGGTCGCCATGGCCCAACCGGAGTACTCGCGTTAATATTAATATTCTACAGATAAACGGCATGGAAATGTGTGAACCAGGCTAAAAATGTCCAATAAATGTAATTTTTTTATCCTCCCCAGATTTCCCCTTTAGAAAAGGGAATCGATCAAATCTGGGGAGAATACGATTAGAAGGTTGTTCTGTCATCTACTATTGGTCGCTACACTCGGTTCTTAGAGCAACTTATAGGCTTTAAACTTTGAGATGACCATGAATTGCTGTTCACACAACATAAAAAACACAGCCTGATCGGCTATGTTTTTCACAAATGTTATTTATTTTCCTGAAGCGCCTTGTTCCACTCATAAAATACATCGCTATGTGAAGAAACCGACGCCATTCTTTTGGCAGTTGGATCAATATAGGCTTTGGCTTGGTTGACCGCAATAATGGAATCGCTGAATGCCGTAGCAATTAAACCAATCTTTGCTACATAGCCTGCAGCATCTCCCGCACAGTAAAAACCGGGTAAACTGGTTTCCATTCTGTCATTTACTTTGAACTTGTTCCACTCGCCTCGATCCATCTCCCAACCACCAAGATCTCCCCAATCACTACGTGTACCATGGTTTACAATAACTGCATCCACGACAATTCGTTCTTTCTCATTCTCCATCTCCCCGTTCTCATCTAAACGAGATATCGTCACGTACTCTATGGCATCCCCAGCAGCATTCGCATGTAGACCGGAAATGGTATGTGGTGTGTATACCCTGACCGAAGACTCCAGCATTTGTTTAACAGGCTGTTCGTGACCACCAAATTGGTTACGTCTATGAACTATAGTAACTTCGGCTGCGATCCCCTCCAACTCATTCGCCCAATCCACCGCTGTATCGCCACCCCCGGATATGAGGACACGCTTATTGCGAAAATAATCCATTTGGGTCACTGTGTAGAACAGATTATTTACTTCAAAACGTTCTACACCTTCCAATTCGAGTTTAACTGGCTTAGGTATGCCGTAACCTACGGCGAGTAGTACCGTTTTGGTGTGATGCTGTTCGCCTGTCTCAGTGTATAGACGAATTGTGCCATCTTCCAGCCGCTCGAAGTTGGTTATTTTTTGTCCCAATGCAATCGTCGGCTGAAAGGTCTGGCTCTGTTCAATCGTCCTGCGAATTAATTCTTCGCCGCGAATCGGCGTAGTGCCGCCGACATCCCAGATCATTTTTTCCGGGAATGTACGCAATACGCCACCCAATTCATCATTAGCCTCAATAATTTTGGTTTTCATATCTCGCATTCCGCTATAGAAGGCAGCATAAAGACCAGCTGGTCCGCCGCCAATGATCGTAAGATCGTAAAGTTCATCCAAGACTATTCCTCCTCTAATCAATTTGCTTTTGACAACAAATACAAAAAATATGGAGTGCTCAAGATCGTAATTAAAATTCCTGTCGGAATACTTACACCGAAGCTGATCGTACGGCTGATCGTGTCCGCCAACAATACGATCATGGCTCCAGTCAGACAAGAGGTTGGCACCAAAAACTTATGATTGTGACCCACCAGTCTTCTGGAAATATGAGGAGCAATCAGTCCAACAAAGAAAAAGTTTCCGCCAAGTGAAACACTTGCTGAAGATAAGGCAACTGCCGCAACCGCCAAACCCATAAACTCGGGTTTTACAGCCACTCCAAGTCCCTTGCCCAATGAATCACCAAGTTTCAACGCATTAAACACCCGGGATTTGTAGAAAACATACAAACACAGGATGAGGGTCCATGGGACTAAAACACGCAAATATCTCCAATCATCTCCCCACAGTTCCCCTGCAAACCAGCGAACCATAAAATCCATCTGAGTATGATCCAGCTTAAGCGTCAACATGATCGTAAATGCGCTATATCCGCTTGCCAAAGCCACACCAGTTAAAATCAATGAAGTAGGAGAAATATCCTTTCCACGCCGATAAGCCAAAACAAAAATTAAAATAGCTGCTGTCATCCCGCCGACGAATGCGAGTAGCGGTAAAACTATCGCAGAAGAAACACCCTGCACAGAGAAAATCACCACGAAAATCAGGACAAACAGCCCTGTTCCAGAATTAATCCCCAGCGTACCGGGACTAGCCATATCGTTTCTCAGCAATGTTTGCATTACACAGCCTGAGACTCCCATTCCCATACCGACAATGACCGCCAGCACAATACGAGGAAGACGAAATTCATATACAATCATGTTCTGTTGATCTGTTCCTTGACCAATTAACACTTGCCATACTTCAAGCGGCGTCAGATTCATCTTTCCTGAATTGATGCTAATCAATGCAATGACAAGAATGATAATTGACGTGGTCAGCATCATGATGGTAGCTCTCACGGCAGGAGATTGGCGTGCTTTCAATGAATCTCCCTCCTCTGCTTGCGAACCAGGTAAAGAAAGTAGGGAACACCAATTACAGCAAATGTGACACCAATCGGCGTTTCATATGGCTTATTGATCAGACGACCTGCCAGATCCGCTGAAACAGTCAAGAGCGCACCGTATATGCCCGATACCGGAATGATATAACGATAGTCCACACCAACTAGCCCTCGGACAATATGTGGGGTTATCAGGCCGACAAATCCGACAGGGCCTACTACGATAACCGACAATCCCGTTAGAACAAGTACTACAATCGTTGACATTAGTAGAATATATCGTGTTTTCAATCCCAATCCAGAGGCTACCTCTTCTCCTAAACTCATGGCTGCTACGAATGGGGACAACACAATGGACGCAACTACACCTGCCAGAAAAACAGGAGTAACAAACATTACTTCACTCCACGTTGCTCCTGCTGTTCCTCCTGCCGTCCAAAATGCCAGTGATTCTCCCAATTGGTATCTGATTGCAATAAATTGGGAGAATGCACCAAACAGCATCGAAATGGACATTCCTCCCAGTACTAGTCTTTGGGGAGTCATTCCGCGCTTGCCGACTGAAGCAATAAAATATGTCAGTCCCGTTGTAATAGTTGCTCCCATACAAGCAAACAGCATGGTCACACCATAAGTAGAAGCCGGGAAAAAGGCCATGCTCAGCGCTATGGCAAACACCGCGCCGGAACTGATCCCCATCAGTCCCGAGTCGGCCAATGAATTACGCGTCGTTCCCTGCATGATCGCACCACAAAGGGCAAGACTGCTGCCGACTATAATGTCTGCAACGGTTCGAGGCAGTCGAAAGGTTCTTACAATCTGATGCTCTGTAATTGCAGCATCAAAGCCAAAAATGGCTCCCCAAGCGGTTGAAAATTGCATATCTGCCGCACCCAGAGAAATAGAGAGAAATGACATAATAATTAGAAGAATGACTCCTGTTATTGTGTACAACAGAAGTCGACTTTTGGGGAGCAGAGCAGCAGAAGATCGACTAGCTTCCATATTAGCCTTCTAATGATTGCAGAAGGTTCGTGATATAATCCAGTTGCGCAGTCATGGCAGCTACGTCGGAGAAAAAGAATAGCCCATACTCCTCTGCCGGAATAATTGCAATTTTATGATTGGCGACGGCTGGAATACTGTTCCATATTTCAGTCTTTTGATATTCCGATTCTTTGCCCGGAGATTCGAACCATAATACATAGTCACCAAAATACTCATGGGCAACTTCATAACTAAGGATGGCATAATCATCCCCCGATTTGTCGAGCAGGGCCTGCACGTTATCCGGTAATTTTGTTCCCAGGAAATTGTATAGAAGCGTTCCGCCACGAGACTCGCTTTCAAATCCAATGCCAGCCCACGATCCGGTTGAACCCCAATCCTGATTAATTGTAAACGTCTGGTCTTTGAATCGCTCGCTGTTTATCAATTGTTTGGCAGTAGTTAGCCTGGTCTCGAAGTTATCCAACACTTGAGTCGCAATCTCGCCACGTCCAGTCGCTTCTCCTAGAAACTTCAATCTCTCTGTTGGTGTCATTTCATTACCTGAAATCACAAGCACCGGAGCAATGTTTCTGAATTTATCGAAGTCCTCTTCCTTATGCGTAATGATCAAATCTGGTTCAAGTGCCATTATATCTTCCGGTTCCCACTTTTCAATGAACGTATATTTGGATAGCTCATCCCAATAAGGAAGCTTGCTGTAAGAACTTTCTGTACTCTGCCCAACCGTTGTACCTACAATATTTAAGCCTAAAGTAACCGCATCTCCAGCGTACCAATTGACTACTACACGCTCAGGATTAGAAGGAACTTCTATTTCCCCCATAATCGTGTTGACCGTCCTTGTCTTCGGAGTTGACTCTGCTACCTTCGTCTCCGCACTTGCCGATGATTGTACCTGTTGTGTCTGCGCCGGTGTTTCACTTGCTGAGGCTCCATTATTCGCCGGTACAGTACCCGAGCACGCTGATAACAACAACATCAAGCTCATCATCGCGGCCATTATCATTTCCTTGCTTCTTGTTTGTCCAAACATGGTTAACTCCCCGTCACTATGTATTTTGGCTAGGTTGTCTAGCCCTTCCTCATTGTATAAACGGTGAGAATTATTATCAATACCATAATCCGGCATGCCTGGTGCTTTTATTTTCCGATAATCGTTAGGGGTCATCTTGTAATGCTTTCTAAACATACGAAATAGGTTCTTCTCATCAATAAAACCACACCCCAGAGCAATTTCCTTGATTGTCGATTCCGTATTGGTCAGAAGAGTTCGCGCTACTTCAAGCCGCTTTTGAATCAGATACTCTTGCAATCCTATGCCTTCCTTTTTTTTGAACAAACGAGTCAGTTGGCCATTACTAATGGAAAACATATCGGCTATTTCCTGAAACAAAATCGGTTCTCTGTAGTGTTCATTAAGATATTGTTTGGCCGAATTGACGGGATCAGGTTGAAGATAATGCACACCTTCCGTTTGCATATCCTTGTAAATATCGTGAATAATTTGATACAGCAGATTTTTGGCACGAAATTGGTTCATTGCCGTTATACGTTGCCAACTGTCCAACATCTGCTGGAATTTGTCTTGGAACTGTATCGGGTTTTGGGGAATGTACCCGTACAGCTGTATAAATGGATCAATCTCTTCCAATAACCGAATTATTTCTTTCTTATAGAAGGAAGGCGGCTCCGGTTTGTAAAGAACCATGATCGTATGAATCTGTGAATCTGAAGGCGAAATACTTAATTCTGCTCCCTTGCCTCCATGAAAAATTCCAAAACGATTCATGCTGTAATGAATATGATTCAGTTTTACATCCGCGAGTCCACCATATGCATAAACCAGCACGCTGCTAGGCATTCGATAATTTTCGATAGGAAGATTCGGATAGACCCATTTACTGCGAACGTCTATTAATGAAATGGGAGTGTGTGACCATAATCGAGCAATCTTCTCAATCATTTCATTGGTGAAATAATCGGTTAAGCTCGGTTCTTCATGCATCTATCTTCACTCCTTCAAATCACATTTTAATATAGATCGTATTCTAAATGAGTTTGATTATCAATATCATTATTGAAGATAACATGTTCATTCGGTTTTTATCTGCGGGTCTCATCATGAAAACACCCCCTAGAATCTCATCGGATAAACCAAGGGCTTATCTCAATGTCTTTCTAAGGGGTGTATATCAATCAATTTTTATTTTTTCTCCAAACTCGGAAACTTAAATCCCATGTTCCTCCGCCTCATCTTGATCCTTACTCCCAAATTCATTAAGCAACGTACGAACTTCACTTGTCGACTTGGCGTTCATCAAACTGTTTCTCAGCTCACTAGCACCGCGGAAGCCACGAACATAGACTTTAAAAAACCGAGCAAGCGCACTGAACGAACGCGGCTCCTGTCCTGAATATTGATCATGGAGATCCAGATGCAGCCGCAGCAGACCAAGTAATTCCTCACTACTGTGTTCCTTCGGCTCCTTCTCAAAAGCAAAGGGATTCTGGAAAATACCTCGTCCAATCATAATGCCATCCACACCATATTGCTCCACGAGTCTGAGGCCTGTCTCACGGTCGGGAATATCCCCATTAATCGTCAGGAGAGTATTGGGCGCTATCTCATCACGAAGTTTTTTAATCTCCGGAATCAGTTCCCAGTGAGCGTCTACTTTGCTCATTTCTTCTCTCGTCCGCAAGTGAATAGATAGATTCACAATGTCTTGTTGCAAAATATGCGTTAACCAGTCGCGCCATTCATCGACCTCCGTAAATCCAAGACGCGTTTTCACACTGACCGGCAGCCCTCCGGCTTTCGCGGCCTGAATAATCTCCGCCGCAAGGGCTGGCCGGCAGATCAGTCCGCTTCCTTTTCCATTCTCCGCTACATTCGCTACAGGACACCCCATATTAATATCGATGCCTTTGAAGCCTTCTTTCGCCATACCGATACTCATCTCACGAAAGAATTCTGGTTTATCTCCCCAGATATGAGCTACAATCGGCTGTTCGTCCGCTGTAAAAGTCAAACGCCCGCGCACACTATGGTGCCCCTCCGGGTGACAATAACTCTCTGTATTCGCAAACTCCGTAAAAAACACATCTGGTCTGCCCGCTTCACTTACGACATGCCGGAACACCACATCCGTCACATCTTCCATCGGTGCCAGTATAAAAAATGGTCGTGGTAGTTCACGCCAAAAGTTTTCCTTTGTCATCTCAAAAGCTCCTCTATACATACCAGGACAGCTATGTCCTCATTAATAGTAGAAAATCTTAACTTATGCATCTACTTGCCTATCATTTACATTAGCATTAGCATTACAATTTTTCATTGCAATTCATATTATGATGTCCTTGCTTCTTCACTTATACCATGCAAATGAACTTCCTTCAAACATCAGTATCTGTTAGCACTTCCATTAGACCTTCAGATTATTAAAAGTTCGGTGATTTCGAAATTCCCTTTCCCGATTTTATCACGTCTTTAGTTGATTTTCAGCATGGTTGCTCTTGCCGAACTGGAAAAGCTACTCTAAAATGAAGCTCGGCAGGCTTTTAACCTGCAAATTGAGTTTTGGAGGAGGCCTGAATTAAACATGGAAATTTCACTAGATATGATCAAAGACAAAGTCGAATGCTTGCAGGCTTATGACTTCCGTGAATTGGAACGAGCCATTGAAGAACGAGTCGGAATGAACAAAGCTTTGCTACTGCGGGTGAAGCAAGTTCAGCATCAAGTGACCTTTGACCCTTTTCGCAACAAGATGTTATATAGTGCAGTCGTACATTTTGCCGTAGATTAATGGACTAGAATAGGGAATAGTAAAATATCGATCTCTTCGATGTGGTTCACGTAAACAAAATCCATATGAGAGATATTTTAAATCAGATTGCAGATGTTGATCCGGAGAAAGTAACCTTTTATTTCACTCCAGAGAACCACATATCGATCTAAAAAGTACGATCACCAATGACGGCTTATTTGTAAAAAGTTCCGGTGAAAATATCTACCTGGTGCATGTGAAATAGCCCCCTACTTCGATTGCTCAATGATTTATTTAATAATGCCTACCACCAGCCACACTTTAAAAAAGACCAAAAAGGAGCAGGATTCCCCTGCTCCTTCGCTATGTGAAACTTCTTTCTCTCATCAAACGTAAATTCACAAGGTATAATGAAATCAGATGACCGTTCAGCATGATCTTATGACCATCATAATGAAGGAGGGGACATTCGTGGCGTTTATCCCGCTAAACTGCCCCAATTGCAACGGAAGAATTGAATACAAGAAGGATGAGGTTTTAAAGTGTCCCTATTGTGAAACAGAGCTTTTATTGAAGCAGAATCATGTCTATTACGTAGACCAGACCATTAATCATTACCACGGAACGCCCCCTAAAGCACCGCTGAAGCAGACTGCCTCCGTAAAAGTAATGCTGATACTGATGTTAGTCATGGCAGGCGCCATCGGTACATATTTTTATTATAGCAACAGCTCCACCTATTCAAAAACAGAAGCCAATCTGCCTGTGCGAAAGATGCCCGAAAGCGAGGTTTTGCTCTCATTTTTGCGAGATATCTTCGATAAAGGGGCCGCCTTGCCAACAGAGGAGGAATTGGCTCGTATTCGCTATTTAACCATAGAGCATTCGGAGAATGATCAGTGGAAGTTTACATATAGTCTCTCCGATCCCTTCAGCGATGAACAGGCCGAGAAGATCACTTATGTTACTCAGGACAAGAAACTGAATAGCCAGCGGATTGATCAGCGAGATTTTGAAGCTTTTACGGGACTGACGGCATTGGACCTGAAAAATACTTATGAAATATCCCAGACGGACCAAACCACTTTGGCCCATATGTCCGGATTAAAAAGTTATGGAGGGGCTTTTAACGAATCCTTTAGTACATTTTCGGGCTATTTTGGCGACAAGTCTAAAATTACAGAGCTTTCCACGCAGCTTCGCAGCAATCAGGAATTGGCCCTGCTGCTGGAATTTCCTAATCTGAGCTCTTTATCCATTACCTATGTGGATGAGTCCGTAACGGATTTTTATCTATTGAATAAACTGCCGCTCAAGTCCCTGTCGCTCACCTTTGTCGATGAACTCGGATGGTTATCGTCCATGACCGGGCTGTCATCCTTGTCCATACATTACAGCGAAGCCACAGACCTGCAGCCGCTGTACGCCTTAACCCAGCTTCAGGACCTTCAGTTGTCCTATTTATCGAATGTAAAGTCCATCGACTTTGTACAAAATATGCCTGCTCTACAAACGCTAGATATCGAAAATGTAAACTTCTCCAGTCTGGAGCACTTGGCTGGTAAAAACTCCATTACTACACTACGCCTGGCTTCTCTAAGTCAGCTTGGTTCGGTGAAAGCCATAAACAGTCTGCCCTCTCTGCGGGAATTAACATTGTCCGGCTACTACGAGAATGCAGAAGCGCTGACACTGCCTAAAGTAGAGCGAGTGGAAATTCCAAGCTCCTTTCTCACCGGGCTAGAGGCCGCGGCTACAACCAGTCTGACGCTCCGTGGAGGAAGTGGCGAGTTGAACTTGGCTGCGCTGGGGAAATTCCCGAAACTGGAACAACTCTCGCTCTGGGAGATCGATGAAATAACCCAACTTGGTGCCCTGGACGGCTTGTCCAGCCTAGAGACCCTAAGCATTTATGACTCGTCACTGTTCAAGGAGAGCGATGCTTTATTTCGTTTGAAGCAGATCAAATCTCTGATGTGCTCCGAGTGCAGGCTGAACTTTGAGCAAAAAACGGCCGCGGAGAACAGCGTGCTTGAACATTTGACCTTAGAGCAGCCGTATTTCAGCATAAACAACACCTCTGTTACTGAAGTTGACCAAATGATGCCTTACTTTGCCAAACTGTCCGCTCTGCGTTCCTTCACTATGCAAGACAGCAATTTGGCTTCTCTCGAATTCATGAGCAACTGGCAGGCCATAGAAGAGCTTCATCTTGAGAACAATGCCATTTCCAATATCGAGACCCTAAGCCAGCTATCTAATCTGCAAAAGGTATATCTATCTGGTAATTCCGTACAAAACAAGTCCGTGCTTGGTGCGGGTGTGCATGTGTATTAATTATCGCCTGGGATGTTGGGGAGTTTTAGACTACTGTAGTTAGTGGATGGTATCGGAACAAAGAAAAAAGGGGCTCCCCTTATGCAGTTCTTCCTGCATGGGGGAACCCTTTTGGTGCTTTAAATCAAGTCAGAAGCCTTCAATATTCTTTGGACGATAGCTGCAACCTCAGCACGGGTGATGTTGGCTTTCGAAGCCAGTTCATGTGCTCCTCTGCCGCTGATCACACCTGCCTCAATACTTGCAGCAACAGCGGCTTTCGCCCATTCCGACACAGCAATTGCATCTGTATACGGCTTCAGCATCTCATCGCTGTCCTTCGTGGTCAGCTTCTCCTGAAGACCTGTAATTGCCATAGCTTTGGACAAGATCACCATGGCTTGCTCACGAGTAATCTTCTTTTGCGGGCGGAAGTTTCCATCCTCAAAGCCCTCAGTCAGCTTGTACTCATAGGCCGTCAGAACAGCGGAATGATATCAATCGGAACCATCCACATCTGCAAAAGGCGCCTTGCCATCAACTGGCTTCAGTCCCAAGCCTTTCATCATAATCGCTGCGAATTCAGCATGTGTCATATCCGTATTTGGATTGTATAGATCGTTACCAATGCCATTCACAATGAGGCGAGATCCCATATCATTGACAGCATCCTTAGCCCAATGATTTTCTACATCTTTGAACATCAACGGGTGCCATACCACTGAATACAGACTGTTCGTTAAGCTGTTAATTTTGGCGTAAAACTTGCCATCTTCCTCCGTAACTTTGGTTGGAACATGACGAACTGATCCGTCCGGATCTGTGACGATACCTTTCAGATCGAACGTCCCGTTCCTTGCTGATTCTGGTTTTATGCCATCAAGTAAAGTATAACATAGGTTATATACATTTCTCCTTCCTCAGGATAAAGCAAATCCAGAGATCAGTCTCCCCATATAAAGGGATCTTGACGAAACAAACAAGCGGCTGCCTGATCGGCAACCGCTTTATCGGACATGCTTATTAAATGTCGTAGTTATTCGAAGGACTGTGATCGATAACGGATTGCACGACTCGTTTAACCACAGATTTCGCGGCATCCTGGGTGGACATTCCGCCGATCTCGTCCGCGTTAACTTCGATAAATCCTTTGCCCCCGATGATCTCTCGAGCTGTCTCAAGTTCGCCCGCACTGATAGAATCATGGGATACCAGTGAGATCAGGCCGGCGTCGTTCAACACCTTTGCCATCTCCGCCGTACCGCGGAGCGTTTCTCCACTGACGCTCTCAAGCAGCATCGTATGGTAACCGGATGACATTAGTCGCTTCTCCACTTCCTTGGCGAGAGCTACCGTATGCGAGCCAGCAAACCAGACTGTGAGTGGAGATTGTCCTTTCTGCTGGGCGCGAACATCTCTCGTGATCCCCGTATCCAGCGTAGCAAATCGACTTTCTCCCTTCAGAGCTTGATCGATGACTCCGCAAGCAGACGTCATGTTGGTGACACGATCAATGAGGATAAAACCTCCGATGCTCTTATTGTGCTCAAAGGAATCGAAGACGATCTGATCCGACAGCGTGAATTCACACTTGGCCAATTCGTTCTTAACAATTTGATCGGCCGGAACGGTATGGCCCGTGTTAATGTCAATTTTATGGGTAATCGCCGTTACAGTGCCTGGAAGAGTCTTCGTTCCGACCTTTACCCAATAATGCTTGCCTGGAGTCAGGACGGAATCGTCCATCCACAGGATCGTAGAAGCGAAGCTGTCAGCTTCTTGGACTTGATTGTCTATCGTGAGCACGCAGCCCCGCGAGACATCCACTTCGCGGTCCAGTTGTATCGTAACCGGTTGGCCAGCATAAGCCGAATCCTGAGCTTGGTCCGTCACCAAAATCCGCTTAACCTTGGCTTTCTCCCGACTTGGCAGAGTCATGAGTTCGTCTCCGACCGAAATCTTTCCAGCCTCGATCTGGCCCTGGAACCCACGGAACGTATGGTCCGGTCTGCTTACACGCTGAACTGGCATCATGAAAGGCTTCGTATCATCGGTAGTATGAACATCTATACTTTCCAAATACGGCAATAATGCTAACCCCTCGTACCAGGGTGCATTCGGCGACTGGGTTGTAATGTTGTCCCCTTCCGTAGCCGACACGGGAATGACCTGAATGCTCTTGATTTGGAATTCGGCCGTCGTTTGGATGAACTCTTCCTTGATTGCCTCGAACGTCCTCTGATCGAAGCCGACCAGATCCATCTTGTTCACAGCCAATACGAGATGCTTGATCCCCATCAGGGCGCAGATCCGGGCATGGCGTTTGGTCTGGGTAATGATGCCTTTGGTAGCGTCCACCAGAATGATGGCTAGATCGGCAAAGGAAGCGCCTACAGCCATGTTGCGCGTATACTCTTCGTGTCCAGGTGTGTCCGCCACGATGAAGGAACGATGAGACGTCGTAAAATAACGATATGCCACATCAATGGTAATCCCTTGTTCGCGTTCGGCCAGCAAACCATCGAGGAGCAGCGAGTAGTCGATTTTGCCGCCTCGGCTTCCCAATCGACTATCGAGCTCAAGCGCGCGTTCTTGATCGGCAAACAGCAGCTTGGCCTCATAGAGCATATGTCCGATCAGCGTGGACTTGCCATCATCCACACTTCCGCAGGTAATGAATTTAAGTAGACTCTTCATGTTAGAAATAGCCCTCCCGTTTGCGTCGTTCCATGCTTCCCGCCGCTTCTTGATCGATAACCCGACTGGTCCGTTCGGAAGATAACGCACCCAATGTCTCCTCAATGATCTCATCCAGCGTAACGGCATCGGACTCGACTCCGCCCGTGAGCGGGTAACAACCCAACGTGCGGAAGCGAATCTTCTTCATCTCTACCTTCTCGCCAGGCTCAAGCTTTATCCGCTCGTCATCCACCATGATGATATGCCCGTCACGATTAACGATCGGTCTTACGTCCGCAGAGTAAAGCGGAACGATATCAATGTTCTCCCGACGAATGTATTGCCAGATATCCTTCTCAGTCCAGTTGGACAGCGGAAAGACTCGAATGCTCTCTCCCTTGTTGATTCGCGTGTTGAACAGCTTCCACATCTCCGGACGTTGGTTCTTCGGGTCCCACGAGTGATTCTTGTTCCGGAACGAGAAAATCCTCTCCTTCGCACGCGACTTCTCCTCATCACGTCTTCCGCCACCGAACGCAACCGTGAATCCGTATTTATCCAATCCCTGCTTCAGGGCTGTGGTTTTCATAATGTCGGTATATGCGGAACCATGGTCGAAGGGATTGATTCCTTGCTGAATAGCCTCTTCATTAGAGTGCACGATCATCTCGATACCAAATTCCTTCGCCTTTCGGTCGCGGAACTCAATCATCTCCTTGAATTTCCAGGTTGTATCGATATGCATGAATGGGAACGGCGGCTTCTCGGGGTAGAAAGCCTTTAGGGCCAAGTGCAGCATAACCGAGCTGTCCTTGCCGATGGAATACAACATGACCGGTTTCTCGCACTCCGCTGCTACTTCTCTGATAATGTATATCGCTTCAGCCTCAAGTTGATCCAGATGTGTCAATTCTTGCATGGCAAGGCGGCCTCCTTTTAATCCTCACTAAAACCATCGTATTTATAAACTTATCCTATCAGATTCCATCTTTATTGCAAAGTGGAAAAAAGTAAAATTTATGATGTCTATGTATTGAATCGACAATATTCAGCATTGCTAGTCCAGTACCATAACCTAATCGTTACATTTAATCAGTTCCATATGAACTTGCTATTAGTAGTTCCAATCGCATATTAACGGCTTTATTAGATTACAGAAATGCGCATGATTTAGCTAAATATTGTTAGCTTCGTTCTCTGCCCAAGACGTGTTTATAATGATTATGAAGAATTAAAGAAAGACTTACTGCTAAGAACTGGGCGTTCCATTCTTCATGAATTGACGGATGTGGAACTTCAAGAATTGATATCTTTCATAGGAGGGAAACTCAACGATAGTCAATCACCAATCATTAAGAAGGATTCGTGGACGGTATGGTTCGCTATTAAAGAGTAATCCCAAATGAAAATGACCAACTTTCCTTCACAAAAATGATTTTTGCAAAAAAAAGGGGGTCGCCGCCCTTCTTTGCTATTTCCGCCAATACATCTCGATTTAATTGTCCTTCCGCACTAACAGTGAGCAACACTCCACATGACTTGAGTGTCGGTCACTGTAATTTAAGCCGTAAGAAGAGCGGTAGCGGTAAACTTGTAATGAATGTTTACCTAGCCATACCCTTGAACTTCAATCTTATCAATAAAGCGATTTAACATTTCAGAAGTTAGTCCTTTCAACTTCTCAATACGCCTTTGTAATGAATATATTGGCTTCTCTGCTTGCTTTCTTGCTTGTGAGGTCTTACCTCCAGCCGACCCATAACATCATTCTCTCTGACTGTTATAGCCATGTATTTTATTCTTCTCCTACTATAATAAAAAAAGACATTCGCCCTTTGCTAAAGGTGAATGCCCTTTGATACTTATAATGCTGTCTATGTAGTTAGTTCGTAGCGGCTTTAACCGTTGACTTCTTTTTCTTAACTACTTCTCTATCCCCCCCATAACTCATAAGGGTAAAGATAATTCCTACCACGGCAAAGAAAATATGACCAGAATCAAGACCAAACCCTGAAATGAAAGCAATCAAGGTTGAACAGATTAGGAACACCATCGCTGTTCTAGGCATTGTAAATGCAAAGGGGAAAGCTAAAGTTTGAAAGACCAATATTATCTTAGCAATAACATTAAGGACTTCACCATCATAAGAAACTACGTTCGCTGTTAGTGCCATAAACCACATAAAAACAAGATATAATGCAAGTAATAACCCTGTTGCTACTCTCATTTAACAAATCCCTTCCTTAAAGCTACAATTAGGATAATAATACCAAAACAATTATAACATTTGAAATTATTTTTGATTGCAACGCTCGATATATACTTTCGCGCTAATCCTTCTTTTAGCTCCTGTTGAATTATCCTGTTCCTCTAGATTTGTAAAGTAATATTCGCTAGTATCTCGCTTTCTCCATTGTTGTATTTCATTTCCCCCTTCTATCGAGATACTCTCTAAAGCACTATAAAATTCGACATCTTGTTTAACTTCACACTCCCCATTTAGTAAAGATGTTTTTCTCACCTCTTATTGTGGCAGTTAATAACTCCAACTTATAGCAAATGAATTGTTATTTACATCTTAATCTAACTAGTACTCAATACTAAATTTCTGCTTAAAAAAAACTTAACTAACCAAACCAAAAATAGAGGGGCTCTCGCCCCTCTTATTATTTCCGCCAAATACATCTCAACTCTTAGTCTTTTTGTTCAGTATGAATAAACCCCTGCTAAAAAACAGCCCTCAAACCCGCATTCCACCGTAGCCTCCATTAATAAACTCCTGCTACAAATCGATCATTTTCTCCATTTTTGAATCAACTTTTTGTATCACGACTATTTTCATAATCTGAATAATGTCTTGATAGTAAAACAGGGGAAAGGCTTATGGGATAAGGGTTTCTCCCTTTTTCCTCATGCCTTCCCCCTATGCTTATCAGGTCTTTATTCGATTTTTAGCACATGTTTATTGCGAATATCAGGACTTTATTGGAGGGTTACATAGTAGGGAAGTAATATCGAAAGGGAATAGGGGGAAAACTGCATAACGGTGTTTCTCTAATTGATGTCCGATTACGCAAGAGGAAATCGAATGATTGTTCCTCACTCATGGTTCCCCCTCCACTCAAACTCATCCTAGACCTTCTAAATCATGCAACTATGCTTCAGGAAGACCAAATTTCTTTCTATACATATTAAGCTTTTCAATTTCCGTTAGTGACATTCTCTTTTTCTGTCTTTCCCAAGCATCAGTGGGAACCGTCTCTGGCAAATTTAATATGTTACTCCCCCTTGCAATGCTATCAAGGATGTTTTCAATATCACTATTTTGAATTGCATATTCACTATATGTCAATGGTACTAATAGTTGTTCAACATTAAATGACAGTGCTTGTAACAATGAATTTAACGTTTCAGCTAATTCCTTCAAGTTTTCAATTTTCAACCTCTTAATCTGATCATTAAAAATATCATTTATTTTCAAATGAGCTATGCGTGAATTCCTTATTGCTGTAGCAATAGACAACATCGACGTTATCCCATTATCAAATTTGGTTTGTTTAAGCAATTCCCTTAATTCATCCCTGTATTCTGGCTTAATCGATTTGATAACTTGATTTTTAAACTGAAGCAACGTAGATAAGTCACCTGCTTTATCAGCTGCTAACTTAGTAATTGTCAGGATACTGACATCATAAAGATTTTTTATAACTGTTGAAAAAAATATAGTGTTCGTTGGTGAACAAAATAATTTAAAAGGAAACTCGTTTATTTTTTCCATAATATAAACATTAGTATTTAGATTAACTAGTTCAAAATAAAAGAGACGCATGCCTTGCTTGTATTCTTCAAGAAAAGTATTAGAAAGAACCTCAGATGCATCAAGTGCTCTTATATCCACGAAACATTCCTCCCTCTAAAAAGTTTCGAACCATTTGCAACGACTAAAATTCTTCTAAATATTGTACAATCTCTGGATTGCCCATTAGCTTTACTTTTATTTAATTCCTTCATTAATAAACAATTGAGAATATTGAAGGTTACGTGGTTGGGAATAATCTATCAGTAGAGAGAGTTCCCCCTCATCAAGGGGACGTAACTCCGTTTCCTATATGTTTTTATTAGTTAAAAACCTCTCTCTAATTTCTTCTAGCTTCAATTCTCTTATAAGTGAGTCAATAAGTAAACCAAAGGTTCTACGTTTCAACTTGCTATATTCTCTTCCCATAAAGGGCATTTGCACCACAGTTACTTCATGTATTGAATCATACTTTTGATATTTCCCTCTGTAGAACGGCATATATTCTTTTTTTTCAACAGCAACTTCTTTCAGTTGCAAAGACTTCTCATCGTTAGATAAATCGTCAAAAAAGATTTCTCGTAATGTATCATTTGATGGTTTACCATTCGATACTATTAGTTTAGGGATGCTTATTTTATCCGAAAGCAAAAGCTTTCTAAAATGTTCGCTACAGTTTTTTCTAACCGATTCAGTTATCTTGTCCCAATCTCGTTCTAATGATTTTCTTTCGGATTCATCTTTGGGAACAATATCATCGAACTTTTTCCCTATGTACGCTATAGGATCATGAAAAACAGTTCCACACCGAATTACTTCGGTATTTGCGGCTCCATACTCTTCACCAAGCCAATTGTAAAGAGTAGGAGAAATATCGTAAAAAGTTCTATAGTAATCGTACCCATTTTCCCCTTCGATTTTATAAGTATCAAATGATTGAACCAGCCCTTCCTCAGTACGAAGGTCAGGATCGTTTTTTTTCACATCCCAGAATACTTGTTTATTTTTCTTCGGGAAAAGGCTATCCAGATCTCGCTTACCTTCATTAAAGGCTTGATTAATACTTACTATCCAAATCAAACTATTAGTTTTCCCTTCAATAAACTGCCACGGCTCAATTGGACGATTGTAAACGTTGCTTAGTCCAAACTCATTCCCCTCATATCTAAACAAGCAATCACAATTTGCACAAGTCTTGAAATTATGCACTATCATATCCCCTGCCTTTAGATCTAATAATATACCAGCACAAAGTTTTTAGTTGTACGCTGGGAGTGGTGCAAGAACTTCACTAATCATCTTCTTCATTTCATCATTTTTCCCTCCAAATCCTGCATACAACTGGACTTGATAAACCGTTACCCTTCCTTTTCTCTTCATCAGATCATCTATCGCCCACTTGATTTTTCTCATCCGATAGCTGTTAATATCTTCAGTGACTTCGTCTATATACTGCCATGTCTTACTGAGCTTTTTATGGAGAAACCATCTTTTAACTCCGACAGCTCTCCTTATGTTTGCTGGAATAATCCTGATTGGTTTTCCATCGATGCTCAAGATTGTTTCGACAGCCTTCATTGCATGCTTCAGGCATTCTTCGTCTCTTAGATTCCAATCAATTACCTCTCGCCTGTCTTTCCTTTTTATTATCCTTGGTGTCACTTCTTCATACCACTCTTTATCATGAGTAAAGATCCATGTATGAAGACCTTTTGCTATATCTTTTAGTTTAGCTCTTGTAGCTCCCTGATTATCATGAATCAGATTTAACCATTTGTTTCTTCGTTCATCCAGCTCATATATTGGCTTACGTTCAGCCCTAACTTTGATTTTTCCTATTGTTGAACTACATTCAAATAAGTCCGCAACCTCAACGCCTAAAAACTGCAATAGCAAGAGATGTCTCAACGGACTTCTATTCTTATTGTTATTTCTGATAAAGAGCCTCAACCAATTGGTCTCCTTATTAATATCTATCGTGCTTTGCATAAGCTCTAAATACTCAACTGGATGAAAATCAACAAAGGCTTTTACCAATTCACTGATGTGCAAGTTACCGTTTTTGGAGGCAAAACCTTTCTCACGTAAACGATCTATATAATAATCAATAATGAATGAGAGATCTTGTCTCCTTCGATTAGCATTTAGCAAATATGAAACGTTTCGAAGGTAAATCATATTTAGCCGTTTAACTTCTTCTGAGTAGTTAACAGTTACACGGTTTTCTATGTCGTAAACATCTTGATCCGCACAAATAAAGTCAACAATGTTATCCGAGCTTCCTACCCTACTATTTACTAATGGAACTTCATGTTTTAAACAAAACAATGCTCCAACAATTTGATGGGATCTTTTCCAGAAACCTTCTCCTAAGTTTTCTCCATCCTCTACAAGACAGACGGGACAAACTTTCAAATAGTCGTTTAATTTCACTCTGCTACCTGCGACACCTACCAAAGCTTCTATCCCTGTTCCTTTTCCATTAATCATTGCCTCTGATATGGATTTGGTATGCTGATTTGATAAAAAGGCAGTGTAGAAATTAAATGGTGTATGATTTAATATAAGTTCGTCTGCACCGATTTTTGAATTATGAGGTAAGTTTGCTATTAGCTTATTCAGATGTTGCGGAAATAACGTTGATTTAAACACAGTCTTACCGTTAAATAAGTCTCTAACTAAAGCTATTTTGCTTATCATCCCACACATTCTTTTGTATCGGGCTATAACGCTATAGAGCAACTCATCTTGATGCAAGTGGGGAAGAAAATTCATCATAAAACGTCATCCCCTTTTCCAAAGTGCATCTCATGAATAAACCCTTTCTCTAAGAGAAGTTGATACGACGAAGCACCTGATTTATTGGCTTTAACAAAAACTTGCCTAACATCGTCATCCGCATAATCCAGCCGTATTGTATGATTCCGTTTAATTGAGGTGGTCATTAGATTCCCCACCTGATTCCCCTTAATTATCTCCTGTTTTTTTGTTTGTACTGGTTGTTCTACACGCTCAGTTTTCTTATGCTGTATCTCCTCTATTCTTCTCAAATCCTCATATTTTGCGATCTTATAGGGATTACCTGATCGTAATGCATCAAGCATAGGCTTCATCATTTTAAAGCTTTCCTTGACTGTTCTTTTCACAATTTCAATCGTAATTTCTTCCTTCCCACTGTGAATAGCCATTTGCTGAACGTTTACGAACAATTTGATAATGAGGTCCGAAACACCTTGAGTCTCTTCATAAAATAACTGAACCAATTCATCGCTTAAAGGCGTAAATTTTTGATTCCATTGATACCTCCAAATCGACTCCAAAAACAGACGAAACTCATTGTCGTTTCCCATGTTGTTCCAAATGATTTCACCACTACCTGTTACTCTTCTTGCAATCCTTAGCTCGGTTTGAAAAATCGGATACGAAGCTGGCGTACCGATGAAAACAACTGGGACTCCGAACGAATTCATAAGTGTAACAAAATAATTCATCATCTGTTGGACCCCTCGGTTCTGTAGATGTTGCACCTCGTCAATCACCATCAATCCCAGTCCTATATTTTGCGATACAATCCCCATAAGCGGGAGCATTGCATCGACACTTAGATTTCGTGAGACATATTTCTTGAAATTGTTCGTTCCAAGTATCTCATCTACTTTCATAAAAAACTGAAGTGATAACGCCTTCAAACTGGAGTTATGCGGTGTCTGTAAAGTGATGTGCACTAATTGCGTTTGGTTAAAATGCTGTCCCTGATACGTATTATGAACAATAACCGATGAAACATTATTGAGGATTTTATTGATAGTCGTGGTTTTCCCCATACCTGAGTAACCGATCAAAAGTCCGCAATTGGCTGTTGTTCTAAAATCCGTTCTATTGCTCATATCGTACGTTCTATTTATGATTTGCTTACCTGTCGCATTCACATATCGAATGTAATCCTTATCAAATGGATTCCTCGCCAAGTATCCCTGGAATACGAGTGAAAATACCATATTCCAAATTCGAACATGTTGCGGCAAAGGCTGAAAGAGCTTATACAATCGTTGAACAATGTGCACCCTGTAAAAGCTGTCCAACTCACGTTCTTCTTCTTTAGAGGGTGGAATCGTCATTAATTTCTTGATAATTGTCTTCTTATCAGCAATTGGTAGTTTCGCTCGGCTCTTTGATACGACTTTATAAGCTTTAGGTTGGGAGAACTTTAATTCAAATTCACACAGTAGGGGTGAGTCCAAAGTGGATAAGCTTCAATCTTTAAGATCATTACCTTAACCGTTATTCCATGCAAATTCGAACCAATTTTTTTTGATACAATTCCCTTCATTCTGCAATTTATGTGCCCACAATCAATGCTTTAAACTCATCTTCCAAATCAAGGGTTTCTATTAAGTTTGAGTCCATTCTATCCTTGTACTTCTCGATTATTCCGCAATAAATTTCTTTTCTTCTATCATACACTCTTGTACTATGTCCAGCATTTCTCAATAATTTAATATTTCCGTTCAATTTACTGAATGTCCATTCCAAAGAAATAAGTAATTTTCTGTCCCACTCGGCATATTCAAACCACGGAATAATCTCCCTTTCCTTGCTCTCATTAGTTATAAGAATACCTTCCAAATCTGCATCAAAAAAATAAGAACCACTGTGAAGAATAAATCCATTAAATATCCTATGCTTATTCAATACTTCGAGTTTTTCATCATCAATATCTACATTATTTAAAACACCAAGACCTATTTTTAAAATTTGATTTATATCAATTTCACTTGAAAAATTCTTCAATAGTATAAATAAAAGATCCCAGAATACTTTATTTCTACTTTCCGTTCTACCAAAATGTCCACTCATCCATTTTGACAACGAATCTTTTATAAATCTTCTCTCCAAGGAAACTGCAAGATTCAATATCTGGGGGAAATATCCATAACAATCTATGAAATAATTAGGGTTAGACATCATAACCCTCACAAAACCCTCCTGAATACCCTCATACTGAGATTCAATAAAATCTCTCCAAAAACCCATATTGTGATTATTTATCAACCTATACGAATTAATATTTGCACGTCCTAAGAATTTTTTGAAAAACTCTTGAGAATCGTGCTTATAAACAATATTGATGTCACTAATCAACAACATCTTAGATTGATTTTCTTCAATATCTCGATACTTATAGTATTCCAGCATCCTCTCAACAAGATATTCTTTTCCACCAAGTACATAGAACATACTTAAATTATCTTGGAGATAACTCCAAAAACATTCAACTGTTGAACTATCGATTGTCCCTTTCTTTGCATGTGCACATTTATTCCTTACATTCCTCCAATAATGGTATTCATTTTTTGTCTCTTCACGATTTTCAAAATAAATAATTGCTTTATTACATGACTTTGATGTTGGGTTAGGATCCGCTTCAATTATTTGATTTAGATACTTTTCCCATGTGTCATCGTCTATCAATGGTTTCAGAATGTTTTCTTGCCACTCTACATCTTTTCCTTCATACAATCCTGGTCTATATGTACAATTCAAAATCCTATCTCTAATCGTAACTTTTAAAGCTAGATATGACATAAGAAATGCCGATTTATACGCACCTACCTTGTAACAGATAACTGATTCATGAAAGAGATCTGTGGCGTTGCCTTCGAATGGTTTATGTTCTTCAACCCATTTTTCAATTTGAAGTTTCATTTTCTTTGTTCCTCCTGCAAACCATACTATAAAGAAGGCTTTTTCTATAATTGTTTATGTTATCATTTTAATAAACTGACATTAAGTTGTATACGAAATAATCTTTCAAGCAAGTTCTAGTTGGTTTTAGCTTTTTGATGGTCACATCTATGAAGATCAAAAATGAACAACAGAGTGTTTTTATGAACAGTACCTTGTTTGTTATCAATTTGAAAGAGTACATGTTGGAGTCATTAATTGGATTTTAGATACGAAGGATACGCTTGTAACTTTGGATCAAAAGTTCAAAGTTCTTCGTAGGCTCTATCGGATGTACAAACAATCCATAAGAGAAAACGATCAAATATCTGATAAGGCATTCCCAAAGATTAAAGAATTCAAGTGCGCATTTTCAGCCGTTATGCGAATCTACGGGTTATAAAAATCCATCCACTACAATCAGTTGAAGTTTTCATAAAGATTTGATTAGCCTCAAAATATCCCTCGCTAGCATCTTCAGGTCGAATCCCTGCCTTCTTCAAGACTTTCCAATCATGTATCTGCTCGCCCTCCTTCATTAATTGCTCTACCGCCCACATTGCTTTCTTTTGGCGAAACTTCCCTTCACTCTCTGTTGAATTGAGTAAATAAGCTTTCGTACCTGGAAATTTATCCAAATACTTCTCCAACAAAGCCGCATGCCGATTATCGCTCCGACTCGACTGACAGTTATCCTTCTTGGTTTCCCTTCCATATTTCTTATTTGTTCCACAGCTCTCCGAACTTGCATTAGAACCTCAGCATCTCTTTCAATCCAATCAATTCTTTCGGATGGGGACGAATTAATTCTCTTTCCTGGTGATGTCAGATCAAGCCAGCTCTTATCATTTCGGTACAGACGAGCGTACAATATGCAGGGTTCAAATTTCGAAGTTCGGTTTTTGACATTTCAGGATTTGTTTCTTGCATTTGTACCCGTTCTATACGATCAATGGTTTTCTTTTCATTTTGCTCACTATCTGCTCTTTGTTCTTTTTCTACTTTCTTCATTCTTTTTCATAAAGTTGTTCCTAATCGTGAGTGGATGATCTTCTTCTTTAGATTTTTTATTGAACCGAGAAACATCTAATATTACATATCTGATTTCAGATATGTAATATTAGATGTTTGAATGAGCGTGTCAAACCAATCCAAGGGAGTGATTCATTTTTCATGAACAATCTGCATAAATTGTACGATACTTTCTTCTCAACCTATCCCATTTATCAAAAATTCCAGCCAGTTAAGTCATTTCAAGAACTTCATGATTGGCTTTGGATTCCTGAGTCAGTAGCTCACAGCAGACCAGCAATCGAAGGTGTTGTGCTCGACATCGAAAATCTTTTTGGAGCACGACAAAACTTGTCGTTTAGTGATGATTTTACAAAAAAGGCAACTGGGATGCTTATCAAATATGTCTTAGAGCATTTCAGCTTTATGTCTTCAAGACAAAAGGATATCAGCAAAGGTAAAAAGACTGAAAGGTTTACAAGTAGAATGCATTATGAATTCCATTCTGATCGTGAAAGACTCCGCTTAGTAACAAAGTTAAGTATTGTCGAAGTGGATTAACTCTCGCTGAGTATTCTATTGAGAAGAAAGTGGACTTTCCCTGTTGTAAATGAACAGACCGAGGACCAACAGGAGGAAATACTTGAATTTCTCTCGGCTGGTAACACGACTATTTAGGCTTTAATTGCTATTTAAACCTGCTCTAGTTATTCTTTTTCAGTTCCCTTTACCCTTTTCCCCTTAATAAAAAGAGAAAAAACATTTTTCTCTTTTTCGTCCCTACTATGTTCAGTATGAATAAACCCCTGCTAAAAAACAGCCCTCAAACCCGCATTCCACCGTAGCCTCCATTAATAAACTCCTGCTACAAATCGATCATTTTCTCCATTTTTGAATCAACTTTTTGTATCACGACTATTTTCATAATCTGAATAATGTCTTGATAGTAAAACAGGGGAAAGGCTTATGGGATAAGGGTTTCTCCCTTTTTCCTCATGCCTTCCCCCTATGTTTATCAGGTCTTTATTCGATTTTTAGCACATGTTTATTGCGAATATCAGGACTTTATTGGAGGGTTACAACTTTTCGCACCAACATCGCCACCGACTCCACATGCACCGTGTGTGGGAACATATCCACCGGCGTTACCTCTACCGTCCGATACCCGCCATCCTCCAGCACACGAAGATCACGTGCCAACGTACTCGGATTACAACTGACGTACACCACGCGCTCCGGCTTCATCTCCAAAATCGTATCCAGCAAACGCGGATCGCAGCCCTTACGCGGCGGATCGACAACGATGACATCAGCTTCGATGCCTTGTTCTTTCCAACGTGGAATAACGTCCTCGGATGCGCCAACTTCAAACTTCACGTTACGCATCTCGTTCAAGAGCGCATTGCTGCGAGCATCCTCAATCGCTTCAGGCACGATCTCTACCCCGTACACCTGATCCGCATGTTGCGCGAGGAAAAGAGAGATCGTACCGATGCCGCAATAAGCATCAATTACAGTTTCTTTGCCGCTCAGTCCTGCGTACTCCACCGTTTTCCCGTACAATACTTCCGTCTGCACCGGATTCACCTGATAGAACGAACGCGCTGAGATCGCAAACTGCACATCACCAATATAATCATAGATTACATCACGGCCCCACAGGACGCGGGTCTCATCGCCGAAGATGACGTTGGTCTGTTTCTTGTTCACGTTCTGGCAGATACTCGCTACATGCGGAATCGCTTCACGGATACTGCCAATCCATTCGTCTTTGTACGGAATGTCTCGACCATTGGTGACCAGAACAAGCATCATCTCGCCTGTACGGAACGCCTTTTTCACAACCACATGGCGCAACAGGCCACGACCTGTCTCTTCGTTATATGCGCTGATTCCAAAATGGCTGCCAATCTCCTTAACCTTCGCAACCACTTCGTCATTGTGCTCATGCTGAATGAGGCAGCTCTCCATATCGATGATCCGGTGACTCCCTTTAGCGTAAAAACCACCTACCAGACCACCCTCGGCTGCTCCAATCGGCACCTGTGCTTTATTCCTATAGCGCCATGGCTCGTCCATGCCCATCGTAGGCATTACGCGAATGCCTCGCTCCGCATCTTCTGCATCCGCATCCTCCACCATCACGTTCAACTTGCCAATCCGTTGCAAATTATCGATTACCAACTGGCGTTTCCACGCAAGCTGTCCGGCATAGCTCATATGCTGGATCTGACAGCCGCCGCACTGATCATAGATCGGGCAAGGTGCGGACACTCGATCCGGGCTTGCTTTCACGATCTCCAGCAGTTTGGCATAGCCATACTGCTTCTTGGTTTTCATCACGCGTACACGTACTGTTTCACCTGGAAGCGCACCCTGCACAAAGAGCGTGTATCCATTCGCACGACCTACACCCTCACCGTCATGGTTCATGCCAATGATGTCGATGACGGTCTCTTCATTTTTGCTAACGGGCAGACCTTCGATTGGTGCAGATTCACGCGCTCTCCCCTTTGGACGAACGGAAGAAAGAGATGCGCCTTGTGGCCGCACCTCTTTTCCCTGCTGACGTGTAGATGGACGAGATGATTGACTTGGCTGACGGGACGCTGAAGCGTTCCCTTGCCCCTGAGAGGCAGCCGAATTCCGGCGGTTTTTTCCACGACCGCTGCGGTTCGTATTAGACAACGTACATTCACTTCTTTCTTCTTATATGGTATCACATCAAAAATAACGTTCCGAATTTCTAATGAACTTCAGAAACGTTATATCATCCTAAGATGGTGTTTTCCGACCTTTTTCGGTCATTTTCTCCAAAATAACGATGCTGAGATTCGTTAGATTCGCAGGTTCGACCATTTCGCCACATTAAGGCTTTTCGAGTTCGTTAAGCTCAACACACGGGTGACCACATGAGATTATACGCGATCCCACCATACACAGCAACTGGAAAATGCACTTCCATCTCGCCTTACGGCAGAGCTGAATCCAACTCTCCTTATCACTTGTGCAATGCTGTGCAACGACTACTATGGCATCATTGTTTTCCGCAAGCGACCACATTCTCCGCCAAGTGCCAAGTTTAACGATACAGCATCAGATGATGACGCAAATTCGTAAATGTAGCTGGCAACGTGCCGCCTAACTCTCCATCCAGGTTCAACTGTACATATCCCGGTGACGTAACTTCCATATGACTCGTCTGGAAATGAACCACTTTCTTGTCGTTCAGATGTTCCCCACGCAGCGCGAGCGTTACGAGGCGGATCATATCGGCCAGATTACATTTACGGACACCGATCACATCGAACAGACCATCATCAATGGTTGCACCTGGAGCCAGCTTCTCGAAGCCTCCGACTGAATTGGTATTGGCGATAAGGAATAACATGAATTCATCATGGATCTCTTCCTGACCGTCGGCGCGAATAATCAGCTCCTGTGGAGACAGGCTCGCCATTTTCTCAATACCCTTCATATAATAGGCCAGTTGCCCAATCATCGTTTTCAGACGACTTGGTACTTCATAGGTCAGTTCAGTCAATGATCCGCCACCGGCGATGTTGATAAAATATTTATCATTCGCCTTGCCCAGATCGAGCGGGCGAAGCTGCTGGTTAATAACCAGATCGACGTAATCTTCCCACTGTCTCGGAATGCCGAGTGCACGTGCAAAATCATTCGTCGTTCCCAAAGGAAACACACCCAGCGGAGGACGGTTCTCCCGCTCGGCCATACCGTTAATAACCTCGTACAATGTACCATCGCCGCCAGCAGCAATAATCATGTCATAGCCGCGCTCAATCGCGAGTTCAGCTTCCCGGGTTGCGTCACCTTCACCCGTTGTTGCGTGACATGAAGCTTCAATACCACCTTGATCCAAACGCTGCAAAATATCAGCCAGACGTTTCTTCATTTCTTCCCGGCCTGAGGTCGGATTATATATTAAGCGAGCTTTTTTCATCTCATACGCCACCTATTCCACATTATCCATGAGTCTGAACGACCTCATATTCTTACGTTGCACGAGTCCACAAAAGGGCATATTTTTTTACACAATAATGAACTTCCGTTAATGCTACTCTAATCTTTCGTCTTACCTATATCTATGCATCAGGAATTCCGTCTCATTCCAAAGCCTTTATCTCCTATCATATCATCAAATGTAAAGATGTCCTAGCCTTTGACACTCCCATCCCTAAAGGGGCAAGATCACTAAAGTGATTGGGATTCTTAGCTAAGCTTAACGTCCTCATTTCATTTCTGCTTTGGACAGATGCTAAGATTAGGGTATGCCATTACCCCTCCTAAGACAGTGCATATAGCACCTTAGGCTGATTGACTGTTACCGCCAATCACAGTTGCGTAGCGAATATTCATCGCCCCAACGATATCACGATGTCTCTTGAATCCACATGGGCATGTATATCTTCTATCTTGCGCCTTGTTCTTTTTTGAACATTCTGGACAGGTTTGACTTGAATATGCAGGGTTCACATATTCCACTTTGATCCCTGCCATGTTTGCTTTGTATTCAATGAATTGTGCCAAACGGTAGAATGACCATGTGTGTAGATTCTTTTCGTTTTTACGACTTGTTCTTGTCGTCTGCCTTATATTCGTTAGTTGCTCTAAGCGAATGACAGAAGTCTTATTTTCGACTGCGAAATTAACGATTTCACGACTGACTTTGTGGTCTTTGTCTTTCATCCATCGTTGTTCTTTATCATCTAACTTGCGAATAGCGATCACTTTCTTTTGTTTTCCTAGTTTTTGACGAACACTACGAAACTTCCGTTTCTTGTATTTGTTTTCTCGCCCATTCCCAAAGAATCGAGCGTGATCATTATCTGTGATGGCTACGGCAGGGACTTTCAGACCTAAATCAATGCCCAAAATCCGCATACCCGTTTTTTCAGTTATTGGCATGGTGACAGCAATTTGGGCTATCCACTTACCTGAGCTTTTTGTGACACGGAGCGTACCAAGTTTATGCTTCAAAAGGTCAACGCTTCGATGGTCCTTGTCGATGAACAATGCACGAATTTTTAAACGCTTAGATTTTCCCTCTACCATGAATGGAATGGAAATGTGCGTGAAGTCAAGAGAATAGTTTTGGTTATTCCATACGCAAATCGGTTTCTTTAGGATCGGTATGATTGCGTATTTACTTTTCTTAACTTTGTTAGAGAAGACACTATTCGCATCTTTAATCGCTTGATTTTTTACTGCACTTGGTAGATTCGCAGGAATGTCTTTTGTTGTCTTCTTCAACCTTTTCTTTTCTTCTACCATCTCGGCCACGAGTGTATTAACAACTCGGATATATTCATGACTACTTTGTTGCAATAGTTGGATCTGCTCTTTAGTCGGCAGCAGCTTTACCTTAACCGTTAGGGTCTGAGACAGTTACTTCACCCCCTTGTCTTTTGTTGTTCAACATAACGCTTGATGGTCTCACTTGATACATTTCCAGCGGTAGAAACAAAATAGGAACGTGTCCACAAACTGGGCAAATGCAGAAGGTGTGGAAACTCTTCTCGTAGTTTTTTTGATGTGACTCCTTTTATTTTTGCCATGATATCAGCAGGGCTTAATGTTGGAAGTGCATTGAGAAACATATGTGTATGGTCTTTGTCGCACTCCATGGCAACAATCACAATTTTAAGCTCTGCACATACCTCATGCACCAGTTCCTTGAAGCGCTGTTCTACCTCTAATTTGAGAAATATCTTTCTTCTGTATCGTGGGCAGAACACAAAATGATAGTTCAACAAAGATACGGTTGTGTTTGTTCTTCTATATTCATTCATATCTATATTGTATCAGTTTAATAGATGAATTGAAACAAACTAAAAAAATTAAGAAGGCAGACATTTCGGATACTTGAAGCATCACAATAGTGATACTCCGTATCCGACCTCACTTTCATCCCACATCTAAAGAATTGGGCTTTCTCATTCGGGAATTCTGTAATCTATAAGTATATTTTTTCATATATGTATCCACGAATCCTTCCTCTACCCAATAAACCTCCTGCACCAATCCTGAATCTTCCCCACTACCTTTTATGTAAAATAGTCTCATTCATCAATCATTCTGCCCGCTTGGGCAGGAATTAGTCTTCGGTACTTTCATATTATTATGACATAGATATGCTACAAATTTACAAATCTTAAGATGAAAAGATAAATAAAACAAATCTTTTTCCACTATAGTCTTAGTGCACCCTCAACCTCGCACCACATCATACCTGTGAAGGAGAACTGTGAATGAAAAAAATCGTGTTAATGCTTATGGTTGCGCTTATGGCCTGTGTTCCCTGGGTCACCATTGTTGAAGCGGCAGAAATTAATCATGATCAGGTTGTCGGATTCCAGGAAGTTACACCAGTCACCGTAACGCAACAAGCAGCTAAGCTTTTTCAACCTTTTCTAAAAGTCTATCATGGATGCGTGCCTTTCCCCGCAGTGGATCAACAGGGCAATACCAGCGCTGGCTTGAACACCTCCGGGTCATCGAATGGAAACTGTAGCTCAAGTACAGGACAGGTCTACTCCCGTTCCGCCTGGCATAATGGGGCATGGGCCATCATGTATTCGTGGTATTTTCCCAAAGACTCCCCCTCCTCCGGACTCGGCCATCGTCATGATTGGGAAGGAATCGTCGTGTGGGTAGATAATCCGGCAGCGGCCAATCCCCAAATCCTCTCCATCGCGTATTCCGGTCACGGCCAGTTCACCAACGTCACACCAAGCAGCAGCAACACACAAGGTAACCATCCGTTAATTTCTTATAATAGTACCTGGCCGCTAAACCATGAGCTCGGCGTTACCAGCGCTGTTGGTGGAACTCAGCCTTTGATCGGATGGGACGATCTGACTTCTGCAGCACGAAATGCACTTAACACGACAAACTTCGGTAGCGCTAACGTGCCTTTCAACGATAACAATTTCACCAACAATCTGAACAAGGCTTGGTTTAGATAAAAAAATCCCCTTCAAGTGAACAGCTCACTTGAGGGGGATTTTCATATAAGGCTATAGTGAATCGATAGCTTACCTTTTCAGCCTGTCTTCTTATCGTTTCTTCAGCTAACCTCAAAATCCAATTTTTCTCCCTGCGCGCAGCTGTTTGTACCAGAAATACACCGTGCAGCCCACACAATACCCAGCAGAGCCGCACTTGCAGCCGCGAGAAGCATGATGGAGAATACATAACCTGCGACTATCCAGCCGAGCGAGAACGAGATGAGTGCCAGAGACAGGAAGAGCACGGCCAGAATATTGTTGAATCGCTGTAGCTCCACCGCCTGCGTTTCTGTACCTTTACCAGTCAGCACGGCTTTGCCAATCTGTACGAACAGATTCAATTTGCCACCGGAAGCCAGCCCAACCACCTGAATGACCCACAGCACCCCCAGAACTACCAGAGGATTGAACACAAACGAGAGCAAAACAAACAATACAATACCAACCTGATTCGCTTTCACATAGCGCATGGGCACTTCCCGCATCTGCATATCTCCTTATCCCCATTTTATTAGTTGGTTTTATTGTAGTCGGTATTGGGGCAATGAGCAACATTTCATTTAAGGCGAGTAAAATCTCTTTTCAATACATCCCAATGGGGAGTCGGGGTGCCTGTAGTCTTTTTCCAATCCGTGAATGCGTCACTTAACGCTTGGATTTCACCAAACACACCAGCTAAAAGTTTATGCATCGGAAGAAGGCTATAGATTTTCAATAATAGATACAACATGCGTTTATGTTTACGAATCAATCTGCCTTGAATCTCTGGTATAACCGATATACCCATAGCCTCCAGTACGCTGATACCCTCGTCCATCGCCTCAATCATATGCACAAGTTGCCGCTTGTTTCCATCCAGTTTTTTTAACTCATACTGCTCATTAAAACTCACTGCATTAAGCATTAGAATGGGGATGATATGGCTTTTCAGCCAGGCATCAATATCGCTTAAATAATTTAACTTGTATTTCACACGTTGGAAAGCCTGATCCAGCAAAGGTTTAAAGGCTATCTCGCCGTCCAGACTGCCGATCACCATTTGTGCGCTCCCTCCACCGATGGATAACATGCGGTCCTTGTCACGCCTACCTCCACTTACATGGAATCCGAACGCGACCTGTTTTCCCCTCGGACTATGCTCTTCCAGATAGGTCTGCATACTTCGTGCATCTGCGTTGTTTCCCACGATCACAATATTGTTGCTCTGATTCTCTGCCAGAATAGGTAACACGGAAGGAAAATCGTTGTATTTCATGACAACAAAAATCAGATCATATTGGTCATTTACCTCCAACGTTCTGGCTACCCGAACCGGATCAACTGTCGTTTTGAATTGGAAAACATGCCGGATAACGATTCCATCCTTCTCCAACTCCTCTGCCCGCTTCCCTCTAGCCAGAATAGTGACATCATTGCCACCGCGCACCAGAACTTGCGCCAGTTGACTGCCCAAAACACCTGCACCATACACTAATATCTTCATTGGCTATCCCTCTATTTCATATTTTATCAATATCCGTTGCTTTATGAACATTTGTTGATAAAATAAGAGTATCAAAGCAACTGCCGTGCTTCAATCGCTAAAATATCCGCTTTCGTTCAATAATCAACGAAATACTCATTATTGTTGATAATCATAAAAAATTAGAGAAATAGCAGAGATAAAATATTAAAGGAGGCGCCATGGACAGACGCGTGCTAAAAACAAGAAAGGCCATTATGGAGGCTTTTGTGGGATTGCTGGCAGAAAGGGATTTCGAGCAAATGACCATCAATGACATTGCTGATCGAGCCAATGTTAACCGGGGAACGATCTATTTGCATTATACAGACAAGTTTGATCTGCTGGACCGCTGCATTGAGAACTATCTGCAACAATTGGTGGAAGCCTGCATGAATGATCATGTTCAGACTCCGCTAACTGCGAAAGACGCCCTGCTCCGCACCTTCCATCATCTCGAAGAACATGCAGCCATCTATACCACGCTTCTAACCAAAGAAGGGATTCCTGCATTCCGAGCAAAGCTGATGACGCTTATGATTCAGGGCGTTGAGGAACAAATGAATGCATGCGGCGTCCAAGGAGGCATGAATAAAGAGATAACGACACAGTTTCTTGCTTCTGCTGCCGTTGGCCTGGTGGAATGGTGGATTATGAATGCCATGCCTTATCCTGCGGAAGAGGTGGTTGACCAGTTAATCGCATTGCTGGAACTCCATCTGAGCCTGCCTGCGTTAGCGGTAAAATGAACACCCTTTCTCCCTGAAAGACTAGTCTATGCAGGCGTAGAGGACGTCCATTAATCTCCCACCCACAGCTTCATATTAAGCTATAACGAATTTACACGCCGTAGGAAGTTATTGTAGGCAAAGCCCCGCACCTGCTCTTCCGAATATTGTTTAAGCAACTCATTAATCAGATTTTGGCTTTGGGCTGCATGTTCGAGCTGTTCAACATGGCTGGTGATCCCGTCAAAATCAGAACCCAGACCAATATGGCTCACTCCTCCAAGGGAGCAAAAATGATCAATATGCTTGATCAGATCAGTGATCGTAGCGTTACCCTCTGCAGCAGATTTGATAAACTCAGGGAAATAGACCACATGTACAGTAGCATCTTTGGCAAAGAGTGCCTTGGCCTGTTCGTCGCTAAGGCTCCGAGGGTGATCATATACCGCTTTTGCATTGGAATGACTCGCGATCAGATAATCGGCAATGTCGAGGGTATCCCAGAAACCGCGTTCGTTCAAATGACTGACATCCGTCAGGATTTTATGCTTATTGTTAAACTCAATGATATTACGTCCAAATGCCGACAGCCCTGCCCCTCTAGGCTCCAAAGCCCCATCTGCTGCAAGGTTGGCATAGTTCCAGGTCAAGCCGACCGAGCGGACTCCAAGGCGATACAGAATGCTCAGCTTATGGAGATCATTCCCGATAGGATCAACCCCTTCCAGCGTAAGAAAGGCACCGATCTCATGCTCCTGCAACTGATCAATATCACTCCAGCGGGTGATGTGCTTGATGTCCTGATTTTTCTCCAACACTTCCTCATGAAAATAGTGGATCTGATCCAGCGCGGATTGAAACTTCTCCGTATCATTCAGATTGGGAGGCACGAACACCGCGAATCCCTGCACCTTAACCCCGCCTTCAATCAGACGTTGTTTGCTGGTCTCCAGCTCAGGTGCGTCATGGAAGGAGAGTTGACCCTTGGCAAGCCATATTCTAAACAGTGAATCACAATGCAGATCTATAATGTGCACAGATTATGCTCCTCTCGAAACCCATGATAATGTGTTGTTACCCTCCATACCTCATCATCTGATCTTCCAGCCCTTCAAGATTTGATGTCCCAGACCTCATGAAGAAATTGAACAATGCGATCCACCGATTGCTGAACCAATGCCTCACCTTTTTCCACGGTAGCAAGCGACGGAGAACCGACCACACCCGACTTGGAGATGGACGACAGGCGGCCATACTTCACGATTTCCGGAAAAGAATCTTCATAGGAAGGTACTTCATCTACGATCTTATCCTGATTTACGAGCTCAGGGTGCAGATGCAGCAGTACCGACGTGCCAATCTCCGCCGCGTGACCGTTAGCCCATTTACCCGATTCGGATATGCCATGATCTTGTGCTTTGATGAATCGCCAGCAATCAATCTGCGCGGCCTGCACGTCACCATGCTGCTCCCGAAGTTGATGAACAACCTGATTAATCACCGGGACATTACCGGCATGACCATTGATGAAAAGGATACGTTTGAACCCCCATGTAATCACACTATGTACGATATCGCCAAGATACGCCTTCAGACTTTCCGGACGAATTGTAATGGTTCCGGGAAAATCATTCAGGACATTGGAATCACCAGCTTCCACCGTTGGTCCAATAACCGCACCGACACGTTCGGCTACCAACTCGGCTAACCGATCCGCAAGTAGGCCATCCGAGCCAAGGGGCAGATGAGGACCATATACCTCGATTGCGCCTACGGGGATAATCACAAGCTCCGTTTGCTTCTTATATTCCTCGAACACCGTCCAGCTAATCTCTCTAAGTTTACGGCTCTGTGTCATCGTGATCTCTCCTGTCGGTATAGTTATGTGAATAAAATAATTAGAATGCTTCGTTTAAACCTCGGCATACAGATGACAGGCGACGTAACGACCTCCCACATCCTGCAACTCCGGCTTATCCGTCCGGCATACATCCATGCACGCAAGACAACGCGTATGAAAACTGCACCCGGAAGGCGGATTGGCTGGACTGGGCACATCCCCTTGTAGCACAATTCGCTCCTTCTTGATCAGCGGGTTCGGACTAGGTACTGCGGACAATAACGCCTGTGTATAGGGATGCAATGGTGCTTCGAATAAGTCTTTTTTATCCGCAAGCTCAACGATGCCGCCCAGATACATCACACCAATACGACTGCTAATATGTTTAACCACGCTTAGATCATGGGCGATGAACAAGTAGGTCAGCTTGAATTGCTCCTGCAAATCCTGAAGCAGATTAATAATCTGTGATTGAATGGAAACATCCAGCGCGGATACAGGTTCGTCGGCAACGATGAGCTTTGGATTCAAAGCAAGTGCCCTGGCAATACCAATCCGCTGCCGCTGTCCCCCACTAAACTCATGACCATAGCGGTCTGCATGACGGCTGCTTAAGCCGACAATTTCCAACAACTCATCTACACGTCTGGCTCGTTCTTTACCAGTTGCTGTCTGGTGGATATCAAGAGGCTCAGCGATTAACTCGCCTACAGTCATGCGGGGATCGAGGGAGGCGTACGGGTCCTGAAATACCATCTGCATATCTTTCCGCATTTTGCGCAGCTCTTCTGGCGGCAGTCCAACCATGTTTCGTCCCTCATAGATAATTTCACCTTCTGTTGGACGAAGAAGCTGTAGTAATGTCCGACCTGTTGTTGATTTGCCGCATCCACTCTCTCCAACGAGCCCCAGTGTCTCCCCTTTATAGATCGTAAACTTCAGACCGTCTACGGCCTTCACTTGTCCCACCGTACGATTAAAAACGCCTTTCTTGATCGGAAAATACTTCTTCAGATTGTTCACCTCAAGTAGCGGCTCCTTCATTGAATCGCCTCCTTCGCATCTGAATGAAGCCAGCATCTGGCTGTGTGTCCGTCCTCTACCGTCTCCAGCTGTGGCAGCCGTTCATGACAAATATCTTGCGCATATTCACAGCGGGGGCTGAAACGACAGCCTTGTCTCAAACTGCCAGGCGGCGGAACGCTACCTTTAATGGAATAGAGCCTGCGTTCATTGGTGTCGAGTGTTGGCATCGATTTGATCAGCCCCTGTGTATAGGGATGCTTCGGATTCGTAAATAGTGTCAGTACATCGCACTCTTCAACAATCTGGCCGCCATACATCACGGCGACACGGTCACACATCTCCGCAACAACGCCGAGGTCATGGGTAATCAGCAAAATGGAAGTCCCTTCGCTAGCCTTCAGCTGCTGCATAAGCTCCAAAATTTGCGCTTGAATGGTAACGTCCAGCGCGGTAGTTGGCTCATCGGCAATGAGCAACTTCGGACTACAGGCCATTGCCATGGCAATCATGACCCTCTGCCTCATGCCACCAGACAAGCGATGTGGGTATTCATACAGAATCTGCTCAGGACGTGGAATACCGACAATGCGCAACAACTCGATCGCTCTCTCTTTGGTCTCGGATCGACTGACTTTCCGATGATTGCGAATCGCTTCCCGAATCTGGTCACCAATCGTGAACACCGGATTGAGCGAAGTCATCGGCTCCTGGAAGATCATCGCCATTTCATTACCTCTTACCGTTCGCATCTCCTTCTCGGAGAGGGCAAGAATGTCTTTGCCATCGAAGGTAACGGAGCCTTCAACCTTTCCTTGCGTTAATCGCATGGCGGTTAACGAGGTAACACTTTTGCCAGAACCAGACTCACCAACAATACCAACCGTCTCCCCTTCATAGATCGTAATATCGACACCGTCTACTGCAGGAATGACACCCTCGCTTGTGTGAAAATACGTCTTGAGTGCCTTCATTTCAAGTAATTTGCGTTTCAACGCGAGCCCTCCTTGTCATTTCCGGTACAGTAAGCTGCGCTCTTGTTGTCTGCTGCCATTCCTTGTGAAGCGGAGCAAACTATACCTTCATCTTGGGATCAAGCGCATCGCGCAGTCCATCCCCCAGCATATTGAAGCCCAGGACAACAAGCATAATCGCCACACCTGGCACGATAGAGATATGAGGTGCAGCTCGCAGGAATTCCCGGCCCGTACTCAGCATGGTCCCCCACTCCGGTGAAGGCGGTTGAGCCCCCATCCCCAGAAAGCTCAGTCCGGAGGCAGACAGGATGGCCGTTGCAACCCGCAACGTGGAGAGCACGATGATTGGAGCAATACTGTTCGGAATAATATGTTTGAAAATAATTCGGCTATGCTTTGCTCCCATGGATCTCGAAGCTTCAATATACTCTTTGCTCTTAATGGAGAGCACCGCACTGCGGGAGATCCAGGTGAACGATGGAACAGAGAATATGCCGATGGCAATCATTAGATTCATCATGCCGGGTCCAAGAACACTAACGATGGCCAGCGCGAGCAAAAAGCCTGGAAAAGCCATAAAAATATCGGTAATGCGCATAATCAGCGCTTCGATTCTGCCCCCGAAATAACCAGCAATTGTGCCAAGTGCAACGCCAAATACGACAGAGATAACCACACCAACTATGCCGACCATCAACGAAATACGTGAACCGTAGAAGATACGCGAGAGCATGTCTCTCCCATACTCATCGGTTCCTAATGGATGACTAAGAGACGGTGATTGCAGCAGCTTATCCATATTTTGTTCCAATGGATCATACGGAGAAATCCATGGCGCCAGAATCGCGATCAAAATAAACAAAGTGACGATCCATAGGCCAATCATCGAGCGTTTATTGCTGCCTACCCTCTTCAGAATCTGTCTTAACAATCCACTTCTGAGGGGTGCAGCTTCTGAACTTACCTGGACGGATATGGGCACAGCCTTGGGTTCACTCACGGTTATGCCTCCTTCCGGTCATAGCGTATTCTCGGATCTACCGCGGCATAACACAGGTCTACGAGCAGATTAATAATGACAAAAATAAAGGCGACAAACAGAATGCTCCCCTGTACAGCCGAGTAATCCCGGAATTGAATCGATTGAATAATATATCTGCCTAGGCCGTTCATCGAAAATACCGTCTCCGTCAGCACCGCTCCACCCAGCAGATTGCCGATTTCCATTCCAATGACGGTAATGATAGGCACGAAGGCATTTTTAAGTGCATGCTTATAAATAATGAGCCACTCGCGTACTCCCTTGGCTTTGGCTGTCCGAATGTAATCCTGATTGATCACCTCAAGAATACTGGATCGCGTCAGGCGGGCAAGTACAGCAGCGGAGGATATGCCAAGTACCAGAGCAGGCAGTATGAAATGCTTAAATTCGCTACTGCCTCCAGAAGGCAGAATGGGAATATAATATGCGAAAACAAGAATCAGAATAATGCCTAGCCAGAACACCGGCATCGATATACCGAATAACGAAAAGGCCATTGAAGCGTGATCCCGCGCACTACCTGGTTTAGTTGCAGCGATCACCCCGGTGAATAAGCCAATGACAACCGTTACAAGCGTGGCAAGCAATGTCAAAATCACCGTGTTCGGAAAACGCTCCAGAATTTCCTGAAGGACCGGATTATCCGAACGCATCGAAGTGCCAAGATCGCCTTTTAGCAGTTGCAGATTGTACTGCACATATTGCTCATACAGCGGTTGGTCCGTTCCCAGCCGCTCCCGAATGATCTGAACTTCCTCCGGACTGGCATCCATTCCGGCAATCAGCTCTGCCGGATCACCGGGAACAAGCTGAAGGATGACGAACGAGAGTAGAGAAACACCGATTAAGGTAGGTACCATTTGAAGTAATCGCTTCAGAATATAGTTAAACACGTTGTGCTCCTTCCTGGCTCATCGCCCGGTTCAGGCCATCCTGACGGTTAGCTGTACAAATGAGCTTGTCTATGCAAATGGGACGGGAGCTTGGCACGAACGTCGCGGACCCGCTCCAAATCAATGCGGTAAGGGATTAACGTCTCCGTCTCGTCGCCGCGTGCAACGACAACCCCCATCGGGTCAACAATCAGGCTCTGCCCGATATAAAACTCGTTGATTTGGTTCACAGCAACGACATATGCCGTATTTTCCAATGCTCGTGCAGTGACGAGTGTTTCCCAATGTTGCTCTTTGACATGTCCGCGTACCCAGCCGGATGGAACCAGAATGATGTCCGCACCATGCAGTGCTTGGTAACGAGCAATCTCCGGAAATCTCAGCTCATAACATACGAACAATCCCAGTTTGCCAAAAGGCGTATCGATCGGCTCGAACAATGCTGTGCCCGGTTTAATGTCACGTGATTCCTTCGCACCGAAAGCATCGTATAGATGGGTTTTGCGATAGCTGCTTACGATCTCTCCATCGGAATCAATGATGACAGCCGTGTTATAGACCCGATCGTCATTGGAATCCTCTGTCGTCTCTCGCGTACCGAATACAACCCAGACACCATATTGCTTGGCAAGTGCGCGCATCGTTGTGGCGAAATGCCCATCGAGCGGCTCTGCATCTTCCAGCTTCTGTTCCCGCGGTGTGCCGATTTGGTAGAAGCTCATGAAGGCTTCCGGGAAAACAACGATATCTGCGTGATGAATACGCGTTGCTTCCTCTAGTGCTTTTTCCGCTTTATCTAGGTTCTCCTGTTTAGTACTGGACGACCCGAACTGTGCCATAACGAGTTGAAAGGTCATTGCTGCACTCACACTCCTAATTTGTTTTTTTACAAAACCTCATCTTCACTTCAGTCTTAGATTCGTACTTTCTTTCGTTCATACGCCCATTCATTCATTGCTTCACATATGGTAAAGGTGCCGTCTGCACGGCACCCTTCAGCTTATTTGAACTTCACACCACGCAGATCCCATAACAGTGAAGGCAGGAATGTAATGCCCTCAACCTTGCTCGAATAACCGACTTGAACACTATCTTCGTAAAGTGGAATCCATGGTGCATCCGCTTTAATCAGTTGCAGAGCCTCATTGTACGCAGTTTGGCGTTCTTCCTTATCCAGCGCTTGACCACCTGCAAGAATGAGTTCATCTACCTTAGGATTGTTGTAGAAGGCGTAATTGGACTTGCTTGTGGAGAGGAAACTGTCCCTAAGCAAAGCATCCCCGTCGCCAGTAACGGATGATGCGCCTCGGACAAATAGATCATAGCTGTCCGGGTTTTTGAGCGCATCGAGATAAGACGCAAGTTCAAGCACCTGTAGCTCTGCTTTGAATCCCAGCTGTTGAAGGCTGTTCTGTACGAATTCAGCAGCTGGACGATCCTGAACTGTATTGGCTGCGAGAATAATACGCAGTGGCGTTCCTTCCGCAACGCCTGCTTCTTGCAGCAGCTTCTTCGCGGCTTCCACATCGTAAGCGTAGGCACCTACGTCCGCATAACCAAAGGAATTTTTAGAGATAAACGAAGTGGCGACTTCAACCCGTCCCTCATACAGTTTCTTGACCAACGTTTCACGGTCGATCGCCAGATTAAGAGCATTGCGAACCTTCACATCATCAAATGGTGCCTGCTTCGTATTAATGCCGATATACCCCACACGGTTGGTGGAACGGGTATTCACCGTAAAGTTGCTATCATTGGACAGGCGTTCAATGTCTGTAGCTGGCACTTTATCGATGATGTCGGCTTCTTCGGATTCAAGCATGATGACACGAGCGGCATTTTCAGTTACGGTCTTGAACGTAATGCCACTTACATCAGGTGTGCCACCCCAATATTGCTCATTCGCTTCAAGCACAACCTCATTACCTGAACTCCAGCTCTTGAGCTTGAAGGGACCTGTGCCTACAGGTTCTTTGGCAATACCTTCTTCATTTTCCTGAATGGATTTAGGGCTAATAATACTACCGGAGGTCACTGCAATATTGTTCAAAAATGCGCCTTGCGGCTCTCTCAGCTGAAACACAACCTCGGAATCACTCGTTGCGGTGACGGATTCAATGAACTGCCCCAGCGTTGCATATTGGGAAAGCTTCTTATCCGGATTGATCAGACGATCAAAGTTCGTCTTTACCGCCTCCGCATTAAAGGGGGTTCCATCCTGAAACGTCACACCTTGGCGTAGTTGGAAGGTCCATGTTTTGCCGTCGTCGGATGTTTCCCAGCTCTCGGCCAGCTGTGGGACAATCTCAAGCTTGTCATTGAAGGTAACCAGACGGTCATAGATCTGATAACTAATTAAACTGGAGATGGAATCGGTGGAGTTCTGGGGATCGAAGCCAATGGCATCCCCTGTTAGAGCAATGGTCAGACCCTTGAGCGAAGCGTTCGCGGCTGAGCCACTGCTATTGCTTGCAGATGAATTACTATTCGTGTTTGAATCGGCCCCGTTGCCACAGCCAACGGCAAACAGTGATAAGGCAATCAGGACACCGCTAAACTTGTGGATAAAAGGTCTTTTTTTCATCTCGTGCTTCCCCCTTCATGGTCTGCTACCTCGTGATGTGCGGAATGGGATGCAAGGAGCTTCCCATACCCGAGTTCCTGCCGGCGTTGCTCTTCCTTACGCTGCTTGTCCTGGGCAATGACCCCGATCTCCTTGGCATAGCGCGGATTAATGACAAAGACACCATCATCATCACCAACGATCAGATCGCCAGGCTGAATACTGACGCCGCTGACACTCACCGGTGTGTTGACCTCACCCTCAAGTTGCAATGAACGAGTGGTTAGTGCACTAATGCCTTTGGAGTAAATGGGAAATCGTAGCTCTGTAATCGGACGAACATCGGTCACACAGCCAGATATAATCGCTCCCGCAATTTTTTTGTCCAATGCTGCATACGTTACAAATTCACCCCAGCATGCCCGCTGGTCATCGCCTGACATATCCACAACGATAATGTCGTTCGGCTGGGCAATTTCAAAGGCGTGACGGATTGCGGATGCGTCAAGATGAGGAATGCGTACAGTGACGGCATTGCCCAGCAATCGAATGGGACGGAACAGTGGCTGCAAGCCATTTAGAAACCCAAAATCAGTCATATGTCCGATTGTTGATGGACTAATATCCGAATACAGCTCTAGCAGCTCATCGGTAACCCCCTGTACTCTTGGTTCAATGCGAAACATAAGATAAACTCTCTCCCCGCTTACTAAAATGATAAATAATAAATCACATAAGAATAGTATGAATTTAACTTAATGAAGAGGATAGCATTGCCTGTCCTTGGCAGTCAATGCATTAGCATATAGATAATTCCAATCGTGGAATAGGGGAAAACTATCGATCCATGTCGTAAAAATGTGTTATCGACAGGGCCGTATTCAAGGGATAAACGAGGGTTGAGACTATTTCAATCATCACAAAAAAAACCACGTCCAAGGACGTGGTTTAATTGTTTTATGCAAAATGAACCTAATGAATGCTATTCAACTGACAACATTTCTGCGAACAATGCGTTCACACCTAGATCTCATTACATCTTTCCAGCAAAATCTGGATCTGGCGCTCCAGCCACTGCCCAAGCAAAGGATGTGGTAACAGTGTCTCACCACTATACTCATAATCCAGTTCCTTCAGCCGATCCGGGATTACGTTTCTCGTGAAATAACCGGCACTCAAAAACAGCGGCGCCACAATGACTCGGTTCCCCCGCTCTTCGCTCCAATACTTCACTTTGTCGTACACACTCTCTGGATTCAGTAATGCATAATCCGTATGGGCTACGCCACTAACTTCCTGTACACGCTGCGCAAGGGAGGCAATTCCCGCTTCCCAACGCTCACGAAATCCATCATGAATACTACCGTGTCCCACCAGCAGAATCGTTTCCTGCTCCGGTTGCTGCGAGAGCGATCGGACTTTGTCCCACACCATCACTGCAATATCCGGATCATTATCCACTGGATAACCAAAGTAAACCCGCGCTGTGACCTGGAACGGTTCCAGATCTGTTTCCCGCTCAGGTGCTTCCTTTGCACCAATGGCAAATTCAATTTCATCCACATGTGTACTACCAGACGAAACGAATAAAGGTACAACCAGAATATCGGTTACGCCTTGCGCTTCCAGTCGGTCGATACCGTCCTGGATCAGGCGTCCTTCCACCAATTCAAGAAATCCGGCTTCAACCGGCAACGGGCAAGGCAGATTCAACCGGGAGATCGCGTCATCGACGGATTCCACCCAGGTCTGCTCCTGAGAACCGTGACTGATGATGAGTACACCCGGCTTCTTCATGTTAGCGTCCCAGGCGTTCCAGCGTCATTTTATAACCATCATTGCCGTAATTCAGGCAGCGTTTGACACGTGAAATCGTGGCAGTACTCGCACCCGTCTCAGCTTCAATCTGATTATACGTATTGCCTTTGCCCAACATACGAGCCACTTCCAGCCGCTGGGACATAGATTGGATCTCGTTTACGGTGCAGAGGTCATCAAAGAAGACATAACACTCTTCAATATCTTTTAGAGTCAAAATAGCCTCAAATAGTTGTTCAATGCTTTTATCATTTAGCTTTTTCAGCTGCATTTCATCATCATCCCCTAGCGGTTACTGTGTACCTACATTGTACTCACCCTGAGTTGGTATTTCAAGCGTTACCGATTTCACGCACTACAGAATAAAAATACATGTTACCGCTTACAAAAGGTACTATTGTCCTCCCCTCGCGCACAACTAGTGAAATTATCGCGCTATATCCCAGTTTTCACCTGTATATTTCCGATTACTTATGTAGGAATTCAATCAACCTAAATGTTACAATTTTGTGTCTAAACTGCATTTTCCTGTATGAAAACCTCCCGGCATGTCTATGCGCCCAAATCCGCAAATATCCCGTTTTCCGGGATACCCGCCTACGCCGTCTCTCCGCGAATGACATACAGTATAGCAAAAGGGAGTTCCAGTAGGGTCTATGATGTTCATCTGTCATGCAACTCATGGAACGCAATTCCGAAATCCAACATAGAAGGAACGTGATCGTTCATGCCACAGCATTATTATCACCGCCAGCCAGCACAAGGGCAGCGTCCGTCTTCTCAGGCTCATCGGCAGGCACATACTTCTGCCTATATGCCACCCGGTGTGGTTCCGCGGTCTTTAAATGAAACTCAGATTCAACCGATGTACCCTGGAGTAGAGCCCCATTACCCGGGCTTCGGTGAAGTCGAAGCATCTTCAGTTGTACCCTATGGTCAAGGTGTAACTGGCGGGAACTTTTATGGAGGTGGAGCCCAGGTGGTTCCCCCAGCTCCGGTACAGGCGCCTGCTTCAACAGGCGGTTCCGGCTTTTCGTTAGCTAACATTGGTGAGTTAAAAGGAATGATCGACCGCTTTGGCGGGATTGATGGAATCATGAGTGGAATAGGCAAAATGCAGAAGGTCGTCGGTGGCATCCAGCAGATGGCTCCGATGATGAAGCTCGTTATGGGCATTCTGCCTTTTGGAAAAGGAAAAACGAATGACAGCGCGGCTGATGCAGACTATGAAGAATATAAGACTCCCCGGAAACGTGCACGCAAACGCCGGAACAAACCAACAAGTGTTCCACGTCGCCGCAACACGACGCCAACCAGCCGCAAATCCAATTCCACGAAGCGCCGTCCCAAAAGTCGCAAACGTTAAAACCATCCAGGCACCCCCTTATAGAAGGTGGGTGCCTTAACTCTTTTCTTAAATATACATAGAAAATCCAGGAACCTATGTTCTTATTCCTGTCATTTGAGGTATACTGGATAGTAACTAAAGGAGGCGGACCATGGAACTTTTCAAAGACAAATACACTCCCGCATTAATCGGTCGGACTGGTGAATTGTTGCGTCAATTCTACCCGAAGCTGGATACCCAGCAATTTCATGAATTAGTATTCGCTGAAGGCTGGGAACAGTTGGAATTCAAAGCACGGATTCGCCGAATCACACTGGCCTTAACGGAAGTGCTACCCGACAATTATGAAGAAGCATTACATATCATTGAACAAGCTGCCCCGAATATGAGGGGCGTTGAATATCTGTTTGTACCGGACTTTATCGAAGTGAACGGACTTGACCCAGAAGATTACGAGCTATCCATGAAGTATCTGACCGTCTTCACACCTTATTCCAGCTCCGAGTTCGCGGTACGCCCGTTTATTGATCGTTATCCGATCCAAACCATGAAACATATGATGGCATGGGCAGATAGCAACAACGAGCATATTCGCAGACTTGCCAGTGAAGGTAGTCGGCCCCGTTTGCCATGGGGAGCTAAACTCCAAGGATTCATCACCGATCCAACACCTGTACTGCCAATTCTTCATACGTTAAAAGCGGACGAGTCCCTCTATGTCCGGAAAAGTGTGGCCAATCATCTGAATGACATCTCCAAAGACCACCCTGAACTGGTGATGGATCTAGCCACGACCTGGTACGGACAACATACGCACACGGACTGGATTGTCCGGCATGCCAGCAGGTCATTACTGAAGAAAGGACATCGCAAAGCGCTAAGTCTTTTTGGTTACAACGAGCAGGATGCGATTCACATTGAGCATCTTCAGCTTGCCCAGGATACGATTGCTATTGGCGAGGATCTTCATTTTTCGTTTGATGTGGTCAATGAGAGTGGCGAATCACAGATGCTGAGAATTGAGTATGAGATGGGTTATATGAAGGCGAACGGCAAGCAGGCTCCCAAACGATTCAAATGCTCCGATAAACTGTATCCGCCGGGTAGAACCAAGGTAGCCACCAAACAATCGTTCAAAGTCATTACCACGAGAAAATATTATGCCGGCTTGCATACGCTAACGATTGTCGTGAATGGTAAAGAGGCAGCAACGACTTCTTTTGTTCTTGAAATGGAGTAAAAGGAAGTCATCATAAGTTATACACAGCCTATTGTAGCGGAATAGTTATTCACATGTGGATACAATACTTTCAATACCTCTAGTACTTCTATAGAAGAATCAGAAAGGCCACCTGGCAAACATCATCTCCAGACAGATATTACTGCCTGAGATCATGGCCCAGTGGCCTTCTTCTTATGTAGTTCAAACTGCAATTCCCCTTACCCACCCTCACCGCTATCCAAAGACCTGCATATGGTCGTAACAATTAGAAAGATACACGATACATCCATGCTGCGCATTCTTGTAACAATATTGGGCTAAATGATGATGTGGGTTAGACATGGCCCAGCGTCTACCAGGTTTCCAACTTCCCGTTGGTGGGTTATGCTCGCTTCATTTGGATAGGGTTACCGACGCAGTTTTATTCCTCGATTAAGTCTATGGTCCAGTTCTTCTCCTGAATTTTAAAATCCAGTTCCCGGTAGGATTTCGAAAGACTATCCACTTTATGTTGAATATCTGCTATGTTCACGGTTCGCTCATACTTCACTTCAGAACGACTGTACCGATCCTGGCGAATGGACGCATTCTGCAAAACTTCGTTAAAGGATGCTCTTTCTTGCATGATTCCATCCCGCTCTGCAAGGGCATCAGCAAGCGTAACTCCAGCAGTGAAGTCAGTCTGCGCATTGGTCTTATTAATTTTCTTAACCAATATCGTCAGGCTCCGGATCGTATTCTCCAGGTCGATCATAAGCAACTGCGGGTCCTCTGCTGGCTGTTCACCTTCCTGAACTTTGACTACGCGTTCCAGACGTTGCTTGAGCTGAGCTATCTTCTTCTGCTCATCTGCACGCAGTACAAGAGCCTCTGCCAATCTCATCGTATCCCATCCTTCCACAATGATATGTATGGATAATTCATCCAGAATCTATTCACATATCGTTATATTTTACCTGTGGATACACGTTATTACAAGTTTATGTTACTAACATCTAATTACACTCGTTCTCACTTAAACCAGCCCCGTTTTACAAACCAGGCCACCATGCTTCCGCCAAGCACAAACATCAACAGCAACACTGCCCCATACCCAAACTTCCATTGAAGCTCAGGCATATAAGCAAAGTTCATGCCATAGATTCCCGCAATCAGCGTGAGGGGCATAAATACAGTCGTAATCACCGTGAGTGTCTTCATGATCTGATTCATCCGGTTGGAGTTCAGGGAAATATAACTGTCGCGCAGGTCAGCGGTCATTTCCCGATCAGCTTCGATCATATCCGTCAGCTTCAACAAATGGTCATAGATATCAGTAAAATACGCCGTATGTTCGCCCGTTCGCTGCACATGCTGGGAGTTGACCACCCGATAGAGCAGATCCCGCATCGGTACAACCGTTCGTCTGAGCTTCAGCAATCGACTGCGCAGATCAAACACCTGGTTCATCAAGTCTTCAACCGACTCTTGTCCACCGCGGTTCTCCAGTTCAGCCAGTTCATCCTCAATGGCAAATAGAGACGGGAAATAATGATCGACCAGCTTGTCCATCACCGTATACGCTGCTGCCACCGGACCTCTCGCCCAGATCGTTCGTTCATGTGCATGATGCAACAACCGTTCCCACGCTTCATCCACTTCCGCCAATACACCATGATGAAAGGAAACAAGGAAATTCGCTCCGAGAAACAAGTCCACCTCCTCGGCTTCCAATGTGGATGGATTCAGTGCATGCAATACAAGAAATTGCAAATGTTCATAATAATCAAGCTTGGGCCGCTGCAACACATGCAGACAGTCCTCTATAGCTAAGGGGTGAAAATGAAAATATGTATCCAGCAAACGGCTTTCCTCTTCCGTTGGCTGGTTGAAATCCGCCCATACCCAGGCGTAATCGTTCAGATCCAGCTGTGTAAGGGGTACGTTAACGGAGACTTGATGCTCTCGTGTAATGGCGAGTGTACGAATCATAAATTAGACCACATCCTTGTCCTGTATCTTTACGTCATTGTACAACTTTAACCATAGGCACGTCTCCCAACGTAGCCAAAATATCCACAAACACATTCAAACTCGACAACAAAAAAAGCCAACCCTGTTGGCTTCTCTCATTTCCCTATCCACAGTTCCCTGTATCCACAGGAATATCTTCTTTTGGTTTATCATTCCACGGATGGCTATCCACATATCCAGCCTGTCCACACGTTCATGCACAGGCGTCTCTTGATTTTGGTTGTATAATTGTCCACATATCCCGATATTCACACAGTTATGAACAGTTTGTCTGGTAACCCCGAATTCGTTCGGGATAACTTCTCTTTTTAGAAAATAATCCAGTACAGCAATCCTGCCAGTCCAGCAGTAATTGGAATTGTAATGAACCACGTAATAATGATACGTCCAGCAAGTCCCCATTTTACAGCAGAGAAACGTTTCGCGGAACCCACACCCAGAATAGCCGATGTGATCGCGTGCGTTGTACTAACTGGAAGGTGAAGCAACGTTGCTGTGAAAATAACGGAAGCAGCTGACAGATCGGCGGCGAATCCGTTAATCGGTTCAATTTTAAAGATTTTGGTACCCATTGTTTTGATGATTTTCCAACCACCAATGGATGTACCCAGAGCCATCGCGGTTGCTGCTGAGATTTTAACCCACAGCGGCACTTCCAGATGATCTTGTACACCTGCTGCTACCAAAGCAAACGTAATAATACCCATCGCTTTCTGTGCATCATTCGTACCATGTGTGAAAGCTTGCAGTGCTGCCGTGAAAATCTGTACTGTACGGAACCCTTTATTCACGTTATGCGGACTGCGTTTGGCAAAAATGTATTTGAGAATCGTCATGACCACATAACCGATGGCAAATGCGATTAGAGGTGATAATAGCAAACCTCCGACAATATCAATGAACCCGCTCCACTTCACTTTGTCAGAACCAGCGCCAACGAGTACGGCACCTGCAAGGGCCCCGATCAGTGCATGTGATGAAGAAGACGGAATACCAAACCACCATGTAACCAGGTTCCAGATAATCGCAGCGATCAAGGTGACTATGACGACCTCGATCCCGTTATCCAGCGTGGTGGGGTCGGTTACACTCCCCCCAATCGTCTTCGCAACGCCTGTAAACATCATCGCACCGACAAAGTTCATTACCGCTGCCAAAAGAATCGCGCGACGTGGCGTCAGTGCCCGTGTCGATACTGAAGTGGCGATGGCATTGGCCGTGTCGTGAAAACCGTTGATGAAGTCAAACGCCAGTGCAAGGAAGACGACTATACCTAATACCCAAATCGTTGTTTCCATTATTCTCTGGCTCCTTAAGAATTACGCATGATGATGGATTCGAGCACATTTGCTACGTGTTCACAAGCATCCGTTGTTGTCTCAAGACGTTCGTAAATTTCCTTACGTTTGATCAATTCAATCGGATCAGGAACGGTAGCGAAAAGGTTCTTGATACACATGCGCAACACTTCATCACCCTGATTTTCCAGATCGTTCAATCGAATCGTGTACTCGCGAATCGCCAGCAATTTTTTCTGAGACAGCAAATGAATGGCCTTCTGAATTTCGTAAGCCGATTGGCGCAAAATTTCAGCAAATTGCACGATATATTCGTCAGGATCCGTCAGTTGGTACATATAGAAACGGGAAGCCGTTGCTTCAAGTCCATCCAATACGTCATCAAGTGTTGTTGTCAGCTCCATAATATCATCGCGTTCGATCGGCGTGATAAACGTTTTGTTGAGTTCCGTAATGATTGTGTGAACATAGTCATCACATTGGGACTCGTACTTCTTCATTTCATTGGCAAAAAGAGTCACATCCTGAAGGTTGGAAACATGCTGGGAGAAATAATCTGCCGCTTGAACAACCGTATCTGCCATGTTCTCCAGTGTCTCAAAAAATATATCCTTCTTCTTCTTAAGCTTCATAGCTCTATCCCCTTTACGGAAAAAATTGCCGATAACCGATGAAACATGAAATGACAACCTTTGATATCTTATCATATTTGTTTCATGGTTTGTACAAAAGGTGCGATCCTTTTTTATATTCTTATCACATTAATCTGAAATGAATCTTAATTATTTGGAATAATGGCAAATTCAAGTCGAGATTTTACACTGCGTTTACAATTCGACATCAAAATTCAGATTCGACACCTTTCTGCTTTTCACGCAAAGGTACAATATTCTGTCTTTTGGACGACAAAAAGCATACTTGTTTCATCGTTTTCTTTCATTGCATACGACTTTATTGAACAGCCAGCTTCACATGACTCGCAAATTCCGGTTGATTTGGAACAATGCTGATAAAAGTTTTGCCAGGTACAAGAGCCACTTCACTGCCGTCCCGAACAAAACGGATAATATCCCCCTGCTTCTTCACCCATTGTCCACGAATCATCTTGCCCTTCTGAAACAGCATGGCTTCCCCGCCCTGATCCAAATTAACGGACAACCGGCCTACACTATCGAGCACTTTGTGATCTGCACCTGCAACAATGATATTCGCTGCACCAAGTGGATTCCCGTTATCCAGATCCTGATCTGCCTTGCCATTCACCATTCTCATATATCGTCCGCTAACTTCATCATAATCATACGTCACCCGGTAACTATCCAATAAATAATGGATATCAAATTGCTTCACCGTCTCTCCTGCTGATGTCGCACCGTCTTCGTTATAGATGTATACCGGAGATTTGAAGTCATGACTGTATCCCTTGATATCTGCCCCTTCTCTCAACTTGTCCGCTGAAGTGTACAGATTATGTGGAGCTTTACGATCAGAGGAACGCCAGAAATAAGGCCCGCCATTCGATATTTCATCCATATGCTGTTTCTGCTGCCTTTGCAAAATGGAATAAGCCTCCGGACTACCTCCGGCATGAACAAGTACACCATCATAACTTTCGCCCAGCTCAATCAGGTATGGACGTATGCTGCGCACGGGTCCGACCGTCTCAGCAGCGCCTTCGCTCTGGAAGATGGCTATAAAACGGGTAATGCCTCCCTCTGCGAGGACTTCCAAAATGATATCGGCTGAACTCAGACCCGATTGGGGCCGAGCTGCTGGAGCATTATTAATCATCACGGCGAGTGGTCGACGCGTAATCGCTTCATCTACAGGAAGACCTGTCAGTGGTGCTGTGTAAAGAGACGTGCTTGGCTCCTCCACATTCTGTTCTTCTTGCACAGGTGCTGGAGTCGGTTCTGGCTGAAGTGGCATCTGGGCCACCTCCTGGTTTTGGCAGGCAACAAGACTCAATGCGAGAATACACAGGGATGCAGCGGATGCTGCTTTGTTCCATTTAAAAAGCTTCAATATAGGACCTCCTGAACGATATGGCCTGGTTCTAAGTTGTGATATATGTCTCATGTAGGCAACCATTTCACGTATTTCTTTCCATTTAATCACACACCATCTGATTTGTCTGCGCCCAGAAGGCCTTGATACAGCGTGAAATTCACATTTGAAACAGCATATCGCCAGAAAAATATGTCCTAAATGTGAACTTCTCAAACCTTACTTAAAATTTGAACTAGATTGTGATTTTAATCACAAACAAAACGACTTTTGAACTATACAATAAAGACATCAAAGGTGATCACTTAGAAAAAACAAAAACAACACACACTAAATTCCATGAAGGAGTGGTTCATATGTTCAGCTTCAACCAATGGCTTAGAGAAAACAAAGTAGCAATGTGGATTTTGACAGTACTTCGGGTGTATATCGGTTACGATTGGATGACTCACGGATGGAGCAAATTGACCGGCGGATTCCAAGCTGGCGGGTTCCTCGCTGGGGCAGTCGGCAAAGCAACGGGTGAAAACCCTACAGTTCAAGCATGGTGGGGAACATTCCTTGAGAAATTCGCTGTACCAAACGCAGGATTGTTCGACTTCATCATCCCGCTCGGTGAATTCCTTGTAGGTGTAGGACTCATACTCGGATGCTTCACAACACTGGCTGCACTGATGGCTCTCGTGATGAACTTCGCGTTCCTCTTCTCGGGTACAGTAAGCACGAACGCTCAACTGGTTCTGATGCAAATCTTCCTAGTTGTTGCTGGTGCAAATGCTGGTAAAATCGGTCTGGATCACTGGGTACTGCCTTACCTTCGCGGATTGATCACTCGCAACAAAGGTAATCACCCTAAAGACACACCAACGATTAACCCGACTCAAAAAACAGCTTAAGCAATCATTCATAACATTCTCGGCCCTGCTCCCAATCCCCCTGGAGAGCAGGGCTTTCTGCTTTCCAGATTAGCCTGACCCCGCTTGACTTGCCCTGCCACAGAAAACCGTATTATGATGAACATAAAGTTGAACATCAAAGGAGTACACGATATGCCGACCCAGCGACGTCTTGAGACCGATGCGGACTTTCAGGAAGCCATGAATATGAAGCATAAAGTTCGAGTTTTCAAAGATAATCACCAGATTGACTCCGGTGGCATCATTATCCGTTTTGACAGCAACACCGTGGTTGTACAATCCAGTGTCAGTGAACTCGCCTATCATTCGCGTACAGACTGTGAATTGTTCGAAATCAGGAAATAAGCGCCCATTGCACAAATAAATTAGACCTGGTATCGAAAAAAGGTTCCTGTAGCCCATCAAGCGGGTACAGGAACCTTCTTTTGTTTATTTATTTTAATCGTATACTCTAACCCACGTTATCCATACAAATCTAACAAGTTAGCATTAATCAGGCTGTTGTCTGTTCCAAGTTACGCGCCGTCTCCAAACTGCCAGCAGTTCAAACTGAGCGTTCCGTAAGGATAAGACTGAAATAGACGCTTCGCTGATCGGGACATATCCGCTGTACCCATAGCATAGAACAAAGGCGCAAGGTGTTCTGTACCATAAGACGGAACTGCTGTGCGTGCGTGAGGGGCTTTTTTCTCATATTGAAACAGCTCTCTCGTGTTCCACTGCTCCAAGCGCTCCCCGATCCAGTTATCAAATTCCACTGCCCACTCTTGCGGTTCATCCGTATTGCCGAGCAATCGTAAATTGTGAACCGTTCCACCGCTACCAATGATCAGCACATCATCATGACGCAACTGTTCCAGCATCCGACCAATATCATACTGTTCCTGCGGCGTACGTAGCGAGTCTACAGATACGGCGATCACAGGGATGTTAGCCTCGGGATACATATGTAGCAACGGTACCCATACGCCATGATCCAGGCCCCGACCTCGAATCGGCTGATGCGCCAGATTGCTACGAGTGAACAAAGCACATATCTCATTCGCTAGATCTGGCTGTCCAGATGCAGGGTACTCCATCGTATACATCGTAGAGGGAAATCCGTAAAAATCATGCAAGGTCTGATGTGTATCATCCATCGTCACGGACGGTTCGGGACAATCCCAATGCGCCGTAAATACGACAATGGCTTTCGGAGCCGGCAGCCTGTCTCCAAGCTGGTTCAGAAAATGAGTGTAGTCATTGCTCTCCACCGCCAGAGCGGGAGAACCATGCGCAATGAAAAGTGCGGGTAATGTCATTGCTGCCAACCTCCAGACACGGATAGAATGCTTACTCCTCTATTTTACCCCTAAGAAGGCGCTTTTCCAAGCTGACATCCCCAAACAGTTGCAATCCTGCCACTTATATCATCCAGTGCTGCCAATCCTGCTCAATCTTCTGGCGTTCACCCAGCCACTCTCTCGTACGCGTAATCAGCTGTTCCCGCTCTTTACCTGAAGAGAAGGTGTGATCACCCTGGAAGATGATCTCCTTGTCGCAACGGCCTTCCTGGCGCATCCAAAATACCTTTTGATACAGGAATGCATAGTCTACAGGGATAATCTCATCTGACGTGCCGTGCACGACGAGAACATCGCCGCTAAACTTGACTGCTTCCTGGAATGGCTGTTGTTCAGCGAGAGATTCGAAAAAGGTCGGTGTGAATTTGTATCCAAGATAGTCAGCCGCCCCCAGTTTCACGCCTTCATCGTATACTTCCCGCCCCGTAATCTTCACGATATCATTGAATGGATAACCTACAGAGGACCACATAACCAGATTCTTGACACGTTTGTCGCGCACAGCAGTTAGTAATGCAACGGCGCCACCCAGACTATGACCAATTAGTGTAACACGCGTAGGATCTACATCACTGCAATTCACCGCGTAATCTAGCACCGAACGGGTCTGTAGCACCATGGACTCCAATCCTTCTGCTCCATACTCCCCACTGCTCTCTCCGCAACCAATATAATCGAAGCGCAGTACCAGATAACCGTCTTCGGCCAATTCCCGTGCAGTCTTTACAAACAGACGGTCCACGCCGATCCGGCTACCAACGAAGCCGTGGCAGATAACTGCCAGAGGTACTCGCTGCTGACTCTTCTCCTCCTTGATATCTTTCACAACCGGATAATGAATCGTGGCTGTTAACTCTTCCTGTCCATGACGGATACTGATCTGACGTTCCATGCCGATTTCCCCTTTCCATACGTAGCCTGTCAATGTTCCATTTATTAAATATATATAATCCGATAAGTTTAGTGTGTATTAAGATGATATTCATATATTATCATCCTGCAACCTGCAAGTCAACGTAAGTAAGACCCCTTTGTAAGTCTACTGCTAGTCTACATTTTATCGGTCGATGAGCGCAAAAAAATGAGCCAAGCTGGTTACAGCTGGCCCGGATATTTTCTGGACTTCATACGCCTTGGGTCAAGGATAACTATTCGTAGCTTCTACGGAACATCTCGTGAGTCTCCACCCGCCCATTCCATTCATGCTCATGACCGGAATCGCTGTTATCCCAGAAACTTCTTCCCCTCAGATTGCCATCTGTCAGCTCTTCTGCATACTCGGTATCCTCCAGGTTCTCCTCAAAAGACACAACTTCATCCACGACTCCACGGGAGTTGCTGTTCAGCAGCAGCTTCCGCGTCAAATCTGTTTGTTTATCCATAACAAGCACACTCCAATCTCGGATTTCTGTTGGAAATGCTACTATTGTGATGGAATCGACTGCTCTTTATGCATACTTCACACAATCGTTAGAACTGGGAGATGTGAGGGTATTTTTTCACATGAATCGGGGAAAATAAACCAACAATCATGGGCAACATATGCCTCGGAATCCTTCTGCCGAAAGGAATGAATTCGTGGGACATCTACTGGAATGGATTCAACATCACGGAAAACTGGTGCTGTTATGTACCTGTGTCATACTGGCCTGTGTGTGGATATGGGTCCACCATGAGCAGCTTTTTTATAAGGAATGACTTTGCGAAACGAGAGCCCTTCCCGTATACTAAAATACCGTCAGGGTCTTCAGACATTGGAAGATCAGAACGTGTGTAGACAGGGGGAGCAATCATTGGGGATTTCCTATAAGAAGCTTAAAGAAATACAGAATCGGCAAATAACCGAGATGAGTCGAATGACACCTGAAAATGTGAAACTGTATGACCAGATCAGCACAATTGCGCGCCATGCACCAGCTGATGAGAGAACACAGGAAGAGTGGATTCTCTCCGCAGGAAGAGCGATCGTACAGGCTCAGAAGGATAATAAGCCCGCTCGTGAGATATACGGACCTGATCTGGAGCAAGACATCCTTGCACAGCTCGGAGTAACAAATACAGCACCGGAGAAGACGGCTACCGTTGAAGTGGGTAAAACCGATCCACCCCGTACTACAAGTCCATCCGCTTCAGCGAAAAAGAAAGCCAGCGTTGCAGAACCACAGCCAACTGAGAATGCAGAGCCAGTGAAACGGACACCGAAGTGGTATGCCATGATCGCTTGGGCGGCTTTGTCCTTTGTCATGTTGATCCAGGGGTGTGCCGGATTGTTTGTGGGTTGGACTGGAGGAGATACGGAACCGTTCCAACACATTAGTCTGTTCTCTCTAATCGTTGCGGCAGTTGGCGGGATCGCACTGGTGGAGATGCTTCGTCGCCTTGCAGAGCGACCAGATGATGAAGGAGCGGACAAAAACACCGTACCTAGGGTTAACCTTAAGGGAATCATCATCTACATCGTCATCGTGGTACTTGTGCTGTTTGTTGGGTATCCACTGCGTGATAAGCTTCCGGTATTTGCACTGGCTCCGTGGGTGAGCGCGGTAATCGGTGTTGTGGGGCTGGCAACGTTAAGGCCTTTATTTGGACAAAAGAAAACAGCATAACACGATATATAACCGATTAAGGGGCCTTGTGGGTCCCTTTTTCCATTTGGAGCTGCTTGCGATGTTTGATTCCCTTGCCCGGCGTCTCTCCGAACTCCCGCTTGAACATCCGGATAAAATAATTCACTTCCATGCCGATAGTTTCCGCTGCCTCTCGTACACTTGCTCGTGGATGCTTATCCAGCCATTCCGAAGCCTTCTGCAAACGTAATCGCTGCATATATTGATGCCCTGTCACATCATAATGCTGATGAAATAATCGGTTGAGATGCTGCACCGAATAACCCACTGCGTCAGCTACATGCTTCAATAACAGGTCGTCCTGATAATGTGTATGCATCAATGCTACTGCTCGCATGAGTGCATCTTTGCCCGGATCGCAATCTCGATTAGAATGTGTTACAGGCCCATCTTGCGCCGTAGATGATCCAACATCTACGCTACCAACATCAGAGGGCGTTACGGATTGCGCTAAATCCAAAATGAGCTGGTAGATCAGCGTTGATGTGTTCCACATCTCCGTTGCTCCTTGATCGAGCGCGTGCCAGAGATTGGTCATCCGTGACCAGATGATTTCAAAACCGGAAATGTGGCACGGCTCGTTCTGAAGCAAACCCGCGCATTGAAGTACCGATCCAGCCGATGCACCGCCAATACCGATGTAACCGAGCTCTCCGTTTGTTTTGGCATGAGGCACATACTCATGCGCAACCTCGGGTTTCACGATGAATAACTGCCCTGCTCCCATGGTCCATGTCCCTTTTCCCGGTATCCTGAACTGCCCTTCACCACCACGTGACAAAAACAACTGATACACTGGAAATCCATCCGGTCTATGCAGACCTTTCTCTTCCTGCGTCCCCACACAATATAGGTACAGCGGCAAACGGGAATCCGGCAGGCCCGTCAAACGAAATGCAAGCATTCCATCATTCCTTTCGGCTCATAGGCTTCTACATAAGTGAACTAAAGATATTTACACTGGCCACTCCGATGACAGAACAACCTTCCGATCGCTGTTATCCCCAGATTTTTTTGGTTTTCTTTTTTTAAAAGGTAAAATCCGGGGATAAAGGCGCACGCTTCGCTTCCTCAGGTTATTTCTGCCCTCTCCGTTTCGTGTAAATGTCTAGTTCGATCTATATAGCCAACTTCCCTTTACCTTTATTATCGATTATTTGTTTCCAATGTAACAATGGTCTAAGGAACCTTTTTGGCGACAAGATTTTCAATATGGATTAAAAAAAAAGACTCCCTTCTCTTTGGAAAGGGAGTCTTTTTTTTACTTTACTGAATGATAGATGGTTTCTTCTTTGAGTGACCGTTCCGGTCACGGATCGTTCCTTCGATCGCTGTTGTCTCCAAAATTTCTTGATTACCCTCTAGAAGGTGGAAATTCGGAGACAAAGGCGACCGCTGTCGCTTCTTCAAAATTGATTCCGTACCCTTCACTACCTGTATCAGGTATCCAGATGATCCATGCATCCAAACATTAAATCTTGATTATTTTTATGGAGTTTCTCCAGCAGATGCTTGCGCACCAGTACCATTGTCGGTTCCAGAAGATGCTAGCGTGATAGGAAAAGTAATTACATCTGACCTGTTGTTTGTATATTTTACAGGATCATCAACTACGGATACTACCCTGATTTTATAATCTCCTGAACCGAGAACAACACCATCTGAATCTGTTGAAGTACTGGTAATCTCAATCGTTGCTGTTGAAGGATTGTTAACCCCACCAAGTACACTTCCTACTGGGCTGCCCAGACCGCTATCGATTGTGGTACTCCGTTCCTTAACGATGTATATATCATAGCGCGCAATTCCAGTTTCGTTTTTAGGTTTTGTGAAACTAACATTAATTGCAGATGTACTTGCAGATGCTTCCACAACTGTTACGCTATCAACAGGTGTTGGTGCCTGTTTTTTCGCGTTAATTGTAAAAGCTGGGGAAGATGCCAAATTGGATTCCCGTTTACTATCTAATGATTCCGATAGTATAAACACCTTGTATAAAACTCCTGCTTTGATCTCACTGCCATTGCTATCCTTCAATGAAAGCGGTAAGTCTGTCGGACTAGTAGTAACAACTGTTGCAAAACTTGAATTTGCAGTTGTTTTGGCTGCATTCAGATCAAATGCCGTTGCGGCAGGTACAACCATTAGCACATACCGCTTAATACCTGTTTCGGGATTTGGCTTCGTAAATGTAACAGTCACATCAGTTACATTCCCAGCTGCTTGCTCTTCTTTCTTAACTTCAACATTAGTGATTTTAACTTTCCCAACTTCACCAGTTACAGACAACCTAAGATCATAATAGACCGTAGATAGAGCATTCGAAATAGTACCGGTATTGCTCACCGCCAGTACAAATATACGATAGTCTTCATCATTACGAATATTTGAACCATCTGTCGTTTTTGCATTCTCTAAAGTCAAAATGTAGTTTCCGCTTCCTCCATTTTTACTCTGGAGGGTAAAATTAGGATTCCGATTCGCTTCTGCCAGATCAAATCCACTTACATTCGTTTTCTTTACCACAAATACACGGTAGTGATGAACATTAGTCTCATTCGCCGATCTATTAAACGTCACACTTATGTCGCTACCATTACCATTATCGCCGATATCCGTTGCTGTAATGATTGTTGGTGCAGTCAATACAGCAGTTTTGGATAATGTGATTAATGAAGAATAACTAGACAGTGCATTCTGGCTAGCATTACCACTGTTGCTCACCGATACAACAAATACACGATAACTCACACCTTCTTGGACTTTAGAACCGCTTGTATCATATGCATTTGGAAGCGTAACGGACAGGTTACCACCCGTTTTGTTCACCTGCGTATAGTTGTTCGACGCATTAGCTGCGCTTAGTGTGAAACTGCCCGCATTACCGGAGCGAACAACGTATACTCGATATCCAGAGATTCTGGATTCATCCGCGGCTTTGTTGAAAGAAACCCGCAGATCACGCCCATCACCGTAGTCACTAATATCCGCAACAGCCAGGTTGCTAATAACTCCCGCGTTACCGTTCGTTGTCAGTCTCAGCACAGTGGAGGAGGCTGACAGCGCATTGGTGTATCCATTTTGCTGATTGCCCACCGCCATCACAAAGATGCGATAATCTTGGAGATTGGTTACGTTATATCCGCTTGTGTCCTTCATGGATGATGGCAATGTCGTTGTAATGTTGTTACCTGTTTTGTTCACCGTATAATACAAACTGGAGGACAGGTTGCTTGCTGTTGTCAGATTGAAGCTGCTGGCAACCGAGTTGCGCACCACGAAGACGCGATAGTTCGCCACCTTGGACTCATCCGATGAACGGTTGAAGCTCACCTGGATATCACGACCATCTCCATAATCCGAGTTATCCTTCACCTGCGTAATTACTGGGGAGGTTGCTGTGTTCACGGACAGCGTAAGTGAAGATGATGCTGCGGACAGCTTGCTATCTGTTGTTGTATTAGTGCTTACCGACAAGATGTAGACCACATATGCTGTACCGCTTTTGATCATTTCGCCGGACGTATCCCGTGTGGAAGAAGTCAGCTGGCTTTTCACTGCGGTACTGTTTCCTTTGTATATGATCGTGGAGTTGGCACTGGACACTTTGTTCGCTGCAGCCAGATTGAATGAAGAAGAGTCCTTGGCTTTAACAACAAAAGCACGATAATACGTAATGTTCGATGTTGTGCTCGGCTGCGTGAAGTTAATCTCCAGATCGCGGCCATCGCCATAGTCGCTAATATCTGTGGCACGCAGGCTTGTAACCGCCTGTACTGTGGATTTCACATTACTGAGCTTCAAAGCTTGGGAAGACCAGTTCAATGCATTTTTATAATTGTTGCTGCTGTTACCTACAGTCAGTACATACAGGCGATACGTTTCATTGCTATTGAGCAAATCCCCGTTTACGTCACGCGTCTGTGCATTAAGCGTCAGTTTCGGGTTGCTGCCATTCGGTGTAACGGATGTATAGTTCGCAGCAGGTACGGCAGTTGCTGAGGACTCCGTGAAGCTATTCACATCACGAGTTTTCACCAACATAATCCGGTAGGCAGATACCGCCTTCTCCGAAGTTGGACGTGTGAAGCTCACCGTCAGGTCACGACCATCTCCGTTACTTCCGGATACCGAACCATAGATGTTCCAAGCAGCATATTGTGTCTCATCCACTGGAGGCGTTGCCGTTGTCTTGATATCTACACGCTGATTGCGTGAGTTCCAGAATACTTTCTCTCCAAAAGCTTCACTGACAAAACGAATGGGAACCATTGTGTTACCCTTAATCGTGTTTGCAGGTACATCCAGCGAGATCGCTTCGCCGTTGATGTATGCCGTTTTGGAACCGAGTGTCAAAGTAACTTCCTGATCATCGCGAGTTGCAACAATCGTTTTGGTTCTGTTCGTGTACTGCACCTTCGCATCCAATCCTTCAAAAATCGACCGAAGTGGAACTAGTACGCGTCCACCTTTCATGACAGGTGCCTGAGCAGATGATAACTCTGCATCATTGATATATATGCTGATTCTCGCAGCTGCATCCATAACCGAAGTTGGAAGTGCGGACATCAGCATGGCTGATACAGCCAGCGCTGACATAACCTTCTTCACTTGTTTTCCTCCCGCTTTCCTCATATCCCATATCCCCATTCTCGCAAATTAATAACAACGAAATAGTTTTCGCTGTTCATTTCATTAATTCCTGTATTTTCCTATGCACAACTAAGACGTTCCGATCAGCTTAAAAGTTTCCAGTTGTACAAAAAATATTTTCGCAGAAATATTCCCCTATCTTCCACCCTCCAAAAGTTAAAAATAACAGAAGAATTTGTCACCATTCCGCAACCACATCCTGCACCAATTGGGTTAATGTATAGTGACTAGTGAACAACGCCTATCATTTTCTATACTACGGGAGGTTCATATCTATGACATCATCGTTTCAATCTGCCAAACGTAAAGGCATGCGCACCTTCATTACGGCTACCGCCATCCTCATGCTGCTCCAAACGACCGTAGCTCCATTATCTGGAGTCGCTGCTGCCGCACCTTCCAGTACAGATACCAAAGTCACGACTGCCAGTTCAACAACCATATATAAAACATTTCAGTCCATGCTCTACAAAAAGAACGGCTTGCCTGCCGCGGATACTTATCTCGAATCTCATATCAAAAAAGTAACAAAGCATCACGCCACCCTGATGGTGCTTCAATTGGAGAATGCTCGCCTGAAGGCGCTAAGTGCCATGACGGACCGCCTGCTCGTTCCTAACGTTCAGGACAAGATGATCAAGGCTTACAAGTTGAACGATAGCTTCACCAAACTTATGGAGCGTACCCAGGACTCCGATCTGCGTGCACTGTTAAAAGAAGCCCGTGACAGCGGCTACCGCCTCGTCATGCTCGAAGGCTCCCTCTATCCCATAATGAATTATGCGGCATTCGTGAAATATACCTCTGTAATTAAAGAGGATATCTCAAGCTACATCCATATCATGACAAAGGAAACGAAAAACTTGCCTGCGGATGACGGTACTCTGGTCATTGGCTATCAGGAAATTCTCCTTCGAGCACGCAGCCAGGAAAGATTCCTGGAGCTGCATCCAAAATCAAATCGGGCCAAGCAGGTGCATAACCTGTTAAACAGTTATACCCTGTATACCTTTTATGGGCTGAACAATACACCGCTGTTTGATTATGACACGAACAAAATGGTTGCGAACGCCCAAAGAGGCTACAACGGCGTCTTGCAGCGTCTTGCATCCGTCGATAGTGAATTCCTCACCAAGCTGGATGCCTTTATGGACGTGGTTAAGGAATCGAAGTATGCAAAAACGGCTGCTGTCGAGAAATGGCTGGACCAGAATGTGCCGGTCAGCGACTATGCGAATTATTAAGTTAATCTGTTCCCAAGGTTAACATCCGTTTCAAATTCAGGCTAAATCCCAACAGATAACCACAACAAAAACCGCCACAGGATTCGCTCCTGTGGCGGTTTTCTTCATGCTTCTATAGTCAAAACTGACTAAACCGTCAGCGCTCTGTACTATTGAATCGGTTTGACCATATGATTATACTCATGTCCTGCGATGACAATCACGTCATCTTTGACATATCCCTGCCGTTCGTACAGCATGAGCGCACGGCCATTGTCCCGTTCTACAATCAGGGATACCTGCGAGTGACCCAGATCTCTGCCTTGCTCCTCAAACGCAGCCATCAGTGCGCGGCCGACGCCCTGCCCCTGATATGCTTCACTTACCGAGAGAGTATCCAGATAATACTCACCCGGACGGGTTTCTTTAACCAAAGTATACTTCTCTTCCCGGCTTCGTCCAGGACGATTCAGAAGCGGCTGGTCCAGACGATCTGCTTCACCGCCATCATAGGCCACCAGAATCCCCGCGGTCAGCCCATCCTGCTCCATCACCGTCACATGACGATAGCTAATCCGATTGTCTTCCTGTACATAGAAGTCCTGCAAAATCTGCATCGCCTTCTCATGATCCGCCTCACCTGCAAGTGCGTATGCAATGTCTCCTATCGCCTGGTACAGCAAAGGAATAACCTGATCAGCATCTTCTATGCGCGCAGGTCTTAACCGAGGAGTTGTCTCCATGTTGTCTGACGGTATACCTGACTGCCCTGTCGAATGATTCATCAGATTAACATGTTGAACAGATTCAGATTTTTGTTCAGCTCGGTATAGGCGATACCTTTGCGGTTCATACGTTCAATGAGTGGTTGGTAATCTTCCTTGTACATCAGCTCGATGCCCACCAAGGCAGGGCCATTTTCCTTATCATGCTTTTTCGTATATTCAAACCGGGTGATATCATCATTCTTCCCTAGAACTTCCTCCAGGAATTCACGTAAAGCTCCTGCACGCTGCGGGAAATTAACCATGAAATAATACTTCAGACCTTCATAGATGAGGGAACGTTCTTTGATCTCCTGCATCCGGTCAATGTCGTTGTTCCCACCGCTAATAACGCAGACCACCGTTTTGCCCACAATTTGTTCACGATACTGCTCAAGCGCAGCAACAGCCAAGGAACCGGCAGGCTCGACAACGATCGCATTTTCATTATATAGCTCCAGAATGGTTGTGCAGGCTTTGCCTTCTGGCACTTTCACAATATCATCCAGTGCGCTACTACAGATCTCAAAGGTCAGATCACCGACCCGTTTCACCGCTGCGCCATCCACGAATTTATCAATATCATCCAGCGTAACAACCTGTTTACGGAACATCGCCTCACTCATAGAAGCTGCCCCAAGTGGCTCAACACCAATGATGCGTGTCTCCGGACTCACGGTCTTCATATAGGTTCCCACGCCGGCTGCCAACCCACCGCCACCAATCGTAACGAACACATAGTCGGCATTCTCATCGAGACTTTCCATGATTTCCATCGCTACCGTACCATTACCTGCAATAATCTTGGGTTGATCAAAAGGATGGATGAACGTCATACCCTGTTCGTCACATGCACGCATCGCTTCTGCGTATGCATCGTCATACGTATCTCCGATCAGCACCACTTCAACGTTGCTGCCGCCAAAGCGTCTCACCTGCTTCACCTTCTGGTTCGGCGTTGTACTCGGCATGAAGATTTTGCCGTTAATTCCGAGCGCATTACAGCTAAAAGCGACACCCTGAGCATGGTTGCCCGCACTTGCACAGACAATACCCTTCTCCATCTCGGCTGGTGTCAGACTGCGAATCATATTATAGGCACCCCGAATTTTGAACGAACGCACCACTTGAAGGTCTTCCCTTTTCAGATACACATTACAGTTATATTTGGCCGACAATACAGCATCCCGCTGTAACGGCGTTCTTACAATGACCTCACGCAGCACATGATGTGCGCGCACGATATCTTCCATGCCAACACTGGCACGACCGGGACTTGTGGTTCCCGTTGGTTCTTGTTCAACTGGTTTCATGTTGTCTCCACACTCCGCTTTTATGGTCTATATATGTTGAACTAAATTTTATTTACACTGACACTACGATGACAGAATAACCCTCCAATCGCTGTTATCCCCAGATTTTTTCGATTCCCTTTTCTCAAGGGGAAAATCCGGTGATAAAGGCGAACGCTTCGCTTTTTCAGGTTCTTTCTGTCCTCTCCGTTATCGTGTGAATCATTAATTCAACTTATCTAGCAATGTCGCGCACTGCTTTTCTTTGTATTGTATCACTTTTGTTCTGTTCTTGCGCCTGAGCTCACATCATTTATCATTCGTACAATTTCATTAATAATGACCTGAGGGTCTGTATACATAACCATATGACCGGATTGATCGGCCCCAATCCATCTCGCATTGGATAGCTGGCTCACCGTCTGGCGATGCGCTGTGATGAGGGCAGCTCTGATTTTCGCTTCTCCCTTGCCCGGTTTCGTACCTGAGATCACGCTGACTTCCAGATCATCCAGAGCCGGAGGATGTTCCAGCAGTCCTGCCATGTCATCCAGAAATGTTTTGCCTTCCGCAAGCATCGTGCTGGCTGCCCGTACAGTGAAATCCTCCTTGAGGTGATCCGCTGCCACATCGTCAGGCTGAATGATTCCCGCTTTGCTACCGAGCAACTTATATAAGCCCGTACGCGCCATGATTGGAATAATGAAACCATTGATGGCAAAGCTCTTTTTAGTAAGCTTGGAAAAATACATTTCACAATGCTCGTCTGATGGATCTACCAGAATAATGCCATGTAATCGAGATAGATGTGCAGCTGCCGTAGCCCGTACAATCGGACCTCCCCAGCTATGTCCAACCAGAATGAATGGGCCCGGGCCCAGAGCTGTCAGCAGTTCTCCAAGATCCTCTGCAATGCGTTCAAGGCTGCGGGGAGCAGAGTCGATATCACTTCGTCCCGCCCCAGCCCTGTCATACACGACTGCACGTACATGCTCAGCAATGGCAGGTGCAACCAGTCCCCAATTCGATCTGGAGGCGCCCATACCGGATTCAAACACCACCGTCAGTTCTCCTGTTCCCCTGGACATATAATGTAGTTTGCGACCATCGCGGGTCTGAACAAACGCACTTGAACCAAACGTATGTGAGCTAGGGTTAGGATTCATATTCCCCTCCTGATTACAAGCATAGTCATCTTTTACCGAATCTAATTGAAAATGATTATCAATTACTTCATTATAGAATAATCCATGCTTTACGACAACCATGATGCTTCATCAAGTTACAGCAGTCCTGTCACCTCTGCCACATTGCAAGGATCATCCCCTATCCCACCGTTCCGTTAACCCTCCTTTTTCCTTATACAAAAAGAAAACCCGATCCATGATCGGATCGGGTAACTGTACCAGCCACTATGCGGCTGGCCATCATATATACATTCTTTTTGTTTCGTGCGCAGTTCCTGCATGGATTGCACAATCGTTGAATCCAAGGATGGACATATCTCGGTTTAAGGGTACCGACCCTTATCCTCGAATACCATGGTCCTTGTTGTTCAGCTGCTCCAGAAGCTCATTCATCGCTTCTTCCGTCATGGCCCCACCGCTAAACGCAACCAGTGCACGTAGCGGCATATATTTCATCATCGCATCCATCATATCCGCGTGATCACCAGCATCATCACCGCCAAATCCACTAGCCTCCTGGAATTGCTGCAATGCCTGTTCCAACAGCTGTTTATGGGCCGGATCACGTTGGATATCACCCAATGTACTATTACGCGTATAGGTTGGAAGGAACGTCGCTGTAGACTCTACGTTCACACGTGTGTGCACATGAATGTCCCGTGAGGAACTGCCTACCTGAATCTCGAACTCTCCGGTCTCCACATGCCAGTCCTTCATATCCAAGTTGTAATAGGCGAATGAACGCTTGTTTAATGTAAAGCTCACCACTTCGGATTCTCCAGGTTCCAGAGCCACTTTGGCAAAAGCCTTCAGTTCTTTGACCGGACGAATAACCGTGCTCTCTACATCGCTGACATACAGCTGTACAATCTCCTTGCCTGCTCGGTCTCCGGTATTGGTAACCCGAACATGCACATTCACTTCATCCTGATCGGTCAGTTCTGTGCGATCTACCTTCAGATCAGCATATTCAAATGTCGTGTAACTCAGTCCATAGCCAAACGGGAAAAGTGGCTCCAGCTCTTTTTTATCATAATAGCGATAACCAACAAAGATGCCTTCCCGGTAATCGACACGATCCCCTTCGCCCGGGAAATTCAAGTAGGATGGATTATGGCTTAGCTTGGCAGGGAACGTCTCCGCCAGTTTACCGGATGGATTTACCTCTCCATACAACAGATCTGCGATCGCTCCACCAACGGCCTGTCCACCAAGATAAGCTTCGAGCACGGCTTGTACTTGAGGTAGCCAAGGCATCTCCACTGGAGATCCGTTGCTCAGTACAACAACGATACGTGATTGAACCTTCGCAATCTCTTCGATCAGCCGAATATGATTGTCAGGCAGACGCAGATGGGCACGATCATACCCTTCGGATTCATAACGATCCGGCAATCCAACGAACACTACGGCGGTATCCGCCGACTTCGCTGCCTGAACAGCCTCATGCATCAATGTCTCATCCACATCATCCGCTTCAATCCGATAACCCGGAGCATAGGAGAAGGTTACACCTTCGCCAGCCACCTGTGTTATTTCTTCCACAATATCATCCACTTTGGTCGGATTAATGTGGGAACTGCCGCCGCCCTGGAAACGGGGTTTACGCGCAAATGCCCCAATTAACGCCACTTCGCCTTCACGCCCCAGCGGCAGGAGACCTTTTTCATTTTTCAGCAAAACCATACTCTCGGCTGCCACCTTGCGCGCAAGTTGATGATGCTCTTCCTTGTTATATGTAGCCCCTTCTTGCTTTTGATCAACGGTATTAAAGATCAGCGTAAGCAGACGCTCCACTGCCCGATCCAGCTTGTCCAGCGGCAGTTGTCCGCTCTCTACGGCATCGATCACTTTTCGGTCACCGATTCCACCACTTGTTGGCATCTCCAGTTCCAGCCCTGCTGCAAGGGCGTCTGCACGTTCATTGACCGCACCCCAGTCTGATACCACAAGACCTTCGTGACCCCATTCGTCTTTCAGGATATCCGTAAGCAACCATTCATTCTCACCTGCATACGTACCATTCACCTTGTTGTAAGAACACATCACCGTCCACGGCTGTCCATCCTTCACGGCACCTTCAAAGCTCGCCAGATAAATCTCACGCAGTGTCCGTTCATCTACCACCGCATCAATCGACATGCGCCGTTCTTCCTGATTATTGACTGCAAAGTGTTTGAGAGACGTACCCACACCCTGACTCTGCACGCCCTGAATATGACCGGTAGCCATCTGCGTAGATAACAACGGATCTTCGGAAAAATATTCAAAATTACGCCCGCCCAGTGGGGATCGTTTAATATTTACACCCGGCCCAAGCAGTACCGCTACATCCTCGGCCTGACATTCCTCACCCAAGGCCACTCCGACCTGACGCGCCAGCTCCTTGTCCCATGAACTAGCCAATCCTGCCGCAGACGGGAAACAGGTTGCAGGCACGCTTGACGTTAGACCCAGATGATCTGCACTCCCATCCTGCTTGCGCAGCCCGTGAGGTCCGTCCGTCACCATGATGGATGGAATACCAAGACGCTCCACCCCTTTCAGATGCCAAAAGTCCAGTCCCGAGCACATGCCCGCTTTTTCTTCCAGTGTCATCCGCTGTACCAGTTCCTTGATGTTACGTTCCACATTAACCCCTCCAGTTCATGATGTTGATGCATAGCTATATCACTAAGCATACAAGGTTATCTACCACACATTCAAATGTTTACCCGGTTAGTAACAGTTACATAACACCAGTCGTTTAGATTACAGGACTATATTACTAACAACTCACATATACAGTACTTTTAGACTATTAAAATCATTGTCATACCATGTCCAAAGTAATATAATTACAATGAAATCATATATTTACTTTAGGAGGAAGAAATTGTGAAGAAAAAGTTAATTATTGCGTTATCTAGCTTTACACTTCTAGGAGGTATGGCTATCGGCGCTGGAGCCGCACCGATCTTGGAGAAAATCACGGCCAATCTGAATTGGGGAATCAATTACAACATTTCAGGCAAAGCATGGAGTCCAGTAGATCAAAATGGTAAGAAATTAGCTGCAATTACATATAACAATACGACATACCTACCTGTTCGTTCAGTAGGCGAAGCACTTGGAGTAGCGGTAGATTATAATGGCAGTAGCCAAACTCTTACGCTTGGTGAGAAATCAGATACAACACCTATTACATCCGAGAAAATTGAAGTGAAATATGACTCCTTTGTAACAAAAGATAAACAGTTTACAGTGCAACAAGACAAAGATTATGAATCAGGAGTAGTAATTAAAGAAATTTTTATAGATCAAGAATTCACTCTACTCCCTGAAGGAAAATATCAAACGATCGAACTTTCCGTATTTCCTGTTAAGATGAATAATAAAGTGAGTCTAAAAGTATTTGACGGAGATATTCTACTCAAAGAGTTCGAAGTAGATGCTTCCAGTGGAAAACAAACGGCTTCATTTGATATCGGTGGAGTTAAAAAACTTAGATTCACTACAGATATACCAAATATAGGTTTCACACCACAGTCCATGTTTGTGACTGGTAGCTACAAATAAGTACTAAATCATCACTCATTTTAAATTCGTGAAGACAGTAGAGAAAGTAAATCAAAAGAACACCGTAACTTTAAAAGTAACGGTGTTCTTTTGATTGGTATCATTTATTCTTAAATTTGATTAGCTTACCGTCTAGTCTATCCACCCAATTTACGCCTGAGTCTTAAACCAAGTTGCCGCGGCTTCTGCCTCGGTACGAGTCAACTGATGACCCTGACGCTCCCAATGCGTTTTTACATCGGCACCTGCACCGCTGAGCAGCGAAGCAAGTTCCTCCGTTTCACGTCTGGGTACAATCGGATCGTTCTCGCCCGCACCAATGAACACAGGCAGACCTTTCAGATCCGGCAGTTCGAGTCCGCGCAACGGTACCATCGGGTGATGCAGCATTGCACCTTTGAATACATCCGCTTGATGGAAGATCAAGCTTGCCGCAATGTTGGCACCGTTAGAGTAACCCAGCGCATACACGTTGGAACGATCGAACCCATATTCCACCGCAGCAGCATCTACGAAAGACCCCAACTCCGCCGTACGAGCAATCAGATCTTCTTCGTCAAAAATACCTTCGGCCAGACGACGGAAGAAACGGGGCATCCCGTTCTCCGATACGTTCCCCCGCACCCCAAGAATGCCAGCTCCTGGTGCGATCATCTCCGCCAGACCGATCAGATCGTTCTCGGTTCCTCCTGTACCGTGAAGCAACAGGATTGTTGGCGCATCCGGCTGAGCACCTGCTTTATAGATATGTTTCATTGTATTGGTTGTGGTCATGATCTGGACTCCCCTTTCCATTCACGTACTTCAATTTGTGGCAACAATTGTTCAATCTGTTCGCGCTGTGGCTCATACCATTCAGGCAACATCAGTTTCTCGCCCATGCTGTCTGCTGGTTCATCCCGTGCAAATCCCGGAGGATCCGTAGCCAATTCGAACAGTATACCTCCCGGCTCCCGGAAATACACAGCGTTGAAGTATTGACGGTCAATGACTGGCGTTGGATGATATCCGGATTGTTCAAGATCCTGCTGCATTTGTTCATGCTCCACGTAATCTTTGGCACGCCATGCAATATGGTGAACCGTTCCGGCTCCACCAATCCCGCGTTGGATACCTGTGGACTGAATATCGATGATCTGACCAATATCGCCACTTGCCTGAAGACGAAGGAGTCCGTTCTCTTCACCGACTTGCTCCAGACCCAGTTTGCTCACCAAGACGTCCATGGTTTTCTCAGGAACATGACTGAACAATACGGCACCGCCAAATCCTTTAATAGCATGCTCCGGTGTTACACCGTTGAAAGTCCATTTACTTGGCTGACCACCTTCGCGCTCTACCAGTTCAAGCAACAGACCGCCTTTGTCGAAGAAACGAATGTACTGCTCACCGAATCTCGTTTTATTTTCATATGGAATATCGAAGGAAGCAAGACGTTCTTTCCAGAAAGGCAGGCTACCCACCGGTACCGCATATACGGTAACTCCAGTCTGACCTGAACCAATGACACCTCTTCTTGAATTCTGCTGTGGGAAGAAGGTGATAATTGTGCCCGGTGCACCCTGCTCGTTTCCGTAATACAAGTGATACACGTCTGGTGCATCAAAGTTAATGGTTTTTTTCACCAGTCTGAGTGCCAACACACCTGCGTAAAAATCAACGTTTTTCTGCGCATCGTCAACAAAAGCTGTAATATGATGAATTCCTGAAGTTCTGAACATAATCTCCACTCCCTTGGTTTTAGTAGTATCATGAGTTGGTTTTGCTTCTTTTATTTATTTCGTTTTTGTTATTTATCTTTAAATTAAGATTCTTTAAATTTATATTAATCCATTGGACTACGATATGCAAGCTTTTATTTCAAAATTAAGATTTCACAACAAAAAACAGGCCCCGATCACATCGGGAACCTGCTTTTCATTAGAACGATTACGTTGCTTCGCTCATCCTGTCTTACCTTTGTACCAATGCTTCTTAAACCAATTTCATTCTTTTTGGTGGATTCACCAAATCTTTGTGCTCGTATTCATCTTTGATATCGCCGACAATCTCTTCAAGGATATCCTCCATCGTAACCATACCAACCGTAGCCCCTGCCTCGTTCTTCACGGTTGCAATGTGTACTCGGCTTTGCTGCATCTGAATCAGCACGTCCTTGATGGGAGAACGCTCGGAGAAACTCGGCGTATTATGGACAAATGTCTCCATATTGAAGGCGCGGCCTGCAGCCACACTTGTCAGCATTTCTTTCGTATTAATAAAGCCAACAAAATGATCCTGATCCCCATTCGCAATAACAGGGTATCTCGTGTATTCGTGTCGATTCAGCATCTCAATGATCTGATCAAGCGGCATTTCTTTATTCAACGTAACAATTTTATTTCTTGGAATCATAATTTCCTGAAGCAGACGCTCATCAAAAGCAAAAATGTTTTTGAGATAGTCCAGCTCCGTCTGATTGATCTCGCCACTCTCATAGCTCTGTGCCATAATCAGCTTCAGCTCTTCTTCCGAGTGAACGGTGTCATGCCCGGCAGGTTTTACACCAAATATGCCAAGCAACAGACGCGCAGCTCCATTCAATGCATAGATGAAGGGATTCATGATTTTACCGAACCAGTACAGTGGTGGTGCCAGCAACAGCGTCATTTTTTCTGCAAACTGGATCGCCAGAGTTTTCGGTGCCAATTCACCAATAACCACGTGCAGGAACGTAATGATCGCCAGAGCAATACCGTAGGAAAGCACGGTAGACAACGCCGCCGGCACTTCCATGCGCTCAAACAACGGGTGTAACATTTTCTCAACGGTAGGTTCACCCAAGGCTCCCAATACCAGCGCCGTGATGGTAATACCCAATTGACATGCAGACAGATAATAATCCAGGTTGTGCGCCACTTTTTTGGCGAGTACTGCCTTTTTGTTGCCTTCCGAGATCAATTGATCGATTCGGGACATCCGTACTTTAAGAATTGCAAATTCAGCTCCAACGAAAAAGGCTGTCAGGCCGATAAATACGGCTACTAAAAATAAATTCAAGGCTATTATTCCGTCCAATGATTTCCCTCAGGTTGAGGGATTCACCTCCATTAAAATTTAAAATAAGGTTGCACGAGTGACGTTCCGGTGACGGCTCGTTCTTCCGATCGCCATTGCCTCCAAATTTCCCTGATTGTTGTTTTCAAAGGTATAAAATTGGTTTGCAAACGCGAACGCTACGCTTCTTCAGAATCGATTCCGTCCCCTACACTGTTACGTTGCCAAAACGCTTTAAATTCTGAGGGCAGTAGCCAAATAGGCAATAAAACCCTAGATTACAGTTATGATCGAACCAACATCACGCCAGATCGCTAGTCGCTTCCTCAACCTGCGCGCCGCTCACTCGTTCCAGAAGAACTTGCTTGATGTGATAATTTTCGGTGTCCACAACGGTCCAGACATAATCACCGTGTTCTACCGTATCGCCTTTTTCCACACCTACACCCTTCTGGTATTGAATCCATCCGGCCACCGTATCCATCTCTTCATTTCCTTCAAAGCTAAGTCCGAACTGCCGCTCCACTTCATCCAAAAGTACCCGGCCATTGATGAGATATTGATTCTCTCCGGTCTCTTGGATATCGGCCACCTCATCGGCATCGAATTCATCGCGAATCTCACCGACCAGCTCCTCCAGGATATCCTCCATCGTAATGATTCCCGAAGTACCGCCGTATTCATCCACGACCACGGCCATGTGTACACGTTCCTGCTGCATTTTAATCATCGCATCCTGGATAGATGTAACTTCGGACACGAATGGGATCTCACGAACGAACTCGCTTAGTTGATACGATCTTGCGGCAACCATGTCGGGCAAAATCTTTTTCACATTCACAACGCCAATAATGCGGTCCTTGTCCCCATCCTCAATGACAGGGTATCGTGAATAATTATGTTCATCCAATATAGGAATAATATCGTCATAGGTCATATCCTGATTTAATGTCACCAGTTCTGTACGTGGTACCATAATGTCTTTGGCATCACGTTCGTCGAACACAAATACATTTTCCAGATATGAAAGCTTGGTCTTGTTATTCTCGTCACCTTCATAACTCTGGTTCATGATGATTTTAATCTCGTCCTCCGAGTAGGCTTGATCATGTTTGGCAGGCTTTACACCGAATCCTCGCAGAAGAACACGTGAGGTTCCATTAAGCGCCCAGATGAACGGATACATGATTTTACCAAACCAATACAGGGATGGGGAGAGCATCAACGTCAGTTTTTCTGAAAACTGAATCGCCAGCGTTTTGGGTGCCATCTCACCAATAACCACGTGCAAGAACGTAACGAGGATAAAGGCGATTGCATAGGAAGCAATCGACGAGATTGAAGGTGATACGTTCAGGTAATCGAATACCGGGTATAACAATCTCTCAACCGTCGGTTTTCCGAGCGCTCCCAGTCCTAGTGCAGTGACCGTAATACCGAGCTGACAGGCTGACAGATAATAATCCAGGTCTGAGACAACTTTTTTGGCTAGTACAGCCTTTTTATTGCCTTCAGCGACCAGTTGATCCACTCTTGATGTACGAATTTTGACTACAGCAAACTCCGATGCTACGAAAAATGCAGTCAATGCAATCAAGATAATAAGTAAAGCGATATTCAATATGGTAATTATGTCCAATGATTTCCCCGGTTCTCAGGGATTCACCTCCAGAGATAGTTACAGTGTGATCCGTTAACTAGGTTAACCATTCATCAACTGTTATTCTTTCAACACGACGTCTGCCTTATATAAAATCGATTTCAATGATATCTTTTGTATAAGTCTTACGTTTGACCTTGTAAAATTACAAAACAGGAATTCAAGATGAAGTCAATGACTTGCAGAAACTTCTTCATTCAAATCGGGTTACCCCTCATGCTGTCAATTGTTCCTCGCTCAACTCCACCTAGATTCGCCATTTGGACAATTTACAATATCGCCTACCCAATAGATATCCACCTCCCCTCATACTCATTCCTGTTTCCGAAAAGTATACCATGTTTCCCGCACAACCATCCAGTTGCACGTTATGGTTTGGAACAAGGTTACAGTATAATGTTCACAAATTAGTCTTTATGTATGTTACGTACTTTCTATAATATGATGGTTATTACCTCATAATGTGATAATCTTCACATGTTTAGTATAGTCCAATTTATAAAAATACTACCCTTTAGTTTAGGGCGTTAAACATGCGTGATCATCCTGATCTACTCCTAGTTTGCGTCTTTCCCATGGCTTTCTCGTACGGACAAGTTCGGCCGTTTACACAAGATACATCTATATACGCAGTAAAGAGCCCGCAGGATGCAAATACCTTTGCGGTATACATCATTACGGGCTCTTGTATTCATTCTATACGAGTGCTTTGGCAGCAATGTCTGTCCGCTGATGTTTACCATCAAATCGGATACGCTCCGCCTGTGCATAGGCTTTGTTTCTGGCTTCGGCAATATCCGCACCAAGGCCAACTACGCCCAGGATTCGTCCACCATTCGTAACCCAGTCTCCTGCTTCACTGCGTGCTGTGCCTGCGTGGAATACTACGGCATCATCTACTTGGTCCAATCCTTCAATGACTACACCCTTGGCATAAGGACCCGGATAACCTCCTGAAGCAAGCACTACACATACAGCGGCTTCATCGCTCCATTCAATCTCAATGTCAGCCAGCTTGCCATGAACGGTTGCCCAGAAGATATCGAACAAGTCGCTCTTCAGACGTGGCAGTACAACCTGTGTTTCCGGATCACCAAAACGTGCATTGAACTCAATGGTTTTGGGTTTGCCATCCGGCGAGATCATCAACCCAGCAAACAATACGCCTTGGAATGGACGCCCCTCGGATACCATTGCCTTGGCCGTTGGTTTGATGATCGTCTCCACGGCTTCTTCAATAATGGATGCAGGGATATGTGGCAATGGTGAGTATGTACCCATACCGCCTGTGTTTGGCCCCTGATCATTGTCGAATACAGGTTTGTGATCCTGTGCTGCGGCCATCGGACGAACCGTCTCTCCATCGACAAACGCCAGAATGGACATTTCCTGCCCTGCGAGGAATTCCTCGATAATGACTTTGGCTCCCGCTTCACCAAATACCTTCTCCACCATGATACTGCGAAGTGCCTGATCAGCCTCTTCACGCGAATAAGCTACCGTCACACCTTTGCCCGCTGCCAGTCCATCTGCCTTGATAACAACCGGAATTGCTTGTTCATTCAGGTATGCTTGAGCCTGTTCGTAATTGTCGAATTTCTCATAGGCTGCGGTTGGAATATTGTATTTGTGCAGCAGATCCTTCATGAACGTTTTACTTCCTTCGATCTCTGCTGCGTTGCGACGAGGTCCGAATACCGGAATACCTGTCGAATCAAATGCATCCACGATCCCATCCGCCAGCGGATCATCCGGACCAATAACCACTAAACCCACTTTAAGCTCTACAGCAAGAGCCGTTAGTTTATCGAAATCATTTACCGCAATGGCATGACACTCAGCGAGCTGAGCAATACCTGCATTTCCCGGTGAACAGTGAATCTTGTCTACCTTTGGACTTTTTGCCAGCGCCCAGATGATTGCATGCTCCCGGCCACCGCCGCCTACTACCAGAATATCCATTCGTTCTGTTCCCCCTCTGTGCATAACTGGATTTGTTACGCTAATGCGTGTTAAAAAACCTAAAAAAGAGGGGGTGTACCATAAGTCATTAGCATGACAGGCGACACCCCTTATTAAACCTTTTTCGTTCTAGTGTTTGAAGTGACGAACACCTGTGAAGACCATGGCAATTCCGTATTCATTTGCTACTTTGATGGATTCTTCGTCTTTGATCGAACCACCCGGTTGAATCACTGCTGTAATTCCGGCTTTTGCTGCCAGTTCCAGCGTATCACCCATTGGGAAGAACGCATCGGATGCCAGAATAGCACCTTTTGCTTGCTCGCCAGCTTGCTCAATCGCAATTTTAGCTGCACCCACACGATTCATTTGTCCAGCGCCCACACCTACCGTCATGTCATTCGCAGCAAGTACAATTGCGTTAGATTTCACGTGTTTAACTACTTTCCAGCCAAACAACAGCTGTTTCAATTCTTCTTCCGATGGTGCACGATCCGTTACCACGTTCAGCTCGCTCGCTTCAATGGAATGCACATCCGACTGTTGCACGATCATGCCGCCGTCGATAGACGTTACCACGAATTGGCTTTCCCGTTTACGAGCAGCATTCAACTCACCCGTTTTGAGCAAACGAATGTTTTTCTTCTTCGTCAGGATATCGAGAGCCTCTTGCGTAAAATCAGGAGCAAGTACGATTTCCAGGAAAATCTCGCTCAATTTGCCTGCTGTATCGCTGTCGATAATGCGGTTTGCTGCCACAATGCCACCAAAGATAGACGTTGGATCTGCAGCATATGCTTTGCTGTAAGCTTCATAGATACTTACGCCAATGCCCACGCCGCATGGGTTCATATGTTTAACCGCGACAACGGCCGGTTCTTCAAACTCTTTAACAATCTGCAATGCTGCGTTCGCATCGTTGATGTTATTGTAAGACAACTCTTTGCCATGCAATTGCTCGGCTGTTGTCAACGTATCTTGAGCAGCCAGCGGTTTGCGGTAGAATGCCGCCTGCTGGTGTGGATTTTCGCCGTAACGCAAATCCTGGAGTTTCTCGTAAGTAACCGTCAGACGCTCTGGCAACGGATCACCGTTCAGGTTGGAGAGATAGTCAGAAATAACTGCATCGTAAGCCGCTGTATGGCGGAACACTTTTGCCGCAAGCCGTTTGCGTGTTTCGAGAGTGGTATCGCCATTGCTGCGAACTTCTTCAAGCACCTTGCCGTAATCTGCTGTGTCAACAACAACACTAACAAAAGCATGGTTTTTGGCAGCCGAGCGAAGCATGGTTGGACCACCGATATCGATGTTCTCGATCGCGTCTTCGTACGTCACATCCGGTTTGGCGATAGTATCTTGGAAGGGATACAGGTTTACGACAACGAGGTCGATATAATCCAGTCCGTTCTCTTCCATCTGGCGCTTATGCTCTTCGCTGTCACGAACAGCCAGCAACCCACCATGAACTGCCGGATGCAATGTTTTAACACGTCCGTCCATGATTTCCGGGAACCCGGTCACATCCGAAATTCCGATGACAGGTACGCCTTCCTTCGACAACAGGCTACTTGTACCTCCTGTCGAAATAATCTCCACACCCATTTGCGACAGCTCGCGGCAAAAGTCCACGATGCCTGTTTTATCCCATACGCTGACCAGCGCTCTTTTGATACTCACAATATGCTCCTCCTTTAATGTCCCATGGCTTCGCGTTTCATGACGAAACACAGCCGATTTATTTCCCGAGAAATATCACAAAATGCGTACCAATATTCGACTTCTGTTATACAGTTGATAAATAGATTTTCACACTAAAACGCTACGAGCCCAGAATAATCTTTCGATCGCTGTTATTCCTAGATTTTTTTGAACAATTTCTCAATGGTAAAAATCCAGTAATAAAGGCGAGCGCTTCGCTTCTACAGCTTATTTCTGTCCTCTCCGTTAATGTGTGAAAAAGTTTAAAACTATATCAAACCGGTTTGTTAACAGTGACATGACGCCCTTCTAACTGAACCAAACCTTGGGCGAACCAGGATACCACTTCAGGGTAAAGCTGCTGCTCGGCAGCATGAATGGAACGACTGATTGAATCAGAAGTATCTCCTGGCAAAATAGGAACGGGATGCTGGGCAATAATCGGTCCGGTATCCATGCCTCCGTCCACAAAATGCACGGTCACACCCGTAACTTTCACACCGTATTCGAGAGCCTGTCCAATCGCGTCCTTACCTGCAAATGCTGGTAGCAAGGACGGATGAATATTAATCAACCGCCCTGCGTAACGATCCACCACAACAGAAGTCAGCAATCTCATGTATCCCGCAAGAACAACCAAGTCGATCTTTTTGGATTCAAGCACTTCCACGATCTCTGCCTCATAGGCTTCACGGGAAGCATAATTTTTCGGAGTAAACAGATGACAATCCACGCCTGCGTCCTGTGCCCGCTGCACAACGCGTGCAGACGGTTTATCACATACGAGCAGATCTACGGATGCATCCAGCCCACCGTTTCGTACTGCATCGACCAATGACTGAAAGTTGGTCCCTTCACCCGAGGCAAATACAGCTATGCGGTAGTTCGCCATTAAACATCCGCTCCCGTGAAGGTTACTCGCGCATCTCCTTCAGTAACACGGCCAATGATGTACGCTTCTTCACCAGATGTTTTCAGTTGTTGCAGCGCTTCCGTTGCATCTGCTTCATTAACGACCAGTACAAGCCCAACACCCATGTTAAATGTGGTGAACATGTCACGGTTCGAGACAGCTCCCTTTTCCTGTAACAGGTTAAAGATCGGCAGGATCGGCCAAGAGCCGTAGTTAATATCCACATTCACGTTGTTTGGCAACATACGTGGGATATTCTCGATGAAGCCGCCACCTGTAATGTGTGCCATGCCTTTTACTTTTACCTTTTCCAGCAGGGACAACAGGGGTTTAACATAGATCTTCGTAGGTTCCAGCAGGGAATCACCCAGCTTACCACCGAGTTCCGCTACTTCATCATGCAGATCAAGTCCCGCATCTTCCAACAAAAGTCTGCGTACCAGCGAGAATCCATTACTGTGCACACCGCTAGAGGCCAATCCAATTACTGTGTCGCCAGGGGCGATGGTTGTACCGTTGATGATCTTTGCTTTGTCCACGATACCCACCGTGAATCCGGCAATATCGTATTCGCCTTCACTGTACATGCCCGGCATCTCAGCCGTCTCGCCACCGATCAGCGCACATCCAGATTGATGACAGCCTTCAGCGATACCCGCAACAATAGCTTCGATCTTCTCAGGAATAACTTTGTCACATGCCAGATAGTCAAGGAAGAAGAGTGGTTCTGCACCCTGTACCACAATGTCGTTCACACACATCGCTACCGCGTCGATTCCGATGGTATCGTGACGGTCCATGGCAAATGCAATTTTCAGCTTGGTGCCTACACCATCCGTACCGGATACAAGCACAGGCTCATCGTATTTATCTTTGTTCAAACCGAACAGGGCACCGAACCCACCCAGATCTGTCATCACTTCCGGACGGAAGGTACGCTTCACGTGTTTTTTCATCCGTTCAACCGCTTCATTACCTGCCGCGATATCGACGCCGGCCTTTTTATATGCTTCAGACAAGTGGAATCATCTCCTTTTTTTTCGCCCTACCTAAATCCTCCCGCCCGGGAGGACCCCATAGGACCTTGGCAGGCCCTCTGGACACCCGCCAAAAAAGCGGTGCAGAGGTGGCTGGTGTGATCTTGCTATGGTTGATTCGTGCGTGATCTCGCGGGATTGTTCGCTGACCGTTGGCTGCAAGCCATCGGTCAGCGAACCCCGCTCAGCTACGCTGTGGGACAAGCCCGCAGGTCAGCTGCTTCGCCTAGCTGCCCTAGCCCCTATTGCTCCGCAAAGCGGGGCTTAAGGGCTCGGGCTAGACCCGGGGGCAGCTGCTTCGCTCAGCTGCCTAGCCCCTGTTGCTCCGCAAAGCGGGGCTATAGGGCTAACAGCTGCAACCGAATTTTTCCTCGCCGCCAAAATCGAGGCGGGTTGGGTAATCATTATCAAAACATGCGAGGCAAAGCCCGCCTTTGGGATCATCCTGATTATCTCCCTGAATCGATGCTATCAGTCCATCCGGACTGAGGAACGACAGGGAATCCGCATTAATCTCACGGCAAATTTCTTCCACCGACAGTTGTGAGGCGATCAATTCACGGCTATCCGGGGTATCAATGCCATAGAAACACGGGTTTTTGAAAGGTGGTGATGTAATGCGCACATGGACTTCGGTAGCTCCTGCATCACGTAGCATGTTCACGATCCGCCGGGAAGTTGTTCCCCGTACAATGGAATCGTCAATCATAACCACACGTTTGCCTTCCACAACACGACGCACAGCGCTCAGCTTCATCTTCACGCCCTGCTCCCGCAATTCCTGGCTGGGTTGGATAAACGTACGTCCGGTGTATTTGTTTTTGATCATACCCATCTCATACGGAATACCTGTCTGTTCAGCGTATCCAATCGCCGCCGAGATGCTGGAATCTGGTACCCCCGTAACCAAGTCCGCATCCACAAACGATTCAATCGCCATCCGGCTTCCCATCCGTTTACGGGCCGCATGCTGGTTCGCACCATTCATATCACTATCCGGACGAGCAAAATATATATATTCCATCGCACATAATGCCTTGCGGTGTTTGTGATGATCAAAGCGATCCTCGTGCAGACCATCTGCATCCAGCACAAGCAGTTCACCCGGTTCAATATCACGAATTAACTCTGCGCCGATTGTTTCCAGTGCACACGTCTCAGATGCAAACAGATACGCATCCCCCAGTTTACCCATCGTCAGTGGACGAAGTCCGTGCGGATCGGAAGCCACAAGCAGCTTGTCATTGGTCATGATTAGAAATGCATAACCGCCAACAATGCGCTGGAACGCCTCTTTTGCAGCTTCCACAAGCCCTTTGGAGGATCGTGCAATCAGATGCGCAATGACCTCGGTATCACTTGTTGTTTGGAAAATGGAACCGCTCTGCTCCAGCTCACGCCGGATCGTTGGTGCATTCACAATGTTACCATTGGTTGCTACCGCCAAATCGCCATCACGGTATTTGAATACCAATGGCTGTGCGTTCGTCAGTTTACTGTCACCACTTGTTGAATAACGGACATGTCCAATGGAAATATCCCCGGTCAACGTCTGCATCAGGTCTTTGGTGAACACTTCCTTCACCAGACCCATGCCGCGGTGATAGTTAAACTGGGTGCCATCACTCACACACATGCCTGCACTTTCTTCGCCCCGATGTTGCAGCGCATGCAGTCCATAATAGGAGAGCGAAGCCGCGTCAGGGTGTCTGAACACCCCGAACACGCCGCATTCTTCCTTCAATTTGTCGAGCCCTTCCTTGCCGGACCCTTCATTATAATAATCGCCTGTCCACAACGGTCCTGTCGTCAGTTCATGAGACATGGAATCGCATCCTCCCAGACCTGAGCCAAACCTCCTACAGGTTCGCTCACGGCTGATGTTCCGTTCAATTCAATCGTCAGGTTACTTCCTTCTACACGGCCAATCACAGCTACAGGTACACCCCGCTCACGTACAAATGCTTCAAGTTTACCCGCTTGCTCTGGCGTAGCCGACAACAAGATACGGGATTGACTCTCACTGAACAGGGCGTGATCTGCACGCAGTGCAGTCTCCACATTCACCTGTGCTCCTACGTTACCGCTGATACAAGATTCTGCGAGTGCTACAGCCAAGCCGCCTTCAGACAAATCATGTGCCGAGCGAACGAGACCGGATTGGATTGCTTCCAGCACTGTGCTGAGCAACGCTTTTTCCGTTTGCAAATTCAGTTCTGGTGGACGACCTTCCGTCTGACCATGAACCGCGTATTGCAGCTCGCTACCACCCAGTTCAGCTTTTGTTTCACCGAGGAGGATGATAACATCACCTTCGGATTTAAATGCTTGTGTCGTGATATGATCCGTATCATGAACGAGACCTACCATACCGACAACTGGCGTTGGATAGATGGAGCCTTTGGCGTTTTCGTTATACAGACTTACGTTACCACCGATGACCGGCGTATCCAGCACACGACAAGCTTCCGCCATACCGTCTACCGCTTTCTCCATTTGCCAGAAAATATCCGGCTTCTCCGGGTTACCGAAGTTCAGGTTGTCCGTAATCGCCAGCGGCTCTGCACCGGAACATACAATGTTACGCGCTGCTTCACTTACGGCAATCCGTCCACCAACTTCAGGATCAAGGTACACATAACGTCCATTACAGTCCGTTGTCATCGCGAGACCTTTGCGTGTGCCACGGATCGTGACTACGGCTGCATCCGACCCTGGACGAACGGCAGTGCTTGTACGCACCATGTAGTCGTATTGATCATAAATCCATTTTTTACTTGCTACTGTTGGTGAAGCCAGCACTTGTTTCAGCGCTCCGCCGAGATCCGACACTTCGTCGTAACGAAGCGTGTCGATGGAAGCACTTTGCTCGTAGTATGCAGGTACCGAAGAAGGTTTGTCATACACTGGGCATTCATCAACCAAAGCCGTTACCGGCATATCTCCGACCACTTCGCCGTGGTGAATCAATTTCAGACGACCATCATCCGTTACTTTACCGACTTTGGCACAGATTACGCCCCAACGTTCAAAGATTTCCATCGCCTGCGCCTCATCCTTCGGCTCAACGACGAACAACATCCGTTCTTGGGACTCGGACAACATCATTTCGTAAGGCGTCATGCCTTCTTCACGCTGTGGCACCTGATCCAGATACAGTTCCAGACCATTACCCGCTTTACTTGCCATCTCTGCACTCGAACATGTCAGACCCGCAGCGCCCATATCCTGAATTCCAAGCACGATGCCCGTGTCGATCAATTCCAGACAGGATTCCATTACCAGTTTCTCCATAAATGGATCACCAACCTGAACAGCTGTCCGTTGGGACTCGGATTCTTCCGTCAATTCAACCGATGCAAAGGTTGCTCCATGAATACCATCACGGCCTGTCGGTGGCCCAACATAATACACAGGGTTACCTACACCTTTAGCTACACCGCGTTGAATCTTGTCATGATCAATCAGACCCACACACATGGCGTTTACCAGCGGATTGCCTTCATAGCTCTCATCAAACATCACTTCGCCACCAACGGTAGGAATACCGATACAGTTACCGTATCCGGCAATACCCGATACAACATGCTCGAACAAATATTTAACGCGATCGCTCTCCAGCTTGCCGAAACGAAGGGAGTTCAGTATGGCTACCGGTCTTGCACCCATGGAGAAAATATCACGGATAATGCCGCCCACACCTGTTGCCGCACCTTGATAAGGCTCCACTGCGGAAGGATGGTTATGGCTTTCAATTTTGAATACAACGGCCTGGTTATCACCGATATCCACGATACCGGCACCTTCACCAGGTCCCATCAGGACACGTGGTCCAGAAGTTGGGAAACGGCGCAGCAATGGCTTGGAGTTTTTATAAGCACAGTGCTCGGACCACATTACACTGAACACACCAATTTCCGTGTAGTTTGGCTTGCGCCCCATGAACTCACAGATCAGCGCATACTCGCTGTCAGATACGCCCATTTGTGCGTAAAGTTTATGTTCTGCGACCTGTTCTGCTGTCGGTTCCTTAGCGGATAGCTGCTGCGTCATGCCGATCCCTCCATGCTTTCAAAATAGATGTAAACATACGTCTGCCGTCTTCCGAACCTAGCAGTGAGTCCACTGCACGCTCTGGATGCGGCATCATACCGACCACGTTGCCACCCTCGTTACAGACTCCCGCGATATCGCCCAGGGAACCGTTCGGGTTGTTGCCATACGTAAATACGATCTGGTTGTTCGCTTGCAGACTCGCGAGCGTCTCCTCATCGCAATAATAGTTGCCTTCACCGTGAGCAATCGGGATGATAATCTCTTCGCCAGGTGCATAGTCACGGGTAAATGGTGTATCTGCATTCGCCACTTTCAATACTGTATCGTGACAACGGAATTTCAGGGAAGTGTTGCGGATCAATGCACCTGGAAGCAGTCCCGCTTCGGTCAGGATCTGGAATCCGTTGCAAATACCCAAAATATATTTACCTTGTTCAGCAGCTTTCGCTACCTCGTTCATTACCGGTGCAAAGCGGGAAATCGCTCCGCAACGCAGGTAGTCACCATAAGAGAAACCACCCGGAACTAAAATACAATCATAAGCCGATAGATCTGTAGCCGTGTGCCATACATAATCAACCTCTTGCCCAATGGCATCTTCCACTGCCTTGTAACAGTCGATGTCGCAGTTGGAGCCAGGGAACACAAGAACTGCAAATTTCATGAGATTAACCCTCCAATTCGTAGCGGTAATCTTCAACAACGGTGTTGGCCAGCAGCTTCTCACACATGACTTTCAATCGTTTCTCCGCTTCCGCACGATCTGTTGTATCCAGGTTCAATTCCATGACTTTACCGATCCGTACACTTTCCACTTCATTGAATCCCATGGAATGCAGGGCTCCTTGAACAGCTACGCCTTGCGGGTCGAGTACGCTTTGCTTAATAGTGACATATACGGTTGCTTTAATCATGATCCTTATGTTCCTCCTCAGTAATGAACGGGATAAATGCTTTACGCTGTTAAAAAAAGTGACTTGGGGAGCTTGCTCCGGGGCGGATTGTTCTTCCGGTCGCTTGTTTCCCCAGGTTTTTTGATTGTTTTGGCCCGCTCTGCGGTCAAAACCCGGGGACAAAGGCGAACGCTTCGCTCCTTTAAGAACAATTCCGCCCCTCCGCTAGTCCATACGACGTTTTTTTAAAGGCCTAAATCTTTTACGTTGCACGGTGTGGTAATGGTCGAGACTGACCATTTCCGTAATACAGTGAATGGTCTTTAATTTATTGTATTTATCAATGAATTTGAATTTTGCCATTTCATCAGGCTTCCCTACCTGTGGGAAGCCACCGCTCTTAATTGCCTCACCCACCAGTTTGAAAACTGGCGGAGGGAAAGATTTGAGCTAGAGAAGCGGAGCGTTCGCCTTTGCAACCGGAATGTTTCCTTTTGAAAAAAGGATTCCAATCAGAACATTCCGGGGGCAACAGCGATCGAAAGCCAAACTTTCCCGCAGCCCACCTCAAACGTTAAACTTTATTGTGCCGTTAAACGGTTATAAATATCGACGTATCTTGCGGTTGTTGCTTCAACCACCGCTTGTGGGAGTGGATCAGGTTTGCTGTTCTTGTCCCAATCGGTTCCGGCGAGATAGGTGCGCACTGGCTCTTTATCCATGCTGTCGATCTCGATGTCAAGTTCGTAATTCTCTTTGGCCCAGAAGCGTGAAGCATCTGGAGTGAAGATTTCGTCAATCAGGATGACCTTGCCATCCACGATGCCGAACTCGAATTTGCAGTCTGCCAGAATGATGCCACGCTGATCACAATAATCACGGGCGAATTCGTACAGGCGCAAGCTTTTTTCCTGAAGCTCAACTGCGAGTGCGTCTCCCACCAGTTCTTTCATGCGATCCATTGGAATGTCTTCATCGTGACCAACATCGTTTTTGGCTGCCGGGGTGAAAATGGGAACTTCGAGCTTGGCGTTTTTGCGAAGTCCATCAGGCAATTTAATCCCATTCACTTCACCGTTTGTCTCATATTGTCTCCATCCACCACCAGTGATGTATCCACGTACAACACACTCAATATCAATGCGTTCTGCTTTGCGGGTTACCATGATGCGGTCTTTGAGCAATTCAGGGTCTGTGATGAGGTCACCCAGTTGATTCACATCGGTATGAACGACGTGGTTCTCCATCATGTCACCTGTCAGTTCAAACCAGAAACTGCTGAGTTTATTCAGTACGTTTCCTTTCTCAGGAACTGCCGGGTCCAGCACGTAATCAAATGCCGAGATACGGTCAGTTACCACGATCAGAAAATGTTCACCCAGATCGTACAATTCACGTACTTTTCCTTTATATAACAGAGGTGCTTTAACGAGATCTGCCGCAGTGGACAGTGCCATGGGCTCACCTTCTTTCAGGAGTTGTAAAGTATACGTCCAATTCCCCTCTTCACGCAGGGCCACTCCGAATGCAGAACAACCTTCCGATCGCTGTTATCCCCAGATTTTTTGATTCCCTTTTGCAAAGTGAAAATCCGGGGATAAAGGCGAGCGCTTTGCTTCTTCAGGTTTTTTCTGCCTTCTCCGTTCCAGCGTGAACACATAATCAACCTATACTTTTAGGGAGTAGAATAATTCAAAGCCTTAATATATTAATCGTTCAAGCCGAGCTTTTTGAAGATCGTGTCTACGTGCTTCAGGTGCCATGACGGGTTGAACGCATCTGCGATTTCTTCTTCGTTCAGTACTTCCGTGATTTCCGGTGTGGATTTCACGATATCCTGGAACTGACGTTGCTCTTCCCATGCTTGCATCGCACGTGGTTGAACGGTATCGTACGCTTGCTCGCGGCTGAAGCCTTTGTCGATCAGCTTTGTCATGATGCGACCGGAGAATGGTACCCCGTAGGTGCGCTCCATGTTGCGTTTCATGTTCTCAGGGAATACCGTCAGGTTCTTCACGATGTTACCAAAACGGTTCAGCATGTAGTTCAGTAGCATCGTTGCATCCGGCAGAATGATACGTTCAACGGAAGAGTGCGAGATGTCGCGCTCATGCCAGAGCGTTACGTTCTCGTATGCCGATACCATATGTCCGCGAATAACGCGGGACAGACCGGAGATGTTTTCACTACCGATTGGGTTACGCTTGTGCGGCATCGCGGAAGATCCTTTTTGACCTTTAGCAAAAGCTTCTTCCACTTCACGGAACTCACTCTTCTGCAGTGCACGTACCTCTGTAGCGAACTTGTCCAAGGACGTTGCGATCAACGCCAGTGTAGCCATATATTCCGCATGACGGTCACGTTGCAATGTTTGAGTCGAGATTGGCGCTGGCTTCGTGCCCAGCTTCTCGCAGACAAACTCTTCGACAAACGGATCGATGTTTGCGTACGTTCCGACCGCACCTGAGATTTTGCCGTATTGTACATTGTCTGCTGCATGACGGAAACGCTCCAGGTTCCGTTTCATCTCTTCATGCCACAACGCCATTTTCAGACCAAATGTCGTTGGCTCCGCATGCACGCCGTGCGTACGTCCCATCATTGGTGTGTGCTGATAAGCCAGTGCTTTTTCGCGAAGAATTTCAATGAAATTCACGATATCTTTTTCCAGAATCTCATTCGCTTGACGCAATACATATCCCAGAGCCGTATCCACGACATCTGTAGAAGTCAGTCCGTAGTGCACCCATTTCCGCTCCGCACCCAGACTTTCAGATACCGTACGTGTAAATGCGATAACGTCATGACGTGTTTCCTGTTCAATTTCATAGATGCGGTCGATGTCAAAAGATGCATTCTGACGAAGCAATGCTGCTTCTTCCTTAGGGATTACACCCAGTTCGGCCCACGCCTCACATGCACAAATCTCAACTTCCAGCCACGATTGGAATTTGTTCTCTTCTGTCCAGATGGCTCTCATTTCGGGTCTGCTATAACGTTCAATCATGAATTTGTATTCCTCCAGAGATTAGTTTGTTCAATCCATTGCAATCCTTCTTCAACATCTTGACAAAGCAGATTCACATGCCCCATCTTCCGTCCTGTTTTCGCTTCGGTTTTACCATATATGTGAAGCTTGGGAATCACACCGAGTTCTATCGCTTCTGCATCAGGTTGCCCTGTTCTTGCGATAATGCCTTCCAGATGCTCTCCAAGCACATTGACCATAACAACCGGACTCAATAACGAAGTGTCCCCAAGTGGTAACCCGCAGATGGCACGGATATGTTGTTCGAACTGAGAAGTCGCACAAGCTTCCATCGTATAGTGACCAGAATTATGCGGTCTTGGTGCCAGTTCGTTGACGTACAGTCTTCCATCCGCCGCTACAAACAGTTCCACAGCCAGCAACCCAACAGCCTTCATTGATTCTGCTACCGCTGCTGCCAGCTTTTGAGCTTCAATCTGGATGTCTGCGGCAACTCTAGCCGGTACAATTGAAGCATGCAAAATGTTATTTACATGAATGTTCTCCGCTGGCGGGAACGTCTTGATCTCCCCATTTGTACTACGCGCTACAACGACCGATATCTCACATTCAAACTTGATGAATTGTTCCAGCACCAGTTCCGCACCTGTAGCTGCAAGCTCTTCGTACGCAGCCACAGCCTCATTCGCTTCCCGAATTACACGCTGGCCTTTGCCATCGTAACCTCCAGTCACCGTCTTCAGCACACATGGCACTCCAAGTTCGCTTACAGCAGCAAGCATCGTATCCGCACTCGTGATCTCACGATAAGGCGCGACCCTCACTCCGGCGGCTTCGATCGCACGTTTTTCACGCAACCGATGTTGTGTGGTGTACAGTAGCGCACTTCCTTGCGGAACGTAAGACTCACGCTCGAGCAGCCCAGCGACTTCTGCATCCACATTTTCGAATTCATACGTAATGACATCGCATTGCCGAGCGAGTTCGAGTGCAGCTTTGGCATCATCATATCCAGCTTCAATCTGACGAGCAACTTGTCCACAAGGTGCATCCGCAGCGGGATCAAGAGTAACGAATCGATACCCCATTGCCGTTCCTGCCAGCGTCATCATACGTCCGAGCTGTCCGCCTCCAAGAATGCCGATGGTTGTTTTCCCGGGCAGCAGGACATTTTTCAGCTCTCCTGCCGCACCCGACTGTAAACCTTCTCTAGTCATAGTTCTTCACTGCTTTCGAGTACTTCTTGTTTGATGCGCTCTCTTCGAGCTTCAGAGCGACGTTGGACATCCGGGTCAAATGCACCGATCATCTGAGCAGCGAGCAGCCCTGCATTGGTAGCCCCCGCCTTACCGATTGCAACGGTTGCAACGGGAATTCCGCCAGGCATCTGAACAATGGACAACAAGGAATCGAGACCATTCAATGCTTTGGATTGAACCGGAACGCCAATGACTGGGAGCATCGTTTTGGCTGCAACCATACCAGGTAGATGTGCCGCCCCGCCTGCGCCTGCAATGATCACCTTGAATCCTCGATCAATCGCCTGCTCTGCGTATTCGAACATCAAATCCGGTGTACGATGGGCTGAGACAACCTTTTTCTCATAACCAATCTCCAGTTCATCCAGAACCTCGCACGCATGCTTCATCGTTTCCCAATCCGACTTACTGCCCATAATTACAGCGACTTGCAGTGACATGAATACATCCAACTCCCGTCTGAGCTTTTTTGATTACACTTGCTAATAAGGAATTCATTTTACGTGTGAAATGAAAAAATCCGCTACCCGCGAAAACATCACATTTTCTCCGGACACCGGACTCCAAGAAATACGTATCCCTCATTTGGGCATGCCAAAAGGGGGCTTGCTGTCCGCATCTGGTTGCATGCGACTCTCAGCCGTATCTCCTCGTAGTCCGGAAATTTACGGTTCCCGGGTAGATACTTCCGGGCCCTATTCCCGGCGTTATACGAGCAAATATCTATTCAAACCATCTTGATTCATTTTGATATATCTTGTTACACATTTCGTTCCTACTCGACCTTATTCTTACCTGATCGACACATCTAACATTCTAACAATCCCCTACAGCTAATGTCAACTTAAAGACGAACATTTAACATATTGACAAATATAATGTTCGGGAATTGCTTCATTAATTTCGCTTAGTCATCCATTTCATCCCATAAAAGAAAGCCGGCTCCTCTTCAATCTCTCGAAGACAACCGGCTTTTTGCTCTCTAGTGCATGCACACTTCATTCACTATTTTACGATCAGTACTGGAACCTGAGCATGCTGCACCACATTATGACTGACACTACCCAGGACAAATTCACGAATTCCGCCTAGTCCGCGGCTACCAATGATAATGATATCAGAATCATTTTCTTTGGCAAAATCAAGCAACACTTCCGCAGCCGCTCCTTGAATCAGGTCTACGTTGGCCGTTACACCAGCAGCCTGAATTCGTTCTTTCGCTTCATCCGTCGTCTGCACCGCCAGATTGTAATAGTCATTATTAAGCGAAGGCGGCAATGGAGCTAACCCTTCACCAATGAATACACGCGGGAAATCAAAAGCATGAATAACATCCAATACAGCATCCGGGGACACTTTAGCTAGCTCAATCGCACGATCGAGTGCTTTATTTGAAGCTTTGGAACCATCATAAGCCACTAATATTTTGGAAAATAACATGTGAATCCCGTCCCTTCCTTTATATGTAGAGCACGCGAAGCAAGCTTCGGTCTGACATGCAATAAACTAACAGAACCATATAACTCCTTAAACGTCCCGGAGTCACTATGAACCATTTATACGAATGAATTTACATATCAAACAAATTAAAGATACACCTTCACTTCAGCGTAAGTCCAGTTCGATATCTCCAATCCTACAATTGAAAACACAGTAGGAATGGTTACGTACGTGTTCCATGTGTTCATTGAATAAAATAACCATAGATTACGGCATTCAGGAACAACAACAACGGAATGCCAATGGTGAAGCTGGGATGTTTGGTTTTATGCCTTTTCCGATACATCGCGATCCAGACTCCCAAAGCACCACCAATAAACGCAAGCAAAAACAACGTCCGTTCAGGTGTACGATCACGACGTTGCTGTGCACGCCTCTTATCATCCGACATCACCAGATAACCAACTACATTAATAAATAGAAACCACAATATAAGTCCGGTTTGCATATAATTCTAGCGATCCCCCTGTCCCGGGACATCTCCCTGTCTCCATTATAATCCTCATTAGAGACATGTTCAACGCACCGGTAGGGAACCGCAAGTTTGTGTAAGAATGGTAACCTCGCGCTGACTCTAGGACTCCTGTTTGGGAATACCGTTCAGGCTTGGCGCTCTTTTGGCTGCTTTGTCCGGACGCACAGCGATACTCTCTTCCCGAATACTGTCTTTGTTTTGCTGATTATGAATTTTCTCTGGTTTGTTATGCGGCATGTAGGTATCACCTCCTTGGTTTACGTTGCCTGAAAACGAAGGATCTTATACGACTTCACATAGATGAGTAGAGAAAAGTTATAATCAGTCCCTTTTGGAGTAAATGAGTACATCATTCGTATGGCTCGTACCACACGAGGCACGATCTCAACTACCTCAAGCGTGTTACTGCCCTTTTTTCTCCATAGCCGCCTTCAACAGATCCCCCAGATTGGAGCCAATCGACTCTTGCTTCGCATACTGCTTCACCAATTTTTGCTGATCGCGTTTGTTCACATGCTGTTTGTCCTTATCCAATGTTTCTGTAATACCACAAGGAAGACACTGCACGTATAGACCCGCCTTACCTTCTTTGATTTCCATCTTTTTGTGGCACTGCGCACAACGACGATTGGACAATCGTTTTTCTGCCGAACGACGATATCCACAGTCCTCCGTAGGACATACAAGAAACTTGCCACGCTTGCCCTTCTTCTCCAACAACCGTGCATTACAGTCCGGGCAATGGCTATTGGACACATTATGTGGCTTGTACTCTGCTTTGCTGCCTTTGACCGTAGACACCAGCTCATTCGCCATGGATCGGATACTATCCAGAAACGGCCCCGGTTTTCCTTGCCCACGAGCAATTCGCTCTAACTCAGCCTCCCAGCGAGCAGTCAGATCCGGTGTACGAAGCTGCGGAGCAGCCAGTTCAATCAACTGTTTTCCTTTACCGGTTGGATGCATGCTGTTGCCTTGACGATCAATGGTATCGGAACTGACCAGCTTCTCAATGATATCCGCTCGTGTCGCCGGAGTGCCCAGTCCATGCTTCTCCATTTGGGAAAGCAAAGCGGCTTCGGTATACCGTTTGGGCGGCATCGTCCGTCCACTTTTAATATGGCAACGCTGAACCGTCACAGACTGTCCTTGCTGCACATCTGGCAAAAGCGCACGCTCATGGTCTGCTGCATCATCCACACGGTCATCGTCATCATCGCTGTAATCACCGCCGTATACTTCACGCCATCCACTTTCTTTCACCGTTGTACCTTTAACATGGAAGGAGTCATTCCCCACCTGAACCGTGATCGCAACCGAATCGTACTTCGCTGCCGGATAAAATAGGCTGATAAAACGACGTACGATCAGATCGTACAATTTGCGTTCCTCCGGATTCAGTTGATTCAGAAGAACCGTTTGCTCCGTGGGAATAATTGCATGGTGATCAGTCACCTTGCTGTCATCCACAATACGTTTCGTGATATTCAGATTTTTGCGCAGTAAAGGACGTGCCAAAGACGCATAAGGTCCAATGGCTACACTGTCCAGACGTTCTTTCAATGTAGCTGTCATATCTGAAGTCAGGTATCGGCTGTCCGTACGTGGGTACGTTACGAGCTTGTGCTGTTCATACAGACGTTGCAGGACATTTGATGTTTGCTTCGCAGAGAAACCGTATTTCCGGTTGGCATCCCGTTGCAGTTCCGTCAGGTCATATGCCAGTGGATGTGGCTCCACCTTCTCGCTTTTCTTCACTTGGGCAATCGTGCCCTTGCGTCCATCTACCCGTTTCTTTAATTCCTGAGTTTCCTGAGGGTCAAAGATTCGTGAATCTCCCCCATTTGCCCGCCACACAGCCTGAAAACCTCCCAAATCTGCCGTTAACGTCTCATACTCTTGCGAGCGAAAACCGTTAATTTCACTTTCTCTGTCCATAATCATACCTAATGTCGGGGTTTGAACCCGTCCAGCTGACAACTGCGCATTGAAACGAACAGTTAGCGCACGGGTCACGTTAAGTCCGATCATCCAGTCAGCTTCAGCCCGGCAACGTGCCGATTCATAGAGACGGTCGAACTGACTGCCTGGCTTCAGCGATGCAAATCCGTCTTTGATCGCCTTATCTGTCTGGGATGAAATCCACAGGCGTTTAAAAGGTTTTTTCCATCCCGCCATCTGCATGATCCAACGAGCCAGCAATTCTCCCTCACGTGCCGCATCCGTCGCAATGACAAGTTCACCCACATCCTGACGCTTCATCAGCTGCTGTACTGCTTTATATTGATGGTTGGTTTCCTTAAGCACCTTCAGCTTCGTACGTTCTGGCAGAATGGGCAGGTCCTCCAGATTCCATGTTGCATACTTCTTGTCGTAATCCTCCGGTTCAGCTAATCCAACCAGATGTCCAAGCGCCCAGGTAACGATATATTTCGGGCCTTCCATATAACTTTTATGTTTATCACGCGCACCCATGACTCTGGCTATTTCACGTGCTACAGATGGTTTTTCTGCGAGTACCAATGTCTTCACTTCATATCTCTTCCTCTCTGTAATGCCTTATGTCTCTTCTATTCCTATCTTTTCATTATATCATTTCACGGTAAAGGTATGCCCTGTCTTCTCCCTTTCCCAATCTACTTGCATTCTGTAACCTCATGTTTAAACAATATGTCGTAATCATGTCACTTTTAATTACATTAATTCGTTTGATAGTTTTCCTGTGTACACGGAATCAGAAGCATCAGTAAGTATTAACACTGTAAATTATTGATGTATACGTTTTTTTGGATAAATATAAACATTGTAAGATTACCTAACATAACTATACAATGTGTCAAAAGCATAGAACCAGAATCGCTACTAAAACACATCAATGAGACACAGGAAGGGAGCGTGGATGCATGACTTATCATGGATCTGTATTGAAAAAAAGTGGGGCTTTGTTACTGGCGGGAGCTGTTGTTGCCACAACATGGGGAGGAACGGTGCCTTCGGCATCAGCCGCAACGGCAACGCCTACGAGTAAAACAACAGTAGCAGCTGTATCCAAAGGAAAAGCGCCAGCAACTCCGGCAGCATTTGTTCAGGCTATGGAAGAAGCGGCTACACTTGCAGGTGTCCCTTTTACCATGGACAAGCTCTCCGGCACAACCGTTCAACGTAAAGATGCTGCGGTCGCCTTGCAACAATGGCTCAAGCTGGATTCGACTTCCGAATCATTCAAGGATGTCCCGGATGAAGCCACTTTCGCAGGTGCTGTTGGTGCACTGAACACTGCGGGGTTGATGAAAGGCTATACAGAATCCCTCTTCCTTCCAAACGCTGTACTTACGGAGAATGACCTCTCCATATTGAAAGATCGCATTTATAACTACATAAAACCGTTTGTGCTGGAGGAAGCAACCATCATGGATCTCCAGGCTGCAATGACGCAAGGAAAACTGACATCTAAAGAGCTGGTTCAGAAATATCTGGATCGCATTGAAAAATACGATGATCAAGGTGTAAGCATTAACGCCGTATTAACCCTGAACCCGGATGCACTCCAAATTGCGGAGCAATTGGATGAAGAACGTGTAGCTCAAGGTGCTCGCGGGCCTCTGCATGGCGTTCCGATTCTGGTGAAAGACAATTTTGATACCAATGACATGCCGACAACCGCAGGCTGTATCTGTCTGAAAGATTCCATTCCAGCGCATGATGCTGAACAAGTGAAGAAGCTCAAAGCAGCTGGCGCCATTATTTTGGGCAAAACGAACCTGCATGAATTTGCATTCGGCATCACGACATCCAGCTCATTGGGTGGACAAACACTGAACCCTTACGCCCTGGACCACTATCCAGGTGGCTCAAGCGGTGGAACAGGTGCAGCCATTGCATCTAACTTTGCTGCAGCCGGCATGGGTACAGACACTGGCGGTTCGATCCGTATCCCATCCAGCTTTAACAGCCTTGTGGGTATCCGCCCAACCATCGGGCTGTCCAGCCGTGAAGGCATTATCCCATTGGCTTTGACACAGGATGTAGGTGGCCCTATGGCTCGTACGGTTAGTGACGCTGCAATCATGTTGGATGCTACAGCCGGATATGATAAAAAGGATGTCGCTACAGCTTACGCGGTTGGAAAAATTCCTTCCAGCTATACAGACTTCTTGGATGTAAACGGACTGAAAGGTGCACGCATCGGTGTGGCCACAGAACTCATCCCTAGTACCAAAGCTGAAGAAAAAGCCGTTGCTGACGTGATCAACACCGCTGTGGAAGAACTGAAGTCATTGGGAGCTACCGCAGTTCCAATTTCCATCCCGAACTTGAGTGAGATCAACAAATACCCAAGTCTCAGCGGATATGAATTCAAGTTCCAACTGAATGACTATCTGGACTCATTGGGTGCAGATGCTCCATATCACAGTCTGTCCGAGATCATCGCTTCCGGAGAGTTCGACAAATCTCAGGAGCAATCCATGAAGACTCGGGATGCAAGCCAAACGTTGGAAACTACCGAATACAAGGACATCGTCCTGAAACGTACCCAAGTTACACGTGAGTCCCTGCTGAAAGTTATGGCAGACAATAACCTGGATGCCATCATCTATCCTACATCTACACAGGCCGCTGGCGTGATCGGCGAAGGTCAAACATCTGGTGGTAACAACCGTCTGAGTCCATTCTCCGGCTTCCCGGCGATCACTGTACCTGCCGGTTTCACAACCGATGGATTGCCCGTAGGTATGGAATTCCTGGGTCGTGCCTTTGATGAAGGTACCTTGATCAAGCTGGCTTACAGCTACGAACAAGGAACTCATCACCGCCAAGCTCCTAAGCTTACGCCGTAAAATGTTTATGGGATTAAGCAACTCCTGTTAATACAAAAAAAATAGCTGCATTCATATCACTTTTTTTGAAACGAGTTAACCCACTAAAGAGACCACCCTCTTCATGACTACATGAAGTCTGGGTGGTCTCTTTTATTTCCCCTATTTTACTTTATGTTGCATACGTCGTATGTTATTTATTACTGAACCCTGTCCGGCACGCCCCATTTCAGCACCAAACCTGCGTACGTCAGACCACCGCCAAAGCCAAAGAGAGCTACGCTGTGTCCTTCTTTCAACTTCCCTTCATCCACTGCAATCTGCAGCGCCAGCGGAATGGAAGCGGCAGATGTGTTCCCACGATACTCAACACTGGTTAAAGTACGTTCCAAGGGAACCGGTCCACGTTCGCAAACAGCCTCAATCATTCTCATGTTAGCACTGTGTGGGACAAACCAGTCAATCTGCTCAGGGCTTAATTCAGCTTTTGTTATAAGCTTACCCAATTGCTCTGGAATCGTCCGTACAGCCCACTTATAGATCTCTCGGCCATTCTGAACTAAACAACCTTCGCCCTGTAAAGGCACACCATTCATCTCTGAAGACAAGCCACTCTTATAGAGATGTACACCGCCATCTCCATTCGTACCTGATATGGATGCCATAAAGTCACCTTCAGCACCCGCTGATCTCTCCACTAAGAAGGCTCCCGCTCCGTCACCAAACAATACACAAGTCGTGCGGTCTGTATAATCCGTAATTTTGGATAATGTCTCTGCTCCAATAACCAATACTTTGCGGTACATTCCACTGGTCACCAGACTGTCAGCTAGCTGTAGCCCATAAGTAAAACCTGCGCATGCAGCATTTAAATCCAGTACACCCGTGTGTGGGATCTTGAGATTAGCCTGTACTCTGGATGCCGTACTTGGGAAAGCATATTCAGGTGTACTTGTAGCCACAAGGATCATATCCACATCTTCTATACTTACTTGGTAACGGCGTATCATGTCTTCCACAGCCTTCGTAGCCAGGTCAGATACAAACTGATCTTCAGCTGCAATTCTTCGTTCTCTCATACCTGTACGCTGTACAATCCATTCGTCACTTGTCTCGACCAATTTCTCCAGATCAGCATTCGTTAATATTCGATCCGGTACATATGTCCCCATTGCCGTGATGGTTGCCTTTGATTGATGATTCATACCGGTGATCACCTCACTTGTTTTTTACCATTATAGCACTAAGTCTTAGTACTTGGTACTAATTTTATTAAAAAAAATATTCATTATCAATTACCCTTAATCACGAGAGCTGTGGCATCGAGTTCTGATGAGAAGACACTCGGATCTGGTAGTGGACGTGAAGAATCTCTAAATTAAATCATTTCTTCTATTTTATTGAAAACAAAGAATCCTTACTCAGTAAGGATTCTTTTAGCCATTTTTTGTCGACACGCTTTCCCATTACACACTTTACTCCTCAAAAGTGAACCTGCTAAGAAATTTTGAACCTTTTTTATTTATGGAATAGTGATTACACTAATGGTTGAGGGATAAGCACTAAAGGTATCAAATATTAAGGTAACTTTATTGGATTTATAATCAAACAAACAGGAGGTCATTACATAAGTTACAACATACTTTCCACCTATGTATTTCACATAACTGGGTTCATGCATATTATTATTGCCATCACCTGAAGGATCGCTATCATAAAAGCCTCTAAAAGCCTGGTGAATATGAATATTGGTAAACTCATACTTCTCATGCAAATAATCCGAAATAGGTACCGTCATATAGATCGAAGCTTGTTGGTCATTATACTCTGCATCATAAATGTGATCGATACTTTCAATATCATACAGCATCGTGATCTCTAGACTATTATCATATGAAATCTCCACGAGGTATTCATTCTCATATACAATTCCATCGTAAATTAGTTGACTCTTATTTTTAGCTAAATCATTTAAAATAGCATCCGCAATTGCTTTCCTAGCAGAGCTAGTATTTTTAGAAGGTGTTTTTGTTTCTAAAGTTTGATCAGGTGTAGCATTAGAATTGGATGTTGCTATGTATATTGTATTCTTTTTTATAGTAATATTTGCACCAGTCGCTTCACTTACTAGACGCAACGGCACAAACATTTTCCCTTTCACAAGTCGTGGCGCAACCTGCAAGGTAATCAAGCTACCATTGACGATCGCTTGCTTTTTCCCTAAGGTAAGCTCAATTGTTAAGCCTTCTTTCATTGCTGTGACGGTTTTAGTAGCATTATTCCACTGATAAAGCAAATCTAGCTTTTGAAAAATCGGAGTAAACTGCACTAACGTTGTACCCGCCGTTTGTATAGGGTCAACCTCAAATTTTACCTTTTCACCATTTACTAAAATTGGTATCGCTGTTGCCGCTTCAGCCTTCTCTTGTACAGCAGGTAAGCCAAGCATAGTAATTACTAGCACGAATGTGAAGCAATATATCACTAACTTTCTCATTCCTCAGTCCCCTTGTTATCATGTTTAGGTAGATAATAGCTCCCTTTAGCTTATATCGGTATTATTAATGGAATAATTAACAATCCATACTCAATTATACAAAAAAGAAAAAAGCTATTTATAACTCACACAAGTATTATAGTTGAACGATCAAAACACAAATAAAAAAAGACACACTCGATATCATCAAGTGTGTCTTCCTATTGCTTGGCGGCGTCCTACTCTCCCAGGACCCTGCGGTCCAAGTACCATCGGCGCTAGAGGGCTTAACGGTCGTGTTCGGGATGGGTACGTGTGGAACCCCTCCGCCATCGCCACCAAACGCATAGCTTAGCTTACATTTCAGAGATTGTTCTCTGAAAACTAGATTCGAAACGAAACACGCAAATTACAACTTGCAAATTGGATAAGCCCTCGACCGATTAGTACTGGTCAGCTCCATGCATTGCTGCACTTCCACCCCCAGCCTATCTACCTCGTCGTCTTCAAGGGGTCTTACATACTGGGAAATCTCATCTTGAGGGGGGC
>Ga0209295_1000059_pt1 | contig 196497 bp, 188 predicted proteins | sample Porto_5metaG_FD_187428 | JGI IMG/M metagenome (GOLD analysis project Ga0209295, IMG submission 187428) | Marine algal microbial communities from Porto, Portugal - Porto_5 metaG (SPAdes) (version 2) | ecosystem: Host-associated > Algae > Red algae > Unclassified | place: Portugal: Porto...
ATACATGTATTACTACAATCATCTGAGAATCAAATCAAGGTTAAAACGAAAAAGTCCGGTAGCTTATCGAGTAAGTGCTGAATTAGCTGCTTAGAATTTAAGTGTCCAACATTATGGGGCCAGTGCACAGCCGAGGAGGCTCACCCCCCGCCCCGCGGAAAGCAAGTGCCTGTAGCGAAAAGGAACGGTCCATGTTTTTACACATCATTCATCATCACTACTCGCTTCTTGTGACAGCCAAAAAGTTTGATAAGAGACAATTAAATTCCCTCATCAACTTCTAAATGATACAAGCCTCCCATATATATAAATCAGGGATTTGGGTTTAAGGAGGCGAGAAAGTTTGATTGAATTTATTTTCAAGCAAAAAAATGATGCGTTAAAGCTTCAAGAACACCTCAATAAAGAGTTCATCCAATCATGGTTCCATGAAACACTCTTTCAACATTCAACTCACTATAATCTGACGATAGAGGTTTCCCCCTTCTTCAAGGAAAAAGAAAAGCTGTTCAACGGGGTTTCCCACTTTGTCTTAAATGATAAATGCATGGACTGGTCCGAATCAGCCCTGAAAGAAAATTACTTCTATGAAGATATTGATGAAATCAATCAAATATTAGAGATCGTATCAGAGATGAGGATGGGTGAACGACCTGAATTGATGGAGCTGATCGGTGAATGGGACGAGGCCGAATACGTCCACGACAGCCTGGAGCTTTTGTTGGAAGGGACGGCCCCCATATCATTCGACTCTTTCAGCAAATTCAGGCTGAAGAAGCTTCAGGAGAGACTGCTCCTCATGTTGGATCTTGCTATCGATGAATATAAGATGGAGCAGGAGTATCAAATGTTTGTCCATATGCTGCGGGAGTATCTGGCATCAAGGGAGCAGAAAATGCGCACGATCCATCTGTATTCGACTGGTTACGGTTTTCGTTTCTTTGATGAAGACATGAAAGAGGTGACAAGGCAGGAATTGACGAAGGCGATTGATAAACGCCTTCTGACGAATCACCCGTTATACGTTGATTCGTACACCATCGCTCCGTTATTATCCCTTGCACCGGAGAAGATACTCGTATACGGAAATGGGGACCATCAATTGATCAGGACGCTTCAGAATATTTTTGAAGAACGGATCGACCTTTTACCGATGAGTTATTTCCCTGATACACTACTCTATCCTTCCTGGGATATCGCGAATGAATAGGTTGCTTATTTTATGGAATGCTCTTGCTTTTCAAAACATAACCGATTATAATACCTACATAATAAGTCAATAAATAAAGGTTATGATGAGGACAACAATATTCCTATTCCATTCACAGAGAGGGAAGTCTTTTGGCTGCAAGCTTCCTAATTCGTTAGTGATATTTACCACCTCTGAACTTCAATTATGAACTGAATCTTCACGGATTCACAGTAATGATTGACGGCTAAATGTCGTTATTCGTTTTCAATGAAGTCATTGTCTGTATTTTTCGTACAATGAGAAGTTGGGTGGAACCACGAGTTTATTTATTAACCTCGTCCCTTCAAACGTGAAGGGGCGGGGTTTTTTATGTTTTATAGAGATTACTTAAGGAGTGAAATCACATGTCAGAAGTAGTGAAAATGCAGTTCCCTGATGGAAATGTCAAGGAGTTTCCTAAAGGGACGACAACAGAAGAAATTGCTGCGTCCATCAGTCCCGGACTTAAGAAAAAGGCGCTCGCTGGTAAAATAAATAATGTATTAATTGACTTGCGTACAGGGATTCAAGAGGATGGGGCGATTGAAATCGTTACACCTCCAGGAGAAGATGCACTGGAAATCCTTCGTCACAGCACAGCTCATTTAATGGCACAGGCCATTAAACGCCTATATCCTGAAACAAAACTTGGGATCGGACCGGTCATTGAAGGCGGATTCTATTATGATATTGATTCCGAGCACACGTTCACTCCGGAAGATCTTCCACTGATCGAGAAAGAAATGAAGAAAATCACTGGAGAAAACTTAGAAGTTGTCCGTAAAGAAGTGAGCCGCAACGAAGCTCAGAAAATGTATGAAGAAGTCGGAGACGAGTATAAGCTTGAATTACTTGAGGCGATTCCTGAAGGAGAACAAGTTTCCATTTACGAGCAAGGGGAATTCTTCGATTTATGTCGTGGAATCCACATCCCTTCCACTAATAAAATTAAAGAATTCAAGCTGTTAAGCATCGCCGGGGCATACTGGCGCGGGAACAGTGATAATAAAATGCTTCAACGAATCTACGGAACAGCCTTCTTCAAGAAAGAAGACCTGGAAGAGCATCTGCGTCTTTTAGAAGAAGCAAAAGAGCGTGATCACCGTAAAATCGGTAAAGAATTGAATCTATTCATGAATTCGCAAAAAGTGGGACAAGGCCTGCCGATGTGGCTGCCTAAAGGTGCCACGATCCGTCGTATCATCGAGCGTTACATTGTCGATAAAGAAGAGCGCTTAGGCTATGATCACGTATACACACCTGTCATGGGAAGCGTTGAGCTATACAAAACAAGCGGTCACTGGGATCATTACCAGGAGAATATGTTCCCGGTCATGGAGATGGATAATGAAGATCTTGTCCTTCGCCCGATGAACTGCCCTCATCATATGATGATTTACAAAAACGGCATTCACAGCTATCGTGAGCTTCCGATCCGTATCGCCGAGCTTGGTCTGATGCACCGTTACGAATTATCAGGAGCACTATCAGGACTTCAACGTGTACGTGGAATGACTCTGAACGATGCTCATATCTTTGTCCGTCCCGATCAAATCAAGGAAGAATTCAAGCGTGTCGTGCGCCTGGTTCAGGAGGTGTACAAAGACTTTGATCTGAAGGACTATTCCTTCCGCCTGTCTTATCGTGACCCTGAGGATACGGAGAAGTACTTCGATGATGATGAGATGTGGAACCGTGCACAAGGTATGATCAAGGAAGCGATGGATGAACTTGACGTTGAGTACTTTGAAGCAGAAGGGGAAGCGGCATTCTACGGCCCTAAACTGGACGTTCAAGTGAAAACGGCCCTTGGTAAGGAAGAAACTCTATCAACGGTTCAACTGGATTTCCTACTTCCGGAGCGCTTTGACTTAACATATGTAGGGGAAGACGGGAAGCAGCATCGTCCGGTTGTCATTCACCGTGGTGTCGTATCCACAATGGAACGCTTCGTGGCATTCCTGATTGAAGAATACAAAGGAGCATTCCCGACATGGCTCGCTCCAACGCAGGTTCAGGTGATCCCGGTTTCCCCGGATGTTCACTTCGACTATGCGAAAGAAGTGAAAGAAAAGCTTCAGGCTAAAGGGCTTCGTGTAGACATCGATGACCGTAATGAAAAGATCGGTTATAAGATCCGTGAAGCACAGATGAGTAAGGTCCCTTACATGCTTGTAGTGGGAGACAACGAAATCAAGGAAACGGCTGTAAACGTCCGTAAATACGGAGAGCAAAAATCAGAAACGATTTCCCTTGATGAGTTCATCGGCCATATCACAAAAGAAGCGAAACGCTAAATAAGGAAGAGGGACGGACCTTGCTTCAAGGTCCGTCCCTCCTGCATAAATTTCAAAAAAACTATTGCACTCTCCTAAGATGTCTGATATTATGAAATACGTTGTGATATTAAATGATTATTTGACAGCGGTATTGTCATGTGATATATTATCTAAGGTGAATTGAATACAGTTTGGTACAAGAAGAAGCTACCCGCTTCTCACCTGAATAACGCGTTCGTGCTGTTTACAGGTATGTGATTGACTATTAAAGCCATTTATATATGCTTAATAATCAGGTGCGGGTGTTTCGACACTCGCATCTTTTTTTGTGTGTTGCACACAAAAAAGGAAGCGAGTGCGCCGGCCAAAGCCGTGTATTCTTTTAATAAACCTTGGAGGTGGCTAATTATTAGCAAAGACATGATCTTAAACGAAACGATTCGTGCCCGTGAAGTACGTCTTATCGATCAAAACGGTGAGCAACTTGGGATTAAATCCAAGAATGAAGCTCTTGAAATTGCTGAACGTGTAAATCTTGATCTTGTTCTTGTTGCTCCAAATGCTAAACCACCCGTTGCTCGTATCATGGACTACGGTAAGTTTAAGTTTGAACAACAGAAGAAAGAAAAAGAAGCGCGTAAGAATCAGAAGATCATCAATCTTAAAGAGGTTCGTTTAAGCCCGACGATTGATGAGCATGATTTCAATACCAAGCTTCGTAACGCTCGTAAGTTCCTTGAAAAAGGAGACAAAGTTAAAGCGTCAATCCGATTTAAAGGTCGTGCAATTACGCACAAAGAAATTGGTCAACGTGTTCTGGATCGCTTCTCTGATGAGTGTAAAGATGTAGCAACCGTTGAATCAAAACCGAAAATGGATGGTCGCAGTATGTTCTTGGTGCTTGCACCAGTTAACGAAAAATAAAGGACCCGAGGAGGAAAAGCACATGCCAAAAATGAAAACTCACCGCGGCTCAGCTAAGCGTTTCAAGAAAACAGGTTCTGGTAAACTTAAACGTTCACACGCTTACACAAGCCACTTATTCGCAAACAAATCTACTAAAGCAAAGCGTAAGCTACGTAAAGCGGCTGTTGTCTCTAAAGGAGATTTCAAACGCATTCGTCATATGCTTGACAACCTAAAATAAGAAGTAATAGAAACAGGAGGGAATTATTATGCCACGCGTAAAAGGCGGAACAGTAACACGCAGACGTCGTAAAAAAGTTCTTAAATTAGCCAAAGGTTATTTCGGTTCAAAACATACTTTATATAAAGTAGCAAACCAACAAGTCATGAAATCATACATGTATGCTTATCGTGACCGTCGCCAAAAGAAACGTGATTTCCGTAAATTATGGATCACACGTATCAATGCGGCTGCTCGTATGAACGGTCTTTCTTACAGCCGTTTAATGCACGGTTTAAAGCTTGCTGGTATCGAAGTTAACCGTAAAATGCTTGCTGAGCTTGCGATTGCTGACGAAAAAGCATTCAACCAATTAGCAGATGCTGCTAAAGCTCAACTTAACAAATAAAAACTGCTGACTAAGTTAGCAGACAAAAAGGACTGGCCTAATGGCCGGTCCTTTCTTATATAAAACTCATTGGAAAGCAGGTAGAAATCATGGGTACATTAGCAGGTATCTTATATCTATATGCCATTGTCATCAATATCATCGGCTTTATCATCATGGGCAAGGATAAGAGAAAGGCGCAGCGAAATGAATATCGCATCAAGGAGAGTACTTTGTGGCAGGTGGCGATTCTCGGAGGCAGCATCGGCGCCTATATGGGAATGAAGGTATACAGGCATAAAACGAAACATAAAGTATTCGCTTTCGGCTTTCCGCTGCTTGTCATGCTTCATAGTCTGCTTTTTATCTGGCTGAACACTAAGTTGTAGAAATTGAAGTTTTCATTCTTTAACCCGTCTCCATTACATACTATATAGAGAGTGTCTATAACAGCTTAGAAAAGCAGAAGGAGGTCACCTTAGCCATGGACGAACGGTTAGTTGCTGCATTCGCCCTCATGGAAGCTAGTGGGTATTTGGCTCCTGTTCTGTTTGTTTTATTTCATATTCTAAGGCAATTTCTGTTCATCCCTGTAGCCCTTGTATGTATGGCGGGAGGAGTGCTGTTCGGAAGTATATTCGGCACTCTGTATTCATTAATCGGATTAACGCTCTTATCTGTTACTTTTTATTTTGTCATAAAGAGCTTTACCTCATTCTATGAAAAGCTCCTGAGATTGAAGGAAAAATGGTTTGGAAGAAATGCTACACTCACAACCGGTCAAATTGCTATTCTGAGGCTAATTCCTTTTGTCCATTATCAGCTTTTGAACCTTTGTTTACTTGAACGTAAGAAAAATCTTAAACCTTTCATCCGGGCCTCTGTTATTTCTAATATTCCCCTGGCGTTTTTTTACACGGTTTTCGGTCAATACATCAAACAATTCTCCCCTCCTATTCTCGTCATGATTTTTCTGGCACTCATCGTCCTATTTTATCTTCTAAGAGAAAAGGTAAAAGTGATTGAATGGAGAGAGTTCTTTCCGGGTAAATAAAAAATGGCTAGTACTTCTAGCCATTTTTTTATTGCTTTTTTTGAAGGAATTCATGGATCGGGCTTTTCCAATCCAGCTTTGCATTCGGGTATCTTTCTTTAATTTCATTCTGAAGGTATTGAAAATCTTCTTGAGTCAGTCCCTTTAAAGAAGAGATGTTTTTTGACCAAACAAAGATGGAAACCACCTCAAAGGATTTTTCTGTTGCTCCTAAATATTTTTCTCCTTCGAAAAGAACTCCTTTATACGTTACGTGAAAATTCTTACGTACATTTTCCTGATCATCGAGAAAGTAAAAACGTTTCTGTTCCTGGGCAAGTTCCAGCTTTCGCTTTGGGTCTATAATGTATTTTACACTGCGGTATAAAAGATAAAGAATAAGGAAAAAAATCACTAACCGAATAAGCCAAAGCATTACCATTACCTCCCTAGGCATAAGTCTTCTCCTATTATTTACGATAAAAACAGAAAAAGGTTTCATTTTATTTAAAATTTCTTTGAAAATTTGTCATACTAAGAGAGAACATCAGAAAAATAGGCACCATGAGGGGAGAAAACGTCATGAATATTGAAAAGTTATTGGACATGCAAGAGAAGCTCGATCAACATATCGAACAAGAACACGGATTAGAAAACGCAGATTTAATTGAAAAGAAAATCCTTGCCTTGCTTGTTGAAGTGGGGGAACTGGCCAATGAAACAAGAAGCTTTAAATTTTGGAGTAGGAAATCATCTTCATCGAAGGAAGTGATCCTTGAAGAATTTGTAGATGGAATCCATTTCATCCTGTCACTGGGACTTGAAATCGGCATCCAGCAATTCGATTTAGGGGAAACCAATTACGCAAATGAAGATGTCACGAAACAATTCCTGGAAGTATTCAAATCGGCGAATCACTTTTCGGAAGAGCGTTCAGTTGAGCATTTTCAACAGTTGTTCAGGCATTATGTCTATTTGGGAGAGCTTTTAGGATTCTCCCATGAAGAGGTGTTTGACGCTTATGTAAAGAAGAATGAAGTGAATTATAATCGTCAAAAAGAAGGATATTAATCCGGTTCACCAGCGGTAGTTTAAGAAGATTCAGGAAATTTTGATGAATCGGACAGGTTTTAGTATAATGAGAGTGTATAAACATTTAGGGGGTCGAAACAGTGACGAAATTAGATGAAACATTGACAATGCTCAAGGATTTAACCGATGCAAAAGGTGTACCGGGGAATGAAAGAGAAGTACGAAACGTAATGAAGCGATACATAGAACCATTTGCAGATGAAATCACAACAGATAACCTCGGAAGCTTAATTGCTAAAAAAGTCGGCGATGAAAACGGACCTAAGATTATGGTGGCCGGACATCTTGATGAAGTCGGCTTCATGATCACTCAAATCGACAGCAAAGGGTTCCTGCGTTTTCAAACAGTGGGGGGCTGGTGGTCACAAGTGATGCTTGCCCAGCGAGTGACGATCGTGACGAGTAAAGGGGAAGTAACGGGAGTGATCGGTTCCAAGCCGCCGCATATCCTGCCTCCGGAAGCCCGTAAAAAGCCGGTTGATATTAAAGATATGTTTATCGATATCGGAGCTTCAAGCCGTGAGGAAGTACAGGAGTGGGGAGTAAAGCCAGGGGATATGGTTGTCCCTCATTTCGAATTCACGGTGATGAACAATGAGAAGATGCTTCTTGCGAAAGCATGGGATAACCGCATCGGCTGTGCGATTGCCATTGATGTATTGAAAAACCTGAAAGGTCAAGAGCATCCAAACGTGGTATATGGTGTAGGTACAGTGCAGGAAGAAGTCGGCCTGCGTGGAGCGAGAACGTCAGCAGCCAAGATCCAGCCTGATATTGCCTTCGGTGTAGATGTTGGTATTGCAGGGGATACACCTGGCGTTTCTGACAAGGAAGCATCAAGTAAGATGGGTGAAGGCCCGCAAATCATCCTGTATGATGCATCCATGATTTCTCACAAAGGGCTTCGTGACTTTGTAACAGATACGGCGGATGAGCATAACATCCCTTATCAATTCGATTCGATTGCCGGTGGTGGAACGGATTCCGGTGCGATTCATTTAACGGCAAATGGAGTTCCTGCGTTATCCATTACCATTGCAACCCGCTATATCCATTCCCATGCGGCAATGTTGCATCGTGATGATTACGAGAATGCGGTTAAACTGATTACAGAAGTGATCAAGAAGTTAGATAAAGATACAGTGGCGAAGATTACATTTGATTGATTGTAAGGAAAGAGACCCTATTGGATTTAGGGTCTCTTTTTCATGAGATAGTGGAGCTGGCATTAAAAAGTCATTTGATCAGATGAGCTCATGTCGGCACCGATCGTTTTTTTAATAATGCGAATGGCACTCTCATTGTCCCCTTCCGACTCTGAAGCCATGCAATCCTTCGGTATCGAGATTTCATATTCTCTCATGTAGGCATCATTGGCCGTGTAAAGTACACAGATGTCTCCAGCTATTCCTGTTAGTATCAGGTGTTTAACTTCCAGCTGGTGAAGCAGGATATCAAGTTGCGTCCCGAAAAAACAGGAATGCTTCGGTTTGATGATAAAATAGTCATCTGTATCCGGGTGAAGTTTTTCGATTACGGTTTCTTCTCCTTTTTTCTTTTTGCAATGCTCGATGATGTCATTCATATTGTCCTGCCATAGACCGTAGTTATCATTCACATATATGACCGGAATGCCGGAATCCTTCGCTTTCCTCTTGAGTCCGCGGATATTATCTACAATTTTCAAAGTGTTTTCAAATAAGTTCTCTCCACCTTGGAAATCAAAAGTATTAATCATATCGATGATCAATAATGCGCTTTTCTCTTGACTCATACATTCGTTTCCCCTTCCATTTAGCTTTGTATGTTTTTCATTACCACTGAAAGAGTAATACTAAAACAAAACTGGAGAAAATTTAAAATGGGGAAGGAAAAAACAAGGGCAACCCCTGGAAAGGGTCGCCCATGTTCTTACTGTGTTTGTTGCTGTTGCAATGATTCCTCTAATGTTTCGAGGACCATTTTTTGTTCCTGTGGATCTGCGTTTTGCCAGAAGACTTCGAGGAGTACACCCAGTCCAGGAAGGGTTTTTTCTTCTCCTCCTTGGATTGCATCGACGATGGTGTCTCTCAGTTCGTCCTGGTTGTTGCCAGATACGTTGTGTATGATTGCTTTTCGTAAGTTAAGATTCATCACACATTTCTCCTTTTTGCTAGGATGAGGAATTCATTGTTATCTTGTCTCAAATTGAATTTATTATGTAGGAAAGTTAAGGTATAATGAGACCCTGAATAGTAATTAAAAGGAGCGGATACGATTGAAGTATATTCAATCCTCGAAAAATCCTGTTGTGAAGCAGTGGAAGAAGTTATTGACCAAAAAAGAACGGGATCTCACCCGTACATACATAATTGAAGGCTTTCACCTTGTGGAAGAAGCATTGAAGCAGGAGGATACGGTCCTTGAACTGATCCAAGTGGAAGGAATCGATCTTCCTCAGAAATGGACGGTGGACTCGGTTTCCATGACCATGGTGTCGGATGAAGTTGGAAAAGTCCTTTCAGATACGGAAACATCACAAGGGATTTTTGCTATTTGTAAGCAAAAAGAAGATGAGCATGATCGCGAAAAAGCAGAAACATTCATGCTCCTGGATGGCCTTCAAGATCCCGGGAATATTGGAACCATCATTCGGACGGCCGATGCAGCGGGGATTGATATGGTCGTGTTAGGAAAGGGAACGGTGGATCCATATAACCCTAAGGTTTTGCGCTCTGCACAAGGAGCTCACTTCCACATACCGATTATCAGAAGGGATCTTACTGAAACCATTCCTGAGTTGAAAGAACGGAACATCCCGGTGTATGGAACAGCCCTGGAAAATGGTGTAGAGTACACAACGATCAAGCCCCAATCTTCTTATGCACTGATAGTGGGTAACGAAGGAAATGGCATGTCGAAAGAACTCTTGACTGAAACCGATCAGAATCTCTATATACCCATTTATGGGAAAAGCGAATCGTTAAATGTAGCGATCGCTGCGGGGGTTTTATTATACTATTTTAAAAATGGGCAGTGAATTTCTTGAAAAGGTTTGAAATTTGCCTGGAAATTAACTATAATAATGCACATATAACTTAAAAAACGTTGAAAGAGGAAAGTAGCACATGACCTTCTTTAAGGGAGAGAATGCCCTGGACTGAAAGCATTCTTAGGAACGCATGATGTGAAGATTTCACCTCTCGAGTTGGCATCGGGACCATTCATTTGATGAATGTAAAGATGCTCCGGCAAAGCCGTTATCCGAATGAAGTGAGCATGTCTGCCTATAAGGTTTTTTGCGAAAGCAAAATAACCATGGGATATGCTTATAAGGGTGGTACCGCGATATAAACCTCGTCCCTTTTTGGGATGGGGTTTTTTTATTTGTTTTTAAACCAATCCAGTACGAATCATTCGGACGATATACATTAAAGGAGGAAGTATAAATGGAGGACAAATTACGATCCCTTCAACAAGAAGCAATCGAAAAAGTGAACGAAGCACAGGACTTAAAAGAACTGAACAGTATCCGTGTAGCTTATCTGGGTAAAAAAGGTCCCGTAACCGAATCCTTAAAAGGTATGGGGAAACTTTCAGCGGAAGAGCGTCCTAAAATGGGGGCCCTTGCGAATGAAGTACGTGGAGCGATTACAGAAACCATTGAAGCGAAGCAGGCCGTGCTTGAAAAAGAAGCGGTTGAAAAGAAGCTTCAATCTGAAACGATCGATGTTACGTTACCAGGGCGCCCTGTTAAAAAGGGAAATCATCATCCGCTTACGATGATTGTGGAAGAAATTGAAGATTTATTTATCGGAATGGGCTATACCGTTGCTGAAGGACCGGAAGTGGAAAAGGATTATTATAATTTTGAAGCACTGAACCTTCCCAAGGGGCACCCGGCCCGTGATATGCAGGATTCTTTCTATATCACTGAAGAAACCCTTCTGCGTACTCATACTTCTCCGGTTCAGGCAAGAACGATGGAACTGGCCAAAGGAAAAGGACCTATTAAAATTATTTGTCCAGGGAAAGTGTATCGTCGTGATACAGATGACGCAACACACTCTCATCAATTCACTCAAATCGAGGGACTCGTCATTGATGAAGACATCCGCATGAGTGACCTGAAAGGAACGCTTAATGTGTTTGCCAAGAAAATGTTCGGCGAAGATCGTGAAATCCGCTTACGCCCAAGCTTCTTCCCATTCACTGAGCCATCAGTCGAGATGGATATTTCATGTAAAATCTGTGGTGGTAAAGGCTGTCGTGTATGTAAAGGAACTGGATGGATCGAAATTCTTGGAGCAGGAATGGTTCACCCGAACGTACTCGAAATGGCAGGGTTTGATTCAAAGAAATACACAGGATTTGCATTCGGAATGGGACCTGAACGTATTGCCATGCTGAAATACGGAATCGATGATATCCGTCATTTCTACACTAACGACACGCGTTTTGTCACTCAGTTCGGAACAGAAGAGTAAAAGAAAATCGGTAGGAGGTACTAATACATGTTTGTTTCATATAAATGGTTAGAAAATTATGTAGACTTATCGGGTGTCACACCTGAAGAGTTAGCAGAGAAGATTACAAGAAGCGGGATTGAAGTTGAAGGTGTAGAACGAATCGGTGAAGATATCAAAAATGTGGTCGTCGGCCATGTATTACAGTGTGAGCCACATCCGGATGCGGATAAATTAAATAAATGCTTAGTGGATGTAGGAGAAGAAGAACCTGTCCAAATCATTTGCGGTGCACCAAACGTGGCAAAAGGTCAAAAAGTGGCTGTCGCAAAGGTTGGAGCGGTTCTGCCGGGTAACTTCAAAATCAAGAAAGCCAAGCTTCGCGGTGAAGCATCTCACGGGATGATTTGTTCCCTGCAAGAGCTTGGAGTAGAAGGAAAGCTTGTACCGAAAGAACATGCAGAGGGAATTTATGTGTTCTCGGATGAAGCTGAAGTTGGCAGAGATGCAGTGGAATTATTGAATCTTGATGATGCGATTCTTGAATTGGGCTTGACGCCTAATCGTTCTGATTGCTTAAGCATGCTGGGAGTGGCGTATGAAGTAGCAGCCATTTTGGATCGTGAAGTGAAGCTTCCCCAAACGGAGTTATCCGAAGGCAGTGAAAAGGCGTCGGATTATGTATCGGTAAAAGTGGAGGCGAAAGAAGATAACCCTCTATACGGTGCTAAAATCATTAAAGATGTGAAAATCGGTCCAGCTCCATTATGGATGCAAAATGCGTTGATCTCAGCCGGGATCCGACCACATAATAACGTAGTCGATATTACGAATTATGTGTTATTGGAATATGGTCAGCCTCTTCACGCGTTTGATTACGACCGACTTGGTTCAAAAGAGATCCTTGTCCGCCGTGCGACTGAGGGCGAGACATTCGTCACACTTGATGATGCAGAAAGAACCTTATCAAGCAGCCAGCTTGTCATTACAAATGGTACGGAGCCTGTCGCTCTGGCAGGCGTGATGGGTGGAGCGAATTCTGAGGTCCAAAACGATACAACGACTGTCCTTCTTGAGGCAGCTTATTTCACCGGGGCGATTGTCAGAGGGGCCTCCAAAGATCACGGACTGCGTAGTGAAGCGAGCACACGATATGAAAAGGGAGTCGATCCTGATCGTGTCCTGAAAGCAGGGGAGAGAGCTGCGCAACTGATGGCAGAATATGCACAGGGGAAAGTGCTTGAAGGAACGGTATTATTTAACGAACTTGAAGTTGAGCCTGTGAAAGTAGAGATTACGTTAGAAAAAATCAATTCTTCACTAGGAACGTCCATCTCGTCTGACACAGTTGTAGATATCTTCCGTCGACTTCAATTTGACGTAGAAGTCAATGGAGAAACGTTTGTTGTAACGGCTCCTACAAGAAGAGGGGATATTACAATCCCTGAAGATTTACTTGAAGAGGTGGCACGTCTATTCGGTTATGACAACCTTCCGCTGACTCTTCCCAAGGGAGAATCAACACCTGGCGGACTATCGAACCATCAGTTGAAACGCCGTACGGTCCGCCGTTATTTAGAGGGAGCAGGACTCCTGCAAGGGATTACCTATTCACTTACAAATGATAAGAAAGCAACACAATATGCATTAGACGTAAGAGAGCCTGTCCGTTTATTGATGCCGATGAGTGAAGAGCGAAGCAATCTCCGCTTAAGCATCATTCCACAGCTTCTTGAAGTGCTTTCGTACAATAAAGCACGTCAAAATGACTCACTTGCCTTTTATGAAGTGGGATCCGTTTTCTTACAAGAATCAGGAGAAGAGCTGCCTAAAGAAGAGGAGCATATTGCAGGGGCTATGACGGGCCTTTGGCATCTGCATCCTTGGCAGGGAGAAAAGAAGCCTGCTGACTTCTATGTGGCGAAAGGTATCCTTGAAGGACTGTTCGAAGAAATCGGCGTTTCTGAAGCAATTTCTTACCGACAGGCAGCGATAGACGGCATGCATCCGGGAAGAACGGCTGAAATACTATTGGACGATGAAGTCATCGGTTTTGTTGGAGCGATTCATCCTGAAGCGGAAAAAGCCTTGGACCTGAACGAAACCTATGTGTTCGAACTGAAGGCATCACCAATCTTCCATTACGAAAAGCCGGCATTAAGCTACACGCCAATCCCACGCCATCCATCGATTACAAGAGATATCGCCCTGGTAGTCGATACAGAGGTGAAAGCGGGAGAATTGGAATCCATCATTAAAGTCGCAGGAGGCAAGCTGCTGAAAGAAGTATCCGTCTTCGATCTTTATGAAGGGGAACATATGGAAGCAGGCAAGAAGTCCCTTGCGTTCTCGTTAAAATACTTCGATCCGGCTAAGACATTAACGGACGAAGAAGTGGTTAAAGTACATGATAAAGTACTGCAAACAGTGAAGGAAAAAGCCGGAGCAGAGTTGAGAGGGTAATACAGCTCAAAGTGGAAGGTGTCAGACAATGGTCTGGCACCTTTTTGCTGTTTGGAGTTGGTTTTGCCTGTTAAAAAATGAACGAATTTTAACAGGCGAATATTGAAGTGATTTCAACAGGAGAACATTCCGGAAATTTCATCAGGAAAATATCATCCATAATTCAACTGGTGAATCCAAGATAACACTGCCATCCAAAGAGAAATCCCCACCGGCATAACCGATGGGGATTTTAATTATTTCCCGGCTAACTTTATCGCCTTTTCACTATTGGCAAAATGCCATTTCGTCATAGATTTTAATTCTTCAATCCCTTTTCGTTTAATGATTTTCGCAGCTGCAACGTCTACATGCTTACCGGCACCTTTAGGTATTTCGACACCAGCTTTTTCACTCAATTTGTCCATTTCCTTTAAGAAGGCGAAACGTGCGATGATTGAGGCAGCGGCTACAGCAAGATGGATGCTTTCACCTTTTGTGCTGAAATACACGCGGTCCCGTTGGATTTTCTTTTGTGCAGAAATATGTTTGTAGTATGTATTCTTTTCGACAAACTGATCAATCAATATTCCTTCAGGTAGTTCCGGGGCCATTTTTTCCAAAAGATTCAGGATCGCCTGATTGTGCAAGAGAGCCTTCATCTTCCCCTGTGTCATTCCTTTGGCTTGCATCGCATTGTATTTAGGGTTATGCAGAATGAGTAGTGAATATGGTATGGCGGCTATTAAATCCCTGGCTATTTTGATGATTTGAGGGTCGGATAAATTTTTGGAATCCTTTACTCCGAGTTCCTTCATAAGGGGAAGGTGCTCTCTCTTCACGTAAGCACTTACCACCGTGATCGGCCCGAAGAAGTCGCCTGTGCCCACTTCATCTGATCCGATGACAGACCAGTCGGCGAAGTTTTCAGGCAGTGTCGTCGTACCCTTGGAAGGCGATTTTACCTTTGGAGCCTCAACTTTGCCCCACTGACTTGATTCTCCTTCTCCGTTAGATCCCTGAAACAACACTTTCCCCGATTTATAGGCAGTGATCGTGCATCCGGATGGCTTTGCTACAAAAACGGCACCCGGTGGCAGTTTGTCCGTTAATACGTTTTTGTAGTGGCCTTTCATTTTCTCGATTGTTTCTTTGTTTGCTTGAATGACGGTATTAGCCAAGTTCCTCTCTCCTTGTGACAAAATTCTTGTATATAATAAAAAATGTGAGCTAATATGACAAATTCCTTCCAAAATCAAAAGATTTCGTGGTATGATTATGTTTAGGATTCTTATGAATGGGGGGCTTTCAGGTTGTCTGAACAACAAAAAAATCGCACCACTGTAGACATATATGGTCAACAATATACGATTGTTGGGACTGAATCAACTAGTCAAATCCGATTTGTTTGTTCTAAAGTGGATGACAAGATGAGAGAAATAAACTCCATGAATCCATCTCTCGACACAAGCAGGCTTGCCGTTCTGACAGCGGTGAATGCCGTAAATGATTATCTCAAACTACAAGAAAAGTTTGAAGAGCTGGAACGAGAAATCAAACGTTTAAAGGATTGAAAAAAAGATGCTGGATTTAGCTTTGTTAATCATCCTGGTGTTAGGATTTTTAATAGGTTTAAAACGTGGATTCATTTTGCAGGTGGTCCACATATTCGGATTTATTGTTTCTTTTATTGTAGCATACATATATTATGATCAGCTTGCACCGAAGTTAACATTATGGATTCCTTATCCTGTATTGGACGAGCAATCCACATTGAATATGATTTTTGAGTCGACCAATTTAGATCAGGCTTATTATCGTGTGATCGCATTTGCAATGATTTTCTTCGCTGCCCGGATCATTCTTCAAATCATTGGATCGATGCTCGATTTTGTCGCACATCTTCCTTTATTAAAGCAGTTGAATGTTCTTGGCGGAGGGGTATTAGGCTTTATTGAAGCATATTTAATGATCTTCATACTATTATTCATTGCCGTATTATTGCCGATCGAGTCGGTTCAAACATTCATTAATAACTCATTTATTGCGCAAGCGATGGTTAAACATACTCCTGTTTTCTCTGATTTGGTGAAATCTTGGTGGATTGAATATGTAGCCTGAAGAAGGGGCTGACTATAAGTATGCAATTCAAATTCGTTAGGGATGCCTTAGCGGATTTGTTCATCTTATAAGTCAGTCTTTTTTCTTTTGTTATCAATTTTGCTACTATATAGATGGGATCGTTTTGCTTTTGCAACTGACGGGCAGTCATAAAGGACCCTAATCGTTAATTCTAAGTTAGTAGGTGAATCTCTTGAATAAAAAAGATATTATAAAATTATTAGAGCAAATCGCGATATATATGGAATTGAAAGGCGAGAATTCATTTAAAATCTCTGCCTACCGAAAAGCGGCGGCGGCACTTGAGAATGATGACCGGAGCTTACAGGAAATCAGTGACTTTACGAAGCTGGGCGGAATCGGCAAAGGAACGGCTGGAGTAATCGAGGAATACATAAACGAAGGCACATCTTCTGTCCTTGAAGAGTTAAAGGAAGAAGTTCCAAAGGGATTGATCCCCCTCCTTCAATTACCTGGTTTAGGTGGGAAGAAAATTGCCAAGCTTTATAGTGAACTTGGGGTAGAAAATATAGAAGACCTGGAGCAAGCGTGTAAAGCAAATAAAGTACAAGGTTTAGCAGGCTTCGGTAAGAAGACGGAAGAGAAGATCCTGGCATCCATCGAACAGGTTGGAAAGAGACCTGACCGTCTGCCGATCGCTTTTATGAATGGGATCGCTGAGGAGATTGAAGGTTTTCTTCTCGGCATGGACAGCATCCAAACCTTTTCAAGAGCGGGGAGCTTAAGGAGAATGAGAGAAACCATCAAGGACCTTGATTTCATTTTGGCAACAGAGCATCCCCAAGAAGTAAAAGAAGGTCTGTTGAAGCTGCCCAATATCGTAGAAATCATTGCAGCAGGGGAAACAAAAGTTTCTCTTACTCTTTCGTATCATTGGGATGTCAGCATCGATTTCCGGATCGTAAAGCCTGAAGAATATGCTACGGCCCTTCACCATTTTACCGGATCAAAGGATCATAATGTCCGCATGCGCCAGCTGGCCAAAGAACGCGGGGAAAAGATCAGTGAATATGGCGTAGAGAATAGTGAAACCGGTGAGATACAAACATTTAAAACCGAAGAAGAATTTTATCACCATTTTGATTTGCCCTTGATCCCACCAGAGCTGCGGGAAGATGGGAAAGAAGTGGAAGAGTTCCATAAGGATTATTCCCTCATCACATTAGAAGATATAAAAGGGGATCTTCATATGCACTCCACCTGGTCGGATGGTGCATTTTCGATTGAAGAAATGGTAGAGGCTTGCCGTGCCAAAGGATACCAATACATGGCCATCACAGATCACTCCCAGTACTTACGTGTGGCAAACGGGCTGACTACAGAACGATTACTTAAGCAAATCGATGAAATAAAAGAAATCAACAAGAAGTATGATGATATAGAAGTCCTTTCAGGAATCGAGATGGATATACTCCCTGACGGTACGTTGGACTATGAGGATGACATTCTTGAAAAAGTAGACCTTGTGATTGCCTCGATTCATTCGAGTTTTTCACAATCCCAAGAAAAGATCATGGAGAGGCTGACCACTGCCCTGAAGAGTGCCCATGTGGATATCATCGCCCATCCAACAGGTAGAATCATTGGCAGAAGAGAAGGCTATGACGTAAATATGGATCTTCTTATCCAGTTGGCGAAAGAAACGGATACGGCATTGGAGCTTAATGCAAATCCGAATCGTCTGGATCTGTCTGCAGAAAATATCCGAAAAGCCCAGGAACAGAATGTAAAGCTCGTCATCAACACAGATGCACACAGTATCGAACACCTGGAATTCATGAAGGTCGGAATCGGAACAGCTCGAAAAGGCTGGATCAAGAAAGATACTGTCATCAATACGTGGGATAAAAAAGAGTTAATCAAATTTATTAAGCGAAACTGATAAAAGGTGGAATACATTCCGTGAATTCTAAAGTATTAAAAACGTTAGAGTTTGATAAAATCAAAGAATTATTAAAGCAATATGCTGCATCTGCACTCGGTCATGCTAAGGTATCTTCTCTCATGCCTTCCGTTGAGTACGAAGAAATTACAGCTCTTCACGAAGAAACAGATGAAGCCATGACCATCCTCAGGTTGAAGGGTCATGCACCATTAGGCGGGATTTTCGATATACGTCCACACGTCAAGCGTGCTCAAATAGGCGGAATGCTGTCCCCTTCTGAATTCGTTCAGGTAGCGAGTACGATCCGGGCCAGCAGGAAGCTGACGCTTTTTGTAGAGGAGTTATTGGAAGAAGAGGTGGACATTCCCCTTCTGCAGGAGAAAATGGGAACGGTCATTCCTCTTCCCTATTTAGAACAGGATATAAGGAAAGTCGTGGATGATAACGGGGAAATCCTTGATACAGCCAGTGAAGCACTCCGCACGATCCGTACTCAGCTACGGGCCAATGAAGGACGGATCCGGGAGAAACTTGAACGAATGATCCGCTCTTCCAATGCTCAAAAAATGTTATCCGATGCGATCATTACCATTCGTAACGATCGATATGTGATTCCGGTTAAACAAGAGTACAGGGGCCAATATGGCGGGATCATTCATGACCAGTCATCATCGGGTCAAACGTTATTTATTGAACCGGAAGCCATCGTTCAATTGAATAATCAACTTCGCGAGCTTCGATTAAAAGAGCAATCTGAAATTGAAAAGATTCTCCGGGAGCTGTCTGAAAGTGTGCAAGAATCAGGAGAGGAGCTGCTCTTGATTGTCAGCGTCCTTTCAGACATTGATTTCATGTTCACCAAAGCGAAGTTCGGACGTTCCATTAAAGGGTCTAAACCGACGATCAATAATGAACGCCGGGTGAGGCTGAACAAAGCCCGGCATCCCCTTCTGCCGATAGATGAAGCGGTGGCGAATGACATCGAGTTGGGGACTGACTTTTCTTCCATTGTCATCACAGGGCCAAATACCGGGGGGAAAACCGTTACCCTGAAAACATTGGGATTAACGAGCTTAATGGCACAGGCCGGTCTCCCGATCCCGGCTCTCGATGGATCAGAAGTGGGCGTCTTCCGTACCATCTACGCGGATATCGGGGATGAGCAATCGATTGAACAAAGTTTAAGTACCTTTTCGTCTCATATGGTCAATATCGTGGACATCCTTAAAAAGGTAGATCATGAGAGTTTAGTGCTGTTTGATGAACTGGGTGCCGGTACAGATCCTCAAGAAGGTGCCGCGCTTGCCATCTCCATTTTGGATGAAGTACATGGAACGGGTGCAAGGGTCGTTGCTACCACTCACTATCCTGAATTAAAAGCATATGGGTACAATCGTGAAGGAGTCGTGAATGCAAGTGTGGAATTTAATGTAGAAACATTAAGTCCTACCTATAAGCTTTTGCTCGGGGTCCCGGGAAGAAGTAATGCATTTGAGATTTCGAAGCGTTTAGGGCTTTCAGATTCAGTCATTCAGAGAGCGAAGTCCCATATCGGAACGGATAGTAAAGAAGTGGAAAATATGATTGCTTCCCTCGAAGACAGCAGACGTCAGGGTGAACGGGAGCTTGAGGAAGCCCATGAACTTTTAAGAGAAGCCGAGAAAATGCATAAAGATATGCAGAAGCAAATGATGGAGTATTATGAGAAAAAGGATACACTGTATGAAAAAGCTCAACAAAAAGCCACTGAAGTCGTTGAAAAGGCGAAGGCAGAAGCTGAACAAGTGATCAAAGATTTACGAAAAATGCAGCATGAAAAATCAGCTCAAATCAAGGAGCATGAACTGATCCAGGCGAAGAAACAATTGGAAGATGCTACACCGAAATTGAAAACATCCGGTCAAAAGAAGAAAGTCAATCAGGCGAAGCATGAGTTAAAACCAGGGGACGAAGTCAAAGTCTTAAGCTTTGATCAAAAAGGTCACTTGGTCGAACGAGTGTCTGCGAAAGAATGGCAAGTACAGATGGGCATCATGAAAATGAAGGTGAAGGAATCAGATCTTGAATTCATCCAATCTCAACAGAAGGTAGAGACGAAACCACTGGCCACAGTGAAAGGGAAAGATTTTCACGTCAGCCTTGAGCTTGATCTACGTGGTGAGCGTTTCGAAAATGCATTATCCAGAGTGGAGAAATACATCGACGATGCGCTTCTTGCCGGTTATCCCCGCGTTTCCATCATTCATGGGAAAGGTACGGGGGCTTTAAGGCAAGGTGTGCAGGAATACTTGAAAAATCACCGATCGGTCAAAAACATTCGGTTCGGGGATGCAGGTGAAGGCGGAACCGGCGTAACAGTCGTTCAATTCAAATAATAGCCTTTAGACTGCTCATATGTCCTGATTTTCATAGTGAAAATAATAGAGTGGTTTAAATAAAGCGGTAAAGGGAGCTTTACGATGAAGAACTTTTGGGAAAATGAATTTGTTCAAACGGCTGGGAATTATAGCGTGGTCATACTATGTTTGGTCCTGTTCTTAGCTATCTTCGAACTGGTCACAAAGTATAAGAATTGGGAAGAAATAAAAAAAGGCAACTTGGCCGTGGCGATGGCAACTGGTGGGAAAATATTTGGGATTGCGAATATTTTCCGCCACTCCATCAGCCACAATGATACCATCCTGACAACAATCGGATGGGGTGTGTTTGGCTTTTTTCTATTACTGATCGGCTATTTCATTTATGAATTCCTCACACCCAAATTTAAAATCGATGAAGAAATCGCTAATGATAACAGGGCGGTTGGCTTCATTTCATTAGTTATTTCAGTTGGTTTATCCTATGTCATAGGAGCCGGTATATCGTAAGGAGAGGGAATATGGAAACATTGGCAAAGGTATTGCTCACTTTATGTGGGGGCTTTTTACTCGTTGGGATCATTTATATGCTGTTCTTTACGTAACGTTTGAAAAACAAGATACAAAACAATCGATGCACTCTGTGAAGAGAGCTTGGAGATTGAAACAATGCTAAAATAATAATAATGTACGAGCAGACTGTCATATGGTTGAATAGGCAGTCTTTTTTCTTTATTAAAATCATCTGTAAGGAAGGTCAAGCCTGAGAAATAGGAAAAAAGTATCGAGTGGATTGATTTCAAATTGTAACTGAAGTCCCCTTATATTATAATAGTGAATAGAAGAAATTTTCTAAAAATTCACAAGGAGGGATTACAATGAATAAACCATGGTTTGCTGAATATCCAGCAGAGATTCCCACGGAGCTAGATTTAATCGAAAAACCACTGCAGTCCTATTTAACCGAAGCAGCTACCCTTTATAACAGTAAGGTTGCCATTCAATTTATGGGCAAGGAAATGACCTACACAGAATTACATGAATCCGCACTCAAGTTCGCTCATTACCTTAAGACCCTTGGAATTAAGAAAGACGATCGGGTTGCGATCATGCTGCCGAATACTCCTCAATCCGTAATCGCGTACTATGGCATTCTCTATGCAGGTGGAATTGTCGTACAGACCAATCCTTTATATATGGAAAGGGAAATTGAATACCAAATGAAGGACTCAGGTGCCAAGGTGATCCTGACATTGGATATTTTATATCCAAGAGTGTCAAAAGTGATGAAGAATACCGGACTTGAGCACATTATTGTAACCGCTATCAAAGACTACCTTCCATTTCCTAAAAATCTCATCTACCCATTCATCCAGAAGAAACAATACGGCATTGTTGTGAAAGTCGACCATTCAGGACAGAATCATTTATTTACGGAGATCATGAAAACAGCCAAACCGGAAAGTACCGATCATGAATTTGACTTTGAAAACGATGTGGCTCTTCTTCAGTACACAGGCGGGACGACAGGTTTCCCAAAAGGGGTTATGCTTACCCATAAGAACCTTGTCGCCAATGCATCCATGTGTGATGCGTGGCTTTATAAATGTAAAAAAGGAGAAGAGCGTGTCCTTGGAATTCTTCCATTCTTTCATGTGTACGGTATGACAGCCGTTATGATATTATCCGTCATGCAGGGATATAAAATGATCCTACTCCCTAAATTTGATCCGGAAACAACTTTGAAAACCATTCAAAAGCAGAAACCGACCCTGTTTCCTGGTGCACCTACCATCTATATCGGCCTGCTGAATCATCCTGAACTGAAGAATTATGACTTATCCTCCATCGATTCATGCCTTAGTGGTAGCGCCCCATTGCCTGTTGAAGTGCAGCAGCAATTCGAAGACGTCACCGGCGGGAAACTGGTTGAAGGGTATGGATTGACTGAATCTTCACCTGTCACACATTCCAATTTCCTTTGGGATAAAGAAAGAATAAAGGGAAGCGTCGGAGTTCCTTGGCCAAGTACGGATGCAGCCATCTTCTCACTGGAAACAGGAGAACCGCTTCCACCGAATGAAATGGGTGAAATCGTCGTGAAAGGTCCTCAAGTGATGAAGGGTTACTGGAATCGTCCAGAGGAAACCGAACAAACGTTAAGGGATGGCTGGCTATTGACCGGAGATTTGGGGTATATGGATGAGAGAGGTTACTTCTATGTTGTGGATCGCAAAAAGGATATGATCATTGCGGGAGGATTTAATATTTACCCTCGTGAAATCGAAGAGGTCCTTTATGAACATCCTGCGATTCAAGAGGTTGTAGCTGCAGGTGTTCCGGATGAATACAGAGGAGAAACCGTAAAGGCGTATGTGGTCCTGAAAGAAGGAGAAGTCCTGACAGAGGAAGAACTCAATGAATTTGCCCGTAAATACCTGGCTGCCTACAAGGTGCCCCGGATCTATGAATTTAGAAAAGAGCTTCCCAAAACGGCTGTTGGAAAAATATTACGCAGAGCACTTGTAGAAGAAGAACGCCAAAAAATAGAGGAAGAACAGAAAACAAGTTAAATGAATACCATTGGGCTTTTTCTTTTTGTTGTAAAATGGGACAAGGCATCTCTTCTTGACAAGTAAAGAGAAACCTTTTATTATAAAAATATGAATGAACAGTCATTCATATTTTCTTAAGGCAGGTCAAGAACTCATGAAACGAAATAAACCTAAATACAAGCAAATTATCGATGCTGCTGTTATAGTTATAGCAGAAAATGGTTATCATCAGGCACAAGTATCCAAGATTGCGAAGCAGGCTGGAGTCGCTGATGGAACGATTTATCTCTATTTTAAAAATAAAGAAGATATCCTGATTTCGTTGTTTAAAGAAAAAATGGTACTCTTTGTGGAAAAAATTGAGGAAGTTATAGCAGGAAAACAGACAGTTTCAGAGAAATTATTAGTGATGATTGAAAATCATTGTAAAATTCTGTCGGATGATCACCATCTGGCGATTGTGACACAACTGGAGCTCAGGCAGTCCAATAAAGATATCCGCTTAAAGATCAACGATGTATTAAAAGGATATCTGCAATTAGTCGATAAAATTCTGATTAGCGGAATAGAATCCGGTGAATTTTCAAGTGACCTGGATGTCAGGCTGGCTCGTCAAATGATCTTCGGGACTCTGGATGAAATGGTGACAACGTGGGTGATGAACGAACAGAAATATGACTTAGTAGCTCAAGTCCCTGCTATTCACAAACTATTACTTCATGGGTGTGGCGGCAGGAACTAAATTAGTTTAGGGGGATGAGAGATGGAAAGTTTATCATGGTCATTAGAGGGAAAGGTAGCAACGGTTCTGATCCAAAGACCTCCTGCTAATGCTTTAGCCAGTGGACTTATTAAAGAAATCGATTCAGTTCTGGATGAGCTTGAAGAAAACGCTGAAGTCCGGGTGATCTTACTGAAGGGTGAGGGTCGATTCTTCTCTGCAGGAGCTGACATTAAAGAATTCACAACGATTGAAACGGGTGAAGAATTCTCTAAATTGGCGAAAAAAGGCCAGGACGTTTTTGAACGGATGGAGAACTTTTCAAAGCCGATCATTGCAGCAATCCATGGCGCAGCTCTAGGCGGTGGTTTGGAGCTTGCAATGGGATGTCACATCCGATTGGTAAGCGAGAATGCAAAGCTCGGTCTACCGGAGCTTCAGTTAGGACTTGTACCCGGATTTGCAGGCTCTCAGCGCTTGCCGAAATTGGTTGGAAGAGCAAAAGCGGCAGAAATGCTATTAACGAGTGAGCCAATCAGTGGAACAGAAGCTGTACAGTGGGGACTTGCCAATAAAGCATACCCTGAGGATCAGCTCTTCGATAAAGCGAAGGAAATGGCCGATAAGATAGCGAAGAAAAGCCCAGGGGCGATGAAAGCAGCCATTGAGTTGTTAAGTTATACTAAAGATGATCGTTTCTATGAAGGTGTAATGAGAGAATCGGATCTTTTCGGTGAAATTTTTGTATCCGCTGATGCCAAAGAGGGTATTTCAGCTTTTGTTGAAAAGAGAGAACCGCACTTTAAAGGCTAGAATACATTCTTGTAATATAGTAAACTCTTATTGAGGGGCAGTCTTGAATGTTCAAGCTGCCCATTCAAAGGGGTTAAATTGTCAAAATCTTTTTAAGGGAAAGAATGTTTACATTATTAGGAGGGACTTACGCATGAACATCTATGTACTTTTGAAAAGAACGTTTGATACCGAGGAGAAAATTTCGATCCAAAACGGTCAAATTGCTGAAGATGGAGCTGAATTTATCATAAATCCTTACGATGAATATGCAGTGGAAGAAGCTATTCAAGTTCGCGATGCACATGGTGGAGAAGTGACTGTTGTGACAGTTGGCGGAGAAGAAAGTGAAAAGCAACTGAGAACAGCACTGGCAATGGGTGCAGATAAAGCAGTCCTGATCAACACAGAGGATGACCTTGATCATGGTGATCAATTCACTACAGCCAAAATCCTTGCCCACTATTTGAAAGAACAGGAAGTAGATTTAATCCTGGCAGGTAATGTCGCCATTGACGGTGGATCTGGACAAGTTGGACCACGTGTGGCAGAACAGCTTGATATCCCTTATGTAACTACGATTACGAAATTAGAAATTGATGGCGGAACGGTAACGGTCACACGTGACGTAGAAGGGGATTCAGAAGTAATTGAAACTTCCCTGCCTTTACTGGTAACGGCACAGCAAGGATTGAACGAACCACGATATCCATCGCTTCCAGGAATCATGAAAGCGAAGAAAAAGCCACTAGATGAAGTAGAATTGGATGATATTGATTTAGATGAAGATGAAGTAGAAGCGAAGACAAAAACAATTGAAATCTACCTTCCACCGAAGAAGGAAGCAGGTAAAGTATTAGAAGGCGAATTGGATGCTCAAGTATCAGAGCTTGTTTCACTTCTTCGCAATGAAGCGAAAGTTATATAAGTCTGACTCATAGTAATAACTAACATTCAGGGGGTATTTAACATGGCGAGAAAAGTATTAGTACTTGGAGAAGTTCGGGACGGATCATTACGTAATGTTTCCTTTGAAGCGATTGCGGCAGGTAAAACAGTATCTGAAGGCGGAGAAGTAGTAGCCGTTTTAATCGGCAAAAGTGTAAGCGCTTTAGGTGAGGAAATGATTCAATATGGTGCGGACAAAGTAGTGGTTGTGGAAGATGATAAACTGGAGCAGTATACGTCAGATGGCTATTCACAAGCCGTTCTAGCAGTTATCGACCAAGAGAAGCCTGAAGGAATCATCTTCGGACATACTGCACTTGGAAAAGACTTGTCTCCTAAAGTGGCCAGTAAGCTAAGCACAGGATTGATTTCTGATGCAACCGATCTTGAAGAAGCTGGCGGGAACCTCGTTTTCACAAGACCGATTTATTCAGGGAAAGCATTTGAAAAGAAAATTGTGACTGGCGGTGTGATTTTTGCGACGATCCGTCCAAATAACATCGAGCCGTTAGCGAAAGATGAGTCACGTACAGGAGAAGTTTCTTCCCTTTCCGTTGATATTAAAGACTTACGAACAATCATTAAAGAAGTCGTACGTAAAGCAAGCGAAGGTGTGGACCTGTCTGAAGCAAAAGTCATCATCGCAGGCGGACGCGGAGTGAAAAGTGAAGATGGATTCAATCCTCTTAAAGAACTGGCGGATGTTCTTGGTGGAGCTGTAGGTGCATCACGTGGAGCATGTGATGCCGACTATTGTGACTATTCCCTGCAAATTGGTCAAACAGGTAAAGTCGTAACGCCTGACCTATATATCGCATGTGGTATTTCTGGAGCTATCCAGCATTTAGCGGGTATGTCGAATTCTAAAGTCATCGTTGCGATCAACAAAGATCCTGAAGCGAACATCTTTAACGTAGCGGATTATGGCATCGTGGGTGACCTGTTCGAAGTGGTACCGATGCTGACTGAAGAGTTTAAAAAGCTTAAAGTATCTTCTTCTTAATTCAATTCACGTTTCAAGTAGCGTCTAGAGGGTATGAACATATTATGTAGTGAAAATAAGGATGCAGCCGGATGGCTGCTCCTTATTTTTCTTCCCTGTATATTCCGTTATCTGAAGGGAATATTACCTACGAGCAGATTAATAGCATCACAAAAAAAACGGTGATATACTAACGTTACATTCAAAGTTTTTAGGAGGCGCATATAAATGGCAATTACACATGCTACTGATCAATCATTCTCAACTGAAACAAATTCCGGACTGGTATTAGCGGATTTCTGGGCACCTTGGTGTGGACCTTGTAAAATGATCGCTCCAGTACTGGAAGAGTTAGATGGAGAAATGGGCGACAAAGTGAAAATCGTCAAAGTTGACGTTGATGAAAATCAGGAAACAGCAGGTAAATACGGGGTTATGAGTATCCCAACTTTAGTTGTCCTTAAAGACGGCGAAGTGGTAGACAAAGTAATCGGTTTCCAACCTAAGGAAGCACTTGCTGAATTATTAAACAAACACGTATAAGATAATCTTTGATACACCGGGCCTCGATTTGTGAGCCCCGGTGTTTTATTGTATTAAACTATCTATCAGACAGTTGGATCCTGAGCATGCAGCCCTGATACTTGTTGCCTTTGACCAAGCCGCATCGTTTTAAGGGAATCAAAAAAATCAGATAAATGTTAAACCTTAAACCAACTTTAAATTGGAATCCATTCATTGAAAGCCTTACAATAGGCTAAGAAGGAATTCCAGACTGAGTTGGTTTTTATATGAAGAGAAACGAAAAAAAATAAAAAGTGACAAACAATAAAAATGAACTTCCTTTTACTTCACTCTATTCTCCGGGATACCAAAGTGAAAAAATATTCACAGGAACAACTCGATCCTGTTTATTCAACAAACACCGTCTATAACAGGGCAGATAAGAAGGGAGAGAGTCGATGAACCCTACCATTACGAATAAATTAGCTCTATTACCGGATCAACCCGGTTGTTATTTAATGAAAGACAGACAAGGTACGATTATTTATGTGGGGAAAGCGAAAGTATTGAAGAATCGTGTGCGCTCTTATTTCACCGGTTCTCATGATGCCAAGACTCAACGGCTGGTAGGTGAAATCGAGGACTTCGAATACATCATGACTTCATCTGATCTGGAAGCTCTGGTGCTTGAAATGAACCTGATCAAAAAATATGATCCTAAATACAATGTCATGTTAAAGGATGATAAAAGCTATCCGTTTATCAAGTTAACGAACGAGAGACACCCAAGACTTATTACGACCCGCAAAGTCCAAAGGGGGAAAGGGCGTTACTTTGGACCGTATCCCAACGCAGGAGCCGCTAATGAAACAAAAAAGCTTCTGGATCGGCTGTATCCGTTACGAAAATGCACGACCCTTCCTGATCGGGCATGTCTTTACTATCATATGGGTCAGTGTCTTGCTCCTTGTATCAAAGAAGTAAGTAAAGACACTTATAGAGAAATGACTGACGAAATTTCCAGGTTCCTGAATGGCGGATATAAAGATATCAAGAATCAATTAACGGTGAAAATGAATGAAGCAGCAGAGAATCTGGAATTTGAGAGAGCGAAGGAATTCCGCGATCAAATCCTTCACATTGAAGCGACAATGGAGAAGCAAAAGATGACCATGACCGATTTCACTGATCGGGATGTGTTCGGATATTCCGTTGATAAAGGCTGGATGTGTGTTCAGGTATTCTTTGTGCGTCAAGGTAAGCTCATTGAGCGGGATGTGTCACTCTTCCCACTCTATAATGAACCCGAGGACGAATTTCTTACTTTCTTAGGTCAGTTTTATTCGAAATCCAATCATTTTAAGCCAAAGGAACTTTTCTTGCCTGAGGAGATTGATGAAGAATTGGCGGCTAAGCTGATCGAGGTGAAAATCACCAAGCCTAAACGTGGAAAGAAGAAAGAGTTGGTCAAGCTTGCCGAAAAGAATGCGAAACAGGCACTTGAAGAAAAGTTCGCCTTGATTGAAAGAGATGAAGAACGGACGATCAAGGCGATCGAACGTCTCGGGGTGCATATGGGCATTTATACTCCTTTCCGGATCGAAGCATTTGATAACTCGAATATCCAGGGTTCGGACCCTGTATCTGCGATGATTGTATTCCTCGACGGGAAACCTGCGAAGAAAGAGTATCGAAAGTATAAGATTAAAACCGTGAAGGGGCCTGATGATTATGAATCCATGAGGGAGGTCGTACGCAGACGGTACTCGAGAGTTTTAAAAGATGGTCTTCCTTTACCCGATCTCATTATCATCGATGGGGGAAAAGGGCAGATTGAAGCGGCGAGGGATGTCATTGAGAATGAATTGGGGTTGGATATCCCACTTGGCGGCCTTGCAAAAGATGATAAGCATCAGACATCGGAACTGCTGTATGGGAATCCATTGCAAATCGTTCCTCTTGAAAAGAGAAGCCAGGAATTCTACTTACTACAGAGGATCCAGGATGAAGTCCACCGATTTGCCATCACCTTCCACAGACAGCTCAGAGGAAAAAGCGCATTCCAGTCTACCCTCGACGACATTGACGGCATAGGACCGAAACGGAAGAAGCAGCTTCTCAAGCACTTTGGCTCCATGAAGAAGATGAAAGAAGCAACGGTGGAGGAATTTATTGAGATAGGGATTCCGGAAGCCGTGGCTAAGGTATTGGCTGAGAAGTTGAAGTAGGTAATAGTAAAACAAGGAAGAATGTGTTTTCTTTTGATTGGGCTTATATTTAAAAGATGTTTTTATATTGGTTTTGTTTCGAAGTAACTGGTTGACTATGATAGTTGATTGGAGCGGAAAGCGAGCACCTGTAGCGGAAATCAACCACTACTCGCTCCTACTAACTATCAAAAAGGTTTACGACGTGAAGCAAAAAATGAATTTTATTTTGAATTGTGCATTGAATCACAATTTTTTGTATGCTATAATTAACGAAAATTTATAACATTATCACTTTTTAAAGTGGTGATAGAGGTGCGAACTTCAAAAGTACAGGTAAAGAGGAGTATGAGCTCTGTTGAGATGCCTGGAAAGGGGAGAGTCGCCGAAGTGGTTTCGGTCTCATGCTGATTCCGCTGGTTCTACGTTTAAGAAATGTAGGATTGTCAAGATGATTCAATCTTGGAGAGCTATCTCACAATGCCCATGAACCTATTTAGTATGTTCTGCTGTATGTTCATAAAGCAATGAGATATTATTCTCATTGCTTTTTTTATTATCCAGCGCAGGTGATGAACCTGTTCCATGAACGTTTAGGATGATTGTGATTGTACTCTTCACCATCAAAGAATGAGTCTTAACCAAGCACTCGAGTGAGAAAGAGGGAGAAGCAGTGAGTATTATTGTTCAAAAATTCGGTGGGACTTCAGTAGGTTCTGTGGAAAGAATTCAAAATGTTGCGTCAAGAATCGCAGAAGAAAAAGAAAGAGGAAATGATGTTGTGGTCGTGGTATCCGCCATGGGGAAAACGACGGATACACTCGTTGGATTGGCAAGGGAAATTACATCGCAACCAAGTAAGAGAGAAATGGATATGCTTCTCTCTACAGGGGAGCAAGTCACCATTTCGCTCCTCACGATGGCCCTGATTCAATCCGGACATGATGCCATCTCATTCACAGGCTGGCAGGCCGGGATCGAGACGGAGTCCGTTCACAGTAATGCGAGGATCACCAATATCCATACTGAAAAGATGTTGAGTCACCTTCAATCTGGAAGAGTGGTGATCGTAGCGGGATTCCAAGGGATGACGGAATCTGGGGAAATTACAACTCTCGGTCGTGGCGGATCGGATACAACCGCCGTGGCGATCGCGGCTGCCCTGAAAGCAGAGCGCTGTGATATTTATACAGATGTAGACGGGGTATACACAACGGACCCGCGTTATATTAAAGGAGCAAGGAAATTACCGTCCATTTCATATGATGAAATGTTGGAACTCGCTAATTTAGGGGCTGGAGTCCTGCATCCACGGGCAGTGGAATTTGCCAAGAATTATCAAATTCCGTTAGAAGTCAGATCCAGTATTGAGAAAATTGAAGGAACGTATATTGAGGAGGAAGCAAGCATGGAACAAAACCTGATCGTGAGAGGCGTAGCATTTGAAGGTGAAATCACACGTGTAACTGTATTTGGACTAGGAAACGCATTAACGGGACTATCTTCAGTGTTTACCACCTTAGCCAAAAATCACTTGAATGTAGATATTATCATTCAAAGCCAAACCGATCAGAATACGACCAATTTATCATTCTCTATTAAAGAACAGGACCTAGTGGAAACCCTTGCTGTTCTGGAACGAAACAAAGAGCAATTAGGCTTTACCCATGTTGAGCATGAAAGTGAGCTTGCAAAAGTATCGATCGTTGGCTCCGGTATGATCTCAAATCCAGGTGTGGCAGCGGAAATGTTCGAAGTGTTAGCTCAAAACGACATTGTGGTGAAAATGGTCAGCACGTCTGAAATCAAAGTATCTGCTGTCGTAGACGAGGAAAATATGCAAAAAGCAGCAGGCGTCCTACATACTGCATTTAACCTGGATGCGGTGAAGATGGAAGAAATCACGTTATAATACTAAAGGAGCAGAAAGCGGAACAAGTGAAAAAGGGTTGCCCGTCATGGGCAACCCTTTATTAGAGTATGAAAAGGATGTCGGTAAGGACTACTCTACTTTATCTTTCTCGTCCCATCTTACAATCACTTTCACTGAATGACTCCGTTTATGTAGTTCGTCGGCAGCCTCTGCCACACATTTCTTTTGTAACTGTACTTGTTCGGCTAGAAAGCCCGTTTCCAGTTTGAATGTTACATCCGACTTTAAGGCAAGGCGTCGTTCTAACACCGGTCCGCTTATTTCAAAAGTCATCTCATTCTTTTTTTGTTCCAGCAGTGTAAGAGTTCCCCAGCCGGCTTCAGCGAAAAACGATATCAGTTCCTCTGATGACTGAAGGGGGAATTTCCGAGAGAGCTGTTTTCCACCCCAGTACAATATATCGGGTGTATGCTTTCCTAAAATTTCTGGAATCAATATGTCACGTAACATTTCATATCCGAAGATTGGAACGGACGGTTGATGTACTTCTTCTTTTTTCTGTTCCAAGTAAATCCCCTCTTTCTATAAAACTATTATATACATGAAAAGTGGATTTATCATCCCATACCTTGAAAAATGACCTTGGGATATTTTGGTGATATAATTTTTATTTGATATTTATTTGAATTTTCGAACATTTAACGTGGCGATACCTCATCTTTTCTGTTATCAATAAATTGAAAATATTTTTGCGGTATTGTCGAAATTATGTATACGTTTTCTTGACGCTTCCACTCCTTGGGAGTAAAATGGACATGTCACATTATTGTTACAATATAAAATATGTATCGTCGTCTAATCATTCTTGAAAATTCATTAGAAAACGAATTCATATTTTATCATTAAGGGGGGTAAATCATGGCTGGAAATCGAGAATTTAATTATCGCAGGCTTCATTCATTGCTAGGTGTTATTCCAGTTGGATTATTTTTAACACAACATTTAGTCGTGAACCATTTTGCCACTGGCGGGGAAGAATCATTTAACCAGGCGGCACACTTCATGGAAAGTTTACCTTTCCGTTATATCCTTGAAATTTTTATCATCTTCCTTCCATTGTATTTCCATGCAATCTACGGAATTTACATTGCATTCACGTCTAAGAACAATGCAAGTAAGTTTGGTTATTTCCGTAACTGGATGTTTTTACTTCAACGTGTGTCTGGAGTAATCACATTTATTTTTGTTACTTGGCATGTATGGGAAACAAGGGTAGCAGCAGCATTTGGGGCTGAAGTGAACTTTCAAATGATGGAAAACATCTTATCTAATCCATTTATGCTAGGATTTTATGTGCTGGGTGTTCTTTCAACGATCTTCCACTTTGCGAATGGTTTATGGTCATTCTGCGTGAGCTGGGGAATTACAGTTTCACCTCGTTCTCAATTAATTGCTACATATGTTACGATCGGAATCTTTGTAGCGTTATCGGTTGTCGGTATGCGTGCAATTTTTGCCTTCGTATAAGAAGAAATAGATACGAGTCTAATAGATTGAATAAGTGCTCTCGAAGTATGGTAGGAAAAGGAGTGAGTCACGATGAGCAAAGGCAAAATCATCGTTGTCGGTGGCGGTTTAGCCGGCCTGATGGCCACAATTAAAGCAGCAGAAAAAGGAACGCAAGTAGATTTATTCTCACTGGTACCCGTTAAGCGTTCTCACTCTGTATGTGCACAAGGTGGTATTAACGGAGCCGTTAATACCAAGGGAGAAGGAGACTCTCCTTGGGAACATTTTGATGATACAGTGTATGGTGGGGATTTCTTAGCGAATCAACCGCCTGTTAAAGCAATGACTGAAGCGGCACCGGGAATTATTCATTTACTCGATCGTATGGGAGTAATGTTTAATCGTACACCGGAAGGATTACTGGATTTCCGTCGTTTCGGTGGAACGCAGCATCATAGAACAGCTTTCGCGGGTGCTACGACCGGGCAACAATTATTGTATGCCTTGGACGAGCAGGTTCGACGTCATGAAGTAGCCGGGCTGGTGAATAAGTTCGAAGGTTGGGAATTCCTTGGAGTCGTGGTGGATGACGAAGGAGTGGCAAGAGGAATCGTTGCTCAAAACCTTCAAACGATGGAAATTAAATCGTTTGCAGCTGATGCCGTGATCATGGCAACCGGTGGCCCTGGAATTATCTTCGGTAAATCCACGAACTCTGTCATTAATACAGGTTCAGCCGCATCGATCGTCTATCAACAAGGTGCATATTATGCAAATGGTGAGTTCATTCAAATTCACCCGACAGCCATCCCTGGGGACGATAAGCTTCGCCTCATGAGTGAATCGGCCCGTGGTGAAGGGGGACGAGTCTGGACGTATAAAGACGGTAAGCCTTGGTACTTCCTTGAAGAGAAGTATCCTGCATATGGAAACCTTGTACCACGTGATATCGCAACACGTGAAATCTTTGATGTGTGCGTAAACCAAAAGCTTGGTATTAACGGTGAAAATATGGTCTACCTGGATCTTTCTCATAAAGATTCGAAAGAGCTTGATATTAAGCTTGGAGGAATCATCGAAATCTATGAGAAGTTCATGGGTGATGACCCACGTAAAGTACCAATGAAAATTTTCCCTGCGGTTCACTATTCAATGGGTGGACTATGGGTGGATTATGATCAAATGACCAATATCCCTGGTTTATTCGCTGCTGGTGAGTGTGATTATTCTCAGCACGGAGGTAACCGCTTAGGAGCGAACTCATTACTATCCGCTATATATGGTGGTATGGTTGCAGGTCCTAATGCTATTAAATATATTGCAGGGCTTGAGAAAACTGTTGAATCCGTACCTTCTTCTTTATTCGACCGCTATGTAAAACAGGAAGAAGAAAAATGGAACAACATCATGTCCATGAATGGTACTGAGAATGCCTATGTCATTCATAAAGAACTTGGTGAGTGGATGACGGATAACGTGACTGTTGTGCGTCATAACGATAAGCTGAAACAGACAGATGAAAAGATCCAGGAATTAATGGAACGTTACCAAAACATCAATATCAATGACACGGCTAAATGGAGCAACCAGGGGGCAACATTCACACGTCAATTGTGGAACATGCTGCAGCTTGCCCGTGTTATTACAATCGGTGCTTTAAATCGTAACGAGAGCCGCGGAGCTCACTATAAACCTGACTTCCCTGAACGTAATGATGAAGAATTCCTGAAAACGACGATGGCCAAATACAATGCTGCAACGAATTCACCTGAATTCCATTACGAGGAAGTAGATACTTCACTGATTGCACCACGGAAGCGTGACTATTCTAAGAAAAAAGGGGGAAATAAATGATGAGTGAAAACAAAAGAGTCCGTTTTATCATTACTCGTCAAGATGGCCCGGAAACAGCCCCTTTCCAAGAAGAGTTCGAGCTTGATTACCGTCCGAATATGAACGTTATTTCTGCACTGATGGAAATCCGTCGTAATCCGGTCAATGCAAAAGGGGAACATACTACTCCGATTAACTGGGATATGAACTGTTTGGAAGAAGTATGTGGAGCTTGTTCAATGGTGATCAACGGTAAGCCAAGACAGTCTTGTACCGCTTTAGTTGATCAATTGGAACAACCGATCCGCTTGGAGCCTATGCGTACTTTCCCGGTTGTGCGTGACCTGCAGGTAGACCGCAGCCGCATGTTCGACAGCTTAAAGAAAGTAAAAGCATGGATTCCGATTGATGGAACATACGATCTTGGTCCAGGACCCCGTATGCCTGAGAAGAAACGTCAGTGGGCATATGAATTATCGAAGTGTATGACGTGTGGTGTTTGTTTGGAAGCATGTCCGAACGTAAACAGTAAATCGGACTTCATCGGTCCTGCTCCATTATCACAGGTCCGTTTGTTCAATGCCCATCCAACGGGTGCGATGAATCAGGATGAGCGTCTTGAGTCGATCATGGGTGACGGAGGCCTTGCGAACTGCGGGAACTCTCAGAACTGTGTTCAATCATGTCCAAAGGGGATTCCTCTAACGACTTCGATTGCAGCACTGAACAGAGAGACAACTTTCCAAATGTTTAAAAACTTCTTCGGAAGCGACCATATGGTTGATTAACAGTTAAACAAAAAGCACTTTCCTTTAGGGGAGTGCTTTTTTTGCTTTTAAGGTTTCTTATTTTTCAGAAAAAGCTTATAATAATGAATGACCATTCATTATCTTATTCTATATTCATTTCCCAAAAGGAGGAGCCATTTTGAAACATTTTACATACATTGAAGATATAGTAACATGGCAAAAAGAATTTTCGTTTTCAATCCATATAAAGGTTCGGTTTTCCGAGACTGATATGTTTGGACATATGAACAATACAATTCCATTCACTTATTTCGAAGAAGCTAGAATCGAATTTCTTAAACACAAAGGGTTTATGCAAGACTGGGTAAAACCTGAACACGATACGATTCCTGTCGTTGCGGATCTACAATGTGATTTTGTCAAACAAGTATTCTTCGACGAACAGCTCAAGGTGTGTGTAAAGGCGAATAGTGTGGGGAAATCTTCAGTGGATTTACACTATATGGGTCTGAATGAAAAAGAAGAGGTTTGCTTTACAGGTAGAGGAACCATGGTCCAAATATCAAAACAGACTGGAAAAGGTGTCCCTTGGACGGAAGAAATGAAGGCAAAGCTTGACTGCAAAATGGCGGTTTCTTAGCCCAGTGTAGTATGTGAAAAAACCGTTGCCTATTTTTCATTTAACTTCCTCCTCTATGTCACTCTAAACCCTCCCTTCACATATGATATTCTGACGACCAACAATACCCATCCCCGCGGTTTAAAGCTGGCGAAGGCAAGGAGGGTTACCATAATTGAAGGACAATGATTTTACACACAAACCGTTGCTCACCAAAAGAGAAAAAGAAGTATTCGAACTGTTAGTTCAAGACAAAACAACTAAAGAAATTGCTAGTGATCTATTTATTAGCGAGAAAACAGTTCGAAATCATATTTCCAACGCCATGCAAAAGCTTGGAGTGAAGGGGCGATCTCAAGCTGTTGTAGAGCTTCTTCGCATGGGGGAACTCAAGCTTTAAATGTAAGGGACTGATTCTAATGGCAAACAATTAACGGGTCTTCCGCGGATGCCTATTAATGTTTGAATGAGAGTCAGTCTCTTTTAGTTCTGTCCCATTTGCGAACTTGTCTTGAATTTTTACCCGAAAAAGGCGAAAATGCTAATAGGGGAAGTCTAGGCTGAAAGAAAGGCCGCTTTTGTCCCATAATATAATAGAAGCTAAAGCAGGAAGGTCTTATGTGATCGATTCCCGTTTTCAATAAGGAGTACATGTCCAGTTTCTGATTTTAAAAGGAGAGTAATCATGACGAATTCTAAAGAAATCATTGGAGAACTACAAGTTGTTGCAGAGATAGAAAAAGACCTGCGCTACATATCATCGATCATTAAACAAAAAGGAAGGGAAATATTAAGTCAGTACACCATCACTCCGCCGCAGTTCATCGCGTTGCAGTGGTTATTTGAATATGGTGACATGACCATTGGTGATCTTTCAAATAAAATGTACCTTGCCTGCAGTACCACAACCGATCTCGTTGATAGAATGGAGAAAAATCAGTTGGTGGAACGTGTGAAGGATGAAAATGATCGCAGGGTCGTCCGGATTCATATGCTAAAAGAGGGCGAAAGGATTATTGAAGAAGTTATCAATAAAAGGCAAAATTATTTACAGAGTGTCCTGACGGATTTCTCCGAACAAGAAGTGTTACTATTAAAAGATAATTTAGCAAAGCTTCATCAAGAAATGAAACCAGAATGAGGGAATAACGTGATTCAACCAATTGGCATCATTGATTCTGGGGTTGGGGGGCTTACCGTTGCCAGAGAAGTGATGCGTCAGTTACCGAAAGAGACCATCTACTATCTTGGTGACACAGCCCGTTGTCCCTACGGACCCAGAACAGCTCAAGAAGTGAAAACATTCACATGGGAAATGACCCAATACCTAATGCAATATGATATGAAAATGCTGATCATCGCATGTAATACCGCCACTGCGGTTGTGCTGGATGAAATTCAGACCCATTTGGACATCCCGGTTATAGGCGTCATTCACCCTGGGGCTAGGGCGGCAATCAAGCATACTCATAATAAGAGAATCGGTGTCCTTGGAACAGTGGGGACGATTAATAGCGGTGCCTATGTAGAAGCGCTCCACTCCCTGCATGGCAGCTTGGATGTCACGTCACTGGCCTGTCCCAAATTTGTCCCTTTAGTAGAGAGTGGAGAATACAATAGCTCCATGGCGGACGAAATCGTAGAAGAGACTCTCCGCCCTATTAAAGATACGGATATTGATACGTTGATTCTGGGGTGCACCCACTACCCTTTATTACAGCCTAAGATCAAAGCCTACATGGGTCAGGGGATCAGTGTGATAAGCTCTGGAGATGAAACGGCACGGGAAGTAAGTACCATTCTTGATTATTACAATCTCCTATACAGGGGAGTACAAAAGCCTGAACACCGCTTTTTCAACACAGGGTCCTCGGCCATCTTTTCACGCATTGCCTCGGATTGGCTGACAGTTGGAAAAGTGAAAGCAGAAACCATTCGATTACAGGATTAGTATCTTGTGATCGGATGGTTCTTTTATTTTTTATGGGCAATCGGGGTGTGAATGGGCTGAAAGTTGGTGAAATCTGCTATGGTGGAGGGATTTAACTGCTTCGGGGGGATGGAGCGAGTGCGGTGGCAGGGATATCGACCGTCATTTCAATATATCAACCGTTCTGCAAAATTCGACACACCGTCGTTTAAGTTCAGGACCAAGCCGTTTACGCATTAGGTTTACTATTTTTATTAAAGTTTCGGTCTATTTTATAGAGCGGGCTCGTATATATGTTAGTACAAACTGTCTTTTAGGAGGTTTCCCAATGGCGAAAAAAGCGAAGGTGTCAATTGCTGTAACGGTTTTAGCTTCTTCTGTATATCTTTCAGGTTGTGGATTACTTAGTTTCGGTGATGATAAAGAGAAAATCGATCCTCCTCAAGACCTATCCTACTTAAAAGAAGGGGAGAAAGTGGATACGGCTAAAGGAGAAGACGCAGAAAAAGAGGTGAGCAAGGAAGAAGCTAAAGCAGAAACAGTCATGACAGAGCTTTATTTGATTGATAAAAATGGATATGTTGTCTCACAATCACTGCCGCTCCCAGGTGAAGATAGTGTGGCTAAACAAGCTCTTGAGTATCTGGTCGTAAATGGACCGGTTCAAAATGTACTGCCGAATGGTTTTAGAGCCGTTCTTCCGGCAGATACGCAAGTGACGGTCGATATTAAAGACGGAACGGCCATTGCCGATTTCTCACCGGAATTCAATAACTACCAGCCGGAAGATGAGCAGAAAATTCTTCAATCCGTCACGTGGACGCTTACTCAATTTGAATCTGTTGAAAAAGTAGAGCTTAGAGTGAACGGATATCCACTGACTGAAATGCCTGTTAACGGAACGCCGATTGATGAAAAAGGATTGACGAGAAAAGTCGGTATTAACGTGGATACTTCAGGTGTGGTGGATCCTACCAGTACAAAACCGTTAACGGTGTATTATGTGTCACAAACCGATGATAAATCGTATTACGTACCTGTTACCAAGCGCGTGAGCTCAAATTCAGTGGATGAAGTCACAGCAGTTGTGAATGAATTGATTGACGGTCCGGGGTATTCCTCTTCACTTGCAAGTGATTTTACAGGTGCAAAACTATTAGACGAACCGAAGCTTGAGGATGGAACCGTTACATTGAATTTTAACGAAGCAGTTTATGGAAGCCTTGAAGAAAAAATGGTTTCGGAACATATGTTGAATTCTCTCGTTCTCTCTTTAACGGAGCAAAAAGGAATTAAAGGAGTCTCTGTTTTAGTGAATGGCGAAGCAACGGTAGTGTCTAAAGACGGCGAAACCATCACAGAACCAGTGACAAGACCAGAAAATGTGAATGCAATTAGTTTTTAAATAACAATTTTTTGATATACTATTATAGAAGCATCCGAAAAGAGGTTGGCATAATGCCGCCTCTTCTATTTTTGATTAGACCGTTTTTACATAACGTACGAAAAATTCAGGAGGTAATGATATGAGAACAGATGGTAGAGAAAAGAATCAATTGCGGAATATTGAGATCGAGACAGATTATGTGAAACACCCGGAAGGTTCCGTCCTTATAACGGTTGGAGAAACGAAAGTCATTTGTAATGCCAGCATCGAAGAACGAGTGCCTCCTTTTATGAGAAACAGTGGAAAAGGGTGGATCACGGCTGAATATTCAATGTTGCCAAGAGCAACGGATACGAGAAACATTCGTGAATCTTCTAAAGGGAAGGTTTCAGGGAGAACAATGGAAATTCAACGTCTTATTGGAAGGGCGTTAAGGTCTGTAGTCGATTTAGATGCTTTAGGAGAACGTACAATCTGGATTGATTGTGATGTCATTCAAGCAGACGGCGGGACGAGAACGGCTTCGATCACTGGAGCTTTCGTTGCTACGGCAATCGCGGTGGCTAAGCTTCAAGACAGCAAAAAAATCTCATCTTTCCCACTGAAAAGTTTCTTGGCAGCCACAAGTGTGGGTATTGTTGAAGAGCACGGGGCGGTTCTAGATTTAAATTATATTGAAGATAGCAGCGCACTGGTGGATATGAACATCATCATGACTGGTGAAGGCGAATTTGTAGAGCTGCAGGGAACAGGGGAAGAGGCAACCTTTACGATGGATCAATTGCATCAACTGTTAAAACTCGGACAAGAAGGAATCCACGAGCTATTCCAAATTCAGCAGCAATCATTAGGTGAAATAGTAAAGAGATTTCAATAAAGGGATGAGATTGTAGATGACAAAACGAGTGATCATAGCCACTAAAAACAGGGGAAAAGCAAAAGAATTTCAACATATGTTTGCTCCATACGGATATGAGGTACAAACATTACTAGACCTTCCTCATATTGAGGATGTTGAAGAAACCGGTGAAACGTTTGAGGAAAATGCCATTCTGAAAGCTGAAACGGTTGCGGAAATATTAGGTGAACTGGTGATCGCAGATGATTCCGGTTTGGCCATCGATGCCTTGGAAGGCCGTCCGGGAGTGTATTCTGCACGCTATGCCGGTGAAGAAAAGAGTGATGAGGCGAACATGGAGAAGGTATTAGGAGAGCTGGAATCTGTTGAAGAATCCGACCGCACCGCACGTTTTCACTGTGTTTTAGCGATTGCCGGACCAAATAGGGAAACCAGAACCGTTACAGGAAAATGCGAAGGCACGATTTTACAAGAAAAGAGAGGAACGAATGGGTTTGGGTACGATCCGATTTTCTACGTTCCTACTCTTGGAAAATCCATGGCTGAACTAAGTCAAGAAGAGAAGAGTCAAATCAGCCATCGTGGAAACGCATTAAAAAAACTTAAGAACATAATCTCAGACTTTATTTAAAGGGTGAGCGGAATGAAACTATTGGTTGTAAGTGATAGTCACGGTTCAAAAGAAGAGCTATTGGAGCTATCGGAGAAATATCATTCTACCGTAGATGCCATGGTACACTGCGGAGATTCTGAATTAAGTGCAGATGATCCCGCATTATCCCCCTACCTTGTAGTGAGGGGGAACTGTGATATGGATGCCAGGCTACCCGACGACCTCATTGAAAAGGTAGAGGGCAGTTCAATCATGGTGACACACGGTCATCTGTATGGAATTAAAATGTCACTGATGAAGCTGCGTTATAGAGCAGAAGAAGTGGGAGCGCAATTTGTTTTCTTTGGCCATTCACACACACTCGGTGCAGAATTGAATAGTGGCACTTTGTTCTTGAATCCGGGAAGCATTCTTTTGCCAAGAGGCAGGAGAGAACGCACCTACGCATTGGTAGAAGCAAACGATCAGGAAATAAAGGTAACATTCTTAACGAATGATCATGTAGTTCTGGACGATTTGACTCAATCCTTTCAATTGTAAAATCATTGTGAGAACCTGCCACGGCGGGTTCTCTTCCAATAGTTCAGTTAGAAAAAACAGTTCCGGAAAAATAAATAAAACTTTTTTTGAAAATCTGTTGACTTATTGATGCTATGTGAATATAATAAATATTGTCCTTGAAAAACAAATCACGTCCCAGTAGCTCAGCAGGATAGAGCAACGGCCTTCTAAGCCGTCGGTCGGGAGTTCGAATCTCTCCTGGGACGCCATAAATCCTACATACACAAAGCTTACCTGAAAAGGGTAGGCTTTTTTTGTTATCCAAAAGATATCGTGCTAAACTAAAGGCAACTATAAAGTATAGGCAGGTACGTTTTATGACTAAGGGAAACCATGAAGGAAAAGGAAAAATCGTCCAATTTCCAGGATTGAAGGATCGGCTGCTGGAAAAGGGTGTGCAGGCACTTGAGAAAGGAGAGGTTCATGAATCCTCTCAGTTGCTCACGCAAGCCTATGAATTAGAGCCTGATAATCCTGATATTAATACTGCACTCGTGCTTTCTCTTTATGAAAGCAAGCAGTACGACAAAGCCAGATACATATGTAAAGAGATGCTCCTTGAAGGGATCGGGGACTATTTCGAAGTCGTAGATATGTATTTGATGATTCTCATCCAGCTTCATCAGCACAGGGAAGTGGTCGACACGATCAATGCCCTGTTTGATGAAAAAGAAGTGCCCTTTGAAAAGGAAGAACATTTCAGGAAACTACTCCAATTCAGTGAAAAAGTAGTGAACGGAAAAGCGCAAATTCCTGAAGAAGCATCAGAAGAGGATCAATCGTCTATCTTATCCGGGAAGAGCCTGGAGGAACAGACATTGATCGTGGCACAACTGGTTCATCGGAACATTCAACCGTTCATTGGGGAGTTGTTATCAGTTTTAAAGGATCCAGCCGCCCACCCATTTCTGCAAACGATGATCTTAAATGTTTTAAGGGAGCATGGAATGGATAAAGAAGTAGATGTAGCGAAGTTTGAGGTGAAGGAGCAGGTGTCTCCGTCCGCATTGGAAGATGTGTTCGAGTCTGATTTCTTTAGGTTGGTCACAGACGCTTTGGACGATCTGCTGGCACAAACGAATCCTACCCTATTTCAGCACGCTCAAGAATTACTGAAAAGGCATACCTTTCTTCTCTATCCTTTTACAATTGAGGAGGAACCGAAAGCAATCGCTTCGGTGTATGCATACTACACGGCAGGGATGTTTGCCGATGCCATCCTTGAAGAAGAGTTAAAAGACCAGGTTGAAAACACACAGTCTCAGTGGATTCTAACGAGACTTAAGGAACTAGAGGAAATTTCCTCTCCTAATATTTAAATGCTCTCTGTTGAAAGACAGTGGCTGTATGTTATAATGTAATGGTTGTAATGTAAAAGTTTTTCATATATTTACGATGATAGTGCTAGATTCATACGGGACTATCTACTACTATGCGTAAAAATACAAGATCAATTATAGATTGTTGGAGGGAACAGTATGTCTGCAAAATGGGAAAAGCAAGAAGGAAACCAAGGAGTACTTACAATTGAAGTTGAAGCTGCAAAAGTAAACGAAGGTTTGGACGCAGCATTCAAAAAAGTTGTAAAACAAGTTAACGTACCAGGATTCCGTAAGGGGAAAATGCCTCGCGGAATGTTCGAAAAACGTTTTGGTGTTGAATCACTTTACCAAGATGCTTTAGATTTCATCTTACCTGAGGCGTATGCGAAAGCAATCGAAGAAACTGGAATCGATCCAATCGACCGTCCGGAAATCGATGTTGAGCAAATGGAAAAAGGCAAAGAGCTTATCTTCACTGCTAAAGTACAAGTGAAACCAGAAGTGAAGCTTGGAGAATACAAAGGTCTTGAAGTAGAAAAAATGGAAACAGAAGTAACAGCTGAAGATGTAGAAGCTGAACTTACTTCACTTCAAGAAAAACAAGCTGAGCTAGCTGTAAAAGAAGAAGGCAAAGCTGAAGAAGGCGACACTGTAACAATGGATTTCGAAGGATTCGTTGACGGAGAAGCATTCGAAGGCGGCCAAGCTGAGAACTATTCTCTTGAATTAGGTTCAGGTCAATTCATCCCAGGTTTCGAAGAGCAATTAATCGGGGTTGCATCTGGAGAAGAGAAAGAAGTAGAAGTTAACTTCCCTGAAGAATACCATGCAGCTGAACTTGCCGGTAAGCCTGCTACATTCAAAGTGAAAGTCCACGAAATCAAAGCGAAAGAACTTCCGGCATTAGATGACGAGTTCGCTAAAGATGCTGACGAAGAAGTTGAAACACTTGCTGAACTTAAAGAAAAAATCGAAAAACGTCTTCAAGAGTCTAAAAAGAACGAAGCTGAAACAGCCGTTCGTGAAACTCTTGTAAATAAAGCTTCTGACAACGCTGAAGTTGAAATTCCAGAAGTAATGGTAAAGGCTGAAGTAGACCGCATGATGCAGGAGTTCGAACAACGCCTACAAATGCAAGGTATGAACCTTGACCTTTACTTCCAATTCTCTGGTCAATCAGAAGAAGATCTTCGCGGTCAAATGACAGAAGATGCTGGTAAACGCGTTCGCACAAACCTAACACTTGAAGCAATCGCTGCAGCTGAAAACCTTGAAGTAACTGACGAAGAAGCAGAAGAAGAAGTTAACAAAATGGCTGAACAATACAACATGTCTGCTGATAACATCAAACAAGCTCTAGGCGGCCTTGACACACTTAAAGCTGACCTTAAAGTACGTAAAGCAGTAGAATTCCTTGTTGAAAACAGCAAAACTGTAGCATAATAAAAATAGCAAACAAGGCGCGATTTCTTCGTGCCTTGTTTTGTACAATGAACGGTCATATTACACCGTATTTTGGCTCATTCGTATGAAACGAACGTTTCACACGCTTTTCAGCAGAGCTGAAAAGTTGCCACAGAAACAAAAAACGAATGAGCAAACGAGTTTGCTCCAGGCGTTTTTTGTTTCTGTGGCAAAATGAGCCAAAATACTATACTCTATCTAATAAGAAACTTTATCCATCAAACAAGAATAAGAACCACTATTTTTGGAAAAAGCTTATTTAACGGGGTTGCATTATTTTTCACCAGGAACATACATAATTAGATTTCTTACATTACCTGACTTCAATTGGACAAGATACTAACTAGCAATGTAAAATATTTGCTAAAATGCGTGTTACATAATAAGATGATTCTTAAGAATCGTATCAATTTCTTTACGAACATATAATATGATAAAATGCAGTACATAACTTTAGGTAATGGGATGTAAGAAATCGTTCGTTTATTGAAAAAAGCACGATTTTATGAAGTTTTAACTAAGGGGTGAAAATCATTGTTTAAATTTAATGATGAAAAAGGACAACTGAAATGTTCTTTTTGCGGAAAAACACAAGACCAAGTTCGTAAACTAGTCGCTGGACCAGGTGTGTATATCTGTGATGAATGTATCGAACTTTGCACGGAAATCGTAGAAGAAGAGCTTGGGACGGAAGAAGAAGTAGAATTTAAAGACGTCCCGAAACCTCGTGAAATCCGGGAAATATTGGACGAATACGTAATTGGTCAGGACCAGGCAAAGAAATCTCTCGCTGTAGCCGTATACAACCACTACAAGCGTATCAACTCAAGCAGTAAAGTCGATGACGTTGAATTGTCCAAGAGTAATATTGCGATGATCGGACCGACAGGTAGCGGTAAAACCTTACTGGCTCAAACACTTGCCCGTATTCTTAACGTTCCTTTCGCCATTGCTGACGCCACTTCACTGACTGAAGCTGGTTACGTAGGGGAAGACGTAGAGAATATTCTATTGAAATTAATTCAGGCAGCTGATTACGATGTAGAAAAAGCTGAAAAAGGAATCATCTACATCGATGAAATCGATAAAGTAGCACGTAAATCTGAAAATCCATCAATCACTAGAGACGTTTCAGGTGAAGGTGTTCAGCAGGCACTTCTGAAAATTCTTGAAGGTACGGTAGCAAGCGTTCCTCCACAAGGTGGTCGTAAGCACCCTCATCAGGAATTCATCCAAATCGATACGTCCAATGTACTATTCATTTGTGGTGGAGCATTTGATGGAATCGAACAAATCATTAAACGCCGTTTGGGACAAAAGGTGATTGGCTTCGGTTCTGATCCTAAAAACGCTGAAGTAAAAGAAGACAAATCCCTTCTTTCTAAAGTTGTTCCTGAAGATTTATTGAAGTTTGGATTAATTCCAGAATTCATCGGTCGTTTACCTGTGATTTCAAGCCTTGAGCCTCTAGATGAAGAAGCGCTTGTTGAAATCCTGACAAAACCAAAAAATGCGTTAGTAAAACAATATCAAAAAATGCTTGAATTAGATGATGTAGAGCTTGAGTTCACTGAAGATGCTCTGCTTGAAATCTCTAAAAAAGCAATCGAACGTAAAACGGGTGCCCGCGGACTACGTTCAATCATCGAAACCATGATGCTGGATGTAATGTTCGATCTTCCTTCCCGTGATGATATTAAAAAATGTATCATTACGAAAGAAACGATCCTTGAAGATGCGGCTCCACATCTAATGCTCGAAGATGGAACCATGATCGACCCGAACGAAGAAAAAACATCAGCTTAACAACTTAAAGTAAAGCCAAGAATGATTATTCATTCTTGGCTTTTTTATTCGTGAACAGCTGTAGAGATCGACCGCTGAGGAATTAGGTGAACAGAAGACCCACTGGCTTTACATTAAAAATCAATTATTGGAGCCATCTTTATGAGGTTATTTGGTGTTCCTTTGTAGACCCATATGGGAACAACCTCTCAGTCGGAATAGAAGCACAGAGTGGATTGTAGCGGAAGGCAAGTGCCTGGAGCGGAAAGGAACGGATTCTATTTTCACACTTACTTGTTTAAAAGAAGAATTTATTTTTTTGGAATGGTGGAGCAAGCAGGTAAGGCTCACCGCTAGTCCTGAAGAAAGCGAGCACCCGGAGTGAAAATCAACCATTTCATGCTTAGTAGCAATTAGGAATAGCCCCATGTTTCTTTATTTTACTCATTTTTGAACCAGAATTTTTTTGTTTATTCCCACAGGGTCAAGGAGATACTAACCGATAACAACTTGTATCTACTTGGAGGGAGACGAATGAGCTTTACTAGCATCGCTTTGTTTATCCAATTATTCTTCGGAATCATCATTGGATTGTATTTCTGGAACCTATTGAAAAATCAGCGAACGCAAAAAGTTTCCATTGATCGTGAGTCAAAAAAAGAAATGGAAGAGTTACGTAAAATGAGATCCATTTCATTAACTGAACCTCTTGCCGAGAAAGTAAGACCATCAAGCTTTGAAGATATTGTTGGCCAGGAAGATGGAATTAAAGCCTTGAAAGCAGCATTATGCAGTCCGAACCCTCAGCATGTGATCATCTATGGTCCGCCTGGAGTCGGGAAAACCGCAGCTGCCCGGCTGGTCCTGGAAGAAGCCAAGAAGAATATGAAATCTCCTTTTAAACCTGCCGCCGTTTTTGTTGAACTGGATGCCACAACCGCACGTTTCGATGAACGGGGAATTGCCGATCCATTGATCGGGTCTGTCCATGATCCCATCTATCAAGGAGCGGGAGCCATGGGACAAGCAGGGATTCCCCAGCCGAAGCAAGGGGCTGTAACGAATGCACATGGAGGAGTATTGTTCATTGATGAAATAGGAGAATTGCATCCTATCCAAATGAATAAATTATTAAAAGTACTTGAAGATCGCAGAGTGTTTCTTGAAAGTGCCTACTATAATGAAGAAAATCATCAAATCCCTACCCACATACATGATATTTTCAAAAATGGCCTTCCGGCAGATTTCCGTTTAATCGGTGCGACCACCCGCACCCCAAGCGAAATCCCGCCTGCCATCCGCTCGAGATGTATGGAAGTTTTCTTTAGAGAGCTTGAGCATGATGAAGTGAAAAAAGTAGCTGCCAGAGCCGTTGAAAAAGTGGAGATGGCTATTAGTGACAAAGGTCTTGAAACGCTTGCCTCCTATGCCCGTAATGGACGTGAAGCGGTTAATATGGTCCAGATTGCGGCTGGAGTGGCCATTACAGAAAACAGAAAAGAAATCTTTGATCATGAACTGGAGTGGATCATCCAATCCAGTCAGCTTTCTCCCCGCTATCAGAAAAAAATCAATGAACAAGCAACGATCGGTCTAGTAAATGGGTTAGCCGTAACAGGCCCTAATACGGGTTCATTACTCGAGATTGAAGTAACGGTGATCCCTGCAACGGATAAAGGACTGATCAATGTGACGGGAATTGTGGAAGAAGAAAGCATTGGGGATCGTAGTAAATCAGTCCGAAGAAAAAGCATGGCGAAAGGCTCCATCGAAAATGTGATTACCGTGCTCCGTTCCATGGGAGTACCTGCTGATCAATATGATATTCATGTGAACTTTCCTGGTGGAGTCCCAGTAGACGGACCTTCTGCCGGAATCGCCATGGCACTTGGCATCTACTCTGCCATTTACCGTATACCAGTGAAACATACCATTGCTGTTACCGGTGAGATCAGTATCCACGGTCTCGTGAAACCAGTCGGGGGCGTGACCGCGAAAGTGAAGGGTGCAAAATTGGCAGGTGCAACCATAGCGATCATCCCTTATGATAACCAGCAAGCAATGTTAAGTGAAATTGAGGGGATTGAAGTGATCCCGGTGAAACAGCTTAAAGAAGTATTGGATCTTGCTCTTATGAAGGAAGCACCACAGCAAACTGATCTTATAACAGAACAAAATAAGAAAAGTGTATAGACTGTTGACCGATTCGGGTCTATCCGAATCGGTTTGTTTTTGAATGGAAGAGAAACTGGAATAAGCGATAAACGGTGTGAATAAAGTTGTAAATACCTATTTAATAGACACTACCTAGTAAATAAGTTAGAATTGTACAAAGACTTAGAGCAAAATTCGGAGGTGTTATATGTGGCAAATCAAAATAATTTAACGGTTCCCCTCCTTCCATTAAGAGGCTTACTTGTGTATCCAACAATGGTCTTGCATTTAGATGTTGGACGTGAGCGCTCCGTACAAGCTTTAGAAAAAGCAATGATGGATGATCATTTAATTTTCTTAACCACTCAAAGAGATATGAATATAGATGAGCCAACACAAGAAGATTTTTACGAAATGGGGACTCTTACAAAGGTAAAGCAGATGCTTAAATTACCGAATGGAACGATCAGAGTTCTGGTTGAAGGTTTAAACAGGGCGTCTATTGAAACATTTACTGATCAAAAAGACTTTTATGAAGTGGAAATTAAGGAATTCAAAGATTCCGATGTGAAAGAATCAGAAACAGACGCTTTAATGAGGACGTTATTGAATTATTTCGAACAATACATAAAGCTATCAAAAAAAGTTTCAGCCGAAACGTATTCCACTGTGTCAGATATTGAAGAGCCGGGAAGACTTGCGGATATCGTTGCCTCCCATCTTCCTTTGAAGATGAAAGAAAAGCAAAACGTTCTTGAAACACTGGATATTAAGAAAAGGCTTCAAATGGTGATCGAGACCATCAACAATGAAAAAGAAGTGCTTAGCCTTGAGAAGAAAATCGGGCAGCGTGTGAAGCGTTCCATGGAAAGAACCCAAAAAGAATACTACTTACGGGAACAAATGAAAGCCATTCAAAAAGAATTAGGCGACAAAGAAGGAAAAACCGGTGAAATTGAAGATTTGACATCAAAGATTGAACAAGCGGACATGCCTGAGGATGTTGAAAGAACCGTATTAAAAGAGTTGGCCCGCTACGAGAAAGTGCCATCAAGCTCGGCTGAAAGCTCTGTTATTCGTAATTATATCGAATGGCTTGTATTGCTTCCTTGGTCGACTGAAACTGAAGATCAATTAGATATAAATCGTTCTGAACAAATCTTAAACCGCGATCATTACGGGCTTGAAAAGGTAAAAGAGAGGGTGCTTGAATACCTGGCCGTTCAACAGTTAACGCGATCTCTAAAAGGGCCTATCCTATGTCTTGCCGGACCTCCGGGTGTCGGGAAAACGAGCTTAGCCCGCTCGGTGGCTGAATCACTGGGTCGAAACTTTGTCAGGATTTCCCTTGGAGGCGTCAGGGATGAGTCGGAGATCAGAGGTCACAGGCGTACGTATGTGGGTGCGATGCCAGGGAGAATCATTAGGGGCATGAAAAAAGCAGGTACCATCAACCCCGTCTTCCTTCTTGATGAAATTGACAAAATGTCAAGTGACTTCAGAGGTGATCCTTCGTCAGCGATGCTTGAAGTACTTGATCCAGAACAGAATTCGAACTTCAGTGATCACTATATTGAAGAAACGTATGATTTATCCAAGGTCATGTTCATCGCAACAGCGAATGATTTATCGACCATTCCAGGTCCACTCAGAGACAGGATGGAGATCATCACGATTGCAGGTTATACGGAGCTTGAAAAATTAAATATAGCGAAGCATCATTTATTAGATAAGCAGATCAAAGATCATGGCTTAAACAAATCGAAGCTTCAAGTCAGGGATGAAGCGATTGTCGATATTGTTCGCTATTACACAAGAGAAGCAGGCGTGAGAAGTTTAGAACGTCACCTTGCAGCCCTTTGTAGAAAAACGGCGAAGATCATTGTCTCCGGTGAGAAGAAGCGAGTCGTGATTACGTCCAGTAATATTGAAGAGTTCCTGGGGAAGAAAAAGTTCCGTTATGGTCAAGCGGAAATAGAAAACCAAATCGGGGTTTCAACAGGTCTTGCTTACACGACCGTTGGCGGAGATACTTTGCAGATCGAGGTATCCTTAGCCCCTGGTAAAGGGAAGCTTGTGCTGACAGGTAAATTGGGAGATGTCATGAAGGAATCCGCTCAGACGGCATTTAGTTATGTTCGTTCGAAAGCGAAAGACCTTGGGATCGACGAGTCATTCCACGAGAAACATGATATTCACATCCACGTTCCTGAAGGAGCAGTCCCAAAAGACGGTCCTTCAGCAGGGATTACAATAACAACGGCACTGGTATCAGCACTGACAGGTAAATACGTCAATCGTGAAGTAGGAATGACAGGTGAAATGACTCTGAGAGGAAGAGTACTTCCAATCGGAGGAGTAAAAGAAAAAACATTAAGCGCTCATCGTGCTGGAATTAAAACGATTATCCTTCCCAAAGATAATGAAAAGGATATTGACGATATTCCTGAAAGTGTAAGGGAAGAATTAACGTTCATCCTTGTATCCCATATCGATGAAGTCTTAGAGAAAGCATTAGTAGGTGAAAAGAAGTGAAAGTAAATCAAGTTGAGCTAGTCATCAGTGCAGTCAGGCCTGAACAATATCCTGGCGATATCCTTCCTGAGTTTGCCTTAGCGGGACGCTCCAACGTAGGGAAATCCTCATTCATCAATAAAATGATCGGTCGTAAGAGCATGGCAAGGATTTCATCCAAGCCGGGTAAAACCCAGACGCTGAACTTCTATAAAATAGAAGAAACCCTCTATTATGTGGACGTACCTGGATATGGTTTTGCCAAAGTATCCAAAACAGAACGGGAAGCATGGGGGAAGATGATTGAAACATACATCACTTCCCGTGAGCAGCTGAGGGCGGTTGTCCTCATCGTGGACCTGCGCCATGCGCCAACCAATGATGATGTGATGATGTACGATTTCCTCAAGCATCATGAGCTTCCATGCATCGTCATCGCCACGAAAGCCGACAAGATCCCAAAAGGTAAATGGCAGAAACACTTGAAAGTAACAAGAGAAACGCTAAATATGGACAAAGAAGACGATCTCATCATGTTCTCTTCCGAAACAGGCCTTGGAAAAGACAAAGCCTGGGACGCCATCAAGTCGTATTATAAATAAGCCTTAAAAAGAACCGGTTTCCACATATGTGAAGATCGGTTCTTTTTTTATCACTTTTGTGAATGTTTGACAATTATACAGAAGAAAGTAGTAGTTGATTTCCGCTACAGGATGCTCTCTTTCCCCGGAGTAGTCTAGTGTCCTTCCCCACCAAACAACTTTTTATGGTGTTTCTTTGTTAATTTATTTATCAAACCAACTTCTATATAGGTGATTAGAGGATGGTTTCCTTTTGAGGAAGAAAAATTGTTTTCCTAGTTAGATTTTTCTTTGACACTTTTAGCTCTGTCACGATAAATCTCTTAAAGATGGTGAGGGGAACTGCGTAGACTCCTGCGGAAGTACGGACTTGCCGAGACCCCGTTCGACTAAGCTGAGGAGGCTCGGCCGAACGTCCGCGGAAAGCGGAGCGGTTCCCCTCACCATCCAGCACTCACTGATTGACAGAGCTTTTGCAGATCTTATGTTATAAATATTTACTTGAGTAACAGGTTTTTCATTGCAAATAATGACAGCACCACTATAGCTTAAAAGTAGTATAAAAGAGGGTCTACAGAAGTCCGTATAAGGTTTTTTGACCTATAACGCCAAAGCATATGAAAGGAAATAAAAGGATAGAGACGCATATGTACCTGTAAATGAGCTGAATCCGTTTCATCCACTAAAATGGAAAATTATAAGCTGAGGAAGCTATATTTGAATTTTGAGAATTTTCTCTTTTGTTGATAAAATTATGAAAGATTAAAAATATTACAAGCTACATAAGGGGGACTCTAGCCAGTGAAGAATTGGAAAAGCCTAGTCTTGTTAGTCATTTCTGTGCTTCTTCTATCAGCCTGCGGCGACAAAGCCACAACGGAAAATGGTGCGAAGTTAGTAGAGGAAGGCAAATTCATTTATGCAGCTTCAGGTGAATTCAAGCCATTCAGTGTAACAAATAATGATGGAACCATGTCAGGTTTCGATATTGAAGTGGCAGAAGCCGTTGCGAAAGAAATGGGTCTTGAACCTGAACAGAAGAAATTTAAGTTTGCAGGAATTGTAGAAGGGGTGAAATCGGGTCGTTTTGATGCAGCGGTTGCCAGCCATACGATCACGGATGAACGCTTGAAGGAAGTAGACTTCTCAACTCCTTATTATTATTCCGGCCCGCAGATTTTCGTTCGTCCGGACAGTTCTGTAGAAACGCTGGATGACCTGGAAGGAATGGAGATTGCCGTTTCAAAGGGATCTACTTATGCAGAGACTGCCCAGGGAGTAACGGATAATATTCAACAATATGATAGTGACGTAGTCGCATTAGAAGCATTAAATAAGGGCAAGCATGATGCCGTTATCACCGACTTCATTACAGGGAAAGAAGCGATCGCTGCTGATTTGAATATCGAAGCGCGTGAGCTGATCGGCCGCAGTGAACAAGCCATCGCTGTAAGCAAAGAAAATGAAGCGTTACTGGATGAAGTCAATAAAGCTTTAGAAACATTAAGAGAAGACGGAACGCTCAAGAAAATCAGTGAAAAGTATTTCAATACAGATATCACATCAGATCCCGAAGAAGAGTAAAGGCAGCATGACACAGAGCGAATGTGCTTCTATGCGCATTCGCTTTTTGTCCGTTATTTACACGGATTGAATAGACTGGAGGGAAGTTCATGCACTTTTTTGAAACGTTAACAAGTACATATGATGTTTTTCTTAAAGGGATGTTATTAACATTCCAATTAACCTTTGTATCTGTTCTGATTGCGATTGTGATTGGTTTGTTTTTCGCTTTTCTCAAGATTTCCGGAATCAAGCCATTGGAACTTTTAGCGGATTTATATATTTTCGTAGTACGTGGAACACCATTGATTGTTCAAATCTTTATTTTCTACTTTGGATTAACCTCATTAAATATCTCAGGCTTCTGGTCTGTCGTAATGGGACTTGCCTTCCATAACGGGGCCTATATCGCCGAGATTTTCCGTGGAGCCATTCAGTCCATTGATAAAGGGCAAATGGAAGCGGGACGGTCCCTCGGGATGTCTCTCGGGTTGTCCATGAGAAGAATCATTCTTCCACAGGCATTCAGAAGGGCCCTGCCGCCACTGGGCAATCAGTTCATCATTGCATTAAAGGATTCATCTCTTGCATCATTCATCGGGATGTTCGAATTGTTCAGTGTGGCAACGACGCTTGGTTCCAACAACTTCGATTACATGACCTACCTGCTCGTTGTAGCGATCTATTATCTGGTACTGGTACTGGTATTCTCAACGATTGTCAATATCATAGAAAAAAGGATGTCGGTTAGTGATTAATAAAGATGCGGGAGGGATGAGTGTGAGTCAGGAAATGATTAAAGTTGAAAAATTAAATAAATCCTTTGGTGATTTACATGTATTGAAGGACATTGATATCAGCGTAAAGGAAAGTGATGTGGTTTGCCTCATTGGAGCCAGTGGATCAGGGAAGAGTACATTGCTCCGCTGCTTAAACTTCCTGGAACTGAAAGACAATGGAAAGGTTGTCATCGAAGGCGATGAAGTCAACCAGGATACACATGATTTAAATAAAATCCGTCAAAAAGTAGGGATGGTGTTTCAACATTTCTACCTTTTTCCTCACAAAACGGTCCTGGAAAATGTGATGGAAGCTCCGGTATACGTTAAAGGGGTTTCTAAGGCGGAAGCAAAGAAGGATGCGAAAGAGCTATTAAAGAAAGTCGGACTTGGGGATAAGGAAAATGTCTATCCATCCAAGCTATCCGGTGGCCAGAAACAGCGTGTGGCCATTGCAAGGGCCCTGGCCATGAAACCTGAAATCATGCTCTTCGATGAACCTACCTCAGCACTTGACCCTGAATTGGTCGGAGAGGTTTTGGCAACCATGAAGGAGCTTGCTTTAGAGGGGATGACGATGGTCGTCGTGACCCATGAAATGGGGTTTGCCCGCGAGGTAGCCGATTGGGTCGTGTATATGCACGATGGCAGGATCGTGGAAGTGGGACCTCCCCAGGAATTGTTCAACGCTCCAAAAGAGCAGCGGACGAGAGAGTTTTTGGATTCAGTCCTCTAATAGTACGTACAAAAGCCCGGAGCAAGTTCCGGGCTTTTATTATGGATTATTTAGGACTATTTTTTCTTTATAAACAATAAGTAGACACCGATTCCAATAATGATAATCGGCCAGAATTCCCATGCAGTCTCCACATTTCCACCAATGAAGCCAAACCATCCCACCACTTTGTCATAGAATAAGAGAATGATAGAAAGGGTTAAAAAGAGCACTCCTTGAAATAGCCCTGCTCCCGTTTTCTGGTACCTGAGGAGGAAACCCAATGCAATGATCAGAATGAAAGTCCCCATGTGATCCGGCCAGATTTCGAGTTTATTGACAACATGAAAGTGGAGACCGAATCCAACGAGAATCGTACCCGGTAATATCGCTTCATAATCTCTTCCTCCATATCCCTGTCCGAGAAAAGCAAGTCCAACAATCATCAGTAAAGTTGGCCAGGTGAAGAACTCCTGAAACAGGACTATGTTCGCTTGTTGTAAGTAAAAGTATGCCCCAAAGCCGATTAAGATCATTCCTGGGAAAATTCTTTGTTGTTGTTTCATACTCTTCCTCCCGTATCTTTTAATACTAAATGTTTTAAATACTGTTTTTTCAGGGAAAATAATACATACTAATGATAATAAGCCCGGATGTCCAGGCGAAAAACCTTTCCATTACTTGATTCTTTAGGCTTGTTTTGGTACCCTACATTAGTAGGGAATGTCGAAATATAGAAGATTTTTTCGAATTGAAAATGCTTTCATGCTCATTCTTTATTAATCTTAAATGTATATGATGAAATGAATGTTTTGCAAGTACCGGAAGAAGCATGCCTTCTTACCTTTATAAATGTATCATACTTAGGTTTCAATTTCTGTTCACATTTTGGTGTCGGGAGCTTTTTAGGACATGTTATAATAAGAGTAATGATTTTAGTTGGGGGTGTAGTGCATAGCATGTATACAATAGTCGTTGGTTTGAATTACAAAACGGCCCCTGTTGAGATTCGTGAGCGTTTATCATTCAATGAGACTGATCTTCCTTTCGCTATGAAGGCTTTGAAGGAAAAGAAGAGCATTCTGGAAAATGTGATTGTTTCTACATGTAATAGAACGGAAGTCTATGCAGTAGTGGATCAGCTTCATACAGGTCGTTATTATATTAAAGATTTCTTATCTCAATGGTTCGATATAGATAAAGAGGAGTTCACGCCTTATCTTTTCATTTATGAACAAGAAGGAGCAGTCGAACACCTTTTTAAGGTTGCGTGCGGATTGAATTCAATGGTGTTGGGGGAAACCCAGATCCTTGGACAGATTCGTTCAAGCTTCCTGAATGCACAGGAGTCAGGTGCGACTGGTACAGTATTCAATCATCTGTTCAAGCAGGCAGTGACGGTAGCGAAAAAGGGTCACTCTGAAACAGATATTGGTTCCAATGCTGTGTCTGTCAGCTATGCAGCCGTTGAATTAGCTAAGAAAGTATTCGGCAGCCTGGAGAAAAAGCATGTTCTTATTCTTGGTGCCGGTAAAATGGGAGAACTTGCGATCCAAAACCTTCATGGCAGCGGAGCCACTAAAGTGACGGTCATCAATCGTACGTATGAAAAGGCTCAAACCTTGGCAGACCGTTTCAGTGGTAATGCCAAAACATTGAAGGAGCTTCAATGTGCCCTTGTAGAGGCGGATATTATGATCAGTTCTACCGGTGCAAAGGATTTTGTCATTACAAAAGAGATGATGTCACATGTGGAAAGCATGAGAAAGGGACGTCCTCTTTTCATGGTGGATATTGCGGTACCTCGTGACCTGGATCCTTCCATCGGAGAATTAGAAAGTGTCTTCCTTTATGATATCGACGATTTAGAAGGCATCGTTCAGGCGAACCTGGCTGAGCGAAAGAAAGCCGCTGAGGAAATCGAAATCATGATTGAAGCTGAAATTGTAGCTTTTAAAGAGTGGTTGAATATGCTTGGAGTTGTTCCGGTTATTTCAGCACTGCGACAAAAAGCACTTTCCATTCAAGCTGAAACGATGGAAAGCATTGAACGGAAAATGCCCGACTTAACTGATCGGGAGCGAAAAGTGTTAAATAAGCATACCAAGAGTATAATCAATCAGTTGTTGAAGGATCCGATCCTTCAAGCGAAGGAATTCGCAGGACTTCCTGATGCTGAAGATAAACTGGATTTATTCATCAATATCTTTAATATTGAACAACAAGTGCAAGAGCAGAAACAAGTGAAAGCAGCCAATGAAAAGACTGAGAGCGATCTTAAGCTTGTACCACAACCTTCTTTTCAAGCATAAGTGAGGTTATTGTCTATGTTTGAACAAACGATGACTAGGCTGCATGAACTTATGATTGTTCTGTATGCTATTAGTATTCTCTTTTACTTTATAGATTTCTTAAACAAAAACCGGAAGGCGAATCTGTTTGCCTTCTGGTTACTTGCGATTGTTTGGATCCTTCAAACAATCTTTTTATTTCTATACATGATGAATACAGGCAGGTTTCCGGTCCTCACCATCTTTGAGGGACTTTATTTTTATGCCTGGGTCCTCATCACCCTGTCACTTGTCATCAATCGATTATTAAGAGTGGATTTTACGGTGTTCTTTACAAATGTACTGGGATTCATCATCATGGCGATCCATACGTTTGCACCGGTACAGGTTGAGTCACGGGCGATGGCAGAACAGCTCGTATCTGAATTATTGTTGATTCATATTACGATGGCCATCCTTTCGTATGGGGCATTTTCACTATCCTTTGTGTTTTCCTTGCTTTACCTCCTGCAATTTAAACTCTTGAAGGAGAAAAAATGGGGACAAAGGTTATGGCGGATCAGCGATTTGTCCAAACTTGAAAAGATTTCATATATATCGAACTCCATTGGTGTAGCCATGCTTCTATTGAGCTTGATACTGGGTCTGCAATGGGCATACATCAAACTGCCGGAATTCCTATGGTATGATCCGAAAATAGTAGGGTCATTCATTCTATTAATTTTATATAGTAGTTATTTATATCTTCGCATTAAAAAGAACGTATTTGGTAAATCTTTAGCTTTTCTTAATGTTGCAGCCTTTTTGATCATTTTAATTAACTTTTTCTTGGGCAGTAGGTTGTCTTCATTTCATTTCTGGTATTCATAAGTTTTCAGGAGGTCATTATGAGAAAAATCATTGTTGGATCGAGACGAAGTAAATTAGCACTGACACAAACAAATTGGGTGATCAATCAGTTGAAAGCACTGGATCCCTCTTACGAATTCGAAGTGAAGGAAATCGTTACAAAAGGGGACCAGATCCTTGATGTCACCCTGTCAAAAGTCGGCGGAAAAGGCTTATTTGTAAAAGAAATTGAACAAGCGATGATGGATAAAGAGATCGATATGGCCGTTCACAGTATGAAAGACATGCCTGCGGTCTTACCTGAAGGATTGACCATCGGATGTATACCAATTCGCGAGGATCACCGAGATGCGTTCATCAGTAAAAATCATGTGGCGCTTAAAGACTTACCTGGCGGTGCAATCATAGGAACGAGCAGTCTGCGAAGAGGGGCACAGATTTTATCCGTTCGTCCGGATCTTGAAATCAAATGGATCCGTGGAAATATCGATACGCGCTTATCGAAGCTTAAAAATGAGGATTACGACGCGATCATCCTTGCGGCGGCAGGTTTATCACGTATGGGCTGGACATCAGATGTTGTAACGGAATTCCTTGATCCAGACCTTTGCCTTCCTGCAGTCGGGCAAGGTGCTTTATCCATTGAATGCAGGGAAGATGATTCTGAGTTGCTGGAGCTTCTTCAGAAGTTTGCTTGTGTTGAGACGACGGAGACCGTTACGGCTGAAAGAGCGTTCCTTCATAAAATGGAAGGAGGATGCCAGGTTCCGATTGCAGGATTTGCTGAGCTGAAAGACAATGGGGAAGTCGCTCTAACGGGGCTTGTAGCTTCACCTGATGGGAAAACGATTTATAAAGAATACATGGTGGGACCAAATCCTCAGCAAGTAGGGGAAAAAGTCGCTGAAAGCTTAACAGACCTGGGAGCCAAGGCTTTAATCGATCAGGTGAAAGAGGAGCTAGATCAATAATGAAGGGTAAAGGGCCTTTAGAAAACATAAAGGTTTTGATTACTCGCGGAAGTGAGGGATCCAGTGAAACGGCTTCCCTCATCGAAGACGTGGGAGGGGTTCCGATTGTGGTGCCGCTCCTTCATTTTCAACCTCATGAAGATGAGTGGGAAACGAATCTTCGCACAACCATACATACGTACGAATGGATTATTTTCACAAGCAAAAATGGAGTAAGATTCTTTCTTCAAGCATTGAAACGATTACAGCTCGATTTATCTTCTTTTTCCGGGAAGTTTGCTGCAGTCGGAAGTAAAACGGAACAATATTGCAGGAAATATGGGATTCCTGTTTCCTTCGTGCCCGATCATTTTACAGGGGATGACTTTGCAGACGAATTCATTTCGAAAGTGAAGCCTTCAGGAGACGTTCTGATCCCAAAAGGGAACCTGGCAAGAAACGTCATTGCTTCAGAGCTGGCCTCTGCAGGGGTATCCTGTCAGGAATGGATCGTCTATGAAACCGTCCTTCCAGAAGGGTGCATCGGTCAGTTGAAGGACATCATTGAAAAAGAAGAACTTGATATCATTACGTTTACCAGCTCATCAACGGTTCATCATTTTATGAAGGTGGTCGATCAGTACAATCTTCATGATAAAATCGGGGACATACCCATTGCCTGCATTGGTCCCATTACAAAAAATACGGCTGAAAAGTACGGATTACATGTAAAAATCTGTCCAGGCATTTATACTGTAAATGAAATGGTAAACGAAATGAAAGAATTTATCACGAATAGACCATCAAAATAAAGCTTTATTTACTTAGGAGGTTTACACATGAAAGACCTGCATTTTAACCGTCATCGCCGCCTGCGTCAATCAGATCATATGCGTGCGTTAGTAAGGGAAACTCATCTAAGAAAAGAAGATTTAATTTATCCACTGTTTGTAGTTGAAGGGGAAAATATTAAGAATGTCGTTCCTTCCATGCCAGGGGTTTTTCACATTTCCCTGGATAACTTAAAAGCGGAAATGGATGAAGTGGTTTCCTTAGGTATCAAATCCATCATTTTATTCGGTGTTCCAGCTGAAAAAGATGAGGCAGGAACCCAAGCATATCATGACCATGGAATCGTCCAAAGAGCAACCCGATTTGTGAAGGAACATTACCCTGAGCTTGTCGTCATTGCCGATACTTGTTTATGTCAATATACGAGCCACGGACATTGTGGAATCGTTAAAGATGGAAAAGTACTGAATGACCCTACGCTTGATCTATTAGCAAAAACGGCGGTAAGCCAGGCTGAAGCAGGAGCTGATATCATTGCTCCTTCGAATATGATGGATGGATTCGTTGCAGCGATCCGCCACGGATTGGACGAGGCCGGCTATCATGATGTGCCGATCATGTCATATGCCGTTAAGTACTCCTCAAGCTTCTATGGTCCATTCCGTGATGCCGCACACTCAACTCCGCAATTCGGAGATCGCAGAACGTATCAGATGGATCCTGCCAATCGCCTCGAAGCGTTAAGAGAAGCACAATCGGATATAGAAGAAGGCGCAGACTTCTTAATAGTCAAACCTGCCCTTTCCTATTTAGATATCATGCGGGAAGTGAAAGACCGTTTTAATGCCCCTGTTGTCGCTTATAACGTAAGTGGAGAGTACAGCATGGTGAAAGCAGCGGCTCAAAACGGCTGGGTAAACGAACAGGAAATCGTAATGGAAAAACTGACAAGCATGAAACGTGCGGGTGCAGACCTTATTATTACGTATTTCGCAAAAGATGTAGCGAATTGGTTATCCTAAATGGTGGAAAGTTCCTGTAAGGATGACGAAAAGATCACTAAAGGAGGAAACCGGAATGCGTTCATATGAGAAATCGAAGCAAGCGTTCAAAGAAGCAGTAAAACTGATGCCTGGCGGAGTAAACAGTCCTGTACGGGCATTCAAATCCGTAAAGATGGATCCTATTTTCATGGAAAGAGGAAAAGGAGCTAAAATTTACGATATCGATGGAAATGAATATATCGACTATGTTCTATCCTGGGGACCACTCATTCTAGGCCACAGCAATGACCGCGTGGTGGAGTCCATTAAAAAAGTAGCGGAAAACGGGACAAGCTTCGGTGCCCCGACAGAGATTGAAAACAAACTTGCCGAATTAGTCATTGAAAGAGTTCCAAGTATCGAAGTGGTCCGTATGGTGTCCTCTGGTACGGAGGCGACGATGAGTGCCCTGCGTCTTGCGCGTGGATACACTGGACGCAATAAAATCCTCAAGTTCGAAGGCTGCTACCACGGTCATGGAGATTCCTTATTAATCAAGGCAGGATCAGGTGTTGCGACTCTCGGATTGCCCGACAGCCCTGGTGTACCTGAAGGCGTAGCAAAGAATACGATTACGGTGCCTTATAATGACTTGGAAAGCATCCGTTATGCCTTTGAACAATTTGGTGATGACATCGCTGGTGTGATCGTAGAACCTGTTGCAGGTAATATGGGTGTCGTTCCACCTCAGCCGGGCTTCCTGGAAGGCCTTCGTGAAATAACGGAAAATCATGGTTCTCTGCTGATATTTGATGAAGTCATGACTGGATTCCGTGTCGGATACGGATGTGCCCAAGGCTATTACAATGTAACTCCGGACTTAACTTGTTTAGGAAAAGTCATTGGTGGAGGTCTGCCGGTAGGTGCATACGGCGGTAAAGCTGAAATCATGGAAAGAATCGCTCCAAGCGGTCCGATTTATCAAGCCGGAACCCTTTCAGGGAATCCATTGGCCATGACGGCAGGATACGAAACACTGAGCCAGCTGACTCCTGAAACATACACAGAGTTCGCACGCAAAGCAGACCTGTTGGAAGAGGGCTTAAAGAAAGCGGCAGAAAAGCATAACATCCCTCACAGAATCAATCGTGCCGGTTCCATGATCGGGATCTTCTTCACGAATGAAGAAGTAACCAACTACGAAGGTGCGAAATCATCAGACCTGGAGATGTTTGCCGATTACTACCGTGAAATGGCCCATGAAGGAGTATTCTTACCACCTTCCCAATTTGAAGGACTTTTCTTATCTACCGCTCATACAGATGAAGATATTGAAAAGACCCTTGAAGCTGCTGAAAAAGCATTTGAAAAGATTAGTAAGAAGTAGTGATGATAGCCGATCCTTTTTATAGGGATCGGCTATTTTTTTTACGGAAGCGGGGATGGCAGGAGTGTGTCGAATATTGTAGAACAGTCGATATCTTGAAAAAACGGTTGATAAATCCATCTGAAGATCGGTAAATCAAAATAACGGTCGATAATTCCAAACGACCAACATCAATCCGAAATACACCCCGGTTTCTAAATCAAAATCCCCACACAACCCACAACTTTTCGTTTTCCTATCATATTCCTCCTTTTCGGTTCATAAAGTGATAATGGCATTGTTTACTATTTCTTTGTTTGGAACCTGAAAGGAGGAATTTCTTTTGTCACAAGAACAACAATCGTGTTTGCGATTTTCCTTGGAAGAATCAATTTGGTTTAAAAAAGGACAGGAAGTTGAAGAATTGCTATCTATCTCCTTAGATCCTCATATAACAATACAAGAGCAAGAGCAGTACGTACTTATCAGGGGAAGCCTTGATCTTTCCGGTGAATATTTACCAACCTCACCGAGGGACGAAGAAGAGGATGAGTTTGAAGCGGGTGGTAAGTTTGTCCAAATAGTTGAAAAGAGGGAAAAAGGTGAGTATGAATTTGTCCACCGTTTCCCGGTCGATGTGACGATTCCGAAAAATAGAATTGCCAATCTGGGTGATATCGACGTGTTCGTTGAGTCATTCGATTACATGGTTCCTGAGAATGCTTGTTTAAAATTGAATGCCGATCTGACGATTACAGGGATATATGGAGAACAGCAGACGCACACTCCCCTTGAAGCTGAATTTAGCAGAGAGGAAGATTACGAGCCGCTTTACCGTTCGAGTGCAGTTGCTGAAGTAGAAGAGGAAACAGCCGAAGAAGAAGTAGAGACAGAGGAAGAGCAAGAAGAAAGAGAAGAAGTATACGAGTATGAGAACTACGACGTGGAAGAATTAACGGCGAACGTTGAAGAACAGGAGGAAGAAGAGGATTCTGCAGACGACGATTACCAGCCGTTTAATCTGGAAGGTCGGACACCGCCATCTGAAGAGGACGATGAGATACCTGTACAGATTCAATACGATGCTCAGCCTGCTCATACCTTTGAGGAAAATTATTTCCGAAAAGAAAACGTGTTTGAAATGCCACAACATGAACTGAGCGAGTCATCTGAAGAACAGCCGGCTGCACCAAAGGCTGCCTACACACCGCCTCCTAAATATAAACAGCAGGAGGAGGAAGAAGAGTCCTCTTCATCATCCGCAGTAGAAGCAGAGATGGAAGATAGCGAAGAAGAGAAGGATGAAAAGAAAAAGTCTAAAGGTAAAAAGAAATATGAGAGCATTTCACTTACCGATTTCTTTGCGAGAAAAGAAGAGGAAAGAGGTGCAACATTAAGGGTATGCATCGTTCAAGAGGGAGAGACGCTGGATTATATAGCAGAAAAGTATGATCTGACCATTCCTCAGCTATTGAGGGTCAATCAGCTTGAAGCAAATCAAGACGTCTATGTAGGGCAGGTTCTATATATCCCGAAAAGCGAATATGTCTTCAAGGGTTAAAGGAATATAGCAAGGTCGCTCCCATCTGAGAAGAGCGCAATTGCAATATAGAAGGAACTACGGGGCTGACACCAAATTCATTGGAGTTAGTCCGTTTTTTTTAGAAAAGTAATCTTAGAAGGTGAGAGGTATGGTACAAACGCTGGAGGGATTAAAGCCTGTCTTACAACCTTATGGTGTCGAACCCCATTTTGTTGAGAATTACGGGAAGATTTCCAAAGTATTCTCCAATAAAGGGACACTTGCTGTAAAGCAGCTGACCGCCCAAACTGGAGTTGATTTTGTCAGGAATGTACAGATGTTGTTTCAAAGGGGCTATAACCGGATTGTTCCAATCTATCCGACATTGGATGGGCGCTATGCAGTGTGGAACGATGGGCAGTTATATTATGTCATGCCCTGGCTCTTGAACCAGGAAAGGGAAGATCAATTTGAAAAGCACCAGAAAATGTTCCGGGAATTGGCAAGACTTCATACTCTCTCCTCTCAAGAAGTAAAGATTGATAAAGAAGAGAGAGAATCTCATTACGAGCAGCTGACATCCAGGTGGGATAAAGAACAGCAGTTTCTCGATGAGTATGTGGAAACATGTGAAAGGACAACGTATATGTCTCCTTTTCAATTCCATTTTTGCATGTACTATAAGGACGCTTCCCAGGCACTGAAATTTTCCCGGAAAATGCTGGATGAATGGTATGAGGAAACGAAGGAGCTTGAGAAGGTCAGAACGGTCATTACACATGGAAAGATATCGACGGAGCATTTTTTATTCGATGAGAGAGGCATGGGGTATTTTCACAACTTTGAGAACTCAAAAATGGCATCACCCTTCCATGACCTGCTGCCGTTTTTGTCCAGAACATTGAAAACCTATCCTAAGTATTATGAGGAATGTATCGAGTGGCTAACCACCTATTTTCAGCATTTTACCGTCCGTAATGAGGAGCGGCTCCTGTTCATGAGTTATTTGGCTTATCCAAGTTCTGTCATCGCTGTGGTGGAAAAGTATTTTCATACAGCGAAGGATAAACGGAATGAACGGAAATCTCTTAAGAAGCTGCAACGGCATTACTGGCTTCTGAAAAACACGGAATACGTGGTCATGCGTTTAGATGAAATGGAAAAAAAGAAGCAGGAGCAGGCGGCCGAGGCAGAATAAAAAAAGGACTGGCGAAGTCCACATTTCGTCAGTCCATTAAATCCAATCGAAATAAATGGCAAGGCCAATACCGATAAAAAGAGTTAAAAGAAGGACATCAAAAGTGGTGGGAAGCAAAATGGTCCGGACCCCTTGAAAGATCGTAAAGGGTATGATGAATTGCTTACATATTAACCGGGCGTTCCCCATCCATTTCTGCATGGTGTATTGATTGATTTTCTTCATATTCGTCCACTCACTTTCCTGGGTATATTCACTACTTTATTCTATGAATTGAGAAAAAGAATGGTGCCTGAGTAGGCGAAATGAATATTTTCATGAAAAATTGGCGATAATGATTGACGAAAGTTTATCTTTTCCTATACTATAATGAGTAAATAAATAATACCTGAAAAGCAATGAACAGGAAGAGTACATTGATCCTTACTTTCAGAGAGGAAAATCGTTAGCTGAGAGATTTTCTACGTTAAGACAATGGAAGGTCGCCTGAAGAGCTGTTTCTATGAAATACAGTAGTAGAAGCCGGTTAAAAGCCGTTATGATCGTCGAGAGTTCAGGAGGCTTATTTCTCCTGAGAAAAAAGGTGGTACCGCGAATGGAATCCTTCGTCCTTTTCATAGGACGGGGGATTTTTTTATTTTTTTAGAAAAGTGTAGTTATTCGCACTACTATAGGAGGAAAACAAATGGAAACTCAAGATCAGCAATTATCCATGCCGACAAAATATGATCCAAATGCCATTGAGCAGGGCAGATACAAATGGTGGCTGGAAGGTAAATATTTCGAAGCCAAAAACGATAAGGAGAAGGAGCCGTACACAATTGTCATCCCTCCTCCGAACGTAACAGGAAAACTTCATCTTGGTCATGCTTGGGACACAACGCTGCAAGATATCCTGACTAGAATGAAGCGCATGCAGGGTTACGATGTATTATGGCTGCCGGGTATGGACCATGCCGGGATTGCGACACAGGCGAAAGTGGATGAAAAACTTCGCAATCAAGGCATTTCACGTTATGACTTAGGTCGCGAAAAGTTCGTAGAAGAAACATGGAAATGGAAAGAAGAATATGCTGAGCATATCCGTCAGCAATGGTCTAAGGTTGGATTAGGCTTAGATTATAGCCGTGAACGTTTCACGTTGGACGAGGGCTTATCGGAAGCTGTACAAAAGGTATTTGTAGACCTATATAACAAAGGCCTGATTTACCGTGGTGAATACATCATCAACTGGGACCCGGCAACGAAAACGGCCCTTTCCGACATTGAGGTCATTCACCAGGATGTACAAGGTGCATTTTATCATATGAGATATCCGTTGGCTGATGGAAGTGGTCACATTGAAATTGCCACAACACGTCCAGAAACGATGCTTGGTGATACGGCCGTTGCGGTTCACCCGGAAGATGATCGCTACAAACATTTAATCGGCAAAAACGTTACCCTTCCAATCGTGGGACGTGAAATTCCGATCGTAGGAGATGACTACGTTGATATGGAATTCGGTTCCGGTGCAGTGAAAATAACGCCTGCTCACGATCCGAATGACTTCGAAATCGGTAATCGTCACAACTTAGAACGCGTTCTTGTGATGAACGAAGACGGAACGATGAATGACAAGGCGGATAAATACCAAGGCATGGATCGTTTTATGTGCCGCAAAGAAATTGTAAAGGACCTACAAGAAGCAGGAGTTCTATTCAAGATTGAAGAGCATATGCATTCAGTCGGTCACTCAGAAAGAAGTGGAGCGGTGGTTGAGCCTTATCTATCGACTCAGTGGTTCGTTAAGATGGATCCTCTCGCAGAAGAAGCGGTAAAACTTCAGCAGGAAGAGAATAAGGTCAACTTTGTACCTGATCGCTTTGAAACGTCTTACCTGCGCTGGATGGAAAACACGCGAGACTGGTGTATTTCCCGTCAGCTCTGGTGGGGACATCGCATCCCGGCCTGGTATCATAAAGAAACAGGCGAAATCTATGTAAACAACGATGCGCCGGAGGACATTGAAAACTGGACACAGGAAGAGGATGTACTGGATACATGGTTCAGTTCAGCTCTATGGCCGTTTTCAACGATGGGTTGGCCTAATCTGGATGCAGAAGATTTTAAACGCTATTACCCAACGAATACACTTGTGACCGGCTACGATATTATCGGTTTCTGGGTATCGCGCATGATCTTCCAAGGACTGGAGTTCACGGGAGAACGTCCATTTAAAGACGTACTGATTCACGGACTCGTTCGGGATGCAGATGGACGCAAGATGAGTAAGTCATTAGGTAATGGTGTAGACCCGATGGATGTCATCGAAAAGTATGGTGCAGATTCCCTTCGCTACTTCCTATCTACAGGCAGCTCGCCGGGGCAGGATCTTCGATTCTCCTTTGAGAAAGTAGAATCTGTTTGGAACTTTGCGAATAAGATCTGGAATGCATCACGCTTCGCCCTTATGAACATGGACGGAATGACGTATGACGAAATCGATCTTTCCGGCGAAAAATCAGTTGCGGATAAATGGATACTTACCCGTTTAAATGAAACAATCGAAACCGTGACACGATTAGCCGATCGATATGAATTTGGTGAAGTGGGACGCGTTCTTTACAACTTCATCTGGGATGATTTCTGTGATTGGTATATTGAAATGGCGAAACTGCCTCTATATGGAGAAGATGAAGCGGCTAAGAAAACAACCCGTTCGATTCTGGCTTATGTACTCGACAACACAATGAGACTTTTACATCCATTCATGCCGTTTATTACCGAGGAAATATGGCAGAACTTGCCACATCAAGGCGAATCCATTACTGTAGCTGCATGGCCGACGGTTCAAGATGAACTTACAGACGAAGCGGCAGCGGAAGAGATGAAGCTGCTCGTTGACATCATTCGTGCTGTACGTAATGTACGTGCAGAGGTAAACACTCCGATGAGCAAGCAGATCAACTTGATGCTGAAAGCAAAAGATGCACACACCTTAACGATCATCGAGAAGAACAAAGCGTATATCGAAAAGTTCTGTAATCCAGAGAAGCTGGAAATGGGTACAGATTTAGATACACCGGATAAAGCGATGACGGCGGTTGTAACAGGTGTAGACTTATTCCTTCCATTAGAAGGATTAATCAACATCGAAGAAGAGATTGCCCGTCTTCAAAAAGAACTGGAGAAGTGGACGAAAGAAGTTTCCCGCGTTCAAGGCAAATTAAACAACGAAAAATTTGTGAGCAAGGCGCCTCAAAATGTAGTGGATGAGGAAAAAGCAAAAGAAAAAGATTATTTAGAGAAACAAGCGACTGTTAAAGCAAGAATTGAAGAGCTTAAATCACTCTAATCTTTTGATCAGAGGATAAGAAGAGGGCTTTAGAATCGGGTCTGATTGTTGAGGGTGAGGGGATGCATCAAGGTTTTCTCTCCGGCAATCTGCCCCGACCTGAGCCCTCTTTCTAATGAAACCTTAAGGGGAGTGACTGAAATTGTTAACCTATGAGAAGGCCGTTGGATGGATACACTCAAGACTAAGACTTGGAATCAAGCCGGGTCTAGAGAGAATGCAGTACTTACTAGAGAAGCTTGGGAATCCTCATGAAAAGCTTAAAACCGTTCATATCGGGGGTACAAACGGAAAGGGTTCCACTGTCACTTATTTACGAAATATATTACAGGAATCAGGGTACTCAGTCGGCACCTTTACTTCACCCTATTTTGAGAGGTTCAATGAGAGGATCAGCATTAATGGAGAGCCTGTATCAGATGAAGATTTAACTCTTCTTGTGGAAAAGATCAAACCCATTGCAGAAAGCATGGAGCATTCTGAATGGGGAACCCCCTCTGAATTTGAAGTCATAACAGCTATGAGCTTTTATTATTTTGCCGAAATGCAACCGGTCGACCTCGTCCTTTATGAGGTTGGGCTTGGAGGAAGGCTTGATTCGACGAATGTCATCACACCTATGGTTTCAGTCATTACGAGCATCGGTCTGGATCATATGCAATTCCTGGGAAGCAGATTAGAAGACATAGCCTTTGAGAAAGCTGGGATCATCAAACATTCTGTTCCTGTCATATCAGGGGTTCACCAGAAAGAAGCGGCTGAAGTGATAAGAAAGAAAGCGTTGGAAATGAATAGTGACCTGTTTGAACTTGGAGAGGATTTTTCTGTGGAACGGAAAGCCTTACTCGAAAGAGGTGAGAAATTCCATTACACATCTCCCGTTCAGAATGAAACGTATGAGCTTTCCATGATTGGTGCACACCAAATTAATAATGCAGCGATTGCAATTAAAGTGATAGAGCTTCTTAGTGAAAAGCATAATATAGCAAGCACGCATATCAAAGAGGGGTTAAAAAAGGCATCATGGCCAGGCAGAATGGAAGCTCTATCATACAATCCCGGGATTTATATTGACGGTGCCCATAATCCTGAAGGGGTACAAGCATTGGTGAAAACCATTAAGGATCGCTTTATGAATAAAAGAGTAACAGTTCTTTTATCGGCACTCCACGACAAAGAATTAAAACCGATGATCACTCAATTGGAAGAAGCGGTGGAGGCAATCGGATTTACAACCTTTGACTTTCCACGGGTCGCTTCAGTTGAAGAACTTTATGAATTATCTTCCCATCCAAACAAGAAGAAAGTTCACCAATGGAGGGACTACCTTACTGAAAAAATACAAGGAATGAAAGCAGAAGAAGTGCTGTTAATAACAGGTTCACTTTATTTTTTATCCGAGGTAAAACCATATCTAGTGGACCAACTGGAAAATTACAGAAAATAATAAGTGACTTTATTGGACTGCTTTGATAAAATATTCTTAAACTTGTGACTATTTAACTAGTATAGTATGATCGAACTATATTAAATTGATTGTGGCCTATGGGGGATAGATATGACGTTATCAGTAAAGAAGAAGCTTTACATATTACTGACCTGGCTTTCAGTTGTACCCGCCGGTTTGTATATTACATATCAATACTATCCTCCTGAAAATATTGCAGGAAATGAATTAGAGCTATTAACATTGGTGGCTTTTGCTACCTTTATCCCGCTTATGCCCATTGTGATAAATGGTGCGACCATCTTCTTCATCCAGTGGGTGACCCTTGTAGGGTTCATAAAGTATGGTTTATTTGTTGAAATCATCCTCATGCAGTTCTCAATTATTCCATTGCTCATCCGGCTTCAATTGACTAAACATGATTGGCATAGAATCCCCTTGAATTCTGTCATGTTCTTTATCGTTTCATTAGTCAGTGGTCTAGTCTATTTTATATTTGGTGGAGAAGTCGGATTAAGAGATATTAATCAATTAATACTCCCTATCCTGAGTTATCAAATCGTCTCGATCATGGTTAACCAGATACTGCTTCTGCTATATCAACACTATCTGGTAAATAGTGATGTCCGCTTTTACAGCAAGGATTTTGTATGGGATTTTACGGCAAACATGATCATGTTCCCCCTTTCTTTATCTCTCTATTATTTAACGTTTGAACTGGGAGCCTTTGCTTCTTTATTGATTGGTATCCCTTTTGTGAGCTTATCGATCATCTTGAAGATGTATAACTCTTCTGAAAAGATCAATGAATACCTTCAAAAAGCGGGTGAAATCGGACACCAATTAACGGAAAGCCTTAAAGTAAATGAAGTGCTTGATATATTCATCGAGAAGATCATTGAGACTCTTCCGGTTGAATATGCCTATATCCTTGACTGCCAGGAAGAAGAACTTGTCCTGTTAAGACGGGTTGAAATGGGAGAAATGAAGTCTAATAACCTGCGACCATTAAAGAAAAGCCAGGGGATCAGCGGTGTAGTATGGGAAACAGGGAAGTCCGTCCTCTATACTTCACGATCTGAATGGACCGGGATCGCTGAAGGGTACATGCCAGATGGAGTGGAAAGCGTTCTGTGCGTACCCATTGTAAGAAGTCAAAAGGTACGGGGAATCCTTCTATTGGCTTCTTCCAAAAAGAAAGCCTATGAAAAATATCAATTGATGATCGTCGATATTTTATGCTCCTATTTCGGAGTGGCGATCGCAAATGCCAGGCATCATGAACGGACGAAGAAGAACAGTGAGAGATGTGCCCTGACAGGACTATATAATTACCGCTATTTTGAAGATCTCCTGTACCTGGAATTCAGTCATCTCGATGTTGGGAAAAGGAAGAGTCTTTCCCTCATCATGCTCGACCTTGATCATTTTAAGGTCATCAACGATAACTATGGTCACCAGAGCGGTAACGAAATCCTGATTGAACTTGCAGACCGCCTTCGTACCCTGATTGATACCAGGGGAACGGTTGCGAGGTATGGAGGGGAGGAATTTGTCATCCTCCTTCCGGATACGAAACGGGATGAAGCGCTCAGCCTGGCAGAGCATGTCAGGAGTGCGATAGCCAACAACCCCTTCACCATCCATGATAGCCTGGATGAATCCAACAAACAAATGATGGTCCGGATCACCGCAAGCATCGGAGTTTCGACCGCACCTGAAGATGCTGAAGATACCCTGGCGCTCATCCGCCATGCAGACCGTGCGCTTTATACGGGGGCGAAACAGGCCGGGCGGAATCGGGTGGCTCAGTATATGAAATAGTTAAAGGGTGTCTATTCGACAATAGACATCTTTTTCCTTTGTATTTTGAGTATTTAGTCCTATTATAATAGTTTGAAGATTGATATAATAAAAGCATTATAGGATAACCAAATGAGGGATATTATGAGAATTCAGGGAAAGATTTCACTACTATTACTTTTCATCCTCTTTCTAGCATTTATTTTAAATTCAACCGGCACCTATGCCAAGGGAACTGCAGATTTAAAAGTAGATTTCAATGTTACCCCGTCCCAGGAAGTAATTGTAAAACCAGTGGATAGTAATGCCAAAGCTTCATTAGACTTTCATATCAATCCAATAGGAGAGGTGAAAGAAACGAATCGACCTCCTATAGACGTCGTTTTTGTCTTTGATAAATCAGGATCGATGAATAGTACCAGGGATAAAATGCAAAATGCAAAGGATGGGCTGACCAATGCCGTACAATTCTTTGAGAAGAACAAACAAAGTAATGATCGATTCTCTCTTATTACGTTTTCTTCAGATATAGAAACGATACTTCCATTAAGTAATGACCTCGATGCCATTAAAACTTCCATGTTACATACCACCGCTTATGGAGGCACCAATTACACAGACCCCTTGCGTGCAGCGAAGAATATGCTGAAAGATTCGAAAAATGAAAAGTATATTGTCTTCTTAACTGATGGACAGCCGATGATTGCGACGGCTGTCGAAAAAGTGAAAAAAGAAGTGTGTACGAAGCCACTTTGGTTTTTTTGCGGTGAAACAAATGTTGTCGAGAGCGATCAACAATTGGTATATGACTTTCAAAATAGATACAGTTACAATCGATGGATGCATAAAATATATTCCCTTGATAATAGTAAATTGAAGTCTTTATACATTCCGTCATTTACTATGGATGGTACGTCATTTAATGCAGGTTGGTACAATCCTGGTGAGCTGGAAACCAATAGTCAGCAAATGCAGGCTTTGATCAAACAAAAAGGCCTCGAAGTATCCAAGGAGATCTACAACGATAAAATCACCATGCACACACTGGGTTACGGTGAAGGAAATCTTGATGACAGATATCTTGAAATGCTGGCACAACAAACGTCGGGTAGCTTCATCAAAGCAAGTGAAGGAAGTGTCTCCGATGCATTTGAAAAATTGGCGAATAAATTAAATTCAGTCAAATTGGATGGAGAAATCGTCGTACAATTGCCGGAAAATGTGACAGTTGACCAAAATCAATACAACGTGATTAATAATACAGTGTATCTGCCATTTTCCACAGTATATGAAGTAGGACAGGGCGTACCGACACCAATTACAGTATCAATTCCGGTGGAATTCTCTAAAAAGGGATCCTATACGTTTAAGGATTTGAAAGTGCAGTATAAAACGGCAGAAGAAACAGACTTTCGCTCAAGTGATAAAAAGTCGGTGACGATTGAAGTGAAAGATGATGCACCTGCGTCGGTAACAGGAAGGGTAGATTTAAATAGAATCAATCAGGACCTGTTCAATTTAATTATTGAGGATGGAAAAGAAACGAATACTTTTACCGGAGTGTTCAAACTGAATTTTGGCGGATTGGTAAATCCGAAAGCAAAAGGATATTTAAGTGAGATCACTATACACCAGCCCTTACCTGAGGGGATCATTGTTAAAGAAAGTCCGGATGTATCAATCCAGAATATGAATGGACAGAAAATTGCCATCATTAATGTTAAACAAAAGATGAGCTTTGAAAACGGTGCGTTTACTATACCTGTACTTGAGATACCTGTAACAATGAACGCCGTCTGGGCCATAAATAATGTAAAAATGCCACAAGCGAAAGTCTATTACATCGATTCAAGATACGGGAACAAAGTAAGTAGCAATCTAAGCCCGAATAATAACGAAATCAGTGCGAAAGTAAGAACTCGTCAGCTGCAATATGGAAAAGAATTTGCATTTGATGGTTATTCAAACGGTACGATCAAAAAGGTAAGAATACAGGGGCAAACGGAAAATGTTGTAGCATCACTGGAAGCTGGAGTGGATGGTCGATACCCGATTATGCCTGTAAAGTCTTTAGTCAGTAGCCCGACCCACCTGAATATCAGCTACAGGGATAACGGGACAGCCATTTTACCATTCGTTCCTCAATTGATTGTTAAAGACCCACTCACTGATAAAATTTTAGATGATGGTTCTTCTGTAACGAATGAAGTGGAATTCTATCTCTCAAACGGTATTCCTGGAAGGGATGTTTCTTACAACTATCAACTTCTAAATGATGAAAAAACTACTGGAGAATGGACAGAAATTGAGTTGGGAGAAACGAAAACCATTGAACGTTTCGGGAAGAATGAAATCCGGGTAAAAGCCGTTGGCGGTTTTGCAATCGAGGATTACATTATTGAAAAAACCATTTGGATCGAGGGTGACGATTTAATACGTGTACCTTCACTAATTGAATTATATGTAGGAGAAACTCAGTCATTCAATATCGATATCTTCCCGTTTGGAAAACCGAACAATAATTATAATGTGAAGGTTCTGCAAGGTGATGACGGAATGATCAACTCCTCTTACAGTCAAGTCAATTCCACCAAAGAGAACCGGATGACAGGATTATATCCCGGCGAAGATTTAGTGGAAGTTCAAACTAAGAATGGGAAATACAATAAGTTGATTCGAGTCATTGTTAAGTCAAGGATTGTAAATTTGAAAAGCATGGACTTCACAAAATCGAAGTACACTCTATTGCTTGAAGGGAACGCGTTCGATATACACTCTCATTTAGTATTCAATCCTGAAAATGCAACCAATAAAAACATAAAGAACGTTGTCGACACAGGTAACAATATTGTAGACATCGTGCAAGAAAATGGAGTTTGGAAGGTCATACCTAAAAATGCAGGGGTGACGACCATAACGGTTACTTCTGAAGAAAATCCTCGTTTAAAGGCGATAGCGATTTTTGAAGTCGTTGCGGAAGATGATGAAACCGAAAATCCGGAGACCGGCGATGGGGATATCGATGGAAGATGGTGATAAGAAGGGAGGCCCACGATGATGGACCTCCCTTTTTTCATTCAACTATGATCTCATCACTTATTAATGAGAGTGCTTCAACCTTTGGTAAAGTATCCAGTTTAGAAAGAAGGACATCTTTGTTATAGTTTACGATGAATCTTGACAATTTCTCTTGCTGCTTAGAGGGGGAGCTCTGATATGCGTCATCGATATTGTCTACGTCCCCACGCACAGCATTCACTGTAAGGTTTCCTTTTGAAAAGACACCTCCGTTAACATAAAATAATGAACCAACCCCATAAAGGGTAGCGTCGCTGTCAGTGTAGAAGAAAGCTTGTAACGGCTTGATACTTTCAACTGGATCCGGCAACAAATGGAATTCATTCTTTTCACTCTCCTGAGCATAATACTGAAATTCATTCATTCGTGTTAACAGTAACTCTCCTCTTGAGAGTAAAATTAATTTTCCAGTATTGTTAGTACCATCTTCATCTTCTTTGCCGGTAATATTCAAGTTGGAAATGCTTGTTTTTCCCTTTGCGTAAATGACGGAATCAAATTTAATTTCATCATTCTCACCGGATGGATCATTGGCATCGCCCAGTATGGTTAAATTCCTGCCTGAAAATACATTCCCCGCTATAAGCGAAGTGGAATTCTGTGATTGAAAAGAGATATTATCAAAACTAACTATATTCTCCTGCAGCTTTACGGGTGAATTTGCCTCTATTGATACTCTTCCTGCTGCAACGATATTATCAATGGTCATTTCCCCATTTAAATTAGAAATCGTCACATTACCAGTCGAAATAATATTCCCGACCTTCATTGGAGAACTTGCGATAATATTCACATCACCATCTACAAGCAGGTCCACCCCTGAACTCCGTAGCCCTCTAATAGTGATATTTCCACTCACTTTAACCTTCCCCTGTGAGTTTTCATTCAATATCCCATCTTCTACAAGAGCAGGAGAGAAGGAATTTGAAAGAAGAGCCGTTCTGATTGCGGTCATTAAATTTGTTTGGGTGCCGTCATTTCTTATTGATAGATCAAGAGATTCTAATACTTTGCTAACCTCTTCTTCATACGTTTGATTAAATGAAATATCAATAAATTGACTATCCTGTTTTACTTTGGGAGGTTCTATTAGCGGATAGAACTGATTTGAAGTTATCAAGCTTTTCATATGTTCATAATTCGCTTTATTATAGCTTGTATACAAGTCCCCGATAACGGAGGGAAATGGTGCTGGGAATGTTTTATCCTTTTTATTAGAAAGCTGGTAGTTTGCCTCTTCACTTATGCCTAAAGAGTTAGCATAGATGTTACCAACCAGATGTGGAGATCCATTCAATTGAAGCTGTTCTCTTGAGCCTAGAGTATACTTGAGGAAGCTTGGGACGGGCGATAAAATGATCCTCTTTCTAACGGTCTTTTCGACCTTCCCTTGTTCTGAAGAAGGATTCTTTGTTTGAATCAGGATTTCATATACTCTCGTAAGGTTGGTACCAAGGTAGTCCAGCTCAAAGGTTTTGAAATCAGGGATATTGGATTTGGTACAGGTGTCACCCAGCAGGTTTATTGCACTTGTCCCGCTCACATCAATGATTGTGACACATTTTATTCTATCCAAAGACTGATAGGATGGAAGAATGGAAGATTGAAAAAAATCTGCTACTTTTGTATTGATATTCACTGGTGTCAATTTGCTCATTTCTAACTCTCTTGAGGGCTGCAATTGATAGACAAGCTTGGATGAAATTTCTTCAGCTGCCTTTAGCCCTTCATATGTAATGTCAATGTCGGTCTCTCTGACTTCGGTTCGTTTCGCTCCACCTATCGTCGAACTCATGATAGCCATACCGATTGTCACCATAACAAGAGATGTAATTAATACGGTAAGTAGGGCATTTCCTCTTTGATTGGTTAACAAGCTGTTTTCTCCCTTCTAAAATCCGAAGCTGCTCTCTAAATTAAGGGTTTTATCGAAATTGGGATGTGAAACTTTGTAAGATAATTGTATAATTGCTTCATTGCACGGTTTGGATGTGCAGGTAGAAGTGATAACGGACCCCGTAAAGTCAGATGGAGTAGTTATTATTTCCCCATCAAAGCTCCATTGTTTTTTCTCCCCGATTTGAACTAATTGCAGAATTTGTTCATCATTCACAATCTCTTCATCTTCTACCTGGTAGAAGGATTTACCTGAATAGGGCGCTACAGATAATGCACTGCTGTTTATAAACTTTACACAAGTAGTAGAGGCTGGCACGCACTCTTCAATTGTGTCGAAGGGGTATGAATATAGCTTCTTCATTACCATCGCAGAAACATAATCTGCGTCTTCTCTCAATTGAGCATCGATCGAAACTTTTTCATAAATCTTATAGCCGGTGATCATTGCACCGTATGTAACGGGTAACAGGATAGCCGATATGGATAGGGTAAGTAATAACTCAATAAGGGTAGTGCCTCTATTATCGAATATCTTCGCTTTTAACTTTTCCATCAACTGTCGTACTGTATTCTCTATCATTGATATTCCACCTAACTTCGATTGTAATAGGAATATAGTAATCTGATTCATCAAGGTTCGTGACTTCCCCGGAATAAATTTCAGTCTCATATTCTAGCCCGTTTATATTAATATTTTTCATGTTCGGACAGGAATCAATCATTTCTGATTCAGTAGAGAAGTTAGGGAAGGTTTGGTATTCATCCCCGCAAATGAATAATTTTAAAAATTCATCTGTTGGATTTTCACTGCCTATATTCACTTCATAGAAAAAGTCCCTGACCTCAAGGAAGTCTTGTTTTTCCATAAAGATCAAGACATTCCTGGCTACATTGATCCCGACTGTCTTCTTTTGATTGCCATTCGTATATGTACTGGATTGAAGGAAAAAATTCATGAAACTAAGAAGGACGATCCCCAGGATTGTAATTGAAACCAAAAGTTCAATTAAAGTGAAGCCTCTATTATTTTTATATATTTTTATTAGTTTCAACCCAACACCTGCTTTCAAAATACCTGACTTTATTATACAATATCTAGTAGTCGAAACTTGTAAAAAAAAGTCTGATTTATAAGAAATATATCACAGGGAGGAGATGAATGTAAGATGATATACCTATTTTCGTTGCTGGCACTCATTCTGTTGCTACCTATTTTATATTTTATTCCGATAGGCATCAGTGTAAAAGGGAAACTATTCATTGCGGGTATTGCATTTGGGTTAACGCTCCTTGGGTTAGTCGCATCAACCCAATATTCAATTTGGATGATCGGCATCATGTTAATGGTTTTGTTAGGTCTTTCTTCTTATGTGATTGAACAACGATTCAGTGGTCTTATAGTCCTGACTGCAGGCACTGAGATGGATTTGGAAGAAGAACCTGTGCAAATAGTCCATAAACATAAGGGATTAAAGGATCATTTACATAATAAAAAGGATGAATCACAAGTTGAGGAAGAAAAATTGGAGTTGATTGAGGATACTGTGGATTCCGCTCAGGTTGAAGTTGAAATGGCTCCAATTGAAATGGAAGATCTCTATGAAATCGAAGTGGACGTTGCAGAAGAAGATTCTGAAAATGATACCGCTATAGAACAAGATGAACCATTGCAAGCTTCGGAGATCAAAGAGATAATCCCTACTGTTGAAACAGAATCGATGAAGGTCGATGACGATGAAAGTGAATGGTTCATTGAGAATGCCAATGAATACGAAGATATTGGAAAAATGAATGAAACGGAAGAAGAAAATGAGTCTCCTGATATCGTTTTAAGTGAGATTGAGAGATTAATAAATGAACCTGACGAGACCATTGAGAATGAAAAGGAAGAAATGAAGGAAGCATTTGATGATAAATCGGAAGCTGTAGAAGACTTAGAGGGCTTACTTGCTTCAGAAGATGAATTGGAAGATGCTTTAGTTGATGATTTTGTAGAAGATGAGAAAGCTGAAATATCTGAGGGAACCAAGGATCGTATTGTTGAAGATATCAGTGAAGAGGATCTTCACGTACATGCATTTCCTGAAAGGTCCAGGATCATGAGAGAGGTTATGAAGACCATGATTGAACAAATCACACTCTCGAAGAGCATATTATCCTCCCATCAGATGGAAAACATGATTAAGCATTACTTGCATCCAAGTTTACACGATCAAGATTACTATACATTTGCAAGAATATTAATGGATCATTACATTTCAAAAGGGCAATATGAAGACTTACATATGTTTACTGACGGGATTGCTAAGAGATTCATAGGGTATCCGTACATTAAAATGGATATCGAACAAACAAATGAGTTTGCATGGAAAAAGTTAAACGAAATTAAAATGACAGAATAGGTGAGATGACATGAAAAAGAGTGCAGAAATGAAAGCTTTACCGATTATCAGTATTTCCGATGGAAGTGAAATAGGGAGGGTCAAATCCCTTGTAATCAATCCGGAAAAGGGCTCGGTTGATTTTCTGACCATCGAGCATGAAGATTGGCAGGTCAGTGTGAAGGCCATCCCGTTCAAAAAGGTAGTCGGTATAGGCGAGTATGCCGTCACTGTCGAAAATGAGAATGCAGTGATCGACTTAAATGAAATCCCGATTGCAAACCAGCTGGTGAACAAAAAAATTAAAATCAACGATACCCGTGTGATGACCCGTAAAGGCCAAATGATCGGAAACATTCAAGAATTTCATGTGGATGATGAGACCGGGGCTATTGTTTCCTTAGAATTAAATGCCCAAGACAACACGTTTTTCCTTGGTACGGAACATGTACTGACATTTGGGAAAGATATCATTATTGTGAACGAAGACGCTGCAGAATATTTTAAAGGATCATTTGATCAATTTGTAAGCCATGAGCCTGTGTTCGAAGCAGAGACTGAAATTTTACCAACGCAACAACATGACCTAGAGACAATTAAATCGAAACAGACTCAATTACTCACAGGAAAAAGTGTGATTGAAGACATATATAATTTAGAGGGTAATCTATTGATTGCTAAAGGTTCATCTCTAACGGAAGCCGATATTAAAGCTGCTCAGGACGCTGGTCCATCTGTTTTCGTTGATTTAACGATGAATATTAAGTAGGAGTCAGGAAGGAGCGCCTAGTGTGAAAAAAGGTCTATTTGGTAAGCTGATGACCGTTTTGTTCTTATCCACATTTTTTCTATATGGGTTTTCTCATTTAGGCGTCTTTGCTTATGAAACGTTCTTTGTTAAGTCACTCAATCTATCGAAACATGCAGCGGTTGCATCTATTAATCTGGGTGGAGCAAACAAAGAGGAAGCAATGAAGATACTGGATGAGAAAGTAGAGGAATGGAAGCTAAATCAAAACCTACTGCTGGATTTCAATGGAGAAAGTGCAAAAATCGATCCATCTCTCTTTCAATTTCATTTGGAAGAAAGCATAGAGAAACTTGTTGATGATGAAAGTACAAGTTTAATTGTGACGATGGATGAAAATGCATTCGATGCGTTTCTTTCAAATCAGTTCCATGACTATAGGGGTGAAGACATAAACCTTCCTTCTTTAATAGAGTATCTCCTCTCCTTGGCTGGTAGTCTTCATAAAGAAGAGAACGTAAAGATATATGATTATGCAGCAAGCAATGAATCACCACAAGTAATTTTTGAGGCCGTGTCGAATGAATTAGAGGTTACACCAACGATCAAGAGCTTTATAGACAATTATCCCTCCATTCCCATTGCACCCAATTCGCAGTTTTCGTTTTCAGATTTTCTGGAAACAGAAGGATTTGTAGTCGAATCACAGGCTGATTTAAGTCCGGTTGCATCATTACTCTATCAAATCACCTTACATTCCAACTTTTCGATCATCGAACGAAATATAAGCAAGCTGCTTCCGAACTATGTGACACTAGGCTTTGAAGCGAAATTCAATCCGATGAATAACCAGGATTTTGTCATCACCAATCCTAATTCAACCGGTTATGAGCTGAAGCTTGCCATCCAAGAGAATAGAATCAAGGCTCAATTGCAGGGAATCCCTTTTCCAAACTCATATAATGTCCGTTTGTCTGAAAAAGAAACGTTCCCCCCAAGAGTAATTAAACAGTTTAGCCCTTTTGTTGAAAAAGGAAGCGTCGATATCCAACAAGAAGGGAAAGATGGGGTACTGATCCGGGTTTATAAGCAAAAATTGAGCTCTTCAGGTGAAATCCTTTCAGAAGAACTGATCAATGAAGATTTTTATGGACCACAGCATAAGATTGCGGTTTATCCGTTGCAGGAATTACAGGAAACTCCAAGTGGAACATTTGATAATGTACCAACCGGGACGAATGGGGAAGAAGCGACGAATGAAGAATCGGATGATGGGGAAAAAGATGAAACTTCCTCAATGGACGATGAAGATAACGAGAGCAGTTCCATAGGGAAGGAAAGTGAAGGTACAGCCGATCAGGATTCTTCAAGTCCATCAGACGATCAAGTAAAACCAAAGAAAAAAGAGAGAAAATAAGTCGTAAAAGCGGGTGATAATGTGACCACGATTAGAAAGAGACTTGGAGACCTGCTCGTTGAAGCAGGAATCATATCCGAATCCCAGTTACAAGATACCCTGAAAGATAAAGCGAAAGGGCAGAAGTTGGGGGATGCCCTGCTTCAAAGGGGATATATTACAGAGCAGCAGTTGATTGAAGTATTGGAATTTCAATTGGGAATTCCCCATGTCAGCTTATACAGATACCCCTTTGAAACGAACTTATTCCACTTGATTCCTAAAGATTCGGCTAAGCGGAACCTGATGATCCCACTCAAAAAAGAAGGGGATAGGCTTTTCGTCGCGATGAGCGACCCGTTGGACTTTTACGCCATCGAGGATCTGCGTTTGGCCACAGGCTTTCAAATCGAGACAGCGATTGCGACCAAGGATGATATTTTGAAAGTCATCAATAAGTTTTATGACTTAGAGGATGGATTTGAAGACCTTTTCCAGGAGAATCGGGATCAAAATAGAGTAGAAGAAAATACGGTGGTGGATTCCGATTCACCCATCGTTCGATTAGTGAACGGAATCCTTTCAAATGCGGTAACCCAAAAAGCGAGCGATATACATATTGACCCCCAGGAAACCAAAGTCGTCATACGTTACCGGGTGGACGGCATTCTTAGAAACGAAAGAAATCTCCCGAAGCACATGCAGAGTATACTGATTGCCAGGCTTAAAATCATGGCGAATCTGGACATTACCGAATTCAGGGTGCCTCAGGACGGACGAATCAAAGTGAATATCGACTTTCATCCTATCGATCTGCGTGTGTCGACTTTGCCGACGGTCTATGGAGAGAAAATAGTGTTGAGGATTCTGGATTTAGGTTCAAGCCTGAATGACCTGTCAAAACTGGGTTTCAACAAAGTAAATCAACAGAGGTTCATGAAGATGATCCAGCAGCCGACAGGGATTGTTCTCATCACGGGACCAACCGGTTCGGGGAAGTCTTCCACTTTATATGCAGCCTTGAATCATCTCAACAGTGAAGAAGTGAACATTATTACGATCGAGGATCCCGTTGAGTATCAGCTGGAAGGCATCAATCAGATCGGTGTAAATCAGAATGTCGGCTTGACCTTTGCAAAGGGGCTGCGTGCCATTTTGCGTCAAGATCCGAATATCATCATGGTCGGGGAAATTCGGGACAGGGAGACCGTTGAAGTCTCCATACGGGCTTCCTTAACTGGACATCTCGTGTTGAGCACCATCCATACCAATGACTCAATCAGTACGGTGACGAGACTACTGGATATGGGTGTAGAACCATTTTTAGTTGCTTCTTCACTGAGCGGGGTCGTGGCTCAACGCTTGATCAGGAAAGTTTGCCGTGATTGCAAACAAGAGATGGCGGCGACCAATCGGGAAATTGAGATATTCGCCAAAAGGGGAATGAAGATCGAGACCATTACGAGAGGGCAGGGGTGCTCTTCCTGTAATATGACAGGATACAAAGGCCGGATTGCCATTCATGAGGTCCTCGTCATGAATGATGACATGAAGAAGGTCATTCTGAACAACGAACCCTTCTCCAAGTTAAGGGAGCATGCCGTACGGAATAAAACCATCTTCTTAATCGATGACGGCTTGCTGAAAGTGAAGCAGGGCATGACCACGACCGAAGAAGTATTAAGAGTAGCGATTTCAGAGTAGGTGAATGAATTGAAAGAAAAAGTTGATTATCTTCTAAAGTCTGCTTTCGAGCTGGGCGCGTCCGATATCCATCTTACAGTCGGCTCACCTCCTATCTTCCGGATACATGGAGACCTTAAAAGGTTCGGTAAAGAAAATATGCTGCCTGATAACACGGAAATGATGGCAAAGGCCATCATTTCTGAAACGATGTATCCTGCCTTTGAAGAAGTGGGTGAATTGGACTTTTCCTATGGAATCCCGGGCGTTTCAAGGTTCAGGGTGAATGCATTCAAACAACGATCATGCATATCTTTGGCCATACGTGTCATTCCGACTTCCATCCCTACAATGGAGGAATTATTTCTCCCCCATGCATTGAAGGCGATTGCTGAAAAACCACAGGGTCTCTTCCTTGTTACCGGACCAACAGGGAGTGGAAAGTCGACCACGTTGGCATCCATCGTGGATTATATGAACCGGAAAATGAGGAAGCATATCATTACCTTGGAAGACCCCATCGAATACCTGCACAAGCACGGGGCATCCATTATCGATCAGCGGGAAGTGGGATTTGATACAAGGTCATTTTCAAAAGGCTTAAGAAGTGCCTTGAGACAGGATCCAGATATTATTCTCGTAGGGGAAATGAGGGACCTGGAGACGATACATACTGCCATCACGGCAGCGGAAACCGGACACCTTGTTCTGGCGACCCTTCATACATCCAGTGCACCTGCCACCATCGAGCGAATCGTAGACGTTTTCCCGCCGGAGCAGCAGTCACAAATCCGCGTTCAATTGGCATCAGTCCTTGTCGGGATCCTTTCACAGAGATTGTTTGCCACGGTAGATAAAAAGGGAAGAAGGGCCGCGACAGAGCTCCTGATGAATAATGCAGCAATCGCCAATTTGATCCGTTCAGAAAAGGTCCACCAAATTCAAAATGTCATGCAGACGTCCAAAACTTCAGGCATGCACATCATGAGCGACAGTGTGATGAAGCTTCATGAAAGTGGCATCATTTCAAAGGAAATGGCGTTTCCTTATAGCAGAGAGGAGATTCCTCAATAGATGGGACGTTATAAGTACACAGGCAGGGACCAAAAAGGGAAGAAATCGGGCATCATCACGGCCACATCAAAGAAGGATGCCCTCATTCAGTTAAAGAAGCAGGAAGTAAGGGTCATTGACATTTTGGAAATGACCGAAACTCTTATGACCAAAGACATAACGATCGGAAATCCGGTGAAGTTACAGCATCTTGTTATTTTTTTGCGACAGTTTGCGACTCTTCTTCAAGCCGGGGTTACAGTGGTTGATTCGACTCATATTCTGGCCGAGCAGACGGAGAGTAAGGCACTCGGCAAAGCACTTACGGAAATCGAAGATGAATTGCGGGACGGGAATCCGTTATCGGAAGCCTTCTCCCGTCACAAAAAGATTTTTGAACCGATGCTGGTCAATATGCTGAAGGCCGGGGAAGCGTCAGGCAGCCTGGATGAAACATTGGAAGGGCTCGCCACTCACTATGAAAAGCAGCATATCACGAAACAGAAAATCATTTCGGCGTTAGCTTATCCAATGGTTGTCGGCGTCATTGCCATCGGGGTAGTGATATTCTTACTGGCTGCCGTTGTACCGACGTTCGTGAATATGCTGACCGATTTCGGCGGCGAATTGCCGGCCATCACACAATTTGTTATTGCTTCAAGTGAATTCATGCAAAAGTTCTGGTACATCATCATTTTGTTTTTTGTATTCATTGCTATCACTCTGGCCATGTTAAGAAAAGACAAACGATCGAAGTATTATCTTGATTATGCCATCCTGAGAGTGCCGATTTTCGGGAAGATGCTGCAAAAAGCGGTACTAGCGAGAATGACACGGACGCTTAGTTCATTATTTTCAAGCTCAGTCCCTATTTTGCAGGCATTAGCGATTGTTGAAAAGGTCGTGGAAAATGAAGTGGTGGCCCGTGTAATCGGTGAATCCCGCAGATCATTGGAGAAGGGGACGTCCCTTACAGACCCGATGAAACGGCATTGGGCTTTTCCTCCATTGGTGACGCAAATGATTGCCATAGGAGAAGAGACAGGGTCCCTGGACTCGATGCTTGCGAAGGTCGCAGACTTCTATGAAAAAGAAGTGGAAAGTGCCACGGATCGTCTGAAATCATTGATTGAACCACTCATGATCGTCATGCTGGCAGGATTGGTCGGGACAATCGTCACTTCGATTCTCGTTCCGATGTTCGAAATCTTCAATAATGTTCAAAACTATTAGAAAATACCTATGATTTTACAAAAAATTCGATATTTTTGTCGGATGAGTGTTGTATACTAGTACTAGATTACTAGTTTTTAGTAAAAGATATATAAACAGGAGGAATTACCATGTTAAAGAAGATGGGTCAAAGACTGAAAAATGAGCGCGGATTGACGCTTATCGAATTACTTGCTGTTGTCGTTATTTTAGGGATCATTGCGGCGATTGCGATTCCTAGTATTGGTGGGTTGATCAATAACTCGAAGAAGGATGCTCATATTGCGAATGCTCAGCAGATGGTGAGTGCTGCGAGGCTAGCAGTTACATCTTCTGAAATAGGTTCAGCAGGTAAGGATTTCACATTAGAAACATTAATTGATAATGGTTATATTGAAGAGATAGAAAACCCTTCAGATGGTAATTACAACGTCAAACTAAGTAAAGTTTCTGTTACTAAAAATACAAAAGATGGTTATGATTATGTAGTGACTTTAGTCGGGGGAACAGGTGATAAAAAATACTTTAATCCAGCTGATCCAGCGTCGTTAGAAAGAGATGATGTAAAACTTGATGGTGTAACAACTCCTGCTCAACAGGGTAGTGGATCTTAAGGAGAAATATTGTGGTTCAAATCATTAAAATACTAGTATTCACCTACGGTCTCCTCCTAGGCTCCTTCTACAACGTAGTCGGCCTCCGGATACCGCTCAAAAAGTCAATCGTCAAACCGAGATCAGCATGTCCGTACTGCCAGCACACGCTGACGGCCAAGGAACTGATACCAGTACTATCCTATATTATGCAAGGTGGAAAATGCGCTCAGTGTAAGGGGCGCATTTCTCCTCTTTATCCATTGATGGAATTAACTACCGGACTGTTATTCTTACTTTCTTATATTATGTTAGGCTTACAGCCGGAGCTGATTGTGGCTCTTACCCTTGTCTCTTTATTCATGATCATCACGGTCAGTGACCTGAAATATATGGTCATTCCCGATAAAGTGCTGTTGTTTTTTTCGGTATTGTTTATCATAGAACGAATATTCATCCCGTTAAACCCGTGGTGGGACAGCGTTGCGGGTAGCATTACCGGCTTTTGCCTGCTTCTTCTGATTGCCATCATCAGCAAGGGAGGAATGGGCGGCGGTGATATCAAATTATTCGCTGTCATTGGTTTCGTCGTGGGGGTCCAGGTGATGCTTTTTTCCTTTTTCCTCGCTACCCTTTTTGGGGCGATCGCTGGTATTACAGGCCTGATGCTTGGCTTTTACAAGAAAGGGCAACCCATTGCTTTCGGTCCATATATCGTAATAGGCACACTCGCGGCATACTTCTTTCACCAGCCAATCCTGCATTGGTATTTTTCTTTATATAGCTAAAGGGGTCATTCAAGATGTTTTCACGTCTCTTCAATAAGAATAAAAATAAAATCAATATCGTCATCAGTGATCAATGGATTCGATTTGTAGAATTGAAATCTGTTTCTCCTTTACATATTCACCATTTTGGAGAGAAACGAATTGCTGACGGAATGATCTCAGATGGCAAAATCATTGAAAAAGAAGCTTTTCAAGCACTGTTGGAAGAGTGTGTTCTCGATTGGGGGATCAAAAAGAGGGAAGTTCAATTCATCGTTCCGAATACTCAGATGATCATCAGGAAGATGGAGATATCATCCGATATTGAGGAAGATGAGGTGAAGAGCCACTTGTTCCTGGAAATCGGGACGAGTATACATCTGCCTTTTGAGAACCCGGTATTTGATGTGGTGGTTGTAGGAAATAAAGGAGACAAGAAAGAAATCATCCTGGTGGCGGCACCGGAGGATATGGTCATGGAATATCAGCAGCTATTGACTGAGGCCCATTTAAAGCCGGTTGTGGCTGATATTAGTCCACTTGCCTTTTACCGATACGTACACTCTTTGGATTTAACTCGTAAAGAAGACCATGAAATGCTCCTCTATTTCAATCAGGCTAATGTGGCCGTGTCCATCTTCCATGATCATCAGCCTGTATTTTTCAGGCCGATCGGATTAGGTGAGGATCGGGAAGTGATGGATGAGAGGGTGTACCACAATGATTTCCAATCCCTTCAATTTGATGACGTGATGAAAGAAATCGACAAAGTCATCAGCTTTTACCGATATACACTTACAAATGATGAAGCAATGATTAATAAAGTATACGTAACCGGTGACCATCCCATGGTAGGGGATATCCAGACCCTTTTATCAGAACGGTTTGAAATCGACATTATCAAGGTGACAACCGCTGCACGCGACGCCTACACCAATGAAGAACTATCGAGTGTGTTTATACTCGCCATTGGTTTAGGGTTAAAAGAGGTGATATAGTGCTCGTCGATATCAATTTATTACCTCAAAATGAAAAAGGAAGCCGTCAGTGGCTGTATGTGGTTATCGGTGTTCTATCCGTCGGAATCCTTGCTCTTATGATTCTATTATTTCTTGCAGCGAATATCGGAAAAGATGTGGACGTCCTGACGACGGAATTACAGGGTACCAAGCAGCTCAGAGCGGAAAAAGAGCAAAGCATTTCTGATTTTGAATCATCGGATGCCTGGGTACAATTGGAGAGTGCTGTCAGCTGGGCGGAAAGCTACCCCATCGATACTGTGCCTGTCTTGAATCACCTGGTCGAATTACTGCCGGAGCGGGGGTTCGTGAAGGAATTTACATACGCGGAAGATGGGAGTATCCAACTCTCGATTCAATTTGATACAAGCAGTGAAGCTGCGTATTATTTAACGCATCTGAAGGGATCCAGGTACATTCAGGAAGCAACCTTATTGTCGCTTGCTACAGAAACCATATCTGAAAATGATAGTTTAACAGCCGTTAATACAGAGACCATTTTACCAAGGTATATAGGTCAGTATGAAGTAACGTTAAATAGAGCAGAGATAAAGGAAATGGAAACAGAGGAAACTTCCGAAGAGCAGGGAGGCGATTCGGAATGAATATACGATTCGAAAAAAAAGAATGGCTGCTGATCAGTACTTCGATTGTGATAGCAGTAATCCTAATCCTCGGAGCAATATGGTTCTACTATCTACCCGTGAAAAATCAGAAAGAAAGTCTACTGAATGAAATCAAAACGGAAAAGAAGCTGATTGAAGCACTGGATTCTAAGGTTTCTTCCATTAAACAGGCTTCCTTTGAAAATTCGAGTTCACTACAACAGAAGGTTCCAGTCAAACCTCTCACTCAACAGCTGCTAATCGATTTGGAAAAAGCAGAAATCGTCTCGGACAGTTTTGTCACAAGCATTGAATTTACGGAAGGTGCTGTAGATCTTCCTGCAACTGAACCCTTAGGCGCAGGGGATGAGGTTTCCCAAACGGATGTTGAAGTTACTGAAGAAGGCACTGAAGTGAATCCGGTACCTGATGTGGTCCTTCCACAAGGCCTTCAAAAACTGACAGCCACGATTTCTGTAGAAGCAAAGAGCTATTTTCATATAGAGGAGTTCATCAATAAATTAGAAGAGCTGCATCGTATCGTAGAGGTTGAACAGATTTCTTTCAGTGGACCGGCTGAATTACAGCAATACGAAGATGAAATTGAAAATATTCAATTGAATATAGTCGTATCCGCCTTTTATTTACCTGGTTTAGTAGAACTAGAAACGGAGCTGCCAAAACTTGATGCACCTCTTCCGTCAAACAAAAAGAATCCTTTTCAGCAGTTCCCTGAACAAAAGTCAGAAGAACAAGATACCAATTAAAGGTCTGATGTTAATGCGTGAAAATGAAAAAGGATATACTCTAGTAGAATTACTGGTGTGATTGTCATACTGGGAATCATTGCTGTCATTGCCACCTTAGCGATAAACAACCTGATTGAAAAATCCAAGAAACAGGCGTTTGTGGCAAACGCCCTTACGATGAAAAGTTCAGAGCAATACTATGCGAAGGATGCCATGCTTCAAGAGAAGGTAACGGGTAAGATTACGTATAAAGAATTGATAGATGCTCAATTGATTGAACCGATATTGGATCCGCATTCTAAAACAGTCATGGCACCGGATGAATCCTCTTATGTTTTGGCTGATGGGGAGAGTGTGATATCCATCTGTTTATTGGGGGAAGAGTATAATCTCTGTACAAATGTAGATGGAGATAAAGAAGAAATACCGTTTTCTACCCTTTCAGTTCAATCCCTGCAGAAAAACTAAAAAATTTGACGAAAACCTGTTAGGACAAGACGACAAAAGTCTTGTTCTTTTTTTTATTGGATGTGATAGCATGGAAAAAAATAGATGAAGGAGGGTGGCGATGATGAATAATAAAAGGGACGAAGATAAAAAGATATCTATTAAAATTAATGGTGAAAAAACAAATTTTAACGAAGATCTTCTTGTGTATGATTGGAAGTTGGGGGAGACCGAAGCGGCTGCCGGGGAAGAAGCGGAAGACAAAGGATTCGATTGGATCCTACCCGATGATGAGGAAGCTCAGCCTCCTAAGGAATACAAAAAAATCAATTATGTGTCAGGGAACAAAAAGAAGCGCAAGTCATTCAAAAATCCTTTTCAGGACTCTGTAAATCTTTTAATGTCGATAATTGGTGCGGTTGTGGTAGGAGCGGTGCTGGGGTTCGGCACGCTTAAAGTCATTACGACAACGGATGGTCCCGCAACGCCGGCGGCAACGTTGCAAGATACGACGGCGGAAGCAAATGCGGAAGGGAAGCAGTCCGTATCTGCAGTTGAATTACAGGATTTCTCAACGTCGATTCTTCAAGGCGGTGTGTTTTCAACAGAGGAATCTCTTAATGCCATGAAGGACAGTTTAGCAGGAAAAGGGTTGAGCAGCGCAAGTGTGGAAAAGGATGGACAATTCTTTCTTTTATTGGGTGTTTCGGGAGATCTTGAAACAGCCAAATCACTTGGGGCAGAATTGAAAGAACAAGGGGTAGACGTTTTTGCGAAAGATTTTGTATTTGGAGCTAAAGGAATAAATGCTTCAAAGGAAGAGAAATCCTTTTTGGAAAAGGGAAATGGGCTCTACAACACATTAGCTATGGAGAGCAGCAGTGGAATGACCGGTGGAACGCCTGACGAAAAAACGATTCAAACCATTCAATCCGGAGTGAAGGAACTGGAAGGAATCAAGGTGGGGCAAGATTCCATTGCCTCCATGAAAGAGTCCTTAGTCAATGCAGGGAATCTTGCGGCAGGGATGAAGACCCCGGAGGATGCCCAAAAAGTTCAGGAAGAGTTATTATCCTACCTGCAACATTACAGTGGATTATAATTTCGACTGTATTAGACTATTTTCTAGGAAATAATATGATGTCTAAAATAGGGCCTCTCTCATTTTGTCAGATTCAAGCTTACTGACCAGAAGAGAGTTGGCTCTATTTTACTTGTTTAAAAAGGCGGATTTTGGTAGTATAGTCATGTATCTCCCAATTTCTACTCTGAAAGGATTGGTATGGTGTGTCCAACCTCATACTCGCTTCACAATCTCCTCGTCGAAAAGAACTTCTGCAACAAATTCAACTTTCTTTTTCCGTTATCAGCTCTACAGTTGAGGAAACTTTTTCATCTGATTTAATGCCCCATGAAGTCGTCATGTATCTTGCCCGCAAAAAAGCGAAAGAAATCTCGAATCAATACCCCCTCCACTATGTAATCGGATCAGACACCGTCGTAGCGAAGGATGACCGGATTCTTGGTAAACCGGAATCGAAAGAAGAAGCGAAAGAAATGCTATCAATGCTTTCCGGTTCTACTCATTCTGTCTACACGGGGGTTGCCATTCTGCATGGCGACGTGGAGGAACTCTTTTATGAAAAAACGGATGTAACGTTTTGGGAGTTGACTTCTAAAGAGATCGACGATTATATTGCATCTGAAGAGCCTTTTGATAAAGCCGGTTCATATGGTATTCAAGGAATCGGAGCGAAATTTGTCAAAGAAATTAAGGGCGATTACTTCTCCGTCGTTGGTTTACCCATCTCACGAGTGAATCGTGTATTACTTGAAATGGGCTATCTTCAACCATAATGACTCCCGAGCGTACAAAAAGGAGGAACCAATGGTTAAAACAATACCTCAGCAGGAAGAAAACAGGCTTATGATCCGGGATTTCCCTCAGGACGAAAGACCACGTGAAAGGCTGATTCAAAGCGGGGCGGCAAGCCTGTCCAATCAGGAGCTGCTGGCTATCTTACTCCGGACCGGAACGAAATCCGAGTCTGTCCTGCAGCTGTCCAACCGGCTGCTCAACCACTTTGATGGATTGAATCTATTAAAGGATGCTTCCCTGGAAGAGATTACGAAAACGAAGGGAATCGGCCTTGCGAAGGCGGTTCAAATCATGGCCGCCGTCGAATTCGGTCGAAGAATCAGCAATTTGGCTTTTGACGACAGATATAGTATCCGTTCCCCCGAAGACGGAGCCAATTATGTCATGAACGACATGAGATTTTTGGCCCAGGAGCATTTTGTATGCTTATACCTCAACACAAAGAATCAAGTTCTCCACAAACAAACCATCTTTATTGGAAGTCTGAATGCTTCCATCGTCCACCCCAGGGAGGTCTTTAAAGAAGCCTTCCGACGATCCGCCGCATCGATCATTTGTATCCATAACCATCCCTCTGGGGATCCGACTCCAAGCAGAGAAGATATAGAAGTGACAAAAAGATTAGTGGAATGTGGTCGAATCATTGGTATTGATATACTCGATCATCTTATAATAGGGGAGAAGAAGTTTATCAGTTTAAAGGAAAAAGGGTATTTATGACACTATGATTTTTTTCCTGGTTGCGATATAATTAAGCTTATGATTTTTACAAACAATATGGTGATTCAATATAACGCAGTCTTTGAAAAAGAGAGTCATTCTTCAAGGGAATGAGTCTTTTCGTTATGCATGAACGAACAATTATTGTGACGAAAATTACGAGGATAGAGAGTGATGGGACAACTCTCCTGTGAAAACACATATAAAACGTTAAAAACCAGCCAATTTGTATCAGAAAGGGAGATACCATTCATGTTTGGAACGAAAGATTTAGGGATTGATTTAGGAACAGCTAACACATTGGTGTACTTGAAAGGCAAAGGGATTGTCGTTCGCGAACCTTCTGTTGTCGCACTTCAAACAGATAACAAGCATATCGTTGCAGTCGGGAATGATGCTAAGAATATGATCGGTAGAACACCAGGAAATGTCGTGGCTCTTCGCCCGATGAAAGATGGGGTAATCGCTGACTACGAAACAACAGCCACGATGATGAAGTACTACATAAGACAAGCGACACGGAATAAAGGAGCTTTTTCCCGAAAACCTTACGTCATGGTCTGTGTACCTTCAGGAATTACCGGTGTTGAAGAAAGAGCGGTCATCGATGCGACAAGACAGGCGGGAGCAAGGGATGCTTATACGATCGAAGAGCCGTTTGCAGCTGCAATTGGAGCGAACCTGCCAGTATGGGAACCGACAGGAAGTATGGTCGTAGATATCGGTGGAGGAACGACGGAAGTAGCCATCATCTCTTTAGGGGGGATTGTGACAAGTCAGTCGATCCGTGTAGCCGGGGATGAGATGGATGATGCCATCATCAACTATATCCGCAAAACGTATAACCTGATGATCGGGGACCGTACAGCGGAAACGATCAAAATGGAAGTCGGTTCTGCCGGTGATTCTGAAGGAATTGAAGCAATGGAGATTCGCGGACGTGACCTTTTGACCGGTTTACCGAAAACGATCGAAGTAACCGCAGTTGAAATTGCATCTGCTCTTCATGATACCGTATACACGATTGTCGATGCCGTTAAGAGTACATTAGAGAAAACACCGCCAGAACTCGCGGCTGATATCATGGACAGAGGAATCGTGCTGACAGGTGGCGGGGCGCTTCTTCGTAATCTTGATAAAGTGATCAGCGATGAGACGAAAATGCCGGTCCTCATTGCAGAGGAACCTCTGGATTGTGTGGCAATCGGTACGGGGAAAGCCCTTGACCACATCCATCTATTTAAAAATCGAGGAAAATAAACATAAATAATGAATGGGGGGACGTTTCCTTAAGGATGCTTGGTTAGCCTTAAGGTCGGCCCCATCTTTTTTCGAACAACCATGAATATTTTGACGAATGATATCAAAAATAAACGATTTTTGATATAGTATTTACTAGAATGAGAAAAGGTTGAGGTGTACATCATGCCACAATTCTTCCTGAATAAACGTTTGATCATTCTGCTCGTCAGTGTCATAGTCCTTGTTGGATTAATCGGATTTTCTTTGCGGGAGCGAGATAGCATCAGCTGGCCTGAGCAGTTTGTAAAAGATATGGTAGGATTCGGACAGTCATTGGTTTCAAAACCTGTTAACTATGTAGCGGGAGTTGTTGAAAACGTTCAAGATCTTCAAAATACATACACAGAAAACGAAAAATTAAAAACACGTTTAGATGAATTAGTGAAGCTTGAAACAAAGGTGAAAGACCTGAAACAAGATAATAATGAATTAAGGGCGGTCCTTGAAAAGAAGGAAGACCTTCGTGCCTATAACACGATTCAAGCTACCGTCATTGCAAGGAATCCTGATCGCTGGCAAGAGCTCCTGACGATTGATAAAGGAGAAGTGAACGGGATTAAGTCAGACATGGCCGTCATTTCATCGGCTGGGTTGATCGGAAAGATTAAAAGCGTAAATGAATTTTCATCTACTGTTGAATTAATTTCGACCAATAATACAAAAAACCGGATTTCCACTGTGATACAAGGGAAAGAACAAGACATCAACGGATGGATTGAAGGGTACGACAGCGATAAAAAAGAAATTTTGGTTAAACGGATTTCCAACGATATGAAAGTCGACAAAGGCTCTAAAGTGATGACATCAGGATTGGGAGGAGTATTCCCTAAGGGGCTGGTCATCGGGGAAGTGAAAGAAGTGAAACCGGATCAATACGGGTTGACTCAAACGGCATATGTAAAGCCTGCTGCTGATTTCTATCACTTGGAGCACGTCATGGTCATCGACCGTGACATCCAGGGTGTGACGGAACAGGAAGCGGATGCTGAGGAGGATGGCAATGATCAGTAGGCTCCTCCTCCCGTTTATGACCCTGCTTTTCTTTTACAGTGAGAGTTTATTTGTTCATCTTTTTCCAAATGAAGAGTGGTTTGATCAGAAAATCATTGTTCCGCATTTCCTGATTATCGTGCTGTTCTTTATTTGTGCGTTTTATCAATACCGCACTGCATTGCTTTACGGATTCATCTTTGGCTTTCTATTTGATATTTATTACACAGAAATCAATGGGATTTACTTAGTGCTCTTCCCATTTGTCATCTTTTTATCTCACCAGATGATGAGGGTATTACATAATAACCTCTTTGTATTGGTGATTATTTCACTTGTGAACCTTTCCGTATTGGAGTTTTTGGTGTATCAAATCAATTTAATTATCCAACGTACTGATTTGACTTTTATTCAGTTCGTGGACTGGCGTTTGTGGCCGACATTGGTCCTTAATATAGTGTTTTATTTAGTTGTGGCATTTCCACTCAGGAACTATCTTCTCCGAAAACGGAAAGAGTGGCTGGATGAATAAATTCTATTAGTAATTTTTTCATAAAAAGAGGAAATGGCACTGCTTATGTCGAATTTAATAGACGACTGAGGTGAAAAATTGCGCCATGAATAAAAAGCCAAATGTGATGATAAAAGGAACAAAAGAAGGATTGACCCTTCATCTCAATGATCAATGCTCCTTTCATGAGTTAAAGAAGGAATTGGACGATAAGCTGTCTGCACATTACCGGGAAACAGAAGGGACTCCACTGCTCACGGTCAATATCCAGACAGGGAATCGCTACCTGACGGATGATCAGGTAGAAGAGTTGAAAGAGATCGTAAGGCAAAAACGTAATTTAGTAGTGAATGAAGTATGGAGTAATGTGATTACAAAGAATGAAGCAGAGAAACTCATAGATGAACGAAATATAGAAACTTTAACCGGCGTGATCCGATCTGGACAAGTCGTGGAAGTGTCAGGGGACATCCTTATTGTCGGCGATGTCAATCCTGGCGGGAAAGTGCTGGCTGGAGGGAATATATACATATTGGGTTCGTTGAAAGGAATTGCCCATGCAGGCCACAACGGAAACATGGAGGCTGTCATTGTCGCATCCAAAATGGTTCCGTCCCAGCTCCGGATAGGGGACTCCCTGAACAGGGCACCTGATCGGGTGGAAGAAGATGACGAGCACGAAATGGAATGTGCTTATGTCGATGATCAGGGACAAATTGTTGTGGATCGATTACAAGTTTTAAAGCATCTTAGACCAAATATTACTAGTTTTAAAGGAGGAAGCTAATGTGGGTGAAGCCATAGTTGTTACTTCAGGTAAAGGTGGAGTGGGAAAGACGACTACTTCTGCCAATGTTGGTACAGCATTAGCTCTACAAGGCAAAAAGGTTTGTTTAATTGATACAGATATCGGCCTCAGAAACCTCGATGTGGTGATGGGACTCGAAAACAGAATCATTTATGACTTAGTAGACGTTGTAGAGGGCCGCTGTAAAGTACATCAAGCTCTGGTAAAAGATAAGCGTTTCGAGGATAAACTATTTTTACTGCCAGCTGCACAAACAAGTGATAAATCCGCTGTTAACCCTGAGCAAATGAAGAAGCTAGTAGTAGATTTAAAGCAAGACTATGATTATATCATTATTGATTGTCCTGCGGGGATCGAGCAGGGGTATAAGAATGCTGTGGCAGGTGCCGATCGTGCGATTGTCGTCACGACACCGGAAATTTCAGCTGTACGTGATGCGGATCGAATCATCGGTTTGCTGGAGAAAGAGAATATTGAACCACCGAAGCTCGTCATTAACCGCATACGCAATCATATGATGAAAAATGGTGAAATGTTGGATGTGGATGAAATCACAGCCCATCTTTCCATCGACCTTCTCGGTATTGTTGCCGACGACGATAATGTGATCAAATCCTCCAATAAAGGTGAGCCCATCGCTCTGGATTCAACAAGCAAAGCATCCATTTCCTACCGGAATATTGCCAGACGAATCCTTGGTGAATCGGTTCCGTTACAGTCTTTGGAAGATGAACGGACAGGAGTCTTTTCAAGAATTAAAAAATTATTCGGTGTAAAAGCATAAGAATCAATTCAGTCCCGGTAAAGCGCATCGAGCGTTTTACCGGGACTTTTTTATTTTCCCCATGAATATTCTTTCAGGACAAGTCATACATTGTAGCAAATCATGTGTAATCGAATGGAGCTCTTTTTAATATGGATCTAACAACCCTTGTCCCTCATCATGACCAGAACCATTTAGTATAGAATCACTCTTGAACGGAGTGGCTCAGACGTTTATGAAACAATACCTTATAAAAAGGAATGGTGTACATGGGGAATCGTGCGGATGAAATACGTAAGAGGATAGCGAAACGAAAGAAAACGAATCCAGGCGAGAACTCTTCATACTTTCTCCCATCGGACGAGGAGCGCTATGGAATGGAACGGCAGACAAGCTTTGAAGGGGGACCGCCACCTGAGGGTATGCATCCATTATTTAAAAAGGAAACCTTTATGCTGAAAATACTTGGAGCGGGAATCATGGTATTAGTGACGGCGATTATGTTTAAGAGTCCTTCACCTGTATTCAATGAAGCGAAATCCGTGGTCACGAAAACCATGGATACAGAATTCCAGTTTGCCGCCATTTCCACGTGGTATGAGGACCAATTCGGAAAACCATTAGCGTTATTACCGACAAGTAATACCAAGAAAGAATCAACTAGTGCGCAAAGTGCGGAATATGCCGTACCTGCGTCGGGGAAGGTCGTTGAAAATTTTAAAACCAATGGACAAGGCATTATGCTTGAAACGGGCCTAGGTGAAGATGTAGCGGCAATGAAGGGGGGCTTGATTATATTTGCAGGCAAGAAAGAGGAGCTTGGGAACACAGTCGTCATTCAACATGCAGACAAATCAGAATCCTGGTATGGTCACCTCGAATCGATTGATGTGAAACAGTATGAATCGATCGAGAAGGGATCACTTGTAGGCAAGGTTTCCACCAGCAGCCAGAACGATGTGACAGGAGAGTTTTATTTCGCGATAAAAATGGGTGATGAATTTATCGACCCGATACAGGTGATGTCATTTGACTAATATATTTTCACTTTTGAAAAAATTTCATGTTCACCCTTTGCTATGGCTCGTCATTGCCATTGCGATTATGACGGCTCACTTTTTTGAACTGATACTGCTTCTCTTCATCATTACGATTCATGAATTGGGACATGGACTGATGGCCCATTCTTTTTCCTGGAGAGTAAAGAAAATCGCCCTGCTGCCTTTTGGTGGGGTTGCGGAGATGGATGAGCATGGAAACCGTTCTTTGCGGGAGGAGTTCTGGGTGGTGGCTGCGGGTCCCTTGCAGCACATATGGCTCATAGCTTCAGGTTGGGGGCTTATGGAGACCGGCGTGATCAGCCCGGACTCATTTTCGCTTTTTTTTCAGTTGAATATGATGGTGCTGCTGTTTAATCTTCTGCCCATTTGGCCGTTGGATGGAGGGAAGCTGGTTTCCTTGCTGTTGGCTACGAAGCTTAATTATTTGAGAGCGTATGAATACACGCTTCTCTTTTCTTTTGGTTTACTAATGCTGTTCCACCTGGCTGTACTCATCATTGCTCCCCTTCATCTGAATCTGTGGATCGTTCTATCGTTCCTTTACTTTTCATTATGGGTGGACTGGAAACAGAGGCGGTATGCGTTTATGAAGTTTTTGTTAGAACGGTATTATGGGAAGAGTCATCAATTTATGGAATTGCGGCCACTTCCCATTGAAAGTGAAGATTCCATCATTACAGTAGTGGAGAAGTTTCAGCGGGGGGTAAAGCATCCCCTCGTTGTTTTCGAAAAAGGAATTGAGGTAGGGAAGCTGGATGAAAATGAGCTCCTGCACGCCTTTTTTGCAGAAAAAATGACGTCGGCCAAAACGAAGGATCTCCTCTACCTTTATTGACGAATGAACACGAACTGTATAAAGTAAGGACATACTGGTAAAAGGGTTGGAAACAACCCTTTTTTCTTGTGACTTTTTTCGTGGGAAAGGGGTTTTCGGTGTGGAAGAAATCATTGTACACAGTAAGGGCAGGGAAAAACGGTGGGTATACCGATCAGATAATGAAATCATTGGATTATATACATATCAGCCTGGAGAGGAAAGCTTAACAGGCAATATTTATCTTGGGAGAGTCGTCAAGGTTCAAAAAGGGCTGGGTGCGGCATTTGTAGATTTTGGCGGGGGTAAAAATGGCTACCTTCATGAAAAAGACCTTCCGCAAAACATAGAGTCATACCATGCGGGAAACGATCCTCACCCCATTGGAAAATGCGTGCATGAAGGGCAAAAAATCATCGTGCAGGTCATGAAGGACGAGATGGGAACGAAGGGTGCAAGATTGACGGCCGTTATCGAGCTCAAAGGGGAACATCTTGTGTACATGCCACAAGGGTATTATGTGGCGGTATCTAAAAAAGTGGATGATGAAAACAGGAAGGTCTTAAGACGATTGGGGAATGAGTGGAAAAATCCGCAAGAAGGTATTGTGATGCGAACCAATGCGGGTGAAGTGAGAGAAGGTGTGTTACAAGAGGAACTGTACTCATTACGTTCAAGATATGAAAGCCTGGAAAGGGTGTCTCTGAGAGCAAAATGTCCTTCACTCTTATCCCGACAGGACACTTTCTATGAGGATCTCCATGAACAACTGAAAAAGGGGAGTGGAGGAAGTATTGTAGTCGATGACTATGAAAGTCTTCTTCATCTAGAAGAAATAAGCGGAGCCGGGATAAAAGATAAGTGGACCTTCGAACACTATCAAGGCCATGAAAATATTCTCCGTCATTACCATGTTGCCTCTGTATGGGAGAACGCACTGAAAAAAGTGGTATGGCTCTATAATGGGGCATTTATTGTAATCGAGTCAACAGAAGCCATGACCGTTGTGGATGTGAATTCAGGAAAGTTTACAGGTAAAGACGATTTAGAACAGACTATATTACAAACAAATAAACTGGCAGCGAAAGAAATGGCGAAGCAACTCACCCTTCGGAATTTAAGCGGCATGATTCTCATCGATTTTATCGATATGAAAAAGGAAAGTAATAAACAGGAAGTGGTGGATGCACTTTCAGATGCGTTGGTATCGGATAAGCAGCGCACGACGATCGTAGGCTTTACACCCCTTGGCATTCTTGAATTGACGCGAAAAAGAACCCGTCAGCCCCTGTCTGCCTACTTGACTCGTCCTTGTTCAGTGTGTCAAGGTACAGGGAGGGAAATGACACCTGAGACGCTTGCATTCCAGCTTGAACGTGAGCTGTGGGAAATGCAGGCGATGGATGGCTCCCTGATCGAAGTGGAAGCGACTGGGGAAGTCGCAACCGTCTTTTCCGGATTGCAGAACGTTCACCTTAAAAGATTGGAAAAAGCGTTGGGGAAAGAAATCAAAATAAAAGAAACCACTCATGAACATCCTTATTATCATGTAACTAAGTTTATATGAATTTCTTGATTGTTATTGACAGTGCATCGATTTTTATGATAGGATTCTAATGTTATTGATTGTAGCACCCGTGCTACAACCGCTCATTACAGGTACAAAAGTGTGGAGAAATCCAACACCTGTCATTGGCGAGTCTGAGTTTATAAGGAGGTGCGATTATGTACGCAATTATCGAAACAGGTGGTAAGCAAATCCGTGTGGAAGCTGGTCAAGCTATCTACATCGAAAAGCTAAACGCAGAACAAGGCGATACGGTAACATTTGACAAAGTTCTATTCGTTGGTGGCGACGATGTGAAAGTAGGAAGTCCGTTAGTGGATGGAGCTACTGTAACAGCGAAAGTCGAAAAGCAAGGCCGCGCGAAAAAGCTTGTAGTATTCAAATACAAAGCGAAAAAGAACTACCGTCGTAAGCAAGGTCACCGTCAACCTTACACTAAAGTTGTCATTGACGAAATCAACGCGTAAGGCGTGATGAAATGATTAACGTTTACGTAGAGCGTTCATCCGGGAAAAGAATCCGTTCTTTCTCTATGGATGGACATGCTGATTTTGCCGAAAATGGGCAAGACATTGTTTGTGCAGGTGCTTCTGCTGTTTCATTTGGCAGTATTAATGCCATTATGGCGTTAACCGGTGTAGAACCGGCCATCGAGCAATCCTCTGATGGTGGTTATCTTCGCTGCGTCATCCCTGATGATCTTCCGGAAGAAACAGAGAGCAAGATTCAGCTGCTACTGGATAGCATGCTTATCAGCCTCCAAACGATTGAAAGAGACTATAGTGAGTTTATTAAAATAACCTTCAAAAAGTAGGAGGTGGAACAGATGTTAAGATTAGACCTTCAGTTTTTTGCGTCTAAAAAAGGAGTAGGTTCGACTAAAAATGGTCGTGACTCTATCTCAAAGCGTCTTGGTGCTAAGCGTGCAGACGGTCAAATGGTTACTGGTGGATCAATTCTTTACCGTCAACGCGGTACGAAAATTTATCCAGGCCTAAACGTCGGCCGTGGTGGCGACGATACACTTTTCGCTAAGACCGACGGTGTTGTTCGTTTCGAACGCATGGGTCGTGACAAGAAAAAAGTGAGCGTATACCCAGTTGCGAATGAAGCTTAATCGCATATCTTTAACGAAAACTCTAACCGACTTTCGGTTAGAGTTTTATTTTTATCAGGGGTATGGGTGATGGCTCGGGTTTGATGGTGTTTCAGACAGATTTATATTGAATTTGGACTTTTTTTACTGAGAATTAGGGTTAAGATGGCGAGTATTTGATTCAAAAGCAGGTGTAAAAGCGATTTATTTTCAACTTTGACCTATTTATTTTCAAAAATTGAATTTTATTTTCAATTTCCACCCATTTATTTTCAAATTTAACGATTTATTTTCAATTTCCACCCATTTATTTTCAAATTTAACGATTTATTTTCAATTCCTGTAAGTCAAGCATCCCACCTAATCTTCATTCACCACCAATTTTACAGAAACAATATACGCGAGAGTCCCATCTTTGATATACTTACAGGTAGCACTTAAAGTATAGGAGTTAGATTATGAGCGAAAAATGGGGTGTAGTCGAGGCGTTAAGGCATGCTCGCCACGACTGGATGAATGATTTGCAATTAATAAAAGGCAACTTGGATCTTGATCGCGTGGAGCGGGCGAAGCAAGTGATCGAGGAAATGGTTCTCGTTGCACAAAATGAGTCGAAGCTATCGAATTTAAAGCTTCCATTATTGGCAGAATGGATATTAACATATAATTGGTCAAGACATTTGATTAAGCTGGATTTTGAAGTTATTCAATCGGAGTCATCACACGGGCTTGAAGATCGGAGACTTTACAACTGGTGCAAGGAGTTGCTAGAATTCCTTGAATCAAATGTAATGAACAATGTAGAAAATCAATTATCCATCTTACTGGACATTACAAAAGAACAATCCCGTTTTATATTTGATTTCACAGGTATACTAAAGAGTAGAAGCTTGGTGGAAGACTGGATAAAGAATCAACGATCAAACGGAGAAAATATAGAAATAGAACAACTTCAAGAAGAGGTTCTTGTCATTCATGTAGTCGCCCGATGAGGCGATTTCACGGATAAGTTAGGAGTGAGAGTATGTTTATAGATCAGGTCAAGGTTTATACAAAGGGCGGTGACGGCGGAAACGGTATGGTTGCCTTCCGTCGTGAGAAATATGTACCTAAAGGTGGTCCTGCCGGAGGAGATGGCGGTCACGGTGCAGACGTCATTTTTGAAGTGGATGAAGGCTTAAGAACGTTGATGGATTTCCGTTATCAGCGTCATTTCAAAGCCACTCGTGGAGAGCACGGGATGAGTAAGAATCAGCATGGACGCAACGCAGAAGATATGGTTGTAAAGGTTCCACCTGGAACAGTCGTGAAGGATGATGATACAGGTGAAACGATTGCAGACCTTGTTCAGCATGGTCAGCGTGCCGTGATTACGAAAGGTGGCCGCGGTGGTAGAGGGAATTCCCGTTTCGCTACGCCTGCCAACCCAGCTCCTGAGCTTTCTGAAAAAGGGGAGCCGGGACAAGAGCGTTATATCGTGATGGAATTGAAGCTACTAGCAGATGTTGGACTGGTTGGATTCCCGAGCGTAGGGAAATCCACATTGCTTTCAGTTGTTTCAGCTGCCAAGCCAAAGATTGCTTCGTACCATTTCACAACCATCGTTCCGAATCTTGGAATGGTTGAAACAGGAGATGGGAGAAGCTTCGTCATGGCTGATTTGCCTGGGTTAATTGAAGGAGCCCATGAAGGTGTCGGACTCGGTCACCAATTCCTGCGCCATATTGAACGTACACGTGTTATTGTTCACGTGATCGATATGAGTGGAATGGAAGGAAGAGATCCATACGAGGATTATCTGACAATCAATGAAGAGCTTAAGCAATACAATCTTCGTTTAACGGAGAGACCTCAAATCATCGTTGCCAATAAAATGGACATGCCTGATTCAGAAGAAAACCTGAAGATCTTCAAAGAGAAACTGCAGGAAGATTTCCCTGTTTTCCCGATCTCAGCTGTTACGCGTCAAGGGCTTAGTGAGCTTCTATATGCCGTAGCTGATAAAGTGGAAACAACTTCTGAATTTCCTATTCATGAAGAAGAGGAAACGGGTATCCACCGTGTCCTTTACAAGCATGAAGAAGAAGAGAGAGAATTCGAAATCACTCGTGATCCTGATGGAACATTCGTTGTCAGCGGTGCGAAAATTGAGAGGTTGTTCAAGATGACGGACTTCTCCCGGGAAGATTCTACGAGACGATTCGCAAGACAGCTTCGTTCGTACGGAGTGGATGAAGCCCTTCGTGAGCGTGGTGCCGAGAACGGCGACACGATCCGCCTGTTAAAATATGAATTCGAATTTGTCGATTAAGTTTCATCCTTCATCTATTTCAGACAGAAGAGCATTGACGGCTTTTATTAGCGGATGATGCTCTACAATAGTAAGCTGGGAGGTTTTCTCAGGGGCTTGATCTTTGCCCCTGTCCTCTTGAGCAAGACAATTGGAGGAATAGTCATTGGGGAAAAAATTTCAAGAGGGCAAGTTTTATTTAGTACGTGAAGATGTGCTGCCCGAAGCAATGAAGAAAACCCTGGATGCGAAAGAATTGATTGAAAGAGGCAAGGCAGACTCAGTATGGGAAGCGGTCCATCGGGTTGATTTAAGCCGGAGTGCCTTTTATAAATATCGTGATACTGTGTTTCCTTTTCACACCGTGGTGAAGGAGAGAATCATCACGCTATTCTTCCATCTGGAAGATCGTTCAGGAACGCTGTCTCATTTACTCAGTGAAACAGCCAAGCATGGTTGCAATATATTAACGATTCATCAGACAATCCCATTGCAGGGAAGAGCGAATGTCACGCTATCACTTAATGTGACAGACCTTACGATAGGATTGGAAGATTTGCTTTCAAAGCTGAGACGATTAGAATTTGTAGAAAAAGTAGAAGTATTGGGTTCCGGAGCCTGATGCTTCTTTTTTTTGCTTAAAAACTCTTTCTCTTTGATGCTATACGTGTTAGAATGTTCAATAAATTTGGTGAGAGTGAGAGGAAGATCAGAGTGAAAATTGCATATTTAGGACCCCAGGCTTCCTTTACAGATTTAGCTGTCAAGAAGGCATTTCCAGAACAAGATACGGTACCGTATGTAACGATTCCTGATTGCATTGAAGCGGTGATAGAGAATGAGGTGGATTATGCCGTTGTTCCATTAGAAAATGCCTTGGAAGGCTCAGTACATATTACAGTCGATTATTTGTTTCATGAAGCGAATTTAGCGATTACAGCAGAATTGACGTCCGCGATTCAGCAGCACTTGATGATACACCCGGAATGGAGCGATAGCGAAGAATCGATTCGGAAAATTCTTTCCCATTCCCATGCATTGGCACAGTGCCATAAGTTTTTACATAAGCGGTTTCGGGGCGTCTCTTTAGAACAAACGACAAGTACGGCAGCCGCGGCCAAATTCGTGAGTGAGAACCCTGATACGTTTCTCGGGGCGATCGGGAATGAGTTGGCGGCTGAAAAATACGGGTTAACGATCCTGCATGAAAACATTCATGACTTTGCCTATAATCATACAAGGTTCATCGTATTACATAAGACGGCCGATCCCTTGTCGCTTTCCCAGGAAAAAACGATAGAGAAGACGACCTTGATGGTGACTCTCCCGAAAGATCGATCAGGAGCTCTCCATCAGGTCTTATCAACCTTTGCTTGGAGACAATTGAACTTAAGCAAAATTGAATCCAGACCGTTGAAAACAGGGTTAGGGGATTATTTCTTCTTGATTGATGTGGCCCACGAAATGGATGATGTGCTACTGCCGGGAGCGATCAGTGAAATGGAAGCCCTCGGATGCAAAGTTAAAATGATCGGGACATATTCTTCTTATTTATTGGATAATTGAACAGTGAAAAGGCAGATTTCTAATTAGAAATCTGCCTCTTTTATTAAGATTGAATAAGGAATCCTGCTTCTTGCAGGGCATTTTCTGCACTTTCGAGGGATTCTTCTGTTGATGCCATTAACGTATGTAAATGGACACCATCTGTCAGTTCAGATAAAAAGGAAGCGCCTGTGTCTTCTATCTTCTTCATGAACTGTTCTACCTCTTTGCGATTTGAGACCATGATGGATGCGGTTAGATCTCCGTATACCCCGTGCTCGATCTTCACATCTTTAACGGTTACGCCGTGATCGACAAGTAAGAATAGTTCTTCTTCCGAACGATCAGGCGAGTGCTGACAGGCAACAGTGCGTTCAATCAGCGTTTCCTGATTGGAAGTCGGCATGTACAGATAGCCTTGACTGGTCGCAATGATGGGCTCTCCTTTTGCTTTCAGCAATGTGATATCACTTACGATGACTTGTCGACTGACATTGGTCTGTTTAGCGAGATCTCCACCTGTTACAGGGGCATGTGTTGTGATTAGTTTATCGAGGATCCATTGTCTTCTCTCATCCCCAAGGATCTTTTTTCCTGCCAAAGATATCTCCTCCGTCCCCAATTTTATATAGGAAATCATACCACAACTCGTTCTTCAAGTTAAGGAAGATACATGAGCCGCATGGATTTCAGATAAAGTTTGTACCAATGCTCCTACATGTTCTTCATTCGTAACTTTCCCGAATGAAATCCGGATGAATTCTTTTCCGGCTCTTTGGCCGACTCCCATACTTGTCAATGTCTTAGACATATCCTGTGATCCTGCAGCGCACGCACTGCCTGTTGAAATGCCCATTCCACGCCTGTTGCATTCGAGCATGAGCCATTGACCCTCGAGGCCGTGAATCCCAAGTCCGACCACATGTGGAAGCTGTGCGGGTGCAGGGCCTTCATAGAGGGTGTAAGTCCCCGGCAGTTGTTCTTCCAATTGTGATAAGAAACGTGTTCTCAACCGAAAAAAATGTGGTGTTGAAATTGAGTCATGACATATACTGGCGGCTGTCACGAATCCAGCGATCCCCGGGAGGTTCACTGTGCCTCCCCTGAACCCGTCCTCATGAGTCTGTCCCGGAATCATGGGAGATACATCAAGGGAAGGATTGATATAAAGAGCGCCGACTCCCTTTGGTCCATAAATTTTATGAGAAGAGAGTGTGAAACTGTCGACGATGGAAGTGAATTCCGTGATGTCCATTTTCCCGAATGATTGAACCATATCGCTGTGCAGCAATATGTCACGGTTTATCAACAGATTCTTAATGTCGTGCAATGGCTGGATCGTGCCGATTTCTCCATTGACGTGTCCGATGCTGACAATGATCGTTTCTTCTGAAATCGATTCTTCTAATACCTGAAGGTCAATCAATCCTTGAGAGGTGAAAGGGATCTTTGTAACGGTAAAGCCAAATTGCTCAAGAAAAGCTGCTGAAGAATGCAGGGATGAATGTTCAGCGCCACCCAGGATGATGTGCTTTCCTTTCTCTTGTCTGCTAAGTGCCAATGTGACAAGGGCCAAATGATTACCCTCTGTCCCTCCGGAGGTAAAGTATATTCCTTTAGACGGGACCCCAAGCATTCCTGCCAATTTTTCTCTGCATTTAGTCAGTAGATGCTGTGCTTTTCCGCCAATGTCGTGAAGACTGCTAGGATTGCCCCAGAACTCCTCACTGACTGTTTGAACCACATGTAAACTTTCAGGATCTATAGGGGTTGTAGCGGCGTAATCAAAATAGTTCATCTTGTAACCTGCCTTTTATGAAAATAGTCTGAATATATGAGTCTGGTAAAAAACTCTTGTCATTAGTTTAAATATGTGTAAATATATGTGTCAAGACACCTGTAAATAATCAGGAGGGTTTTTGATGGGAAAAACCGATATTATTATCGTAGGAAGTGGCATTGCCGCCTTGCAATTGGCACGTCAACTTCAAAATCATTTTTATGTGATGATTATCACAAAGGATAAAATAAAAAGTGGTAACTCTTACCTCGCTCAAGGCGGGATTGCGGCACCTTTAGGACTGAAGGATTCTGTAAATGCTCATTTTAAAGATACATTGGAAGCAGGACGCTATCACCAGGACGAAGATGGTGTGAATCAACTCATAGCAGATGGAAAAAGAATCGTACAATCCCTGGTGGATGAAGGAGCACCCTTTGATCGAAAAGTGGATGGAAGTCTCTCTCTGGGCATGGAGGGGGCACATAGTGAAAATCGGATCCTGCATAGTGGTGGAGATCAAACGGGGAAATATTTAGTGAAGTACTTATTGAAATCCCTTTCAATGGAAAAGGTTGAATTCATCGAAGGGGAAATGGTTTACGAGCTTGTTAAAGACGACAACGGCCATTGCTGCGGGGTGAAAACAAAGGATAAGAATGATTCAATCCGCTATTACTATGCTTCCCATGTCGTCCTCGCCACTGGGGGAATCGGCGGTATATATTCCTCTACATCCAATCATCCAGCTGTGACGGGAGATGGAATCGCGCTTGCCTTTCTTGCAGGGGCAAAGCTATCAGATATGGAATTCATTCAGTTTCATCCGACCCTCCTTTGGCTGGACGGGAAAACATGCGGTCTTATCTCAGAGGCCGTCAGAGGGGAAGGTGCACTTCTGTTAAATGATAAGGGAGAAAGGATCATGGAGGGTGTCGATCCACAACTGGAACTTGCCCCCCGGCATATTGTCGCTGAACGTATTTATAAGGAGAGGCAAAGGGGAAGGGAAGTGTATCTGGATATTAGTAGAATAGAAGATTTCATGGGGAAATTCCCTTCCATCTCCACTCTTTGCTTGAAACATAACATTTCCATCAAGGAAGGGATGATCCCTGTTTCCCCTGGATGTCACTTTATGATGGGTGGGGTCGTAACAGATCATGCCGGGAGAACGAATATCCCAGGGTTATATGCCATCGGGGAAGTTGCATGCACCGGAATTCACGGGGCTAATCGACTGGCAAGCAATTCATTATTAGAAGGATTGGTGTTCGGGGAACGCCTGGGTAAATTTCTTATTCAAAAGGGAGTCAGCCCCTCGCCTCATCTCCACTCCACATCCGATCAGATTAAAGAGGGAGAGTCCCTTAATATCCCCTTACAATCTGCAGATATAAAAGAAGGTATGATGGAGCGTGTCGGGATCATTCGGGATGAAGATGGGCTGCTCGCACATTTGAAGTGGTTAAAGGCACAGCCCCTGACATTCCATGAGCTTCTCGATTTTAATTCACGTGAAGAGATTCACATATATTTCATGTGGATCGTAAGCTTGCTCGTGACAAAGTCCGCTTTATTACGGAAGGAAAGCAGGGGAGGTCATATCCGATCAGACTTCCCTCGTGAAGATAATGATCAATGGTTAAAACGGAAAATGGTTTTACAAAACAATGATGGTAGATTGAGGGTGGAATATCATGAACAAAATGAAACTAAAATCTATGCTTGAAGACTTTTACCGTGAAGATCTGGGTGATGGAGATCACTCTTCTGAAATTCTGTTTTCTAAAGACGATGAAGGATCTTTTTCATTCCTGATGAAAGAGAGGGGTATATTTTGTGGGAAAGATGTGATCGAGGTTGGGTTCGGGCTCTTCAATCCATCAATCCAAGCAAGAGTGTTCATTGAAGATGGAGAAATGGTCGAAACGGGACAATTGATAGCTGAAATCAGAGGTCCTATGAGGGATCTTCTCCAGGCTGAAAGAGTTGTCCTCAATTTGATTCAGCGCATGAGCGGTATTGCCACCGAAACCCATCGAGCCGTACAGCAGGTTAAAGGGAGTGACGTCCGATTATGTGATACACGGAAAACAACCCCGGGGTTACGGATGCTTGAGAAGTATGCCGTAAGGACCGGTGGAGGATTCAACCACAGAAATGGCCTTTATGATGCCGTCATGCTGAAGGATAATCACATTTCATTTGCCGGATCGATTTCAAAAGCTGTGAATAAGGTGAAGAGTCAAATCGGTCATATGGTGAAAGTGGAAGTGGAAATCGAAACAAGGGAGCAGTTGGTGGAAGCGATCGAAAGCGGAGCAGATGTCATTATGTTCGATAACTGTAGTCCAGAGACGATCCGGGAGTGGATCCCTCTTGTTCCCTCTCATATCGTGACGGAAGCATCGGGTGGGATCACGAGGGAAAGTCTCAATGCTTATGCAGAGACAGGTATCCATTATATCTCCCTCGGGTACTTGACCCATTCGGTGAAATCACTTGATATCAGCGCAAGAGTAAGAATAGCGAAAGGGGTATGAACATGGGGTTACTGGATGAATTAACAAAAGAAACGGGTGTATTACCTGAATCGATTACAAGCCTCACAACGGAAGAAATGGAAAACAGAGTGAGGGAAATCAAACGTCAATTAGGAAAGAAGCTTTTTATTCCAGGTCATCATTATCAAAAAGATGAAGTGATCCAATTTGCTGATGCCGTCGGGGATTCCCTTCAACTTGCCCAAATATCCGCTCAAAATAAAGAAGCGGAATTCATTGTGTTTTGCGGAGTCCATTTTATGGCCGAAACGGCAGATATTTTAACGGATGAAAATCAAGTTGTCATCTTACCCGATATGAGGGCGGGGTGTTCCATGGCAGATATGGCAGATATTTATCAAACGGAAAAGGCATGGGGCAAACTGACGGAGCGATTCGGTGATACAATCATTCCCCTCACGTATGTCAATTCCACCGCAGCAATCAAAAGCTTTGTTGGAAAGAATGGAGGAGCAACGGTTACGTCATCAAATGCACACAAAATGGTGGAATGGGCTTTAGGGCAGAAGGAACGGATTCTCTTCTTGCCTGATCAACACTTAGGACGTAACACAGCAGCAGATCTTGGTGTTTCCTTAAGTGAAATGGCTGTCTGGGATCCGATTAGAAACGAGCTGATCCATGATGGGGACCTTGATGGTGTGAAAGTGATCCTGTGGAAAGGCCACTGTTCCGTACATGAAAACTTCACAGAGAAGAATATAGAGGAAATCCGAAAAAATCATCCTGACATGAAGATCATCGTTCATCCTGAATGTCGCCGTGAAGTGGTGGAGAAATCAGATTTTAATGGAAGCACGAAATTTATTATAGAAAGGATCGACCAGTCGGCTCCAGGATCTTCCTGGGCGATAGGAACAGAAATGAATCTTGTGAAAAGACTGATCAATCAACATCCCGATAAGACGATCGTTTCCTTAAATCCATATATGTGTCCTTGTTTAACGATGAATCGCATCGATTTGCCCCATTTAGTATGGTCATTGGAAAAGATTATGGAGGGAGAACCCGAAAATATCATTACAGTGGATGAAGATACTGCACGAAATGCGATTTTCGCCTTAGAACGCATGTTAGCCCGTGCTTAATGAAGTTAAATAATTATTCGTCCAAGCTGAAATATACCTTCCCATCGTCCGGGACGGTATATTTTTTTTGAATCACTCATAAGTTTTTATGTAGATGATTAGCAATTTGCCTATCTTGTCATAGGATATATAGACTTATGCCTGAGGAGGGAAAAAGAGTGAAAATCCATATTGTTCAAAAAGGGGATACTCTATGGAAGATCGCCAAGAAGTATGGCGTGAATTTCGAAGAGTTAAAACAGATGAATGCCCAGCTATCAAACCCTGACATGATTATGCCTGGCATGAAAATTAAAGTGCCGACTACAGGCGGATCCGTAAAGAAAGAGACACAGATCAAGTACGGTTCCAAGGAAATGCAAAAGAAGGAGATGCCTAAAGCAGAGCATCCGTTCAAAGAGCAGAAGCCTATGGCCATGCCAGTCGAAGAGCCAAAGAAAGAAAAGCCGAAAGAAGTACAAAAGCCATTTGCACCTAAAATGCCTCAACCAGTGGTGCCGGAAATTGATATTAACAACTACTACATGATGAATATGGCGAATATGCAAATGCAACAGCCAATGCAACAACCAAAGCAGCAAGCAAAGCCAAAACCAAAACCTCAAACGCCGCCTAAACCTACTAATGTACTTCCAAAAGCAAAAGAACAGCCAAAGCCAAAACCAAAGCAAGAAGCCGTTCAAGGTGTTCAAAAAGAAGAAAGCTTACAAATGCCATCTCAACCACAAGGAGGGAACACCCAGCCTATGTTTAACCCAAATAATTGCGTACCCGTATCACCTGTAATGCCAGGATCAGGTTTCTGTCCACCACATGGATGGGGAATGCATCCAGGAGGATATGGAATGCCGATGGGCCAAGGAATGCCAATGGGGCCTGGAAGCGGGGTTCAGGGAGCTTCCATGATGCCTGGAATGCAACAGATGCCGATGATGCCGCAAATGGGGCATGAAGAAGAGTCTTCATCTGTCATGCCATACATGCCGCATGGTCAAATGCCGATGCAACAGCCGATGCAACAGCCGATGCATATGCAACAGCCGATGCAAATGCCAATGCAACAACCAATGGGTCAGCCGTCCGGAGTAATGGGTGTGTCAGATGAAAATGACTATCCATCCGTTCAAATGCCGCAACAAGTATCACCGGCCATGATGTATCCTCAGAATTGCTATCCAGTCTCTCCTGTCATGCCGGGACCAGGATTCCATGGTGGGTATCCAATGGGGCCGGGAGGTCAAGTTCAGGGAGCAATGTCAGAAGAGTCTCCTTCTTCGATGTATGGACATCAAATGCCGATGGGCCAGCCATCAGGAGTCATGGGAGCCCAAATGGGTGGCCAGATGCCGATGGGTCAGCCATCAGGAGTCATGGGAGCCCAAATGGGTGGTCAAATGCCAATGGGTCAGCCGTCTGGAGTAATGGGAGCAAGCGACCAAGGTGATTGCGGATGCGGTGGACCTCAAGGATATGGGCCAATGATGCATCATCCGATGATGCAACAGCAAATGCACCATCAAATGCCTCAAGGAATGCAGCAACAACCATACGGCTTCGGACCAGGAATGATGGGGCAGGGAATGCCTGGCCAAGGTATGCCTGGCCAAGGAATGCCGATGGGACCCCAAGGTCAGGGAATGGGCATGCCAATGGGACCACAAGGAATGTTTGGTCCAAGGGCATTTTCCATGCCGAACTTCAATGACGATGACTTTGAGGGCTAACATGCATGTACGAGGGGACGATTATTCACATCGTCTCCTTTCTTTTTTACAATCTAAGTTAAACGATCCCGGAGCAACCCTTAAAATGTTAAAAGAAGGAAAATGGAAGCTCAAAAGCAATGGAAGAAAGTGGTTTGTGAAACGATTTCCAAATCAACTGAGGTTCTTACATCAGGAACGGCTGATTTCAACGTTGTTAAGGGAAAAGTTTTATCACGTACTGCCGTTTCATCCTATTCACGAGCGGGAGATATTACTATTTGAAGGATCTCCAATCGGTATTACCACATGGTTAGAAACGTCCCGGTCCATCCGTTATGATCAACCTGAAGATAGGGATGATGCTTTAAAGGTACTGAAAAAATTTCATTCAGTATCGAAAAAAATCAACCATTCATGGACAACTGAGATTCCACGATACAAATGGCTGAAAAAATGGAAAAAACGAATGATGCAGTTTCAATATAATCTTCCCTATTTGCAAGCCTTCATTCAACCTTATTATTTGTATACGTATTTAGAATGGGGGAAGTGGGCATTGAAAGAATTAAAATCGATCGACATCGAAGAGTATGGAAAGTGCATTACTCATGGAGATGTAGCACATCATAATTTCTTAAGAGGAAAGAACGGGATGGTGTATATGATTGACTTTGATTTAATGTCACTTTCTACAGAGTTAACCGATGACCTGCAGTTTTGTAACCGGATTTTACCTTATATAAATTGGTCTCTAAGTGACGTCAAAAGACTGACACCATTCAAATCATATGAGGATAAGCTCATCTTTTATCTTGGTTTAATGTATCCATCAGATGTGTTTCGAGAGTGGAATCGATTCATCCGTGAAGATCAATCCTATAAGCAGCGTGTTTGGGGTTACTTAATCAATTTAACCCTTCATCAATTTTCACAGCGAATGCAATTCAATCAAGAGCTGCATGGAGAAGTAAAAAGGATCAATACCCAATTGTAGGGGATGTCTCCAAACTTTGACCCGAATGAAAGGTGAGATCCTTTCACAACCTAATGGTGAGCACAAATTATGCTCAAGTATTGGGTTGAAGGAGGAATCACCATTGAATAAACGATTATTCATGGTACCATTAACAGCCGTCATGACATTGGGCCTTGCTGCATGTAACACTGGAGAAGAAGAAGCCCAAGATCGCTATACAGACTCCTATGAGCCCCTCGGCTTCTATTCAAACGAAGGCCACGGGGGAGATAAGGAAGATGAGAGGGACGGACCTCTAACTGAAATGTATGATCATTCTGTTGGGAGGGAAGGGCAGGATATCCGTCAAAAGAAACGTGATTTCCTTCAAGTGAAGGATGAAAATGGAAATCCTCAAAACCCTTCAAGACCACTCGCTGACTATGACGAGAATTTCATGGCCCAAGACGGCCGCGCGAGCCATGGTGATGCGAATTACCACGGTCATCTTGATGATAATACGCGAAATGCGAAGAGATCTTACTACACAGCTTATGAAGGTGACCTGGCTGAGAAAATTGGTGATGTCACAGGAAAAGTTGAAAATGTCAGTGACGTTCGTGCGGTAGCTTATGGTTCTGATGTCCTGATTGCTGTAGAGCTTGATGACCATAGCAAAATAGAAGAAACGAAAACCAGAGTGAAAAAAGCCGTACAGCCATATCTTCATGGAAGAACGGTTTCGGTCGTGACCGATGAAGGTACATTCAGTCGAGTCAGGAACATTGACAATGATTTACGTGACGGCGGCCCAAGAGAAGGTATTAACTTTGATATGCACGATATGTTTAAGTCAGTAAAGCACCGCAACAATGAGTAAGCAAGGTGAGACTACTTAAAGAGTTCAATCTCTTTGGTAGTCTTTTTTTGTTCTTTCAAAGTTCACCTTCTTGAGTAGGGAATGATGAAACAATGCTCCTTGAGGTCCGTCCCTCGAAAAAATTCACTTAGACTGGATATTCTTAACATGGTTTGGCAAGACTAGTGAATAGAGCGTTACATAATTTAAGTTCGAGGTGATCACGATGACGATTAAGGTTCGAATCGTGTTTATGGTGATGTTGTTGATAGGTGCTTTTTACTTCACGTTTTTTTATACAGAAGAGAAGCAGGCTGCTGATGGAGGCGAGCTGAATGAAACGCCGGCAGAGGTTGCGTCCGCCCACACAATCACGGTGATACTGGAAAGAGTATACATGGATGGTGAGGTCAGTGAGGAAATCGTGCAGGAAACGATTTGGAGCATGGAAGACTTCTGGGCTGCATACGAGGATTGGCAGCTAGTGGATATGACGGAAGAACAGGTCGTGTTTCAAAAACAGATGGATGATATATCCCCTCTCCTAAAGACAAATGGATACTTCGGTATATCCGATAATGGTGTTCTATCCATTTTTAATGGAAAACCGGGACAGGCAGAGATTATTCAATCCTTCTTCCAGATTGATGTAGAGAAGCTTGAAAGTAAGCGGCATGATGATTTAGTCAAAGGCATCCCCATTAAGTCGAAGCAGGAGTATGAAGAGGTTCTCGAACAATTTAAAGCGTACTCCGTCCCTAAATAAGAGTGTAAAACCAGTGCACATGCCACTGGTTTTTTTTCGTAGAAGTTTCCCTGCCCAAGCTTCTCATAATCTGATAAAATTAGAACAAGTGTTTCTTTTTTGTCTCCCTTCCCCATCACTTCAAATAGTGATATGATACAATAGGTTTTATATGACTTCTGAAAAGGCTCTTTATGTAAGGTTTGTTGCTATCTTAGAGAAGAAAGTAGTAGTACAGGATGCTCGCTTTCCGCGGGGCTGGCGGTGAGCCTCCTCGGCTTGCCTCCGGGGTCTCACCTGTCCAGCTATTCCCGCAGGAGTCGAGCACCTTCCGCTCCAATCAACTTTCTGAGCATGTATCCTTAAAAGAAACATATAAAATCAATAATTATTGCAAATAACCTCATATAAAGTGAGTAGTACTTGATTTTCTTTTGTTGAAGAGAAACTATCTTTTCTATAGATTTTACTTTGTCACTTTTGAGCTCTGTCACGAAAATCTTTTAAAGGTGGTGAGGGGAAATGCGTAGACTCCTGCGGAAGAACGGTCGTGCCGAGACCCCGTCCGGCTAAGCTGAGGAGGCTCGGCCGAACGCTAGCTGCAAGCGAAGCAGTTCCCCTCACCATCCAGCACACACTGATTGACAGAGCGTAGGCAGATAATATGTTAAAAACAACAACCTTTGCAAAAAGAGTCTTTTGAATTTGGATGAGAGACTAAAGACAAAGTAGTGAGATGTACCATTAGGGGAGAGAATGAGATGTATGAATATATAAAAGGGACAGTGACTCAAGTGGGTCCCGAGTACGTAGTGGTGGAGAATAATGGGATCGGGTATCAGTTGTATACGGCGAATCCGTTTGTTTATTCTAAATATCAAAATCAAGAGATTCAGATTTTTACATATCAGCATGTGCGTGAAGATCTTATTGCCCTTTATGGTTTTCTGGCAATGGAAGAAAAATTGCTATTTATGAAACTATTAAATGTTTCAGGAATTGGTCCAAAAGGAGCTTTAGCGATTCTGGCTTCAGGTGCCCCCCAGCAGGTAATCACCGCCATCGAAGAAGAGAATGAGAGTTTCTTGACGAAGTTTCCCGGTGTGGGTAAGAAGACAGCTCGTCAGATGATCCTGGACTTAAAAGGGAAGCTTCAGGATGTTGTGCCTGATTATTTTCCAAGTTTATTCTCAAATCCGGAGGAGTCCGAAGTGTCCTCAGGGAAGGATGAAGCATTTGATGAAGCGATTCTTGCCCTTAAAGCCCTGGGCTATTCAGAACGTGAAATCAAGAAAATCACTCCAAAGTTAAAAGGAGAAGGGCATACATCGGACGAAATCATCAGGAAAGCTCTTCAGCTTCTATTGAAATAAGTGGATTCCATGAAGGGAGGAAGTCTGAATGGAAGAAAGAATCGTATCAGGCGAATCAGAGATAAATGAAGATTCCTTTGAATATTCCTTGCGTCCTCAGACAATAAAACAATATATTGGACAAGATAAAGTAAAGCATAACTTGGAGGTTTTCATTGAAGCGGCAAAGATGCGTCAGGAAACCCTGGATCATGTTCTTCTTTATGGGCCACCGGGATTGGGGAAAACAACCCTCGCTGCTGTGATTGCAAATGAAATGGGCGTAAACCTGCGCACCACATCCGGCCCTGCCATTGAGAGACCGGGAGATTTAGCTGCCGTCCTGACGGCACTGGAGCCCGGTGATGTGTTGTTCATCGATGAAATCCATCGTTTGCCACGGGCGATCGAAGAGGTTCTTTACCCGGCAATGGAAGACTTTTGTTTGGATATTGTCATAGGGAATGGTCCGAGTGCCCGGTCTGTTCGTTTGGACCTTCCGCCTTTCACACTCGTGGGAGCGACGACCCGCGCCGGTGCATTATCAGCCCCTCTTCGTGACCGATTTGGAGTTTTATGCCGTTTGGAATATTATAATGAGGAACAGTTGAATGAAATTGTTCAGCGGACAGCGGCGATTTTAAATACAAAGATCGAAGCGACTGCTTCTGAAGAATTGGCCAGGAGGTCGAGGGGCACCCCCCGTATCGCCAATCGGTTACTCAGAAGGGTGCGGGATTTTGCACAGGTGAAGGGCAATGGTGATATTACGACCAACCTTTCAAGGGAAGCCCTTGAGCTTCTTCAAGTGGACAAACTGGGCCTGGATCATATCGACCATAAACTTCTAAAGGGCATCATCGAGCGCTTTAGAGGCGGTCCGGTAGGACTTGATACAATCGCCGCAAGTATCGGGGAAGAGTCACACACGATTGAAGATGTATACGAGCCGTATCTTTTGCAAATCGGGTTTATCCAACGGACTCCAAGAGGGAGGATCGTCACTCATCTTGTGTATGAACATTTCCAGCTGGAGGTGCCAGACAATTGACGGGAAAGTTACTGATGATTATAGGTGGAATCATTCTTATTATCGGATTCCTGATGCAATTTATCAAAATAGGTAAGCTTCCTGGAGACATTATTATTAAAAAAGAAAACACAACATTTTATTTTCCACTTATGACTTCTATTCTGTTAAGTGTTATACTTTCCGTTGTCTTTTATTTAATTGGGCGATTTAAATAGGAATCATGGGTGAGATTTAAATAAGCTAGGTGACAAATTGTGAAAGTAGAAGATTTTGATTTTCATTTACCGGAAGAACTGATTGCCCAGACTCCCCTGGAAAATCGTTCAGAGAGTAAACTGATGGTATTGGATAAAAATGATGGGTCTACAGATCATCTCCATTTTAAAAATATCGTGGATTTCCTGCACGAAGGGGATTGTCTCGTTTTAAATGACACAAGAGTACTACCGGCACGTCTTTTTGGACAAAAAGAAGATACGGGTGCCAATATTGAAGTGCTTCTTTTGAAACAAGAGGATGGAGACCGGTGGGAGACGCTTGTAAAGCCTGCCAAACGAATTCGCGTAGGCACTGAGATCGTGTTCGGGGACGGAAAGTTAAAAGCAACCTGTGTCGGCTTGAAAGACCATGGTGGGAGAATCCTTGAATTTCAATATGAGGGGATATTCTACGAAGTGCTCGATGAACTAGGGGAAATGCCTTTGCCTCCATATATCCGTGAGCGTTTGGAAGAACAGGACCGCTACCAGACTGTATTTGCCAGGGAAAGAGGTTCAGCGGCAGCTCCGACTGCAGGTCTCCATTTTACGGAAGAACTATTGGATGAGCTGAGGGAAAAGGGTGTACATATTGCATTCATTACCCTTCATGTGGGACTGGGTACGTTCAGACCGGTTTCCGTCGATACCATAGAGGAACATGATATGCATGCCGAGTTCTATCAGGTATCCGAAGGGACCGCCCGTCTATTGAATGAAGTAAGGGCAAATGGCGGCCGCATCATTACAGTCGGAACCACATCCACCCGGACTCTGGAAACCATTGCTTCAAAGCACGGGACTTTCGTGGAAGAGAATGGCTGGACGAATATTTTCATTTATCCGGGATATGAGTTCAAGGGGATCGATGGTCTCATCACGAATTTCCATTTACCGAAGTCGACTCTGATCATGCTTGTCAGTGCCTTTGCGGGACAGGAAAACGTGATGCATGCCTATGAAACGGCAGTTAAAGAGAAGTACCGCTTCTTCAGCTTTGGAGATGCGATGTTTATTAAGTAATACGCTGATTGAACAAACTATTTACCCCTTTATGGAAAGTGGAAGGAGATTTCACACGTTGACTGCAATAAAATATGAATTGATTAAAACATGTAAACAAACCGGTGCAAGACTGGGCCGCGTCCATACGCCACACGGTTCATTCGAAACGCCAGCCTTCATGCCTGTAGGAACCATGGCCACTGTAAAAACCATGTCACCGGAGGATTTGAAATCCATGGAATCCGGCATCATTCTTAGTAATACCTATCATCTATGGTTACGTCCCGGTCATGAAATCATCAGGGAAGCTGGCGGCCTTCATAAATTCATGAACTGGGACCGTGCCATCCTTACTGATTCAGGCGGATTCCAAGTGTTCAGTTTGAGTAAGCTTCGCCAGATTGAAGAAGAAGGAGTCCATTTCCGTCATCATCTAAATGGGGATAAGCTCTTCCTCAGTCCGGAGAAAGCGATGGAGATTCAGAACGCATTGGGCTCTGATATCATGATGGCTTTCGATGAATGTCCACCGTATCCTGCTGAATACGACTATATGAAGAGTTCTGTAGAGCGTACGACACGTTGGGCAGAGCGCTGTCTGGAAGCTCACCAGCGACCGCAGGATCAAGGGTTATTCGGAATCGTCCAAGGTGGGGAGTACGAAGAGCTTCGGAAGCAAAGTGCCCGTGACCTTGTATCCATGGATTTCCCCGGTTATGCCGTAGGTGGCCTTTCTGTCGGCGAACCGAAGGACGTCATGAACCGCGTACTTGATTTCACGACGCCACATCTTCCTTCAGATAAACCTCGTTACCTGATGGGGGTTGGATCTCCGGATTCACTGATCGATGGTTCGATGCGCGGAATTGACATGTTTGATTGTGTCCTCCCAACCCGTATCGCCCGTAACGGTACCCTTATGACAAGCGAAGGCCGCCTGGTTGTGAAAAACGCTAAATTTGCAAGGGATTTCAGACCGATCGATGAGAATTGCGATTGCTATACATGTAAAAATTACAGCCGTGCGTATATCCGTCATTTAATTAAATGTGACGAAACGTTCGGAATTCGCCTTACGACTTATCATAACCTTCATTTTCTGTTAAAATTAATGGAGCAAGTCAGACAAGCGATTCGCGAAGATCGTCTAGGAGACTTTAGAGAAGAATTTTTCGAGCAATACGGATTCAACCGGCCTGATGCGAAAAACTTCTAAAAGCTAAACCATAAATAGATAGATGAAAGGAGGGGAAAAGAATGGGAGGAAGTTTAGGAACAATTTTACCTTTAGTATTAATGTTCGTTCTGTTTTACTTTTTACTGATCCGTCCTCAGCAAAAGCGTCAAAAAGCTATTTCAAAAATGCAAAATGAGCTTGCTAAGGGTGATAGAATCATCACGATCGGTGGATTGCATGGTGCGATCGATGCCATCGAAGAAGGAAAAGTAGTCATTCTATGTGGTGACGGCAGCCGTCTTACATATGATCGTAATGCGATCAGAGAAGTAGTGAGAGCAGATCAAGTATAATAAAAAAGGGTTCCTCATCATTGTGCCAAGGCACTTTGGGAGGGACCCTTTTTTATTTGGTGAGGGAACTAGTTCTCCCTGTTTCCACCACCCATATTCACCCCGAGGATCCCTCCCATCATGGCTGTGAGGATATAGCAGCCATGATAGATGAGCTGCTCTATTGAAAACAGACTATCGTACCCGAGGTATTGAAATAAGAAGATGACCAGGGTGTAAATGAGCCCTGTTGATCCTCCGAGAACCCATCCTTTTGTCTTTCCTTTCCCACCAGACATAAATCCGCCAACAAATAAAGACAGAAACGATATGATGGTGACAAATAATGTGATGGAGCTTTCAGTCAGTTCCGTAAACCGAAGCAGCAAAGAGAATAATAAGCTTGCGACAATCGCTATGACAAATATGGTTGTTGTCCCGTATAGAACGGCACCTCCCATTTTTTTCGCCTCGATGATGGTCCTCTCCCTTCTAACTCATTAAATTTTATTCATGTGATAGTACAAGCATATTCATCCAACCCATGAAAAAGACTAGAAATTTTTCATGGTCAAGCCTCATAGACTAGTATGAAACTTCCTGGAGAAGGAGGGGCTGTGACCATGTCTCCGATGATCGTGTTGATTGTGTTTGTTTCTGTATACATCCTGCTGATGACAGAGAAATGGAACCGGGTACTCGCTGCCATGGCAGGCGGTGTTGCCATGCTATTAATTGGGGCTTTTCCCATTGAGAAGGCGTTGTTTACGTATATAGATTGGAAAACCATCACTCTGCTTTTTTCCATGATGTTAATTGTAACGTTGACGAGTAAAACGGGGTTCTTTGAATATATCGCCATCCGGTTCGCACAATGGGTGAATGGGAATGGGCTGGCTCTTCTTACCCTATTTTCCTTATTGGCTGCGGTCGGCTCTGCCTTTTTGGCTAACGTAACGATTGCCATGTTATTAGTTCCGATCCTTTTTAAACTGACGAAGCTTCTTGAACTTCCTCCCATCCCTTTTCTCATCATGACGATCCTCGCTTGTAATATTGGCGGAACGGCGACTTTAATTGGCGACCCGCCTAATATGATGATCGGTCAAGCGGTAAAACACTTTACGTTTAATGCATTTATTGAAAATTTATTACCCGTCGTTTTGATGGTTTACGTCGTTACTTTACTTATCATGTGTGTCCTTTACAAAGAAGTCCTCCATGTAAAGGAAGACAGAAAGTTACTCCTGAAAGGAATTAAGGCAGAGGAGTATTTAAAGAAAGACAGAGGGCTCCTTCAGTCCCTGTTTGTGCTTGGCCTGGTGTTGGTCGGATTTTCTTTATATCCGATGTTTCATCTCGATGTGACGACCGTTTCCCTTGCCGGGGCTGTCCTGTTAATGCTGCTTCTCGAAAAAATTTATCCCCCGGAATCGATATTAAAAGAGGTGGAGTGGGGAACGCTGTTTTTCTTTATGGGCTTATTCCTTCTTGTGGGAGGGATCGAAGAAGCGGGCTTCATAGATGAAATCGCCCGTGAAATTTTGCGGTTAACGGATGGAGATATGAAGAAAACGGCATTCGTCATTTTGTGGGGAACCGGTATATTGTCTGCCATTGTAGATAACATTCCATTTGTAGCTGCCATGATTCCGGTCATCCAGGAATTTGGTGAATTCGGTATGGTCAATATGGATCCATTATGGTGGTCGTTGGCTCTGGGTGCTTGTTTAGGCGGGAACGGTACATTGCTTGGTTCTTCATCAAATCTTGTGATTGCAGGACTGGCATCGAAAGAAGATGTACATATCAAGTTCTATCAATATTTACTTATTGGTGTACCCGTGACGTTGATCTCCCTTGCTGTTTCAACGATTTATGTGTATTTCAAATATATTCAGCCATTTTTAGGTGGATAAATATTCCTCCCATTAATTATCTCTATCTGTCGATACTACAAAAGACGAATGTATGAGGGGGAAAAGTAGTGGAGGAATATTTCCTAATTATTATACGCACTCTTTTTCTTTATTTTTTGATCATCTTTATTTTTCGAATCATGGGAAAAAGAGAGATCGGTGAACTGAGCATACTCGATTTAGTGGTCTTTATCATGATTGCCGAGATGGCTGTCATGGCCATTGAACAACCTAAGGACCCCATCATCCACACGTTGCTTCCAATGGGGGTCATTGTATTGATCCAAATCGTATTTGCATGGGTTTCCCTAAGGTCCAAACCGTTTCGTGAACTGTTGGATGGGAAACCATCCGTTATCATCCATAACGGAAAAATCGACGATAAAATGATGAAAAAACAGAGGTATAACTATGATGATTTACTCCTGCAATTAAGAGAAAAGGATATCTTCAATCTGGCAGATGTGGAGTTTGCAATCTTGGAACCTTCCGGGAAATTATCGGTATTAAAGAAAGATGATGGGGAAGAAGGTTCTCAGTCCATGACTTTGCCATTGATATTAGATGGCGAGGTCCAAACCACTCATTTGGATATGATCGGGAAAACGGTTTTCTGGTTACGAAAGGAAATGAGGGATAGAGGCTTTAAAAATATACAAGAAATTTCATTCTGCAGCTTTCAGAATGGGCAATTCTACATTGACGAAAAAAATCATTAGTCTTATTTGTCAACGTTCACACAAAAACTCCTCAACAACATGTTGAGGAGTTTTTGTGTGATGGTTATACCGTAATAAATCGGCGGATGAATGGAATGCGTGCAAGGTCATTTTTCACGATAAGCTTAAGGCCGATGGAGAGGAAAAGGTATACAATCGTTGAAGACATGACTCCAAACAATAAGCGGAACACGAGGCCGTCACTGCTGAATAAGTATAGATACGAATAATGAGCCCATAATCCTGTGGCAATCAGTACGAATCCGGTCTTTAAGTAATCCCTTAAGTAAATCGTCATCGGGATATATTTAAGGATGGTCATGAAGTGAAGCAAGGTAACGAGCATAAATCCTGTTACAATACCGAGAGCAGCGCCATTGATGCCAAATGCGGGTTGAGAGGCAAGAATGAAGATGACCCCGGTTTTCACCACAGCTCCTATCAAACTGTTGATCATAGCGGCTCTTGCAAGGTTCAGAGCTTGGAGAACAGCTTGCAGGGGCCCTTGATAGTAATAAAATATAAAGAATGGGGCCATAATCATTAAGAAACCTGCACCACTCTCGCTTCCGTACATCACCTGCATGAGAGGCTTGGCATAAACATAAAGGATGACAACGGATATGCCTCCCGTAATCAAGCAGAATCTCAGCGCCTGTTGAAGCCTGTGCTCGATTAATGTGAAGTTTTTTTGAGAATTGGCTTCGCTTATGGCTGGTACAAGAGATTGAGATAATGAGAGTGTAATGAATGACGGGAGGAACAAGAGAGGCAGCGCATACCCTGTAAGGGATCCATACTGCTTCGTTGCCATCCCGGCCGCCACTCCAGCAAGGGCTAAGCTGTTGACAACGACGATCGGTTCGAAAAACCAGGCAATCGACCCGATCATTCTACTCCCGGTTGTAGGCAAGGCCACACTCATCAATTCGTTAAACGTCTCACGGCCGTTTCGGATCGAGGTGAAGAAATTTCGTCTGATTTTGAACTTTTTCTTTAATTTGAAGCTGGTGAAAAGGTAAAGCAGGGATGCGAGTTCTCCTAATACTGACGCCACCATGGCAGCAGCGGCTGCATATTCAATCCCATATGGAAGGAAGGTTTTCGTTAATACAGCAATCAACGTAATCCGGACCACTTGCTCAATGACCTGGGAATAAGCAGAAGGCTTCATGTTCTGTCTTCCCTGGAAATACCCTCTGATGACAGAGGAAATTGCTACAATCGGAATGATTGGAGCGATGGCAACTAAAGGATAATAGATTCGATCATCTGTAAATAAAGCTTCGGTCAAGTACGGAGCAAGCAGAATGAGAGCCGGTGTGAAAATGATGGAAAGCCCAAGTGTGATCGATAAGGAAACCACCAATATTTTTTTGACCTTCCGGATATCCCCCCTGGATTCAGCTTCAGCCACATTTTTTGAGATGGCTACGGGAAGGCCCAGTTGAGTGATGGTGATGACAAGGATCAGGGTCGGAAAAGCCATCATAAAAAGACCGACGCCTTCTTCACCGATGAATCTTGCGACGACGATCCGGTTTACAAACCCTAATATTCTAGTAATAAAGGCTGCCATCATTAAGATCATAGTGCCCTTAAGAAATTTTGACATAAAATTCCCTGCCTTCTCAAAATTGGTATTATCGTATACAATGATGTATATGCACAAGGGTGGACAAAGCATGACAAGTAGTGAACAATTCCGGCTATATTTAGCCCAGATGGGGTGAACGGGGAATGAAGAATAATCAGCATCCTTATGATCGTTTCTATGAATCGTTAGAACCAGCACTAATAAGCAAAGTAGAAGAATTTGAAATTCTTGGCTATGGAAAAGCAGATGTCGGCCGACTTTGGTCCTACTTAACGAAGAAGAAATGGAAGAAACCCGAAACGGATGTGAAATTCTTTCAGCTAGTGAGTGATGTGTTAACGGTTAAACCCGGGGAGTATATGAGCTTTGAAACGATTGAAGCATACAGGTCTCCCAATTGGTTTGCAGATGTGAATGAAGATGAATTGAACGAACTTCTTCGTCCGAATAAGCACGGAAAATAGCCCGAAAAGAAATTGACACCTTTTTCTTTCTCATAGATAATGAGAATGCCTGAAGTTTTTAGGAATTATATTACTTTTTGAAGCACATAGTTCGTATGGTTTTTAAAACGGCAAGGAGGATCTATACATAATGGTAAAGCGTGGCCGAATAATTGCCTTCTTTATACTTGTGGTATTACTTGCAGGTACTATGGGAGGAACAACGAAGAGTATTGTCGATAACATTAAATTAGGTTTGGACCTGCAAGGCGGATTTGAAGTTCTATATGAAGTTCAACCGATTAAGAAGGGGCAGGAAATTACGAAAGAAACGGTGTCCAATACAGCCGATGCATTGGACAAGCGTATTAACGTATTGGGTGTCAGTGAGCCTAATATCCAAATTGAAGATGGAAACCGGATCAGGGTTCAATTAGCGGGGGTGGAAGATCAAAACGAAGCAAGAGAAATCTTGTCCACTCAAGCCAACCTGTCGTTCCGCGACGTAAATGATAAAGTCCGGTTGGATGGTTCGGATCTTGCATCCGGTTCTGCGAAGCAAACCTTTGATGACAAGAACAATCCAATCGTTTCCTTGAAATTAAAAGATCGTGAAAAATTCTATGAATTGACGAAGGAGATATCTGCAATGGCTCCGCAAAATCAGCTGGTGATCTGGCTTGATTTCGAGGAAGGAAAAGATTCTTATCAAGCGGAAGTGGGGAAAGAAGATCCGAAATTCTTGTCGGATCCCGCTGTAAGACAGCCGATCAACTCCGATGAAGTCATCATTGAAGGGAATTTCACCGTTGAGCGTGCTCAGAATCTTGCTTCCTTATTGAATGCAGGAGCACTCCCTGTAAAGCTGGATGAAAAATATTCAACTTCTGTGGGGGCAAAGTTCGGTCAGCAGGCACTTGATAAAACAGTCACTGCAGGGATCATCGGGATTGCGATCATCTTCTTATTCATGATTGCGTATTACCGTTTCCCGGGTCTGATTGCTACGATTACACTTTCAGTTTATATTTACTTAATTCTATTGATTTTCGATTTAATGAATGGGGTCCTGACACTGCCTGGAATTGCAGCCCTCATCCTTGGGGTCGGTATGGCCGTCGATGCCAATATCATTACCTATGAACGGATCAAAGAAGAAATGCGCGTTGGAAAGCCTATTCGTTCAGCCTTCCAAGCGGGTAATAAATCTTCGTTCTTAACGATATTGGATGCTAACGTAACAACGATCCTTGCAGCAACGGTACTTTTCTTATATGGAACAAGCTCTGTAAAAGGATTTGCAACGATGTTGATTGTCAGTATCCTGACAAGCTTCGTAACTGCTGTATGGGGTTCACGTTTATTACTGGGACTGTGGGTAAACAGCCGCTTCTTTAATAAAAAACCAGGCTGGTTCGGCGTGAACAAAAACGAAATCAAAGACCTGGCGGAAAATTACGATACGCTGGATCTGCCAACTCGTTTCGATCGCTTTGATTTTGCTGCACAGCGCAAAAAATTCTTCGGATTATCAGCTATCCTGATCACGGCAGGAATCATCATCCTGGCCATTTTCAGATTGAATTTAGGGATTGACTTCGTGAGTGGTTCACGTATGGAAATCCTTGCTGATCAAAGCTTAAAGACAGAAGAGATTCAAGCTGAATTGAAAGAAATGAAATTGCCTTCTGAAGATGTAGTGATTTCAGGGGACGATGGGAATATCGCCGTCGTTCGCTATACGGAAGATTTAAACAAAGATGAGATTGCGGCATTAAAGGACCGATTTAACGAACTGTACGGTGCGGAACCAAGCATCAGCACCGTTTCACCAGTTATCGGGAAAGAGCTTGCTAAGAATGCGATGATCGCTGTAGCGATTGCATCGATCGGGATTGTCATCTATGTGACGTTCCGCTTTGAATGGAGAATGGCAGCCGGTGCGATCCTTGCACTCCTGCATGATGCATTCTTTATCATTGCCTTCTTCAGTTTAACAAGACTCGAGGTAGATCTTACATTTATCGCAGCAGTCTTAACCATTGTCGGTTACTCGATAAATGATACGATCGTTACCTTTGACCGGCTAAGGGAAAACCTTCATAAGAAGCGCAGGCTGAAAACGGATAAAGATATAGAAGATGTCGTGAACCAAAGTATCAGACAAACGATGGGCCGTTCGGTGAATACCGTATTAACCGTGGTGTTTACAGTTCTTGCTCTCATGATCTTTGGTAGTGAGTCCATCCGTAACTTCTCCATTGCCTTATTGGTCGGGTTGGTTTCAGGTACGTATTCTTCTGTATTCATTGCCTCTCAGGTTTGGCTTGTGTTGAAGAAGAGAGAACTGAAGAAAACAGGTACGATCAAAACCGTAAAAGAAAAGAAGACGTGGTCAGACGAACCGCAAGTATAAGAGTATGAATGGGTCCGGGGAGAGCTTCTCCCCGGACCTGTTTTTTTTTGTTTTTTTACGGTATTGGGTTACAATACTAATAGTTGAAAGGAGGCGACACCGCTTGAATCATGAAGACCGTTTTAGGAAAGCTGAAATAGCTGCAATGATTGGTGTTATAGGGAATATTGTACTGGCGGTTATTAAGTGGGGAGCCGGTATATTAGGGAATAGTAGAGCGTTGATTGCAGATGCCGTTCACTCTGCCTCGGATGTTGCAGGGTCTCTCGCCGTCTTTATCGGATTACGTGCAGCTAAGCAGCCTCCTGATCAGGATCATCCATATGGACACGGGAAGGCCGAGTCGATAGCAGCAATCATTGTGGCAGTCTTATTGTTCTTAGTCGGGATTGAGATTGGAAAATCGTCCATAGAATCTTTCTTTCATCCTTTAACACCTCCAACAGCGATTGCTATCTATGCCGTCATCTTTTCCATTATTGTGAAGGAAGCAATGTTTCAATACAAATATCGATTGGGTAAAAGAATAAAGAGTGATGCTTTGATCGTCAATGCATATGAGCATCGTTCAGATGTCTTTTCATCCATTGCCGCACTTGTCGGGATTTCCGCATCCATCCTCGGGGGGAAATTCGATGTGGGCTTTCTTGTATACGCCGATCCGGTAGCCGGTATCTTTGTTTCACTCCTTGTCCTCAGGATGGCTTGGCACTTGGGAGCTGAATCCATACATAATACGCTGGATCACGTCATGCACGAGGAGGATATCGTACCCTTTCGTAAAATAGTGGACTCTGTACCTGAAGTGAAGGAAATCAATGAACTCCATGCCAGGGAACATGGGCATTACGTCATCATTGATTTGAAAATCAGTGTAGATCCGCATATGACTGTCGAGGATGGTCATCGCGTCGGGAAGCAGGTAAAGAAGAAACTTCTGGAGGAGTCCAATGTGAATGATGTATTCATTCATATTAATCCGTACAATCCGGCTTCTGAAGAAAGGGATGAACAAATAGACTTATCATAAGGAGGGGAATCCGATGAAATTTCAGTGGACATTATTATTAGGTATTTTCTTTGCATTGGTTGTTTCCGTTTTCGCTGTCATCAATGTAGATCCTGTCACCGTCAATTATTTCTTTGGTGAAGCTGATTGGCCTCTTATATTAGTTATACTTGGATCTGTATTCATGGGGGGAATCATTATCGGGTCGGTTGGATTGTTTCGATTATTCGTCGTCCAACGAAAAGTAAAGGCTTTAGAGAAAGAAAATTTACTGTTAAAAGAACAGGCTGAAAGTATGCATAAAGAAAAGGCCGAAAAAGTCCCTTTGAAAAAGAGTGCTCCCGGCTCAGTAGGGGAAACAGGGGAGTAAACAGCTTGGTGGATTTGCCACCAGGCTGTTTTTTTATTGAATAAGAAAAAAACCCCTCCTTCTATTAAGATTGAAACCACACCTTCCTTTTTGTATAATGAGTAAGGCTGAGGGGTGAACGTATGTTAAACTCAAAAACACGTTGGATGATGACAGAATCAGATCAACATAAAATATCAGAACTTGCAAATGAATTAAAAGTACCTTCGCTTGTGGCGAAATTATTAATCAACCGGGACCTGGACGACGTAGAAGAAGCCCGGAATTTTCTATTTGATACAGGCGATTCATTTCACGATCCATTTCTATTTGAAGATATGAAAAAAGCAACGGAAAGAATCCATAAAGCCATTGAAAATGGGGAAAGGATTCTTGTTTATGGTGACTACGATGCTGATGGAGTAAGCAGTACATCAGTATTGATGACAGTGTTAAGGGACCTTGGTGCAGAGGTGGAATTCTATATCCCAAATCGGTTCAGCGAAGGATATGGCCCTAATGAAGGTGCCTTTCGCTGGGCAAAGGAAGAGGAATTCACACTCATCATAACAGTAGATACGGGAATATCCGCTGTGAATGAAGCAAAATTGGCTAAAGAACTGGATATCGATTTGATCATTACAGATCACCATGAACCCGGACCGGAATTACCTCCGGCGTTTGCCTTGATTCATCCAAAGGTCGAAGGTACCACCTATCCATTTGGAGAACTGGCAGGAGTAGGGGTGGCATTCAAACTGGCTCATGCCCTTTACGGGGAACTGCCTGTCCACCTGCTTGACCTTGCTGCGATTGGGACCATTGCCGATTTAGTACCATTAAGAGGAGAAAATCGCCTTCTGGCCAAGCGTGGGATTGCCCAGCTACGGGTTTCAAACCGATTGGGAATCAAAGCATTATGCAGGATTGCAAATGCCCAACAGCAGGAAATTACGGAAGAATCCATTGGGTTCATGATTGCTCCCCGTATAAATGCTGTCGGCCGGTTAGGGGATGCAGATCCTGCCGTTGATCTTATGCTTACAGAAGATGCCGAGGAAGCAAAGGCCCTGGCTGAAGAAATTGACAGCTTGAATAAAGAAAGACAGGCGATCGTGTCTCAAATGACCGAAGAAGCGGTTGAGATGGTGGAGAATGATTTTCCCCTGAAGGATAACGCTGTACTTGTAATCGGGAAAGAAGGCTGGAACCCTGGAGTAGTCGGTATTGTAGCTTCACGCTTAGTCGACAGGTTTTACCGTCCGACCATCGTGCTCAGCTTTGACTCTGAAAAGGGAACAGCAAAGGGTTCGGCAAGAAGTATCGCAGGGTTTGATCTGTTCAAGAATTTATCAACCTGCCGTGATATTCTGCCCCATTTTGGAGGACATCCGATGGCTGCAGGTATGACCTTACAGTTAGACGATGTAGCCCAGTTCAGAAATCGATTAAATGAGTTGGCTTCGACTGAATTAACGGAAGATGACTTTATACCGGTCACACAGCTTGATGCTTCTGTTACAGTGGACGAAATCTCCGTAGAGTCGATTGAAAAGCTTCAGCTTCTGGCCCCTTTTGGGATGCATAACCCAAAACCGAAGTGGATCATAGACAATGTAAGCATCGAACACTATAAAAAAATCGGATCTGCACAAAATCATCTGAAGCTGGTCTTAGAAGACAAAGGTGTACAATTGGACGGTGTCGGGTTTGGATTGGGAGAACTGGCCGATCATATGACCCCATTTTCGAATGCCTCTGTTATAGGTGAATTATCGATTAATGAATGGAATAATCGCAAAAAGCCTCAGGTGTTTTTACAAGATGTGAAAATTGATCATTGGCAATTATTTGATGTTCGCGGGATTAAACAAGTGCATAAATGGAATGGGCTTATCCCTGAAGAAAAAAAAATAATTATTTGTTTTAATCCGGCTACTATAGAAAAGCTGAGTCTGGAAAAAGATGAAGTGACGCTTCTTGAGGATGGTTCATCACTTGAAGGACTTGCAACCGATAAGGCAAGCCTGGTTCTTCTGGATCTGCCCACTTCCAAACCAATACTTGAAGAGCTATTGAAGAAAGGCCATCCACATCGGATCTATGCTCATTTCTTCCAGGAAGAAGATCATTTTTTCAGTACGATGCCAACCCGTGATCATTTCAAATGGTACTATGGATTTTTAACAAAGCGTGGTTCATTTGATTTAAATAAACATGGTGATGACCTGGCGAAATACAAAGGCTGGTCAAAAGAAACAATAGATTTCATGTCACAGGTGTTTTTTGATTTGAAGTTTGTTACAATAGTGAATGGATTTATTTCTCTCAATCCTGAGAAAACCAAGAAAGATCTTTCTGAATCTCTAACATATCAGAAGAAACAACAACAATACGAGCTTGAAAACGAATTGTTATATTCTTCCTATCAAGAGTTGAAGACTTGGTTTAATGAAAGGATAGAAGAGTCTGTTACAATTGAGGAGGAAGTAAAAGCATGGACTTAAAACAATATGTTACGATCGTTGAGGATTGGCCTAAAGAAGGAATTAAGTTTAAAGACATCACTACATTAATGGATAATGGTGATGCATATAGATACGCGACAGATCAAATCGTAGAGTATGCAAAAGAGAAACAGATCGACCTGGTTGTGGGGCCGGAAGCACGAGGCTTCATCATTGGATGCCCAGTGGCTTATGCCTTGGGAGTGGGTTTTGCTCCTGTACGTAAACCTGGTAAGTTACCGCGTGAAACGATTCAAAAAGAATACGGATTAGAGTACGGTAAAGACGCTCTGACGATTCATAAAGACGCAATCAAGCCTGGACAACGAGTTCTTATCACGGACGACTTGCTTGCAACGGGTGGCACGATCGAAGCTACCATCAAGCTTGTAGAAGAGTTAGGTGGAATTGTTGCCGGTACAGCATTCTTAATAGAATTAACGTACCTGGATGGACGCGACAAGCTCGACAACTATGATATTCTTACATTAATGCAATACTAATATTGTTTATCAATTCTCATACAAGTATATAATATGTGATATACTGTTAACTTAAGGGACTGACATCTGGTTTTGAATGTCAGCCCTTATTTTTTATTTGGAAGGGTCAAATCGATGATAGATGCGAAATTTTTCTCATCGACAATTATCGACAAAAATAGATGAAATCTGAGAATTTTATTCTAACCCCTTTACATAACCCTATTTTTTTTTGATAATAGTAACAATCATTAAAATCGAACACTAGTGAAATATATTAAAATACAAAGGTGATTTTGATCATGGCTAAAGATCAAGTACTAACCCCTGAACAGGTTATTGATAAAACAAGAGAATATTTAAATGATGAGCATGTAGAGATGGTCCAGAAAGCCTATGAGTATGCAAGGGATGCACATAGTGAGCAGTATCGTAAGTCTGGGGAACCCTATATCATTCATCCCATCCAGGTAGCGGGAATACTCGCGGATCTGGAAATGGATCCGTCAACCGTCGCTGCCGGTTTTCTTCATGATGTAGTGGAGGATACCGGTGTTTCTCTTGGGGAAATCGAGGAAGCATTCAATGCTGAAGTGGCCATGCTTGTAGATGGGGTCACAAAACTTGGAAAGATTAAATACAAGTCACAGGAAGAGCAGCAGGCTGAAAATCACCGGAAAATGTTTGTGGCGATGGCCCAGGATATCCGTGTCATCCTGATTAAATTGGCAGATCGTCTGCATAATATGAGAACGTTGAAACATTTGCCACAAGAGAAGCAGCGAAGAATTGCAAATGAGACACTTGAAATCTTCGCTCCATTGGCACATCGATTAGGGATTTCGAAGATTAAGTGGGAATTAGAGGATACGTCGTTGAGGTATTTAAATCCTCAACAGTATTACCGCATAGTCAATCTTATGAAGAAAAAGCGTGCGGAGCGTGAAGAGTATTTAGAGGACGTTGTCAATGAGGTTAAGGATAAGTTAGGCGACGTGAAAATCGTGGCGGAAATTTCTGGACGACCTAAGCATATTTACAGCATTTATCGTAAAATGGCCCTTCAAAACAAGCAGTTCAATGAAATATATGATCTATTGGCAGTACGTGTGGTAGTAGATAGCATTAAGGATTGCTATGCAGTTTTGGGAATCGTCCACACGTGTTGGAAGCCAATGCCTGGTAGGTTCAAAGACTATATTGCCATGCCAAAACCTAATATGTACCAATCTCTTCATACAACTGTCATCGGTCCAAAAGGGGATCCTCTTGAAGTGCAAATCAGAACGCTTGAAATGCACCAAATCGCTGAGTACGGTGTGGCGGCACACTGGGCATATAAAGAAGGAAAAGAAGCGAACGAAACGGTATCCTTCGAGAAGAAGCTCTCATGGTTCAGGGAGATATTAGAGTTCCAAAACGAATCTGCCAATGCGGAAGAGTTCATGGAGTCTCTTAAGATTGATCTCTTCTCTGATATGGTCTTTGTGTTCACACCTAAAGGAGATGTACTTGAACTTCCATCGGGATCTGTTCCGATTGACTTTTCTTATCGTATTCACTCTGAAATCGGTAACAAAACGATCGGTGCCAAGGTAAATGGTAAGATGGTCACTCTTGACTATAAGTTGAAAACGGGGGATATCATTGAAATTCTCACGTCCAAGCATTCTTACGGCCCCAGTCAGGACTGGTTGAAGCTTGCGCAAACATCCCAAGCAAAGAATAAGATCAAGCAATTCTTCAAAAAACAGCGAAGAGAAGAAAATATTGAAAAAGGCCGGGATTTAGTAGAAAAAGAAATCAAGAATCAAGATTTCGATGTGAAAGAAATCCTTACTCCTGAAAATATTAAACGTGTATCTGAGAAGTTTAACTTTTCAAATGAAGAAGATATGTATGCAGCCGTTGGCTATAACGGGATTACGGCAGCTCAAATCGCCAACCGCTTAACGGAGAGAGACCGGAAAAAACGTGAACAGGAAGACAGCCTGGAAGAAACGATGAAGGAATTGAATGCCCAACCGGTCAAACGTAAAAAAGACGCCGGTGTCCAGGTAGAGGGCATTGACAATCTTCTTATTCGTTTATCCCGTTGCTGCAGCCCTGTTCCAGGGGATGAGATCGTAGGTTTTATCACGAAAGGCCGTGGGGTTTCTGTGCATCGTGCTGACTGTACAAACGTTATGGCTGATGAAGTAGAGCAGCGTCTTATTCCAGTGTCATGGGAAAGTGATAGAAATGACCGTAAAGAATACAATGTAGATATTGAAATCTCCGGTTACGATCGCAGAGGCCTTTTGAATGAAGTGCTTCAGGCGGTAAACGAGACGAAGACGAATATATCGGCCGTAAGTGGAAAATCCGATCGAAATAAAGTGGCAACCATCAATATGTCCATTTCGATTCACAATATATCCCACTTACACAAAGTCGTGGAAAGAATTAAACAAATTTCAGATATTTATGCTGTAAGAAGAATCATGAACTAAAGGAGATTTCTTTATGAAGGTTGTACTGCAAAGAAGTAAAGAAGCCTCCGTCACTGTTGATGGAGAAGTAAAGGGAGCCATTCGTTCAGGTGCTGTATTGCTCGTGGGGATCACCCATGAAGATACGGAAGAAGATGCTCGTTATGTTGCAGACAAAGTAGTGAACCTGCGTATTTTTGAAGATGAAGAGGGGAAGATGAATCATTCTTTGCAGGATGTAGAAGGCGAGATTCTCTCCATCTCTCAATTCACTCTTTACGGGGACTCTCGTAAGGGAAGAAGGCCAAACTTCATGAATGCAGCGAAGCCCGATCACGCAGAGTCTGTTTACGACTACTTTAATAAGGTATTAAAAGAAAAAAGTATTAAAGTGGAAACGGGCGTATTTGGAGCCATGATGGACGTGAATTTAACGAATGATGGTCCTGTTACGTTAATTATAGAAAGTAAATAAAGAAAAGCTGATCCTGCAAATTGCAGGATCAGCTTTTCTTTATTTTATTCATATAGCATGTTGTTCACATCGCAGCATCAGTCGGAGAAATAATCCCCTAATCCATGATAGATAGCCGTTGCCGCCAGGTCTTGAAAATACTGTGTATTGACATTGGCTTCCTCTGCCGGATTACTTAAGAATCCAAGCTCTAAAAGGACAGCCGGCTGATTGTTTTCACGAACAACGTGATAATCTCCTACCCGTACACCCCGGTCTTTCGTCGGTAACCGCTCTGCAAGGCTTCCATGAATTACATCTGCCAGTTCTTCCTGGTGACCTTGATAATAGTAGGTAGTATGTCCGACGATAGAGGAATCTAGAATGCTGTCAAAATGGAGGCTGATAAAGGCATCAGCCTGATAATAATGAGATAATGATACCCTTGATGGTAATGAAAGATATTCATCGTTTTTCCTTGTTAAGACCACTTTGGCTCCAGCGCTCTTTAGCTTTTCGGCAAGGAGTTCCCCGGTTCTCATGGTAAGGAGTTTTTCCAATGTCCCACTTGCTCCCGTCGTTCCGCTGTCCCTGCCCCCATGCCCCGGATCAATCACCACGACTTTATCTTGTAAGCCGCCGCTCCGCTTGCGTGAAGGAGTAGTGTTTTCCCCGGTGCTGGATCGGATGGACACCACCCATCCGGCAACAAAACCTGCACTGCCGTCCTCTAATTCAATTTCATACCAATCTCCGTTTTTGCTGATAACGGGGAAGGTGTCACCACTTGAGCCCCGTTCGATGACGCTTGCCCGGGCGTTTGCTTCACTTCTGATATTTGTACCGTTGTAAAGGATTGTGACGTTTTCATTTTCTGAAGATGGTTCACTCTCATGAGCGGAAGCAGTAACGGTTTTTTGGACATACCAACCGGCAATCCAGCCCTTTTTCCCAGTTGAGAGCTCAATCTGATACCAATTGTTTTTCTCTTTTAATAAGGAATATTTCTCCCCTTTTGAGACCTTTCCAACGACACTCCCGTTTAACGAGGTTTCATCACGGACATTTAAACCGTGAACCGTAATGATTCCAATAAGATCTGTGGACGGGGAAGAAGGCTCCTCTTCATCAGCCCTCGAAGAGAATTCTACATATGCATCGTTCACCCATGCCTTGTCGCTTCCAAATTGAATTTCGTACCACCCGCTGACACTTCCTGTTACATCTACGTGATCACCCTTATTTAATACTCCCAGGACGGAACTTTGAAGAGAAGGGGAGGTTCTAACATTAAGGGAGTTGTCGGTGATGATACCTTGTTTATTCTCACTTTTTTTCGATGGGGAAGAAGTTGTGTTGTTTTCCGACACGTATTCCTCATGTACCCAGCCGCTTTCATTTCCCCATTCGATGAGTAGCCATTCACCCTCTTCGTCGGAAACGGATATTCTATCACCCGTGTTTAAAACCGTCACGACTCCTTCAGAGGTGCTTGGCCCTTTTCTGACGCGTAACCCATCGGTGTTAACCCGTCCTTCCTGTTTGGGAGAAACATCGGAAGCGGCAGATTCTACTGATACTAACCATTCGGCTACCCAGCCCTCACCACTATCGGTCCTGACCTTATACCAATCATTTTGTGTGTCTACTATACTGTACTCTTCCCCTCTATGTACCTTCGTCAGAACCGGGTAACTGAGTCCTGGCCCCGTACGGACATTCAGAGTCGAAACACTGATCGTGGCCGTGCCTGTTTCTGCATGTGCATAATCAGCTTCGAGTGACTGAAAAGGAATGATCATGAGCACAATCAGCATCGATGCAATTATTTTCTTAATCATCTTCACCTCCTGGTAGAAATACAAACACCCATAGTAATATCGGATCTTTTCACTTAGATATTGATCAAAATTTCGACGATTTATCGAAAAAATCCCTTAAGGGTTTAATACGATAAAAAAAATTAAATTCCTCTAAAACGAAATAAAAATAGGTAATTGGAAATGATAGAGTTAAGGATTGTTTTGAAAGGGTGATGGAAATGAGGTCAAGTGAAAAAGGGTTTATGAATGCAAATGGTGATAACCAGCTGTTCGGTGTGGATTTTCATCAGTTTCTAGAACGTGAGAAAGATGCCTTAAACGTGGAACTTGCTTCCGAGTTCGGGTTATCGTTGAAAGAAGTTAAGCTACTGAAAAAGAAAATGGAGAGATCGTAACGAAATTTTCTTTAACCTCTTGACATGAACTAACGGCATCCGTATCATTATAGAAATAAAATAACATTTACAAAAACCGTTGATCGAGCATAGTAGCTGATACCCACGTGTAAAGAGAGGAAATGCCTTGGCTGAGAGCATTTCTACAATGTGACTTAGTGAATGAACACTCAGGAGGTTTCTCTCTGAAAAAGTATCTTTAGTAGGAGATGAACGTACCAGGCGTTAACTGGCTAAGTGGAGGTCTTTATAGACTTCAATTAGGGTGGCACCACGGGAATAACAGCTCTCGTCCCTTGTATGATATACAAGGGATTGAGGGCTTTTTTTATTTACATAAATATCAATGTGCTAGATAAAAGGAGGAAATCAACTTGTCCATTCAGATTCCACGAGGTACACAGGACATTCTACCAGGTGAAGTAGAAAAATGGCAGTATGTAGAGGAAGTGGCGAAGAATCTTTGCCACGCCTATCAGTATAAAGAAATCCGCACACCTATCTTTGAGGCGAGCGAGTTGTTTACCAGAGGAGTAGGGGATACGACGGATATCGTGCAAAAAGAAATGTATATGTTTGAAGATCGCGGAGGCAGAAGCTTGGCGCTCCGACCTGAAGGAACCGCTTCTGTTGTTCGCTCCTTTGTAGGAAATAAGATGTTCGGGCATCCAAATCAACCAACGAAGCTCTTTTACTCCGGTCCAATGTTCAGGTACGAAAGACCACAAGCCGGCCGCTACCGCCAATTTGTACAGTTCGGGGTTGAAGCATTGGGAAGTGAAGACCCGGCGATTGATGCAGAAGTGATTTCATTGGCAATGGGGATTTATAAGAAACTGGGACTTACTCAATTAAAGTTAGTCATTAATAGTCTTGGCGATACGGGTAGTCGAAATGCTCACAGAGAAGCCCTCATCAATCACTTTAAACCAAGAATCGGTGAATTCTGCGGAGACTGTCAGAATCGTTTAGAGAAGAATCCATTACGCATTCTGGATTGTAAAAAAGACCGTGACCATGAAATAATGTCTACAGCACCCTCGATTCTCGATTACTTAAACGACGAATCAAAAGCCTATTTTGAAAAAGTCCAAACGTACCTAACAGGGATGGATGTTGAATTCGTGGTCGATCCGACTCTTGTTCGCGGCCTTGATTATTATAATCACACAGCTTTTGAAATCATGAGTGACGCAGAAGGATTTGGAGCCATCACGACCCTTTGTGGTGGAGGACGTTACAATGGATTGGTGGAAATGATCGGTGGTCCGGAAACTCCAGGAATCGGTTTTGCCTTTAGTATTGAAAGACTACTTTCCGCACTGGAAGCTGAAAACGTTGAACTTCCAATCGAGCAAGGCGTCGATTGTTTTATCGTTTCACTGGGAGAAGAAGCGAAGGACTATGCAGTAAAGCTTCTTCACAATTTAAGACAGGTGGGAATTTCATCAGAAAAGGATTACCTGGATCGCAAGGTGAAAGGTCAATTTAAAGCAGCGGACCGTTATGAAGCGAAATATGTAGCCGTCATTGGGGACAATGAATTACAAGAAAATAAAATCAACCTGAAAGATATGTCTACTGGTGAGCAGGAAGAAGTAAGTCTTGATCGTTTTGTAGAGAATGTGAAAAGCAAACTTGGTAAATAGAACCCGTTGATTTTGACAAGGAGGAGAACATGATGACAAAAAGAACAGCATATTGCGGAGACATCACAGAATCATACATCGGTGAAAAAATAACGATTAAAGGCTGGGTACAAAAGAGAAGGGATCTGGGTGGATTAATCTTCATCGACCTTCGTGACAGAGAAGGAATCGTACAAGTCGTCTTTAATCCGGATTTATCAGAAGAAGCCCTTGCCCTTGCGGAGAAAATTCGTAATGAGTATGTACTTAGTGTGACAGGTACTGTCGTGGCAAGAGGAGAAGAAACCGTCAATCCTAACCTGAGAACGGGGAAAGTTGAAATTCATGTAGAAGAGGTTCAAATCATAAATGAAGCGAAGACCCCTCCTTTCATGGTTGATGATCAAATGGAAGTGTCGGAAGATGTCCGCTTGAAATATCGTTACGTAGACCTTCGCCGCCCAGCGATGATGGAAACGTTGAGAATGCGTCATAATGTGACGACATCGTTCCGTACCTTCTTGAACGAAAATGGATTCCTGGATGTAGAAACACCGATTTTAACAAAGAGTACGCCAGAAGGTGCCCGTGATTACTTAGTGCCAAGCCGTGTTCATCAAGGTGAATTTTACGCGCTGCCACAATCACCGCAAATCTTCAAACAATTGCTGATGGTATCCGGCTTCGACCGTTATTACCAAATTGCCCGCTGTTTCCGTGACGAAGATCTTCGAGCAGATCGTCAGCCGGAATTCACTCAGATTGATATGGAAATGAGTTTCATGGATACAGAGCAAATCATTACCCTTGTAGAAGATATGATGAAGAAACTGATGAACGATGTGAAGGATCACAATGTTCAATTACCATTCCAAAGAATGACGTATGATGATGCCATGAGTCGATACGGCTCTGACAAACCGGATACTCGTTTTGGAATGGAACTGATCGATGTATCGGAAATCGTGAAAGAATCCGGATTTAAAGTATTCGCAGGCGCAGTAGCAAGCGGTGGTCAGGTGAAACTGATCAACGTAAAAGGCGGTGCTTCCCAGTATTCCCGTAAAGACATCGATGGGTTAACAGAGTTTGTTTCCCGATACGGTGCAAAAGGACTTGCCTGGTTAAAGGTAGAAGAAGAAGGCTTAAAAGGACCTATTTCCAAATTTGTAACAGAAGAGGATGCATCGCAAATCTCTGCTTCAGCAAATGCAGAATCGGGAGACTTATTGCTATTCGTGGCGGATAAAAAATCAGTAGTGGCAGATGCCCTCGGTGCTCTTCGCCTGAAATTAGGAAAAGAGTTGAAACTGATCGATGAAACAAAATTCAATTTCTTGTGGGTGACCGACTGGCCGTTGTTTGAATTTGATGAAGGCGAGAATCGTTATTATGCTGCCCACCATCCTTTCACAATGCCGGTGAGAGAAGACCTGGAACGTTTCGAGACGGATCCTTCTTCTGTCCGTGCCGAAGCATATGACCTTGTATTGAATGGGTACGAACTTGGAGGGGGATCCCTTCGGATTTATGAGCGTGATATTCAAGAAAAGATGTTTAAAGTTCTTGGTTTCTCAAAAGAAGAAGCAGAAAAGCAGTTTGGGTTCCTATTGGAAGCCTTTGAATATGGAACACCTCCACATGGTGGAATTGCACTTGGTCTCGACCGTTTAGTCATGCTTCTTGCAGGACGCACAAATCTCCGCGATACGATTGCCTTCCCCAAAACGGCGAGTGCAAGCTGTGTATTGACGGATGCTCCTGGTGAAGTGAGTGAAGCTCAATTAAAAGAGTTATCTTTGTCGCTGGATGTAGAATAATGTAAATAAGTTCCGGGGGACATTCGTTGAAATCATCAAGGTGATATGATATTATTTAAACAATCACAAACGAGTCCTGATGTGTGCGACGTTTTTACCTAACAGTTTTGACCGAACACTTCAAACTTTGGGAGCTTGACGTTTCTGCTAGGCGTTCATGCCTCATGCCGAGGACTAACAAATAGTGGAATAAAGCACCCACCTGCCGAGAGCGGGTTCAAAACGAAGGAAATGATGGCGGCGGCACGATTGGGACTCGTCCAAATACGATTTTAATTGAAGATCCTATAAATGAAGAGTCAGGCTCAAAGTAGCCTGGCTTTTTTTGTTGAGTCTAAACCTTCTCTTAATAGGGTAAACGATAGAGGAGGACAACATTTCATATTGATTTTCGTTTCTCTATCCTTTATTCTAATTCAGTATAAACCTAGTTGAATACTTATAATGGAGTTGATTATTTTGCTACACCAGTTTTCAAGAAATGAACTAGCGATCGGTAAGGAAGGTCTTCAAACCCTTAAGAATAGCACGGTGGCAGTACTCGGAATCGGGGGAGTGGGATCCTTTGCAGCTGAAGCTTTAGCCAGGTCAGGTGTAGGCCGTCTTGTATTAGTGGATAAAGATGATGTGGATATTACAAATGTGAACCGTCAAGTTCATGCATTGCTTTCTACAGTAGGTCAGCCGAAAGTCGATCTGATGAGAGACCGCATCATGGATATTAATCCGGACTGTGAAGTCATCGCCTTGAAGATGTTCTATACGGAAGAAACCTACGAAGAATTCTTCAATCAAGGATTGGATTACGTAATAGATGCTTCTGATACGATTTCGTATAAAATACACTTAATGAAAGAATGTTTAAAGCGCGATATCCCATTGATTGCGAGCATGGGAGCGGCGAATAAAACCGATCCGACACGCTTCAAAATTGCCGATATCAGCAAGACTCATACGGATCCAATCGCAAAGGTGATCCGGACCCGCCTGAAGAAAGAGGGCATTAAAAAAGGTGTAACGGTTGTTTTCTCTGATGAGAGTCCCATCGTCATCCGTGAAGATATAAGAAAAGAAGTAGGGAAAGATGATGCAAAGATTCGAAAAGCCCAGCTTCCCCCTTCTTCAAACGCATTTGTCCCATCGGTTGCAGGTCTTATTGCAGCAAGTCATGTGATGAACCAGCTGTTACAGCATATTGAAATCAAAAGAGTAAAAGACAAATAATGGTCATGTAATTGTAAGGACTGGATCCACTTTCGGATTCAGTCCTTTTTTGTTGAGAAGAATCAATGAATAATAGCAGACTTCCAATATTAGTTGATCTTCTTCCTCAGTCCGAAGTTATTTCTTCTTTTTCATTTCCCATCCTCTTCTCCTCTTATCATTAAACACACCAGTAAAAAAATAATTCCATTAATTAGGTGAATAAGGTATTGACGGTATAACGTGTCATAGTGTACTATCTAACTAGAACACTAAAACGCGTTATGAAGGAGTGCAAGTATGAACGCATTTAAAGGTCTTCTTTGGAAAGACTTCAAAACCTCCAAGGTTTGGTTCTATGGATGGATTGGCATTATTTTTCTGATTTACATCATAGGAATGGTGATCGGAAACTTTGTCAACGAGCCAATAATCGTTCAAATATTCATTATCATGATCGGTGTATTTCACTTTGCATTTCTACCGGGCATTGTTCTGTCCATGCTTCGATTGGAAGGAAAGACGCAGCTTTGGCTCCATAGTCCGTATAGTGGATTCATTCTTTTATTGCCGAAACTGATTATTGCCATTATTTATTCTACGGCGTCACTTCTATTAGTGGATCTTTTAGGTGTTATCACCTTGGCTGTCTTCCCTGAAGACTCTCTTTTTTCCTATTGGCCAATCAAAGAAGGAATCCTATTTAATTTAGGAGTAACAGTAGTTGGCCTATATTTTTCCGGATGGACGATATTCTTGTGGACCTTCTACCACTCACTTTCAAAGTTTCCATCCATCAAGAATATACGATGGATTTTTGTAGCTGGTTTTATCATTGTGTATCAAAGTGTTGTGGCATTTCTTATGAGCATTAAATGGGTGGAAAAATACTTATTCAATGCTTTTACAGTTGAAGTGAGTTCGGGTGTCTTTCTCTCGATAGGTTCTAATGAGGCGAATGCCGGTTTTGAGCCTGAAATGATCCAGCTGCCCTTGCTGCCGTTTGTATTTGAAGGAATGATCATGATTATCGTATTTATCATGTCCTGCTGGCTATTAGATCGTAAGGTTGAGGTGTAATACATGACAGAAGAATATACAGCCTCCAAGCCGATATACCTCCAAATAGCTGACCGGATCATACGTGAGATTGTAAGAAAAGAATTATCTCCGGGTGACAAACTGCCTTCTGTCCGGGAAATGGCCGTTCAATCCGGGGTGAATCCAAATACCATTCAGCGTACGTATAGCGAATTAGAAAGGATGGACATTGTGGAGACGAGGAGAGGGCAGGGAACATTTGTCACGGAAAAGGAAGAAGTTCTTTCGGTTTTGAACGAAAAGCTCCAAGAGGAAGTAATCGAGTTGTTCATTAAAAACATGAAAGAACTGGGGTTATCAAAAGAACAAATGATAAAAAGCGTCGAGAGATATCTTGCCGAAAGAGGGGGGGAATAGGGGTGGTTGTGAAATTTGAAGCTGTGACCAAAAAATATGGAAATGAATTGGCCTTGAAGAATACGTCGTTTCACTTCGAAAAAGGGAAGATTTATGGTCTGCTAGGCCCAAATGGCAGCGGGAAATCGACCACTTTAAAGATGATCGCGGGATTGGTTCTTCCAAGTGCTGGTTCAGTGACCATGAACGGTAAGCCGATCACCCGGAAACGAGCCGGTGAAGTGGCGTATTTAACAGAGTTGGATATGTTTTATGAAGCATTTACCGTTGATGGGATGATCCGGTTTTACTCTTCTCAGTTTTCGGACTTTGATATACAGCGGGCACATGAGCTAGTGGAATTCATGGAACTGGACAGTAAGAAAAAAATCAAGCATTTATCAAAAGGGAATCGCGGCAGACTGAAGCTTGTTCTTGCCCTGTCCCGAAATACGGAGGTCCTGCTCCTGGATGAACCATTTTCAGGGTTGGATCCCATGGTAAGGGACTCCATCGTGAAAGGTCTCTTATCCTATATCGATTTCGGGAATCAGACAGTGATCATAGCAACCCATGAAATCGATGAAATTGAAGGGATCCTTGATGAAGCGTTTATCATCAATGATGGAGAAATTAAAGGGCACTGTCAGGTAGAAGAGCTTAGAGAAATAGAAGGCTTGTCTGTCCTGCAGTGGTTGAAGCAAACATCGAAAAAAGAAGGGAAGATGAAATGATGAAGACGGTTGTGCAATTACAGGGTGTCTCAAAAGTTATTAAAGGCAAGACCATTATCGATAATTTATCCTTTGATGTGTATGAAGGGGAAGTATTCGGTTTTCTGGGCCCGAATGGAGCAGGAAAAACGACGACGATCCGAATGATAGTAGGATTAATGAATATTTCAAAAGGAGACGTTCTGATTTCTGGGAAAAGCATCAAAAAAGATTTCGAGGGTGCCATTAAGGATGTTGGTGCCATCGTTGAAAACCCGGAGCTCTATAAGTTCATGTCGGGATATCAAAACTTAAAACATTTTGCCCGCATGCAAAATGGAATCACCGAAGAAAGAATGAAGGAAGTAATCGAACTGGTAGGTTTAACAGACCGCATCAATGATAAAGTGAAAACCTATTCACTTGGAATGAGACAGCGCTTGGGTCTGGCGCAATGCCTGCTCCATAAACCAAAGCTTCTCATACTCGATGAGCCTACAAATGGCTTGGACCCTGCCGGTATCCGCGAAATTCGTGCGTATATAAGAAAGCTTGCACAGGAAGAGGGTATGGCGGTAATCGTATCTAGTCACTTATTATCTGAAATGGAAATGATGTGCGATCGAATCGGGATCATCCAATCCGGAAAGCTTGTGGATGTACAGCAGGTACGTGATTTCGTTGAAGGTTCCGAACAGGTTTACCATTTTGAGGTGAATGAGGTAGAAAAGATCAAAGCTGTACTAAAGAAGTTCGATCCTGGAATCAAATTTGAAACGAAGGGTTCGGAAGTACAGGTCGCTTTAACGAAGGAACAAGTACCGAATGTCATACGGGCATGTGTGGAAGCAGATGTTCAAATCTATAGTGTCATGCCAATTGCCAAGACATTGGAAGATAGATTCTTGGAAATCACGAATGAAAAAGGAGAGGTCGTGCATGCTTAGTCTCATTAGAAATGAATGGACAAAAATATTTAAAAGGGTCGGAACATATGTCATGCTCGGATTGCTTATTCTCATTATCGGAGTGACGGCAGCTTTTACGAAGTATGATGACGGGAAAGCGAAGGAATCGGAAAACTGGAAGCAGGAACTCACAGCGCAAGTGGAAGCAGATAAACAAATGTTGTCGGAAAATCCAAATATGAACAAATTCATAGAGAAAGACACGGAACGAAGAATTGCGTTAAATGAATATCGCATTGAAAATGACATTCAGCCGAAAGTGAAAGAAACGGTTTGGACGTTTGTTGAAACCAATGCCTTTTCCGTACTTGTTGTAGGTCTGTTTGCCATCATTGTAGCAGCGGGAATAGTCGCAAGTGAGTTCAGCTGGGGTACGATCAAGCTTTTACTCATTCGTCCTATCTCAAGGACAAAGATCCTTCTATCGAAGTATTTCACCGTCATCTTATACGGAATGAGCATGCTACTAGTATTATTCGTCGTATCGTTCCTGATCGGGCTTCTATTATTTGGCGGTACAGATCAGTCCACCCACCTGGCGTATGTGGATGGGAAGGTAGTCGAACAGAACATTGTCGGGTATTTGCTCAAAACCTACTTATTGAAAACCATTGATGTCGTGATGATGGCTACAATGGCCTTCATGATTTCAACTGTGTTCAGAAGCAGCTCACTGGCTATCGGGATTTCCCTGTTTCTATTATTTGTGGGAGGCAATGCAACGAGCCTGCTCGCTCTTCGATTCGACTGGGCGAAATTCAGTTTGTTCGCGAACACAGATCTGACTCAATACACAGGTTTCACTCCGCCGCTAGTGGACGGCATGACCATGGGCTTCTCGATCACCATGCTCATCATCTACTTCATCATCTTCCAGCTTCTTGCATTCATCGTCTTTAATAAGAGAGATGTGGCGGCATAGAAAAGCGGAGGCGGCTTGGTCAGACCCGACAAGCATAAGGCGAAGTTCCCGGAAAGGCGTCCTTTGCCTTTATGGGAAGTTTGACTTATGACCTCGAGGGTCTAGCCGCAGCAGCTGGACAACTAAAAATTAACATAAAAGTGACGGACTCATCAGAGTTCGTCACTTTTATGCATACCGGTATAAATCTGAAAACTTCAAACGTGTGACTTGTTGAAGGAGAAAGGCTGATTCAGTAGAATCTTTTTTTCGAAGAGTATTTAAAGCTTCTATCATTTCATCATGAGTCATGATTCCCACACCGTGACCAAAATACTGATCCTCTTCTAAAAACACAGAATTTTCCCCCATCCATATCGGATCATCATAGTCAGGGTTAGAGAAATAGTAAACATCCCCTGGAATATAGTCCACGCCTTCGTAGGTGACCATGCTCATATCATCGTCATAATTGTGCCCCCAGACTAATAAGGGAGAGAACAGTTGATTAAAATAAGAAGTCCTGATCGTATCAAGAATCGATTTATAGTATATGAGGACAATGCTGGTGACGCATTCGAAGCTATAGGCAGAGCTATTTGTGAATATATCTTCAATGGCCTCTGATGGAAGCTTCGAGTCGCGAAGTCTATATCCGTAGGGAGTCTTGATCCAAAAAGTAGAGTTAAAATAGGAGTGTTCAAAAGCAGCGAATTTGGCGTCACCCTCATCCATGCTCCTTGCATTGACAATGAATCGTTCCCGCATCTTCAATTCAAATCTGAGCTCGCCTAAGTTACGGTAACGATACTCCGTAGGACTGCTTTCCAGCGCTTTAACAATGCTTTCTTCTACAGGTGATAGATTCTGCAGCCCAATACTTGACAATCCATTTTCAATGATAATCAATCCATACACCTCCAGGCCTTTTTACTAATGTATGATTGGGTGGAGAGATATGGCATTGACACGTTAAAAAAAGAGCTTATCCCTAAAATAAACCTGCCAAAAAGGCAAAGAACGCCTTTCCGCCAGGTATGCCTTATGCTTGTCGCCTCTGAACGAGCCGCCTCCGCTTTTGTGTCATCCAGTTCCGGCGGCTAGCCCCTCGAGGTCATAAGCTAAATTGGCCAAGAAGGCAAAGAACGCCTTCCCGGCCAATTCATCTTATGCTTGTCGGGGCTGAACGAGCCGCCTCCGCTTTTGTGTCATCCAGCTCCGGCGGCTAGAGGCTCGAGGTCATAAGTCAAACCTGCCAAAAAGGCAAAGAACGCGCCTTTCCGCCAGGTATGCCTTATGCTTGTCGCCTCTGAACGAGCCGCCTCCGCTTTTGTTATTTCATCTGCTTATTAATTTTCTCATACACCTGAGCAATCGCCTGTTCAAACTTGCCTGTCGATTTAGGAGTATAGTATTGAGCGTTCTTAAGTTTATCTGGTAAATAGGTTTGGGGTACCCACCCTGATTCATAGCTGTGTGGATACTTGTATTCGATCCCTCTACCAAGTTCTTTTGCCCCCTGATAATGAGCGTCTTTCAAGTGATCCGGAACCTCGCCGCTTTTTCCCTTACGGATATCACCGAGTGCTAGGTCGATGGCCGTGATCGCCGAGTTCGATTTAGGTGAGAGACAAAGCTCTATGATCGCGTTGGCTAAAGGAATTCTAGCTTCCGGAAACCCGATTTTCTCAGCTGTTTCGACTGCCGCCAGTGTTCTGGGTCCCGCTTGGGGGTTGGCAAGGCCGATATCTTCATAGGCAATCACCAATAGTCTGCGGGCGATGCTCGGTAGGTCCCCGGCTTCAACGAGTCTGCCTAAATAATGAAGAGCGGCATTCACGTCACTCCCGCGGATCGATTTCTGAAACGCGCTTACGACATCGTAATGAGCGTCTCCATCTTTATCGTGTGAAAAACTTTTCTTTTGCAGACACTCTTCTGCGATGCTGACATCAATATGAATCACACCGTCTTCATACGGTGAAGTGGACAAGACAGCCAGCTCCAATGCATTCAGCGAACTCCTCACATCTCCAAAGCTGCTGCTTGCAAAGTGGTCAATCGCTTCGGCGGTCACATCAAGTGAATATCCACCTAATCCACGTTCTTCATCTCCGATGGCCCGATGCAAGGCGATTTTCATTTCATCGATCGTCAGCGGCTTTAACTCAAAAATTTGGCATCTGCTTCTGATCGCCGGATTAATGGCATGGTACGGATTGCTCGTCGTTGCACCTATCAATGTGATCATACCGTTTTCCAAATAAGGAAGGAGAAAATCCTGCTTCCCTTTATCCAAGCGATGCACCTCATCCAATAGAAGGATCACTTTCCCGGACATTTTGGCTTCTTCTGCTACAATTTGAATATCTTTTTTATTATTGGTTACGGCATTCAGTGTTTTAAAACGGTATTTCGTACTTCCGGCAATGGCGCTCGCGATGGATGTTTTTCCGATACCCGGTGGACCGTATAATATCATGGATGACAGCTGCTTCGCTTTTACCATCCTGTCTATGATTTTTCCTTCTCCAACTAAATGCTGCTGCCCGATGATCTCATCAATAGTCCTCGGTCTCATCTTAAAGGCAAGTGGTTTAATCGACATGAAACATCTCTCCAAACTGACGTTCTAGTTAAATTCACTTTATCATAGGAGGTTCTCTTAAGGAAATATTGTGGCTGGGAAAAAGGGGGGGGAAGTGTATGAAGCCGCCCCTTTCACAGTGAGAGGACGGATATGCTATAATAACAAAAGTCAATATAGTAGAAAAATACGTCCCGATAAACGAGACGTTATTAAATATAGTAGAGGTGCTGGACATGAAGATATCGACTAAAGGCCGATACGGTTTAACGATTATGATTGAATTAGCAAAACGCCATGGTGAAGGGCCGACTTCACTGAAAACAATCGCACAGCAGCATGAGCTGTCGGAACATTATCTTGAACAACTGGTTGCCCCACTGCGTAATGGCGGTCTTGTTAGAAGTATCCGGGGGGCATACGGTGGGTATGTGTTGGGACATGAGCCATCTGAAATCACAGCGGGAGATATTATCCGGATCCTTGAAGGGCCCATTAGTCCTGTAGAAGGAATTGAAGATGAAGAACCGGCAAAACGTGAGCTATGGATCCGGATCCGTGATGCCGTTAAAGAAGTTCTCGATAATACAACGATAGAAGATTTAGCCAGTCATTCAGATGACGGTGAATCAGATGCATACATGTTCTATATCTAGGAGGTAACGAAAAATGGAAAGAGTGTACCTGGATCATGCTGCAACGTCTCCCATGCATCATGAAGTAATTGAAGAAATGACTTCAGTGATGAAGGAGTACTTTGGTAATCCATCGAGCATTCATTCATTTGGCCGTGCATCACGTCATCTTGTCGACTCTGCACGTACCATCATCGCTCAAAGCATTCATGCAGATTACAATGAAATCATTTTTACAAGCGGAGGAACTGAAGCGGATAATTTAGCCATTATCGGTTCAGCCGGGGCGAATAAAGGAAAAGGAAATCATATCATTACGACACAAACCGAGCATCATGCGGTTTTACATGCGTGTGAATTTCTTGAATCTCAAGGATTTGACGTGACCTATCTACCGGTTGACCGTACGGGCAGAATATCAGTGGAGGAACTGCAAAGGGAACTTCGAGATGATACGATACTTGTTACGATTATGTTTGGGAATAATGAGGTAGGAACGATTCAGCCGATTAAAGAAATTGGACAGCTCCTTCAAAATCATCAGGCTTATTTTCATACAGATGCTGTACAAGCGTTTGGCTTGACACACATTGACGTGAAGGAGCTTGGAATCGATTTGCTTTCGGTTTCGGGTCATAAAATAAATGGTCCTAAAGGAATAGGCTTTCTTTATTCACACAAAAACGTGGAACTTCAGCCTGGATTATATGGTGGAGAACAGGAAAGAAAGCGCCGAGCAGGTACAGAAAACGTCCCGGCCATTGTTGGTCTTGGAAAGGCTGTAGAAATTGCTCAAAAAACCATTGAAGGGAAGAATTCTCAATACCCTCGTTTCAAGGTTTTACTGAAAGAGATCTTAGCCGGAGAAGGCATTGATTTTGAAGAGAACGGATCTCTTGAGCATGGATTGCCCCATGTGCTAAACTTAAGCTTTCCCGGCACGGATGTAGAGTCCATGCTGGTGAATTTAGATATGTCAGGTATCGCTGTATCAAGCGGTTCTGCTTGTACGGCTGGATCTATAGAGCCTTCACATGTATTGGTCGCGATGTTTGGCAAACAGTCAGGGAATTCAAGGAACTCCATCCGTTTCAGCTTTGGTCAGGGGAACACGGATGAGCAGATTGTCTGGACTGCCCATGAAGTCGCAAAGATCGTGAAGCGATTAACAACTTAAGAAAGTCGTCTGAAACGGGCGATTGAACGAATAAGGAGGTGGCGTTAGTGAAAAAAGAACCAAAGGATACGAGAGTGGTCGTTGGGATGTCTGGTGGAGTGGATTCTTCCGTAGCTGCATTATTATTAAAGCAACAAGGCTATGAAGTTATCGGGATTTTCATGAAAAACTGGGATGATACCGATGAAAATGGGTTTTGTACCGCAACAGAAGATTACAACGATGTGATTCGGGTATGTAACCAAATTGGTATTCCTTACTACGCTGTGAATTTTGAAAAACAATACTGGGATAAAGTGTTTACGTATTTCCTGGATGAATATAAAGCAGGAAGAACACCAAACCCGGATGTGATGTGTAATAAAGAAATTAAGTTCAAAGCATTCCTTGATCATGCACTGAAACTTGGTGCAGATTATCTGGCAACCGGCCACTATGCACAGGTTGAATACCGTGATGGAGAATACAAGATGCTCCGCGGTGTCGACAACAATAAGGATCAAACGTACTTCCTCAATCAGTTAGGGCAGGAGCAACTTGAAAAAGTGATGTTCCCCCTAGGCGGCATCGACAAGAAAAAGGTTAGGGAAATTGCTAAGGAAGCGGGCCTTGCAACTGCTGCCAAGAAAGACAGTACGGGGATTTGCTTCATCGGTGAACGCAACTTCAAAGATTTCCTAAGCAATTACTTACCTGCCCAACCGGGAACGATGGAAACATTAGATGGTAAAGTGATGGGAAAGCACGATGGATTGATGTACTATACGATTGGCCAACGTCATGGACTGGGTATAGGTGGAGCAGGTGAGCCTTGGTTCGCCATCGGTAAGGACCTTGAAAGAAACGTGCTCTATGTAGGTCAAAGCTTTGAGCATCCTGCCCTTTATTCCGATTCCATTCTCGCAACGGATGTCCACTGGACTTCAAATGGAGAGAAACCAGCTGAATTCGCCTGTACGGCAAAATTCCGTTACCGTCAGGATGATAACAACGTAACGGTCATTCCTTTAGAAGATGGTAAGGTGAAAGTCATCTTTGACGAGCCTATACGTGCTGTTACACCAGGACAAGCCGTTGTTTTCTACAACGGTGATGAGTGTCTGGGTGGAGGAACGATCGATACCATTTATAAAGATGAGAAAAAACTTACGTACGTAGGTTAAGACTACCCACAAAAAGGACTGAGAAGAAGAGATGTACAAACTCTCTTCTCTCAGTCCTTTTTTCATCATTGATGGATATCAATATTGAGAGTACCTTATGTTATACTAGAAGCGATACGCGGGAAAGTACCTTACTCAACTTGCATACATAAATCATAACAATATAGAGGTGTTTGAATTGGATAAGAATTTAAAAGGAATCGAGTTATTACAAGAAGGAAAAGTAGAAGAGGCTGTGAAGCTTTTTACAGAAGCCATCGAAGAAAACCCTAAGGATCCTGTCGGATATATTAATTTCGGGAACGTATTAATGTCAGTTGGAGACAATGAAAAGGCGAAGAAGTTTTTCGAACGGGCGATCTCGATCGACGACAATGCAGGGGCAGCATACTATTCCCTGGGGAACCTGTACTTTAATGAAAATAACTTTGATGAAGCAAAGGATCAGTTTGAAAAAGCTGTTTCAAAAGGTATGGAAAATGCCGACGTTTACTTCATGCTTGGAGTCAGTTTGTTCCAATTAGAGCAGCCGAGACTCGCTCTTCCTTACTTACAACGAAGTGTCGAACTGAATGAAGAGGACACAGAGGCACGCTTCCAGTTAGGTCTATGCTTAGCGAAGGTTGAAGCATACGAAGAAGCGATTGTGCAATTATCTCAAGTAGTGGAAGCAGACCCAACTCACGCAGATGCTTACTACAACTTAGGGGTTGCCTATGCTGGCCATAAGGATGATGCAAATACGGCGCTGATGTATTTCAACAAAGCAATCGAAGTTCAACCAGATCATATGCTGGCGGGCTATGGCATCAAGATGATCGAAAAGCTGAAAAATGAACAAAGTGAATAGTTAGGAGGTTCACTGATTTGAGCCAGCAAGATTCTTTAAAGCTGTTTGGTGAGGAAGAAATCTATATAAAAGGAAGGCACCTTGTCACGATTTTTCATAATGAGGAAAATCTCTATACTGTCGTCCGTATCCGGGTGGATGAAACGAATGATACTTATGAAGACAAAGAAGCGGTCGTAACCGGGAATTTCCCTAAGATTCATGAAGATGAGACCTACGTGTTTTACGGGAGGTTTCAAGAGCACCCAAAGTTTGGCATGCAGTTTCATGCAAAGCATTTCAAGAAAGAAATCCCACAAACCACACAAGGTGTCGTCCATTATTTATCAAGTGATTTATTTAAAGGAATCGGGAAGAAAACAGCTGAGAAAATTGTGGAACATATCGGGGAAAATGCCATTACCAAAATACTCGAAAATCCAAGCCTCCTTGATGAAATTCCAAAGCTTCCAAAGGAAAAGGCGAAAAGTATTTATGATACGCTTTCAGAGCATCAAGGCTTGGAGCGGGTCATGATCATGCTGAATGATCTGGGGTTTGGACCCCAAATTTCCATGAAGGTCTATCAATCCTATAAAGAGCAGGCACTTGAGATCATTCAAAATAACCCCTATAAGCTCGTGGAAGATATTGAAGGAATCGGCTTTACCCGGGCCGATGAGATTGGTTCTAAGATTGGTTTGACAGGCAGTCATCCGGACCGGATCAAAGCAGGCTGTTTATACACCCTTGAACAAACATGTGTAAAGCAGGGCCATGTATATCTCGAGGCAGAAGAACTCATTGTAACGGTGAAGGAGCTCCTTGAGAAAAGTCAGCCCGAAAAGGTCGATTACACTGAAATATCCAGTCAACTGGTTTCTTTGGAGGAAGAGGGGAAAGTCATTGGAGAAGGCACAAAAGTGTATGTTCCTTCTCTTTACTACTCGGAAAAAGGGATCGTGACAAACATCGAAAAGATTTTGTCTCAAACCCAATATGAAGATCAATTTCCTCAATCCGAATTTCTTCTGTCACTTGGAGCACTGGAGGACCGACTGGGAGTTCAATACGCACCTTCCCAAAAACAAGCGATCGAAACAGCGTTGATGTCTCCCATGCTCCTGTTGACCGGTGGACCCGGAACAGGTAAGACGACCGTCATTCAGGGGATTGTCGAGCTGTTTGCTGATCTCCATGGCTGCTCCTTGGATCCCAAGGATTACAAAGATGAACCCTTCCCAGTCTTACTGACAGCCCCGACTGGTCGAGCGGCCAAGAGAATGACAGAATCCACGGGCCTCCCTGCCATGACGATTCACCGTCTTCTAGGCTGGAACGGTCAAGAAGGATTTCAGAGTGATGAAGAACGTGCTATTGAAGGGAAGTTGTTAATTGTGGATGAAGTGTCTATGGTCGACACATGGCTTGCCCATCAATTATTGAAGGCCCTGCCTGAAGATATTCAAGTGATATTTGTCGGGGATGAGGATCAATTACCGTCTGTAGGTCCCGGCCAGGTACTAAAGGATCTATTGAAATCGGAAGTGGTGCCGACAGTCAGGTTAACGGACATTTATAGACAGGAAGAGGGATCTTCCATTATTGAACTTGCTCACTATATGAAAAGGGGACAGGTTCCTGCAGATTTGACCAAACAGCAAAAGGATCGATCCTTCTTTCCATGCAGAACCAATCAAATATCCGAAGTCGTTCAAAAAGTCGTTGAGAACGCCAAGAAAAAAGGGTACTCCCCGAGAGATATACAGGTCCTTGCTCCTATGTATCGAGGCCCTGCAGGTATCGATCGATTGAATGAACTCCTTCAGGAAATCTTCAATAGCAATGACGGTACCCGGAAAGAGATCGCATTTGGAGATGTGAAATATCGTATTGGGGATAAGGTTCTTCAACTTGTCAATCAACCTGAAAACAATGTTTTCAACGGGGATATCGGTGAAATCGTCTCGATCTTTTATGCGAAGGAAAACACTGAGAAGCAAGATATGATCATTGTTTCATATGAAGGAAATGAGGTCACCTATACGAGACAAGATCTCATGCAAATTACCCATGCGTATTGCTGCTCGATCCATAAGTCACAAGGAAGTGAGTTTCCCATTGTGATCTTACCTGTCGTGAAAAGCTATTATCGGATGCTGAGAAGGAATCTTCTTTACACTGCCATTACCAGGAGCAAGCAATTCCTCATTCTTTGTGGGGAGCTTGATGCTTTTACGCTTGGAGTTGAGAGAGAAGATGATTTTCTCCGCAAAACAACTCTAAGCGAAAAACTGAACGGTTTAACCGCTGCAGAAAACACGGCAATTTCTTCTGAAGAAGACTTACCCATTGAAGAAATCTTGCTGAATGAGAATCCAATGATTGGAATGGAAGGCATCAGCCCCTATGATTTCATGAAAGCATAAGGTCAACGAATGAATATTTCTCCTGGAGAAATTATTCATTCGTTGACCTTTTTCTATTGGTTTACTGGTATTAATGATCGTGATAAATGTTAACTATAAATAAATTTAAGTTGACATATATTTAAAGAAAGCGATATCCTTATCTTGTAGAAAAAAGAAAGATGGGTGAAGACAGATGAACAGAAAATTAAGGACAATCGATCTTACACTGGCAGGGATGTTTGTTGCACTTATGGCGATAGGTGCCAACATCACGACATTCGTACCTTTTATGGTAGTTGGCGGCGTTCCCATTACGCTACAAACGTTCTTCGCCATTTTAGCAGGGGCGATCCTTGGAAGCAGGGTCGGGGCGATTTCCATGACAGTATACGCACTGGTCGGATTAGTTGGTGTTCCGGTATTTGCACGATTTGGAGCAGGGTTATCCTCTATTGTGAGCCCGACATTCGGATTTATCGTTTCGTTTATTTTCACAGCATACATTACAGGTAAAATCGTAGAAAAACATAAAGGAATCAAGGTCTACATTTTCGCGGCACTAGTCGGGATGACTGTCAATTATGTGGTTGGTACGAACTGGATGTATGCAGCATACAAGCTTTGGGCTGCAGCTCCTGAAGGATTTACATATAAACTTGCATGGGCCTGGATGGTGGTTCCTTTACCGAAGGATATCATATTAGCCGTGTGTGCAGGAATTATGGCTCATCGCCTGGAGAAATCGGTCCTGTCAAAGAGTACATTTAAGAATATAAAAAGAGCGGCATAAAAGGGGAGGAATTTCACATGGAAACGTGGAAGGAACTGGCACTTGGAGTGATCGAGGGAGAAGAAATCACAAATGAAGAGGCTTTATCGATTTTACAAAGTCCGGATGATGAGCTTCTGGAATTATTGCATAGCGCTTACCTGATTCGAAAACATTATTATGGGAACAAAGTGAAATTGAATATGATCATCAATACGAAATCAGGTTTATGCCCTGAAAACTGCGGATATTGTTCACAGTCCATTGTTTCAAATGCTCCGATCGAGAAATATCGCATGGTGGATAAAGAGACAATATTAAAAGGAGCCCAAAATGCTCACCAGTTAAATGTGGGAACATATTGTATTGTGGCGAGTGGAAGAGGCCCGAGCAATCGTGAAGTCGATCATGTGGTTTCGGCAGTAAAGGAAATTAAAGAGCAGTATAACTTAAAAGTATGTGCATGTTTAGGCTTATTAAAAGACGATCAGGCGAAACGGTTAAAGGAAGCAGGAGTGGACCGTTATAACCATAACATCAATACTTCAGAGAACCATCATGAAAACATCACCACTTCCCATACATATGAAGACAGGGTAAATACCGTTGAACAAGCGAAAGCACAAGGGATTTCTCCCTGTTCCGGAATCATTGTCGGCATGAGAGAGACATTGCAGGATGTGGTTGATATGTCCCGCAGCTTAAAGGTGTTGAATGCCGACTCCATTCCAGTGAACTTTTTACATGCTATAGATGGTACACCTCTTGAAGGAACAAACGACCTCGACCCGAGATATTGTTTGAAGGTTCTTTGTTTAATGCGCTTCATCAACCCGACAAAAGAGATCCGTATTTCAGGGGGACGGGAAGTGAATCTGCGCAGTTTACAGCCACTGGGACTTTATCCGGCAAACTCGATTTTCGTTGGTGATTACTTAACGACAGCCGGCCAGGAAGGTACAGCCGATCACCAAATGCTTGAAGATCTTGGGTTTGAGGTTGATTATGTGAAGGAAGTAAGTGAGCAGGCTTATAATAAATAAATTTAGGTGGGTGCTTTGGAAAAGGTTACTCCTTATGAAATCAAGAAAATATCCCACACTATATAAGAACGGTGATTAAACATCGTTTGGGCGGATATTCTCATTAAACAAGTATAAAAAGAGCTCTGATTGGTCATGATGGTAGGGAATACACACCAGGTTTGGTGTAATAGAGGTGAACCTTACCGATGAAGTGTCCAAATTGTCAGAGCAAAGATATCGGAAAGATCGGCATCAACCAATATTATTGTTGGGGTTGCTATATAGAGCTTTCCTTGTCAAAGGGAGTCATTCATACTCATCAAGTGGAAGAGGATGGATCACTGAGCTCCTTAGACGACTTGTTTGATGAGGAAGAACGCCGACTAAGCTAGGAAGAGGTGTCTTTCTTGAACAAAACATTTGCATCCATCGTTGGTTTTGGAGCAGGAATCGCTGCTTCTATCTATTCACAAAGATCCAATATGATGAACCAAAGACAAATGAAACGAATTCGTAAACAAGTAAAGAAACTTTTTTAACAGCTAAAAAGGCTGACTTTCGGGTCAGTCTTTTTTTATTTCCTGGTGATTTATATGAAGAGAACTTAGATCAGAAGAAAAAATCACTAAATCTTTATTGATATAGCAGCTGCTATTTGGATATCAGCGGAATTTTGTTTTATCAGCGAAATCTCACTTTTATCAGCGAAATTTCCGATATATCAGCGAAATCCCAGCTTTATCAGCGGAATTTCAAATATATCAGCGAAAACGCTCTCGCTCCTTACATCCACACGATTTATTGTCGGGTATGCCCAAGCCGCCCATCACGCTTTTGTATATGTCCAATGAATAAAATACCCTCCTACATTCCAACACTAGGGAAGAAGCGAAGGAGGTGTTGATGATGGAAAAGAGACCCTATGCCAAATGGTTGTACCGACTTTCAATAGCTCTTATTCTTGCTATATTCCTATATATTCTCTACTTATTAAAGCCTGTATGGCATCCGGTCCTGGAAGTATTGTTCTTTTCGCTCCTACCCTTTTTGATAGGGGGATTCATTGCCTATTTGCTTCATCCAATAGTAGAAAAAATCCATGAGGCGGGCATTCATAGAGGGATAGCAATCATGCTCATCTACATCCTTTTCTTCGGAGGATTAGGGTATGCGGTCTATAAGGGGACTCCAATCATCATACATCAGCTGAAAGATTTATCAGAGAATGCGCCACTTTTTACAAAACAATACCAGAGGTGGCTGGACTATGTGCAAAGCGAGACCTCCACTTGGCCTGACGGAATACAATCTCAATTAGAGGAAAGAATTGACGGGATCGAAGCCTGGTTGACGGGGCTTGTCGCAGTCGTTCTGGCCACTGTGATGAAGTTTATGAACAGCTTGCTGCTTGTTGCGATCATTCCCTTTGTATCCTTTTATTTATTAAAGGATATTACGAAAGTGAAAAAATTCCTGTGGCAGCTTACACCAAAAAAATGGAGGAACAGCGCGATTTCATTTTCAAAGGATGTGGATGAATCACTGGGAGGCTATATCCGGGGACAGCTTTTAGTTTGTTTGATCATTGGGGGACTTTCAGCATTAACACTCTGGTTGATCGGTATGAAGTATCCCTTGATCCTCGGATTGATCATTGGAGTAACCAATGTAATCCCCTATTTCGGACCGATTATCGGAGCGGTTCCAGCAGCCATTGTGGCAAGTACGATCTCTGTCAATATGATGATATATGTCGTCATCATGGTCGTAGTTCTCCAATTCCTGGAGGGCAATATCTTATCGCCCCTCATTGTCGGTAAAAGCCTTCATATGCATCCTTTGTTTATTATGGCTGCCCTTATCATTGGTGGTGAAGTAGGGGGTGTGATCGGTATGATTGTTGCAGTACCTTTTTTAGCTGTGGTAAAAGTAGCGATTTTACATGGACGAACCCATTTCATTCATGCAGCAGGGGAAGATTAGCTGGAAAATTAAGAATCAACATTGACAAATACAGTGAATATTTCTATAATCCAACATATACAAGTATTCGTATAAAATGAAAGCTATGAAGGATCGAGTACGTTATAGCCCATCTACCAGAGAGGAATCCCCCAGGCTGTAAGGGATTTTAGATGAAGGATAACCGAATGCTAATCCTGAGTGCAGGTAAAGCCTGCCGTCTATCCGCGTTAAGGTGTTTTGAGGGATGAATAAAAGAAAAGCGGAAGGGCTTTGCTAAGAGGCGACAAGCATAAGACGAATCTGCCGAGAAGGCGTTTTTTGCCTTTTTGGTAGATTTGGCTTATGACCTCGAGCCTCTAAGCCCTGGAGCTGGACAAAAACTGTCTATTCTTTATTCATAACCAGGGTGGTACCGCGAGAAACAGCTCTCGTCCCTGTTTTAGGGATGAGGGCTTTTTTGTATTCTTTTTTAACCATACATATAAAGGAGGAAGCTTGAAAATGAACAAATTAACAGGCGCAGAAATTCGTCAGAAGTTTTTAGATTTCTTTCAAGAAAAAGGACACGGGGTGGAACCAAGTGCATCATTGGTTCCGCATGAGGATCCGTCCCTTTTATGGATCAATAGTGGGGTAGCGACATTAAAGAAATATTTTGATGGACGTGTCATCCCTCAAAATCCAAGAATCGTGAATGCCCAAAAGTCGATTCGTACAAATGATATTGAAAATGTAGGGAAAACAGCACGTCATCACACATTTTTCGAAATGCTTGGAAACTTCTCGATCGGAGAATATTTTAAAGTAGAAGCAATTGAATGGGCTTGGGAATTTTTGACCGACGCGAAATGGGTCGGCTTTGATCCCGAGAAGCTTTCCGTTACCATTCACCCCGAAGATCATGAAGCATTTGACATCTGGAACAAAAAAGTAGGCGTACCAGCTGAACGAATCATCCGAATTGAAGGGAACTTCTGGGATATCGGGGAAGGTCCAAGTGGCCCGAATACAGAAATTTTCTACGATCGCGGGCCGGAATATGGGGACAATCCTGAAGACCCTGAATTATATCCGGGTGGAGAGAATGATCGTTACCTTGAGGTATGGAATCTTGTGTTCTCACAATTCAATCATAACCCTGACGGAACGTACACTCCGCTCCCTAAGAAGAATATCGATACCGGTATGGGACTTGAACGTATGGCATGTGTCGTACAAGAAGTACCTACAAACTTTGATACCGATTTATTCATTCCGATCATAAAGGCGACAGAAGAAATTTCCGGTAAGTCTTACGGAAAAGACAGTGACATAGACGTAGCGTTCAAGGTCATCGCTGATCATATCAGAACGGTTTCCTTCGCTATCGGTGACGGAGCACTTCCATCCAATGAAGGCCGTGGCTATGTATTAAGAAGACTGCTTCGCCGTGCGGTTCGATTTGCGAAACAAATTGAAATCAACCGTCCATTCATGTATGAGTTGGTTCCGGTTGTTTCTGAAATCATGGTGGATTTCTATCCGGAAGTGAAGCAAAAAGCGGAATTCATCCAAAAAGTAGTGAAAAATGAAGAAGATCGTTTCCACGAAACATTGAACGAGGGGCTTGCTATTCTTTCTTCCATCATCAAGGTACAAAAATCTGCAGGTAACAAGATCGTTCCTGGTGAGGATGTCTTCCGTTTGTATGATACGTACGGATTCCCGGTTGAATTAACGGAAGAATATGCAGAAGAAGAAGGATTAACAGTTGATCATGATGGTTTTGAAAAAGAAATGGAAGCTCAGCGTGAAAGAGCACGATCGGCTCGTCAGGATGTAGGAAGCATGCAAGTGCAGGGTGGAGTCCTTAGTGACATCACGGTAGAAAGTCGCTTTGTAGGGTATGACACGTTAGAAACGACTGCTACTATTCTTGAACTGTTGGTTGACAATGAACGCCAGCCGAAAGTAGATAAAGGACAGGAATGTCAATTCATTCTGGACCAGACACCATTCTACGCAGAGAGCGGAGGACAAATCGGTGATAAAGGATACATTGAAGCTATGGGTGTGAAAGTTTTGGTAACAAACGTCAAAAAAGCGCCTAATGGCCAAAACCTTCATTCTGCCATCGTTGAAGAGGGTACGTTAGAGCAAAAAGCACAAGTTCTTGCGAAAGTGTCCCGTGAATCCAGAACAAGAGTGGAGAAAAATCACACAGCTACCCACATCCTTCATCAGGCATTGAAAGATGTTCTTGGAGATCATGTAAACCAGGCAGGTTCATTAGTGGAACCAGATCGCCTGCGATTCGACTTCTCTCATTTCGGTTCTGTTTCCCAGGAAGAGATTGAGCGAATCGAAACCATCGTCAATGAGAAGGTTTGGAAGGCTATTTCAGTGAACACAGCCCTTAAATCATTATCAGAGGCAAAAGCGATGGGGGCAATGGCTTTATTCGGTGAAAAATACGGCGAAGAAGTTCGCGTCGTATCGATTGGAGAATATAGCTTAGAACTTTGTGGTGGCTGTCATGTATCAAACACGTCTGAAATCGGGTTATTTAAGATCCTTTCTGAAAGTGGAATCGGAGCAGGCACGAGAAGGATTGAAGCTGTTACAGCAGAGAATGCTTATAAAGTGTTGAATGATCAAGTTTCTCAACTGAAGGAAGTAGCAGGCAAACTTAAAGCGAATCCTAAAGAAGTCGTCAACCGAGTGGACTCTTTATTAGTAGAAATGAAAGAGCTTCAGAGAGAAAATGAATCATTATCCGCAAAGTTGTCTAACATAGAAGCAGGTAGCTTAACGGATCAAGTCAAAGTCATTGACGGGGTGAATGTTCTTTCCGCGAAAGTGGCTGCTGGGGATAGCAATGGATTACGTACAATGATGGATGATCTTAAACTGAAATTGGGCTCAGGGGTTATTGTATTGGCAACAACTGGAGACGATAAAGTTACGATCATTGCAGGAGTTACGAAGGACTTAGTCGAAAAAGGATATCATGCTGGAAAACTTGTTAAAGAAGTGGCTTCACGCTGTGGTGGAGGAGGCGGTGGCCGTCCGGACATGGCTCAAGCTGGGGGTAAACACCCGGAAAAAGTAGAAGAAGCCCTGCAAATTGTAGAAGAATGGGTCAAATCCATTTAACTCCGTGTGAAAGTGGTGTACAATGTAGGTAACGATTAACAATTCGGTTGTCAAAAAGACAAGCCTAAAGAGAGGTGCTAAAAATGAGTTCTTTTGACAAAACGATGCGATTTGATTTTTCAGAGGAGCCGTTCGAACATGACGTGAAGGAAGTACTCCTGCAAGTTCATGATGCTCTTCAAGAAAAAGGGTACAACCCGATCAATCAAATCGTAGGGTACTTATTATCTGGAGATCCTGCTTACATTCCTAGACATCAAGATGCCAGAAATATCATCCGCCGTTTAGAACGTGATGAGATCATCGAAGAATTAGTCAAATCGTATTTGAAACAGCACAAAGAGGGATAATACATGCGTGTAATGGGTTTAGACGTCGGCTCTAAGACAGTGGGAGTCGCAATTAGCGATGAGCTTGGTTGGACCGCTCAAGGAATTGAAACGATTAAGATTGACGAAAATCAAGGTGTGTTCCGGATCGACAGATTAAAGGAACTTGCCGAAGAGTACCAGGTGGACACAGTTGTAGTCGGATTGCCTAAAAATATGAACAACTCAATTGGTCCCCGGGGAGAAGCGTCTAAAGCTTATGGTGAATTAATTCAGCAAGAGTTATCCCTTCCCGTAAAATACTGGGATGAACGACTGAGTACAATGGCTGCGGAACGAGTTCTTTTAGAAGCCGATGTAAGTCGGAAGAAACGTAAGAAAGTAATTGATAAAATGGCTGCAATGATGATCCTCCAAGGATATCTTGACAGCCAAAAATAATGAGGTGAATGTTCATGGAACACGGAGAAAAACAAATTACAGTAGTTGACGAACAAGGAAATGAACAATTATGCGAGGTTCTTTTCACGTTTGAATCAGATAAATTCAATAAGTCATATGTCCTTTACTATCCACTGGGAGCAGATGAGAACGACGAAGAAGAAATTGAAATTCATGCTTCTGCTTTCCTTCCTGGAGACGAAGGTCAAGAAGGCGAATTAAAGCCGATTGAAACTGAAGAAGAGTGGGACATGATCGAAGAAATGTTAAACACTTTCTTAGACGAAGAAGAAGATGCAGAATAAGCAGTAAGCTATAGTTTCATAAGAAACAGGGACCGCAAAAAGGGACAAAAAATTCACCTTTTTGCAGGTCCCTGTTTCACTTTGTGCAAAATATTGTATAATAGTGGAGATGATGTCGAATTACCTTTAACGGATATCCCGCTTTTTTGCTCGAAAGGGGGAAATATAGCTTTGGAAAAGAACAAAAATATAAAAGAAACACTCATGAAAAAATTGCTGGAAAGACAAGAGGAGGCAAAGGTCATTAGAAAAATAGTAGGACTTGTCATTCTTTGTCTTGTCATCATTATTGGAGGAACGGCCATTGGTGGGTACCTTTACGTGAATTCAGCATTAAAACCCGTCGATCCGGACAATACGAAACCAGTAAAAGTCGAAATACCTATAGGCTCTGGAGTGACATCCATCGGGAACATTCTGGAGGAAGAAGGAATCGTTAAGAATTCTACAATCTTTAAATACTATGTGAAATTTAACAATGAATCCGGTTTTCAAGCAGGTTCATATGACTTGACACCTTCCATGACATTAAATGAAATTGTTAATAGCTTAAAAACAGGTAAGGTAATGAGAAAAGCAGAATTTAAGATTACCATACCTGAGGGACTGCAATTAGATCAAATCGCTGAGCTTATTGCTGATAAGTCGCCATACAAAAAAGAAGAAATTGTAGATAAATTAAATGACAAGAAATGGCTCGAGCAATTAAAACAGGAATATCCGGCATTGATAACTGATGAAATATTGAAGAAAGAAATTAAACGTCCTTTGGAAGGATATTTATATCCTGCGACGTACCCTTTCTATGAGAAAAAGCCTTCGTTAGAAGCGATATTAATGAAGATGATTGCCCAAACGAACGAAGTCCTTGCTCAATATGAGGGAGCAATGGCAGATAGGGAATACACGGCCCATGAGCTTCTTACGTTATCTTCCCTCATTGAAGAAGAAGCAACAGAAAAAGCAGACAGAGGAAAAATATCAAGTGTCTTCTACAATCGTATTGAAGAAGGTATGCCTCTCCAAACCGATCCGACAGTGCTTTATGCGTTAGGTAAACATAAAAAAAGAACCGTCTACAAAGATCTTGAAGTGGATTCACCCTATAACACTTATAAAGTGAAGGGTTTACCGCCAGGTCCGATCGCGAATGCAGGTGTGTCTTCGATTGAAGCGGCTTTAGAACCGGAGGATACAGAGTACTACTATTTCCTGGCTTCTGCCAATGGATCCGTCTATTATTCTGAAACATTAGAAGAACATAACGAGAAAAAGGCGAAGTATATTACAAACAAAGAAGAATAGAGCGTTGTGAAGAGGAAAGAAATATTCGCTTTCCTCTTCTCTATGTGATAAAATAGTACAAGTTATTTTTATATACGGGCGATATCTTTATGAAGATGTGTGTGAAGTAGAAAGCTCATTGTAGCTTTCTTCTTTTCATGTTGTCTGAGAATGGATCCGTTACCCGAGACCACTTATGAACATGATCGTGAGGCTTATTTATGAACGAACAGGTTATTCACTATATAGAATCAATCGTAAAAGAACGTTCCCCTTTACTTGTTGAGATGGAACAGTACGCAGAAGCTCATAACGTTCCGATTATGGAGCTTGTAGGGATTGAAGCATTGCTGGGGATGTTACGTATACAACAACCGAAACGCATCTTGGAAATTGGGACTGCGATTGGGTATTCCGCTCTCAGAATGGCGGAGGCTCTTCCTCACTCTACAATCGTTACCCTGGAACGTGACGAAGAAAGATTCGACGCAGCCGAGGGCTTTCTGTCTCGTTCTGATATTGGAAAGAGGGTCGTAACTTTATTCGGTGATGCATTGGAGCTCGGCGAAGAAGTGGAAAAGCACGGTCCTTTTGATGCCATATTTATAGATGCCGCCAAGGGTCAATACCTTAAATTCTTTGAACTCTACTCTGAAATGCTTTCAGAAGAAGGGGTCGTCTATTCGGATAATGTCCTGTTTAAGGGATTTGTCGCCCAAGAAGAGGTAGAACAGAAAAGAATTCGGAACATGGTCAAAAAATTAAAGAATTATAATGAGTGGCTCATGAATCATGGGCAATTTGATACGAGTATTTTACCCGTTGGAGACGGCATTGCCATCAGTAAAAAAAGAGGTGATCGCTCATGAAAAAACCAGAATTACTCGTGACCCCTGTCTCTGTTTCTGATATCGAAACGCTAGCATTGGCGGGAGCGGATGCGTTTATGATTGGCGAACAAAGGTATGGCTTAAGGCTTGCAGGAGAGTATTCAAGAGAAGATGTAGCAGAAGCGATCAAAGTGGCACACAAACACGGTAAAAAAGTGTATGTAGCCATGAACGCCCTCTTCCATAATGATAAAATTTCTGAACTTGACGACTATATTGCATTTCTTCAAGAAGCCGGCGCGGATGCGATTGTGTTCGGGGATCCTGCTGTGTTGATGGCAGCCCGGGAAGTGGCACCGGATATGTCTCTTCATTGGAACACGGAAACGACTGCCACCAATTGGTATACATGTAATTATTGGGGTAGAAAAGGGGCGAAACGCGCTGTTCTGGCCAGGGAATTAAGCATGGATACCATTGTGGAGATGAAAGAGAATGCAGAAGTTGAAATCGAGGTCCAGGTCCACGGAATGACCTGCATGTTTCAATCAAAACGCTCTTTACTTGGTAACTATTTTGAGTATAGAGGCAAGGCGATGGAGATTGAAAACCGTAAAGAACAACGTAATATGTTCCTGCACGATGAAGAACGTCATAATAAATACCCAATCTATGAAGATGAGAATGGCACTCATATTATGAGCCCGAATGATATGTGCATTGTCGATGAATTGGGTGAAATGATTGAAGCCGGAATTGATTCCTTCAAAATCGATGGTGTCCTGAAATCCTCAGACTATATACTTGGGGTGACGAAACTATATCGAAAAGCCATTGATCTATGTATAGAAGACGAAGATCAATATGACGAGCAGAAAGACGGATTTTTAGAAGAAGCGAAAAGCTTGCAACCAGAAAATCGTCCATTGGATACTGGATTTTTCTTTAAAGAAACGGTGTATTAAGAACGAAATGAAGATTGATCAGAACGGAGGAGTTACGATGGCCACGGTTGTAAAAAAACCAATATCCAAGATAGTAGATGGAAGACGTGTCATTGTGAAGAAACCTGAGTTACTGGCTCCTGCCGGTAATCTGGAGAAATTGAAGATAGCTGTCCATTACGGTGCAGATGCAGTTTATATTGGCGGGCAGGAATACGGTCTGCGCTCAAACGCCGGGAATTTCACCTTCGAACAAATGAAAGAGGGCGTGGATTTTGCTAGAGGTTATGGCGCAAAGATTTATGTAACAACCAACATCTATGCCCATAATGAGAATATGGATGGCCTGGAAGACTACTTACGAGGACTTCAGGAGGCGGGAGTCGCTGGGATTATTGTCGCTGATCCACTCATCATAGAAACATGCAGAAGAGTTGCACCAAATGTGGAAGTGCATTTAAGTACCCAACAGTCCCTTTCAAACTGGAAAGCAGTCCAGTTCTGGAAGGAAGAAGGACTTGACCGAGTGGTATTGGCACGTGAAGCAAGCGGCGACGAAATCCGTGAAATGAAAGAAAAGGTAGATATTGAAATCGAGACCTTTATCCATGGTGCCATGTGTATTGCCTATTCCGGCAGATGTACTTTAAGTAACCATATGACGGCCCGTGACTCAAATCGTGGCGGTTGCTGTCAATCATGCCGTTGGGATTACGATTTATATGAAGTCGACGGAGAAAATGAAAATCCTCTTTACGGCGATGGTGATGCACCATTTGCCATGAGCCCTAAAGATTTAAAGCTGGTTGAATCGATACCGAGAATGATTGAATTGGGCATTGACAGCTTAAAAATCGAGGGACGCATGAAATCCATTCACTACGTATCCACTGTCGTAAGTGTATACCGTAAAGTGATTGACGAGTACTGTAAAGATCCCGATAACTTTACGATTCGAGAAGAATGGCTGGAAGAGCTAGATAAATGTGCAAATCGTGAAACAGCTCCAGCGTTCTTTGAGGGAGTTCCAGGCTTCAAGGAGCAAATGTTTGGTGTTCATAATAAGAAAAACACAAATTATGAATTTGTCGGACTTGTGATAGATTACGACGAAGAAACTCAAATCGTCACCCTGCAACAAAGAAACCATTTTAAAATAGGGCAGGAAGTAGAATTTTTCGGTCCTGAGATCTCCAACTTTACACAAGTTGTCGAGAAGATGTGGGATGAAAAAGGAAATGAGCTTGATGTTGCACGTCACCCATTACAAATTGTGAAATTCAAGGTTCATCAGAGAGTATATCCTGATAACATGATGCGAAAGGAGAACACCTAATACTTATGAAGCATAAACCCGTTGTGATTGGTGTAGCAGGAGGATCCGGCTCAGGTAAAACAAGTGTTACCAAAGCCATATATGAACAATTTCAAGGTCATTCGATTTTAATGCTGCAGCAGGATTATTATTATAAAGATCAATCGAATCTACCTTTTGAGGAACGTCTTAAAACGAATTATGATCATCCATTGGCATTTGATAATGATCTATTAATTCAACATTTGAACGGTCTAATTGATCATCAGCCCGTAAATAAACCGGTCTATGATTATAAAATGCACACCCGTTCTGAGGATACGATTCTCGTTGAACCGAAAGATGTTATTATTTTAGAAGGAATTTTAGTATTAGAAGATGAAAGATTGCGTAACTTAATGGATATTAAGCTATACGTAGATACAGATGCCGATCTTCGCATCATCAGAAGAATGCTTCGCGATATTAAAGAGCGCGGCCGTTCCATCGATTCCGTCATCGATCAATACATCACAGTCGTTCGTCCTATGCATAATCAATTCATTGAACCAACAAAGCGATATGCCGATGTGATCATTCCTGAAGGCGGGCATAATCACGTGGCAATCGATTTAATGGTAACAAAAATTCAAACAATTCTTGAACAAAAGTCATTTTTGTAATACGATAGCATAGATAAAGACATATAGGTAGATTTTACATTTTCCCACATTGTAAAGAAGCAGGGAATGGAGAGAGAATGAATTCTCTCTCCATTCCCTACCTTTACATAACCTGCAAATGAACATTTACATAAAGAGTATGGGGAAACTCTTAGATAGAAAAGGAGTGAAGAGGGTCATGAGTACAGATAAAGTATTTCCGATGACAGCAGAAGGTAAAGAGAAGTTAGAAAAAGAACTGGAGAATTTGAAAACGGTTAAACGTAAAGAAGTTGTTGAGCGTATTAAAATCGCCCGCAGTTTTGGAGATTTATCCGAGAACTCAGAGTACGACGCAGCGAAAGATGAACAAGCATTTGTTGAAGGTCGTATATCTACTTTAGAAAACATGATTCGCAATGCGAAAATCATTCAAGAAGATGATATGAACTCAGATACAGTACAATTAGGTAAAAAAGTGACGTTCGTTGAATTGCCGGAAGGGGACAAAGAAACATACACAATCGTTGGTAGTGCAGAAGCGGATCCATTTGAAGGGAAAATTTCAAATGATTCACCAATCGCGAAAAGCCTTCTTGGTCATAAGGTAGGAGCGAAAGTAAGCGTTCAAACTCCAGGTGGAGAAATGAATGTGAAGATTGTAGAAGTCAGCTGATCATGTAGAAGGGACTCATAAGCGAGTCCCTTCTTTTTTTATGCTGTGAATAAGATTATTTCACATGAAACTCGTCAACAATGGGGACGAGGTGACAAAATGAAACGAAAACGAATCAGGTTACTCAGTATCTTTTTATTACTTGCTCTTTTTGCGCTAGCAGCTAGACTGATGCAATTGCAATTATTCCAAACAGAATCTTATTCGAAACATCAAATCAATCTTCTCGAAGAAAGTGTCTCTCAACGAACGCAACAATTGGTGATTGATGAAGGCAGGGGAGAATTTCTCGATCGGAACGGGGAACCACTTACGTATACGGAGAAAAATGTTCTTGTTCTTTTTCCTTTCCTGAAGAAAATGGACTGGCCTGCAGAAAAAGTGGCAGATATTCTCCATGTACCACCTCAAACAATCCTATCAAAGCTTGCGGAAGCGAAAGGACCGATCATCTTTGGCGGAAGAGAACCGTTACAGCTGACGGAAAGCCAAATGAGTGACATTAATGCCCTTGAAATTCAGGGAGTGTTTGCACTCACTAAAAAGTTCAAAAGCACCGAAGTCCCTGCTTCTCAGTTGATCGGCGTAACAGGAGAAAATACAGAGGTATTTCATGAGCGCTATCCTGATAAAGTAAAAGGAGCGAATCAGAAAATTGGCGTGTCAGGCCTTCAAGAAAGCTTTGACGAGTGGCTGGTCGCAGAGGAAGAAGCAAAGCTGATCTATCATGTGGATGCCATCGGTGGTCCCCTTTTCGGTGTAGACGTGAAATATCTTGCCCCTGCCAATCCCTTCTACCCCCTTAATGTGAAAACGACAATCGATGCAAGGATGCAGCAAGCATTGGAAGAAGTCGCCGATACGTATAACATTCAAAAGGGTGGATTACTGCTTCTTGATATTGAAAAAAGTGAAATCGTAGCCAGTGTATCAAGGCCTTCCATGAGCAGCAAAGACCCGTTTAGTGGCGGGGCAACGAACCATATGCTGAAGGCGTTGATCCCCGGCTCCGTATTTAAGACCGTTGTCGCCGCTGCAGCCATGGACGAAGGGATTGTGGATGAAAGCAGGCTGTTTGCATGTGATGAAGATATTCTAGGTGGTCCTGCGGAAAAACCCCATGGGAACATTAATATTAAAACGAGTATCGCTGTCAGCTGTAACCGAACATTTGCGGATTTGGCGAATGAACTAACGGAGAAGGATGACCGTCTTCTTGATGAGTATGCTGAAAAGATCGGCTTGCTTGGAGACATTGCCTGGAAAGGGAACGTCTTTCATTATGAAAGTTTTCCTCAGCTTCAAGTGAGTGAAGGAAGGATTTTCGCGAATGAAGAACACAGAAATGAACCAAAACTTGTTTCTCAAACAGGCATTGGACAACAGGAAGTACGAGTCACCCCCCTTGGTATGGCCAATATGATGGCCACCATCGCAAGGGGAGGGGAAAAATATCAGGTTAGTGCCGTATCCGCAGTCGAGTACCAAAACGGAACGAAGATGTTTTCCTTCCCAAAACAGGAGGCAAAGGGTGAAACGATCACTCCATTTACGGCCATGAAGCTTCAGCAGTATTTAAGGGGAGTGGTGAACTCCCCTGAAGGAACAGCTCCATACCTGCAAACAGCTGCCTACACGATTGCCGGGAAAACGGGAACGGCCCAAACAGGGAATTATCGGGGAGCAGAAACGAAGGAAAATGAATTATACAATAAATGGTTCGCCGGATATTTTCCCTTTGAAAATCCCAAATACTCCCTCGTTGCCGTCAACATGGATGTGAAGATCGATGAGGGAGGGATCTATCCGATTTTCAAAGATAGCGTAGATGCCATATATAATCTTGAGAATAATTAGCCCTGTTGTACAATGGTCCTGCGACCTTTTTCCCTTTCTTATGAAAGTAACTAAAACCAGCTGAGATGGATAATGTTTCGCTTTATTCTTTTCCTCTAGTCATGTTAAAATGTTTAGGATAATAGGGAGGGAACGTAATGGCGAAATACCAATCTCGATTAGATAAACGATCCAAGAAGAATTCTAATAAAATTTTGAACATAATGATCGCAGTCGTACTTTTATTGATTATCGTTGTCGGAGCAACAATAGTGATGGGAGGCGGCGATGAGAAGGCATCATCTAACGTTGCTGATACAGAAACAAAAGGCTCAAGCGATAAGGATGCTGAAAAAGAAGATAAATCTGTTTCTCTAGATGAGGATAAAAAATCTGAGGAAAAAGATAATGAAGATAAAAAAGAAGAAGAAAAGAAGAGCGATGAAGAAAAACAAGAAGACAAAGCTTCTGATGAAGAGGACACTGTTGCATTAGAGGGGGAAGACCAAAGCGAATTAAAAGTGGAAGATAGTGACGAACCCAATGTGAAGAAAACAATGGTGCATCCTGACTGGAAGCCGGTTGGGACTGAGCAAACCGGTGAACACGTGTCTGTATATGATGAAGGCACTGTAGACTGGCAGGAAAAAATCAAGGCTACTTCTTATGCAACAGGCATTCCCGAAGACAACATGACCGTTTGGTGGATGGAAGGGAATGGCGGACCTCAGAAGTCCATGGCTACCGTGACGGCTAAAGATACAAAAACTCCATACAGAGTGTATCTCCAATGGGTGGACGGCAAAGGATGGCAGCCTACGAAAGTACAGGAATTAGTGGAAAATGATAAAGATTAATATGTGATGAAAAGGCTCTCCCTTTTAATAGGGAGAGCCTTTTTTGAATCATTTTTTCACTTTAAAATGAACCGCCGCGCTATACAATCTTCTGCCATTTTCATCAATGGAAACGGCATGATTTACATGATGAACGCTCAGCATGATCGCTTTATTATGCTGGATTTGTTCATCTACCTTCTTTTCCAGTGTTCGTAAGCTATCTGCTTCAAAAAACTCTACTTTATCTTCTATTAAGTCAAATGAAATATTCATATGTTTATCCTCCCCTTTTACTGTGATCCCCTTACAGACAGGTTATCTCCCCTTATTTTAGAGCCGGAAAACGGATTTTACAATTATTAATTGTTGAATTCATTCAAAGAATATGATAATTTAATAACAGTTTTTATTTTAATTCATAGTATGTTTATAGGAATTATAAACTTAATGTAGCTGAGGTGCTTAACCATGGGTAGAGAATTTTTGGATTTGTTCCAGGATTGGGCAGATTCTTATGACGATACAGTAACGGGGAAAGACGTTGAATATCAAGCGGTTTTCGAGGACTATGAATCCATTCTTGACGAAGTAGTTTCCCGGTCAAAGGGAAGAGTCGTTGAGTTTGGTCCGGGGACAGGGAATCTGACCAGAAGATTACTGGACGGAGGACTTGAAGTGGTTCCTTTTGAACCTTCCCCTGAAATGAGGGCCATTGGAATGCAGAAGCTTGGAAAAGAGGTAACGTTCGTGGATGGAGATTTTCTCGACTTTTCTTTAGAAGGAAAGGCAGATTCCATCGTGAGCTCCTATGCATTTCATCACTTAACAGATGAAGAAAAGGGAAAAGCTTTTCGCATATATGGAAAGCTCCTAGCACATGGTGGTAAAATAGTATTTGCAGATACGATGTTTGAAACGGATCAGCACTATCAAGCCGCCATATCCCAAGCAACCAAAAAAGAGTATTATAACCTTGCTGAAGATTTAAAACGGGAATATTACACTACCTTGGATGTTCTAAAGGAATTATTGGACCAAAATGGGTTTTCAGTCACTTTTAAGCAAGTAAATACCTTTGTGTGGATATTGGAGGCGACTAAACAGTAGAAAGAGGTTTTAGTAATGAAAATCGCCATCATTGGAGCAATGGAAGAAGAAGTAGCCTTACTTAGAGAAAATATTTCAAACCCGAAAGTGGAAACAATCGCAGGGTGTGAATATACAAGTGGAACGATGAAAGACAAAGATGTAATCTTACTCCGCTCAGGAATCGGCAAGGTGAATGCAGCGATGTCAACAGCCGTTCTTCTGCAGCATTTTAAACCGGATTGCATCATCAATACAGGGTCAGCCGGAGGATTCGATCCTTCACTAGATGTTGGTGATGTTGTCATCTCAACAGAGGTAAGACATCACGATGTGGACGTGACGGCTTTTGGATATGAATACGGTCAGGTACCGCAGCTTCCTGCCGCATTTACAGCAGACGAGAAATTAATGCAGACAGCCATTGATAGCGTGAGGGAACTTGGAGATGCACAAGTGGTGTCCGGGTTGATTGCCACGGGAGATTCATTTATGAATGATCCTAAGCGTGTAGAAGCGATCCGTGACAAATTCACCGGTTTACAGGCAGTTGAAATGGAAGCAGCCGCCATTGCGCAAGTGGCTCATCAATTCAACGTACCATTTGTCATCATTCGCTCACTTTCTGATATTGCAGGCAAGGAATCAGATGTTTCCTTCGAACAGTATTTAGAAAAGGCAGCCCTCCACTCTGCCAAAATGGTTATGAGCATTGTAAAGTCTGTTTAATACGAGGAAAATACGGCTGACCCGGGTACCAACTTTCTCATCAAAACATACGGAACGGATGTGTTCAGTCGAGCCCTCCAATCGTATGCATTTGAGGACAGGGGAGGTGCATGGAGTCAGCTTTTTTTATGAAGGGGGATTGAATACATGGACGTGTATAACAGCGTACATGACCTGATTGGGAATACACCGATTGTCGAGCTTACAAACTTCCCATTAAAGAAGGGAATTCGCCTCTTTGCTAAGCTGGAATTTTTCAATCCTGGAGGTAGTGTGAAGGATCGCCTGGGCAGGGAATTATTAGAAGATGCCATCCGTAACGGTAAAATAGAACTGGGAGGCACCATAATCGAACCGACTGCAGGGAACACGGGAATCGGCCTGGCGCTTGCAGCTGTCAATTCCGGATACAATGTCATGTTCTGCGTACCAGAAAAATTCAGCATAGAAAAGCAGGAGCTTATGAAAGCATTAGGCGCTAAAATCATTCATACACCGACCGAGGAAGGAATGAAGGGGGCCATTGCAAAAGCAAATGAACTTGTAAAGGAAATCCCGAACTCTTATTCTCCGCAGCAATTTGGGAATGCGGCCAATCCGGAAACGTATTACAAATCGTTGGGACCTGAACTGTGGAATCAGATGGATGGCAACATTCAGACATTTGTTGCAGGAGCAGGGACAGGGGGTACCTTCATGGGGACTGCTCAGTACCTGAAGGAAAGAAATAAGGACATCAAAACAGTCATTGTTGAACCTGAAGGCTCCATCTTGAACGGTGGACCATCAGGACCTCATAAAACAGAGGGGATCGGCATGGAATTCTTACCTCACTATATGGATCCAAGCTATTTTAATAGCATCCATACCGTGACTGATGACAATGCTTTTAAACGAGTAAAAGAGCTTGCGCTGATGGAGGGCTTGCTGGTCGGAAGTTCTTCAGGTGCAGTGCTGCATGCAGCATTACAGGAAGCGGAAGAAGCAGAGCCGGGAAGTCATATCGTCACGATTTTCCCGGACTCGAGTGAGCGCTATTTAAGTAAGAAAATATATGAAGGAGGACTCTAATCATGAAAAAGAAAACACAACTAATTCACGGCGGTATCCCTACAGATCCTCAAACAGGTGCTGTATCCACTCCCATCTACCAGGTGAGTACGTATAAGCAGGATGAAGTAGGAAAGCATAAAGGTTTTGAATATTCACGTTCAGGAAACCCGACAAGACATGCGCTTGAAGAGTTGATTAAAGATCTGGAAGGCGGAGAAAAAGGCTTTGCATTCGGATCGGGAATGGCAGCTATTACGGCAGTTATGATGATGTTCAATAGCGGAAATCATATAGTCATGACGGACGACGTGTATGGCGGAACGTATCGTGTCATGACCAAGGTCTTAAACCGCATCGGCATCGAATCCACTTTCGTTGATTCAAGTGATATCGGCAATATTGAACGTGCCATTCAGCCGAATACAAAGGCTGTCTACATTGAAACACCAACGAATCCACTGCTGAAAATTACCGATATCGAGGCAGCGGCTTCCTTAGCCAAGAAGCACAATCTATTGACGATCGTGGATAATACGTTCAGCACGCCATATTGGCAAAACCCAATCAGCCTGGGAGCAGACATCGTTCTTCACAGTGCAACGAAATACATCGGCGGACACAGTGACGTGGTGGCAGGACTGGTTGTTGTGAATTCCGAAGAGCTTGCTGAAGAATTATTCTTTGTACAGAATTCAACCGGCGGGGTTCTTGGACCACAGGATTCTTGGTTACTGATTCGAGGCATTAAAACCTTAGGTCTGAGAATGGAAGAGCATGAAGAAAACACGAAGAAAATAGTCGAGTATCTTACATCACACCCGAAAGTATCAAAGGTTTACTATCCAGGATTAGAAACGCATCCCAACCATGCCATTGCCAAGAAACAGGCATCCGGCTTTGGGGGAATGGTTTCATTTGATGTAGGAAGTGAAGAAAATGCCGATCGTCTGCTCACGAACACGAAATACTTCACATTGGCAGAAAGTCTTGGCGCTGTAGAAAGTTTAATCTCGGTACCTGCCCGCATGACTCACGCGTCCATTCCGGCAGATCGCCGAAATGAGTTAGGGATCACCGATGGTTTGGTACGTATCTCTGTCGGTCTTGAAGACGTAGAGGACCTGATTGAAGATATTGAAAATGCCCTTTCCAAGTAATTCGACTATTGGCAGAACTGGTATCAATTACATGGTAGCTGATATGCTTCAGTATGTTACCATAGAATGAGAGTTTACTAGTTCTAAAGTAGGTGAATGCGCATGAAGAACGCAAAAAAAAGAACCATTCAACAAAAAATGAACGACTTCAAACGATTTGGTTTTACGTTACTTGCACTTAGTGTCTTTATGTATTTAGGGGTTATTATTCCAACAGAAACCGTCACACCAAGTAAAACGATCACCCTCATGACAGGCACCGTTGTTTTACTAGGATTGTCACTTATATTTTTTACAAAAGCGATCAAATACAAAAAAGATATGCAATCTATAGATGAATAGATCATGTAAAGCGGGTTCTCATTGAGGACTCGTTATTTTCATGTCGTTTTCAAAGGGTGCTGGCGGTGAGTTTTGAATAGATTCCCAAAAAGTAAATTCATTTTTTATATGAGTGAAGTGCGAAAACCCGGACCGTTACTTTCCGCTCCACTCTGTGCTAATTATTTTTTGTAATCAAAAATAGTTCCTATTGAAGAAAATTTGTTTCTAAAAAAACTATCTGCAAAGAAAGCACAAAACATCTATTGGTAACTCATAAACCGGTCATTAATCAATGTTTACTCTTTTTATCGCCACATTGAATCATTGGAATTGATATCCTATACATTCTATATTTGTTATTCTGATCTTTAAGCTCTGTCACGAAAATCTATTATTGATGGTGGGGAGAACTGCGTAGACTCCTGCGGAAGAACGGTCGTGCCGAGACCCCGGAAGCGTAGCTGAGGAGGCTCGGCCGAACGCTAGCTGCAAGCGAAGCAGTTCCCCCCACCATCAAGCACAATACTCATTGACAGAGCACCGGCAGACCAGATGTTTTAAAATCATAAACCTGAAAAATTAACATTCTAGAACCATGTGGAAATTTGTAGAAAAAATAATAAGGAAAGTGGTTTACTTTACTGTGAAAATTGGATATACTAACCAATGTAAGAAAAAAATCACAAGAGGGAGGTCGAAGAAAATGTTCGTGCTTAATGGAAAAAAAGACACAACTTCATATTGTTTTCATCATTCGACCACTTGTGGGATGCTTTACGCTTAATTTTAAATCCATTAAATGATAGCCACAGGGAGAATGAAGGTTCCTGTGGCTTTTTTGTGCCACAAGGATCGGTCTCTTTGTGGTTTTTTAGTATGCCCGGCAACTCACGAGGCACTTTGAAAGGGGTGATACGTATGACACTTAATCTTTTATTTATAACGGTAACGTTCAATAAGAAACAAGAAACGTTTGAAGAAGCGACGCACAATGAAACGGTTTCAAAATCCTATGAAGAAACGAAAACCAAGAACCAATACATGTCGCAATTGTTCTAAGGCTATCTGAAAATGGAGAGGAGAATGAAATATGATTTATGTACAGGAGAAAATGCTTAATGCGCTATGGGTAGAGAAGGATACTGCCTAACGAAACAAAAGGTGGGTGGAACGATGTTTTTAAATATTGTTTTTTGGTCGGCTTTCTTCCATAAAAAGAAGAAGCAGAATAAGAAATAGAATGAATGAGGAGGACGCCTTTCTTGGAGGGTGTCCTCCTTTGTTTTTATTGGGGTCACGCGGGCAGTAAGAAAGACACAGTTCTGTCAATCTTTAGTAATAAGTTGTTCACGAATGAGAGGGGAATATCCGGTTTTTCGTGATACATTAATAGTAAGAAGAGCAGGTAGTAATGACTGCAAAAGAAGGAGTGAGATTACGATGTTTTCAATGATAATGGGTCTTGTCGTAACATCTGTGATTGGTCTGATTATTGCCGCTGAAGTCAGTGTAGAATAGAGAATAAAAAAAGCGATCCGAGTTTGGATCGCTTTTTCATGATTTGTTTCGCTTTTCTTTTTCCTCACGATAAAATTCATGAAACATCTTCATGAGAGCCCTTTTCTCGATTCGTGATACATAGCTTCTTGAGATTCCTAATTCCTTGGCAATTTCCCGTTGGGTTTTTTCCTCTTTCAAGTCTAATCCGAATCGCCCGACGATCACTTCTTTTTCCCTCTCGTCCAGCACACAAATGTATTTTCTTACCTTTTCAAGTTCCATACTTAATTGAATCGTATCGATGACATCATCACTCTCAGACTTTAAGATATCAATTAAGCTGATTTCGTTTCCTTCTTTATCTTGACCGATAGGATCGTGAAGAGAGACATCTTTTTTCGTTTTCTTGAGTGCACGAAGATGCATAAGAATCTCATTCTCGATGCAACGTGCCGCATAGGTTGCAAGTTTCGTGCCTTTGCCTTCTGAATAACTTTCAATTGCTTTAATCAATCCGATGGTCCCGATGGAAATTAGATCTTCTGGATCTTCCCCTGTGTTTTCGAATTTCTTGACGATGTGAGCAACCAATCGCAGGTTATGTTCAATGAGCATATTACGGGCATGCTCATCTCCTTCTGCCATCAGCCTTAAATATTTTCGTTCATCTGCTGCAGATAGAGGTTGAGGGAATGCATTGTTCTTTACGTAAGAAACGAGGAAAATTAACTCTTTAAAGAAATACCCCAGTGCCGTTAGAACTCCAGACATATTCACACCTCCATGAGGACTTAAGCCTATACTCATTCATATGATAAGAAAGGGATGTCCTTGCATGTCCCTGGAAAGTAATCAAAGAAATCGTAAACTTTCTTTCCGGAGAATCCGGGTAATAAAGTTGGAAACTGCCTATACGCTATTTCCCTATGTACATATACTAGTAGTAAAAGTAGGTGAGGAGGTATTGCAATGCCGTATGGATACCCTTGTTATGGACCAGTCTATCCAGGTTATTATGGTGGTGGCGGATTCTACTTCGCTCTAGTCGTTGTATTACTAATCTTACTTTTCCTATTTGGTGGATGGTGGTACTACAATAACTGTTAGCCTGACAAGCACAACATTTATAACCTGACAGAGCCCTGTTCACAAGGTGAACAGGGCTAGTCATACCTCTTACATCTTCTTCAATGTAAAAGGACTTACCATTAATACAGCTAGAGTTATTGTCATACATAAAATCAGCACACCTGAAACAAAAGGGATAGCCAGGTAGCACAGAGTCAGTAAACATCCGGCTACGGTGATCGGCAATCCTGTAAAGTAGCCATCGTTTTCTGAAATATTGAAGCGGGCTAACCGAAAAGCTCCACATCCAATATAAAATATGGTGAAAAACATCCCCGGAAAGTCATACTGATTAAGAACGGCTATATACACGAGCAGGGCAGGGGCTATGCCGAATGATATGATATCACTCATGGAATCCAGCTGTTTTCCTAACTCTGACTCAATGTTCATTTTCCTCGCAACCATCCCATCGAAGCGGTCTGTTAAGGCAGCGATGAAAATCAATAACAAGCTTAGGTTTAATTGATTATGAAGTATTGAAATAATAGCAAATCCGCCTAATGATAAGTTGGACAAAGTAATGAGATTGGCCGTTTGACTTTTTAGCTTTTTAAATGTTTGATCGACGACTTCGGAGAGAAACAAACATCACTCACTCCCTTTGAATAAGTTTGTTCACTACTGAACATGTTTTCTGGCTAACATATTCACTCTACATATGTTTGTAGAAACAATTGTAATGGTAACCACAATATATGTTAAATCCCGCAGTGAAAAAAGATTCTTATAAATATAGTATATAATAATATTTTATTATATACTTATTAAACTGTTAAAGTTAATCGTTTTTTAGAAATTTGTGAGGGATATTAATGAAGCAATCCATTTATCGTCTATTTATCGAACTAACAAATAAAAAATGGTCCTCTTATATGATCAGGAAATTTGTACAGTCTTCTTTGAGTCGGCCATTTATTTCATCATTTATCAAAACGTACAAAATAAATGTGGATGAAATAGAAGGCCGTGTAGCTGATTATAAAACGCTGCATGATTTCTTTATAAGAAATCTGAAAGAGGATGCAAGGGTCGTGAACTATAGTGAGGAACAAGCGGTCAGTCCAGTTGATGGATTACTGGCCGATACCGGCAGCATTTCCGATGACCTTGTAATTGAAGTGAAAGGAAAGCCCTACTCCGTTCTTGATATGCTTGGCAGTGAAGGGAAAGCTTCTGATTATAGTGGGGGGGAATTCGCAGTATTTTATTTGAGCCCTGCGAATTATCACCGTATTCACAGCCCGGTATCAGGCACGATTTTAAGCAGGTGGTCACTGGGACAGCATTCCTACCCGGTCAATGAACTGGGATTGATGTACGGAAAAGAAGCCCTTTCAAAAAACTTCCGCTCTATTACGGAGCTGAAGCATATTAAAGGGAAAGTAGCTGTCGTAAAAGTAGGGGCCATGTTTGTCAACAGCATTGATTATGTTCATGAGGAAAAAGAATGGACACAAGGCGAAGAGGTCGCATACTTCAGCTTCGGCTCTACCGTCATTCTCCTTTTTGAAAAAAATACGTTCCGATTGTCGCCGAATAAAGAAGTACCTAGAAATGTGACGGTAGGGGAAACGATTGGAGATTTCATTAAATAACGCTGCTTTCTAAAGATTGAAGCGGAAATCAGGCACTGCTTGCTCAGTCATATTGTTACGAAAACATCCTTATATAAAAAAGAGGACGGATTTTAAACAAATCCGTCCCATTTCATGTTAGTATTCTACGATGAAGCTTTTATTTTATTAGTAAGAGATCGACGGTGAATTTCCATTTCGATGAGGCGAATGAATTCTGTATTGAGTTTCAACTCCAACGCTTTGAAATATGAATCAATCAACAGTTCGTCCGATAATTTCCTCATTAATGCCACCTCCAATAACCATCAACTTTTTTGTATTTCGAAACATAATGTTAGTACGTTTTTAAGTAGTAATTAAACTTTACCAAATTTGTTTTTTCAGAACAAGCGTTCCGTTATCCACAGTCCACGGTGGATAAGTTGTGACTAACTTGTATATAACTGGTAAATAAGCGATGTTTATGTCTTGTATAATGTGAATAAGGTTATCCACAACCATGAAAGCATCTGGAAATTTGTCGAAAAATATTTATTCTCCTTGGGAATATTTATGGAATTCCAGGAATATATGTGATTTATTTTGAATCTGCAGGAAAAATTGGTTATCATTAATCTGTTATACGTTAAAAGGTACTATAGAGAGAATCGGTATCCGCAGAAACAATGGACGTTTGAGCTATACGACTAAGAAGAAAAGTAAACATTAAAGTATATAAATGATTATGAAATTTGAGGTGCTGCAAGTGATAAAGCAATTTTTACCCGATGAACAGGTTCAAGATATTTTCAGTATCAGACCGGAGTATTTAAAAGAAAAAGGAATTAAAGCGATCATTACAGATTTAGATAATACGTTAGTGGAATGGGATCGTCCCAATGCCACCCCTAAGTTAATCCATTGGTTTAAAGAAATGCAGGAGCACGGAATCCTTGTGACCATTGTGTCCAATAATAACAAAAACCGGGTGGGAGCATTTGCAGAGCCTTTGGGCGTTCCGTTTATATTCCAGGCACGTAAGCCAATGGGACGTGCTTTTAAAAGGGCGATTCAGGAAATGGGTGTGAAGAAGGAAGAGTCGGTAGTCATTGGAGACCAGCTGTTGACGGATGTTTTAGGCGGGAATCGAAACGGCTTCCATACGATATTGGTTGTTCCCGTGGCACAATCAGATGGGTTCATCACAAAGTTCAATCGCCGTGTAGAACGAAGAATAATGAAGTTTTTCAAGCGTAAAGGCATGCTTGAGTGGGAGGATAAAAAGTGAGTCAAGTTGTATGTATAGGATGTGGCGTTGAAATCCAGACGGAAAATAAGGAAGGAATGGGGTATGCACCTCCTTCGGCTCTTCAGAAAGAAGAGATCATTTGTCAACGTTGCTTTAGATTAAAACATTATAATGAAGTCCAGGATGTCCCCTTAACGGATGATGACTTCTTGAAAATATTAAATCAACTTGGTAATTCAGAAGGGTTGATTGTCAAGATTGTCGATATATTTGATTTCAATGGGAGCTGGCTGCCTGGATTGCATCGTTTCGTAGGATCTAACCCGATTCTGCTCATTGGTAACAAAGTGGATCTGCTTCCCAAGTCTGTAAAACCCACCAAGCTGATTCATTGGATGAAACATGAAGCAAGTCAATTAGGGTTAAAGCCTATTGATGTTCAGTTAGTGAGTGCTGCGAAAGGTCAGGGAATTACTGATGCAATCGAGGCGATTGAGCATTATCGAAATGGAAAAGACGTGTATGTAGTAGGGTGTACAAACGTAGGGAAATCAACGTTCATAAACCGTATTATCAAGCATGTATCAGGTGAACAAGATGTCATCACGACTTCTCACTTCCCTGGCACCACTCTCGATATGATTCAAATTCCACTTGATGACGAAGAGTCACTCATAGACACGCCGGGAATTATTAATCACCATCAGATGGCCCATTTTGTTGATAAACAGGATCTGAAAATCATTACTCCCAAGAAAGAGATCAAGCCGAGAACCTTCCAGTTGAATCCAGAACAAACCCTTTTCTTCGGTGGATTGGCACGATTTGACTTCATGGCTGGTGAGCGTCAGGCATTTACCTGTTATTTCTCAAATGAGCTATCCATTCATCGCACAAAGATTGAGAAAGCCGATGAGCTCTATAAGAATCATGCAGGAGAAATGTTGCAGCCGCCAAGAAAAGATGATATGGACACATTCCCTCCACTTGTGAGGCATGAGTTCAGAATTAAAGAAGCAAAAACGGATATCGTCTTCTCAGGTTTAGGATGGATTACAGTGAATGACAGAGGGGCTACCATTGCTGCCCATGTTCCTAAAGGCGTTAGTGTTTTCTTGAGAAAATCATTAATCTAGGAGGGATTCTGTGGCTCTATATGGTGTTATAGGAGATCCAATTGCCCATTCTATGTCTCCCGAGATGCATAATGCTGCGTTCCAAGAATGTGGAATGGATTCTGCTTACGTGAAATTTCAGGTGAGAAAAGAGCAGCTTTCCCAAGCCATTGATGGAATAAAGGCGTTGGGAATTAAAGGAGTGAATGTGACAGTTCCCCATAAGGAACATGTCATGCCTCTTTTAGATGAAATCGATCCATTGGCAGAGGCAATCGGGGCAGTGAATACGATTGTCAATGAAAATGGCAAGCTGATCGGTTATAATACAGACGGTCTTGGGTTTGTGGAAGGCTTGAAAAATATAGCGGATGAACCACTTGAAGATAATTCGATGCTGATTATCGGTGCCGGTGGTGCTGCAAAAGCCATTTATTATTCCCTTGCTTCTCTTGGAGTGAAGAGAATCGATGTGACCAACCGGACCCCACTGAGAGCTGAAAAGATGATCGAAGCGTGCCCTTTCGATTTGAACTCAGGGTTCCTATCATTAGAGGCTGCTGAAAATTCATTGGACCAATATGATGTGATCATCCATACAACATCTATAGGAATGTTTCCTCATATAGAAGACAGTCCATTAACGATCAAAGAGTTAAAAGAGGGATGCATCGTCAGTGACATTATCTATAATCCATTGGAAACAGCATTATTGAAACAAGCGAATCAGAAAGGTGCCCGTACTCAAAATGGTCTTGATATGTTTGTGTACCAGGGAGCCCTTTCATTTGAAAAATGGACGGGAATCTTTCCACCATATTCGATTATGAAAAACACCGTTTTACAACAACTAGGAGGTCAACATGTTAACAGGTAAACAAAAAAGATATTTACGTTCAGAAGCACATCATTTAAATCCGGTTTTTCAAGTAGGGAAAGGCGGAGTCAATGAGAATATGATCAAAACAATCGGAGAAGCGATTGAAGTAAGAGAATTGATGAAAATCAGCATTCTTCAAAACTGTGATATGGATAAGTCCGAGGTTGCTGACGAGTTATCCAAAGGTGTAGGGGCGGAAATCGTCCAAATCATTGGAAATACAATTGTTCTATACAAGGAATCGAAAGAAAACAAGCAATTAATCCTACCACGATAAGGATTGATAGAATGAAGAAAAAGGTTGGACTCCTTGGAGGGACATTCAATCCTCCTCACATGGGCCATTTGGTTATTGCGGAACAAGTTTTAGAGAAGGCGAATTTGGATGAAATACGATTTCTACCGAATCGCGTTCCTCCTCATAAACAGGCGGATGAAAGTGTATCAGTAGAACAACGTCTCTTCATGCTGCAAAAAGCGACTAAGAGCAACCCTCACTTTTCCATCGAACGGATTGAACTTGAAAGAGAGGGTGCCTCATACACTTACGACACCATTAAGCTATTAACCGAGAAGGAAAAGGAGACAGAGTTTTCATTTATAATAGGAGGGGATATGATCGAATATCTCCCGAAGTGGTACCGGATAGAGGAACTTCAGGAAATGGTCAGGTTCATTGGTGTTAATCGTCCTTCCTATTCACATGATACTTCTTTTAATGTTCAATTGGTGGAAGTCCCTGCCATTGATATTTCTTCTTCCTACATTCGCAACACAGTGAAACTTGGGCAATCGGTACGCTACTTAGTCCCCGACGATGTGTATCGATTCATAAAGGAGGAGAAATTGTATGAATAGGGAAAAAGCCTTGGAAATCGTGAAAGAACATTTAACGGAACATCGTTATATACACACTTGTGGAGTCATGGAAACAAGCATAGAGCTTGCAAAGCGCTATGGAGCCGATGAGAAAAAGGCAGAAATAGCGGCGATTTTCCATGACTATGCGAAGTTCCGGGATAAAGAGGAAATGCAAACGATCATTGTAGAAGAGAAGCTGGATCAGGATCTTTTACTGTACAATAGCGAGCTTTGGCATGCACCGGTAGGAGCGTTTCTTGTTGAGCGTGAAGTGGGTATACAGGATGAAGATATATTAAATGCCATCCGATACCATACTTCGGGTAAAGAAGAGATGACCAACCTGGACAAAGTGATCTATTTAGCTGATTATATCGAACCGAATCGACAATTTCCCGGGGTGGAAGAAGTCAGGGAACTCGCAAAAGAGTCATTGGACCAAGGGTTGTTGAAGGCACTTCAAAATACAATGACGTTTCTTATGAAAAAAAATCAAGCGATCTACCCAGATACATTTCGCTTTTATAACGGATTAATTTTAAACAAGAGGAGATGAAGGAATGGAACAAAATTTAGTAGAATTAGCGTTTAATGCCGCTGATGATAAACGTGCTGAAGATATTGTTGTATTAGATATGAAAGGTGTTTCTTTAATTGCGGATTATTTTTTGATCTGTCACGGTAACTCAGACAAACAGGTGCAGGCCATTGCACGGGAATTAAAGGACAGAGCAGAAGAAAACGGCTATACAGTCAAACGGTTGGAAGGCTTTGATCAAGCACGCTGGATCTTAGTCGACTTAGGTGATGTCGTCGCTCACGTGTTCCATAAAGAGGAAAGAGGCTACTATAATCTAGAGCGTTTATGGGGAGATGCATCCTTCGTCGAAGTTGGACAAGGTGAGAGTCACTAAATGAGTTATGAACGTTTTGCTTATGTGTACGATTATTTAATGCAGGACGTCCCATACGACGGCTGGTTGGAGTTTGTCAATAAGCAAGCTAAAGCTTATTCAATCCAAGGGGGAAAAGTCCTTGACATCGCTTGTGGCACCGGGGAATTATCACTGCGCCTTGTCAGGGACGGCTACGATGTGACAGGTGTCGATCTCTCTCAGGATATGCTTATGGTAGCTCAGGAAAAGGCTTTAGAAATGAACGTAAAGATTAATCTGTTTCAACAGGATATGTCAAAGCTTGATTCCCTTGGTGAATACGATCTTATTACGATTTTTTGTGATTCCCTGAATTACCTGGAAGACGAAAAAGATGTGAAAAATACGTTCAAAAGTGTATATGCTCATCTTAAGCATGATGGCTTATTCCTATTTGATGTGCATTCCATTTATAAAATGACGCAAATATTTATAAACCAGACATTTACCCTTTCGGATGACCACGTCTCATACATTTGGGATTGCTTCCCAGGAGAAGTTCCGAATAGTGTAGAGCATGAACTGACCTTTTTCGTGAAAGATGAGGAAACGAATCAGTACGAAAGAGTAGAAGAGCTTCATAAACAGCGCACATACCCCATCCTGACCATGAAAGAATGGTTGGAGGACGCAGGGTTCGAAGTGTTGAACGTCTCCGCAGACTTCACACAGGAAGCCCCTAAAGACCATAGCGAAAGAATTTTCTTTACGTGTAAGAAAAAATGATAAAAGCCGGATCGTCTCTTGAAAAGAGATTGATCCGGCTTTTTTATGAAAAAGATTTTTAAAAAAAAGAAGGAAAATATCAATTAGTGTCGAAATATAAAAAAGGAGCCTGTCTAGACTCCAAATTGTGACTTCGTTCCTTCAATATCATCCACGAACTTTTCCTGTGTGGCTTCAAATAATTTCTCGAAAACATCTCCCAGTTCTCTTTCCATTACGGAAATCCCTATTCCAGTCACTCCGCCTTTTACACAGACTTTTTCTTGAAGTGTCGGTAATGTATAAATATTTTTCTTCAATAAGTCCCCAAGACCAACAAGCATTTCAGATGCCAAAACAGTAGCTGTGTCCCTGTCTATTTCTGTTACTTCTGCAGCAGCGTTAATAAACCTTTGCGTAACATAACTGAAAAAAGCAGGTCCACAGCTCACAATGTCAGAAGCCACTCGCGTCACATTTTCATCAATGACTACCGGTGTGGAGATATGTTCAACCAGTGTCATTAAATCCTGCCTCCATTTATCTGAACAATGACTTCCATACGTTAAAAGTGACACTCCGCTTAATGCACGATTCGTAATACTAGGAATGAATCGGGCACAGGAACTGGTCAAGATCGATTCTAATTGTTCCACGCTTACCGGACTGGTTATTGAAACAACGCATTTATCCCTGGTGAAGCTTTTTTTATTCTCCTGAATCACATCATACACATCATGAGGTTTCACACAAATGAAGATTAAGTCAGCTGACTTGATCACTTCTTCATTTGAATGGCTTACATTCACTTTATTCCATTTTTCTTTTATACCTTCTGCTTTTTTTAATGAACGATTCGTAATATGAAGATGTGAAGGAGAAATCGCCTTTGATTCAATGAGAGCTTCAATAATGATTTTCCCCATGTTCCCCGTTCCAATGATACCCACTTTCATGTGCAGCCCTCCTTCTATCACACTCTCTCCTAAAACTTATGAATCCCTTTCAACGAATATTCCATAAGAGGTGATTTCCCGTGCAATCCTTAATCGAAAAATATAGAACGGTTCTTGTGATTCTTGCGATTTGTGCCATTGTCCTGATTGCATATATATTAAAGAATGCTACCGCCCCTCCTGTGAAAGAGGCTTCTATTACTACCGCTCCCGTAAAAAAAGAAACGGAGCCTGAAGAATTGAAAATAGTCGAAAAAGTATTTGTAGACGTAAAGGGAGAGGTTGTCAAACCTGGATTATATGAGGTCAGGCAGGGTGACAGGTTGAAGTTTGTGATCGATCGAGCCGGTGGTTTCACCGCAAAAGCAGATAAAAAAGTGATCAATTTAGCGGTAAAGGTATCAGACGAAATGATGATTTATGTCCCTAAAATCGGGGAAATAGAACCGCCCCTGTTGGCTTCTCCAATGCCTGGGAACGATCCGGGAAAGGATCGTATCAACATTAATACAGCCACTCAACAGGAATTCGAAACACTGCCTGGAATTGGCCCTGCGAAAGCTTCAACCTTTATCCAATATCGCGAAGAACATGGTCTGTTTGAGACTATAGAAGAGATTCAAAACATCTCTGGAGTAGGAGAAAAAACGTTTGAGAAATTAAAAGAATATATTTATGTCCAATGAATTGACGAAACATAGGAAGTCTTTATACACTTAAACAAGCAAATGAAAATTCACCTAAAAACATAGAAGGGGGAATGGTGATGGAAAGAATCGCTTGGCATCAATATTTTATGGCCCAAAGTCAGCTCCTTGCCCTGCGCAGCACGTGTACAAGACTGGCGGTGGGGGCAACCATCGTTCGTGAAAAACGAATCATTGCAGGAGGCTATAACGGCTCCATTGCAGGAGGGGATCATTGTATAGATGAGGGGTGCTATGTGATTGACAATCACTGTGTGAGGACCATTCATGCCGAAATGAATGCCCTGCTGCAATGTTCAAAGTTCGGGGTCGGAACGGAAAATGCGGATATTTATGTTACTCACTTCCCCTGTCTTCAATGCTGTAAGGCTCTTATCCAGGCAGGAATCAAAACGGTTTATTATGCAAAAGATTATAAAAATCATCCTTATGCCATCGAACTATTCCAAAAGGCAAACGTCCATGTAGAGAAAGTACCCTTTCAAGAGAGCAGCATCGACGTAAAACACAATGAAAAAGCCTCCATGATGCTTCAATTAATCGATGACTTGAGAAATCAAGGTGCTGAAGCCGAGAAGCTTGCTTACTATGAACAAGAATACATAAAACTATTCAATGAATAGGGGAATTTGCCTTTACCTGGCATTTTCAGTACTTTCGGGGACGCTACTTGCACTTCAATTCCATTGGGGTGCAGTCGTTCTTGCTCTGCTCCTTCTATCCATTTTCCTCAGAAAAAAGACCACCACCATCCTATTTCTGTGCCTCCTATTTCTCTTTATATCCTTTCTCAACAGCATTATTCAGGAAAAGAGACAGAAAACCGTCCTGTCATCAGAACCTGAACCGGTCGACTTACAAATTGTGATCAATGACATTCCATCCATCGATGGGGATTCCTTTGTTTCCCTCGCTCAAATAAAGAATGAGAAGGTCCTCATGCGCTATTATTTCTCTTCAGAGAAAGAAAAACGAAAATTCCAACATGTGAAACCCGGTTTTCTGTGTGAAATGAAGGGGCAGCTTACAGAACCCAAACCGAATAAAAATCCAAACTTGTTTCATTATAAAAATTATTTGGCTCATCGAGGAGTTTATTGGATACTTGACGTACAAGCATTCGGGGGATGCGTGGATGAAAGCAGATGGAAACACGCCCTCTTACATCTAAGGTTTGATGGATTGAAAAAAATAGAGAGGGATTTCCCATCTTCAACAGTAGGAGTGACCCAAGCGTTACTGTTTGGAGAAACAGGGATGGTCGCAGAAGACACGATGAAGGCGTTCAGAGAGCTGGGTGTCGTTCATTTATTGGCAATTTCAGGCCTGCACGTTGGGTTGATCTTTGCGATTCTTTACTACTGCCTATTGAGGATCGGTGTCACAAAAGAATCGGTGACATGGATATGTATTGTTTTTCTTCTATGTTATATTGTACTGACGGGCGCATCTCCTTCGGTTACGAGGGCATCTTCCATGCTGATCGTGATTCTGCTCAGTAGGAAAGTGGCAAATAAGTTAAGTACAATCGAGAGTTTGTCCATTGTATTTGTGATGTTAGTTTTATATGACCCATATTATGTATTCAATGTTGGATTTCAGCTGTCATTTATGGTGAGTTTTTCTCTTGTAGTATCTTCAAGCATTATTCTAAATACTTCCTCATCCATTTCACAATTGGTGAAAGTAACACTTGTTGCCCAACTGTCTTCGTTACCCATCATCATCTATCATTTTTATGAATTTTCTTTGATAGGCTTTTTTACGAATCTTCTTTATGTACCCCTATTCTCAGTCATTGTTCTTCCTTTGACCATCCTCGTCTATATTCTGTCAGTAGAATGGTTGATTCTGCTCCATAAATATCTTATGGATGGAATACAGTGGGTATCTACCATTATCGCTTCTTTTCCATTCAGTACAATTGTGATGGGAAAGCCTCCATTTCTGTTCTTGATTGGTTACCTCATCGCTATTTATGTTGTGTTTGTTTGGTTTGAAAAGAAAAAGTACATACTTTCCATGCTGCTCTTGATTTTCTGGGCATCCATTCACATGCTAAGCAACACTTATAATCCTTATGGAGAGGTTGTATTCCTGGATGTTGGGCAGGGTGATGCTACACTGATCATGCTGCCGTATAATCGGGGGACCTATCTTATCGATACAGGTGGGGAAGTGCAGTTTCCGAAAGAAGAATGGGAAGAGAGGAAGAATCGCTTTTCTGTAGGGGAAGACATCGTCGTTCCTTTTTTGAAAAGTAAAGGGGTCACGTCCATTGACGCCCTGATCTTAACACACGGAGATCTCGATCATATTGGCGGATCAGAGGCGGTTCTTGAGGAAATGAAAGTGAAGGAAGTCTTGATCAGCCCTAACAGTGAAGAGAAAGGCGAAATGAGGAAAATCATGAAAATCGCCAGAAAAAAGAAAGTTCCTGTTAAAGAAGCACATTATCCATACAGATGGGCAGGTGATAATGATGGATTGCATATTGTTTCCCCGCAGGATGAAGAGTATGAAGGAAATAATGATTCCATTGTATTATATGGAGAAATCGGTTCATTGAAATGGTTATTTACTGGAGATTTAGAAGAGCAAGGGGAAAAAGAGTTCATCAGAAACTTCGATCTGCCAATTGATGTGTTGAAGGTAGGTCACCATGGGAGTAATACGAGTACAACCGAAGAGTTCCTCGTTGAAACGAATCCGTCTGTGGCGGTGATCTCTGCGGGTGAAACCAATCGCTTTGGACATCCTCATCCTGAGGTAGTGGAACGATTGGAGATAAGAGGAATTACTATTTATAGCACGGGAGAAAATGGGGCGATCACCTATCGTTTTTGGGATAAAAATGGAACGTTTTCAGCCCACCTGCCATAGGATGTATGACAAAACAAATTAAGCGCTAATGAAAAAGGGGCAGACCTATCACAAGGAGTCAGGCACCTTCAAGCCATCTGTATGATACACCAGTACCATATATGGAAGTTGAAGAAACCGGAATCTTTAAGGTCTGCCTCCTATATTCATTAAGAGCCGATTAACTTAATAACAGTTGCAATAACGAACATTGTCGCAAAGAATCCAAAAGAAACAATAAATCCAACGCCTGAATCTACTGCATCATTTCTTTTTGATTGTACATTCTTTTCAAATTGGTTCACAACTACCCCTCCTATTTCTATTCTAGTATAGAACATCGCTAATGAAAAATCTATACTTCCCTTTACTTTTTCCTTTACTGACAAGAGTTGTCACCTATAAGTTTCCCGAGCTCAGGTGACACTAATCAATACAAAGGAAATACCGCTTGACGGAGATGGTTCCTAGGTCTTCTCCGTTAACGTTAATATAGATATAGGGGGTGTCCCATATGACGGATGTCCCCTTTACCACTTGCCAAAACCAAAAAGCTTTTTTACCATAGAGTATAGAAAAGACTTAATGGAGAGTGCTGACTTGGTTATTGATATCTGGAAAAAAATAGAGAAATCTCAATTCGGAGCTATGTATTTAGTTTACGGAAATGAGTCATTTATTATTAATGAAACGAAACAAAGAATTGTGTCAAGCGCCCTTTCAGAAGAAGAAATGGATTTTAATTTTTCCAGTTATGATCTGGAGGAAACCCCTGTGGAAGTGGCGATAGAAGATGCAGAAACCTTTCCATTTATGGGGGAGAGAAGGGTTGTCATCCTACAAAACCCTGTTTTTTTGACAGCTGAAAAAACAAAAGAGAAGGTAGAGCACAACATTAAACGACTGGAACAATACATACAATCTCCTGCTCCCTATACGATTTTGGTCATAACAGCCAATTACGAAAAACTGGACGAGCGTAAGAAAATCACAAAGTCCTTGAAGAAACTGGCAGAAGTGGTAGAGGCCAAAAAGCTGAACGAGCATGAATTAAAGTCCTGGGTAAGAGAACGTGCTGCCTCTAATAGTGTTCAGATAGACGAAGATGCGATTGAACTATTACTGACCCTCGCTGGCACAAATTTAATGATGCTCACACAGGAGCTGGACAAACTTTCTTTATATGCAAGCGATACAAACAGAATCGACGTAGAAGTGGTGGAACGGTTAACAGCCCGGTCCCTGGAACAAAATATTTTCACATTAGTGGACAAGGTCGTTCACAGAAGAATCGACGAGGCATTGAGAATTTATTATGACCTTCTCAAACAAAACGAAGAACCGTTGAAGATTCTATCGATCCTGGCAGGGCAGTTCAGATTGATATATGGAACGAAGGAACTATCACGAAGAGGTTACGGGCAGCAAAAGATTGCTTCCTACCTAAAAGTACACCCTTTCAGAGTGAAACTTGCAGCAGGACAGGCAAAGCACTTCAACGATAAACAACTCGCCCATATCATCGAATTGCTATCTCAAGGAGATTATGAAATCAAAACAGGGAGAATCAAAAAGGAATTAATGATTGAAATGTTTCTTTTTAAACTTCATGATCAGAGCTTTATGTGATCAGTGAATAATAAGCAAAAGAAAAACCACCTGGCCATGGGCGAGGTGGTTTTTTTCAATTAGTTCGCTTTTTTCATAAGGCGAGACTTTTGACGATCCGCAGCGTTTTTGTGGATAAGACCTTTTTGAGCTGCTTTGTCTAATTGACGAACCGCTTCTGTTGCTAATTCTTTAGCGTTATCTGCGCTGTTTGCAGCTGCAGCTTCTGCTTTCTTGATAGCAGTACGCATTGTAGATTTCACGGCAGCGTTTTGAGCGTTACGCTCGTTGCTAGTTTTTACACGCTTGATAGCTGATTTGATATTTGGCATTCCTGTCACCTCCTATAAAAGGATCGAGATTCTATGTGACTCGATTTAAATTCCTAAACAATAAGAACAAATGATATTTTATCAAACGAACAGTGATATTGCAATACTATGTAGTGAAAATAAACGAGTGAATGAACCCATACGAAAAAGGTAAACATAAAAAAATAGTAGATATCATCATCCCAAGCCTGGAGGTAGAGTCGAAATGAAAAAAGAAGAAATCGATTACAGTAATTATTCCATTCGTACCGATCTTGCCGTTGAAGCAAGAGAAATGGTCGTCACTGATAAAGCGGAAGATACGTCATCCATTCAAGGAGTCATGATTAAAGAGAAAGAAGAGGATGGGATAAAAGTTTCCCTTGTCACCGTTACACCAGAAGGAGAAGAGAAAATCGGTAAAAAACCTGGTAATTACTTAACCATCGAGGCTCATGGAATTCGCCAGGAAGATGCAGAACTGCAACAAAGAGTTGAAAAAGTTTTTGCGAACGAATTTAATCAATTTTTAATTAATAATAAAATCAGTAAAAATGCAAGCTGCTTAATCGTTGGTCTCGGTAACTGGAATGTAACCCCCGATTCATTAGGACCCCGCGTCTGTGAAGACATCATTGTGACGAGACATCTATTTGAACTGCAGCCGGAATCTGTGGAGGAGGGCTATCGGCCGGTCAGTGCCCTCGTACCTGGTGTGATGGGGCTCACGGGTATTGAAACGAGCGATATCATTTTCGGAGTAGTGGAGAAATCCAAACCCGACTTCATCATCGCCATCGATGCCCTGGCATCCCGTTCCATTGAGCGTGTCAATTCAACCATCCAGATCTCGGATACAGGCATCCATCCTGGGTCAGGAGTAGGGAACAAGCGAAAAGGATTGGATCAGGAAACGTTAGGGGTTCCGGTTATTGCCATCGGTGTTCCGACCGTACTTGATGCTGTCACAATCGTAAGTGATACAGTCGACTTTCTTTTAAAGCATTTTGGAAAGGAAATGAGAGAAGGGGACCGTCCATCCAGATCCCTTGCCCCCGCAGGGTTGAGCTTCGGTGAGAGAAGGAAATTAACAGAAGAAGATCTTCCGGAAGAACAACATCGTCAAGCCTACATGGGAATTGTCGGAACACTCGAGGATCATGAAAAACGAAAATTGATTCATGAAGTATTGGCTCCCATCGGGCATAATCTGATGGTCACACCTAAAGAAGTCGACGTGTTCATGGAAGATATGGCCAACCTTATCGCAAGCGGCTTGAATGCTGCACTGCATGATGCGGTTGACCAGGAGAATACGGGATATCAGACGAGATAGATTGCAGATGAAAGCAGCGCCTTAGGGGTAGGTATTGACCCTTGAGGCGTTCTTTGATGAATTGGGAATAGAGTGATCGGGTCCTGAGGGAATTTGTCAGCTCTCGAATCTCCCGGTTCGGGAATCAGTGTGCTCTAAAGTTTAGAAGAAATGATCGTTTCGCTGATATATTTGAAATTTCGCTGATAAAAGTGACGATTTCGCTGATAAAATCAGTATTTCGCTGATAAAATGAAAAATTCGCTGATATCAAAAAGAGGAAAGCATTTTTCTGTAAAAATTGGAGTTTATTTTACCTCTGAAACCGAAAATATTAGATTTTTACGTAAAAGGGGTTATTCCCCCGCCTCAAAAATCGTGATTATCACTCAAAAAAGAAATTTCCTGCCCATCTTATTTCACTCCAGCTTTCAATTCCCAACCCCCATCTACTTCTGATCCACTAAAAATAATAGATTCCCCCGTTTAACTTTCCACCAATAACCTCATAATGACTACTAAATATAGTTCTACTATCTCTAGTAATGACATACGTTGTACTAGAGTAGATTAAAGGAAAGGGTGGGAGAATGAGGTCGTATAATGCGCCTAATTATGTAGTAGCGATTAATATGTCAACGATACTGAAAGGGATGTTGATTTTCGTTGTAGGATTGCTCTCGATTTTTTCGATAACGGGCATCCTCACTTCCTTGAACCCTGAGTATAGAATTACATCGAATTCATTGAATCAAGCGGCTTCCAATGTGAAGGGTGATGCATTATATAAGATCTTGGCATTAGAAAACCGGTCTTTTAATCAAATTTTAACTGAAGAAGAGCAGGCTTTACCAAATGTGTCATCCCTCCTTTTTCAAGTGGCTACCAATGTGAGCTTAGAAGATCCCCGAAGTTTCCTGGGGAGAGAGCTTCCGGGATTCTCGATTTTTGACGGGGATATCCTTGTGGCCGGGGAAGGAACGGATTTTACGAATATGCCGATTGAGTCGGTCCCGCCTCCTGAAGCACTCGAAGCAGGGAATGAGGCACCACTCAAGAATGTTGAGAATCTTAAAGACCCGGATCAAAAGAGTGGGGATGTGGCACCTCCATTATCCACAGGGAATAAAAAAACCGTTCATCTTTATTTCACTCATACCCGAGAATCCTATCTCCCTTATTTGGATGGTGTGACCAATCCCGATTCAGCCATGCACTCAGAAGTCAATGTCACCAAGGTGGGGGACATGGTGAAGAGGAACTTAGAGGACCAGGGTATCGGAACGAGCATAGATAAAACCGACGTGATTCAGACCTTAAACAAAAAAGGATTGGATTATTGGGCTGCTTACCAGGAGTCGAGACCTTTAGTGCAGGCTGCCATGACAAGTAATAAAGACTTGCTGTATCTCGTTGATATCCATCGTGATTCTCAAAGAAGGGCTGTCACGACGGGAACGATCAAAGGAAAATCTTATGCTAAGCTTGCATTTGTCGTTGGGGAAGAGCATCCGAATTACGAGCAGAATTTAAAGGTGGCAACAGAGCTTCATAAATTATTGGAAGCGAACTATAAAGGGATTTCACGTGGAGTGATTGCGAAGAAGGGAAGCGGGACCAACGGGAAGTTCAACCAGGATCTTTCAAGCAATGCCATGTTACTGGAGTTTGGTGGAGTCGATAATACATTCGAGGAATTGGAACGATCTGCACAGGCTTTCGCTGAAGTATTCGCTGAATATTATTGGCAGGCTGAAAAGGTGAATCATACACCTGTCACTCCTGCTTCAAGTCAGTAGTAAAAAGGATGAAGGAACCAATGACAAAATTCTTTTTTAAATGTGCATTACTTATATCTGCATTATTTATCGGGGTACTGATCGGAATGCAGTATGCGAATGAAGGCATCGTGGAAATGAAGGGACATGAACAACAAAAATTCACTTCGCCGGTGGGAGTGAGTCAGGACGGAGAAGGAAACGTGGAAGCGTCGTTCCTTGGGAATGAAGTAGAATCGAAAACGTTAAGCGAAAAGAAAGAGAAATTAGAGGATATGAAAGCCTTTAATGCGTTTTCCTCAATCGGAAAGGCGCTGGCGAATATAATTGAAAGTATCACCAATGAAATAGTGAACTTTATTGCTTCGTTAATTTAAGAGAGGGCTTTGGGAAATGTTCCAGCCTTCTCTTTTTTTTGGAGATTTATCTCTAAGAACTCGATTGATTCCTTTCTAAAATCGACAATTCCCGTATAGCCCTTTAGTTTACATTGAATAATATATAGTCTACTGCTATAATTCAAAATAGTGTACATGTGTGGAAATAACAGGAGTTGAACGTATAATGAACCGTGAAGAGAAATTAGAAAGACAATCGAGAATTAGAAACTTTTCAATCATTGCTCATATAGATCATGGGAAATCTACCCTTGCCGATCGTATTTTAGAGAAAACGAAAGCACTGACGGCGCGTGAAATGAAAGAGCAATTACTGGATTCAATGGATCTTGAGAGAGAACGTGGAATCACAATCAAATTAAATTCTGTGCAATTAAAGTATCAAGCAAAGGATGGGGAAGAATACATCTTTCATCTGATTGATACACCAGGGCACGTAGACTTTACATACGAAGTATCTCGTAGTTTAGCTGCTTGTGAAGGAGCCGTCCTTGTTGTGGATGCAGCTCAAGGTATTGAAGCGCAAACATTGGCAAACGTGTATCTTGCCTTGGATAATGACCTGGAAATCTTGCCGGTCATCAACAAAATCGACCTTCCTGCAGCAGATCCTGAAAGGGTTCGACAGGAAGTGGAAGATGTCATCGGTCTGGATGCATCGGAAGCAGTCCTGGCATCAGCCAAAGCAGGGATCGGGATTGAAGAGATCCTCGAGCAGGTGGTTGAAAAAGTACCCGCTCCGCAGGGAGATCCAGATGCCCCACTAAAAGCCCTTATCTTTGACTCTTTATATGACGCATATAGAGGAGTCGTTGCCTACATCCGTGTGATGGATGGAAGTGTCAAAGTCGGAGATAAAGTCCGTATGATGGCGACGGGGAAAGAGTTTGAAGTAACGGAAATCGGTGTCTTCACTCCGAAACCGACGGGACAAAAAGAATTAACGGTCGGGGATGTTGGGTACTTAACAGCAGCGATCAAGAATGTTGGGGACACTCGGGTGGGAGATACCATCACTCTTGCCAAAAATCCTGCTGAAAAAGCATTACCAGGTTACCGCCGCTTAAACCCGATGGTATATTGCGGTTTATATCCAATCGATTCAAATCGCTACAACGATCTTAGGGAAGCACTTGAGAAACTTGAATTGAATGACTCGGCACTTCAATATGAGCCTGAAACATCTCAAGCGTTAGGGTTCGGGTTCCGTTGTGGATTCCTCGGACTCCTTCATATGGAGATCATTCAGGAACGTATTGAGCGCGAATTCAAAATCGACCTTATTACGACTGCACCAAGTGTTATCTATCATGTCAAATTGACGGATGGTCAAGAAGTGAAAGTGGATAACCCGTCCATGATGCCTGATCCGCAAAAAGTGGATCATGTTGAAGAGCCTTATGTTAAAGCAACAATCATGGTTCCTAACGACTACGTTGGTGCCGTAATGGAGCTTTGCCAAGGAAAACGCGGGAACTTTATCGACATGCAGTATATGGATGATACACGAGTGAACATCGTCTATGAAATCCCGCTTGCTGAAATCGTGTATGACTTCTTCGATCAATTGAAATCGAATACGAAAGGGTACGCTTCATTTGATTATGAGCTGATCGGATATAAGGAATCCAAGCTTGTGAAGATGGATATCCTGTTGAACGCTGAAAATGTCGATGCCCTTAGCTTTATCGTTCATCGTGACTTCGCTTATGAACGCGGGAAGTTGATTGTTGAGAAATTGAAGGAATTAATTCCGAGACAACAATTCGAAGTACCCGTCCAGGCAGCGATCGGACAGAAGATTGTCGCAAGATCGACCATTAAAGCCATTCGGAAGAACGTTCTGGCAAAATGTTACGGTGGAGATATTTCACGTAAACGTAAACTTCTTGATAAACAAAAAGAAGGTAAAAAACGTATGAAGTCCGTAGGTAATGTAGAAGTTCCACAAGAAGCCTTCATGGCCGTCTTGAAGATGGATGACACGGATAAAAAATAATTGTCTTGATGATAAAGGGGGAAAGTGGCTTGTACAAAACAAGCACTGCTTACCCCCTTTTCTCTATGACTGCCCCAAAAGGAGGGATATTCTTGGTAAAATCAGCTTATATTCATATACCTTTCTGTGAACATATCTGTCACTATTGTGATTTCAATAAAGTCTTTTTAGAAGGACAGCCTGTAAATGAATATTTAATCAGCCTGGGTGATGAAATGAAGCAAAGAGTCATGTCACCTGACAAGCTTGATACGATTTTTGTCGGTGGCGGCACTCCGACGTCATTGAATGCGGGCCAGCTCGATGTATTATGTGAATCGATCAACAATCACCTTCCCTTTGATCAGGGGGAATTCACATTTGAAGCAAACCCTGGCGATTTGACAGAAGACAAACTTCAAGTGTTAAAGGACCACGGTGTGAATCGATTGAGTTTTGGTGTTCAGTCATTCAATGATGAGCTTCTAAAAGGAATTGGGCGGACACATAGAAGCAAAGATGTGTATACGTCTGTGGAAACGGCTCAGAAAGTAGGATTCTCCAATATCAGCATTGATCTGATTTATAGCCTGCCTAAGCAAACTGAGGAAGATTTTCAAGATACATTGAAGAAAGCACTTGATCTTGATCTTCCTCATTACTCGGCTTATTCACTCATAGTAGAGCCGAAAACGGTCTTCTACAACCTGATGAGGAAAGGGAAGCTGTCATTGCCTTCTCAAGATGAGGAAGCGGCTATGTACGAGATTCTGATCGAAACGATGGAGAAATATGGGATCAATCAATATGAAATCAGTAATTTTGCTAAACGGGGATACGAAAGCAAACATAATCTCGTTTATTGGGACAATAATGAATATTATGGTTTAGGAGCAGGTGCTCACGGATATATAAACGGAGTACGTTATTCCAATTACGGTCCCCTGAAAAAATATATGGACCCGATTGCAGAAGGTTCCCTGCCTACCATCCAGCAGCATGAAGTCACCAAAGCCGAAATGATGGAAGAGGAAATGTTCCTCGGATTACGTAAGGTAAATGGCGTGAGTAAATCCATATTCCAACAGAAATTTGATTGCAGCGTGGAGTCAGTCTTTGGTACCTCCATTACGGAAATGGAGAAACGAGAACTGCTTTTAGTTGATGAAGAGCGTGTGGCACTTACGAAACAGGGCCGCTTTCTGGGAAACGAAGTATTTCAATCTTTCCTTGGTGTAATTTAATGGATGTATTCTACAGGGAGTAACTCATGCTTAGAAAGTTGATTGGAGCGGAAGGTGCTCGACTCCTGCGGGAATAGCGGGAAAGTACTAAAAGCGGAGGCGGCTCGACCAGCTCCGACAATCATAAGATGAATGGACCGGGAAGGCGTTTTTTGCCTTCTTGGGCCATTTAGCTTATGACCTCGAGGGGCTAGCCGCCGGAGCTAGACAGTTGAGACCCCACAGGGCAAAGCTGAACTGCACCCCTATTGTTGGACATCAAAACCAACAATAGGAGGGTGCATACACATATGGCCAAGTTTACCCGAGAATATAAACTTCAAATTGCTAAACGTTATCTAAATGAACTAGTTAGTTATC